>Ga0335074_10000009_pt1 | contig 557674 bp, 487 predicted proteins | sample Lox_Sample_23_FD_206715 | JGI IMG/M metagenome (GOLD analysis project Ga0335074, IMG submission 206715) | Soil microbial communities from Loxahatchee National Wildlife Refuge, Florida, United States - Lox_Sample_2.3 | ecosystem: Environmental > Terrestrial > Soil > Wetlands | place: USA... | reverse complement strand
TTTAATGCAAGCAGAAATCACACTCACTCGTTGCAGTTCCTTTTGACTCAACGCGAACGTCCTTCCTCTCATGGAGTGACATTTTCACGTTGCCGTTAGGAGGTGACAGAATTATGGAGCTAAGACATTGGCCGATTTCCCATGTGGCGCAGGCCTTCCCTCTGGGATAAAATCCATTCGCTGCTTTCTCCCGTGAAACGCATCTTCCACTTTCGCGCGTCTTCTTCGCAGCTGGGCCCGCTTGAGGAGCGGCTGCTCGAAGCGCTGTGGCGGTGCGGCACGGCGACTGTCCGCGAACTGGTGGAGACCGGCTGCGACGACCTTGCCTACACCACGGTCATGACCACGCTTGACCGTCTTTTCAAAAAGAATCTGCTCAGCCGCCAGGCGGAAGGGCGCGCCTTCCGTTACACGCCTCGCTTCACCCGCCAAGAACTGCACCGCGAAGCCGCCGGGGAAGCGTTCCGGCAATTGCTGGCTGCGAGCCCCGCCGGCTCGCTTCCGCTCTCTTATCTGGTGGAAATCATCAGCGAACGCGACGCGCAGTTGCTCGACGATTTGGGCCGTCTGGTCGAAGCCAAGCGGCGCGCGCTGCGGGATGGCGATTCGCGTAACTCCGATTCGCGCGATCCCGTTTCCCGCCACCATACGCCGAAAGGCAAGGATAAGGATATCGCCTGATGTTTGCTGCCCGCGGCATCGTGGTTGCGGTCTCGGTGTTTGTGATCGTCTACTGCGCGCTGTCGTTGGCGGTGGTGTGCACCTGGCGAAAGGTGTGGCTGGGCAAGAGGAAACAGAGCGCTCGCCGCGCTGCCAACTTGCTGTTTACTTTGCGAATGTTTCCCTTGATGGCCGCGGCCATGATTACCGCAGCCTTTACCATTCCTTCTTTTGTGCTGCTGGAGCCGCGGGCCATTCATGAGCCCTTGGGTGGAATGCCGCTTGCGCTCGCGCTTTGCGGCGCGGCTCTCGGAATCTTCGGGGCAGTCAACGCGGCCTCGGCTCTGCGCAAAGCTTCGCGTTCTATCTCGGCGTGGACGGCCGCAGCCCGCCCTGCCGATGCTTGGCCGTGTCATGCCCGCGGTGGCGAGGCTTGTGCGCCGGTGCCGGTGCTGCGAATTTCGCCGCCGCTTCCGGCCATGACCGCGGTGGGAATTGTTCGCCCCAGGATTTTGCTCTCTGACGCGGCGGAATCGCTGTTGACTGCGGGTGAGTTGCAGACCGCGCTCAACCACGAACTGGCACACCTGCGCCGCGGCGACAATCTGAAGAAACTGCTGCTCCGCTTCGTAGCCTTCCCCGGCCTGGGCAGCCTGGAGGCGGCTTGGCTGAGAGCGATCGAACTTACCGCCGACGACGAGGCAGTCTCCAACCCTGCGCAAGCGCTCGATCTTGCGTCCGCTCTCATCAAGTTGTCGCGCCTTGGCATGGTCGAACCTCCCGTAGACCTGACCGCTGCCCTGGTGCACGGCCCCGCGTCGTTCATGAGCACGCGCATCGAGCGCCTGATCGCTTGGAGCGAGGAACACCGCGGCCCATCGCGCAGATTGTCACTTTGGTGTGGACTCGCCGCAGGGCTGGCCACCGTCGCGGTGTTCGCCTTCACCTACAGCCATCTGCTGGCGCAGGTACACACGGCTACGGAGTGGCTGGTGCGTTAAGCACTGCCCTTCGTTCTCTCCCCTCGACGGAAAAAATCAGAAGGTCACGCGCACGCCCAGCTGGGCTGCAAATGGAATGCCCACCGTCGTCCCGGGGCCGAAGAAATCTCCCAGCGCGCCCTCGGGCACCTCAAGCTGCTTCAGGCTGGTGATGGGCGTGGTCTGCGAGCAATTGGCATTGGCGCAGATCGACGTCACGTTGGTGATGCCTGTGACCGGATCGGGCTGCATCTGGGCCTGCGGAACCGGAAGCTGGACCACATTGACCGCGTAGTTGGCTCCGGGATTGTTGCGGTTGAAGAGGTTGAAGAACTCAGCAAAGGGATAAAGCTGCCAACGCTCGTTGATCTTGATGGGGCGTGCTACGCGCAGGTCCGACTGGATGTAAGGCGTGCCGCGAAATTCGTCGAGGCTGGTGTAAACGCCATTCACGTAGATGCGGTCGGTGTTGTCGGCGTTGGTGATGGTGATGGGACGGGCGCTCTCCACCTGATTGATGGTGCTCAACTCAACACCGCCAGGAAGGTGAACTGTACCGGCCAGCACAAAGCGGTGACGAACATCTTCGCCGGACGGGCCATAGTCGCCCTGCCCGAAGGCATTCAGGAAGCCGGCATTCGGCGTGTTGGGCTCATTCGGGCAGACGCCGTCCACATAGTCGAAGAGTTCGCCCAGCAGGCATCCCCAGGTCTGGGCTTTCGACCACTGGTAGTTCGCGACCAGGTCGAAGCGGTGCATGTTCGCCTGCAAGTGCAATAAGAGCCCGTTGTAGCTGGATCGATTGTCAGACTCGAACACGTTGACGTTGGGCACTACGTTCGTCTGATCGGTGGCGTAGTCCGGGTCCGACGAAGAAATGAGCGGAGTGAATAGATTAGTGCCACTGGTGTAAGGAAAGCCGCGGTAGCCGTGATTGCCCTGCTCATGAACGTAGTCGGCGCTCATCAGCCAGTGCTCGTTGAACGCATGTTGCACTCCGCCGGTGGTGTGAATGGCGTAAGGAGTCTTGTAAGGCGATCCGACCAAATTTCCTGTAGCTCCGGCGCCGCCCGTCAGGCAGCCCGAGCCGGTGAGCGCGTACGTGCCCGGGCCTCCGGTCAGACTGCAGGTTCCAGTCGTGTAGTTCGAATTGTTGACGCCCTGAAACGCAGTCGCCCAGCCGTTCTGCGCCAGGTCGTCGTAAAAGAGGCCGAAGCCGGCGCGAATCACGGTTTTTCCACTGTTGCCCGGCGAATAAGCGATGCCAAGACGAGGCGCGATCTGTTTGCGGTAATCGCTGGGCACACTGGGCACAGTCGGAATCTGCAGGGCTTGCAGCGTCACGTAGGCGGCGTTCTCGGCTTCGCTTCGCCCCGAACCGGTGAACAGTCCCCAGGTCGTCTGGTAACGGAGTCCGTAGTTCACGGTGAGCTGGTGGGTTACGCGCCACGAGTCCTCGGCGTAGAACGCGAGCCGCTGCACATCCTGGGAAAAACTGCCATCGCCGGCGGGAGTGTACGTACAAGTTGAGCCATCTGTGGGGCTGATCCCGAGACACTGTGGCGCGAAGGTTCCGAAGGCGCCGGGATTCTGCACGTAATACGTTGGATCGTTCACGTACGTCGCCAGAGTCTCTGCCGTCGAGGCGAAGGCCCCGCTCAATACCGGCTCGTGAATGAAGTCGACTCCGAATTTGAACGAGTGATCTCCAGTCGAGTGGCTCACGTCGTAACGGAACTGATACCGGTCCTGATTGCGCAGGTCGGGAAACAAAGTGATGGGGGTCGCGAACTGGTTGTCGCCGAAAGTTTCGAAGCCGGAGATGGTCAGGGCCGTCGAACTGAAAGGAAACGCCAACGCGAAACCATAATCGGAGTTTCGCGTCTGCGTGAGGTGCAGCAGACTGGCGTCGAGCACCAGGTTGCCCAGCCACGTGGGACTGAAAGTGTAAGTATTGCTGAGCGCGACGTTCCAGTAATTGTTGTGCGTGAGCAGGCCGGTCGAGGGCAATGTGCCTTGCTGCACCAGCGCATTGTGCGTGATGTAGCTGTCTTGCGATGTGCGTAGAAACCAGTTCGAGGTCGTCGACTGGGCCCAGTCGAAGCGCACAGAGCCGAGATAGTCGCGGAAAGGAATCGGAACGGTGGCGGGAACGGCGATGGAAGGAACGCCGGCAATGAGTCCCTCGGACGCCAACTGCGCCAGCGCGTCGAACTGGGTCATGCTGGCGTCGCTATAGGCGATGCTGGCATTTTCATGCACGTTCTCAAACGAAGTGAAGAACCATGCTTTGCTTTTCGCCAGCGGACCGCCGAATGTCCCCACGTAGTTCTGGCGCGAGAACGGCTGCTTGGGATTCGGCGCCGGATTCTCAATCGGAAAGCGCGCGTTCAGCGCCGCTGCCCGCTCATAGAACGCCCCGCTCCCGTGCCATTCATTGGTTCCGCGCTTGGTGGTGATGACAACCGAGCCGGCGGTCGTCCACCCTGTGTCGGCGTCTTCGTTCGAAGTGCGCACGGCGAATTCCTGAATGCCATCGGGCGAAAAGTTTTGCAGGAAGCCGCCAATCCAGTCATCGGAGTTTTCCGCGCCATCGACCGACAGTTCGTTGTTGAGTCCGGAACTTCCCCCGGTCGAGACCGCGGTGATGCGTGCTTTGGTTGGGTCGGATGGCTCGACCGGCTCGGTTCCGGGCACAAGATATGCGATGTTGGCGAAACTGCGCGCCGGGAGCGGCATGCTTTCCAGATCCTGGGTGCCGACCACGCCTCCGCGCACCGCGCTCGAGAGGTCGATCGTTTCAGTTGTGATCGACGAAGGACTGCCCTGCACGCTGACCGTCTGCTTGCCGGCCGCAGGCTTCAATGTCACCGTGACGTCGCGGACCAGACTGACAACGATCGAAACCGTCGCCTGCGCGGGCGCGAAGCCCGGTGCAGTCACCGTCATGCGATAGTCGCCGGGAAGCAGATCATCGAGCCGAAACTCGCCCCGGTCTTCGCTGATGGCTTGGCGTTGCAGGGACGAGCCCGTGGCATGCATGACGATTTTTGCGGCGGGAATGCGTGCGCCGCTTGCATCCTGCACCGTGCCCCGCAAAGAGCCGCGCGGGTTTTGCGCTTGCAATGGCAGCATGGCAAAGGCAGATGCGATAACGGCGAAAATGAGGGCGCGAAAAAATCGTTTCAATGGGAAGCCCCGCAGGAATGCGTTCAAGCTCGAAAAAATGAGGGTAACCAGAGGACGCGCCCTACTACCAGTCCTCGTAGGGATGCGGGAAGAAAGCCCGAGCAGGAAGAGAGAGAATTGTTGACTGCTGATTGTCGATTATTGACTGCTGATTGCTTACTAAAGGCCCACCAGGATTGAAAGGAGGGGTTGCAATCGACAATCAGCAGTCAGCAATCAGCAATCCAAAAATGGATTTTCTAATCCGACCACTTCTGCGGCGTGCGGTCCCAGCGATGCTTCTTCAACTCCGCCAGCAGCGCCTTATCGAGCGGACCGGCATCGCTCGCCGCAATGTTCTGCCGCACATGGTCGGGCTTGCGCATTCCAGCGATGGTCGTGCTGACCGCCGGATGCGACAGAATGAAACGGAGCGCCATTTCCGGCAGCGTCATTCCCTTCGGCAGAACCTCTTTCAGCTTGTCGACGCGCTTGATCGTCTTCGCCAGATTTTCCGCGCCAAAATATCCCGCCCGCCAGTCACCCTTGGGGAAGCGCGTTTCCAGCGTCATCTTCCCGCCCAGGCTGCCTTCGTCGAGCGGCACGCGTGCGATGACGCCAATATTCAGTTCCTGGCAAACCGGGAACAACTCATCCTCCGGCGCCTGATCGAAAATGTTGTAGATCACCTGCACCGCGTCCACCAGGCCGGTGCGCAGCGCCTTGATGCCGTTCTCCGGCTGCCAGCGGTTGAGGCTCAGCCCGAAATAGCGAATCCATTTCTCGCGCTTCAACTTTTCCACCGTCGAGCGAAACTCCGGCTCGTCGGTCCAGGAGTCATCCCAGACGTGAAATTGAAGCAGATCGATCGTATCCATGCGCAATTTCTTGCGAATCAGATCGGCATACCTGAAAACATGTTCCGCCGAAAAAACATCGCGGTACTTATATTCCGGCAGCGCCGGCCAGCGGTCGTTGGCGGGAGGAATTTTCGACGCCGCGTACAGCCGCTTCCCGGAATTGCGCGCCGCAATCTCGCCGAGCAGGCCGTCGCTGTTGCCTTCTCCGTAAGCCCACGCCGTATCGAAGAAATTGCAGCCCAGGTCGATCGCCAGCTGCATCGCCGCCAGCGATTCCTGATCGTCCGATCCGCTCCACCCGCTCATCCCCCACAACCCATGCGCGATGTCGCTGACTTCAAATCCGGTACGGCCCAGCTTGCGGTATTTCATGATGATGTTCCTCGCCGACGGATATTCCCGTCTAATGGAAATGGCTGACTTGCCGATGAATCAAAAAGACCAGGCCAGCGGGCAACAGCTTTTTCGATACGATCCATTCAAATTTTAGGCCGCCGGCCATGGCTAAAAGTGTTCTACTAGAGATGATCATTCAAGATGGAGGACTCTCCCCCAATGAAATCAGATTATCCTTTTTCTTCTGAAAACACGGGCAAGAAGGACGAGTTGAGCGCACCACCCCCGTCCCGTTTCATCGACGAGAAAATCTCCGACGACTCGGGCACGGAAGCGCACTCGGATAGCGCACTCAAGCCAGCAGGTCTGAAAAATCCCTTCTGGAATTAGCTTTTCCCCGCGCCGGCTCATCGCACAGAATCGATGACCAGTCAGCAATATGCAATTGCGATGACCGGCGCCTCGTTTTCCTGCCTAATAGCTCCGCAAATCACGCCCCGCGCAGAATCGGCAGACACAAGCACGGCCGAATGGAAAAATCCAGTTCCGCCATTTTCCCCAGCGCCGGATGCAGCGCCGAATCAGGGCATGATTCCAGCGTGATCACGAACGGAAGCGCCGCCTTGTCGAAGCCCGGCTTCTGCAACACTGAATCGATATTCAAATGATGCGCCGCCAGGATCTCGGCGAGCTTCGCCACGATGCCGGGCTGGTCGCGCACAAAAAAACGCAGATACCACGGCGTCTCAAAATCGCTGCTGACGCTTGCCGCGGAAAAGCTCGCTGCATCTCTTTTTCTTGCCGCCGACAATCCCTCGGCCACAAACTTCAGGTCCGAAACTACGGCCACTGCTGTCGGATCGCCTCCCGCGCCGGCGCCCAGAAACGCCATATCTCCGCCGTACTGGCCAGAGGTGAGAACCAGATTCAGATTTCTCTGCACCTGGCCGAACGGTGATTCAGTCGGCACCAGGCACGGCCCAACGTCGGCAAACAATGCGCCGGCCTTCAGGTCAGCCCGTGAGATCTGGCGAATGGTGCAGCCCAGTTCGGCCGCGTAATCGAAATCCACCGCGTCCACGGGACGAATGGTCCGAGCGCGAATCGACTCCGGCGTGAGCCAGGTGTGCAGACCAGCCAGCGCCAGGATCGCCAGCTTGGCGCGGGCATCGCCGCCATCCAGATCCTCGGAAGCGTCGGCCTCGGCGTAGCCGCGCGCCTGCGCCTCTTCAAGGGCTTCACTGAAGGGAATCCGCGCGTTTTCGATGCGGCTCAAGATGTAGTTGCAGGTCCCGTTCAGGATTCCCGCGATGCCGTGCAGCCGATCCCCACTCAGACCGGTGCGCAACGACGGAAGCACGGGCACGCCTCCGGCCACCGACGCGCCGAACTCGAGTTGGCATCCGTGGCTGGCAGCCAACTGCAAAAGCTCCGGACCGTGCCGGGCAATCAGCTGTTTGTTCGCGGTTACCACCGACTTTCCAGCGGCCAGCGCCCCGCGCACAATTTCCTGCGCCGTCGAAAGGCCGCCGATCAACTCGATTACGATCTCGACGTCGGAGTTGAGCACCGACTGCACATCGTCCGTCCAAACCACATCGCTCGGAACCCAAGGCTGCCTTTTTCGCTCCACATTGCGGTTGCAGATGTGAGTGAGGTGCAGCGACTGGCCGGGGCTTTCGCAAAGAATCTTGGCCACTGATTTTCCGACCGTGCCGAACCCGATCAGGGCGACGCGGCACTCTGGCGCGCGACCGGGCGCCGAGGACACAGCACGCTTCGCGGGTTTTGAAGTCGCTTTCGACAATGGGTTTCTGCTCGGGTTCTTCCGGCTCGAAAAATGAATCTTCTATCATACGTGCGACCCGCGGGTTTCGGCTATTATCGCCTTCATGCGAAGAACCGGTCGTCGAAGTAGCAGCATCGTGCTTCTCGCGGCGATTCTGCTTTGGGCCGGATGCACTACGAAAGAAGCCTCAACTCCTCCAGACCATCCACGGCTTACGCCTAGCGTGACCCTCCGCGATGTTGTGTTTCACAGCGCTGCGCTCAATCGCGAGATGCAATATCGCGCGATATTGCCCGCAACGCTGGCTTCAGGCGAGAAACTGCAAACCGTCTACCTTTTACACGGCGGTGGCGGCGGATTTCGCGACTGGTCAAATTATTCCGATGTCGCTCGCTTCGCCGAGTCTGGAATGATCCTCGTCATGCCCGAAGGCGGCTCGTCCTACTACGCAAATGCGGTTGACCCTCCACAAGATCGCTATGAGGACTACATCGTGCACGACCTGATCGCCGACGTGGAGAGCAGATTCCCCGCTGCACCGGGCCGCGCGAACCGGGCCATTGTCGGCGTCTCTATGGGAGGATTCGGAGCCGTGAACCTGGCCTTGCGCCATCCTGACCTGTTCACTTTCGTCGGCGGAATCAGTTCCGCCATCGATGTTCCCCGCCGCGCGTTCGCGATTCGGCGGTTTCAGCAATCGCGACATTACGAAGCGATCTTCGGACCTTCCGGAAGCTCAACCCGCCGCGACAACGATCCTTTCATCCTCGCCCGCACCGCGAATCCCGAGCAGGCGCCGTACTTTTTTCTCACCTGCGGACAACAAGAAGGACTTCTGCCCGCAAACCGCGAATTCGCCGCACTCCTCGCGCAACGCCATTTCCGCTACGAATTTCATACTGTCGCTGGGGGCCACGACTGGAATCAGTGGAATGCCTGGCTTCCAAAGCTGTTTCAGAGCCTTTCCGAGCACATGACCCCGAGGCGCTGATCGCCACATCGGCTACACTTTTTCCGAGAGTTTCAGCAGCCTGCTGGACGACTATTGCCCTCAGGCGGCGTCAAATGACTACGTCGCTGCAGCGGGCCGAAAGGTTGGAGGTACATGTGAAACAGATCGTCATTCTCATCGCGATTTGCCTGATTCCAGTCGCGATGCGGCCGCAAGAACATTCGTCTGCTACAAGGACGAGTGCCAATTCGCAAGCCTCTGGCGAAGTGACCCTGGGCGAAAGGTTGGCTCGCGAGTACGAAAAACAGGCCGGGCTCGGAAGTACCCCTGAATTGGATGGCATTTCTCGCTACATCAACAGCGTGGGAAGCAAAGTCGCGAGTGTTCTCCCATCGGGCCGTCAATATCATTTCGTGTTCGATCCGAATCCAGATTTCAAGAGCGCCTTCGCACTTCCGGGCGGATACGTGATCCTAGGTGGCGGTTTGCTGGCTATTGCGCAGACGGAAGACGAGTTAGCCAACGTATTGGGCCACGAAATCGAGCACGTGGAACTTGGCCAAGTGAGCGGACGCGTAAGCGAACTGAGAAAGCAGAAAGAAATCGGAAACCTGCACCTTCGCGATTTCACCGGAGGGTACAGCAAGGAACAGGAGCTTGCCTGCGACCTGAACGGACAGCAGTTGGCGGCGAAAGCAGGCTACTCCCCAGCCGGGATGCTGACGCTGCTGGAGACATTCAAGGCGCTCCGCAAAGGAGAGCCGGAGGAGACGTCGGAAAAGTATCCGAGCCTGGCAGAACGCATCGCCCAGGCTGAGCCTCTGGCCAAAGCCTCGCCACAGAAGCAGAAACCATTATTATTACCGACGATTCCGTAACAACGGGTTAGGGCCAGTTTTTCGGCAGCCTGCCAGGGCTTCGGTGCGCGGATGCCGATCGTAACGCGACTTGCCTTCGGGCGGCATCGCGGGCCGAACCGGCATCAAAGTTGGTAATATGGAGTGCCCGCCGCCAGTCGAACCACGGCGGCGGTACCGCGGACTCGATCTTTCACAAAGCGCCTGTGCGAAATGCGATTGAATGTAGGATTTCAGGCGCCACGGTCCGCAACGCGTCCGGAGGCCCGGCCATCACGACCTGCGAGGAACCGGACGGTCCCCAGGAATATTCGAGGAGAATGAATGATTCGAAAGTTCGCGGCGGTTCCCTTGTGTTACAGAACCTGGTGTCACCGAGCCAATTTCAGGCTGATTCTGGTGATGACGTTTTTGGTGACGATCCTGGCGGGAACTGCAACCGTCCACGCTCAACAAACTCCGGCTCAACAAACTCCGGCGCAACAAACCCCGGCTCAACCAGCTTCGACCCAGCCAGCTCCAGCGCAGCAACCTTCGGCGCAGCAGCCCAGCCAGCAGTCCAGCTCGCAGGAAGCCACGCCAGAGGAAGTCACCCGCCGGGTGAAACCGAAGAACTATAAGAACTGGACATTCAACGTCGGCGGCGGCGCCAGCCTCACCAACGGCGCCACCAAGACTTTCGTGCGCAGCGGCGGAGGAGTCGGCGCTGTCGGCGCAGCCCACAATTACAGCCAGTATTTCGGGTTCCGCGCCGACTTTCAGTTCAACAACCTGCCCCTGCGCCAGTCTGCTCTCGACCAGGCGCAGGCCCCCAGCGCCTCCAGCCAGGTGTATTCGATCATGGTCGATCCCATCATTAACGTTCCGGTCTCGAAAGACTGGGGCGGTTACATTGTGTTCGGACCAAGTTTCTTGCATCGGTCGGGGAAACTCGCGTCTTCGACTGCTTTGCCGGGTTCAGGCTGCGACGCATTCTTCACCTGGTGGGGGAACTGCCTCGACAGCAGCCTGCCGCTGGGCGGGAATTTTCTCAGCGCGAATCAGAACGAATTCGGCTACAACTTCGGCGGTGGAATCACGCGCAGAATTCGCGGCGACATCGAGTTCTATACCGAAATCCGCTACCTGCACGGCACTCACAACAGCGTCACCACCGACGTGAGCCCAATTACGATTGGCCTGCGCTGGGGTAGATAACGCTGAGGCGGATTCATCCTGGAGTTTGCTCGGCAAAAACTAGGACGGGACTTCCAGACCTCTGGTGGGAAGCGCACAGCTTCGAGCTACTCAGGATTCGTGCGGTAGCTCCACAGATCGTCCGTCAGCTTCTGCAGCTGCACAAACGAAGAAGCCTGCACCGGGCTGGCATGCGCTGCCGATTGGTTCGCATCGCGCACCGCCGCTTCGACCAGATGATGCGCCGGCGCCAGCGAGCACGCCGGATCGGTCACATTCGCGTCTCCGGCCAGCAGAAATGCCTGGCAGCGGCATCCACCGAAATCTTCCGCTCGGCGCTCGCAACTGCGGCAGGGTTCCGGCATCCAGTCTTCTCCGCGAAAACGCTGGAATGATGGCGACTCCTGCCAGATCCATCGCAGAGTCTGCTCGCGTACGTTTTCGAACGTTAAGCCGGGCAGCACTTCGGCAGCGTGGCAGGGCAGAACCTTCCCCGCTGGATTGATGAGCATCAATCTTCGTCCCCAGCCTCCCATGCAGGCTTTGGGATACTTTGCGTAATAATCCGGCACCACGGAATCGATACGCATACGCCCGGCCAGCCGCTTCTCAGCCTCGGCAACGATCGCCAGTGCCTTCTCCAGTTGCGCCCGCGTGGGCATCAGCGTGGCGCGGTTCGCCAGCGCCCATCCGTAATACTGGGTGTGTGCAATCTCGACGCGCTCGGGCTGCAACTGCTCGATGAACGCAATCATCTCCTCGAGATGATCGAGATTCTGCCGGTGAACGACCAGGTTCACGGTGAATGCAATCTTCTTTTGGTCAACCCGCCTGCGGATCGCGCGCGACAGCTCGAGTTTGTGCGCATGCGCTTTCGCTCCGGCAATCCAGTTGGCCGCTTCCTCGCGCGAATCCTGAAAGCTGATCTGGATGTGGTCGAGGCCGGCGTCTACGAGAGCTTGCAATCGCTGTTCGTTCAGTCCAATGCCTGAGGTGATGAGATTGGTGTAAAGTCCCGCAGCGCGCGCCGCGGCGATCAACTCCGTCAGGTCGTTGCGCGCCAGCGGTTCGCCGCCGGTAAAGTGCGCATGCAACATGCCAAGGTTTCCCGCCTGCTGGAATACGCTTATCCATTCCGAGGTCGAAAGCTCCGCGCGCGTCTCCGCAAGCTGCACCGGATTCGAGCAGTAGACGCAGTGCAGCGGGCAGCGGTGCGTGACTTCGGCGATCAGCGCGAGAGGATTGGGAAGCGCGCCTCGACGCGAGATCTCCGGTTGACGCTCAGTTTGTTCGACCATGTAATTTCTCAGGGGGATCGTCTAGTATCCAGCTTCGCGCCCGTGGCGGACCGCCAATATCACGATCTCTTTGCCATCATAGTGGTATAAGGCGACATACGCTCCGTGTCCGAATTCGATCACCCATTCACGGAACTCGGGCGGCATTTCTTCCGCGATGCGGCCTATCTCCGGGTGTCTGGCAAGCGCCTTCACACCTTGCCGAATCCGCTTGACGGCACGCTTGGCGGCATCCCGACTCTTGGGGGCCAAAAAGTTGTGGAGCCGAGCCACATCCAGCAGCGCCGCCTGGGACCACTTTAGGCGCGGCATTTCGGAGGAGCAGCGTCTTTTCCCGCTTGAAGCCTGGACAGCCAGGTGTCGGCATCTTCGGCGGTGACGTGCAGGCCGGTCGCCTGATAGTGCTCCCACGCGGCCAGCGCATCCTGCCGGAGCTTCTCGCGCTTCTCTTCGCGCTCCACATATTCCTCGATGGCCTCGCGCATGAGCCAGTGCGGCGAGCGGCGACGCGCCGAAGCGAGCCGCTGCACGCGCCGCTTTACGTTCTGATCGAGTTTGAGGCTGGTAGTGGCAGGTTTCGGCATGACGGTGTTATAAGGTGTTACCTGGTATCTACTATAGCACACACGCGGGGACCACAGTTGCGTCAGTAGTCCACGATGCGCTTCTTCTGCAACTGCTCCAGAAAAATGCTGATGTCGCTGCGAATCTTCTCCGGGTCGGCGGTGGTGAACTCTTTCTGCAGGTCGGCGATGATTTCGCCGAAGGTGCGCTGGCCGTCGCAGCGCTCGAGCACCTGGCGTCCCGTGCCCTGGAGTTTGATCGCGCCTTCGGGAAACAGAATCACGCGATCCTGCTCCGTGCCGCTCGTATTCGTAGGACCCCACCGGCATCCGGCGGCGAGGCGCGGCTGGCTGGCGTCTAGCGGCGGGGGCATCGTGAGTTCCTCAGCGCGGCGCAGAAAAAGCAGGTTCCTCCACTGCGCTCGCTGCGCTGCGCTCCGGCCGGAATGACAGAGCTTGGGGATTCGCGTCGCTCGGTCGAAATAACGAAATTCACGCGGGTCATGCTAGCTTTCCTCCTAGCTTTCCTCGATGCGAAACGCGCCCGGCGGCGGCCATCCCGGCTGCACGTAGGCAAAATAAAGCGCGTCGAGCTGCGCCCAGAGGATGTCGCACTTATCGCGCAGTGCCTGAATCGCAAGCTCCTGCTCGGCGCGTGTCTTCGCATTTTCGTAAACGTAGTTCACGGCAAACTGTGCGTCTTCGGGAGCCTGCGTCAGACGCGCCTCGAAATAATCCAGTCCGCCCGAGAGCCAGGGATAATGCTGCCGCATCTTTTCCATGCGCAGCGAGATGAGGTCGCGGGAAAACAATTCGGTCAGGGACGAGGCGACCGCTTCCAGCAGGCTGCGGCTGCGCACAATATTGAGATACTCGTTCACCGCGAAACGGGTTGCGGGAAGTATGCCAGTCCCGGCGCGGACATCCTCCGGATTCAGGCCCGCGGCTTCGGCGAGCTTGAGCCAGCGCTTGATGCCGCCTTCGTTCTTCGCGGTTGCGTCGCCATCGTGATCGACCAACCGTTTTCGCCAGGCGCGGCGAAACGCCGGATCGGGCCCGCGCGAAAGAATGATCGAATCTTTGATCGGAATGATGCTCTGGTAGTAGTAGCGATTCAGCGCCCAGGCCTGCAGCTGTCCACGCGAAAGTTTTCCTCCGTGCATCATCAGATGAAACGGATGCCGGTGGTGATAGCGCTCTTCACCCACGGTCCGAAGCTGCGCGCGCAGTTCGTCAAGCGAAAGCAGGCTTGCGCTGTCCGCCGCCCTTTCTAGATTTCGAACTGCCATCCATCCTCCGCGATTTCCCACCCGGCTTCGCGCACCTGCCGGCACTCGGGGCCAGCCTCATTCAGCATGGGGTTGGTGTTGTTGATATGCATATAGATTTTACGTGCGCGCGACAGTCCCTCCAACTGGCTGAGACTTCCGCCTTGCGAAGATACAGGAATGTGTCCCATTTGCCGCGCCGTTTGCCCCGATCCCTGGACGCGGATAAGTTCGTCGTCACTCCAGAATGTTCCGTCAAACAACAGAAGACCGGCGGAATCGATTTCCATGAGCAGAGCCTGATCAATCTGCGGAACCGCCGGCAGGTACGCGAGGCGCTTGCCGGAGGCCGACTCGACAATCAATCCCAGCGATGATTCGCCGGATTTCAATTGGGACTGGCGCGGCTGCGTAACGTAAGGCGGATAGTGCGTGCCCAGCGAGATCGCACGGCAGCGCAATCCTGAATCTTCCCCCGCAGGATTCAGCAATGGAAATGCCGCACCCGGCGCGAAGCCGGTCCAGGTCAATTGGCCGGGAACGCGTTGCAGCATGGCAAACATGGAATTGTCTTCGCTGAGAATGCGGCGAACGGATTCCGTGGCGTAGGCGCGCAGCGGCTGCAACTCGCGCAACAGAAGCAGTCCGAAGGTGTGGTCGACGTCGGCGTTGATGAGGACCGCCCCGGCGATGGGCGATTGGCGCGGGACGTTCTTCGTGCTCTCGCCGGCGACTCGTTCCCGCGGATGAAGTTCAGGAGTCGCTTCAATCTGCGCCCGCAGGTCGGGCGAGGCTCCGAGTAAAAACCATGAATCTCCGTCGGCGCTCACCGCGACCTGAGCCTGGGTGCGGGCTTTGCCGGGAAAAGTTCCGGCGCGCAGGCCGCGGCAGTTGGAGCAGAGGCAATTCCACTGTGGAAAGCCCCCGCCCGCGGCCGAGCCGAGAATCTTCACGCGCATGCTGCGAGTGTAGCAGCCCACGCGCTGGAATGGCCCTCGCCGCTACGCGGCAGGAACCTCATGCTTCCCGTCCTGCCTGCCGGGCTGCATCTTATCCGTCGCGTGGGAGAGTGGAAGCAGCATTCTCAACAAAGTTCCCTTGGAATTCGACTCGATCTCGAGCGATCCGCCGAGCTCGCGGGCGCGCTCGCGCATGCCTGCGATTCCGATGCCGGTTTCGGCAGCGCCCTCGAGAAGATGGCGCAAGGTTTCCGGAGACATGCCGAGGCCGTTGTCCTGGATTTCCAATTGCACTTGACTGTCGTCAAGCTCAAGCCGAATTTCCACGGCGGAGCTGCTGGAATGCTTGTGAACATTGGTAAGGCCCTCCTGCAGAGCGCGAAACAAGGCAATCTCCACATCATCGTGCAGGCGGCCAAAATCCGGCGGCAGGTCGAGGTTCACGTTGATGCCGCTCCGCTGGCCGAAACCTTCGACATACCAGCGGGCAGCGGAGCCGAATCCCGCCTCGTCCAAAAGCGGCGGGTGGAGCAAATGCGAGACCGTGCGCGTTTCATTCAGGCAGCGGTCCACGATCTCGGTGCACTGCGAGATGGTGGCGGCCTGCTCGTCGCTGGTCAAAGGCATGATTTCGAGATGCATTTTCAAGGCCGCCAGGTATTGGCCCAGGCTGTCGTGCAGCCCTCTCGCCATGCGTCGCCGCTCGTCATCCTGCAGGTTGAGGATGCGACCGGTGAGCCGGCGCGCAGCTTCTTCGGCGCGCTTGCGGCCAGTGATATCCGTGTTGATCTCCATCCAACCCGCGGGCTTGCCGCTCTCGTCCCGCAGCGCCGTCCAGCGGCTCGCCACTACAATCCGCCGCCCGTCTCGCGTGAATTGAACCAGCTCACCTTCCCACGTGTCGTGACTTTCAATCTCCCGCAGCGGAATGGGATACTGAGTTTGCAGCACTTCGAATGGAGTTCGCTCCAGAACTTCGTTCACCCTCCAGCCATAGAGCCTCACGGCTCCCTGGTTCCAGTAAGAAATTCTTCCGCCCGCCGTCTTCACAAAAATTGCGTCGTTCGCCAGATCCAGCATCGTGGCCTTCTCGACCACTTCGGCGGTTCTTTGTTCCAGGGCTGCGGTTCGTTCTTTCACCCGATGTTCAAGTTCTTCGCGGGCGGCGCGCAATTCCTCCTCCGCTTTTTCACGTTTGAGAATGCTGCGTCGAGTCGATTCTCCCAATGCAATGATCACCGCCGAGAAAATGAGAAAGCCCAACATCCCGGCAATCTCCGGGGTATCTTTCCCGACGAACGAATCGAATGGCGGCAGGAAGCGGTACCAGATTCCGATCCCGCTGATCACCACGCTGAGAATGGAGGGTCCGATGCCCAAATACCAGGCGGAAAATACGAGTGCCAGCCATGCCGTGTGATACGGGTTGCGCCCGGCGAACCACGGATTCAGCACTTCGCGAAGAAGAAGAGCGGTAACGCCAGCCAGCACGCCCAAGGCATACTTCGCGGCCAACTGTGGCGTTGAAGAGGATCGGCTGAAGAGCCTGGCTCGATTGGAGAAGGAAATCCTGAACATAAGAGTCCGCCCGGACAGAACTCAATGTCGTCAAAGCTCGAACAGACAGTCGCTGTGCGAGTACGAACGATGGAAAAGAAGCCTTTAGCGGCGATACATTCGACTAAACACCCACCAACGATGCTATTTGCCCCATCCATGACTTGTCCAGTGGCAAATGCACCCCGCCTATACAGGAAAGACCTGATTGACGCTCTGCAAGGAGAGTCTTCGGCTGCCGCAGGTCCGCCCAGGTCGGGATTTAGCGCGCCGCCGTCCAAATCTGGTAGAGCACGACCCCAAACATGAAGACGAGATAAATCCTGAGGAACCAGAACAGAAATTTCTCCGTCGCGCTGAGCCGCCGCCGCGGACAATGATGCAACTCCTTTGCGCTGGTCAGCTGATCCGGTTCCAGCGCGGCCACGACCGCGGCAACATCTTCGCCGCCTGCTCCGGCCGGCAAATCGAGCGATCCTTCCATTTACCTGCCTCCAACCTTGTTTTTCAAACTTATTTGAGAAACCTTACTTTCCAAAGCTTACGTTCCAAACTTATTTTCCGAATAACGACAGCGCCTGAGGCGCGATCACACTCACGCCAAACAATAGCCCGGCGCCGATCAGCACCAGCACAACTCCCAGCGCCAGAATGTTGGCCCACAGCGGGCTGACCAGGTCGCCCATAATCTCGTGATCGTTCACCAGCATGTAGAGAAACAGCAGCGCCGGAGGCATGGCCAGCACCGCAATCACATTCACCACCAGCACGATGTAAACCAAAGGAATGCCCGGGATCAGCACCAGGCCGGCCGCCGCCGCCGCTTCAACCAGCAGCACCAGATAAAAAGATTTCCCCTGCGTGAAAGGAAGATTCAGGCTGTGCGGCCGGTGAGCCACTTCTCCGAACGCATACGCGGAAGAGGTTGAAATCGTGATCGCCGCAACCATCCCCGCTTCAAACATTCCCAGCGCGAACAGCACCGAGCCCCAGTGTCCGACGAATGGCTGCAGTGCCTGGGCAAACTCGGCAGCCTCATAGTTGCCCGCGGTCATTCCATGGGCGAATAGCGGCGCCGTCGCGATAATCGTCGCCAGTGCGGCGATCGCGGCCAAAGCCGCGCCCAGCATCGTGTCCACGCGGCCGAAGCGGATGTCGTGCGTGGTCAGGCCCTTGTCGGCAATCGCGCTCTGCTGGAAAAACAGCATCCACGGCGTCACGGTTGCTCCAATGTCGGCGAGCAGGATGAGCACGGTTTCCTGCGTGATTCCTCCGGGCAGCGGTTTCCAGGTAATCAGCGCGTGAGAAATCGCTTCCCAGTGCGGATGGCTCAGCAACGCCACCGGCACGAAAATCAGGTTGAACATCGCGGCGGCGAGAGTAACGCGCTCCCAGGTCCAATACCGATGCGCCAGCAAAGCCGCCACCAGCACCAGCCAGGCGCCCAGAACCGATACCGCCGGAGGGATGCCGAAGAATCCCAGGCCCGCGCGGATGGCGATGAACTCGGTGACCAGGGTCAGAAAGTTCCCCACCATCAGATCGATCATCGAGAACCATCCCCAGAACGGACCGAAGCGGTCGAAGATAAGTTCGGCGTGGCCGCGGTGCGTGGCTGCGCCCAGGCGCACCGTCATCTCCTGCACTACGCAGGCCATCACAAAAGTCAGCACCACGAACGGCAGGAAGAATCCGACGCCAAACCGCGCCCCGGTTGCGGCGTATGAGAGCATGCTGGGGCCGTCGTTTTCGCCCAGCATGACGAGGATTCCGGGGCCGATCAGCAGCCACAACAGCCGGGCCCGCGGCCCCAGCCCGCGCTGCGTCCGCGTATTGAGCACGCGCTCGCGGTCGTGGGCGCGGTCGATGTCCTCGTGCGTAATCACGACGCCGTCGACCGTCACCGCTTTCGCAGGCATTTCTCCGTGCGTCTTGGTGGCTGTTTTCAGATCGCTCATTCGGCTAGTTCGGCAACAAGGCAGAGTCGCGCCGCAGATCGGTTAGCGCAAGTATATAACAGCGCATAAACTATAGTTAACTATTTTGCGTGCCGAAACCTAAAGCCGCCAGGCGCGGTCGAAGGAGTCAATGCCTGGCACGCGCCGCCGGAACAAGCCAGACGCGACGCGACGCGGCCGGGCCGAGCGACACCGTGCCTGCGGGCGTGGAAAGAGTAAGGGTCTGGTCGTAGTTGCGCTCCACCAGCCGCAACCTGGCTCCGGGACGCACCCCGCGATGTTCAAGAAACTCTAACAACTGGCGGTCGCGTTCATAGATTCCGCTGACTGTATAGAAGTTGTCGAGATCGGCGTCGGCAAGCAGCACCAGGCCGCGGCGGCGGCGGCTGGCAGGGCTCTCCACTTCGCTGAGATTGCCGTGCGGGCAGGCGCCGTCGCTGCCTAACTTCGCCAAAAGCTGCGCCTCGAAGTCGGGCGAAACCGCATGCTCCAGGCGCTCGGCCTCATCGTGAACCTTCCACCACTCCATGCCAAACATTTCCGAGAGCATCCGTTCGATCAGATGATGGCGCAGGGTAAGCTTGCGGGCAATTTTGCGTCCGGCGGAGGTCAATCGAACCTCTCCGCTGTTCACGATGCGCACCAGGCCGTCTTTCTTCAGGCGGCGCAACGCCATGGTCACCGCCGGCGCCGACACTTTGTGCCAGTCGGCCAGTCGCGCGGAGATCACCGTTTCTCCCTCGCTCTCGGCCTCGAGAATCGACTTGAGGTAATCCTCTTTGGAGACGGTGATCATGCTGAACGGAATTATACGTCGGAAGGTTAAGCGTAGTTAATAGAGGAAGCAATCGTTGATGGATTATGGATAATCGTTGATTAAGACAACTTGTTTTTCAATGAACAATCAAAAATCAGCAATCGGCAACTTCTCCCCCGTTTGACAGCTTCCCACCCCTGCCCCTAACCTGATTTCTCGCATGAGAGTTCTGGTCCTTGGCGGCGGAGGGCGCGAGCACGCCCTGGTGTGGAAGCTGCGGCAGTCGCCGCGCATCACGCAGCTTTATTGCGGGCCGGGAAACGGCGGCATCGCCGACGAGGCCGAGTGCCTGCCCGCCAACCTCAAGAACCTGGAGTCGATGACCGCGTTGGCCGCGCGCCTCCGCCCCGACTTGACCGTGGTCGGCCCCGAACTGCCGCTCAGTTTGGGAGTGGTCGACGAGTTCACGCGCCGCGGATGGCCCGTGTTCGGTCCAACGAAGGCCGCGGCACAACTGGAATCGAGCAAGAGCTTCGCCAAGGAATTTCTGCAGCGCCATCACATTCCCACCGCGCCGTTTGCCATTTGCGATTCGATCGAGCAGGTGCGCTCGGCGCTCGGCCACTTTCATGTGCCGGTAGTCGTCAAAGCGGATGGACTGGCCGCCGGCAAAGGCGTGGTGATCGCCAAGGCGAAGGAAGAAGCGGCAAGCGTGGCGCTGGAAATGCTCAGCGGGAGAATGGTCGGCGATGCCGGCGCGCGTATCGTGCTCGAAGAATGCCTGAAGGGCGACGAACTTTCTTTCCTTGTGTTCAGCGACGGTGAGCGCGTGGTTCCTTTAGTCGCGGCGCAAGATCACAAGCGCGTGGGCGATGGCGACACCGGCCCCAACACCGGCGGCATGGGCGCGTACTCGACTCCCGACATCGTCGACGATCAGATGCGCGACTGGCTGGTGCATCACATCGCGCAACCGGTCGTCGCCGGCATGAAGGCCGAAGGCGCCGAGTTCAAGGGCGTGCTCTACTGTGGGCTGATGATGACCGCGCGCGGTCCGATGGTGCTGGAATTCAACTGCCGCTTCGGCGATCCCGAAACCCAGCCAATTCTCATGCGCCTCGAAAGCGATCTGCTCGAAGCCATCGAGGCGTCGATCGAAGGCCGCGTCAGCGACGGCGATTTCCGCTGGTCGCAGGACGCATCCGTCTGTGTTGTGATCGCCTCCGGCGGATATCCGGGAACGTTCGATGTAGGCAAGCGCATCGACGGGCTCGCCGACGCGGATGCGATCGAAGGCGTGAAAGTGTTTCACGCCGGCACATCGAAGCGCGATGGCACTTGCTACACTTCCGGCGGCCGCGTGCTGGGCGTGACCGCGCGAGCGCACGACCTGCACACCGCGGTGGACCGCGCGTATGAAGCCTGCGGGAAAATCAGTTTCGACGGCGCCCACTACCGCAAAGACATTGCCGCGCGAGCGTTGAAGAAATAGAGAAGAAATAAAGAAGAAATAAATTCGAAAGGATCGACAAGAGAATCCATGAGCAAGCCGCAAGTTTCCATCGTAATGGGCAGCGACTCCGACCTGGAGATCATGCGCGAGGCCGGCAAGGCGCTCGACGATTTCGGAATCGCCTACGAGATTGACGTAACCTCGGCGCACCGTTCTCCCGACCGCACCGCTGACTTCGCGCGCAAGGCCGCCGATCGTGGCATTCGCGTGATCATCGCCGGCGCCGGCGGCGCCGCGCATTTGGCGGGCGTAATCGCAGCGCACACCACCTTGCCCGTAATCGGCGTGCCCATCCCCTCCACTTCACTGCAAGGCATGGATTCTCTGCTGGCCACAGTACAAATGCCCGCCGGAATTCCCGTGGCCACGGTTGCCATCGGCAAGCCTGGAGCGACCAATGCCGGCATTCTCGCCGCGCAGATGATCGCCCTTGCCGACGAGTCCATCGCGAAAAAGCTGCACGCGCACAAAGAAAAGCTGGCGCGCGGCGTGGAAGAAAAATCGAGGAAGCTCCAAAGTTCGCTGCGCTAGCGCATGCCAAGGCAGCCGAACACGCAGCCGAACCATGAAGCCTGTCATTCCGACCGGAGCGGAGCGAAGCGAGCGCGGTGGAGGAACCTGCTGTTCGTTTTCACGGCCGGAAGTTTCTCAGAGCTTCAGAGTTTTCAAGTACTCCCGGAACGCCCCACCCAAATCCTCGCGCTTCAAAGCGAACTCGACCGTGGCTTTCAAGAATCCCAGCTTGTCGCCGGTATCGTAGCGCCGTCCTTCATACACGTAGGCGTACATTTTTTCCTGCTTGAGCAGCATGCGCATGCCGTCAGTGAGCTGCAACTCTCCGCCTGCGCCCGTCGGCGTTTTGGCCAGGCAGTCGAACACCGCAGGCGTAAGAATATAGCGGCCGATCACCGCCAGGTTCGACGGCGCTTCTTCCGGCTTCGGCTTTTCCACCATGTTGCGGATTTCAAATAGCCGCCCGTTGTAGCCGTCAGCCGGCTGCGCGTCGAACACGCCGTAAGACGAAATCATTTTCCCTTCGACCACTTGCGCCGCAATCACCGAGCACTGCTTCTGGTTGAAGACGTTCACCATCTGCTTCAACGCGGGAACGGGATTATCGATCACGTCGTCAGCCAACAACACGGCGAACGGCTCGTTCCCCACCAGTTCGCGCGCCATCAACACGGCATGGCCCAGGCCGAGCGCTTCCTTCTGCCGGACGTAGGCCACGTAAATCATGTCGGAAATCGATCGCACGATCTTGAGCAGATCGGTCTTGCGCCGCTCTTCCAACATTTTTTCCAGCTCATAGCTGACGTCGAAGTGGTCCTCAATCGCCTGCTTGCCGCGGCCCGTAATGATGATGATCTGATCGCAGCCCGAAGCCATCGCCTCTTCCACGCCGTATTGAATGATCGGCTTATCGACAATCGGCAACATTTCTTTCGGTTGGGCTTTGGTGGCGGGCAAAAATCGTGTGCCCAGGCCGGCGGCGGGAAATACGGCTTTGCGGACTCTCATCATGACGGTCGTCGATCGTTGGCCGGTTATCGTTAACTCAAATCAAGGCCGGACAATTGTAACTGGTGCCGGGGACGCTGGCGATTCCGTGCGGCAAATCATCGGGGCGCATCCTTGCTCGTGCTGGAACTGACTTCTGATGCCGCTTCCGCGCTCGCCAGTTGCTCCAAAACCGCACGCAGCGCCCGCAGCACGTCGTCCGCGGCCGTAGCCTTCAAGACAAACTTCAACATGCCATCCGGTGTGAACTGCGCGCCACGCTGCGCCGAGACGAATCGGGCCAGTTGTTCTGGGTCGACCGCCGCATTCTGCCGGAACTTCAACGTTACCGAATCGCGCTTGCGCTCAATCGCATTCACGCCTACGCGCATGCACAGCAGCTTCAACGACGCGTAGTCGAGCAGATTGCGCACCGCCGGCGGCGGAGGACCGTAACGGTCTTTCAATTCAACCCCAACATCGCCAAGCTGCGATTCGGTCTCCACACGGGCTACGCGCTTGTACATCTGCAGCCGCTGGTTCTCTTCCGGAATGTAGTCGGAATTGATGCGAATGTTCAGCCCGAGATTGAGCTGCGTCTCCGCCTCGTCCGGCGCAGCTTCGCCCTTCATCTCCCGCACGGCCCGTTCCAGCATCTGCGTGTAAAGCTCGAAACCGACCGCCTCGATGTGCCCGCTCTGCTCGCCTCCCAGCAGATTACCCGCGCCGCGCAACTCGAGATCCAGAGCCGCGATTTTGAATCCCGCGCCCAGGTCGGAAAATTCCTTCAACGCCGCCAGCCGCCGCCGCGCGATCGGCGTCAGCTCAACTTCCCGCGGAATCAGCAGATACGCATACGCCCGCCGGTTCGAGCGGCCCACGCGCCCGCGCAACTGGTAAAGCTCCGACAATCCCAGCCGGTCGGCGCGATTGATCAGAATCGTGTTGCATAGCGGGATGTCGAGACCGTTCTCGATAATCGTGGTCGCCACCAGAACGTCGGCTTCGTGATGCATGAACTTCAGCATCACTTTCTCGAGTTCGCCTTCCGACATTTGCCCGTGCCCCACGATGATCCGCGCCTTGGGCACAAACTCCTGCAGCTTGGCCGCAATTTCCCAGATGCTCTCCACACGGTTGTGCACGAAATAAACCTGCCCGCCGCGCTCTAATTCCTGTTCCACCGCCGACTGGATTAATTTGTCGTCCCAGCTGGCGACGACGGTTTGAATCGCCATGCGATCTTTGGGCGGAGTTTCGATCACGCTCATGTCGCGCAGTCCCACCAGCGACATGTGCAGTGTCCGCGGAATCGGCGTCGCCGACATGGTGAGCACGTCCACCTGCTTGCGCATCTGCTTGATGCGTTCTTTGTGGCGCACGCCGAAGCGCTGCTCTTCGTCGACGATCAGAAGCCCCAGATCGGCGAACTTCAGATCCTTCGACAACAGCCGGTGTGTGCCGATCAGAATGTCGATCTTTCCCGCTTCCAGCTTGTGCAGAATTTCTTTCTGCTGCTTCGCGTTGCGAAACCGGCTGATCATCTCAATCGTCACCGGAAACGGCCCGAAGCGCTGCTTGAACGTTTCGTAATGCTGAAACGCCAGCACGGTAGTCGGCGCCAGCACGGCAACCTGTTTGTTGTCGCTGACCGCCTTGAACGCCGCGCGCATCGCCACTTCCGTCTTGCCGTAACCGACGTCGCCGCACAGCAGCCGGTCCATCGGTTGGGACGATTCCATATCGCGCGTCACGTCGAGGATGGCCTGCGCCTGATCTTCCGTCTCGCTGAACTCGAACGCATCCTCGAACTCGCGCACAAATTCGTTCCCTGCGGGAAACGTATGGCCCTGCGCCATCTTTCGTTCGGCATAAAGTTTCAACAGCTCATCGGCCATATCTTTCATGGCCTTGCGCACACGCGCTTTCGTCTTGGCCCAGGCCTGCGTGCCCAGATGGCTCAATGCCGGCTTGGCCCCTTCAGACGAGCGATATTTTTGAATCAGGTCCAGCCGCGTAAGCGGCACGTAAAGCCGCGCCCCCTCCGCATACTCCAGCAGCATGAACTCCGCGTTGCCGTCGCCCTGATTGATTTCCTTCAGGCCTTGATATTGCCCAATCCCGTGCTCGACGTGGACGACGTAATCGCCGACCTGCAGATCGCGAAAGTCAGAAAGAAACGCCGACACTTTCGATTTCTGCCGCTGCGGCCGCGATGCCACCGTATCTGACTCGTCGAACAAATCACGAGCCCCGAAAATCGCAAGCTTGGCCTCGGGCAGCACAACGCCATCGGGCACGTACGCCTTCGCCAGGGTCGTGGTCAGAACTTCGCCGGCAAAATAACTGGTCTCGTCGGCATAGCTTTCGCCGCCGCGGGTGCGGCTTCCCAGGCGAAAGCTCACGTTGTACTCGGTAAAAATGTCGGCCAGTCGCTCGACTTCTCCCGTATTCGGCACCGCGAACATCACCTGGTTGCCGTCGCGCGTCAGTTTCTGCACTTCTTCGAGCATCGCCGGAACCGCGCCGTGGAAGCGCGGACTGGGCTGCGTGAGGAATGAAACGGCTGAGTCGGCATCTTCACTGCGCGTGATCCCCAGATGCTCGACGTCCGCCCCCGTCGCCGCACCCACTTTCCCCCACCAATCCTCCGGCGTCAGATACAAATCCTCCGGCCGCACCAGATTTCCCACGCCGCTGCGCTCGTGCATCTCCGTGACCCGCTCCCAGAAACGGTCAAACTCAGTTCGCAGCCCGTCGGGTTCGTCCAACATCACGGCGGCCCGGGGCAGCAAATCAAAAATGCTACGGTCTGCTCCCGCGACCGGCGCATAGAATTCCCAGCCGGGAAACACGGTTACTCCGCCCGCCTGCACCGCGGCTTCCACAATCTCTTCCGTCCCCGCAATGCGCTTGCCCGAAAGCCGCGTGTGAATCGCACCCAGCAACTGATCGCTGACCGGAGTCTCGGTGAGCGGCAGCAGCAGCGCCTCGTCCATCGGATTCGAAGACCGCTGCGAGGCCGGATCGAATCGCCGGATCGATTCCACCTCGTCGCCGAAAAACTCAACCCGCACCGGCCGCTCCGCTTCCGGCGAGTAAACGTCGAGAATGCCGCCGCGCAGCGCATATTGTCCCGGCATCTCAACTACGTCGGCCGACGTGTAGCCGACCGTGTTCAAATGCCCGAGCAGGTTGTCGAGATCGAACGATTCGCCGCGCCGTACCGTGCGCCCCAGATCGGAATAGTACTCAGCCGACCGCTGCCGGATCGCAGTCGCCGCAATCGGCGAAACCACGATCGCCGCTTTGCCGGTCGCGATCTTCCACAGCGCAGTCGCGCGCTCCTCCTGCAATTCCGGATGCGGCGACAGATTCTGGAAGGGCAGCACGTCACGCGCAGGCAACGAGACGACGCCGTCGGGATCGCACGCCGCCGTCAGCTCGCAGAAACCCTGCAGCATGGGCACGAAGTCTTCGACCGCGCGGTTGTCGTTGACCACGACAAGCAGCGGCCGGTCGATCGCGCGCCGCATCAGCACCAGCAGCAACGCTTTAGCCGTCGGAGTGAGCCCAGAGACACGAATCCGCCCCGTGCCCTCTTTCAGGTGGGAGGCAACACGCAAAAAGCCGGGAAGCATTTCCACGTCCGCGAAGAGTTCGCGGACGAAGGGAAGAAGCATGCATTTCGATTTTAGCAGGAGTAGACCGGTCACGCAGGATCGCCCGGAACGCGCCGGGGCGACCTGTGGCGGGACAGAAAAGGACGACTTCAGCTGCTGCCAGCGAAGCCGGGAAGGCTCCCGATTTCAGCCGGGAGCCGATGAGAAGCCGGGAAGGGCCCGACTTCAAGTCGGGCCGCCAGCACGCCACACGAGATCCGGCTTCAGCCGCGGAGGGATTTCCCGCCTCCAAACAAATCTCTTGACAGGAAATTGCATTTGATGTATTTAACCTAATAGTTATTTAACTTAATGGTTTAGTAAGAACCCATATGACCGACCGCCTCAGCGAAACCTTCGGAGCCCTTGCCGATCCCACCCGCCGCGCCATTCTCGCGCGCCTGGCGTCGGGCGAGGCCTCGGTCACCGACCTGGCCGCTCCCTTCGACATGAGCATGCCCGCCATTTCGAAGCATCTCAAAGTGCTGGAACGCGCCGGACTCATCGCCCGCGGCCGCGAGGCGCAATGGCGTCCCTGCCGCCTGCAGGCCGCCCCGCTGCAGGACGTAGCCGGATGGGTCGAACACTATCGCCGTTTCTGGGAGCAGAGTTTCGATAGGTTAGACGACTATCTCCGCCAACTGAAGAAGAAGCCGACGAAAAATGCCGCTAACAAGGAGAAGAATCATGGCCGCAAATCCAAAAATTAATTCGATGCAATCCTCCGAATGGGATCTGGTCATCACTCGCGTATTCGACGCGCCGCGAGAACTGGTGTGGAAGGCCTGGACTGATCCCAAGCATCTCGCGCAATGGTGGGGGCCGAAAGGTTTCACCAACCCGCGCTGCGAGTGGAACGCCCACCCCAACGGCACGATCCGCATCGATATGCGCGCACCAGACGGCGTTGTCTATCCCATGAGCGGAGTCTTTCAGGAGATCGTCGAACCGGAGCGGCTCGTTTTTGTCAGCAGCGCGCTCGATGAAAACGGCAACTCCATGTTCGACGTTCTCGCCACCGCGACCTTCACCGAACGCCGCGGAAAGACGTCGCTCACCCTGCAGTTACGCGTTCTCACCACCACTGCGCGGGCGCCCCAACACCTCAAAGGCATGGAAGCCGGATGGGCGCAGAGCCTCGACCGTCTCGCCGATCGCCTGGCCGAAGCCGTGGCCGCGAGCGAAATTGCCATGGTTTCCGGCGACCGCGAAATCGTGGGCACGCACCTCTTCGACGCTCCCCGCGATCTGGTCTGGAAGATGTGGACCGATCGCTACCACGTCGCGCAATGGTGGGGGCCAAAGGGCTTTCGGACGACGATCCATGAAATGGACGCCAGGCCCGGCGGGGAGTGGCGATTCATCATGCACGGGCCCGACGGCCGCGACTATCACAATCGCGTCATCTTCCGCGAAGTCCAAAAACCCGAGCGCCTCGTCTACGAGCATTCTCCAGATAAAGATAGCGAACCGGTGCGCTTCGTCACCACCGTGACTCTAATCGAAGAGGGCGAGCAGACGCGGGTCCGCGTGCACATGCTCTTCCCAACGGCCGCAGAGCGCGACCACAACGTGAAGACCTACGGAGCGGTCGAGGGCCTGCGGCAACATTTCGGGCGCCTCGCCGACTATCTGCAGAAAGCTTCCGCAGAAAATCCGGGCTCACCGGCATAGCAACGCGGCACTGGAAGGAATGCTTTCTCATTCCTTCCAGCGCCTTCACCAGTCTGTAACGGTTACGAAAAGCAATTCGGAGGAAAAAATCATGTCCGCAGAAACCTCAACAATCGCAGTCTCGAAAGGCATGTTGTGGACCGGTCGCATCATGAGCGCCATTCCAATTCTTCTCACTGCCTTCGCCAGCGTGTTGAAGCTGATCAACAGCCCATCCGTCGTCGAAGGCACGGTCCGCCTCGGCTACAGCCAGGCCCTGATCCGTCCGGTCGGAGCGATCGAGATGGCCTGCATCATCGTCTATGCCATTCCGCGCACCAGCGTGCTCGGCGCAATCCTGTTTACCGGCCTGTTCGGCGGCGCGACTGCGACCCTCGTGCGCGTCGGCGATCCCTCGTTTCCTTTCCCCATCATCCTCGGCATGATGGTCTGGGGAGGCTTGTTCTTCCGCGATCCACGCGTCCGCGCCCTCATCCCGCTGCGCAGCCCCGCAGAATAAGCAGAATAATCGATCCGGCCGGTCACGCGAGGCTGCTCCGCTTCCTGGGTTGTCCGGCGTTATTAGGAGAAGGTATGATCGGCAGCATATGCGCGGCATAAGACGCGCATTTCGACGACGGGAGGGATCCTGCACATGAGTCAAGTCCGCGTTCTCGTAGGCACGCGCAAAGGCGCATTCATCCTCACCGCCGACGGCAAGCGCAACAACTGGGAAGTCAGCGGCCCGCACTTTGCCGGCTGGGAACTCTATCACCTCAAAGGTTCGCCCGCCGATCCCAACCGCATCTACGCCTCGCAAACCAGCGGATGGTTCGGCCAGATCATCCAGCGCTCCGACGACGGCGGCAAAACCTGGCACCAGCCCGGAGCTCCCGCCGATGCGCCGCCTCCGTCCGGCCCGCCTACCGCGGCCAGCAATAAATTTGTCTACGACGCCTCCGATTCCAGCGGCAAGCCGCTCACCACGCATCAGTGGTACGACGGCACGCAGCATCCCTGGGAGTTCAAGCGCGTCTGGCATCTCGAACCCTCGCTCACCGATCCCGACACGGTCTACGCCGGAGTCGAAGACGCCGCTCTCTTCCGTTCCACCGACGGTGGAGAAAACTGGCACGAACTTTCCGGCCTGCGCGGCCACGGCACCGGACCCAAGTGGCAGCCCGGCGCCGGCGGCATGTGCCTGCACACCATCATTCTCGATCCCAGCGATCCCAATCGCATCTACATCGCCATCTCCGCCGCTGGCGCATTCCGCACCGACGACGGCGGCCAATCCTGGAAGCCCATCAACAAAGGCCTCTACTCGAAATACATTCCCAATCCCACCGCCGACGTCGGCCACTGCGTTCACCACATCGCCATGAACCCGCGCCGCCCCGGCGTGCTCTTCATGCAGAAGCATTGGGACGTCATGCGCTCCGACAATGCCGGCGATCAGTGGACCGAAATCAGCGGCAACCTGCCCACCGATTTCGGATTCGTCATCGACATCCACGCCCACGAACCCGAAACGGTCTACGTAATCCCCATCAAGAGCGACTCCGAACACTACGTGCACGACGGCAAACTCCGCGTCTTCCGCAGCCGCACCGGCGGCCACGAGTGGGAGCCGTTGACCCGCGGTCTTCCACAAAAGGACTGCTACGTCAACGTCCTGCGCGACGCCATGGCCGTCGACACGCTCGACGACTGCGGAATTTATTTCGGCACCTCCGGCGGCCAGGTCTACGTCTCCCCCGACGCCGGAGATTCCTGGCAACCGATCGTGCACGATCTGCCCGGCGTGCTATCGGTGGAAGTCCAGACGCTGAAGTAAAGATGGAGGCGTACGAAGGAAGTGGCACGACCGGGAAGGGCACGGCTTCAGCCGTGCCGCAAAATGGCGCCAACAGGAACAGGGCTTCAGCCTCTGAGGGCCCCAGCCGGGTGCCGGGTGCCCCATTTCTCGCGTCGCCCTTTGCGCGAGAAGTGGGGACTTTAGCTCTCATCACCGCATCGTCACTATCTCCGCAATCGTCAGAAACACCCCATAAGTCGCAAACAAAAATGCCCCATACCTTCCCGCTGTCTCCGGACGCATTCTCAGCATGAACGCCGCAAACCGCGACAGCAGCACCGCCTCGCCAAACATCCCCGGCAACGCGATCAACAGCCCAGCCGACGCCCACTCCCCCGCGAGTTCCTGCCCGACCCCGTCGCCGTCGAAACCCTGCTGCAGCTTTTTCAAGGCGCAGCCCTCGTCTACCTCGTCACCGGAGACCGCGCCCGCGGCCGCCGCGCCTTGGACCACCTCATCGAAATGGAAACCCCGCCGCAGCAAACGATCTAGCCGGGGATTTAGAATGTAGCAACCCAGGAATGATATGGCTCTGATCATCCGAGTCGAACTCCCGCAACATCTTCGAACCCTGGCCCACGTCGGCCACGAGGTCCAACTCGAAGTCGAACCTCCCATCACGCAGCGTTCTGTTCTCGACGCGCTCGAAGCCCGCTATCCCATGCTGCAGGGCGCCATCCGCGATCACGCCACCAGGCAGCGCCGCGCCTTCCTGCGCTTCTTCGCCTGCGAAGAAGATCTCTCGCACGAATCGCCGGACGCGCCATTGCCCGAAGCCGTCGCATCAGGAAAAGAACCATTCATCGTGATCGGGGCCATCGCCGGCGGATGAGATGAAAAGAGTTTTCTTGCGATTAAGGAAGCTCGCAGCAGTAAGACCGGGAAGGGCACGGCTTCAGCCGTGCCGCCCAAAGCGTGAGCGGGACGCGGGCTTTAGCCCCTGAGGGATGGCCTTGGACTCTTTGAGATTCATCGCCGACACGGCCACAAGGACCCCGAAACTTTGAGAGGACCCATGGAGCAGATTCAAGCGCGATTCGTCGGTGTTGAGCTCTACTTCGAAAATCTGGAGAAGGCCAGAAACTTCTACCTAGAAACCCTGGGGCTCAATCTCTCCGACGAGCAAGCCGGGCACCACGCTAAGTTCACAAGTGGCGCAGGATTCGTTTGTCTCGAGCGCAAGGGCGTCGAGTCGTATCCATCGAAGGACAAGGCGGTCCTTTTCTTCGAGGTGCCCAATCTAAGGGCAGCCTTGGCCGCTATCGGCCACGACCGGATCGTGCAATCCGAATCCGCCTGGGCCGTTCTGCACGATCCTGAAGGTCACAACATCTTGCTTCTGCAGAGACCGAAGTAAGTACGCAATTCTCTGCGAACGAATTACACTAGTGGGTTGCAGTCTGCGCCGCGATTCCGCGTGCGCGCGAAGTCATATTTCGAGGAAGGCCATCATGTCTGTAAACAGCTTCGACTCCCGCTCCACTCTGAAAGTCGGCAGCAAAGAATACGAAATCTACCGTCTCGACGCCCTCGACAAGCAGGGCATCTCGACGAAACACCTGCCCTTTTCGCTCCGCATCCTGCTCGAGAACCTGCTGCGCACCGAAGACGGCCGCAACGTCAGTAAAGAAGAAATCCGCGCCCTGGCCGCCTGGAACAAGGACTCGAAGCCCGAAAAAGAAATCGCCTTCACCCCCAGCCGCGTCCTCCTGCAGGATTTCACCGGGGTTCCCTGCGTCGTCGACCTCGCCGCCATGCGCGACGCCATGAAGCAACTCGGCGGCGACCCCAAGCTGATCAATCCTCTGCAGCCAGTCGAGTTGGTCATCGACCACTCCGTGCAGGTCGACGAATTCGGCACCCCCAACGCCTTCGAGATGAACGCCCTGCTCGAATTCCAGCGCAACAAAGAGCGCTACTCGTTCCTCCGCTGGGGCCAGACCGGATTCCGCAATCTCGCCATCGTCCCACCCGACACCGGCATCGTCCACCAGGTCAACCTCGAATACCTCGCCCGTGTAATCTTCGTCCACGAATCCAACGGCAACGGCGATCGCACCACCAAGCGCGTTGCCTACCCCGACACCCTAGTAGGCACCGACAGTCATACAGTCATGGTGAATGGGTTGGGGGTGCTCGGTTGGGGTGTGGGTGGGATTGAAGCGGAAGCCGCGATGCTCGGGCAGCCGGTGTCGATGCTGATCCCTCTCGTGGTGGGAGTGAAGCTGACGGGACGGCTGCGCGAGGGCGCAACCGCCACGGATTTTGTCCTTACGGTTACCGAGATGTTGCGGAAACATGGAGTCGTCGGGAAATTCGTCGAGTATTTTGGGCCTGGGTTGCGCGATTTGTCGCTGGCGGATCGGGCGACCGTCGCGAACATGGCGCCGGAATATGGCGCGACTTGTGGAATTTTCCCGATTGATAAGGAGACGCTGCGGTATTTGCGGCTCACGGGCCGCAGTGAGGAACAGATTGCTCTGGTCGAGGCTTACAGCCGAGAGCAGGGATTGTTCCACGACGAGAAGACGGCGGAGGCGGAATATTCTGAGTTGCTTACGCTTGATCTGGCAACCGTGGAACCGAGTCTGGCCGGGCCGAAGCGTCCGCAGGATCGCGTGGTGCTTTCGCAGGCGGGCGAGTCGTTTCAGAAGGCGCTGCCTTCGTTGATCAAGCCGAAAGCGGCCGCAAAGACTGCGGCGCCCGTCGTCCCTAACAACACGCGCTGGGAGCAGGAAGGCGGAAGTCCGGCGGCGATTGGCGTGGAAGATCCTAATGTTCACGAGCACGTTGCCGGGTCGGTGAAAGATGCGTTGAAGCACGGCAGCGTGGTGATCGCCGCGATTACTTCGTGCACGAATACTTCGAATCCCTCGGTGCTGATCGGAGCCGGATTGCTGGCGAAAAAAGCCGTCGAGAAAGGCCTGACCGTTCCGCCGTGGGTGAAGACGTCGCTGGCTCCGGGATCGAAAACGGTGACCGACTATCTGGCGAAGGCCGGCCTGACGCCGTATCTCGAAAAACTGAAATTTCATCTCGTCGGCTACGGTTGCACGACTTGCATCGGCAATTCGGGGCCGCTGCCGGAGGAAGTTTCGAAGGCGATCGACGAAAAGGATTTGGTAGTTGCGTCGGTGCTTTCGGGCAATCGCAATTTTGAAGGCCGCATCAATTCTGAAGTTCGCGCCAACTATCTGATGTCGCCGCCGCTGGTCGTGGCGTTCGCGCTGGCTGGACGCATCGACACCGACCTGCGTAAAGATCCGCTGGGCAAGGGAAAGGATGGGCAGCCGGTTTATCTTTCCGACCTCTGGCCGACTTCGCGCGAGATTGAAGAGACCATGCAGTCGTCGATTACTTCGGAGATGTTCTCAAAATCGTACGCCGAAGTTTTCGCGGGCGACGAGCGCTGGCGCGGGCTGGCGGTGCCCAAGGGCGAGACTTACGCGTGGGACAAAGATTCGACCTACATTCAGCGCGCTCCTTATTTCGACGACATGGCGGTGAAACCTTCGCCGGTGGCGGAGATCAAGAAGGCGCGCGTGCTGGCCGTGCTCGGCGACAGCGTTACCACCGATCACATTTCGCCGGCGGGATCGATCAAGAAAGACGGCCCGGCGGGAAAATACTTGCAGGAGCATGGCGTGAAGCCGGCGGATTTCAACTCCTACGGCTCGCGGCGCGGCAATCATGAAGTGATGGTGCGCGGCACGTTCGCCAACGTGCGGCTGCGCAACAAGCTGGTCGCGACCGAAGGCGGATTCACACGTCACCTGCCGACCAACACGGAGATGTCGATTTTCGACGCGTCGGAAAAATATCGCGCCGACAACATCCCGCTTTTGGTTCTAGCAGGAAAAGAATACGGCTCGGGATCGTCGCGCGACTGGGCGGCGAAAGGTCCGGCGCTGCTGGGCGTGCGCGCGGTGATCGCGGAAAGTTACGAGCGCATTCACCGCTCGAACCTGGTCGGCATGGGCGTCCTGCCACTGCAGTTTGCGGCGGGGCAGAATGCGGAGTCGCTCAAGCTGAGCGGCGAAGAAACCTTTGAGATCACCGGCATCCGCGACGTAGTCGAACACTTCTCCGCGGGGCGCACGGTGAAGGTGAAAGCTACGGCCAAGGGCAAGGAGCCGGTCGAGTTCCAGGCGCTGGTGCGCATCGACACGCCGCAGGAGGCGCTGTATTACGCCAACGGCGGGATTCTGCAGTATGTGCTAAGGCAGTTGCTGGCTACGAAGCGGGAGGTGGTGGGGGTGTAGGAGCTTGGGCTGCCTGACGGTTGGGGAATTTTGTTTTTACAGCCTTTGGCTGGGAGGGGACATGGCGAAGCGCAGGGTGCTGGTTGAGGAAGGAATAGACGAGATAGGTGAGTACACTTTCCAATGCGTGATGAGCGCCCTACGTGAAATCGCTGCGGGCGACGTTTCTTGCTGCCGCGGGCGCAGCCGGCGCGGAGGCCATAGACCGTCCTGTCCGGTTGCTGTCGCCCAGAGGGCGCTTCGCGACGCGGCTAAGCTCAGTGCTGCGTTTCCCGGCCACAGGTTTATGACGTTGGACGCGCACCGCTAGTTTGCTGTGTTCGGGGAAATGCCGCTCCGGATGACAATGGCCGCGAGCCTCTCACCATCGACAAGGGCGATCGATGGCTTTGACTCATGCCTCGCCTCCGCTAGGGCAGCACGGGTGAAGTGACTTGTCGTAACGAATATTCCTTTCGCAGAGGAGCTCAGGGCCCCTCTAAAACTGTTGATTTCGGGGCTCCCGACTGAGTGCCGCCACCGCTTGACTTGCGCCTGGATGTGGGTTCCTGCGAAGAAGTCATTGCTCTCATCCACGAAGGCATTAACGTCTATTCCGCCATCGGCAGAGGCTCTGGTTACGGAAACCCTCACGAAGCCGCTGAGCTCAAGTAGGGTCCTGACGAAGTGCTCAAAATCATACGGCTTGAACTGGAACAGCTGTGCTCGCACGCTCTCAAGTTCGGCGAGGCTTGTCCCCTTATTTCTCGCTTCGTTCCCTATAGGCAGAGAGGCGACCTCACGTTCCGAGGGCTCTGCGGGGCTGCTCCGCCGCGATTCGGCCAATAGGGCGGCCATTATCGAAGCTGCACCCTTGACGGGAACGAGTTCGGGTTTGCTGTGGATTCGAAATTCGAACAGCCAGACCCGTCGGAGGGTTCCTTTCTTGTCAGCTTGGTTTTCTTGATAGTGGCGCAACAACTCTAGGAGGCCGAGGAAGCGGTAGATCTGTCTTCCGATGTTCGCGAATCCGAAGAAGGGGGTCGGGATGGAGTATTGCTCCACGAGGCGCTTGTTCCGGCCGGTAAGGGATTGGTCCCCCTCCCTGCCTTGCGCGGTGTAAATGAGCACGTCACCTTCGATTCTGTCGCGATACGGGTTCTCCGCGCGCAGCCGTTCCGACTCTTCGGCCGCGGTAATAACCGCGACGTGCCTGGGGTTGCGGTTCGAGTCAAGCGCTGGTCGGATCCCGCCGAGGTTTTCCAAATCCAAGGTGAAGCGAATCTGGTCGTTCGTGTAGGTTTCCCCGACCCTGAAGTACTCGAGCTTATTCATTTGACAAGGCGGCCTTGGGAGAGTTCGTCGTCTCGGCACCGTTGCTGGTATGGATCAGGAAACTCTTCAAGCCATTTCCTGAAAAACTGAGAGAGGTCCGCCCCCGATGAATACCGCAGGTTGACGGATCGAAGATAGTCTCGGTGATCGAAGAACAGGTGCCCGACCCGCATGTCGTCCTTAAGCTTCTGCCGGCCAGTGCTTTTGTGATACTGATACTCGTAGCTACCGCCCTTCTCCGCAGACTTAACCTCGTTTCCACTTAAATCGACGCCCTTTGTGAGCTTCGTCCCGACATCATTGACCAAGATGGACGCGAAGACCTCCCAATCCGACGGCTGGACTTTGCCTGCCGAGTGCACGTCACGAGCGCGATACAAGCGAAGTTTACCCTGCAGGGGGCCATACATATATGCGTGAAAAAACATCAGCGCCTTTTCGAAATCAAGGTCGGTCGGGGGGCCGTCAACGGAGGATTTTTGGCGTTTAGCCATAGCTGCCTTACTCGCGGCCGTCAGTGCGGGCTCGTCCACACCCGTAGACAAGGGGTAGCAAACGACTGTTCGGGCGGGAAGTATCTTTCTAGCTTCTTGGCTTTGGATCTTCTCTTGCATCCACCTGCGTGGAGGCATGCGCCGACTTGCGTCCGGGGCTGCATTCTTTCGCCCCGTTCGACGCGCTCACTGCGTTCGCTTGCTCAGGACAGGCTACTTTGCGGCTGGGCGCGCGATGGGCGGGATGCGCGAGCCCGGTCGGTCTTCTTGGTGCGGGAGGGGAAAGCAGGTTCCCTTCGACTACGCTCAGGGCAGGCTCTCATCGGTCTTTCAGACCGGTTCGGAATGACAAGAGTTGAGGACGGGTGGGTACCTACTTGAGGTCGGAGACGAATCGACAATCTCGTCGGGGATCGGGGAAGTTGGGCGAAGCAAAAACCCCACTTCTGGCAAAACCGGCCAGAAGTGGGGCACCCGGTCGCTGTGCTTGCGATGGGGTGGGGTGCGGCGTGTCGGTTGGCGTTCGTGGAGTGGGATGAGACAGCAGGTTCCCTTCGACTACGCTCAGGGCAGGCTCTCACCGGTCTTTCAGACCGGTTCGGAATGACAAGAGTTTAAGGACAAGAGTTAAGGAGGAGGGACATTTGCGGCACGGCTGAAGCCGGGCCCTTCCCGGTCGTGGCGCTGGCGGTTAGAGTCGAGAGCAACTTCAACTTCAAATACAAGATCAACGTCAAAAGCAGCGGGCGAGGGCGCCCGCTCTACACGGGCGCTCCGCAGTTGTCTTCGACAGCGGGCATCAACGGTTGACGTGGTTTGCGAGCTGGCGGCGGGATTTGGTTAGCAGGTCCCAGGCTTCGCGGTAGTGTTCGTATTTGTAGCGGTCTTTTTTGCGGGCGGTGATGGGGCAGAGGGTGACGGCTACTTTTAGGGTGGGCAGGAGGATGACGGCGGCGGGGATCAGGTACCAGACGTTTTCCGGGATGACGTAGGTGGCGAAGAGATCGAGCATGTCGAGGGAATAGGGTTCTTCGGTGAGATAGTTGCGGCGGAACTGGCAGAGGTATCCGGTGCCGTTGCGGGCGGTGCTGGACTTGACTTGCACGCGCAGCAGGCGGCCGCTTTGTTCGGTGCCGACATCGTATTGAAGGCTGTCGCCCCAGGGTTTGAGGATGTGATATCCGTGGAGGTGGGCGGCGGCCATGAATTGAAGTTCGACCCATTCGCCACGCTGCTTGAAAGTCTTGAAATTTTTCCATGGCTGATTCTCGTTGTTGTCTGCGTGGTTGTCTGAGTGGTTGCTCATTGCGCCCCCGGTTCGGCCCCAGTCTTCGTTTCGTCGCGGCAGTGGCGCTCCGCGCGAGATCCCTCACTTCGCCTGAAGGGCGGCTCCGTTCGGGATGACGCAGATCGAGGAGTCACTTCCCCTGCAGAAAGAAATTCGCCGGAATCGTTACAGCCAATAGAAAAGGCGCGACCTGGAGGCCGCGCCTTGGATTCGGACTAATTTGTCCCTCTATATCCAGAATATCAAGTTGGAGGGGGGTGATGTAACATGCGGCGCGGATTTATATTTGGCTTGGTTGCATGGAGTTGGCGGGAATGGGGTGGTTTTTGGGGCTTGACAGGAATTGGGGCGGGGGGGGTTTTCGGAGCCTTCAGGGGAAACCCCCACTTCTGGCAACACCGGCCAGAAGTGGGGCACCCGGTGGGCACCCGGCTCGGTAGTAATGCCCGACACCCGGCCGTTGATTGACAAGAATTTGAAAAGCTCTACAGGGAGCCCAGGGCGGCCGAGATCAGCTTAAAGGCTAAAAACCAGGCTGCTACCACGATGATGGCGGTGGAGCGCTTGACTTTGCTGGTGCAGGCGTAGCCGATGCCGATCAGCAGGATGCTCCAGATGCTGAAAACGTCGAGGGCCGAGGCCATGCCGCGCACGAATTTGCCGGTGGTTTCAGGATCGAGATAGTAGGCGAGATTCGCGCCCACGGGATTTTTGATATCGAAGGCTTCGGGATCGACTCCGGCAAACAGGGAGACGGCGCCGAGAATGGCGCCGATGGCTCCGGGAAGCCAGGCGTACATGGTGATGGCGTAAGCCTGGCCAAAGGTCGTCTCGGCTCCCAGCGCCAGCTTGAAGGTGAGCCAGAGGGCGAGGGTGGCAATCAGGCAATAGAACAGAATGAACGCCGGGTTGCCGTAGTAGAAGACGGCGACGATCTTGGCGGAAATCTGCAGTTGTCTCGCCTGCTGGTCTGCGGGAAGTTTGTCGAACTGGTCGGCGCGGGCGGAGTGCGCCACCTGATATTTGCTGACCTGCTCGAAGCCGACCTGCCGCGAGATTGCGTAGGTGAAGATCACGGAAAGAATCGAGATGACGATCCACGGTCCCCACCAGCTGGCACTGCGGCGGAGATCGGTGAAGGTCTTGGAGGGGGCGATGAAGGTATCGACGATGCGCGCGCCCTCGGAAAGCGGTGCGGGCCCTGGCGTGGGAGCGGGCGAAGCGGGCAAAACCGGAGCGGCGGCCATGCATGCCTCCTGCGGCGATGGGGATTATGATTCGTCGGAATTCTAGCCGCACGGCGGGTTGGAGACAAGGGCCGAGGTCTAAGATGTTTTCATGCAGAACGCCACGCCGCTTGCCATCGCTGTGCTTGGCCTGGAGCTGGTGCCGGCGATAATTTTCGGATTCGCCGCCGAAGCGGTGGCGCGGGCCGTGCAGCGCTGGCCGAGGTGGGTGCGGATCGTCGTGCCGGTGGGGCTGGCCGTTCCTTACGTTCTGATCGCAGCCTCGTGGCACATGCTTCGCTGGCAGTGGTTCGCATTATTTGCGGCGATGCCGGTGGCGATGGCGTGGTTATTGTCGCAGGCCGCGGCTGCCGATCCCGAACAGCGGGGAAACTGGCGCGATGCTTTGATCCTGCTTGCACTGGGCCTGGCCGTGGACCTGCGCTGGTTCGAGAGCGCCTGGCCGGCCGGGCTGCGCGCGCTGAATGAACTCCTGCTGGTGGATATGGGGCTTTACGGCTTTCTCGCGATACGGCAACTTGAGGGCACTGGCTTCGACTTTCATCTCAAATGGAGCGACGCCAAGGCGGGGCTGCGCGAATTGCTGTTCTTTGCGCCCGCTGTTTTGCTGTTGGGGCTGGCACTCGGATTTATCCATCCTCACGGCAACTCGCCCGCGGTGTGGAAGGCGGTGCTAACGTGGATCGGAATCTTTTTCTTTACCGCGGTTCCCGAAGAGCTCTTTTTTCGCGCGTGGGTGCAAAATCTGCTGGAGCGCCGTGTCGGCCGGCGTGCCGCGCTGGTGATCGCGTCGGTGCTGTTTGGCTTGTCGCACTTCAATAAACGATCGGCGCATTTCAACTGGCGGTACGTGATTCTGGCCACGATTGCGGGGATATTCTATGGCCGCGCCTGGCGCGAGAACCGGCGCGTGCCGGCGTCGGCCATCACCCACGCATCCGTCGACTGGCTTTGGTCGTGGTGGTTCTAGTGGAGGGTTTCTGCCCCGGCGCCGGCTACTGCCGGTAGCGCAAGTATCCCAAGCCGACGCGCAAATGATGGCTCAGGCTCTCGGGCACGCAGATTGCGAAGCAGAGTCCAAGTAATCCCTGAGCAAGTCCGAGCGCATAGATGTTCCGATATCGCAGAAACAATGCGGTAGAGATCGCACCCCACAGCACGGTCGCCGCCGTCAGCCACAGATTCGGCAAGTGGGCGGTGGCAAAGAGCACGGCGGCAAGACTCACTGAGACTCGCGCGTCGCCGGTGATTCGCAGGAGCCGCGGCATGAAGTAGTCGTTCAGCAGAAATTGCTGGTAAACCGTCCACAGAACGTAACCGGCAACATGCTTGAGGTCGCCTTTGTACAGGGGATGCAGCGTGCCAAAATGCTTCGCCAGCGCGGCACTGGCAATGGCAAGCGCAACCGCAGCCGGAAGAATCCACAGCGAGGGGAGCAGGCCGCGCCAGCCGAATCCCAGTTCATCGCGCGTGGGCCGCCGCGCCAGTACGATGCCGAGCGTCGCCACCAGAGCCAACGGAGAAAGAAGGCGCTGCGGAAACTCCGGCATCCAGATGATGAACACGATCAGCCCGTAGCCGAAAATCAGCTCCGTCAAATCGCGCGCAAATCCAGGCCCGCGTGCCATCTGAAGAGTATGGCATGAGCGAAAGAGGCAAGGAGGGCGCGCGGCTCTATCCGATCATTTCTGGCGTGGCCTCGAGCAGACTGCGCGTGTAAGCGTGCTGGGGATGCTGCGTCATCTGCTCCACGCCGCCGACTTCGACAATCTTTCCGCAGTACATCACGGCAACGCGTGTCGCCAGATACCGCACGACCGGCATGGAATGCGAGATGAACAGGTAGGTCAGGCCGAAATCGCGCTGCAATTGCGCCAGCAAGTTTACGATTTGCGCGCCCACGCTGACATCGAGCGCGGAAACCGGCTCATCACAGACAATAAATTTGGGGCGTAGAGCGAGCGCCCGGGCAATGCCGATGCGTTGGCGCTGGCCGCCGGAAAATTCGTGCGGGTAGCGGCGCATCGCCGATTCATCCAGGCCGACGGCGCGAAGCAACTCCGCAACGCGCGCGCGGATCGCGCTTCTCCCGCTAGCCGCCTGCCCGCCGCCAGACTGGGGTGCGGCTTGGTGGGCAACACCGTTCCCGACGGGATGCTCAATGCCATTCGCAATGCCATGCGCAATGCCATGAATGATCAGCGGCTCGGCAACAATATCCTCGACCCGGTATCGCGGATCGAGCGACGCAAACGGATCCTGAAAGATGATCTGCAGATCGCGCCGCAAGCGCCGCATCTCTTCGCGTCCGGCTGCCAGCAGATCGCGGCCTTCAAACAAGATCGCGCCCGTCGTGGGCTCGATCAGCCGCAAAATCAGCCGCCCCAGCGTGCTCTTGCCCGAGCCGGACTCGCCCACGAGTCCGAGCGTCTCCCCGGCGCGAATTTCCAATGACACATCGTCGACGGCGCGCACTTCTCCCGCGGCGCCAGACTCGTTCCCTCCGAACGGCGACGCGCTGCGGGCAAACACTTTGGTCAGATTGCGGATTTCAATCAGTGCCACGCCAGCGATGCTATCAGAGGGACGCTGCTCGATTGGACGCTAGGAAAAACTTGTAACCACGAAGGACACTAAGGAGCACGAAGGAATTCAACGGCTGAGTCCCCTTGGTGTGACTTCGTGTCCTTCGTGGTTATTGGTTCTGCATCCGGGTCAAAATGAGCCGCCAGCTAACAGAGGCGAGAGCCGGCTTGCACATGCGGTGTGTACTGGAAGCTGCGATCCACACAAATCACGCTGCGATGGACTCGATTGCGTGAACCACGTCTTGTGGGAGGGAAAGCGAAAGACTGGCGAGATCCTCCTTCATGTGGTCAGAGCTGGAGGTGCCTGTCATGGGAACCATGCCGACGTCGCGGGCGAAGCTGAAGATGAGCTGGGCAGGAGTGGCGTTGAGGCCTTTAGCCAACGCTACGAGCGGAGGATGGTGCACAACTTCCTGGTTGGCGGTGAGCAGGGAGAAACCCTGATACCGAATTTTGCGCTCTGCGCAAAATTGGCGAATGTCGCGGTCCCAGCCGGTGCGGGCGAAGCAGCGATTTTGCACGAAGGCGGGGAGTTCAGTTCGGCTGGCTTCCAACTGCCGCAGATGATCGAGGGAAACGTTGCTTACGCCAAGCTGGCGGGTGCGTCCGGCGTCGCGCTCGCGGCGCATGGCCTCCCAGAGCTCTGCGTCGGCATCGGTCCAGTCGTAGTTGGACGCGGGCCCGTGGAGAACAAAGCTATCGACGTGGTCGGTGGCGAGATGCTCGAGTGAACTGGCTAACGACTGCGCAACCTGAAGGGCAAGACTGGCTGCGGGGTCGTAGGGGAGACGATGATCCTGTCCACGCTGATAGGTGAATTTGGTTTGCAGAAAAAGATCGCTGCGCTGGACGATGGCCGCCTGATAGGCGGCGGCTAAGCCTTCGCCGACTCCGGCTTCGAAATAGTGGCGGCGCTGGTTGGCGGTGTCGATGGCGCGGAATCCGGCGCGGAGGGCTTGCTCGACCAGGCCGGCGGTGCGGTTTTCTTTCCAGGCAGTGCCGTAGAGAAAAGTGGGGGTGGGCATTGGTTATTTTGACATGATGAGTTCGTACGGACGGAAAAATCCACACCCGAGGATTCACCACATGAGGGCACTGGGGTTCACAGGGAGTTCTGCTGATCGGGGTCCTGCTCGGGGCTGAAAAGCCCCACTTCTGGAAACACCGGCCAGAAGTGGGGCACCCCGGGGTTTATCGCGGGCCATAGAGGGTTTGATTTCAGGGCTGATTGTTATGTCTGGCGCTGGTTCTTTTGTATCTTGCATCGCTTTTGGTCAATCGAATGACTTGCCGGTGTTTGACGTATAGTGTTGACTGCTCAGGAGGATTCCCGTGAAACAGATTCTTGCCGCAGTTTGCCTTTTCGCCTGCACAACGTTCGCATTTGCTCAGGCGCCGACTCGAGCCATGATGAAGGACCCCGCGCAGGGGGCGGCGTCTGCAACCAAAGATCCGGTGGCGTCGTCGCTGCGCGTGCTGCTGCAGCGTTCGCAGAACAACACGGTGGGAGCTCTGGAAGCCATGCCCGCCGACAAATTTTCGTACAAGCCGACGCCGGCGCAGATGTCGTTCGCGCATCTGGCGGTGCATATTATTGGTTTCAACAACGGGCTCTGCGCGAAGGCTGCCGATGTTCCCGCGCCGAAGGTCGAGGAGCTGAAAGAGAGCGACTCGAAGGATCAGCTGGTGGCGGCGGCCAAGGCGTCCTATGCTTTCTGCAGCGAAGCGTTGAGCAAGATGGACGACTCGAAGCTGGGAGATACGATCGATCTTTTTGGCGGCCACCAGGCGCCGCGCGCGATGGCTGCGCTGATTCTGGCGAGCGGATGGTCCGATCACTATGCGACGGCGGCGATGTATCTGCGGCTGAATGGGATTTTGCCGCCCAGCGCGCAGCCGAAGAAGTAGATGGGTTCGGTCTAAAACTCTTGGCACCGGCTGCAGTGGTTCCCACCCAACGAAAAGCGCGTTGGGTGGGGCAGCCTCTTCAGCTTCATCTTCCTGCCCCTTGATGTCCCTGATAAAAATCCCCGCGCGCGAGCGGCGGAATATCTACTTGATCTGGACTAGCTCGCTCTCGGGAACTACTGGAGACGAGGCCGGGGCGGTGTGTTGCGGGGCGCGCCAGGAATCGAAGATGGAGACCTGGTGGACGCACGAGACCGTGCAGTTGGGAGCGCAGGATTTTTCGGTGAGGTATTCGCGGCGGATGTCGTCGCGGGTGTAGGTGGAGAGCGGGACGGCGGGATAGCCGCGCTGCTGCGAACAGTAGTGGACGAGTCCATCTTCGCAGATGTAGAGATAGCGGGCGCCGGCACGGCATCGCCAGTCGTTGGGCAGGCCTTTGGCAATGTTGTCCTGAAAGGCGTTGACGCGAGTGAAACTGCTTTTTTCGAGCGCCTGCATCTCGTGGTAGATGCGGCGTTCTTCTTCATTGAGCGGCTGGAGCTGGCCGCTGCCGTCGTGAATAATCCCAATGGTTGAAGTGAAGCCGAGTTCGACGGCGCGCTTGCCGATGACGAGAGCGTCCTGCGGGTGGGTGATGCCTCCGCCGACTACGGAATTGATGTTGACGTGAAAGTCGGCGTGTTCGGCGAGAAGCTGGAGCTTTTTGTCGAGAACTTTCAGGCTCTTCTTCGAGACTTCGTCGGGATTGACGTTGTCGATGGAAATCTGCAGCCATTCGAGGCCGGCGCGGTTGAGGCGCTGGATGCGGTCGGCGACGAGGAGGTAGCCGTTGGTGATGAGTCCGGCGATCATACTGTGGGAGCTGCCGTTGGCGCGAATGCGGCGGATGACGTCGTCGAGTTCGGGATGCATGAGTGGCTCGCCGCCCGAGATGGTCACGACAGCGGTGCCAAGTTCGCCGAGCTTGTCGATGCGGCGATACATTTCGTCGATCGGGACGGGCTTGGAGAAATCGTCGAATTCGTTGCAGTAGGTGCAGGCGAGGTTGCAGCGGCGCATGGGAATGATGTGCGCGAGCAGAGGGTGGTCGGTGGAGGCGAGGGCGCGGGCGGCCATGCTGGCTCCGCGGAGATTGCGGTGCAGGGCTTGGGCGCGGCGGCGCAGGGTGGTTAGGACGCTTGGCATGGATTAAGTTAACTTCTATTACAACACAGGCGCGGGGCTGGCAGGTGGGTGGGTGCATTGGATGGTGGGATTTGCTGGGTGAATGGGAAATCCCCACTTCTGGCAAAACCGGCCAGAAGTGGGGCACCCGGCGACAGTCATACGCTGGCCACGAAGAGCAGGTTTCTCGGTCGCCGTGGCTTTCGCTCCGGCTCGCTCGAAATGACAAAATTCTTCTAGAACCGCTTATGCATTCTAGACTGCCAACACTGCCGGACTGCGTCCGGCGACAGCCGAGGGCGGCTGTCTCTACATAGAACCCTTTTAGCTTTCTACTGCTTTGATGACTGCGGCTTTTGCCAGGAGGCGCGTTGAGTCCAGCACCGGGAGCGGGGAGGACTCTGGGGTTACCAGGAGGGGAATTTCGGTGCAGGCCAGCGCTACGGCGTCGCAGCCTTCGTCTTTCATACTGCGAATCACTTCGATGTAATAGGCGAGCGAGCGCGGCTGGAATTGGGCGTTCACCAGTTCGTCGAAAATTATTTGATTGAGCCGGTGGCGTTGCTCGGAACCGGGAATGCGGGGTTCGATGCCCGCGGCTTTCAGCGCTTGCGGATAAACCGGGCCTTCCATCAAATAACGGGTGCCGAGGACGGCTACGCGTTTGTAGTTTTGGCGCTGCGCTTCTTTCGCGACTTCGCGGGCGATGTGCAGCCAGGGGCGCGGCGAACGATGCTCGACTAGATCGAAGGCCTGGTGAATCGTGTTGTCGGGACAGATGAGGAAATCGGCTCCGGCGCGGGCTAGTTTTTCGGCGGAAGAGAGCATCAACTGGGCTACGCCGGGCCAATCGCCGGCGTCGATGCACTTCATGTATTGAGCGAGCGAGTGCCCGTGCAGCGAAACCTCGGGATGGTCGTGGCGTCCGAGTTTTTCCGTGCCTTCGAGGGAGATGGCGCGGTAGCAGAGGGCTGCTCCTTCGGTGCTGCAGGCGACGATGCCGATGTGTAACATCAGTTGCCGGTGGTCGGTGATCAGTGGTCAGTCGTCGGTGATCAGTGGTCAGTGGTCAGTGATCAGTGGCCAGTTTCACGATTCAGCTTTTGATTGTAGACGGAGTTGTGGCGTAGGGGCTGGCGTCGCGATGGCGTTTTTCGAATTCTTCGCGGGTGCAGAGGGTTTTGAGATCGACTACGCGGTCGATGGCCAGAATGCCGTCGAGGTGGTCGATTTCGTGCTGCAAGAGTTCGGAGAGCTTGCGGTCGTCTCCGGCTTCGAATTCGAGGGTTTCGCCGAAGAGATTCTGATAGCGGACGACGATATTGCGGCGGCGTTCGACCTGCATGAAGATGGAGAGGAAACTCAGGCAGGCATCCCAGACGATGATTGATTCTTCGCTTGCGCCAACGATTTCAGGATTGACGAGCGGCCAGGGTTCGACGCCGGGGAGTTTGAGAAAGATCACGCGCTGGAGAACTCCGAGTTGAGGAGCGGCAATGCCGCGTCCGTAGCCGGTGGTCGAGCGCCAGTGGGCGAGGGTATCGGCGAGATCGTGCACCAGGTCCTGGATTGCGGGCGCGGTTGGGTCTTCGACGGGGAGGGATTTCTCGCGCAGGAGCGGGTCGCCGAGTTGAAGGATGGGGCGGATCGGCATCGGAGTCCGGTGGGGGAGTTCGGTTGTCGATTCTACACCGGGGGACACTCGGGCGGGCTGTGGCGCAGTCGACACGTGGGGACATGCGGCCGGGCTGCGCCTTGGCCGGACAGCCGAGGCGGCTGTCGCTACATGAGTTATTGGCGGGCGGCGGCGGTGTCGAAGAGGCTTAGGAGTTCTAGTTTCTTTTCTGCGGGAAGGAAGGACGCTTCGAACGAGTTGCGGGCCAACTCGCGGAGATGCTCGTCGGTGAAGCTGAAAGTTTCCTGGGCGAGCTGATATTCGCGCGAGAGTGTGGTGCCGAAGAGCGCGGGGTCGTCGGTGTTGAGGGTGATCATCACGCCCTGATCGAAATAACTTTTCGCAGGATGATCGGCGATCGCTTTGCAGATTCCGGTGCGGACATTGCTGGTGAGGCAGATTTCGACCGGGATCTGGCGGTAGGACAACTCTTCGATCAAATCGGGGTCCTGGCTGGCAGTGAAACCGTGGCCAATGCGCTCGGCGCGCAGGTTGAGAGCTCCCCAGATGGATTCAGGCGGCGCGGTCTCGCCGGCGTGGGCGGTGAGGCGCAGACCGTTGTCGGCGGCGTAGCCGTAGACGCCGCGAAAAAGTTCGGGCGGGGCTTTCTGTTCGTCGCCGCCGATGCCGACGCCAACGACGTTGCGATCCATATAGCGGACGGCCAGTTCGAAAACTTTCTGCGCTTCCTCAACGCCGAAGTGGCGGGTGGCGTCGAAAATCCACAGCAGCGAGACACCGAAGTCGCGGGCGCCGCGGGCGCGGCCGCGTTCGAGACCCTCGAAGATGGCGGCGAAATCCTGCTTGCGAAACAGACACACACCGACAGCGACGTAGACCTCGGCGTGCAAGGTGTTCTCTTCCTTGAGCCGCTGCATGAGCCGGTAAGTAACCAGTTCGTAGTCGTCCGGGCCACGCAGGTGCGCGCTGACTTCTTTGAAGGCCATGAGGAAAGTCTGGAAATCGGTGTAGCGATAGAGCGCTTCCGTTTCAGCCAGAGTGCAGTGATCGCCGTGGCGCTGACGAAGCTCGAACAGTGTGGCCGGTTCGACCGCGCCTTCCAGATGGAGATGCAATTCGGCCTTGGGAAGGTGCCGAATGAAGCTTGAAACAGGCGGCTGTGACGCGGCTGTCATCACTTCAGATTGTAGATGGGAGGTTACAGATTTGCGAGCGGAGGCGCGAAGCGGCTAGGGCTTAGGCGCCGGGGGCGCGGCCGCCGATTCCCTGGTTTCCTTTTGCAGCGGAGACGGAAGGTCGTCGCGAATTTCGATGTCGGCAAGATCTCCGGCGTAGGTTGAATCAGAAGGGGCTCTGTATTGCACGATCGCTCGCATTCCTTCGAGATGATGACAAAAACTGAAATGATCCTCTCCGTACCAGATGGTGTCGGTGAAGCCGACACCGAAGGGTCCGTGGCGCCGGAAGATGAGAGTTTTTTCCGCGGCTTTGAGGGTGAGGGTTTCCTGATCTCTATCCTTATCCAGCGCCGGACAATGGACCGAAAGAATGCGCCCCTCGACAGTCTGCGTGTTGCCAAAAGAAATGTTGGCGAGCGCCATGCCTGCGGGACGCTCGGCGGGAGGAATGCGGTTCCAGAGTTCTACGGCCTCGTTGTGATCGGAACCAGTCCAGCGGTCAGCGACATACTTGGCGAATTCGGCCGCTTCCGAGCCTTTTCCCATGCGCAGCAGAATCTGTCCGCTCATGGTGTGATAACCGGCGCGCGTAGGCTCAAGTTCTTCGGCTTTGCGGGAAAGGCCGAACGCGCTCTGCAGATCGTTGTGCCGCAGCGAAAGCATGGTCAATTGCACATAGGCTGGCGCGAACTGGGGGTCGAGGGACAACACTTTGAGAAGTGCAGCCTGAAAAGCGTCCTCATCGCCGGCGAGGTTGGAGGTCGCGATTGGCGACATCATGGTTTTGGCGAAGAGGGAAAGCCACAGAGTGGGGTCCAGTGAATAGGCCTGCGAGAATTGGTTGAGAGCTTCGGCATCTTTGGCGTCGGCAAAATCCACGAAGCCCATGACTTCATGGGCGAGGCCGAGTTTCGGATCGTCTTTCGTCGCCTGCTGCGCCAGGGTCCGGGCGCCAGTCAGATCGTGGGTCCACAAGTGATAACCGCTTAGCTCAGCTTCGGTTTCGGCGACGGTAAGGGTGCGGGTGCTGAAAGTCTTGTCATCAATTTGCGGCGGGCTCGTCATTACGCCCGTCTGAAATGCGAACTTTGAAACATAGTTGCCCAGGGCCTTGTCCATGTCGGCGAACGATCCGAAAGCCTGCTGAAATGCTTTTTTCTGCTCGACCCCCTGTTGGAGCAGACTTGCAAATTGGTTCAGGCGCTTCCCATCGTTCATGCCGGGGCCCCACATCATGAAATGCACCAGCGCCCAGGATTCCGCATAAAACTGGAAAATTTTGTCTTCGTCGTGGTAGTAGGGAGAGAACTGGTTGACGCCGATAAGAGTTTCAATCGGGATCAACGGCTGCCTGGGCATTTGCTCTGGACGTGTGGGCGGCGCGCCAACGTAAATCTTGTTGCCCTGAAAGCGGGTGTAGCCGTAATAGTTGGCCATGCCCTCATCGAGCCATACCGGAAGCCAGTGCAGGTTGAGGTGAAGGAGGGAATGCGTGTATTCGTGGTAGACGACCTGGCGAGCTTCCTCCTCCCGCCCGGCCTGATTCCATTCGTCCATGCGAACCATGACGTACTCTTTTTCCCAGGCATGGTGGTAGATGCCGGCAGGCTTGGCTCCCTTCGTCCTCCACTCGGCGGGCTCCAGGGATTTGGCGGTTGATTCGTCACGAGCCGCGAAAATGAGCAAGGGCGCGCCACCTTCCAGGCGAAACTGCGGATAGCGGTCGGCGAAGACGGCGCGCATCTGCTCGAATTCGTGAGCCACCTGGCGAGCATCCCTCTGGCTGGCGTCGGTGAGCACGCGGAAGTGCGGGCTGCGGACTTCGATCCAGGGTTTTTCGGCGGCTGTGGCGGCGGTGGCGAGCGACAGAAGGCAAGCCGCGAGAAATGCTAGTCTGTAATTCATTTGGCGCGCATCTTGACGCATTTTCGCGATGGCGTCAATTATTTTGCGCGTGCGGACGTGTTGCGACCGCCCATGGCTGGCGGATTGGACGACGGTAGGGATCCTTCGACTGCGCAGACCGGCTCGCTGCGCTCACCGGTTTGCTCCGCTTCAGGATGACAGAGGAGTTTTGGCTAAAAGCTACTTTTTCGCGAACTCGCTGCGGTGACGGCTGTAGAAAACGTAGATCATCAATCCGAGGCCGAGCCAGATCACGAAGCGGAGCCAGGTGATGATCGTGAGCCCGAACATGAGTCCACCGCAGAAAAGCACTGACAGCAGGGGGAACCAGGGTACGAAGGGGACGCGGAAGGCGCGCTTGCGATCGGGCTGGCGGCGGCGGAGCAGGATCACTCCCAGCGACACCAGAACGAAGGCAAACAGGGTGCCGATATTGGCGAGGTCGGCCGCGTCTCCGATGTCGACGAGACCGGCGGGGATGCCGACGGCGAAACAGGCGATCCAAGTGGACCAGTGCGGGGTTTTGTATTTCGGGTGCACGGCGGAGAACAGCTTGGGCAACAAGCCGTCGCGGGACATGGCGTACCAGATGCGTGCCTGGCCGTATTGAAACACGAGCAAAGAAGAGATCATGCCGGTCAGCGCGCCGATCACGATGACCGAGCGGAAGAAGGGATGCACGCCCAGATATTTCATGGCGTAGGCTACGGGCGCTTCGGCGGCGGCACCGGAGACGAAGGTTGTGTACTTCATCATGCCGAGCAGTACGATGGCAACGCCGACATAGAGCAGCGTGCAGATAATCAGCGACATGATGATGCCGAAGGGTAAATCCTTTTGCGGATTGCGCGATTCTTCGGCGGCGGTGGAGACGGAATCGAAGCCGATGTAAGTGAAGAAGACGATGGCGCCGCCGGTAACGATTCCGGCAAAACCGGAGGGCGCGAAGGGCACCCAGTTGGCGGGCTTGACCAGCATTCCGCCGACGACCAGGAAGGTCAGGATGGCGCCGATTTTTACCACGACCATGATGTTGTTGGTTTCGGCTGACTCCTTCACGCCGCGCACCAGCAGCAGGGTGAGAAGGAAAACAATGAGGAAGCCGGGGAGATTGAAATAGGCACCGGTCCATTGGCCGCCGGCCCAGACGGGGCTCGCCCATTTTTCGGGCAAGTTGAGGCCGAACACCGCCAGTTGCGCTTTGGTATAGCCGGCAAAGCCAACCGCGACGGCGACGTTCGAGACTGCGTATTCGAGGATCAGGTCCCAGCCGATGATCCAGGCAAAAATCTCGCCGAGCGTGGCGTAGGAGTAGGTGTAGGCGCTGCCGGCGATGGGGATCATCGAGGCCAGTTCGGCGTAGCACAATCCAGCGAAACTGCAGGCGATGGCTACCAGCAGGAATGAAATGGCGATCGAGGGCCCGGCGGGCGGGCGGCCGTGCATGAGCGCTCCTGCAGTGCTGCCGGTGCGCAGGAAATTGATGATTACGTCGAGCGCCTGAGCGTGCAGGATGGATGGAGCCTGGAAATATTCGCCCGCGGCCGCGGTGCCGGTGAGGATGAAAATTCCCGAGCCGATGATGGCGCCGATGCCGAGCGCAGTCAGCGACCAGGGGCCCAGGGTTTTGCTCAGCCGGTGTTCGGGGTCTTCGGATTCGGAGATCAGCTTGTCGATGGACTTGCAGCAGAGAAGCTGGCTGTTCGAAGTGCGGATGACTTCGGCGGGTTCCGTGGGTTGTGACAAGCGGTGGTGATCTCCTGAAAGCCAGCTCCTGGCTATTCGCTCTTAGCCTTTGGCTTAAAACCGGCTTCGCTTCGCGAGGGAGCGGGCGAGCCGCCCGCTCCCTCCACGAGTTCTCACGAGTTCTGCTGGCGCCTTTTACCGCTTGGCCTGGCCGCGGGCCATCTTTTTGACCTTGGGCTTTTTCGATCCGCGAGGATATTCGCGGGGCTTGAGCGGTTTTTCCGCCTTGCGTTTTTTGCGGGCGGTGCGTTTGGCTTTCTTGCGTTCTTCTCTGCTGAGTTTGGTTGTATTGGCCATGATTCCTTTTTGATTTTGTAATTTAGTAATTCAGTAATTTGAACCCCCAGGGGACCGGAAGGTTCCGCAATTACTCAATCACTCAATTTCCCTGCTCAGTGGTTTACGCCCGCTCCAGCTGGGCGTACTTTTCCACCAGCTTCTTCAAGCCGAAGCGAGGGAATTGTACCGTAATCTTGGCTTCTTCGCCTTCTCCTTCGCGCTGGTAGACGGTGCCTTCGCCGTATTTGGGATGGCGAACCTTTTGGCCGGGGCGGAATCCGCGCTTGCCGGTGGGTTCTTCGACTGGGGCTTTTGGGACGGTGAACTTCTTGCCGCGGCTGGCGAAAAATTCGGCAATGTTCTCGATGGAGTTGTAAGGGCGAGCCGGCGAGAGCGGTGGTGAGCTGCGGGGCTTCGCCCCGCTGGACAGCCGAGGGCGGCTGTCCCCACTGGACCCTTGCTGCCAGGTGGCGCTTTGGTCTTCGTCTTCGTAGGAGTAGTGGGTTACACCGGAGTCGTAAGCCGCGGGGCTGCGCCCCGCTGGACGGGCGAGGGCGCCCGTCCCCACACGGCCCGTTCCTGCACGGGCACGGTTGACTCCCAATTCTTCAAACAGCGGGGCGGGGACTTCTTCCAGGAATCTTGAGGGGACGCTGGCTTCGGGCAGGTCGGTGCCGTAGCGGCGGCGGTAGACGGCGCGGGTGAGGATGAGCTGGTCCATGGCGCGGGTCATGCCGACGTAGCAGAGGCGGCGCTCTTCTTCAATGTCTTCGGGGACGAGCATGGTGCGGGAGTGTGGGAACAGGCCCTCTTCCAATCCGCTTAGAAATACCAGAGGAAATTCGAGACCCTTGGCGGCGTGCAGGCTCATGAGGGTGATCTGGGCGCGGGCGTCGTAGTCATCGGCGTCGGCGACGAGGGCGGCGTGATCGAGGAACTGGTCGAGGGTTTCGCCACGATCGCGCGAGTCCATGGCGGCGTTGACCAATTCGCGCAGGTTTTCGATGCGGGAGTAGGCTTCGGGCGTGTCTTCGGCTTCGAGCAGCTTGATGTAGGCGGTGCGGTCGATGAGGAATTTGAGAAGGTCGGCGGTGGAGACGGTGGGGGTGGGGAATGCAGTTGCGGATTCCGCCGGCCCGGGCTGAGTCGCGGCATCCTGGTGGACGGAGAGCTGGCCGAACGACCCCTCGTTCTCCGACAAACCAGCCGGCGGGACGCCGGCGCTACCGTCGGAATCCGCGGCGCCGAAATCGCCAAAATCAAAGGTGTAGTTGCCGAATTCTGTGGGATCGAAGGTGGTGGCGTCGCTCGCTTCGGTGGCATCGCCGGCTTCATCGGAGAACTGCCGAGCTTGGCTCGGCTGGACAGCCGAGGGCGGCTGTCCCCACATGGACTGTGATGGCTCCGGCGATTGCGCGGGCGGGTCGCCCTCGCCTGTACGAGCATCTTCTTCCAACTGCTCTGGGAACGTCCCGGCTTGCATGGCTCTGGCGTCTTCGATGAGCTGCTGGAAAGTTTTCAGCGACGACAGGGCGCGTGGTGGAAGCAGCTGGCGGCGGATGGCTTCTCCGACTGCGCCCCACAGCGACAAGCCGGTTTCGAGCGCGAGGCTTTCGAGCGTGTCGATGGTTCCTTTGCCGATGCCGCGGGCCGGGGTGTTGATGACGCGCAAGAGCGAAATCGAGTCGTCGGGATTCTGGATGACTTTCAGATACGAGATCAGGTCTTTGATCTCGGCGCGCTCGTAGAAAGAAAATCCACCGACGACGTGATACTTCAGGCCGTAGCGGCGCATGGCTTCTTCGAAGAGGCGAGACTGCGAGTTGGTGCGGTAGAGGACGGCGGCGCGTGAGTTCTCACCATGCTCGACTGCGTCGCGCAGATACTTCGCGATGTGGTCGGCGGCGAAGAGGGCTTCGTTTTCGCCGTCGGGGGCTTCGTAGTATCCGATCTTGGTGCCGCCCTGGCGCGAGGTCCAGAGGTTTTTGCCTTTGCGGCGGAGGTTGTTAGCGACCACGGCCGACGCGGCTTGCAGAATATTTTGCGTGGAGCGGTAGTTTTGTTCAAGGCGGATGATCTTGGCTTCGGGAAAATCCTGCTCGAATTCGAGGATGTTGCGAATGTCCGCGCCACGCCAGGAATAAATCGACTGGTCTTCATCGCCGACGGCGCAGACGTTGTGGCGGTCGCCGGCGAGCATGCGCATGAGTTCGTATTGCGGGCGGTTGGTGTCCTGATATTCATCGATCAGTAAATATTGGAAGCGGCGATTGTAGTATTCGCGGACTTGCGGCGCCGATTTCAGCAGGCGCACGGCTTCGAGCAGCAGGTCGTCAAAGTCAAAGGCGTTCGCCTTGCGCAGTTCTTTGCGATATTCCTCGTAGAGGTGGGCGACTTTTTCGGTCCTGGGATCGGTGGATTGCAGGTAAAGCTCCTGCGGACCGAGCATGTGATTCTTTGCCCACGAAATGCGGCTTAGAACCGTGCGCGGCGTGAGTTGTTTGTCGTCGACGCCGAGGCGCTTCATGATCTGCTTGACCACGGATTGCATGTCGGATTCGTCGTAGATGACGAAATTTTTGGTGTGGCCGATGGCTGGCTGGCCGGGGACGGTAGAGGGAATGCGCAGGGTCTCGATATCGCGGCGCAACATGCGGACGCAGAAAGAATGAAATGTGGAGATGACCGGCTTGGCGATGCTTAGTCCGCCGACCAGCTTTTCGACGCGCTCACCCATTTCGGCGGCGGCTTTGTTGGTGAAGGTCATGGCCAGAATGGATTCCGGCATCACGCCTTTGTGCTCGATGAGATAAGCAATGCGGTAGGTGATGACGCGGGTCTTGCCGCTGCCGGCGCCGGCGAGGATGAGCACGGGGCCCTCGGTGGTTTCGACGGCCTCACGCTGCTGCGGGTTGAGTTGATCGAGAAAAGACAAGTGAGTAGTTTAATTTTACAGGGAAAGACGGGACTCGGATTTTCGATTGACGATTGCCGATTATCTGGGAAGCGGAAAGCCATCACATCCTAGCCGCGAAGCGGCGGGATGTGAAAGCCCGGCACGGAAGTGCCGGGGCGACGAGGTAAGAGAAACCGAGTCCCGCCAGGGACGGCATTTCGCGCCTTCATCCGAAAACAAATTCAGGATCGTATGGCACGCCAGATTTCCGGAGCAACGACACATATTCATCCTCGAATGAATGCTTCGCATGGTGTTCGGCCTGGTGTTCGATGTAATGACGAACGGCTTCAACATTGGAGGCGCTCACGCTAAACGCTCCGTATCCCTCTTGCCAGGCAAAATCGAATCCGTGCTCACCGAGCCAGCGTGAAGAGTTGGCCTTGAGAACCTGAATCGCTTTGGCTAAGGGAATGTTCGGGGGCAGAGCGATCAGGAGATGGGCGTGGTTGGCCGTGCCTCCTGCGCAGAGCACGGGAATTTCGTGGCCTTTCCCGATGCCTACGAAATACATGCGAAGTTTTTCGCGAAGTTCGTCAGGGATCAGGTCGCGGCGTTGTTTGGTGCTGAAGACGCAATGGATTAACACATTGGGATAGGTGTGTGCCATGTGTCGTCCCCTCCGGGACTCGGTTTGTCTTACCTTGCCTACCCGGCACTTCCGTGCCGGGCTTTCACATCCCGCCGCTACGCGGCTGCGTCATCGGCGCAACGGCAGGAATAGTGGCCCTCAGTCTCTCGAAAGGCGGCAGGAGCAGTCTGTGACGGCTGCACCAGGATTTCCACAGGAGGTATGCCGGTCAACCGGTTATAGCGGCGGCGTTTAGCTCGCGGCTCGCGCGGACTTGCACTCCGCACAGGGGCAGATTTCGCGGAGAAAGCGCCAGGAGTAGAGGCCGAGGTCGTGGTTGTCGTTCCAGAGGAACTTGATGGCGTACTTGCCTACGGCTTCGGCCGAGAGCGGCCGGCCGGTTGGCTTGTACATCGGGAGCGCGCCAGGAGCGAGTTTGGCGGGCTCGCCGGGACGGCGTCCGGACTTGCCGCGCTCGTCTTCGCACATGGCGCAGGGGCAGGCATCGCGCAGGTAGACGAAGCTGTAATGCGAAGCGTGGCCGTCGGCCCACTCGATATCGACGCCCGAGCCGGTGGTGAGATTCACCTTCACCGATTTGGGGTCGGTAGCCGCGGTGGGCGACTGGAGCGGGGACTGCATGAAATCAGTATCGCACAGACGACCTGAAGCGCCAGCTAGTGTACGGACGAGGACGACGTGGAAGAACTCGACGAGCTCGCCGACTTCGAGATGAGGCCGATGCCCAGCCCACCGATCGCACCGGCAAGGATGCCGACCAACGCCAGCATAGCGACGCTTTCAAAGATGGAATTTCTACTGCTCATGGGGGTTCCTCCGTTTGGAGACGGTGGCGAAGACGATTTTAACATTTTCGCGCAGCCCTTGTTCCACCCAGTCCTTGTTCGGCGCATCCTTGGGCGATCGCAGTCACATGGACCTGCCCGGCTGGACGCCAGGATTTTTCGCATCTTCGCATCCGAGCATCCCCGGATTGTCGGAATTGAGGCTGGTCCTGTAAAATAAAGGTTCGCATCGAGCCCCTGAGAGGATCAGAATTCGTCATGGCACAACAATGTGATATTTGCGGCAAGAAGCCGCAAGCGGGAAACCGCATCAGCCACGCCCACAACGTGACCAAGCGGCGCTGGAACGTCAACCTGCGCCCGGTTCACGCCAAGGTTGCGGGCCAGGGCAAGCGCATCCGCGTCTGCACCTCATGCTTACGCAGCGGCAAAGTGGTCAAGGCCTAAGAACTTTTTCCCCACGCGAGCCTTCGAGCAATTTTCGATTGCCGATTGGCGATTGAGGGAGCACCCGTGTGTTCTTAAATCGGGCAATCGACATTTGCCAATTGGAAGTTGCCCGACTCACTCGCTGGGCGGGGCTGGCGAGACGGCCAGCAGTTGCACGTCGAAGATGAGCGTGGCGTTGGGCGGGATGATCGTCTTGTAGCCCGCTTCGCCGTAGGCCAGTTCCGGCGGGATGCGCAGCTGGCGCTTGCCGCCAACTTTCATTCCGGTCACGCCTTCATCCCATCCTTTGATGACGTCGCCTTTGCCCAGCGTGAACTCGTAGGGCTGGTGCGCGTCGACGGAGCTGTCGAACTTCTTGCCTGACGTGAACCATCCCGTGTAGTGGACTTTGACGTGGCTGCCGTCCTTGGCTTCGTCGCCGGTGCCGACTTTGATGTCCCAGTACTGAAGGCCGTCGGCAGTCTTGACGCCGTCGCCGGTGACCTTGGTGGGGGAGTTGGTGTTGGGGCGAACGACCCGGATCTTCGGCTTCTGCGCGGAGGTTTGCGCGTAGAGGGTGGTTCCGAGAATTAACACTATGAATGCTGTTGCGTTCTTCGGCATGACTGGATCTCCCAGCAGATTTTAACCACAGAGGACACGCGGGTGTGAATTTTCCTCTGGGCTTCCTGTGGCCTCTGTGGTTGAGGTTCTTCCTACTCCAGCGCTATTGCGTCGATCTCCACCAGCACGTCCTTCGGCAGGCGCGCGACCTCGACCGTAGTGCGCGCGGGCGGCGCCGAGCTGAAATATTTGCCGTAGACGGCGTTCATGGGGGCGAAGTCGTTCATATCTTTCAGGAACACGGTGCAGCGGACTACTTTTCCGAGGCCGCTGCCGGCGGCTTCGAGAATTTCCGACAGATTGCGCAGAACGCGGTCGGTCTGGGCGGAGATGTCTCCGGCGATGACTTGTTGGGTGGCTGGATCGATGGCGACCTGGCCGGAGGTGAAGATGAATCCGTTGGCTTTGATGGCCTGCGAATAAGGGCCGATGGCTTGAGGGGCGTCTTTGGTGGAGATGAGTTGGCGCATAAGACAGTGGTCAGTGGCTAGTGGCCAGTGGTTAGTAAACCACGAACGGCTCAGGGTAGCACATGGGGCGCGGTTGTTTGTCAGTACTTATTTGTGGACTGGCTCGCCTGGCATCGGTTAAAACCCACTGCTATCCGGGAAAGAACGAGGATCGCTTGGGCTGGCGCCTGTTTTCGACAGTAGCGCTGGACATGGTGCCGGTAGCGAATCAAAATAGCCGCTGTGACACTAATCGAATTCCTTCTAGCTCTTTCCGTATTGACGCTGATTCTTGGCCTGATCCGAATCCCCTACATATTTCGCGCACGGGGCATGCACGCTCTTGCGGCCAGGTGGGGCTTGCAGTATGTCGGTCCCTCCTTCTCGGGATGGCGAACCTCCTCTTCCGGCAATCTGACCCTTCCTCTTTCGTTTCCTGACCGGCTAGTTCAGGGCAGACAAATTAGACAGGTCTGGAACGTAATTGAGGGACAGCAAGGCGGGCTATCGGTTCTTATTTTCGACAGCATCATTGGTGAAGAAAGAGGCATGTACTGCACTTTTTTGGCGTGCCAGACCGAGCAGAATCCGTTCGGGATGAACATTGCGCCAGATCGCGTAATTCAGTCGCATGGTTGGACGGCCCTTTATCGAAATCGATTCCTTCAGATCCCCTGGACAATGAGCGTGCGGCGCCTCGATGACCATCTGAGCAAGTTGCGGGTTGGCTCGGTCTGCGAGCCTAACTGTTGAAGAATCTCTATCACGCCCCTGGCCTATTGTATTCGGCGCGGACACCTAGATCTTCTGCAGTCGTTGCACTTCGTGGACGCCGGGGATTTTTCGGAGGCCGGCGATGATGGTTTCTAAGTGCTTGAGGTCGGAGATGTCGAGGACCACTTCTACGCTGGCCTGGCTGTTGGCGGTGTGGGCGCCGATGTTGCGGATGTTCGATTTGGCGTCGCCGATGACGCCGGTGATGAGCTTCAACATGCCGAAGCGGTCGTCGCAGAAAACTGTGAGCTTGACGGGATAGGCGGTGGGAGTGGAGTCGTCGCGGGCCCATTCGACGTCGATCTTGCGCTCGGGCTCGTAAAGAAGATTGGTGACGTTGGGGCAGTTGACCGAGTGCACGGCCACGCCTTTGCCACGAGTGATGTAGCCGACGATGCCTTCGCCGCGGATGGGATTGCAACAGCGGGCGCGGTAGACGAGCATGTCTCCCTGGCCGCGAACGGTGATGGCGTTGTGGTCGCCGAAGACGCGGCGCACGACGCTGGCGATGCTGCCGGGCTGCGAGGTGAGGCCTTCGGACTCGATGTCGCCGGCAATGGAGGGCGTGGCGCCGGCGGGGAGCAGACGAGCGAGAACCTGGCGAGCGGAATATTTTCCGTAGCCGATGCCCGACATGAGGTCGTCGGCTTTGCCCAGGCCGTAGGCGGAAGCGACTTTCTGCAGGTCTTCGTCTTTGATTTCTTTCAGCGCGATGCGGTACTTGCGGGCTTCTTTTTCAATCAGCTTTTTGCCGATTTCGATGGCGCGCTCGCGCTGATGAAGATTGAGCCAGTGCTTGATCTTGTTGCGAGAGCGCGAGGACTTGACCAGCCCGAGCCAGTCGCGGCTGGGCTTGTGTCCGGGCTGGGTAAGAATTTCGACAATGTCTCCGGAATGAAGTTTGTGGCGAAGCGGAACCATGCGTCCGTTGACCTTGGCGCCGGTGCAGGTGTGGCCGACCTCGGTGTGAATGGTGTAAGCGAAATCGATAGGCGTGGCGTCGCGTGGAAGAACGACGACTTTGCCTTTGGGCGTGAAAGTGTAGACCTCTTCGGGGTAGAGATCGACTTTGAGCGTGGATAGAAATTCGTTGGGGTCGCTGACGTCGCGCTGCCACTCGACAACCTGGCGCAGCCACGCGAGGCGCTGTTCATCCTGCGCGGAGACCGGGCCGTCTTTGTATTTCCAGTGGGCGGCGATGCCTTCCTCGGCCATCTTGTGCATGTCTTCGGTGCGAATCTGGATTTCGAACGGCGTGCCATCCTCGGTGATGACCGAGGTGTGCAGCGACTGATAAAAATTGGGCCGTGGCATGGCGATGAAATCTTTGATGCGTCCGGGAACCGGCCGCCAGAGATTGTGAATGATGCCGAGAACGGCGTAGCAGTCCTGCAGTGATCGCGTGATGACGCGCATGGCGCAGAGATCGTAAACCTGGTCGACGCCGATGCGCTGGCGCTGCAGTTTTTTGTGAATGCTGAAGAGGCGCTTGATGCGGCTTTCGACGCGGGCCTGGATGCCAGCTTCTTTCAGCTTGTCGGCGATGATCTGCTGGGTTTTGGCGAGGAAGGCCTCGCCCTGTTTGCGGCGGGCATTGACGGATTTTTCGACCTGCTCGTAGCCGACGGGATCGAGAAAGCGGAAGCCGAGGTCTTCGAGCTCGCCGCGAATCTTGCCCATGCCTAAGCGGTGCGCGATCGGAGCATAGATTTCCAGCGTCTCTTCGGCGATTTTGTGCTGGCGGTCAGGCTGCAGGTGTTCGAGGGTGCGCATATTGTGCAGGCGGTCGGCAAGCTTGATGAGGACGACGCGGATGTCGTCGACCATGGCGAGCATCATCTTGCGCAGATTTTCGGCCTGCTGTTCTTCGCGCGTGGCGAAATCGATCTTGCTGATTTTGGTGACGCCTTCGACGATGTGGGCGACCTGCTCGCCGAATTCTTTGCGAATGTCGACGATGGTGACCGAGGTGTCTTCGACGGAGTCGTGCAGCAAGCCGGCGGCGACGGCCACCGGGTCCATCTTCATTTCGGCGAGAACGAGGGCGACTTCGAGAGGGTGAACGAGGTAGGGTTCGCCGGAGGCGCGCGTCTGGCCCTCGTGATTCTTCAGCGAGTAATCGTAGGCTTTTTTGACGATGGTGAGATCGTCATGGGGACGGTTTTCCTGCATCCGCTTCATCAGATCGCGGAACTTGGTCAGCGTGAGGGCGGTGGTCGCGATCTGTTGGCGCAGGCTCGCCATGCAGGATTATAGCCCGCGAACAGCCGGGAATCGCGTGGGGAATGCCGGTGTGAGAACGGGGCTCCTAGGTTGATTATAGCGGGAAGTCGGGCCGCGCTTGATTCGTGGCTCAATTTGATGGCAGAAGGGAAAACCATCAACCACGAAGGGCACGAAGGATCACGAAGGAATTCGTCCAGGTTTTCCTTCGTGTGACTTCGTCCTTCGTGGTGATGGTCTTGCTTCCGCATGGGCGATGGCTGGGGCCGAGTCAAAAGATGCGAAGGAAATTTTCTTGCCGGGAAATTCGGTGGGGTTGAAGTTTGGGACATGCGTTCACAGCGGACGGCGATCTGCTAGAGTGGGCCGATGGTCGAACTTCGCATGGCGCGGGTGCTGGTGAGCGGGGTGTCGGGGCCGATTGGGAGCGCGCTGCTGCCGTCGTTGAAAGCAAATGGCGCGATAGTCGTGCGGCTGGCGCGCCCGAATTCTTCCGGCATGACTGCTGGCGACGAAGAGACAATTGCGTGGGATCCTGCGCAGCTGATTTCTCCTGAGGCAGTCTCGGGATTCGATGCGGTGATCCACTTAGCGGGCGAGAGCATCGTTGGACGATGGACGGCCGCAAAGAAGAAAGAGATTCGCGACAGCCGCGTGCTGGGGACGAAGAATCTCGCTCGGGCTCTGGCGCTGGCGAAAGTTAAGCCGCAGGTTTTCGTGTGCAGCTCGGCAATCGGGTACTACGGCGATCGCGGCGACGAAGTGTTGCGCGAGGAGAGCGATGCGGGTGGGGGTTTTCTGCCTGAGGTTTGCGGCGAGTGGGAGGAAGCGACGCGCGCCGCGGTGGACTCGGGCATCCGCACGGTGCAGATTCGCACGGGAGTAGTGCTGAGTTCCGCAGGCGGGGCGCTGGCGAAGATGCTCACGCCGTTCAAGCTGGGCGTGGGCGGACGGATCGGCGACGGGCAGCAGTGGATGAGCTGGATCGATGTGCAAGATATGGTCGGCGCGATTCATCACATTCTTAAGACCGACTTGCTGCAAGGGCCGGTGAACATGGTCGCGCCGAGGCCGGTGACCAATGCGGAGTTTACGAAGACACTGGCGAGCGTGCTGTCGCGACCCGCGATCTTTCCCATGCCGAAGTTCGCGGTGAAGCTGGCGTTCGGGGAGATGGGCGAGACGGTTCTGCTGGGCAGCCAGCGGGTCGAGCCGGCGAAGTTGGTCGCGAGTGGGTATCCGTTCCGGTTCAGGGAGCTGAGAGCGTCGCTGGAGGGGATGTTGCGGTAAGGCAGTTGGCCACGGATCTGCACGGATGTTCACGGATTTAAGGCAAGCGCATGAACTGGCTGCTAAGAAACTCTCACACGCCGTAAAAATGCCGGCATCTTTGCCTCTTTAGGGTGCGAGGGCTTGGAGCCCTCGCTACTGCCGGCGGGACGCCGGCGCTACTCACTGCGGTTTGGGGCGGTTCATTTCCTGTTGCAGCTTTTCGAGCAATTGGGCGCGCTGTTCGGTGGTCAATTCGCGCTGCAATTCTTCCAGGGCCAGGGCGACGATGTGGTAGTGGTGCGCTCCGGCGTATTTGGGATCGGCGGTAATGTCGAGCCAGAGCTTGTGCATGAGTTCGACATCCTGCGGGCGCATGCGCGGGGTGTGGGGGCCAATATCGTACTCGCGAACCGCGCCGTCGGGCGCGCAGACTTCCAGAGTCAGCCTGGGACGCGGCTCGGGCAGGCGCTCCCAGGCATCGCCGGTAAGCTTGGCCTGTTCGTCGGCGGTAAGCTTGTTGGAAAGGCCACACACGACGCGGGCGGAATCGAGCCGCTGGGCCGTGACCATGATGGCTTCGAACACATCGGTGGCCGGCACCACGAGCAGAAAAATCGGCTTGCCTTCTTTTTCGGCGACGGCGACGGCCGCGGTAAAAAGTTCCTGCTCGTAGTGGTCGAAGACCTGGCTGGCTTCAAAAACCGTGTTGCCGCCGAAACTATGTTCGCGATGATAGAGGCGGGCGCTCATGACCACAACATCCTGCTTGGCCGTGTTGGTGTGGCCCAGGATGTGGCGCAGGTAATAAAGATTGCGGGGATCGCGCACTGCCACCAGAATGTTGCCGGGGCGCACGCCCATCGCTCCCGAGCCCAGCTCCTGGTTGCCATAAACGCGGAATTGATCGAGCTGCTCCGGCTTGCCGTGCCGCTCTTTGGCGACGTGGCGTTCAGATAGGGTGAAGATCGTGAAGAAAACCACGCTGAAGACCACCCCCGCAATGGTGGCCTGATACTTGGTGAACAAGTTTACGATCGCGGTGGTGAACAGGACTGCGGAAATGATGAGCAGCCCGAAAGGAACCTCCGTCTTGCCGATGTGCAGGTTTCCCGGCACCTTCCATTCGCGGTTGCCGGGCTCGGTGAAGCGCAGCACCAGCACCGCGAGGGACTTCATGGTGAAACTCCAGATCACACCGAAGGCATAAAGCGCCGCCAGTTGGTAAACGTCGCCGCGGCTCAGGATAATGGTGAGCAACTGCATCCCGACAATCAGATTGATGATCCGGTAGCTGGTGCCGTAGCGATGGTGCGGTTTCTGGAACCAACTGGTGAGCACGCCGTCTTCGGCCACGCGGTTCAGCACGCCGTTGGCGCCCACGATGGAAGTATTCTGCGCGCCCGCCAGGATCAGCACGCCCACCAGCACCACGAAGCCGTGGAACAGCAACCTGACGGTGATCGGTCCGACCAGATACATGGCGATTCCGCCGATCAGGTTGGCGAAGAAGTTGGGCCGCACGTTGTCGGGAATGATCATCACGGCAAAGAACGAAACCAGGGAGGTGAACAACAAGCTGTAAATGAAGATCACCAGCCCGGTCTTTTCCAGATTCTTGAGCTTGGGATGTTCAATCTCACGGTTGACCTGCGCCAGCGTCTCTTCGCCGCTCATGGCCAGCACCGAGTGCCCGAAGCCGACGAAAAGAATGATCCAGGTGAGGTGGGCGAAAAACGTCCCGTTGAGCCAGCCGAGCGAATCCCGGTTGAGCGGAATCGCTCCCGCGGCGCTGAACGGGCTGGGCGGCAACTGCACGGGCGCCCGCAGCACGGTAATGGTGCACCACAAAATCAGAATCACCACCATGACCGTGGTGATTGCCATGATCTGCAGGGCTTTCTGGCTGGATTCGTGGATGCCCTGGGTGTTTTTCCACCAGAAATAGATGACCACGATCACGGCCAGTCCGGCGGCGAAATGATTGTCGGAAAAATTCAAGGGACGATGGAGGTAAATCGCGATGTCTTTGATGAAGCCGGCGAGGTATTGCCCGGCAGAGACGGCGCTGATGGGCCCAGTGAGAACGTAGTCGAAGAGCAGGGCGGAGACGGAGAACTTGGCCAGCGTCCCGCCCATGGCCTCTTTGACGACGCGGTAAACGCCGCCGCGCACGAACATGCTGCTCGATTCGATATACAGCGCGCGCACGGCATAGCTGAACAGCATGACGCCGAGGATGAACCATGGGGCGCTTTTGCCGATGACTTTTTCGGCATCGCCTCCCGCGTAGTAAGCGGACGACGCGAGATCGGACAGTACGATGGCAGAGGCCCGCCAAAAAGAGATGAAGGTCAGCATCACCGTAGTGGCGACGAAGACCTTTACTGCCGGTTTTATGCCCTCAGGGGATGTGGCCATGCTTCGAAGAATTGCGCTTTGTGGGTATGAATTTGAGTCACTTGAAGATAGCACAGGGCAAGGGATTTCCTGCGCCTGGCAGGGAGGGGTCAGGCGCCTGATGCGGGGGATGTGGCAGGCGGTTTCGGGGATAAGTACGTATGCGTGATGCGGTCGTGCCAACAGAGGAGGTCTTCGTCGAGAAAGACCCACCCATATCCCATGCCCAGGGATGCGGCTGAGAGATATGAAGCCAGCACGCGCCAGCGGCGCAAGGAGCGGCTGGCCGCGGAACCGTCGAAGCGGGCGAGTTCGAGACCTGCCAGACGTAATCCCGGCGTGCGGGCGGCGTAGACGATCAACAAGTATTGATAACCCGCCCAAAGCAGGCAAGGAACTCCGATGGCAAGCCCGACAAGTTGCACCAGCGGCGGCCGAACGGCGGCGACTTTCCAGAAAATAAAGCCGAATAAAGCGGATGCTGCGGCGACGATCAAGCCATCGATTGCGCCCGCGAGCAAACGGCGTGGCAGCGGCGCGCTTTGCAGGGGAAGGTCAATGCCGGGCCGTCTTTCGATTTCCTGACGTTCCACGGCCTCGATCGTAATGCCTCCGAGAGCCGGCGCCGGGGGCACGGTTTCGGGTGCTTCCAGAATGCGAGGGCGGCCGCTGACAGGTTCGGCGAGTTGATCAAGCGGCGGTGGCGGAGGCGCCCACGCCGACCGGGGAAACTCAATGATCTTGGCGCCGGCGTGGGTGCCGGAAGAGGACGCGGGCTGACTGGCCGAGTGTGGGAGAGCGCCGGGGATTTCGCATCCATCAGGCGGCGCGGCGGCTTCCTGCCTGGTTCCATCGAGCGCCAGAGCCTGGTTGGAGGCGGGTTGGAAATCTGACATCGGCGAAAGCTGGCCGGATGATTGCGCCAGGGCAGAGGGATCAAATGCATCAAACTGCAAGCGTAACGAGGGATAGCGGGGCGGGCGCATCTTTCTGCGCGCGCGATAGCGATCGAGGCGGGCGGCAAGCTCGCCGCGCCAGGCATCGGACTGATCGGAGGTTGAAACGCCAGATGGAGCAGCGGGTGAACCCGCGTCTTGTACGATTGCAGACGAATCCTGAGCAAGCGACGGTATCGCCGGCAAATCCGATTCCGCCTGGCGGCTTGCAGGCAGTTGATTAGGAGGGGGCTCCGGTTGGCAACGGCAAACTTCACCCGGCAAAATCTCGCCACATCGCGGACAATTCATGAATGCCAGTCTTAACAGCCAAGTATCCGACTACGATCCGAAAATCGGTTGAGGTTGAGCGGAACGAGCAACCGGAAGCGCACCAACGGGAATCCTAGCCTTTTTCGCCACTTTGCCGCGCACCCGGCTCCGTGCTAAGTTCACGATGCCGCGACTCAAAGCTGAAGAGGGACAGGTCCGCTTTCGTTGAGCGATCTATTTCCGTTGATTTTTTCCGATGACGCTTCGCACTAGATTCCTTATCACGGCGCTGTTTCTTTGTCATCAGCTTCCCGGCAGCGGGCTAGTAACCAGAGAGTTGCTTGGCGAAGATTCCGGCCAGAAAACGGTTTCAGCGGCTCAGAAAACAGCTAAGAAAACGGACGCCGCGGCCGAACCCAGCACGCCCTGTGCCCGGCAAGCGGCGACGCAAGACTCGGAGTTGACCACCATCTGCGCTCTGCAACAGGAAAAGATTGGCGACATTTACAAACTGCACGGCGACGCCGAGATTCACTACCACGGCTACACTCTGCGCGCCGAGGAAGTCACCTATAACTCTGACACCGGCGAAGCCACCGGGACCGGGCACTTCAGCCTCGATGGCGGGCCCAACGACGACCACATCAGAGCCAGCCATGGAACTTACAATCTGACCGCCGAGACCGGCCGCTTTTACGATGTGGACGGAACCACCGGATGGCATCAGAAGGGAAATCGCGTTTTGCTGACCTCCAGCACTCCATTTGCCTTCAGCGGAAAAATGGTGGAGAAAACCAGCCCCGATCACTACCTGGTCTATGACGGCACGATTACCACCTGCCAACTGCCGCATCCGGATTGGCAGTTCGCAGCCCACAAAATCAAGGTTGAGGTCGGCGCCAACGCCAGCCTCACCAACAGCAGTTTCTGGCTGCTGCGTCTACCCGTGTTCTACTTCCCCTATGCAACCGTCCCTATCGACCGCGAGGCGCGGCAGACCGGATTCCTGATTCCCACCGGCGGCGAATCATCGGTAAAAGGCAGCATCATCGGCGACGGATTCTTTTGGGCCATCAATCGCAGCACGGACGGCATGGTGGGCGCCGAGTATTACTCGAAGCGGGGATGGTCGCAGCGCGGAGAATTTCGTGCGCGCCCCAGCGACACCTCGTATGTCGACCTGAATTATTTCGGCGTGATCGATCGCGGGTTCCTGACCACTGGCAGCTCGGGCGAGCCCGTGGTGCTGAAGGAGGGCGGGCAGGAAGCGCGGCTCAACGCGGAAGGCAACTTTCTCGGCTTCCGCGCGGTTTCGAATATCGACTATCTCAGTTCTTTCCTGTTCCGGCTGGCGTTCAGCGAAATATTCACGCAGGCCACAAACTCGGAGGTGAAATCGCAAGTTTTTCTGACGCGGGCGAACAATGGGTTCTTCCTGAGCGGAATGACCGAGCGCTATCAGGACTATTTTCAACTCTCCAATAATGGAGTGCTTACCTATCCGCCGATCTTCGACGCGGTTCAGATCTGGCATACCCCGAGCGTGGACGCTTCCAGCGTGGACCGTCCGCTGTGGCATTCTCCGTTTCTGTGGTCGTTCGATGCCTCGGTGGCTGGCCTCTCGCGCAGCGAGCCCGGCTTTCATACCGGCGATCTGCTCGGCCGCTTCACCTTCAGCCCGGAGATTTCCCTCCCGCTGCAATTTCACGGATGGTCCCTGCGTCCCGGCTTGGCGCTGCACGAGGGTTATTACACCGAGCGCTTCGTAAACAATCAGGCCGTCAACGATCCCACGAACCGGCAGGCGCTCGACGCTTCGGTCGAGATTCGGCCGCCGGCGCTGGAAAAAGTCTTCGACAAAGATTTCCTGGGCCGCAAGTGGAAACACGTCATCGAGCCGCGTGCCGTCTACCGTCTGGTAACCGGCGTCAACGATTTCGCCAATGTGCTGCATTTCGACGAGCGCGACATACTCAGCAACACGCATGAAGTCGAGTATGGATTCGTCACTCGCCTCTACGCCAAGCGGCCGCCATCATCGACGAAGGAGTGTCAAACTCCCATGACCGGGCTGGCGGTTGGCGCGGCCGCACCGGAACAGGGCGTGCCCTGGCAGCACATCAATACTCTGGAGAATCAGAGCTGCGTCCCGCTGCCCGACGTGCGCGAGGTCGCAACCTGGGAGCTGGAACAGAAATATTTCCTCGACCCCACCTTCGGGGGCGCTCTGGTTCCTGGTGAGCGCAATGTGTTTACCACCACCGAAGACCTGACCGGCATCGCCTTCGCCACTGAACCGCGGCATCTTTCACCTCTGATTTCGCGCCTGCGGGTAGCCACCAGTTCTCGCACCGATACCGAGTGGGATCTCGACTACGATTTTCAGTTGGGCCGCATCAACGCCAGCACGTTCCTGGTCAACTACAATCTGGGTCCGTTCACGCTGGGCGCTGGCGACGCCTTTCTGCAAATCCCGCAAACCAGTACGCTGAGTTCCATTCCGCCGGAGGGCACGTGCAATCCGGTTACCACGACGACCACCCAGGTCACCTGCAAATTCCAGCAGTTTCGCGTGGCGCTGGGCTACGGCGGCCTGAATCGCAAGGGGCTGAGCGCAGCCACCAGCTTCGGCTACGACTCCGAAGTCGGGCAGCTCCAGTTTGCCACTGCCCAGGCCACCTACAACTGGGACTGTTGCGGCATGACGCTCGAGTACCGCCGCTACGACGTCGGCGACGTGCGCGACGAGAATCTTTTCCGCTTCAGTTTCACGCTGGCCAATATCGGATCGTTCGGCAACTTGAAAAAATATGAACGGCTCTATTGAGGCGGGCTCGGTTCGGTCTGAAGCTGCTACCATAACGGCTATGCATTCTGCGCAGGCCGGTCTCGAGGCGAAGGATTCTCGGCTAAGAACAAATCTGCGCCAGATGGGCCGTCTTCTCGTGGCCTACTCCGGCGGCGTCGACTCCGCGTATCTCGCTTGGGCCGCTCACCGCGCACTCGGCAACGACATGCTGGCCGTAATTGCCGATTCTCCCAGCCTGGCCCGCACGCAGCTCGCTGACGCGCTCGCCTTCGCCAATGAACAGGGAGTCTCTGTGGAAGTTATCTCCACTTCCGAACTCGACCGCCCCGAATACGCCCGCAACGACGGCCTGCGATGCTTCCATTGCAAAGACGAACTCTTCGCCGTGATGGAAGAGCTGCGAGCTGCGCGCGGTTTCGACACGATCGCTTACGGAGTGAATGTCGACGATCAGGGCGACTTCCGGCCGGGTCAGCAAGCGGCACGGGAACATCACGTGGCGGCTCCGCTCCTCGAAGCCGGACTCACGAAAGCTGAAATCCGAGAACTCGCACGCAAAGCCGGATTGCGCGTCTGGGATAAGCCGGCTTCGGCTTGCCTCTCTTCGCGTATTGAGTATGGCCGCCCGGTAACGCGCGAAGCGCTCGAGGTGATCGAGCGCGGCGAGGATGCGCTTCGCGCTCTCGGTTTCCGGCAGTTTCGCGTGCGGCATCATGGCGAGATCGTGCGCATCGAAATCGCCCGCGAGGAACTCGATCGCGCCCTGACTCCGGCGATGGCCGTGCAGTTCACGGCCATCTTCAAGGCGCTGGGCTTCCAGTTCGTGACCCTCGATCTGGAGGGATTCCGCTCCGGATCGATGAACTCCTTGTTGCCTGTAACGCAGTTGCGGCGCGCAGGCTAATCCGCTGAGATGGCCGCAGTCCCGGCTCCGGCCCTCATCTGCTGTGAGATAATCGAAGCAATTCGCGATGCTGAGGCGGTTCCTGGTGACCACAATTCGACGTTCGTTTCTTATCCTGCTTCTGGTTTGCCTCGGCTGCGTGGCTCAGACCGTCCCTCCGGAACTGGCACTGAAAATTGAGCATCAGGTGCGCACGTACTACACCATCCCCGCCGACGTAAAGGTGACCGTCGGCGCCGTCGCGCCGAGCCCCGAGTGGCCGGGCTACGATGCGGTTACGGTGACCATCGACGGAGGCGGCGGCAAGCCGCCCAAGGACTATCAGTTCTTGCTCTCAAAGAATCGCGACACGTTGCTGCGCGTGACCAAATTCGACTTGAGGAAAGATTCGTTTCAAGAGCTGATGAGCAAGATCGACGTCGCCGGACGGCCTACTCGCGGTGCGAAAAATGCGAAAGTCGTGGTCGTTAACTTCGACGACTTCGAGTGTCCCTATTGCGCGGCTATGCACCGCACGTTGTTTCCAGAAATTCTGAAGGAATACGGCGACCGTGTCACCTTCATCTACAAGGATTATCCGCTGTCCGACATTCATCCCTGGGCCATCCATGCCGCCGTGGATGCAAACTGTCTGGCAGCGCAGAACGCCGATGCCTACTGGGATTTCGCCGACTCGATCCACGCCAACAAACGCGACGTGGACAGCGAACAAACTCCGGGAGCTCGCCTGGCAGCCATCGACAAGATGACCATGCTCGAAGGCCAGAAGCACAATGAAGATTTGACGAAACTGCAAGCCTGCGTGAAAGCTCAGAACGAAGACGCGGTGCAGGCGTCGATGAAGGAAGGCGACGCGATTGGCGTGAACGCCACTCCGACGCTGTTCGTCAATGGCCAGAAAATTGACGGTGTCGTGTCGCCGGACGAGCTCCGCGCCGCCCTCGACAGCGCTTTGAAAGATGCAGGCCAGCCCGTACCAGATCACAAGCCAGCAGGAACGGGCCCAGCTTCCAAGTAATGCTGTAGCATGTCGTTGGCAGACGGCTATCGCTGGAGTTCGTCTTTTTTGATTTTCTTTTTGGCGTGAGCGGGCGAGAGGCGGGGGAGAAACCAGATTGAGAAAACACTCGTTCTATATGCAGGCTGCTGCGGCATTTTCGGCCGCGGCTCTGCTGGCGGGGATGCTTGGCTGTAAATCGCAGGCCGGTGGCGATGTCATGGCCACGGTCGACGGCCGGAAAATCCTCAAATCCGATCTGGACTATTACGAAAACCAGGTTTCGGCCGGCCAGCAGAAACCCACCGGCGAGCAGGCCACCGCGCTTCGACTCAACATTCTGCACCAGATGATCGAAGATGAAATCCTGATGCGCCGCGCGGAAAAACTTGGCCTGCTGGCCACCGACGAGGAAGTCGACCGCAAATACAATGAGATCCGGTCTCCTTTGTCGGAGCAGGATTTTGAAAAGCAGCTTCAGGAAAAGAAAGTTTCGCTGGCGGACTTCAAGCGCGACATCCGCCGCTCCATTACCGGCGAAAAAGTGATGAACAAGGAAGTCTCGTCGAAGATCAACGTGACCGATCAGGACGTTGCCGACTACTATAACGCGCACAAAAGCGAGTTCAACCTGATCGAGCCGCAATATCATCTGGCGCAGATCATGGTGACGCCCACGCCCAACCCGCAGGTCCACAACCAGAACGACAAGGCGCAGAACGAAGCCGATGCGCGCAAGAAAATTCAGATGATCGAAAACCGCCTGGAAAGCGGCGACGATTTCGCCACGCTGGCGATGAAATATTCCGAGGATCCGGAAACATCGGGCAACGGCGGCGATCTCGGCACCGTGCCCGAGTCGTCGCTGCGCCAAACCGACCCGCTGACCCGTGACGCAGTCATGAAGCTGAAGCCGGGCCAGTACAGCGAGATCATTCCGGTGACAAATCCGGCGACCAAACAGATGCTGGGATTTCGCATCGTGAAACTGGTCTCCAAAGAACCCGCCGGACAGCGGGAATTTTCCGATCCGAGGGTGCAGCAGGCGATCCGCTCGCAGCTTCATGACCGCCGCGAGCAATTGCTGAAAGCCGCCTACTACGAGGTCCTGCGCGATTCCGCGAAGGTGGAAAATTTTTACGCCAAGCAGATCCTCGACAGCAACGGGGTGGAAAAGTAGTTTGGAAAAGTAAAGGCTGGGGAAAGCACCGAAGTTCTTTCGGCCGAACTCACTCCACAATCGCCAGCACATCGCCGGAGTTCACTGCGGCGCCTGCGCTGACCAGAATCTTCCGGATGGTTCCCTTCTTGGGAGATTTGATTTCGTTCTGCATCTTCATCGCCTCGACAACCAAGACGCCAGTGCCTGCTTCGACTTCAGCTCCTTCGCTCAGCAGCATACGCACAACTTTCCCCGGCATGGGCGCAGTCAGCTTTCTGGGACCGTGGTCATCCACGGCGCGAGCGCGTCCACGCAGCGACCGCGGGTCGCGGACTTCCGCAGCAAAGCGTTCACTGCCCACCCACAGATGCAACTCGCCGGCCACGCGCTCGCACTTCACCTCATAGGCCAAGTTGCCGATGCGCAGCGAAAGCACGTCAGGACGCGCCAGCACGGCATCGACTTCGATCGCGCGCCCGTCGAGACGGCACGACCAGCCGCCTTCCTCGCGCGAAAGTTCCAGGCGATAGCTCTTGCCGTTGATGGCGACGTCGTAGGTCACAGGAGACTCATCGCAGCGCCTCACGACGCGCCGCTCTCTTCCAGTTGGAAGCAGCCTTGGAATTGCCGGCTTCAGATCCGTTGCTGACGGCGCGCTCGCCGGGAACCGCAGCGGCCGGTCCAAGGGCGGCGAACATTCCGGCAGCGATCACTGCGATCTCGGCCACTCTAGACTGCACTTCGGAATTGGCTGGTGCGCTTTCCGTCTGCTTGAACAGGCGGTCGAGAAAACCCGTATCGAGCCGTGCGGCGCGAAAATCCGGATCGCGCAGGATGCGCCGGAAGAGTGAAATATTAGTTTTGATTCCGCCCACAAAATATTCGTTCAGGGCTCGGGTCAGGCGGCTGATCGCCTGCTCGCGATCCGTGCCATAACCGATTAGCTTGGCCAGCAGCGGATCGTAATCCATCGGCACCGTCCAGCCTTCGTACATTCCGCTATCGCGGCGGATTCCCGGGCCGGAGGGCTGCAGCAGCAGCGTAATTTTGCCTGGGCTGGGAAAATAATTGTTGTCAGGATCTTCTGCGTAGACGCGGCACTCGATGGCGTGTCCGCGAATCTGGACGTCGTCCTGCGTGAAAGGCAGATGCTCGCCGGCTGCGATGCGAATCTGCAGATGCACCAGATCGAGTCCGGTGATCAATTCCGTCACGGGATGCTCGACTTGCAGCCGCGTATTCATCTCCAGAAAATAGAAATGTTTTTCCTGGTCAACCAGAAACTCCACGGTTCCGGCATTCGTGTATGCGGCGGCCTGCGCCACGCGCACCGCGGTCTCACCCATCCTGCGCCGCATCTCGGCGTCGACGATCGGCGAGGGCGCTTCCTCGACCACTTTTTGATGGCGGCGTTGAATCGAACACTCGCGCTCGCCGAGATAGACGGTGTTGCCATGCTCATCGGCCAGAATCTGCATTTCGATGTGGCGCGGATTCACGATTGCTTTCTCGATGTAAACTTCGCTGTCGCCGAACGCGCGCTCCGCCTCGCTGCGCGCACCGTCAAGCGCGGACTTCAGATCCTGTGGGGTATGCACGAGGCGCATGCCTTTACCGCCGCCGCCAGCGGCGGCTTTCAGCATTACGGGGTAGCCGATGCGCGCGGCTACTTCCTCGGCCTGCTCGAAGGATTCCAATCCGCGCGACGTGCCCGGAACAAAGGGAACGCCGGCACGCTCCATCGCCTGGCGGGCGCGGGTTTTCGATCCCATGGCGTCCATCGCAGCAGCGGTGGGGCCGATGAATTTCACACGGGCATCGGCGCAGGCGCGAGCGAACTTCGCATTCTCGGAGAGGAAACCGTATCCGGGATGAATGGCATCGGCGCCGGAGCGGGCGGCGACGTCGAGGATTTTCGCGATGTTGAGATAAGACTCGGAAGCGGCAGCCGTGCCGATGGGATAAGCTTCGTCAGCTTTGCGCACGTGCAGGGAGGCGCGATCGACATCGGAATAGACCGCGACCGCCGCAATTCCCATTTCATGGCAGGCGCGAATGACGCGCACCGCAATTTCGCCCCGGTTCGCAATGAGAATTTTTCTGAACATTTTTTCTCGGCACTATTCTGCAGGACGGCGCGAGAAGCTCACAGAAAAAGGCGCTCGCGTTTGAACCGAGGCTGCTTGCAGCCAGCGGCGGCGCGGGGTGAACCGATAGCGAATCAGAGTCCAGATGGCCTGCCATCCGTCGGAATGGCGGATTTTCTTGCCTTCGATCGCAGAGCGAGGATTGTAAGAGATAGGCACTTCGGCGATTTTCTCGCCCATACGGCAGAGCTTGGCCGTGACCTCGGGGCAGAATTCGAAGCGATGACATTCCAGTTGCACCTGCGCCAGCACGGAGCGGCGAATAATTTTGTAGCAGGTGGCTTCGTCGTGAATGCCTGCGCCATAAAGAAGATTGGTGAGATGCGTAAGCAGCTTGGCGCCTAAGAAGAAACGCAGACCGCGCTCGGGGCGGTCGGGACGCACGCCGTAGACGACATTCGCCTTGCCCTGTTCGAGCGGCCGCAGCAATGCGGGATAATCCTGCGGATCGTACTCGAGATCGGAATCCTGAATCAGAACGTACTCGCCGCGGGCGTAGGCGAGGGCGGTGCGAATCGCCGCTCCCTTGCCGCAGTTGCGCTCGTGGAAAATTACCGTCACGTCGCCTGACAGCGGCAGAGCCTGCAGGATCTCACGGGTGCCATCGGTCGAACCGTCGTCGACGATGACGATTTCTTTTTTTACCGGCGAGGCGTGAATCGCCCGCAGCAACTCGTCCACGTGCGCAGCCTCGTTGTAGACGGGGACGATCACCGAGACACAGCCCTGCCAGCGGGCGCTGGCGGCCGGTGCCGGATGCTCCGCTGTCCGATCCAGTATTGGGGCAGGCGCATTCATGATGGTTGTGACGGGAAATCCCGCGTTTAGGATAGCATTTCCCGGCTCATTTTCCGCGTTTACGAACCTCCGGGCGGGACGGCGGACGTGAAAACCATTCACCACAAAGGGCACTAAGGATCACGAAGGACTTCGTCAGGAAACCGTCGCCTGTACAGATCTCAGGAGCCGGCCTTGCGCCGAAGTATATAGATCACCTTCGATGATGCTGGGTGATAGTCTCGGGCTGCGACGTTCCAGACGTAGTGTGTTGGTTGGTTGATGTCAGCGACACCCACCACTTCGTATGAGCGATCCATGAATTCCTGCAGTCGCGGCAGAAAGCTGGCCAGTTGCGGTCCACCTTCGGGCGGACCCCAGTCGTCCCAGACGTCGACATAGACCACATAGAGGGGACGATTGGCTTCGAGTTCGTGCATCATTTCGTCGCGCATGCGGTCGGTATATTTGTGATGCACGATCAGGCTGTACATGTAGAGATAGCCGGTGGCGGAGTGGCGCCTGGCGTAGAAATAAATCTCCGGCTCGGAACCGAGCACGGCAATGCGGGCATCGGCGGGAGAATTCTCGCGAAGATAATCGGCAACTTTCAGCGCAGGGACGAAGGCATTGTCGCCATAGATGGATTGCACAATCTGGCCGGGACTCAGCGAAAAATAAATCTCCCGCTGCCGGAGCACGGAGAATGCGAAGCACAGAAGGAATACGAGCAGCGGGAGGGACGCCATGTAGGCGGACTTCCCCGTAGAGATAAGACCCTCAGTCACGGCGCTTATTGCGACGCCCACAAACATCGCAGTGACCGGCAGCAGCAGGATGTAATAATGCGGGCGGAAATAAGCCCCCGGACATAGCGCCAGAAAAGAACACAGCAAGAGCGCGATCAGAAAGCGCGAGTGGCGGCGGGCACTCGGGCTCCAGATGACCGCGGTGAGGCCGATGGCGGCCAGAATCCAGATAGGCCACGCGGGAGCCACAACAGTCTGCGAATTTTCGAGGAAGGCGCGAATCGCGCGACGAAGGCCCATCTTCGAATATTCCCCGGCGTACTCGACTGTCCAGAACCAGAATTGTCGAAACACACCATCGCGGTACATGAACCAGCAGGTCAGAACGTAAGGAAGAGCGACGCCAGACCCGAACATTGCGGCGCGCTGCAATAGGATACGAAAATTCTTTTTCTCCCATTCGCTCCAGCCGAGATAGAGAAGACAAAAGAGCACGAAAAATATTCCGTGCTGCTTCATGAGGAAGGCGATGCCCGAGAGCAAGCCGCCGAGAAAGACTGGCAACGAGCGTTGCGAGCGCATCGCTTGCAGCAGCAACAGGACGGCGAGCAAAGCCGGAAATATTACGAAGTTTGTGGCGTGCGCCTCAAATCCCATGACGGAGGCGCTGGTGGAGAACAGCGCGTAAGTGAGCGCGGCGACGGTTCCGGCCAGCCTGCCGAACAGGCGTACCGTCAGGAAAAACAGCAGGATGGTTGTGGCGGCGTTCAGCAGCAACAGGCCCAGATGAATGCCCGCGGGCGTTTCGCCGAACACTGCCATCACGCCGGCATAAGCGACGTAGATGCCGGGCAGCTTCATGTTGTAGGCGAGAACATAGGGAGGAATGCCTTGCAGCATGAGTTGACCCGCGTAGGCATACTCGCCCTCATCACGTTCCAGCGGCATGGTGCGCAGGCGGAAGCGAATTGCGCCGAAAAACACGATTGCCAGCAGAAGCAGAGACAGGCAGGCAGTCCAGGGCAGATCGAATGGTCGGGAAGCGCGCTTCAGTTCGGTCTCCGTGCGAGCATAGTATCATTTGCAAATCGCAGGATTTCAATACCACGCATGACTTCATCCCGTGCGGCAGGATCGAGCCCGCCAGCAATCTCAAATCCACAGGGCAGAAAGCTTTCATGGCCAGGGAACGCGCTGCCGGTAATCGTGCTCGCGGGCGGGCTGATTGCACGGCTGATTCCGGCGAGCCGGCTGTTTCTGAATCCGGACGAGGCGCTGCACAATCTGCTGGCCAGCCAGTCGAGCCTGGCGGGCGCGTGGGCCGCGGCCCTGACCAATGCGCATCCTCCGCTGCTGATTGTGGTGCTCTACTATTGGCGCGCGCTGGGGCACTCAGAGCTGTGGCTGCGCATGCCTTCGGTGCTGGCAGGAACGGCCGCCTGCTGGCTGTTTTATCTGTGGCTCAAGCTGGCGATGGACCGGACGACGGCCTTTTTCGGACTGCTACTCTTTTCCTTCGCGCCGTCGCTGATTCTGCTGTCGGCGGAGGTGAGGCAATATGCGCTGCTGCTGTCTTTCATGGCGGGCTGCCTCTATCTTTCGGAGCGAGCGATTCAGGAAGATTCGATCGGGACGATGATTCTTTTTTCGCTCTCGCTTTATGGAGCGCTGCTTACTCATTATTCCGCGCTGATTTTTGCTCTCGCGATGGGCGTGTACATGCTCGCTCGGCTTTATCCTTACCGCTCGCGTTTGGGGTTGTTTGCGGCGTGGGGTTTGGGACAGATGGGCGGCATCGCCATCGCCGTCTATTTTCTGCTAACGCACATCCCGCAGCTGCGGCAATCGGGGATGGTGCGCGCGGATCTGGAATCGTACCTGAGCAAATCCATCTTCCATCCCGGCCAGCGGAACCCGGCGGAATTTGTTGTTACCCAGACGCTGCGCGTCTTCACTTATACGTTCAGCCATGGGCTGGTTGGGACCCTCGGATTGCTGGCATTTCTGGCAGGAATGGCTTGGCTGCTCAGGCGCGCTTCGTGGAATCGCGCAGAACCTTCGGACAAGACAGCCGAAGTCGCGGCAAAGCGGCCTCGGCCCCGCCAACTCGCCTTGCTGCTGGGCCTGCCGTTTGTTGTGAGCTGGGGCGTGGCTCTGGCCGGATTGTATCCGCTGGGCGCGACGCGGCACGATGCGTTTCTGGCGCCGTTTGCCCTCGCGGGCGTCTGCGTGGGAATCGCCCAATCGACGCCCGCCAAAGACTGGACGAAGGCGCTGATCATTGTGCTTTGCCTGGCGGTATGTAATCTGTTTCCCGCACCACCACCGCCGATACGGGCGAGAGACCAGTCGGCAGCGCTGATGAAGAATGCGGTCACTTATTTGCGGGAGTCGGCGCGTCCGGGCAGTGTGTTTTTCACGGATTACGAAAGCGGCCTGCTGCTCGGTTACTACCTTTGCGGGCATGGAGTGGTGCAGATATTTCCGTCGCCGCAGCCGCTGGCCGGGGCCGATTGCGGCGCTTACCGCGTGCTCGCCACATCATTTCACGACTGGAAGTTCACGGCAGCCACATTCCCCGCCGAGTTCACAAGCGCGAGCAAGATGCTCAGTCCGGGAGCAGAAGTCTGGCTCTTTTATGCGGGATGGATCAACGACTCGGCTCCGGCTATGAAGCCACAACTCGCCCAATACGGCTGCCCGGCACCGAAAAACTTCGGAGAAAACATTCTGATATGCCGCTTGACGGCTGGGGAAAGTGATGGAGCGAGGCGACGGGGGCAATGAGAAAGCCTCCTTCGCGAGAAGGAGGCTTGTGAAAACGAAGAAACTACGCTACTTCGACTGATCCATGGTAATGCCGCCGCCCGCCTGCTGCGCGGCCTTATCGGCCTTCGCCTTTTTGACGCGCAGGGTTTCATCGACCCAATGATCGGCGGTCTTCAGATCCTCAGCGCGCTGAGAGAGATCGTCGCACTCTACGTCGGCTCTCTCGCGGTACATCAGATTCATGTACGCCATGGCGTCGTCATAATCCGGCCGCAACTGGATTGCCTTGTTGAGGCTGTCGATGCCTTCCTGAATGGCGGGACTATTCTTTTCTTTCAACTCTTCGCAAACTTTTTTCTGATCTTTGTTCTTGGGATTCAGCTCCTCTTCCGGTTTCAGGCCGAGTTTGGCGCGCTCTTCCATGCGCGGCTGGTAGCAGGCGGTCCAGTCGATCACGCCGATCGAGTAGTAAGGCTCGGGATCGTTGGGGTCGAGTTCTGACGCCATGCGGTAGTACTTTTTCGCATCCTCCCACTTCTTCATGTTCAGGTAGAGATAAGCGATGCCCTTGGCCGCGTTGACTTTCTGATCGCGCGACGGATTAGCGTCGATCACGCGCGTATATTCGTCGATAGCCTGCTGCGCGGTGCGGAGGTTATCAGGGGCATCCACGCCGGGAATGTATTGCGAAACAAATGCGGTCGCCAGATACATGCGGGCATTGATCAGGCCGGGATCCAATTGCACGGCCTGCTGGAAATGGTCGATGGCCTGCTCGTAATGAGAATTCTTGTAGGACTCGACACCTTTGTTGAGCTGGTCACGGGCGCGCAGCTTGTTGCAACCCGCAGAACAGAAGAGGGTCAGCGCCAATCCGGCCAGCGTTAGCAGTCTAAGATTCTTATTCATTGCGGTATAAGTCTCCCTCGCCACAGCATCCTAGGCCCAGAGACAGCGGTTTGACAAGTCCAGGTTAAGCACTTGACCAGTGTTTGGGCCGCGACAGCACGAAAGCGAAGGCTTCCATGCCGCGGGCCCATGACGATTCGCACTCCAGGGCTTTGCCGGGGACAGCTCTAGCCGCCGGCTTCAATCTTGGCGGTGATCAGACCGACCTTGTCCACGCCGGCCGCGTGAGCAATATCAATCACGTTGGCGACGTTAGCGAAGGGAATCGCATCATCGCCCTTCACAAACATCACCTTTTCCTGGCGCAGCTTGTAAATGTCGGTCAGACGCCCTTGCAGATTGTCCCAGGTCGCATCCTCGTTGTTGATCTTGATGCCCGGGTCCGAGCCAGCGCCACGGTCGATCAACTGCACGACGATGGTGCGGTCGGGAGTGGTGTTCTTGGGGGCATTCGCCGGAGGCGGCTGCGGAACCAGCGCATCCAGTCCTTTCGGCGTCACCGGCGAGATCACCATGAAGATGATCAGCAATACCAGCAGCACATCGATGAGGGGCGTGACGTTGATGTTGGCGCTCTGTCCTCCGCCCGTGCTAACTCCCATTCCCATGATCGTTCTCCTCTATTGCTGCCCTTGTGCCGGTGGAGGCGGCGGGGCGTTTGGAGCGGTTTTTCTCTGATCGGTGAGCAAGCCCAGGTCGTCGACTCCGGCTGCTCGAACTGCATCTACCACTTGTACTACGTAGCCAAACCGGGCCCGCATATCGGACTTCACATAGACGCGTTTGTCGGGCTTGTTGGCCAGGCGGTCTTTCACTTTGTTGGTCAAACTGTCGACGTCGATCGAGTCGCTGCCCAGGTAAACCTTGCCGTCTCGCGTAATGGAAACCAGCAGGGCGTCTTCCTTGTCAGCGTCTTCCATGGGCGTCGGATTGTTGACTTTGGCCATATCCACGCTGATGCCCTTCTGCAACATGGGCGTGACCACCATGAAGATGATCAGCAGCACCAGCATCACGTCCACCATGGGCGTGACGTTGATTTCGGAGTTGACCTTCTTGCCTTCATCCCGCTTTGCTAATGCCATAGGTTGATATCTCCATCACCTCTGCCGTGGGTTCGTCGTCGTCCTTTGCAAGTTGGCGGATCCTAAGTTGGATCGATCCTGAGTTGGGAAGGTCCGGCGCCGGAAGCTCCAGCGCCGGACAAGCAACTCATGCAAAAACCGAACCACAGCCGACCACCCCGACCAGCGGCTTTACCGCCGGATTTCGCCGCGCTTCTTGAGGAAGTAATCGATCAGCTCGCTCGAGGAATTATCCATTTCCACGTCGAACGCTTCCACGCGGCCGGTCAGGTAGTTGAACATCATCACAGCAGGGATGGCGACCAGCAGCCCGATGGCCGTGGTAACCAGCGCTTCCGCGATGCCGCCGGCGACTGCAGCCAGACCGGTGGCCTTCGAGTTGTTGATGCCGATGAAGGCGTTCAGAATGCCCATCACCGTGCCGAACAGTCCCACGAAGGGAGCGGTCGAACCGATGGTGGCGAGGCCGCCCAACCCGCGCTTCAATTCGGCGTGGACGATGGCTTCGGTGCGTTCCAGGGCGCGCTTGGAGGCTTCAATGGTCTCGCCGGGGATGGCGCCGGGCGAATCCTGGTGGGCCTTGAATTCCATCAGGCCAGCGGTGACAACTTTGGCCAGATGGCTCTTCTTGTTGCGCTCGGCGACCTTGATGGCTTCGTCGATGCGGCCATCGCGCAAAGCACCCGCCACCGCGGGAGCAAAGGCGCGCGACTGCTTGCGGGCGGCGCTATAGGCCATCCAGCGATCAATCATCACGCCGATGGACCAGCCGGACATGATGAAGAGAATGATGACCACGGTTCTGGCCACCCAGCCCATGGCATGCCATAGGCCCAGCGGATCGGTCGCCAGGGTGCCATTGCCCCCGCCCTCCTGAATGATCCAGGCGGCAGCGGCAGGGATGTGATGGAACATACTTGCTACGTGAGATGCAAACATGAGTTGCTTTCCCTCCTCGGAACTCGTTTTAACTATGGAACTCGGTGAACACGTCTAAGACACTTCGATGCACGATGCCAGCTTCGCCGCTGGCCTAAAATCCAGGGCCCACGGTTTTTTTGCCAGATCGCACGAACCGGCTCTCCGCACTGGTTGATGTCTGTTGCGGTCTAGGGCCGTGCCGGAGCCTCTGAAAAGCCGCTCCCGGCCACCGCATTGAAGGTGGGAGGGGGAGGGGCAATACACACTTCCACGACTGAAGCAATTCGCGCCATTCCGGGAATCTAGCCCCCGGCCAGCGTGAAGTTTACCTGAATCTGCGTATCCACTTCGCACGGTTCCCCGTTCAGCAGATACGGCCGGTACTTCCACTGCTTCACAGCTTCGATTGCCGCCGGGGCCAGCATCGGATGTCCGCTAACCAGCTGAAGGTTGATGATGTTGCCTTCTTTGCTGATCTCGGCCTGCAGCAGCACCACACCCTGGATGCGGGCCTGCCGCGCCAGCGGCGGATACACCGGGTTCACCCGGCGAACCAGCAAGCCTTGCACCACGCCCGAGGAAACCCGCACCCGCTGCGGAGCAGCGATCTTGGGCACGGCCATCGGGGTCGAACTGATGATGCCGCCGATGACGCCGCCCATCTGTCCGCCCGGAATTCCACCTGGGACTCCGCCCACCACACCGGCCGAAGCCATCTGCGGCGGAGCTTCATCCTCTTTGATCATCTCGATTTTTTTGGGAATCTTGGTCGGCGTGCGCAATTCGCCGTTGATGATGTCGGTCTCAATGTGCTTGACGACCTGCACCGGAGCTGCGGCAGGCGGTGGAGGCGGTGGGGGTGGCGGGGGGGCCACCAGAAGGAACATCGTAGTACCCTTGGGCAAGGCTTCGGTAAAGATCAGCGGAATCAGAATCATAACTCCGACGATCATGGCCTCAATAATGAATGCCACCAGCGAGGTCCGTCCGCGCTTGGTTTTCAGCTTGCCCCCGGACTCGATAAGGCTGTCTTCAAACATAAGCTTCTCCCCTATTCAGACCCTACAGACACTTAGACACCGGCCAGTTCTCCTTTGCTCCCGGTTTCCCGGTGCGCCTGCGGGGCCAACAGGGGCCCTTCCGGCGTTTCGAGCAAACCCCTCTAAACCCTTACATAAGAAGGCGTAACACAATCCATGCAGCCCGGCCATCGGGCGGGTTACTGAACCTCTTACGGCTTAACTTGTCTTCTCACTTCTTACTCTGCTTTTCACTTCTTACTTGGCTTTGGCCGATAATGCCGGCTTGCCCGGCTTTCCGACGCCTGCCACCGGTCCGGGACGCTTGCTCTTTTCGATCCGCCAATCCTGATATGCCACCAGAATGGGCGCCGCAATGGCAATCGACGAATACGTCCCGATTAGAATGCCGATGACCAGAGCGAGGCTGAATCCACGAAGCACCTCGCCGCCGAATAAAAAGAGTGCGAGTACGGTAAGGAACGTTAAGCCCGCTGTCAAGATCGTTCTGCTAAGAGTTTGATTAATACTGCGATTGACGATATCCGACAGTTTCTCGCGCCGCATGAGTTTAATGTTTTCCCGGATGCGGTCAAATACCACGATCGTGTCGTTATTAGAGTAACCAATCAGGGTCAGAATGGCCGCGATCACGGTCAGGGAGATGTCCTGCTTGAGCAGAGAGAAGGCGCCTACGGTGATCAAAGTATCGTGAAATACGGTGATGACCGCGGCGACCCCGTAAATCCACTCAAAGCGGAAACCCAGGTAAACCAGCATCCCGGCCAGCGAATACAGCGTGGCCAGACCCGCCTGGCGGCGCAACTGTCCCCCGACCTCAGGGCCGACGATGGCGACATCGAAGGTATGGAAATCGGACACGAAGAAGCCGTCAGGAAGGGAAGCGAGCACCGCTGGATTCGTGTCCGGCGCGCCTTTCAGCTCATCGATCGAATTCAGCACTCCGCCCAGCGTCTTGTCGCGGTAGTCCACGATGGCTTGTGCCTGCGCCGTGTACTTCTGGTCGGCATCGGACCCCAAGTGCATCGGGTCTTTGTCCATCAGATAATTCTTGATTGTCAAAGAGCTGGCGTTGTTCAGGTCCTGTTTGCCTGCCGGAACATTGGTCTCCAGCGCCTGGATGATCTTCAGTTTGCCCCGATCGAGCGCGGCTTCGTTGGTCTCGCGCACATCCAGATCGATCAGCACCTCGTTGAGCGCGGGGCGGTCGTAGGTCTGAATCTTGGGATCGTGCAAGCCCGCGCGATCCATGGTTCTGCGAATCTCATTCAGATTCGGGGTATGCGAAAACTTCACGTACACCAGCGTGCCACCGCGGAAGTCGACACCCCATGGAATGTGGTGCCAGAACAACATCGAGAACACGCCGGCCACGCTGAAGACCAGCGAAAAGGCCAGAAAATACCACTTCTTGCCGAGAAAATCTATGTTTACGTCGCGAAAGAACTCCACGGGTTTGTCTAGCCCCTTATCTGTCTATGACTTAGCAAACATTAAATGCTCAGCGCTTCTCCGCGCTGCTTGCGGCTGAGGACGTAGTCGAAAATCACTCGCGAAACGAACACCGCCGTAAACAGGTTCGCCAGCAAACCGAAGGTCAGCGTGGTAGCAAAGCCTTTCACCGGCCCGGTGCCGAAGATGAAAAGAATCGCCGCCGAAACGATGGTGGTGACGTGCGTGTCGACGATGGTGATCCAGGCGTGGCTGAATCCCTGATCCACGGCCGAAGGCGGTGTCTTGCCATTGCGCAACTCTTCCCGGATACGCTCAAAAATCAGCACATTGGAATCGACGCCCATGCCGACCGTGAGAATCACTCCGGCGATTCCCGGCAGCGTCAGCACTGCCCCGAAGTAGCCCATGAAGCCGAGCAGAATAATCAGGTTCAGAATCAGGGCGACATCGGCGTTGATGCCGGCACCGCGATAATAGATCAGCATGAAGAAGAGCACGGCCAACATGCCGATCACGGCGGCGCGCACGCCAGCGCGAATCGAATCCGCTCCCAGCGAAGGCCCTACGGTGCGCTCTTCCAGATAGGTGATGCCCGCCGGCAGAGCGCCCGAGCGCAGGATCATGGAAAGATCCTTGGCCTGCTGCTCGCTCATGCGGCCGCCCGAAATTTCGCCGGTATCGCGAATGGGCTCTTTAATGTTTGCGACTTCCTGCACCTTGTTATCGAGCACCACTGCCAGACTGTCGCCCACGTGGGCGCTGGTGAAATTGTAAAAGCGCTGTCCGCCTTCTCCCGTCAGAGTGAAGCTCACGCTGGGCTGGCCGTTCTGGTCGGTGCTGGCCTGCGCATCTCGCAGGTCTTTGCCGCTCACGGCGGAAACCCGCGACACCACATACCAGGCCTCTTCATCGGGGCCGGCGCCAGGCGCGCTGTGCCCCGGCAGCAGCATTGCATCCGCAGGAAGAATACCGGAGGGCTGCGCCTGCATGGCCGCCTGCTCGCTGGGATACGGCCCGCCCAGAGACTGCTTGATCTCAAGCATGGCCGTATTCTGCATGACATCTTTCACGCGTTCCGGATCGTCCACACCCGGCAGTTGCACCAGAATCTGGTATTGCCCGAGGCCGTGCTCCTGAATGGTGGGCTCGGTGACGCCGAGCGCGTCAATGCGGTTGCGGATGGTCTCAATGGCCTGCGTGACCGCTTTGTTCTTCAGGTCGGCGAGCTGCTGCGGCCGCATGGAAAGTATCCAGGAATTATCGGCCGCGCCGGTGATGTCGTACTCCGGTAGATCGTCCTGCACGATGCTCAACAAGTCTCCGCGGGCGCTGGCCTGCACGCCTTTCAACAGGATGTGGTCGGGATTATTCTGCAGATCGGGCTGGGTAATATCGGTGTACTCGATCTTTCGCTTGCTCAGTGATTCCTTGAGCAGTTCGATCGCATTCTGCGCCACCACGTTGACCGCGTCATTGACCTTCACCTGCAGAATCAGGTGAGTGCCGCCGCGCAGGTCGAGACCAAGGTTGATGCGCTTGGTCATCGCCGCGAGCAGCCCCCCGCCGGAAAAGCTATTGGGAACGCCGAAGATCCCGAACAGAAAAAACAGCAGCGCGGCCACGATGACGCCGACTCTCCAGAGAAAAGGCTTGTTCATAAAATTCAGTGCCCAGCCATCAGTGGCTCATGGTCAGGGCAACTGGCCGCTGGCCACTGGCCATTGATCACTCATTTCGTCTTCACTTCTTCTTCCTGCGTGGTCACCTGAGTCACAGACGCCTTGGTGACTTCCACCCGCAAATTGTCCGGCGGCACGCGCAGATGGATGGAGTCATCCTTCAACGCGATGATGGTGCCCCGCAACCCTCCCGTGGTAGTGACTTTATCCCCGGTCTTGAGCTGGTCCAGCATGGCCTGCCATTTTTTCTGGCGGCGCTGCTGCGGCATGATCAGGAACAAATAGATCATGGCGATCATGGGCACGAACATGATCAGCAGCGACATTCCGCCGCCGCCGCTTGATGCCTGCATGATTGCCAGAGCCAGCATGTTCACAATTGTATGCGCGGATGGATCCGCGAACCATCACCCGCGCGCCCATCACTTCCGCGGGAGTCTCATTCCAGCACGCTCAATTTCACCACGGGGTTTGGATCGACTTCGGCCGGGTTTGTTCTAATTCCAGGCTTGAATCCGGGGAGACCTTCCGAGGTCAAGGTTTCGGTTGAGACCAGACACCAGAAAGAAAACGGGACTCTTCCCCAAGTGAAATAGCATGCCGTACCCGGCGCATAGTGTCAAGGTAGAAACTCAGGTTGTGGATCGTATTCAAGACCTGCGCCGCTATTTCGTTAGATGCATAAAGGTGCCGCAAATAGGCCCGCGAATAGCGCCGACAGACGCGACAAGCACAATTCGGGTCGAGCGGGCCCGGGTCCTGGGCGTAACGCGCCTGCTTGATCGAGACCCTGCCCTCGGACGTGAACAGCAGGCCGTGCCGCGCCGCCCGCGTAGGCAGAACGCAATCCATCATGTCGACGCCAAGATTCGCATATTCGACAATCTCTTCCGGCGTGCCTACGCCCATGAGATAGCGCGGCTTGTCGGCAGGGAGATGCTCGAGCGTCGACTCGACAATCTCGCGGGTAAGCTCACGCGGCTCGCCGACACTCAATCCGCCAATTGCATAGCCGGGGAAGCCGATTTCGACGGTTCGCTCCGCCGATTCGCGCCGCAGTTCCCGATCCATCCCGCCCTGCACGATGCCGAATAACGATTGAGTCGAGTTTCCAGTTTCCAGTTTGCAGTTTCCAGCGGGCTCCGAGCCCTCAACTGGAAACTGGAAACTGGAAACTGCCCCCCACGGAACTTCGGTCTTATGCTCTTCAAAATACTTCTTACTCCGCGCCGCCCAGCGCGCCGTCATTTCCATCGAGGCCCGCATGCGTTCCCGGTCCGCCGGATATTCCGTGCACTCATCGAAAGCCATGATGATGTCCGCGCCTAGGCCGATCTGCGCCGCCACGGAGTTTTCCGGGCTGAAGAAATGCGACGAGCCATCGAGGTGCGAGCGGAAGGTCGCGCCCTCTTCGCTTACCTTGCGCAGCTCGTTCAAACTGAAAACCTGAAATCCACCCGAGTCGGTCAGCAGCGCCCGCCGCCACGAGATGAACCCGTGCAGCCCGCCAAACTTTCGCACGGTCTCGACTCCCGGCCGCAGATACAAGTGATAAGTGTTGCCAAGAATAATCTGAGCGCCCAAGTCCTCAAGCGTCTCCTGGGGCACGCCCTTCACCGATCCGACGGTGCCCACTGGCATGAACACCGGCGTCTCAATTTCGGCATGAGGCGTCGTCAGCTGCCCCATCCGGGCCTTGCCGCAGATTTTTTCGATGTGAAAGGAAACCGACATGCCAAGCGATTGTAGCAACGCCATGTGGCTGCGGACCCATTCGTCCGCGCGGCGCGATTGCAATCTTACCGGCCGGGTGCCCCACTTCTGGCGGGGTTTTGCCAGCAGTGGGGATCTTCGCTCAGCTGTCAGTCCAGAATCGTAACGATCTCTCCGCGAACCTTCCCGCCCTCCACACTCAGCCGCCCCAGGCTCACCGGCAGTTTGAAGCGCCGCGGCCCGGCGCTGCCGGGATTGAAATAGAGCACGCCGTTCCGCTTCTCCTGCTTCGGAATATGGCTGTGGCCATAAACTACGACGACGAAACCGGCTGCTTCCGGCTTCAAATCAAGCTGCGCCAGATCGTGCAGCACATAGATGGAAACGCCGCCAAGCTCGACCACCTCAGTCTCGGGCAACTTTCGAGCCCACGCGCCCGTGTCTACGTTCCCGCGAATCGCGGTGACGGGCGCAATGGCGGCCAGCTTCTCAAGAATTTCCGGATCGCCCACATCGCCGGCATGAATGACGTGCTGCGACCCGCGCAGCGCCGCAAGCGCCTCGGGGCGAAGCCGGCCGTGCGTATCGGAAATGACGCCGATGACGATGGTGGATCTCAGTTCTGTGGTTTTGCCTTCTGATTCGAGCTCATGAGCTGGTTCATCTCGGCATAGGAAGGCGCGTCGGCCAATGCCGAATATGTCCCGTATGTTTTCAGTTCGTGCGCCAAACGGCGCAACAGGCCAAGCGCAGCCCGCATGGGACCGGACCCCAAGCTGATTCTCCTGACCCCAAGCGCCGTCAATTCAGCTACCGAAGGCGAACCCGGCACGGCGAGAATGTTCACCGGACAAGCCAGATCAGCAACCAGGCGGCCGATCGTCGGCGCGTCGCGCAGACCGGGAACGAAGACGCAGTCGGCGCCGACATCGCGAAACGCCCGCAGGCGCCGGACAGTCTCGTCGTACCGCTTCGCTGGATTGCCAACCTGCAGCAGGTACACATCGGTCCGGGCGTTGAGCACCAGCGGACACCGCAATTTTTTCGCGGTCTCGCGGATGGCCCGGATTTTTTCCAATTGCAGCGGTAAATCGACCAACGGCCGTTCGGCAGCTCCGGTCGCGTCTTCGAGATTCATGCCGACCGCGCCGGCCATGATCACGCTCTCTGCGGTTCGCGCCGCGTCCTGGGCGCTGTTCCCGTATCCAGCCTCAACGTCCGCCGTCACCGGCACGTGCACCGCCTGCGCGACTTCCGCGATCGAGGCAATCATCTGGTCGGGATGAATTTTCTGACCGTCAGGAAAACCGTGGGTAAGAGCTATACCGGCGCTGCTGGTGGCAATCGCCGGAAACCCCGCATCTTCGACGATGCGGGCGCTGGCAGCATCCCAGACATTGGCCAGCAGAAGCGCCTCCGGGCCGGCGTGCAGCGCCCGGAATGCCTCTGCCTTTTTTGCCTGCTCCGGGTTCACCATAGCGGGTTGGATGCGCTCATCGCCCGCCGTTCCTTATTTTTTCTGCAACCTGATTTTTTCTGTGAACCTGCCCACGCTCACCACCGCCCGCGCGACAGTCCCGCGTCCAATCTCCTGCGCATCGTCACGCGCAGTGACGCGCAACGTATAGAAGCGTCCGTCGAAAGATTCCAGCACAGCCTCGGCGCGGATGCGCGCCCCAACTCGGCTCGCCGCCCGATGCTCAATATGGATCGCCGTCCCCACGGTAATCTCATCGCCCTCGCAGTAAGGCTGCAGGGCATGGAACGCCGCTGTCTCCATCAGCCGGATCATGTCGGGCGTGGAATACACCGGCGGCAATTCCGGATGATGGAACGTCAGAGTATGCTTGAATTCAACCGTCTCCTCTGCCTCGCCACGCGCGCCGATGGGAATCTCTCTGGCCAATGGTTTCCCTCAAAAAGAAATGAGCCAATGATTCTAGCGAATCATTGGCTCGAACTCCCTTGTACGCCCTACAAAGACCAACTTACGCTGCCGCTACTGCCATGCGCCGCGCTTCAATCCCATCGAGTGCCTTCCACAGCATGTGCGCGGCATTCTCGGCGGCATCGAGAGCCGCCTTGGCAGCGTCGGGATGCGCGGCGATTCGTTCTCCGAGCTGTCCACGCCACACCCGCGCATGGAAGACATCGGCCGTGGCGTGCAACGAAAAATATCCGCAGGTCTTGTCGTCGGCGCCGTACATCTCGCGCAGCCCGCGCTCTTTTTCCTGCGCAACCCGCGGCACCTGCGATTCGTAGGCGTAGAACGCGGCCAGCGCTTCTTCCGGCGTGCCTTCGCTGGCCACGCGATGGAAATGCCGCACCAGCTGCCGCACCGCAGCCACCGGCGTGTGCCACTCCAGATTGCGGCTCGACCCCATGCCCTCGGCAAAATCGAGCCACAACTCGGCATGGGGAACCGAATCTTTCCCCGAGCGACCTTCTACTCCCTTTTCGTCGCACATGTTGGCCAGCACCGCGCGGCGCAACTCGCCATCCTCCAGCCGCAGGCCCAGCGCCGCCAGATACGAGGGAAACGCCTCGACATGGTGGTAATAATCCTGCGCGTACTCCCGCAGATCGTCGCGCGTCAACTCGCCCGCCGACCACGCCTTGTAAAACGGATGGCAGAGCAAGTCATATTTCCCGATGCGAGCTTCCAGTCGCGCGAAAAAGTCGGTGGTGGTCATGCGGCCTCCCGGCGGTGAATTGAGGTAACCCAACTTGGACAGCCCAATATAAAGGGGGGAACGCTACTCAGCAAGTGATGGCAATCACCGGCGCTCCCAAGTTGCTAGAATGAAAGAAGAAAGAGATTCGGGAATCTGGGGTTTGCCGCGCCGCCATGCAGTTCACCGAACAATTCGATGTCGTCGTCGTCGGTGCCGGCCATGCCGGATGCGAAGCGGCGATGGCCGCCGCGCGTATGGGCCTGAAGACCGCGCTCTACACGCTCAACGTCGATTTGATCGCGCAGATGTCGTGCAACCCGGCCGTGGGCGGCATTGCCAAGGGACATCTCGTTCGCGAAGTCGACGCCCTCGGCGGCATCATGGGAGAAATCACTGACGCGGTCGGCATCCAGTTCCGCCTGCTCAACACGTCGCGCGGCCCCGCCGTGTGGTCGCCGCGCGCCCAGTGCGACAAGCAAGCTTATCGTCTGAAGATGCGCGAAGTGCTGGAGTCGCAGCCGAATCTGAAAATAAAGCAGGCGGAAGTGGCCGAGTTGATCGTGCAGAAAGCCCCGAGCACCGAGCGCCGAGTATCGAGCGGAAACACCGCAGACTCGGTGCCCGGTATTGGCAACTCGGTAGTGGGTGTAAAACTTCGCGACGGCCGAACCGTCGGCGCCCAAGCCGTCATCATCACGACAGGCACTTTCCTCAACGGCCTGATCCACTGCGGCGAGCAGCAATATCCCGCCGGGCGTTCGGGCGAGCCCAACGCCGTGCTGCTCGGCGAAGCCCTGAAGAATCTGGGTCTGCGTGGATGCCGACTGAAGACTGGCACGCCCCCGCGCCTCGATGGACGCACCATCGACTGGTCGCGCTTCCCGGTGCAGCCCGGCGACGAAGATCCCACACCCTTCAGCTTCCGCACCAGGCGCGTCGCGCATCACGACTCGCAGGTGCCGTGCTACATCGCCTACACCACCGCGGAAACGCACCGCATCATCCGCGAAAATGTGCACCGCTCGCCCATGTACAGCGGACAGATTCAGTCCGTCGGCCCGCGCTATTGCCCTTCGATCGAAGACAAGATCGTGAAGTTCCCTGACAAAGAGATGCACCAGCTCTTCCTCGAACCGGAGGGCCTGAACACGCACGAGATTTACGTCAACGGCATGAGCACGTCGCTGCCGGTCGAAGTACAACTGGCGATCCTGAAGTCGATCCCAGGGCTCGAAAACGCCGAGATGCTGCGCCCCGGCTACGCCATCGAATACGACTCCGTCGACCCCACCGAACTCGAACGCACGCTCGAAACCCGCAGGATCGCGGGACTATTTTTGGCCGGGCAGATCAACGGAACATCCGGCTACGAAGAAGCCGCGTGTCAAGGGTTGATGGCAGGCATCAACGCCGCGTTGCAGGTGAAGCGCGAGCAACCGCTGATTCTCGACCGCACCGAAGCCTACACGGCGATCCTGATCGACGATTTAATTTCCAAGGGCACGAACGAGCCCTACCGCATGTTCACCTCGCGCGCCGAATTCCGGCTGCACCTGCGCATCGACAACGCCGACCGCCGCCTCACGCCCCACGGCCGGCGCGTAGGCCTGATCTCCGATGCAGCCTGGGCAGACTTTCAGTCGAAGCAGGAACGGCTGGAAAAGATGAAGAAGAAACTGGAGAGCACAAGACTGACATCGGGAATGATCGAAGTTCTAAGTTCTTGTCATTCCGAACCGGTGCGAAGCAGCGGTGAAGAACCTGCTCTTGTCGCCGGCATTGGCCAATCCCTCGCCCAACTTCTCAAGCGACCGGAGGTCAGCATCGAACAGCTCGTGCCGATTGTGCGCGATCTCGATCCCATGTTTTTTTCAAGGGAAGAAATCCGTGAAGATCCGTGCAAATCCGTGGCGAGAATCTCGTCCGAAGTCCGCAACGAACTGAAGTCCGTCGAAACCGAAATCAAGTATGAGGGCTATCTCCTGCAGCAGGCTCGCGCGATCGACCGCCTGAAAAAGGCCGAGCAGCACAGCATCCCAGACTGGTTCGACTACAAATCCGTCAGCGGCCTCTCGCGCGAAATGCAGGAGAAGCTGACGAAAATCCAGCCCCGCACCATCGGCCAGGCTTCGCGCATTCCGGGAGTGACGCCGGCCGCGGTGTCGCTCGTGAACGTTTATATCGAAATCCAGGCGCGCCGCCGCGAGCAGGCCACGGCGCTTTAACTCTTCCCTGAAAAGTTCTTGCCCGAAATACGCGGAAACAAAAATCCCGTGCTTTTGCGGTACGCGGCATACTTTTCCCCGAATTCCTTGAGCAGCATGCCCTCCTCGCGCAAAGCCTTGCGCGAGTGCGCTGCCAGCAGCAACGCGACCGCCATAATTCCTCGCAATTCCCCGACCACCAAAGCGGCGCCGACGGTTCCCAGCAGCATTCCGGTATAGATCGGATGCCGCATCGTCGCGTACGGCCCGGAGCGAATCAGTTCGTGCCCTTCTTTCAACGTGACTCGCGCACTCCAGTTTTGCCCCAGCGTATATCGGGCCCAGATGGCAACTGCCACTCCCGCCCAGGTCAGAACAATTCCTGCCCATGCAATCCACGCCGCGTCCGGCACGAAGCGCAGACGCAGCGGTCCAATCCGCAACCATGTTTCAAACAGCAGAATGAACGACAGCCCAACCCCAACCAATGTGATCAGCCGGTCCGCCGGCTTTTCCATAGCCTTCGTTCGCTTCACGCGCAGCCAGGTCAGCGCCCAATAGGCCCCGAAGACATACCAGGGGAACAGCTCGATTTGCCACAATGCGGAATTTTTCATCGCCTTGTCCTTCTGCCCGCGGCGGCCTCGCTCAGGGCCTGTGAGTCCTTCGCATCCCTGGCAGCTAAAGACTCTTCGTCCGAGAAATTAGCACACGCGACTCGTGGGACGCAGTTTCCCACCTCGCGCCTCCGCCGCTACAATGGCTCCGCATGATTGCGCATCTCCGTGGGAAGCTTCTGGCCAAGCATCCGAACCAAGCCATCGTCGAGGCGGCCGGCGTCGGCTACGACGTGACTATCACCGTGCCGACATTCTCCGACCTACCCGCCGCTGGCGCCGAAGTCGCGCTGCACATCCACACGCACGTGCGCGAGGACGCGATCGCCCTCTACGGATTTCTGCGCCCCGCGGAAAAATTGCTCTTCGAAAAGCTGGTCACGGTCAGCGGCATCGGCCCCACGCTGGCCATAAAAATTCTCAGCGGCATGGCCGCCGACGAAATGGTCGGCGCCATTCGCGGCAATGACGTCGCGCGGCTCACCCGCATCCCTGGCATCGGAAAGAAGACCGCCGAACGCATGGTGCTGGAACTGCGCGACAAATTGCCGGAGGCAGGACCAGCCGTTGCATCAGCCGTTTTTCCCGTGAACGCAGTGCAAGACGACGTCTTATCAGCCTTGGTGAACTTGGGCTATCAAAGAGACGCGTCCATCTCCGCGTTGAGGCTTGTGAACGATGGCATGGCAAAGGGAACAACACCCCAAACATTCGACGCTATCTTCAGAAACGCGCTGGCGGCGCTCTCGAAGTAGCGGTTACTTTCCAATGCAGAACGTACTGAAGATCAGATTCAGAATGTCATCTGTCGTCGTCGCGCCCGTGATTGCATCCAGCGGGCGCAGCGCACTGTAGAGATCGAGCAGCAGCATTTCGTGCGGAATCTTTGCGCTCACTGCGGTCTGCGCCGCGCCCAGCGCTGCCAGCGAATCTTTGATTAATCCCTCATGCCGCACGTTGGTAAGAAATCCCGACTCTATCTGGATTCCCCCATCGCCCCCAATGTGCCGGAGGATTTCCGCACGCAACTCAGCAATGCCTTCACCGGTGAACGCCGATGTGGGAACAGAAACCTGGGTGCCCCACTTCTGGCCGATTTTGCCAGAAAGCCTGCCCTGAGCCTGTCGAAGGGTGGGGATTTTGCCTGACTTCAAATCGCACTTGTTCTCCACCACAATCGCTGGCCGATTTTGTGCCTGTGCGAAGAGTTCCTCGTCTTTCGCCGTTATCTCCTGCGATGCATCCACCACCACCAGCACCAGGTCCGCATCCGCCAGCGCCTCCATCGACTTCCGAATCCCAATCGACTCAGCCTCATCAAGCGCCTGCCGAATACCAGCGGTATCGACCAGCTTCACGGGAATGCCGCCAATCGCCACCGTTTCGCTGACCAGATCGCGCGTCGTCCCCGGAGTCGCCGTCACAATCGCGCGTTCGCGCTCCACCAGACGGTTGAATAAACTCGACTTCCCGACGTTCGGCCGACCAACAATGGCCAGCGTCAACCCTTCATGCACCAGCTTGCCGTAAGCAAAGCTGGCGTCGAGCTGTGCTAGCAGCGCGCGCACGACCGCGATCTGAGCGAGAATTGCGGCATCGGGCATCACGGATACATCGTCTTCGGCGAAATCGATGCCCGCTTCGAGCCGCGCAATCAACTCCACCAGTTCTTTCTTAATCGGCTGCAATCGCCGCGACAGCGCACCCTCCAGCTGTTGCGCCGCGATTTTCGCCTGATATAGCGTCTGCGACTCGATCAGATCGCGCACCGCCTCAGCTTGCGTCAGATCGATGCGTCCGTTGAGAAACGCCCGCATGGTGAACTCGCCCGGCTCGGCCAGCCGCGCGCCCGCCGCCACGCAAAGTTCCACAATGTGCCGCAGCACCACTGGCGACCCGTGCGCCGAAATCTCGACAACATCGTCCGTCGTATAAGAATGCGGCTTGGCGAAGTAAGTGACGACGACCTCGTCGATGCGCTCGCCCGACTCCGGAGGGTGCCCCATTCTAGCCGCGCTTTTTGCGGCTAGAGTGGGGATTTTGACTTCCGGTATCGAGGGCCGTTCGACTATCGAGGATGGCTCGACCACCTCCCCAAAAACCGCCCGACCGGGCTCCAACTCATGCCGCAACCGCAGCAGCGGCCGCGCAATCTCAACCGCCCGCGGCCCGGCCAGTCGCACCACGCCAATCCCTCCGCGCCCCGGAGGGGTTGCGATCGCGACAATCGTGTCATCCAAATTCAGCCCGGGATTCACGCCAACGCTCACGCGCCGATTGTAGCGGGTAAACTAGTCGTTGGTCCTTAGTCGTTGGTCGCTGGCAAAACCAACGGCCGATCGTCCCATCCTTCTCGCGTTTCTGGCGAGAGGGTGGGGATTTTGACCCCATTCCCAGGAGCGCCTAACTTTGTCCGTAGCCGACGAACTGTTAAAAGCCAACGAAGAATTCGCCCGCAGCTTCACTCTGGGCGAGCTTTCCGTCCGTCCCAAGCGCCATGTCGCCGTGCTCGCCTGCATGGATTCCCGCATCCTGTTCGAGCACTGCCTCGGCCTCAAGCCCGGCGACGCCCACATGATCCGCAACGCCGGCGGCATCGCCACCGAAGACGCCATCCGTTCCCTGATCGTCTCCCATCATCTGCTCGACACCCAGGAATTCATCATCATCAACCACACTGACTGCGGCCTGCTGAAAGTCAGCGAGGACGAACTGAAAAAGCGCTTAGCCAAAAAGATGGGAGTCATCGCTGGCACCCCCGCCCGCTTCTACGCCTTCGACGATCTCGAAGCCAACGTGCGCATCCAGGTGCGCCGCGTGAAATCGCATCCGTGGATTCCGAAGCATATTCCGGTGCGGGGATTTATTTACGATGTGAAAACAGGAAGGCTAAAGGAAGTCATTGATTGAACGCGGCGCGACTGGGCTGTCCGCCGGAGTGAAGCTCGCAGCGCACCGGCTCTGGCTAGCGCCATTTGGCGAATATCAGTTGTCGCTCCTCGGCCCAGAAGCGAGTCTGGTCTTTTACATCTCTTCCCAATTTTTGTGCAATATTGAAGAACCCTTGACCCGGCGTGCCATCTTCTTTGCGCACAACCAGCGCACTTAGAAGTCCTCTGCCCGCCGCATCCTCGTCCTTTGAAACCTCGAATAATAAGTAATGGAAAGCATAGTCACCCGGGCCGAAATTAATGCTATGAATTTTTTTGGCTAGGTCGGAATAAGTAATCGTGGATTCTTTTCTTGCCTGTGCACTGATTTCTCTTATTGCCTCCTCCTTAGCTTGTTCCCAGACTCCGGGGTCATAGCCATAGGTCGTTTTCGAGTCAGAGTCTTGAGGTTGAGGAGAGGATCCATCAAAATGATCTCGTGCTTTCGGCGCCTTGGCCCCGCGCAGCAGGCCTTCAGTACTGAGGTCTTCGTCAAGATCAGCCCAGTGGATGCCGTATCCGCCACCAGCAATTTTCCAATTCTTGCGCTGGACGGACGTAGCGTTGAGCAGGCGTGGATACCAGACGAGGGGCACACTGATGACCCGCCCATCGCGCAGCGATACGCTCAGCGCGTCGTCGCTGAACGCAACGTCGAGAACCCGCTCATCTGCTGTTATCGCCGAAGAACCCATTCCAGGCCTCCAGGAACCGCACCCTGTTCTCTGTCACTATGGATTGTATCGTGCGGAGTTCGTTCGCGCGAAACCCAAAGTTCGATGCGAGTTGGATAGGATCGAGCCAGAATTTCGCCGATAGATCATCGCGGTCGACATGCATGTGTGGCGGCTCGTTCGGTTCGTGACTGTAGAAATAGAAGCGATACGGGCCGGACCGCAAGACCGTCGGCATGGGCGGATTCTAACAAAGTCCGCCCGCGCAGAAATCCGGCCACTCCCAAGGGCTCGCGCGCTACCCTACCTCGCAACCACCTTCTCAATCTCTCCCCTTAACTCCCCGTACGGCACCGCGCCCGGATGGTACCAGGCCACTTTCCCCGTCCGATCCAGCAGGACCAGCGTCGGCGTGGTCGAAGCGCCGTAGGTATCGAAGTTGTATGTGCTGATCGGCACCGGCATATCGAGCAGACCGCTGTAGAACCGGTGCCGCACCGCGTCGATATACATCAGTTCATCGTCCGGCGACGCATGCTCGATTTGCGCCGTATATCCATACAACCGCGTCGGCCCGATCACCTTCAGTCCCTGCGGCGCAAACTCCGACCGCAGTTGCGTAATGATCGGGGCTTCCGCCTTGCAGTCGGCGCACCAGTGCGCCCAGAAGAACAGCAGCACTGGCTCGCCCTTCAGCGCAGAAGCCGGCGGCAGTTTCGCACCCAGGAACGAATCCGACTTCAGCGCCGGCGCCGGCTTCCCTTGCAGCGAAAGCACGTTCAAATTCTTCTGCAGCCGCCCCCGGATAGAAGTAGCTCCGTACGTCCGCAGCGCAGCCTGCAGCAGGGCGATCGCCTGCGCGCGCTGCCCGCGCGCGGCCAGCACCTGCGACTGAACCTCCAGCGCCGCTCCCAGTGCAATCGGCAAATGCGGTTCGGCGTCCAGTGGACGCTGCTTCAATTGCTCGACCGCCAACGTCTTTGTTTCTTTCGCGTAAGCGGCCGCCCGATCATAATCGCCCTGACCCAAAGCGGCCCGCGCGAGCCACGAATACGCATCGAGATACTCGGGCGTCACTCCCTGCCCGCTGCGGTACGAATTCAACTCCGACTCGGCCGCGGAAAAGTTTCCCTGCGCCAGAGAAATGCGAACGTCGTCAACGATTCCCGCCCACGCTGAAGCCGTCAGCGCCAAGACTGTCAAATAAATACGGAAACGCATGCTCTAATGATGAATGGTTTGCCCAAAGGTGGCAAATCCTGCCAGCCTACCCGCCAGAGAAAAAGGCATAACATTCGCGCTATCAGCTGTTTAGACCTGGCTATTGACGAATTGTGTAGCTATTTTGAGGCACTTTGACATACAATGAAGCTGCGTTTGACTTTAGAGTTCCTCGCAGTACATGCATCTCCGCTTAACCCAGCGTGTGACCTGCCTGCAGAAGAATCCTGAAAGTTTCAGCGCTACATCAAGAAAAGGAACATTGCATCAACATGGAAACAGGAACAGTGAAGTGGTTTAACGACGCCAAGGGCTATGGATTCATCAGCCGCCAGAATGGCGAGGATGTATTCGTACATTTCTCCGCCATCCAGGCCAGCGGATTCCGCAGCCTCCAGGAAGGTCAGCAAGTGCAGTTTGACGTAGTCAAAGGCCCTAAGGGCTGGCAGGCAGAGAACGTCAAGGGCGTCTAAAACGCTTCGCAAATACAACTCGAATAAGGGCGGCCAGCAATGGCCGCCTTTAGATTTTTAAGGGCACATTATTGTAAGGAAGCTGCTCGCAGGCACTTCTCGCACAGACTCGATCAATCCTCCTTTACGGTTGCATGTCGCGCATCAACACCACGTCGGAGTCGGTGTGCCCACGCACCAGCGCAAGTTGCTTGCCATCGAACGACCAGTGGAAATCGTAGATGCGCTCGGCTTTAAAATCAGTAATGGCGTGTCCCTTCGATCCATCCAGCGGCTGGTACCAGAGGTTATCCACGCCATTTTCGCGCGAGGGATAGACCACGGCTTTGCCATCCGGGGCGAAACGCAACATTCCCCCCAGCCGCAGCCGCTCGAATTCAACCACCTTCGCCGCCGGGCCGGCCTTAGCTGAACCGACCGCCGTGGACACAATCGCCAACTTTTCCTTGTGCTCTCCGGAATGCTCCAGCGTGGCAAAGGCCGCCAGTTTGCCGTCAGGAGAGAGATCGAACAATCCGTCCATGGGCAGATTCGAGACCGTCTCGGCTGCTCCGCCGTCGATCGGCACGCGCGCCAGTTTCGCCTCGTCGCCCTGCGCAATGTAGTACACCCAGCGGCTGTCTGCGGAGCACACCGCGTTATGGTCGCGGGCGCCAGTCGACAACTGTTTCGGATTGGCGCCCGAAACGTCGATGCGCCAGACATTGCTATGGCCTGAACCGGCATGAAAGGCCATGTCAAACACGATGGTTTTTCCATCGGGGCAGGCCGCGGGATTGCCGCTGACGGCGCCTTCCTCAGCCGGGATCGCCGTCTTCGCGCCCGTCGCCGGATTAACCCAGTGCAGGCTGTTACCCTGATCGTCGATAATCTGATTGTCTTTCGTCCAGGTAAAGTTGGTGCTCGCATCGGTGGAAGCAATCTCGCGAGCTTCCGCTGGCGTGGAAAGCGGCATGACCCACAAGTTCCACCGTGCTTCGCTCAGAATCGCAGACATCAGGCGTCCGCTCGCCGCCACGCTGAGGCCGTAATAATTGTTGGTGTCATGGGTAATGGGCGACACCTTGCCATCCGGATAGGAGGCGTAGGAAATCTGCTCTTGTGTGAAATTCGACCTCTGGGAGATCGTCAGGCCGACCAGCCCGTGGCCATCGGGGAGCCAGCGTGGCGCCAAAAAAATCTGGTTCACGTCGCCGATAGCCTGTTGCCGGCCGCTCGCGGCATCGACCGCCACCAGGCCCTCCAGATTCCCCTGGCGCAGTTCGTCGCAGACGATCACCTTCCCGTCGGGAGACCACACCGGTGAGGAGAGTTGCTGCGTGTTCGCTCCGCTGGCCAGCACTTTTTCGTCGCCGCCATCGGCGGCCTGATCGAGCGTTCGAACGATGAGCTGGTACTTGCCCGGAACCGGATTGTCATAGCGCATGAAGGCAAATTTGTTTCCGTCGGGCGAAAAAGTAATGTTGGAGTCGATATCGCTGAGTAGTTTCTGCGGCGTTCCCCCCAGCAGCGGAGCGCGATACAGGAACCTCAGCGCAGGATTTCCGGGGTCGGTGCGGACAAAGTAAAAATAATTGCCGTCGTTGGAAAAAGTGAGGCCATAGTAGTAATAGACGTCAGCCGGCGACTCGACCTGCGTGTTGCTGTTGGTGGGCACGTTGCGCAGCCACAAACTGTAACGGCCGTTGCCGCGCATCAGGCTGACAATGTACTTTCCATCGGGCGAAATTGCCGCCAGGCTGGCCGTCCCCGAATCGGTCACCTTAGTGACGGAAATGTTCTGAAAGGGGATGGGACGCGCGCGAGTTAGGAATGCATAGACTCCATACGACGCTGCCGCGATAAGAACCAACGCGAGTGCGGCCGTCACGCCCGATCCCAGCTTGTGCCCGCGAACCGCGGCTACCACTGCCGAACTGCCGGACGTCCGCGACGAAGAAGCGGTCGATGACACGGCCGCAGGCGAGGCCGACGACGGCGATACTTGCGCCGGCTTGCGTCCCGATTCCGTGTCGCGCTTCAACCGTTTCAAATCGCCGCGCAGATCCGCGGCCGACTGGTAACGCAGGTCGCGATCTTTTTCCAGCAGCTTCTCCACGATCTCCTGCAGCTTGGGCGGCAAGTTGGCATTCAACTGGTGCACCGGAGTTGGATCGAGTTCCAGAATGGCGTGAAACACCACCGCCGAAGTCGCTCCTCTGAAGGGAAGCTTGCCGGTCGCCATCTGGTAGATCGCGGTGCCGAGCGAGAACAAATCTGTGCGCGTATCGAGTTCTTCGCCGCGCGCCTGCTCCGGCGACATGTACGCGACCGTGCCCACGGTCGAACCGGGACTGGTCAGCTGTAATGGGCTGGCGGAGTCTTGCGTGGCCCCGATCGTCGTTGCTTCGATCGTCGTTGCTCCGATCGCCGTCGCGCTGATCGTTTCCATCTGCAGATCGGGGCGGGTCAGCTTGGCCAGGCCGAAATCCAGCACCTTCACTTGTCCGCGCGGCGTCAGAAAAATATTCGCCGGCTTGATGTCGCGGTGAATGATGCCTTTGGCATGAGCGGCGTCGAGCGCATCGGCAAGTTGAATCGCAATATCGAGCAACCGGTCCGCGGGCAGCGGGCCGGAATAAAGTTTCTGGTCGAGGCTCTGCCCTTCGAGCAGTTCCATCGCAATGAACGACTGCGCTTCGCCGCCTGGGCCAGCGGCGTTTTCGACTGCATAGATCGTACAGATATTGGGGTGGTTCAGCGCCGAGGCGGTTCGCGCCTCCAGCAGGAAACGGTCGAGGGCATTCTTGTCCCGCGAAAGTTGCGGCGGTAGAAATTTCAGCGCGACCTTGCGGCCCAGCGTGAGATCTTCCGCTTCGTAGACCACGCCCATCCCGCCGCTGCCCAGCTGGCCGGTGATGCGGTAGTGCGAAATGGTTTGATTGATCATTTTCTCGCCGATTACGCCGGAGAAAATTGCGGAATCTTCATCTTAGGAGGGATGAGAAGTAGGCGTCAAACATGCGAAGTGTTCCTGCAGGAACACTGTGCAAAACCTTAACAGCATGTTTTGCAAGTCATTGAATTGTCGGGTGCGGGAAATAGCGCAGTTGTCTTTGCAAGGGGTTAGGCTGTGGAAGAAATGTCTACTTTCGAGGACGTAAAAATCAGTGGAAGTGGACTTGACTCTGAGCGCGGAATCTGATCTCGCGCGCTTACCTGACCGTCTTCCCGGCGTGATTATCTTCCCGGCGACGGCTGATCCTGCTCGCGTGCGAGACGCTCGGCCATTTCCTTCGGCAATCCGTGGAGCAGTTCGAGAAACGCCGCGTTGGTCCAGCCGAAACCAACCACGTTCATGCCGTATCCGAGTTCGACGTGCGCTTCCGAGGAGCGCGTGACTACGTTGTATTTTTCGCGGATGTTGCCGTCGCGGCGAAAATTCTCGGCCACCGTCGAGAGGAATTCGTACGACACGCGATCGGCATCGGAGTTATAGCCATAGCGGCGCAGGCCCTCGATCACCAGCATTTCGATGTTCCCCCACCCGTAGGGTAAATCCCACTGCGCGCCGGTTTCTTCCGTGCTCATCGCAACTCCGCCGGGGCGCTCGAATAGTTTCAGATTACTGGCAATGGCCATCGCCTGCTCTGGCGTTGCCAGCCCCGCCCATAGCGGATAAAACGTCGTCGCGTACTTGTACGTCGACATCTTGCCGGTCATGAAATTGTAATCGAAGAACAATCCCTGCTCGGGATTCCAGAGATAACGGTTGATGAGTTTTTTGCGCGCTTCCGAGCGCTGGTTCCATTTTTCTGCGTCCGCGGTGTGGCCAAGCCAGCGGCTGATCTGCTCCAGATCTTTTTCGGTCTTGTAAAGGAGACTGTTCAGGCCCACGGGAGCGTAGTGGTGCGTGGCCGATCCGAACGGCCCGAAGCGGAAACTCACGTCGAAACCGGACTCGCGCATGGAGCGGTCGCCCTTGTAGTAATCGGCGCTAAGGTTGAATTGCCGCGCCTTCTCGCACGGGGCGCGCTGCATGGTGAGGGACACGTCGCAAACCTGCAGCGAATAGGCCGCGCCGGCGACGCCCTGCGTCGCGTTATCCGTCTTCGTATCGCCGGCCGTGTCACCCGTCCTCAGGTCATTCGCGGAATCCGGCTGCCATGGCCGGATGTAGTCGTCAGCCTGGGTGGGATGGAAGAAGAAATATTCCGCCACCTTGCGGTAGAAGCCGGTCTCGTCTTTCACGGCCTCGGCGGGCGGCCCGTCACCAAAATCGTAGTAGCGCGACAGTCCTGTGTTGCCCGCCAGATGCGGACTATGGGTCCACATCTCATAGTCTTTTTGAAGATCGGAGTAGGCGCGCTCCAGCCAGGCTGTGTCCGGTTTATCGTGCGGCATTGCCCGGTAGACGTCGACGAAGGCGGAACTCAGGAACGGCGGCTGCGAGCGCGTCAGATAGTAGGTGCGATTGGCGTTGAGCATCGCACCGTAATGTTCAATCTCGAAGAACAAATTGTCGACCATGCCACGCGCCAGGTCGACGCGGCCCGAGCGCAACAGCCCGCGAACGATGAAGTAGCTATCCCATCCATACATTTCGTTGAAGCGCCCGCCGGGCACGACATATTTATTCGGCAGGTAAAGCAGCCCCGGCGGCTCGATGTTTGTAGTGATTTGTCCCAGCCTCTGAATTTCAAGGGGCAGCGGCTCAACCTGCACATGGCAGTCGGCACTCAACTTCTTGATCGCCGCCGGCTCGGCAAATCCCGCGGGAAAATAAAGCACCGGCTCAGCCTTTATCTTCGGATCAACGATGCTCCGGCAATCCGTCATGGAGCGGGTCAGCGTATCCCAGCCGGAGGAAATGTAGTTGAGAATCGGATTCAGCCCGGAATCTTGCTGCGCATGGGCTGCAGGCTCTCGGCCTTTGGGACCGCTCGCGGCAACTCGACCCGCCAGCGCAGAGCAGAGCGCGGTCACAACCAGACCGCGAAGCATATACGAAAACACACGGCGCGGCGTCTTCACGCGTGGGCAATTCATTGTCGGGAACTTCATGCTCTGCGATCCAAGGACTCAGAGAAACCTCGTCATCATAATGCGCTTCCGGAGAGTTCCAAACCAACTTGGCGCGCTTGAATTGTTCTTGCCTGGGACCAAAGCCTCACATTCGACGGACTCAGGGGAGGCTTTCTGGCGCGAAGGATGCGCGAAAAATGGAGTCACCGGGGCGGTCGTGATCCGATATTTTGATTTATGCTATGAAGTTTGCCGCGAGTTCGAGGGGGCGCAAGTGATCCGATCCCAAGCCGTTCGTCTGGTCGTTCCTTTGGTTGTTTTCTTCTCCACTCTTTTCTTCTTCGCTATCGCGATTCACGCCCAGGTTGCCGACAGCACTTACCAGGAGCTGCATTGGCGCTTAGTCGGCCCGTTCCGCGGTGGACGCACCCGCGCCGCGGCCGGCGTGCCCAGTCAGCCCAATGTTTTTTATATGGCGCAGGTCAACGGCGGCGTCTGGAAGTCGAATGACTACGGCCGCACCTGGAATCCTATTTTCGATCATGAGCCCACGCAGTCGATCGGCGCCATTGCCGTCGCCGCTTCCGATCCCAACATTATTTATGTGGGCAGCGGCGAGGGGCTGCACCGGCCCGATCTCTCCGTGGGCGACGGAATCTACAAATCAACCGACGCCGGGAAAACCTGGACGCATCTCGGCCTCGCCGACGGCCAGCAGATTCCCGCGGTCGCGGTCGATCCGCGCGACGCGAATAAGGTCTTTGCCGCAGTTCTCGGACATCCCTATGGACCGAATCAAGAACGCGGCCTGTATCGCTCGACCGACGGCGGGCAAAATTGGCAGAAGATTCTTTCCCGGGACGAGAACACCGGCGCGTCCGACGTGGAACTCGATCCTTCGAATCCCGACGTGGTCTACGCTTCGATGTGGGAAGTCCGCGAAGGACCATGGGAAGATGGAAACCGATTCGACGGCAGCAACGGCGGTCTTTTCAAGTCTCGCGACGGCGGCAACACATGGCATCAGGTAACCGGAGGCCTGCCGAAAGACCTGTCGCAAATCTATGTGGCGATCGCGCCCAGCGATCCGCAGCGTCTCTATGCGACTCTCTCGACGGCTTCGGGAAAACTCGCCGTGTATCGCTCCGACGACGCCGGCGAAAATTGGACGCAGATCACCGACGATCCGCGGCCTTCCGGACGCATTGGAGGGGGCGATCTGCCGATCCCGCGAGTCGATCCAAAAAATGAAGATCTGGTTTACGTGGCCAGCACAGTGACCATGCGCTCGACCGACGGTGGCAAAACCTGGTCGGGATTTCGCGGCGCGCCCGGCGGCGACGATTACCAGAATCTGTGGATCAATCCGAACGACGGCAACATCATGTTGCTGGTCAGCGATCAGGGCGCATTGGTCACGGTCAATCGCGGAGAAAGTTGGAGTTCCTGGTACAACCAGCCAACGGCCCAGCTTTATCACGCCATCGCCGACAATTCTTTTCCCTATCGCGTGTGCGCCGGCCAGCAGGAGAGCGGTTCAGTCTGCATCTCGACTCGCGGCAACGACGGCGCCATCACTTTTCGCGATTGGCATCCGGTGGGCGTGATCGAGTACGGCTACGTTGCTCCCGACCCGCTCAATCCCGACCTTGTTTATGGCGGGGGCCGAACTGAAGTATCGAAGTTTCATTGGTCCACCGGCGAAGTGCAGGACGTGACCCCGATTCCGGTGCGCAACCTGAAGTATCGCGCCGACCGCACCGAGCCGCTGATGTTTTCGCCGGTCGATCCGCACATCCTTTATTACGCGACCAATGTGCTCTTCAAGACGAGTGACGGAGGAACTTCCTGGCAGGCGATCAGCGAAGATTTGACCCGCGAAAATCCCGGCGTGCCGGCAAGCGTGGGCACACTGTTCCGCAAGGGCGTCGATAAAACTCGCGGCACGATCTACGCGCTTGCCCCCTCGTTCAAGACGCTCTCCACCCTGTGGGCTGGAACCGACGACGGATTGATCTGGATTACGCGCGATGGCGGCAAACATTGGAGCGGCATCACGCCAAAGGAGCTCACGCCCTGGAGCAAGGTCACACAGATTTCGGCATCGCATTTCGACGAAGAGACGGCCTACGCGTCGGTGAGCCGCTTCCGCATCGACGACATGCATCCTTATATCTATCGCACGCACGACGGCGGGAAGTCGTGGAAGCTGATCACCGCCGGTCTGCCCGACTTCGGCCCGGTGGATACGGTGCGAGAAGATCCGGTGCGCAAGGGGCTGCTGTTTGCGGGTACGGAGAACGCGGTGTGGGTTTCGTTTGACGACGGCGATCACTGGCAATCGCTGCAACTGAATCTGCCGCACACTTCGATGCGCGATCTGTGGATTCACGACAACGATCTGATCGTTGCCACGCACGGCCGTGCGTTCTGGATTCTCGATGACATCGAACCGCTGCGCGAAGCCTCGGCGGCGCTGGCGAATTCCGCGCATCTGTTCAAGCCCGCGCCGGCGTATCGCATCCAGCGCGATACCTATACCGACACGCCGCTCCCGCCCGACGAACCGGTAGGACAGAATCCGCCCGACGGCGCGATCGTCGATTACAGCCTGCCCACGCCCGCCGCAAAAGTAACGCTCGAAATTTTGGACACCACAGGTCACGTGGTGCGCCGCTACGCGAGCGACGACAAGCCGGAAGCCACGGAAGAAGAATTGAAGAAGCAGTTGATTCCACTCTACTGGCTGCGCGCCCCGCGGCAACTTTCGACTGCCGCGGGAATGCACCGCTGGGTTTGGGATCTGCACTATGCCGCTCCCACTGCGACTCATCACGACTATCCGATTGCGGCGATTCCGCACGACACGCCGCGTTACCCGCTCGGCCCCAACGCGCTGCCGGGAAATTATTCGGTGCGCCTCACGGTTGACGGAAAGAGCCTGACCGCGCCGCTGATGGTGAAGATGGACCCGCGCATCAAGGTTCCGCCGGCCGATCTGCAGAAAAAATTCCAGGCGGAAACGCGGCTGGCATCGCTGATGAGCGCAGCCGCGACCTCCGTGCTCGAGGCCGGTTCACTGCGCAAGCAACTCGAAGCGCTGAACGCCAAGGACTATCCCAACAAGATCGACATTGCGCCGCTCGAAAAGAAACTGGACGCACTGCTGGGAACTGCCGGCGGCTTCCTCGCGCCTCCCGCGCCGGAGCCCACCCTGAACCGGGTGAACGAGCAGGCCGGTACTTTATACCAGGAAGTCTGGGGAGCTGACGCGGCTCCAACGCTTTCACAAGCCACTGCGCTGGCGGCAATCGAACGCGACAGCAAAGACGTGATGAAACGCTGGAATGAATTCAAGAGCAAAGATCTGCCCGCGCTCAATGGCGAGTTGCGCGACAGGAATCTTGGCGAGATCCATCTCGAGGCGGATCCGCATCAGGAAGAAACGCAAGTCGACGAAGAGTGAATTTGCAATTCAATCGTTCACGACTTCAACCTTTTCAAGTTTTAAAACCTGACTCGTGAGGTCTTTCGCCTCCAGCACTTCTTCGTCGTGAGCCGATGAGTTGCAATATTTTGCAAACTTGCGGCGATGCGCCCGCACTTTCTTGCAACATTTCTCGGCCACGCCAGAAATAATTGTAATTTTTCTTCTGACATTGTTTTGCACCGCCGCAAGGCGCGGTATAATCCGGCGACTTTTGGATTTCGAGTTGGCTGCCTTGGGGGGAGTTCTTCCGTTCTGTGGTGGTAGATCAATCGAAGTCCGCGTGTGAAGCCAAGTTTCGAACAATCGAAAAAAAATGCGAGGTCAATCTATGAAGGTGTTCCGAACACTCGGAATCGCTGTTTCCGCATTGCTGATTTGTGCCAGCATCGCGGTCGCCCAGGCACCGTTTACCAAAGGAACATGGACGGCGGTGACGAATGCTCCTCCGTCCGCCGTCGCTCACGCCATGCTGCTGAGCGATGGGTCCGTGCTCATCAACAGTTTCTACTTTGAGACTCACGCTGACGTCTGGTATCGGCTGATCCCGGACAGCACCGGCAGCTATATCAACGGAACCTGGGTCGACGCCGGCACTCTGCCCTCCGGATACAACCCACTGTACTTCGGTTCTCAGGTGCTCCCACTGGGAACAACCTATGTCACTGTGATGGGCGGCGAGTACAACAATGGCAGCGCCGTCTGGACGAACCTGGGCGCTTATTACAACCCGGTCTCAAACAAGTGGGGCAAGCTGCCAGCGCCTTCCGGCTGGACCACAATCGGCGATGCGCAGAGCATCCTTCTGCCTAACGGAAATCTGATGCAGGCCAATTGCTGCAGCACCGACGAAGCCATCATGACCGTGGTGAGCGGCAAGCCGGTTTGGACCGCGACCGGCACCGGCAAAGCCGACTGGAACGACGAAGAAGGCTGGACGCTTCTGCCCAGCGGAAACGTCCTCACTGTAGACGCCTACGTTGGCAGCTACAACGCCACCGGCACCAACTCCGAGCTATACACGACCTCCACGGGAGCGTGGGCGAGCGCAGGCAGCACGGTGGAGCAGTTGTGGGATTCCGCCGCGGCTTGCGGTGGAGAAAACGACGCCTCGTATGAAGTCGGCCCCGCCGTGTTGCGTCCCGACGGAACTGTGTTTGCCACCGGCGCCAACTCCTGCGGCGCGGGTCATACTGCGGTTTACAACACGGCGACAGCCACCTGGGCCGCGGGTCCGAATTTCCCCGCAGATCTCGACATCGCCGATGGTCCGGCGGCTTTGCTGCCCGATGGCAACGTCCTGCTCGACACCAGCAAAGAGATTTTCCAGACCGGCAGCGATTTCTTTGAGTGGGACGGCACCAAGCTGAACCTCACCAGCGGTCCACCGGACGCCTCGATCGACTCTTCCTACGTCGGCGACATGGTTCTGCTCCCGACCGGACAGGTGCTGTTCACCGATTTCTCGTCGGATGTGGAAATCTACACGCCCGCGGGAAGCGCCTGCTCGGGGTGCGCACCAACCATCAGCACCGTGGCCAGCACCTTGACCCACGGCAGCAAGAACAACAAACTCACCGGGACTCAGCTTAATGGCTTGTCGCAAGGCGCCGCTTATGGCGATGACAACCAGAGCGATACCGACTTCCCGCTGGTCCGCATCACCGACTCCGCCGGCGCCGTGGTCTATTGCAGAACCCATGGCTGGTCGGGCGGTGTTGCGACCGGAACGAAGGTTTTGTCGGTCCAGTTCGACATTCCTTCGACCATCGCAACCGGCGCGGCAACTCTCGAAGTGGTGGCAAACGGAATCCCGTCGACTGCGGTATCCGTGACCATCGACTAGTGGTCTGATTTAACGGCCGCCTCACCGCGGCTTCAACAGCTATACTCTCTTGCGGGCGCTGTGACTTTCGTCACCTTCGACGAAGTTACAGCGCCGCTTTTTTGCTCGAATTTAGAGCTCCTCGGAATACGTCACGAATGCAATTTCCTGCATCTTGACAGTCGCGTCTCAGAGCGCCATGCTGACAGAAGCTAAGTATCCCCCTGCTGGCCTCAGCCTCTGCCAACCCGAAAGGGAAACGAAATGAAATCCTTGCCGTTCCTTCTGTTAGCGCTCCTGCTGGCGCCGTGGACCCCACTGTTTGCCGCCGGAGGAGCCACGCCTGCGCCAGCGGCCCAAAGAGCCAGCACATCAACCAGTTACCTCATCACGAATGACGATTCGCCGAGGGAAATCGCTACTTCGGGCACCTTCTTCACGATTGGCTCTGATGGCTTGCTGCAGAACCCAAACCGGGTAAGTCTGGGAGGTTCGGGCGAAGGCGGCGGATACTTCAACAGCAACCGCGTGAGCCAGTTCAGCAACTCCACCGAAGCCTGCGCTTATCTTTCCGTCTCCGGCAGCAATGCAATTGGCGCCGTCGATATCGACTCCCAGCAAGACATCGGCAACTTTTCCGGTTCTACCACCGATAGCGGCATGGACAACGGCATTGGCCTGGCGAACAATGGAACCTATCTTTATGCCAGCTTCGCCGGTTCCAGCACCATTGCCACTTTCGCCATGCTCCCAGGATGTAGTCTGAATTTCCTCGGCGACATCTCAGCGGTTGGCCTGCAGTCGGGCAACGTCAAAGGCATGGCCATCCACGGGAATCTGCTGGTGGTTACTTATGGCGACGGCTCCCTTGAGTCGTACAACATCTCGGCGGGCATCCCAGTTTCGAACGGCGACCTGCAAAATGCCACCGGATACGCGAAGGATATTTTTCCCGTCGGCGTCGACATCACGCAAGACGGCCACTATGCGATCTTCGGTGATCAGTCGACCTATACCAATGTCGAAGTCTCCGACATTTCCTCGGGCAAGCTGACCCAAACCGTGCTGTACAACGTAGGCAATGCGGGAAACTCTGCCAGCATCTACTTGAGTCCCGACGAGACGCTGCTCTACATCGCCAACACCGGCGATGGCAGAGTGACTGCCGCTTTCTTCAACGCGACCACCGGCAAAATTTCTCCCGGCTGTACTTCTGCCAGGCTTAAGCGCTTCGCTACCACCTGGACGTTTCTCGACAGCCCAGTTACCGAACTCAATACCGGCACCGGATCTGTTCTGTATCTTGCGGAGTACGGCAATCCCTCGACAATCGCAATCGTGGATGTAACTTCCAGCGGAGGAACATGTTCGCTTATCGAGGCCGCCGGTTCCCCCATCATGGACCCCAACAGCACGACTTTGTTGTCGATCGGAGTTTATCCGCCGCGGCAGTTTTAAGCGGTTGATTTCAGAAACGCTCGCCATTCACTAGAGGCCATCTGTAGACGAAGGAGCATGAATCATGAGCAGGTTTTTCAAGTGGGCGCTGGCAGTGCAAATCGTGGGATGGGCTTTCCTTACCGCCGCGGCACAATTGCCGACCTGCCCTCTGCGGCCAAGTCCCGGCAGTATCGTCCATGACGGCTTGAGTCTCAGCAGCCAGAATGGCACGCTTTCCGCTGCGCTTACTCTGCGCAATGCCCCGGACGCTCTCGGCTACATGCACTATTGCTACGACTACACAGCGGCCAACGGCAGCCTGATCGAAGCGCCCACGCTGCGCCTGAATCCCGGCGACTGGCTCAGCCTCGATCTCACCGACGACCTGAATGTAACAACTCCCGCCGGCGCCAATCTACGCTACTCGCCGGCCCGCATGGCGCACATGGCCGGCATGTCCTCCACAACTTTGTCCTCGGCGGATACGTCTTCAAACCCGTGCCAGAGCACAGTCATCAATTTCAACACCACGAACCTGCACTTCCACGGATTGAACGTCCCGCCGGTTTGCCATCAGGATGACGTGATCAACACCTTGATCCAGACCGGCCAGACATTTCACTATCAGGTTCAGATTCCGCCCAACGAACCTCCCGGCCTCTACTGGTATCATCCTCATCCGCACGGTTACACCACGCTGCAAGTCAACGGCGGTGCCGCCGGAGCGATCATTGTCAACGGCATCGAGAAAGTGAAACCGCAGGTTGCGGGACTGACCGAGCGTGTATTCGTGATCCGCCAGCAATTTCTGAATCCGCTTTCCTGGATCCCTGGCAGTTACCAACTCACGCTGAATTTTCAGACCGCAACTTTTCCAGCAGGCCCGTCGCCTATTATTCAAATGCAGGCGGGTGAGAAACAATTCTGGCGTGTGTGCAACGCCACCACGCAGGCATTCCTCGCCCTGCAGGTGGTCTTTGGAACTACCCCACAGCAGCTTGAAATCATCGGCCTCGACGGCGTGCCCGTGTCGGGCGATCCCATGGAGACGACGATCAACATTCCTCCCGCCGGGCGCGCCGAATTTATCGTGACCGCGCCTCCGAGCGGCACTGCAGCAACTTTCGTTAATGCCGGATTCAATACCGGGCCGGTCGGCAACGCCAATCCGTATCAAGTTTTAGCCAACATCGAAACCACCGGCACAACCTCGCCTGTGCAAGTGGCAGCCGCTCCCGCCGCTCCCGTGCAGCGGGTCACGCAGCGCTTCTCCGGCTTGGCCGCGATCACGCCCACCGCCCAACGCCATCTATATTTCTCTGAAGCTGCGCTCGGCACCAATCCACCGGTGAACTTTTTCATCACCGTGGTCGGCCAACAGCCTAAACTCTTCAGCATGGCCGAACCGCCCGCGATCGTCACCAAGGTCGGCGCGGTGGAAGACTGGACCATTGAAAATCGCACTTCGGAAGAGCACGCCTTCCACATGCACCAGATCCATTTTCTGGTCATGGCGGTCAACGGAGTCGCGGTGCCCATCCCTACGATGCAGGACACGTATGAAGTGCCTTTCTGGCCTGGATATGGTCCCTACCCCAGCATCACCGTGCGCATGGACTTCCGCGATCCCACCATCGCCGGCACCTTCGTGTACCACTGCCACGTCCTCGACCACGAAGACGCCGGCATGATGGCCAAAATTCGCGTCGATCCCTAGATCGCGGTAGAAGAGCGGCCCATCCGTGATGGTTGTCATTCCGAGCCGCTCGTAGCCGCGCGTAGCGGCGAGGGCGTGTCGAGGAACCTGCTTTTCCTGCCGCCATGAGGGGCCAGTAAAACGCCTGCATTCGAAGCCCCGAGGCGGCAGTTCAGCGATCGTGCTCCGGCATACCTACAGCTCGTCTACCGCCCTCTGCAACTCCGCCGCGAATTCCGCCGGATCGCTTCCTGCCTCAAATTTCATCAACTCGCCGATCTTCACCCCGATCTTCCACGGAGCCGCGAACTTCCTTCCCGACTGTTTCACTTCAAACAGCCCATCGATCCGCATCGGCAAAACCGGAATGCCGAGATTTTCCGCCAGCAGTCCGATCCCCGCGCGAAACGGAAGCAGCTTTCCATCCGTAGTATGCCGCCCCTCGGGAAAAACCAGCACGCTGTACCCGCGGTCCACGGCCTCACCGGCGTAAGCAAAGCTGCGCCGGAATCCAGCCTCGCGCGGCAGCGGAAACAAATTCAGCAGCGAAACCCCCAGAATCCACTGGATTCGGTCATAAATCCCCAGAAGAAAATTCCGATCCGCCGCAGGAGTACGCAGCGCCTCCAGCGCCTCACCCCCCGTCGCAATCGCCAGCCGATGGCGAAACCGCGCCGGCAGCGCCGTGAGAATAAATCCGGGGTCGACATCGCCAATGTGATTCGAGACCACGAGCAGCGGCCCGCGCACGCCGCGCAAATGCTCGCGCCCCGCAATGCGCGGCCATCCCAGCAACAGAATCGCCGGGCGGAGCAGCAGATAATGCGTCAGGAAACGGACCCACATCAGCGGCCAACCCAGCACCCACCGCGGATAGTGATACGCCGCTCCCGGCGGCGCTTCCCCGCGCAACATTTTTTCCAGATCACCCACGGTCCGCAGCGCACTGAAACGGGTTTCGCTCAGATCGACCTGATAGCGGTCCTCCAGCGCGCCCATCAGTTCCACCCGATCCAGCGAACTCAAACCGAGGTCTGAGTCAAGCTTCGTATCCTCACTCAGTTCAGCGCGCCGCCCAGAAACCCGCGCGATCAATTCCGCCAGCGGACTGTTATCCCGCGAACCGGCATCTTCCTGCGCCCGGGTGCCCCATGTCTCGCGCGTACTTTGCGTGAGAAGTGGGGATTTTTGCACTCGCTCCTCGGCTGCCTCCCGAATCAGATTCCTCCGCGGCTTCTGCGTATTAGTCCGCGGAAAGTCTTCCTCCGGCCACTCCACCCAAATCCGCATCCGCTGATACTCCGCTAGCCCCTCGTTCGCCCGCGCAACCACCTCCGCCGCGTCCGACCCACCGCGTAAAATCAGCACCGCGCACGCCTCCGCATTCCCTCCGCGATCCATCCCCACCACCACGCAATCTTTCACCTCCGGCTGCCGCCGCAGCGCCGCTTCCAAATCTTCCGGATAGACATTCATTCCGCCTGGCGTGACAATCACTTCCTTCTTTCGCCCCTTGAAATAAAGGTTCCCCGCCGCATCCAGCGCGCCAATGTCTCCGGTTCGATACCACCCCTGCTCATCGGAAGCCGGTGACGGAGCGTCCGACAAAATATGCTGCGCACCGCGATCATCCCAATACCCAGAAGCCACGCCGCCGCCTCGCACCAGGATTTCCCCGTCCGCCGCCAGCTTCACCTCACGTCCCGGCAGCACTTTCCCAATCGATCCCCTCCCCAGACGAAAAGGATGGTTCACGCTCACCAGCGATGTAGTCTCGGTCAGCCCGTACCCCTGAATCACGGCATAGCCCAGGCGGTGCCAGAAGTCTTCCGTCTCGCCATCCAGCGCCGCGCCGCCCGAAATAAACGCCAGAAATTTCCAGCCAAACTGTTTTCGGATCCCGCGAAAAACCCACCAGCGCCGCAGGAAGTGTTTCTTCTTCGCCGCCGCGAACTGTTCTTGGAAAGCCTGCGTCTCTCCGCGGTCTTCCTTCTCGCGCTCAACTTTCTGCTTCAACGATTGCAACACTCGTGGCACGCTCACCAGCACCGATACCCGCTCGCGCCGGATCGTCTCAATCACTTCCGAGGGCTTCAGTTCGTTCTGAAAAACTACGGTCCCGCCCAGCAGCGGCGGCAGAAACATTCCCAGGAATTGCCCGAACACATGGCTCAGCGGCAGCAGATTCAAGAACCGCAGCGGATGCACGAAGCGCTCATACTTCAAGTAACGCCCGATCTCGCGCTCCAGCGGCGCGATGTTGGCCATTACGTTCCCATGCGTGATTACCACGCCCCTGGGTTCGGCAGTCGTTCCCGAAGTAAAAACGATTTGCAATGTGTCGTCAGGCCGCAGTGTGACACCGCGAGGCGCGTCCGCTCGAGCAGAGTGCCGCAGATCCTCCAGAATCAGACTGGGCGCCGTTTGTCCCGCACCCGCAAACTCCTGCGCGTGCCGCTGCGACGCCAGTAACAACTTCGCGTCCACCTGCCGAAAAACTCGCGGCGCGAAGTCGGCTGAAGCCCCGTCATCCATCGGCACTATGCCCACGCCGCTCAGCACGCATCCCACGAAGCCTGCAACCCACTCGGCGCAGTTCTCACCCCAGATCATCACTCGATCGTCCTTCGCGATGCCGCGCTGTTCCAACTCACGGGCAAAGCCAAAGGCCATTTCCAGGGTGTCGCCATAAGTAAACGTTTGGCTGCGATATCCGCGCCGCTGCCGGTAGGCAGTCTCGTGCCGGTGAGCCTGAAGATTTTCCAGAAAGAATTCGGCTAACGATTCGGGCATGACGGATAAGAGATCGCGACAAAGGCCGAAGTGGCAGGATGCGCTGCTCTCCAGCTCAAGTTTAGTGGAAGCGCTCTTCGAGGGGCGAAGAGCAGGACAGTTTTCAAACTGCCCCAATCTCTCCATGCGGAACAGTGGATGCCATCAAGTCCGCCCGACCGCTGAATCGAAAATGTTTGCCTTCCACTATGATAAGTGTAATTCTCGGCACGGAGAACGAGCGCATGTGTTTTTCAGCCACAGCCAATTTTGTAGGCAGCGGAGTTCTCGGCGCAGTCGGCGTCGTCACCTTAACCAGGGTGAAGCATCGGCGCGAACTGCTTTTTGCGGCGCTACCCCTGCTGTTTGCCATACATCAGTTTATCGAGGGGTTCGTCTGGCTGGGCCTGGATGGGATTCTTTCGCCCGTCGTGGCACACGATATGGGCGCGGCGTTCATGCTTTATGCCCAGGGACTTCTTCCTTTTCTGCTCCCGCTCAGCGTGTTGTTGTTCGAGCCGAATGCAGAAAGCCGCCGGCGCATGATTCCATTTCTCGTGCTCGGCGGAGCCACCACTCTCTACATTCTGTGGGCTCTGACCGCGTACCCGCTGCAGCTCTACGTCAAGGCAAACAGCATCGTCTATATCAATCAGGCGACGAACAACACTGCGGTCGCGCTCCTGTACGTGATTGCAACCTGCGGGTCGCTGTTCTTCTCGAAGATCCGGATGATGGTCGTTTTCGGCGCCGCCAACCTGGCAATACTGCTGGTTGTTATGGAGGTCAAGAGGTACGCGTTCACTTCGCTATGGTGCGCCTACGCAGCGGTCGCCAGCGCCATCATCCTCGCCTACTTCTGGACGAGCCACGAAGAGCGGCCCTTCAGTTACGCGGCATAAGCCAATCCGCGCGAGGCACTTGGATGAAGCCGGTCTCCGTCGACGGGTCACCACCTCACGATTCCCTTAGTAACCCGTTCGTACACTCCCTTTTGGTAACCCTTGGTAACCACACGGTTCACAGCGGCCGGTCGTACAATTGGCCTTGTCCAGTCGGCCATTCGCCGATAGGGAGAATCTCCCCGCGCGGACTGTACCCGGGGGAAAGTTTCCCGGTTCGTGGAAGTGGGTTCGCACCAGAACTTTGTACGAAGCGCGTCGCATTCAACGCGCGGTGTTTAAAGACCAGGCTCTGGAGTTCGCACTCTTATGGCGTTGTTCGGCTTCAACAAACAGAAGGTTCTCGCCACTGCGGAGAAGTACGTCCAGCAGGGCAAAATGCAGAACGCCATCTCCGAGTACGAAAAAATCCTCAAGAACGACGCTAAAGATCTCACCGTCACCAACACCGTCGGCGATCTCTACTCCCGCCTCGGCGAAGTCGATAAGGCGGCCGACTGTTTCAAGAATGTAGGCGATGCCTATGCCAGCCAGGGTTTCACGGTCAAGGCCATCGCCATGTACAAGAAAATCAGCAAGCTCAAGCCCTCGCTCGAGAGCCTGCTGAAGCTGGCCGAACTTTACACCCAGCAGGGCCTGTTCAACGACGCCCGCGCCCAATACCTGCAAGTCGCCGAAGAATTCCTCAAAGCCAACGAGCTCGATAACGCCGTCCGCATCTTCCAGAAGATTCTGGAGATGGACCCGGAAAACAGCAGCATGCGAGTTCGCCTGGCCGAAGTCTACATTCGGCTGGGCAAGAAGACGGAAGCCTGGCAGATTTTTTCCGCCGCCGCCGAGAGCCTGCGCTCCAAAGGTTCGCTGAGCGGCGCCGAAGAAATTCTGCAGCGCATGCTCACGCTCGATCCCGGCAACACCTACGCGCTGCTCATGCAGGGCAAGAATCTGATCGAATCCGGCGACGCCGTCGGAGCCGCCGTCGCGCTGCAGAAAATTTCCGACATCGATTCTCATCCCGACGGCCTGCGCGACCTGCTCAAGGCATACTTACAAAGCGGCCAGCTCTCCGAAGCCGGAGCCGTCGCCAATAAGCTGCTCACGGTGCACAACGATCTGCCCGCCATCTCCAGCTTCGCCGAAGCGCTGATGCAGGCGGGCCAGTTCGAAAACGCGCTCCAGGTTTACGATCAACACGCCGAGCGCCTGCTCGCGGAAAATTCCGATAAAGTTCTCGAGCATCTCCACAGCATCATCGGCCACGTCCGCGAAAATCCTGACTCGCTGCAGAAGTTGCTCGACCTGTTCAACAAGGCCGGGGAAACCACGCACGTCGGCGAAGTCCTCGAACTGCTGGCCCACGCCAGTGTGCAATCCGGCGACCTGCCCCGCGCCCGCGATCTTTACCAGAAACTCGCCCAGATCGAGCCGCAGAACCCCCTGCACATGCAGAACTATCAGCAGGTGGTCAGCCAGCTCGGCGGAACTTCGGGCAGCAAGCTGATTACGCCGGAAGAAGCCGTCGTTCTCATCGACGACCTTGAAGCCACCGCGCCTTCCGTCCATCAGCACTATTCCGACGAAGTTGCGCTCACGGTGCGCTCCGCCCTCACCGACGCCGAACTCTTCATTTCTTACAACATGCCGCAGAAGGCTCTGGGGCCGCTGCTCTCAGCCCTGCCGCTAGCGCCCAGCGATCTTCGCCTCAACCAGCGTCTGGCGGCTCTGCACACCCGTGCCAGCCGCTTCGCCGAGGCCGCTCTCTGCTGCCGCACCTTGCAGACCGTTTATTCCGACGCCGGCTATCCCGAAGAAGCCACCCGCTACGGCGAACTCGCCGAGCGCTACGACGAACGTTCTTCGACTCAGTCGCTGGTCGCGCCTTCCGAGGAAGAAGCGCACATATTTCTGGATGCGACTCCTCATGTTGACGAGACCGTCAACGAGGTTGCGGAATTTTCCGTCGACGACGCTTCTGCTGAAGCGCCCGCCGCGGAGGATGAAATCGCAGTCGAGCCGGCTGCCGCGTGGCCCGCAGCTTCCAACGCCACCGAAACCGTTGATGCCGAACCGGAATTTGCCGTCGTCGACGAGTCCGCTTCTGCCTCGCCTGACGCTGCTGCGGCCGCCCCGACAGGCGGCGAAATCGATCTCTCGTCCGAGTGGGACGACAGCGTTACCGTCGAGACGGACGCTCCGGCGGAAGTTGCAGAGGAAGTCCCAGAAAAACCTGCTGCGGTCAAAACTGCCGCCGCTCATCACCGAGCCGCCGATCCGGCCAAAGTCGACGAAACCGTCGACGAGATTCGCTTCTACGTTGCCCACGGCATGCCCGAGCAAGCTCTGGCTGCCCTGGCCAAGCTTCAGACGCTGACCCACGATCAGGCAAAGATCGATGAACTTCGCGCCGAAGTCGAAGCCGCTACGGAGCCCGCCGCCGAAGAAGCAGAAATCGCCGTCGAGCCGGTCATCGAGGAAATTACCGCCGACGACATCCCGTCCGCTGACGTCGAGATTGCAAACGTCGAGGTTGAGGCGGCAGCCAGCGAAGCTCCGGCTGCCCTCGAAGAACCTGCCGCACTCGAGCCCGAACCAGTGGCCGAGCCCCCGGTCGTGGAAGAGATTCCCGTGGTTGCGGCGTCCGTCGAAGACGTTCCCGAGCCCGCCGCGATTGAGCCCGAACCAGTGGCCGCCGAGGCCGAGACCGCACCGGGCGTCCTGAAGGATTTCGTTTCCGATCTCGAGTCGTCGCTCGGCGACGGCTTCCTGCCCGGCACCGTGACCAAGCCGGTCGAAACGCCGGCCACTCCGCCCGCAAAAGCACCCGCTATACATGCTCCGGCCGCGCAACGCGCGACCGCTGCGGCTTCCAAATCTGCCGCCGCGAAACCCATCCCGTCCCCCGCCCCGGTTCTGGGCGAGTTCGTGGCCGATATCGAAGCCTCGCTCGGTGAAGACTTCCTGAAGGGCGCCCCGGTTGCCGAGCCCAAACCCAAAGTCCCCGCTCCGGCGTCAGCTAAGGTTACTCCGCCGCTGGCTGCGAGCGCTGCAGCGTCCGCCGCACCGTCAGCTCACATTGCGCCGCCCGCGCTGCCGTCTCCGGTTGGGTCCGTAGCCTGGTCCGCGCCCGCCGCGCCGGCGCCCGCCCTGCCCATCGCACCTGCGCCCGCGGCCAAAGCTTCTGCCTCTCCGTTCGCGGAAGAAGCCGGCGTCGACCTCGCCGAAATGTTTGGCGAGCTCAAGCAGGACTTAGAATCCGGCGTCACTGCCGCCGATGAAGATCCCGAAACGCATTACAATCTTGGCATTGCCTTCCGTGAAATGGGCCTGCTCGACGAAGCCATCGGAGAATTGCAGAAAGCCTGCCAGTCGTTCGACAACGGGCATCCTTTCCCGCAAATCATGCAGACCTACACCTGGCTGGCGCAGTGCTTCCTCGAAAAGGGCGTGCCCGAGGCTGCTGTCCGCTGGTACGACAAAGCTCTCCACGTTCCCGGCATCGACGGCGAGACCCGCGTCGCCCTGCACTATGAGCTAGCTTCCGCCTACGAAACTGCCGGAGACAAACCCTCCGCCCTCAAACATTTCATGGACGTGTACGGCACCAACATCGATTATCGCGACGTCGCCGAGCGCATCAAGGCCCTGAAGTCGTAAAATACCCAGATGGGTTCTGTTCCCAGGCAAACCGTGAACACGCTCTGCCTTTTTGTTTCTGTCATCCAGTGTCTTGTCTGTGTCATTCACCCTCTTGACTCCGTCCTTCAGTCCTTTGCCTCTGTGATTCTGAGCGAAGCCAAGAACCCCTTACCCGCCCGCGCTACCTGCAGCCTCAACGGGAATTTCCGCCTCAAGTTCGCTCTGCCGGCGCGCGATCGCGTCCATCCCCGCGCCCTCGCATGGAGTCCCGTGGCATGACCGACTCCGCCCCCAAAGCGCCCGACGCCGCGCCTCTGTCTACGGAGGCGCCCACCGCTCTTCTTGATCCTCCGACGCCATCGGCTCCGCCTGAGCCCAGTGGTGTGCAGCTCTGGATGCACCGCATCTCGGTTTTTCTCTTTGTGCTGATCAGCGCCGTCGCAGGAGTCCTTCTCGTTATTCTGCCCTGGACTCCGGAGTGGACCGACAACTACCTGCTGCTGACTTTTCCCAGCCTGCGCACCATCGTCGCCAACGGCTTCTTTCGCGGTTTCTGCACCGGCCTGGGCCTGCTCGATATCTGGATCGGTTTCTGGGAGGCCCTGCACTACCACGAACAACAGTAAAATGGTTTTGGGATGGGCACGACTTTAGTCGTTCCGCTGAAAGCCGAGAGAGAAGTTTGGCTTTAGCCCCTGAGGATCGACAGAAGCTCGACGATGTTCAAAGTCCTCCGAACGTGAACTCATGACTGAAAGACTGAAATCCGCACCCGTCGCCTACGAGAATGAACCCTTCCTCACCAGCCCTGACGGCCGCATCCTGCGTATGCTCGCCGAATATCAGGAGCCGCTCGCCCGCTTCCGCCGCGAGCAGATTCAGGACACCGTTGTCTTCTTCGGCTCCGCCCGCTTTCACGGACGCAAGCAGGCCACGAAAAATCTGGCCGCAGTCGAAGGCAGTCACGCCGGCATCCCCGCCGCCAACCTGCAGGAAGAACTCAAGCTCGCCCATGCCAACGTCCACATGGCGCGCTACTACGAGGACGCGCGCAAGCTGGCCCACATGCTGACCAAGTGGTCGATCACCATCCCCGCGCGCCGCCACCGTTTCGTGGTCACCACCGGCGGAGGGCCCGGCATCATGGAAGCCGCCAACCTGGGCGCGCACGAAGCCGGCGGCAAATCCATCGGCCTCAACATTCAGCTTCCCTTCGAGCAATATCCCAACCAGTACATCACCCCCTCGCTCAACTTCCAGTTTCACTATTTCTTCATGCGCAAGTTCTGGTTCGCCTATCTCGCCAAAGGACTCGTCATCTTCCCCGGCGGCTTCGGCACCATGGACGAGCTGTTCGAAATTCTCACCCTCGCGCAAACCGACAAGCTTGCCAAGAAGATTCTCGTCATCATCTACGGCACCGAATACTGGAACAAGATCATCAACTTCCAGGCCTTCGTCGACGCTGGCTCGGTCTCGCAAAAAGATCTCGAATTGTTCAAGATCGTCGACACCCCGGACGAAGCCTTTGAATACCTCCGCGACGGCCTCACGAAATATCATCTTGGTGGCGTCGCCAAGAAAGAAAAAGAAGGCGAAGTCACCCCCGAGATCGCGAAGACACGCCCGTAAAATCTGGAAGGATCGGCGCTTTGGCTGGAAGAGCGGTGCTTAGGGTGGAGCGGTGCTTTAGGATGGAAGAGTGGCGTCAGCGTGGAAGAGCGGCGCTTTAGCGCCGCGTACAGAATCATAAAGGATTTTGACATGCCCGCCCGCTGCCTGCTCTACTACATCACCGACCGCACCGCGCTCGCCGCCGATGAACCCACGCGCCGCCGCCGGCTGCTCGAAAAAATCGCCGAAGCCGCCCAAGCCGAAGTCGACTACATCCAGCTCCGCGAAAAGGATTTGTCGGCCCGCGACCTGGAATCGCTAGCCGGCGAGGCCGTCGTCCTCCTCGACAAACTGAGAACCAAGAACCCAGAACTCAGAACCGCCCTGCTGATCAACTCGCGCACAGACGTAGCGCAAGCTGTCGAGGCAGACGGCGTCCATGTCCGCTCCGACGACATCTCTCCTAAAGAAGTCAAAGTGATCTGGCAGAACAGCTCGTGTGGGCGCGGGCGACTCGCCCGCGCAGCCTCACAACAACCTCCGCTGATCGCAGTCTCCTGTCACTCCCCGGCAGAGGTCAAAGAAGCCGCAGCCCAAGCCGCAACCTTCGCGGTCTTCGCCCCGGTTTTCGAGAAGAAAGATTTCCAGAAGAAAGGATTCGAGAAAAAAGAGCCGCAGCCCGCAGGCCTCGCCGCGCTCGAAGAAGCCTGCCGAGCCAAAATCCCGGTCTTGGCCCTCGGCGGCATCACGCTCGCCAACTCCGCATCCTGCCTCGAAGCCGGAGCCGCCGGCGTCGCCGGAATCAGATTATTTCAAGAGAACAATATCGAGCAGATCGTCCGCGCCTTGCGCGAACCACTTCAATAACCGGCCACTGAACTTCTACTCATCCACCACCGAATTTTTCAGCGTCCCAATACCCTCCACTGTCACTTCCATCACATCGCCCGCGACAACTGGCCCCACGCCCGCCGGCGTCCCCGTCGGCACCAGATCCCCAGGGAACAAAGTCATCGCCTGCACAATGTGCCGGATCACCACTTCCAGCGGAAAAATAAAATCCCGCGTATTGCCATGCTGCCGGACCTCGCCATTGACGCGGGTTTCCACCCCCACCCCCGTCCACGGATCTATTTCATCGGTGACCACCACCGGCCCCACCGGACAAAACGTGTCGAATCCCTTCGCCCGCGCCCACTGCCCTTCTTTATTCTGCAAATCGCGCGCCGTCACATCGTTCACGCACGTGTAGCCCAAAATATATTGCCGAATATCCGCATCCACCGGCGGCTGAAAACAAGTCTTGCCGATCACCACCGCGAGCTCGCCCTCAAAATCTACGCGCGCCGAAATCCTCGGACGCCGCACCACCCCTCCCGGCGCCAGCAACGACGATGGCGGCTTGAAAAACACCAGCGGCTCCTTCGGCACTTCGTTCCCCAGCTCCGCCGCATGTTCCCGGTAATTGCGCCCCATGCACACAATTTTCGACGGACACACTGGAGCCAGCAGCGCCGCTTCCTCCAGCGGAATCGCTTCAATCCGCCGCGTGCGCAAACTTTCCATATCTCCGTCCGCTTTCTCCGGAGGCGTCACCAGAATCCGCACAATCGCGTCGCGCCCGGCCACAGACTCGACCAGCCCATACTGCGCCTGGCCATTGAATTGAAATCTGCAATATTTCATCGTTCTCCTTCTCTTAGTGCGGCCGGATTCTGCGCAGTGCAGCCGGGAGCCATGACGACCTTTGTCATTCCGACCGCAGCCGGAGCGAACGCGAAGGCGACGGAGGAATCTGCTTCACCCGACTCTCACGGCACTCGCTCCTCCGCTTCCTCCGACCGCGCACTCTCGTTCCCCCGCAAATCCACCGCCGAAACCGAATACCAATAGTCCTTCCCCGCGACCACTGTCGTATCCCGGTAAGCCGGACTCTTCACCAAGTCCGCGTTCACCTTCACCGCCGCCGATCCCTCTTCGCGCCGGTACACGTTGTACCCCGCAAGATCCGCATCGCTCACCGGAGCCCAGATCAGATCCACAAACGCCGCCTGTCCTGGCCCGGAAAACACCGCCTGCAATTCCGCGGGCACCGCCGGAGGAAACACGTCAGCGGCAAAAACCTTAAGCTCCGGCGTGTCCGCGCCTTCAATCGGCAATTCGCTTTTATTCGCGCGCGCAATCACCGTCACCGTCTCGGCGCGATAGAAATAAGTTTTCTCCCACTCGAAAGTCGAGTCAGTGAGCGTAAGGCTCGGCGCGTTTCCCGCCGGCACCTCGCCCACCAGATTCCACCCCGCGCTGCCCTCCTGCCGCCGGTAAACCCGATACAGATAATCGATCTTTTTCCCCGCACTCATGTTCGCATTCGCCGCCGATGATCCCGACGCAAAAAGATCGTTCGTCCACGTCAGCACGATTCCCTGGCTCGTAACCCGCGCCGCAAAATCCCTCGGCGGCGGTGGTGTGCGGATCGCCGGCACTTGCACCTGATTCGAAAGCCCCGCCCCGCGCCCGTCCGCATTGAGCACCTCAACCCCATACATCACGACCGCAGCCGCATCATCGCTTTCCATTTGCGCGGGCAAGGTATCGGTATACGATGCTTCTACCTTCTTCTTCTCCGAAACCTTGCTCTCAGACACATGCTTTGAGGCGTTCTTCCCCGACCCGTTCTTCTCAGATGCAGTTTCCTCCACGCTGGCCTGCGCCTTAGCCATGCCGACGGGCGTTCCGCACTGCGTCATCTGTTTTTCCGAATTCCGGCAGATTCGAGTCGGCCCCACCGCCCGGATCTTCCTCCGATCCGTCGTCTCGGTCGGCACCGTCCAGGTCAGAATAACCGTGTCGCCCTTGCGCATTGCCCGCAAATCCACGGGCGGCTTGGGCAAATTCAAAGATGGCGGCTGCGGCGGCGCCATGCTCGCGCAGGCTGTGAACATCAGCGGTGCGGCGGCAATCAATATGGCAAGTCGTCCAAGTTTCATACCCAAGAAAACAGACTATCAGACGGCCTGACACACCCCGGCCAGCAGACTGGCATCACGACTTTCTGCGTCACCCAGACTTTCTGCGTTACCTGGGGGGTATGTCCATTCTCGGACGGCGTCTTTCGATAACCGGACGCTTTCATCGGCGGCCTGTTCTCGCGGGATCCAGTAAATCGTGTGGGAACAATCCCTTACCCCTGACACGTATTTGGTCAAGAGAGTGCTTTCTATTTACCCTCACCATCTCGCGAGGAGCCAGCGCCCATGCCTTTCCACGACCTCCGAATCGCAGTCCGCCATTTGCTGAAGTCGCCCGGCTTTACGGCCACCGCAGTGCTGATGCTCGCGCTCGGCATCGGCGCCACGACCGCGATCTTCTCCGTGGTCGAATGCATCCTGCTGCGCCCGTTGCCTTTTCCACATCCCGAGAGACTGGTGTCGCTGGCAGACATTCTGCAAGGCGCGGATGTGGGCGGCAATGGTGAGGCCGGGGCCACAGCTCCAGACATTCAGGCCTACACGCGCGATACGCACAGCTTCGACAGTCTGGGCGGGTATACGCAAAATAGTTACGAACTCTCAGGCATTGGCGAGCCCGCACAAATTAATGGGGCCCGACTTTCAGGCGGCGTCTTTCCGGCCCTGGGAGTGGCGCCTCTGATGGGCCGATTCTTTACTCAGCAGGAAGATGACCAGAAAGAGCAAGTCACGGTAGTCAGCTACTCGCTCTGGCAGAATCGCCTGCACGGCGATCCGGGCGTGCTTGGCACCAAGATTCTGCTGGATCGCAGGCCTTACGTAGTGGTGGGGGTAATGCCACGCAACTTTGAGTTCCCGCTGGTGCCGGGACACCTGAACAGCAGCGAGTTATGGGTTCCCATGAGTTTCACCCAGCAGGAACTGACCACGGGTGCGGCTTCATGGAACTTCAACATGGTGGGACGGCTCAAGCCTGGGGTTACCGCGTCACAGGCGGAAAATGATGCGGAACGCGTGGCCCAGGAGACCATGCGAAATTATCCCCCGTTCATGGCGAGTCTGCGCATTCGGGCAGTGGTGCGCTCGCTGCGCGAAGAGACAGTTTCCCAGGCGCGTCAACTGGTACATACGTTGTTCTTGGCGATCTTCGTGGTGCTGCTGATCGCGTGCGCCAATCTTGCTGGTCTTCTGCTGGTCCGGGCCATCCACCGCCGCCGCGAAATCGCCGTGCGCCTCGCGCTGGGCGCGCGCGCCGGAGCTCTGCTGCGGCAGGCGATTCTGGAAAGCCTGGTGTTGAGCCTTAGCGGAGGCCTGCTCGGTCTGGCACTGGCCGCGCTCGCGTTGCGCGTGGGTGTGAGCCGGTTGCCTGAGACGCTGCCTCGTCTCGATGAGATCACTCTCGATTGGCAAGTGGTGACGTTCGCCATCATCCTTGCCGTTTTAACGGGGCTGGTTTGCGGACTCGCCCCGGCTTTCGCCGCCCTGCGGACGAGTGTGAATGAAACTCTCAAAGAAGGTGGACGCACCGGCACACCCGGCGGCGGCCACGCCCGGCTGCGCTCGGCGCTGGTAGTCGGCGAAATCGCCATCGCTCTGGTGCTGCTCGTGGCTTCCGGTTTGCTGCTGCGTAGTTTTGAGAAAATGCGCATGGTTGATCTCGGCTTCCGCCCAGACCATGTTCTCGCGGCCTCTTACTCGCTGCCCCGGGAGCAATATGCGACCCAAGCCGCCGTCGATCAATTCAACGACGAATTGATTCGACAGGTGCAGCAGCTTCCCGGCGTGAAGTCCGTGGGGCTCACGTCCTTTCTGCCGGCTGGGGGCCATAACAGCAACAGTTCGTTCGTCCCCGAAGGCTATGTCCCGCCCAAGGGCGCGGGCATGAACCTCGCCACCTCGATACAGGTGCAGGGTGATTATTTTCCAGCCCTGGGAATTCCATTGCTCGCCGGCCGCCTGTTCACACCTGCCGACAAGTCCGACTCTCAACTCGTGGCAATCGTCAACCACAAGCTCGCCGAGCACTTCTGGCCCGGCGGGAATGCAGTCGGCAAGCGCTTGCGCATTGGGATGCAGGAGACGCCCACGCCTTGGATGACGATTGTGGGCGTGGTCGCCGACGTGAAAGAGTCGTCGCCCGATGCCCCGACCAAGGAACAGTGGTATCAGCCGATCGCCCAGGCTGAAAAGTCGATTGGCGCGTTCGCCTCGCCAACCGACCTGAATGGCGACGGAGGCTATGTCGCCCTACGCACCGCGCTGGCCCCGGAGCAGATGGAAAATGTTCTGCGCAGCACCGTCCGCGCAATCGACTCGAATCTGCCGCTTACTCAAGTCCAAACCATGGAGCAAAACGTTTCCGATAGCGAAGCGGAACGCCGTTTCAACACTGTCCTCATCTCTACGTTCGCCATCGCGGCCGTGCTGTTGGCCGCGCTCGGAATCTACAGCGTGATCGCGTTCTCGGCCGCGCTCCGCATGCACGAAATGGCAATCCGCATCGCACTGGGCTCGCAACGGGCGGGAATTTTAGGCCTGGTTTTCAGATCGGCAGCTAAGCTCGCCATCGCAGGCTGCGTCCTAGGCCTGCTCGGCGCCGCCGCAGCCTCGCATTTACTGCAATCGCTCGTATTCGACGTCAGTCCCTTTGACCCGCTGGTCCTGGCCCTGGCCGCAGCCTTTGTGCTGCTGCTGGCCCTAGCGGCCTCCTTGTTGCCAGCAACGCGTGCCGCCTCCGTCGATCCCATAAAAGCCTTGCGCGCAGATTGACGCAGAAACCCCGGAAGCGCCCCATTCTAAAATTTCGCGCTCTTTGCGAAATTTAGAGTGGGGGTCTTTGGTCGTGCAGCCCATCCAATCCCCGCTTCTGCCTTGAGTGGAGATGTTCAAATCTCCGCAACTCCGTAATCCGACCGGAACAGCATCATCGCAAGCGACGATCTGTGAGGTGCTAAGAACCTACCCGGAACCCTGTAGGCGACAGAACAGAGAAATGTATTCGCCTCAATTCGGGCAACCGTTGTAAGTGCCATTGACTACTAACGAAGACTACTAACCAACGGGCTATTGGATATCCCGTTCGTTCAAGAGCAGTTCGTACCTGAGTAAAAAAGATGAAGGCCACTCGTCGTTCTTTGCTCCTCTCAGTCTTCACCATTTCAACGTTCGCCTTAACGATCGCAGGGATGGGGTGCCAGGGACTCGTAGGTTCGAGCGGCGCATCCGGCGGAACAAAAACTTTATCGTCAGTAGTGGTGACTCCGGCAAGCGCCAGCATTGTAGTGGGTGCAACCCAGCAATTCACTGCGACCGCAAACTACAGCGACGGCTCCACGGTCAATGTGACTTCCAACGGTGCGGCCTGGAGCAGTTCGGCTACTTCCATTGCGACCATCAGCGCCTCTGGCCTGGCTACCGCGGTTGCCGCGGGTTCAGCGACCGTAACCGCGACGTATCAGGGAGTCGCTGGATCGGTCACCCTGGCGTCGACTGCTTCGCCGGTCACTGCGGTCGCGGTTGCGCCCACGTCTGTGAATCTGGTGGTCGGAGGCACAGAACAGTTCGCCGCGACCGCGACCTATGCGAACGGAACCACCGCCACCGTAACTTCATCCGCCACCTGGTCCTCGGGAAACACCAGCGTCGTGACGGTCAATTCGACCGGTCTCGCAACCGCCGAGGGCGCGGGAACGGCAATCAGCGTGACTGCATCGTATGGAGGATTCAGCGGCAGCGCCACGGTGAATGTTTCACAAACGGCAGGCAGCAGCGTCAACATACCCATGTTTCACGTGGACCAGACTCGCAGTGGAGCGAACCTGAATGAAATTATTCTGACCCCAGCGAATGTAGCTCCGCAGAGTTTCGGAAAACTCTTCTCCCAGTTGGTGGATGGCTACGTTTACGGCCAGCCGTTGCTGGTTTCGAACCTGACCATGGCCGACGGCACCACCCACAACGTTCTGTTCGCCGCCACCGAGAATGACAGCGTTTATGCATTCGACGCCGACAGCAACACTGGCAGCAATGCCAATCCTTTGTGGCAGGTTTCGCTATTGCAATCGGGAGAAACTCCACTTTCCATTGGGCCGATACAGCCGGTGGAAGGTGTGACCTCGACGCCGGCCATCGATCTCACAACCAACACGATGTATGTGGTTTCCACCCAGACTTCTTCCGCTGCCGGCGCGACGTTCCGCCTCAGCGCCCTGGATATTACCAGCGGAGCCCAAAAACCCGGGAGCCCGGTTCAAATCACAGCTCAAGTCCAGGGAACGAATGCGACCACGCTGACCACTTCGTGCTTGCAGCGCGCAGCCCTGTTGGTGGCCTACGGCTCGGTATACATCGGCTTCGGCAGCTGCCACAGCGGCTGGCTGCTGGCTTACGACGAAACCACTCTGGCGCAAACCGGAGTTTTCAATTCCAGTCCGAACCTTCCCGGCGAAGGCACATACGGCAGCGCCGGCGGCGTCTGGATGGGCGGCGGCGGCCCGGCCGCCGACGGACAGGGCAATGTCTATGTCACCACCGGCAATGGACCGTGGGACGGGCTGACTGCATTTGGTGATTCCGTCCTGAAGTTTTCCCAGACGCTTCAGTTAGAGAGCTACTTCACTCCTTACGACTACGCATACATGGATTGCGCCGATGCGGACTTGGCCTCGGGCGGCGTCCTGCTGATTCCCGCCAGCGGCGCAACGCCGATGCAAGCGTTGGCCGGAGGAAAAGTCGGAATGCTGTATCTCGTGAGCACGCAGGATCTCGGCGGGGAACAAAACAATAACGCCGGTGCCACCTACACTACGTTCTTCGAACCGGATCTAGCTCCTCCCTACGAGGACACCTGCACCAGTACCGGAAGCGAATCTGGTTCGGCTGAGATTAACTCCTATGAAATTTTCGGCACCGCCACGTATTTCAATGGAGCGGTGTACCTCGGCGTGACCCCGACCGGCGCCGTCCCCGCTCCCATAAGACAGTTCGTCTACTCTCCGGGGGCCGCGTCGACCCTGGCCTACAACTCGAATTACACGCCCAATGACTACATTCTGGAAGGCAGTTACGGCACCACCACCTTCATCTCCGCCAACGGCTCGGTCAACGCCGTTCTCTGGATGATCGATCACGGCGATCCGCTGCAGAGCGGAAGCACCCAGACCACTGCCACCCTGCGGGCCTATAGCCCGGACAGCTTGTCGAACGGCGAGCTCTATGACAGCAATATGGCGGCCAACGGAGCCGATGTCCCGGGATACGGAATCAAATTCACCGAACCAATCGCGGCCAACGGAAAAGTTTACATTTCGACCGGCCATGATCTCGTGAGCGCGCCCAGGCCCCGAGGCGAACTCGATGTCTACGGCCTGAAATAAAAAGCTCCGGAGCAGCGCAGGACCGGAAGGGTCGGCTACCGCCATTCCAAATTTCGCCGGGGTGCCCCATTCTAAATTTCGCGTTCTTTGCGAAATTTAGAGTGGGGATTTTGGACGGCCAGCCCACTCAGGCACGACCGGTCGCGTGGCCCACTCGATCCAGTTCTCGATCCGGTTGAGGAACTGCCGCACTCAACCCAAAAGCAGGCTCGAATCGACCGCCCACCGATTTCCTACTTCTGATTGGAAGGGGCGAAATGGAGATGGAACGAAAACAGCAGCAGATTCACCTGCACCGTGTAATCCGCCGCAAGATACAATGTCGATTCCTGTCCGGAACCCGTCCGCCGCACTGTGACCTGATCCGGCTTCAACTCGATGCCGTGTTCCTCAGCCTTTCGCATGACGGCACGAACCAAATCCTCGTCTGAGGCTGGCGCTACAACTCCTGTATGAGCCCCAGCCTGCGATGCCATGTCGTGAATGTCTTCCTGAAAGTTCATGTTCGCCAGTTCCCATGAACCGGTCTGCCATCCCGCCGTTATTGCAAGAACCAGAACCGCCAGACTCAGGGTGATCGTGATTTTTCGCATGACCGCGTCGTTTTTCCGTGCCGCCCCGCGAACTTCCCCAGACGGCGAATAAAGAAATTGTCTCATCGCCGGATTCCGGCCGTCACCTTCACCAAGGTAACGTCGACACCTCAATTCCCTCCGACTAGCATAACTTGTCCGCCAAAAAATCTTTCAGAAGTCTGACTCTGGAGTGGACCACAATGACTTGTCGCCGCCTACCCTTGATTCGACGCTGCGCCTGCGCTGAATCCCGCCTCGCTGCGATCGCCGCGCTTGTTTTCCTGCTCTCGTCCGCGATCCATGGCTATGCCGCCGACTCCAGGGCAGGTCGCTCCCCGCACCCCTGCTCGTTCTCTGACTCCGCGTTCGTTCCGGCGACCGACGTGAACGCGCTTGACGCATATGAGGACGCGATTTCTCAGCTGCTCAAGCAGGAAAAATTCGCCGACCTCGAGTGCCTTGCCGACGCCGCCCGCACCGGTAAAACCAGGTTCTCCGGCGGCATCTGGAAACTGCGCGAAATCTACGACGGCCTGGGCACGCCCCGGCCCGGCCAACCCACAGCCGACGACTGGAAGAAGCATCTCAAGCTGATCGAACGCTGGACCGACGACTACCCGGATTCCAACACCGCCCGCATCGCGCTGGCCCAGTCCTACGTCAACTACGGCTGGGATGCCCGCGGAGGGGGCACTTCCGACGACGTCAGCCAGAGCGGATGGAAGCTGTTGCACGACCGCATGGAAAAGGCAAAGAAAGTTCTCGACGAAATCTCCACCACCAACACCGACCCCACCTGGTATCTCATCATGCAACAAGTCGCTCAGGGAGAAGACTGGGATCTTCCCAAAACCGCTGCCCTGTTCCAACAGGCCGCCGCTTTCGAGCCTGATTTTCAATACTATTACCGCATGTACGCTTTCGTCCTCCAGCCCAAGTGGAGCGGTCAGGAGGGCGACGCCGCCCGTTTCGCCGGAGAATCCGCCGATCGCGTCGGTGGAGACGCCGGCGACATTCTTTACTTCCAGATTGCAGCCGTAATTGCCTGCGCTTGCCAGGAATCCGAATTCGGCCATTTCTCCTGGCCTCGGCTGCAAAGGGGTTTCGCCGCGCTTGAAAAGAAATTTGGCCCGTCCCTGAACAATGTGAATTCCTTCGCGCTCATGGCCTGCAAGTTCGGGGACTGGGAAGTGGCCGATGCCGCCTTCAAGCGCATGGGCGACAACTGGCAGAAGGATCTCTGGATCACCGAGGCCTGGTTCAAGCAAAACCGCGACACGGCGGCACAAGTCGGTCCCATGGCGCTTCATGTACGCACTCTGTTTCAATCGGCCGAAGCCAACATGCAGACGCCCGAGGGACTTGCCTATCGCGACAAAGTCCGCGAGACCCTGGTTGCGATAGAAAAACCATGTATGGAAAAACAGCCCGACCCCGCTATCTTCCAACTCCTGATCCAGGTGGAAAAAGACGGCAGCGTCTCCGATGGCCGCGCCAAGACCCAGAGCACGGTCGCCCAGTGCGTGCTAGGGATTCTCTATGCTTCCCACCTGAAAAATGAGACAGTATTCCCGCCTCCGCCCAAAGCGCCCTACGCTGTGGTTCTCGACGTCAATCCTGCCACCGTCAGCGCCGCCGCCAAGTAGATCGAAAAGAACGCGACGGAACGGGTGGTTCACTCAAGCCCGGTTTCGGCTTGAGTGGGAACGCGCGCATTCCCACCTGCTCCGGAATCTCTAGCAGGACGCCGAGGCCCGCCATCGTTTGACCCTTCTTTTCTCGCGCCTGTAAGATCAAATGAGCACTTAGCCTGCATCCCCAGCATTCATTTGAATTTGCGTGGAGACCGGTTTCGACTGGCTGCGGGCCGACTCTTTTTCTTTCTCTATTTCTTTCTCTGTCCCTATGCCGCAGGAACTTTCAAAAGCTTACGAGCCGGGCGCGATTGAGACGCGCTGGGCGGAGTATTGGATCAAGGAAAAACTGTTTTCCGTGAAGACGCCGGCGGAGGGCGAAACCAGGCCGGTGTTTACGTTGCTGCTGCCTCCTCCGAATGTGACTGGGCGGCTGCACATGGGGCACATGCTGAACCAGACGCAGATGGACATTATTGTGCGCTGGCATCGCATGCGGGGGTTCATCACGTTGTGGCTGCCGGGGACCGATCATGCGGGGATTGCCACGCAGATGATGGTCGAGAAGCAGCTGGAGACCGAGGGCAAGAAGCGGCGTGAGATGGGGCGCGAGAAATTTGTGGAGCGGGTTTGGGAGTGGAAGAAGCTGTATGGCGGGGCGATTCTCGATCAGATGAAGCGGCTGGGCGCGTCGGTGGATTGGGATCGCGAGTATTTCACGATGGACGAGAATCTTTCGCACGCGGTGCGGGAGGTGTTTGTCCGGCTGTATGAAGAAGGGCTGATTTATCGCGGGAACTACATTGTGAACTGGTGCCCGTGGCATGAGACGGCGATTTCCGATCTCGAGGTGAAGCACGAAGAGGTTGCCGGGAAGTTGTGGGAGATTCGGTATCCGGTGGTGGGGAGTTCGGAATTTATTACGGTGGCGACGACGCGGCCGGAGACGATGCTGGGCGACACGGCGATTGCGGTGAATGCGAAGGACGAACGCTATACGCATCTGCATGGGAAGTTTGTGCGGCTGCCGCTGATGGGGCGGGAGATTCCCATCATTACCGATGAACTGGCGCAGCCGGAGTTTGGAACAGGAGCGGTGAAGGTGACTCCGGCGCACGATCCGAATGATTTTCAAGCGGGGCTGCGGCATCACCTGCCGCAGATTGATGTGATGGATTCGCGCGGGCGGATGAATGCGAATGCAGGTCGCTTCGAGGGTTTAGATAGATTTGAGGCTCGCAAGCGGGTGCTGGAGGATTTGCGCGAGCAGGGATTTTTAGTCGGCGAGAAAGATCACACGCTGGCGATTGGGAAGTGCGATCGCTGCGGGACGGTTATCGAGCCGCGGCTGTCGGAGCAGTGGTTCATCAAGATCAAGCCGCTGGCGGATCGCGCGCGGGAAGCGGTGGAGTCGGGCGAGATCACGATTGTTCCGGAGAATTATCGGACGATTTATTTGAACTGGATGGCGAACATCCACGACTGGTGCGTCTCGCGGCAGTTGTGGTGGGGGCATCGGATTCCGGCGTGGACTTGCGGCGCGTGCAGGGAAGTCATTGTGGCGCGGTCGGCGCCGGAGGCTTGCGGGAAGTGTGGGGGAAAAGTGGAGCAGGTTCCGGATGTGCTGGATACGTGGTTTTCTTCGGGGTTGTTGCCGTTTACTACTTTGGGATGGCCGGAGAAGACGCGGGATCAGGCGGTGTTTTATCCGACAACGCTGCTGATTACGGCTTACGAGATTTTATTCTTTTGGGTCGCGCGCATGATCATGTTCGGCTGCCATTTTATGCAGGGACATAAGCAAGATGCGGCGATCAAGCGGGCTGGCGGGTGGGGCGATAAGAAGAATGACAGCGTGCCGTTCCGGCAGGTTTATATTCACGCGCTGGTGCGCGATGCTGAGCGGCAGAAGATGTCGAAAACGAAGGGGAACGTGGTTGATCCGCTGGAGGTGATTGAGCGGTTTGGGACCGATGCTACGCGGTTTACTTTGGCGGCGATGGCGGCTCCGGGGACGGATATTGCGTTTAATGAAAGCCGGACGGAGGGGTATCGGGCGTTTGCCAACAAGATATGGAATGCGGCGCGGTTTATGTTTATGAATGTGGAGAGAGTGAAGCCGGGACTTCGTCCCGGCCGGACAGCCGAGGGCGGCTGTCCCCACATGGGAGTTGCCGGGTTCGAGATTTTGAACTTGGAAGATCGGTGGATTTTGTCTCGATTCAACCGCGTGGCTGGCGACGTGAATGAGGCGTTGGGGAGTTATCGGTTTCATGAGGCGGCGAATCGGATTTACGATTTCTTCTGGGGCGAGTTTTGCGATTGGTACTTGGAGTTGATCAAGCCGCGGTTGAATTTTGAGGAGGGCGGCGACGAGAGTGCGGGGCGCGTGGCTTGCGCGAACCTGGTGAATTTATTTGACGGGGCTTTGCGGTTGTTGCATCCGGTGATGCCGTTTATTACTGAGGAAATATGGCAGGCGATGTATGAGGGGACGCCTCCGGTGAAGTCGATTGCGCTGGCGGCGTATCCGGCGGCGGATGCCGCGCAGATGGATCTGGCGGCGGAAACGGAGATGGCGATTCTGCAGGACTTGATTGTCAGCGTGCGGAATCTGCGGGCGGAGATGAAGATTGAGCCGAAGGTGAGGATTCCGATTGAGGTGTTTGCGCCGGAGGCGGGGATTCGGAATTTGATTGAGCAGAATCATGGAGCAGTTGAGCGGATGGCTGGTGTGGAGAAGATTACGTTTGTCGATAGAGCGCTGGCGGCTTTGGGCGGATCTCGGGGCACGGCGCGGTTTGATGTGCATGTGGTTTATGAGCGGAAGATTGATGTGGCCACGGAGTGTGAGAGGCTGAGGAAAGAGTTGGAGAAGATCGAGAAAGAGTTGGCGAACAATCAGAGGCAGTTGGGGAATGAGCAGTTTCTGGCGAAGGCTCCGGCGAAGGTGGTGGAGGGGTTGCGGCGGAGGGCGGAGGAACTGGCTGTGTTGCGGGAGAAGACTACTGGCAAGATGAGGGAGTTGGGGTGCGGGTGATGGTAGCTTGAAAATCCCCACTTCTCGCGCAAAGGGCGCGCGAGAAATGGGGCACCCGGCTGCCGTTTCTGGGTGCGGCGGGTCTTCGAGCCTGCCTTGGACGGGCGAGGCGCCCGTCTCCACACGAGTCTTGCTGGCCACTTACTTTATGGATTGGAATTCGCGGCGGCTTACGGGGATTTTGGAGAACGCGCTGGTCGAAGACCGGGCTACGCGGGATGCGACCAGCTATGCCTGCGTCGACGCGAACCAGCGGGCGGCGGCAACGATTATTGCGAAGCAGGACTGCATTCTGGCGGGGATCGGTTGCGTGGCGCGGATTCTGGATGTGTATGCGGCTTTGGATGGAGCGGTCACCGCGCATTATGAGGTGACGACGCATCCGGAAATTTTTGATGGCGTGCGGCTGCATAAGGGACAGTCGGTGGCGGTGATCCGGCACAACGCGCGGGTGATTCTGTCGTGCGAGCGAGTGATTTTGAATTTTCTGCAGCGCATGAGCGGGATCGCGACGATCACGCGAAAGTTTGTGGAAGCGGTGCACGGAACCAAGGCGCGAATTCTGGATACGCGGAAGACTGCGCCGGGACTGCGCGTCGTCGATAAGTATGCGGTGCGCTGCGGCGGCGGACAGAATCACCGGCTCGATCTTTCGGACGGCGTGCTGATCAAGAACAATCACATCTCGCTGGCGGGAGGAATCGCGGCGGCGCTGGAACATGCGCACCGCAACCGGCGCGGAGAGCAGCCGATCGAAGTGGAAGTACGCAGCCTGGAGGAGTTGGAACTGGCGCTGGCGAATGGAGCGGAAGCGATCCTGCTGGATAACATGCTGCCGGAGGATGTGCGGCGGGCAGTGGAGCGCTGCGCGACGCAGACCCAGAGGCATCGGATTCCCATCGAATGCTCGGGCGGGATTCGGCTGGAGAATGTCCGAGCTTACGCGGAGAGTGGCGTGGATTTTATTTCTGTGGGGCTGCTGACGCATTCGCCGCAAGCCGTGGATATGAGTATGCGGGTTCTGCCAGCGTAAGGGCATTTCACAGAGGGCCGGTTCTGGCATTCGAGGGAGTTTGCGTAACCGGCGGAGTAGGGATACCTAGGGGCGGTTCAGTCTCCATTGCGCGGGATTGGCTTGCCGTCGCGGATAATGAGGTCTCCGCGTTGATAAACGGCCCTCCCCGTTAGCTTTTGGGCCGGATTTCTTACGCCAAAGGTATGAGTTCTACCGCCGCCGCTTTCTCCGGCACTGCTCTTTTCGTACTTCCAATCGGACTTTTCTAAATAAACGAGATCGACGCGCCAGATGATTACAGGCCTGGCGGCTTCTATGGATTCGGTGAAGTCCACTAGGTACCGCCAAATGATGTACCAGCCGGGGTGATCATAGTGAGATTGAATGGCCCAAGGCCGTTTGCTTCCCTTGCTCTCCAGGGACTCTTGGGGTTTAGGAGGCTTGGCGCAACCACGGCGACATAAGTCTGGGAACCGTTGCTGGGCTGTGTAGCTGTGGCGATGTTTTTCGAAATTGCTAACAGAGTCCAGCGCTTTGGTGCCAAAGATACCGACCAGGGCGCTGAAAACATTCGCCTGCTCTAGGTAGATTTCAGCAAGATCGGCCAAGCCCCGCTCCACGTAGTCAATCGCTTTGCGGATTGCGCCGACATCACCAAAACCTGGGGGCAAAGGTACCGAGTGGTCAAACCAACTTTGACGGTCTCTTACCATTGCGGTTCGACGCGGACTCTGGATCGAATTTTGCCAGGGCGGGAATCGCGTTTGCCGCCAAGGAGAAGTAGTCTCGGCTGATCTCCAGTCCGATAGCCTTCAACCCGCATGCGATTGCCGCCGCGATCGTCGAGCCAGAGCCCATGAACGGATCAAGAAGTATACCATCTTGAAACGGAAGGGACGCACGCACAATCTGTCGCATAAAACTCTGTGGTTTTAGTGAAGGATGGGGCGCGAGTTCCCGCTCCAATCCGCGCGCCGGCGAGGAAAGTATCAAGTCCTTAAAAGGCTGGTCTTGGGAGATTCGGCGCAGTCCTCCGGTACGCCATTTTCGCAGGTTGTCCTGTACTCTTCCCTGACAGGGCTTGCGAAATAGCCCCCAAGGTTCCCAGCAGGATTTCGGCATCACGGAAATCTCGGGAAACTCCTTATGGGCGTTCTTTGGGCGGTCTCCGCCGCGCAGAGTATGAACGACCCGAATGATCTCTCCCCGTTTTTCAAAGCCAGCGGAAATGAAGGGTTCGTAGACCAAGTGCGAGACCAGTGGATTAGTAGCGATGAAGACATGCGCGCCCGGCACTAAAACTGGCATGAGTCTAGTAGCAAGTCGCTGAAAGAAATTCCTGAGGGCAGCGTGATCGCCAGCCTTCAAGACCGTGAAACGGGGCAGAGGTTTCCGTTGGCAGCCGTCGAAGGACGGGGGAATCCGCCATATACCGCCGCGGCCGATCCGCATCTTTGCTAGTTCGTTCGACGTGTATTCCACCAGACCGTAGGGGGGATCGCACACCACGGCGTGGATGGAATTTCGGTCGGCCCTTTCCAACCAACGAAAAGCATCTTCATTGAAAATCTGATAATGGCCTAGGCGGGATTCTTCAGCGCAGAATAGGGGTAGGATTTCGGATTTGAGTTTCTTTTTGTCCTGCTGTTCCAAGTGCATACTTGCCCCGAATGGACGCGACTTTCCAGCGATGGTAGCAGAGTTTGCTGTGAATCAGGAGAACGAAGGTCCTGGCGAGACGACGGCTTTGCAGTTTTCGCTGCCGCTCACGCATAATTCCGCCATCGGGAAACGTGGATTGCCTTTGAAAGCGCCAATGAGAAGGTCGGGATCACAGGGCCGCGACCAGCAACCGACCGATATCCGGCTGGGGCGGATTGTGCGGTTGCTGATGGAACATGCGACCGTGGTGGTGAGCGGGACCAAGATTGCGCAGGAGATTGCTTCGAGCCGGTCGGAGGTTTGGCGGCTGATTCAGCAACTGCGCGGGCTGGGAGTGGATGTGGCCGGGCATCCTGCGACCGGGTATCAGTTGCGCGCCATGCCGGACTTGCTCTTGCCGGAGATTTTGCGGCCGCTGCTGCGTGGGACGATTTTCGACTTGGACAGTCGGGAAGCGCATCTGCATCATTTCTACAAAATTGGATCGACGAACACGGCGGCAATGGCTGCGGCGGCCGCGGGCGCGCCGGAAGGCAGCGTGTTTCTGGCGGAGGAACAAACTGCCGGGCGTGGGCGCGGATCGCATACGTGGGAGTCGGAGCGATCGACGGGGATTTACTGCTCGGTCGTGCTGCGCCCGGCGCTCCCGCCGGCGGAAGTGCTGGTGCTGTCGCTGGCGGCGGGACTGGCGGTGCAGGCGGCGATCCGGCAGGTCGACGCGCGGGTGAATGCGGATTTGAAGTGGCCGAACGATGTGCTGATCGACGGCAATAAAGTTTGCGGCATTCTCACCGAAATGAATGCCGAGGCTACGCGAGTGCGGTACATCGTGGTGGGGATCGGTATCAACGTGAATCAGGCAAAGTTTCCGAAGGAGCTGGGCGCGACTTCGCTGCGGCTGGCAACGGGGAGCGAGTGGTCGCGGGTGGAACTGGTTGGGGCTTTGTTAAAATCGCTGGACCGCGAGTATCGGAAGATGATTGCGGGTGCGGGAGTGCGCGAGGAGATTCTGCGGCGTTTTGCCGAGGGTTCTTCGTGGGTGCGGGGCAAGGATGTGCGGATTGAAGAAAACGGGGCGACGATTGAGGGAACTACGGAAGGGCTGGATGATCGCGGGTTTTTGCTGGTGCGGACTGAGCGTGGGGTGCAGACCGTGCTGAGCGGGACGGTGCGGGGAAAATCAGTACTCAGTACCTAGTACTCAGTAAAATCCATCGACTGGGTACTGAGTGCTAGGTACTGAGTACTCCTCAAACAGTTATGCTGCTTGTCATTGATGTGGGCAATACGAATACGGTGTTGGGCGTCTTTGCCCGCGTAGCCAAGGTTCACGCGGGCAGGGATGTAGAGGACTCTTCGCGCTATGAACGGCTGCTGGCGAACTGGCGCGTCGCGACTTCTCGGCGGAGCACAGTGGATGAGTATGGAGTGCTATTCCGGAATTTGTTTTCTATGGCTGGGCTGGAGGCCAGGGGTATTCACGGCATCGTGATTTCTTCGGTCGTGCCGCCGCTGGATCCGATTTTGCGGCAGGTGTGTGAGCAGTATTTTAATTTGCGGCCACTCTTCATCGAGCCGGGAGTGAAAACGGGCATGCCGGTGCAGTATGACAATCCGGCGGAAGTGGGCGCGGATCGCATTGTGAACGGCGTGGCGGCGTTCGATAAATACGGCGGGCCGTGCGTGATTGTCGATTTCGGCACCGCGACCACGTTCGATTGCGTTTCGGCGAAGGGTGAATATCTGGGCGGAGTGATTTGTCCGGGCATCGGGATTTCCGCCGATGCACTGTTCGAGCGGACGGCGCGGCTGCCGCGAGTGGAGATCCGCAAGCCCGCGCGGGTGATTGGCACGAACACGGTGGGCAGTCTACAGTCGGGGCTTTATTACGGATATCTGGGGTTGATCGACGGCATTCTGGAACTTCTGCTGGCGGAGTTGGGCGCGGAGACGCATGTCATCGCGACTGGGGGTCTCGGGCCGATGATCGGGCCGGGATCGAAGTACATCAAGCATGTGGACGAGTTCCTGACGCTGGAAGGGTTGCGCATTATCTGGGAAAGGAATGCGGGCGCGCGGAAGGAGTCAGCGGGAAAACTCGCACCCAAGCTCGCGCCCAAGGCGGCGAATGCGACGGCCAAACCGGCGCAGGGAAAATCGAAGAATGGCGGGGGCGCGAGTGCAATTCCGCCCGCGCGTTCGGTCCGCTGAGCTTCCATGGACAAGCCTCCATGGACGACCTGCGTTGGCAAACCTGCGTTGGAAAATCTGCCGTGGAAAACTACTTCAACTACTTCACCGAGATAGAGGAACATTTTTTGCGCCGGCGCGGGGGCGGGCTGCTGCTCTCGGCGCTCGACTGGACGCTGATCGAGACCTGGAAAGATGCGGGCATTCCGCTGGAGGCGGTGCTGCGCGGGATCGACGTGACGTTCGAGCATTATGAGCGGCGTCCGTCGAAGACGAAAAAGGTGAATGGGCTGGGATTCTGCGTGCAGGAAGTGCTGGCGGCGGCCGAGGATATGAAAGAGGCGGCGGTGGGCGCGGCGGGAGCTGAAGCGCCTGCGAAATCGCGCGCTGGACAAGGGTTTGAGCCGGAGACTGTCGCTGCGTTTCTGCGAAATGGCGCAGAGCTGTTAGAGAGTGCGAAGTTGCCGGCGGGAGGATCGGCTGGAGCGCTGGCGCGGAAGACGGCGGCGACTCTGCGGCGGCTGGCGGAAGAGACTGAAAAGAAACCGGTGCGACTGGAGGAGTTGGAGCGGCATTTGACCGTGCTTGAGGACAAACTTTTTGCCATGTTGCTGGCGTCGGCTGCAGATGAAGAAATTGTTATGGTGCGGGCAGAGGCGGATCGCGATCTGGTGCCCTATCGGCGGAAAATGTCCGGCGCGCAGATCGAGCAATTGCAGAAACAGTATGTCCACAAGCGGCTGCTGGAGAAATACAAGCTGCCGCGGCTGAGTTTGTTTTATATGTGACTTGGATCGTCGTGCTGCACTTTGACCTAGCGGTAATCTCGGCCCGCGCGAGATGCGTAGAGCTAAGCCACTATTCTTTACATCTCTGACTTGAAACCTGTGACTTTTTCCTTGTGGTGATCGGTGACGCATTCTTTCGATGTGGTCATTCTCGGCGGCGGCGCGGCGGGGTTGATGTGTGCGATCGAGGCGGGCAAGCGGGGACGCCGGGTTGCGTTACTGGAACATGCGGACCGGCTGGGGAAGAAGATTCTGATCTCCGGCGGCGGGCGCTGTAACTTCACCAACCTTTATTGCCAGCCGGAGAATTTTCTTTCTGCCAATCCACACTTTGCCAAGTCGGCATTGGCGCGCTACACGTCGAGCGATTTTATTGCGCTGGTGGAGAAGCATGGCATTGCTTACCACGAGAAAACTTTGGGACAGTTGTTCTGCGACCGTTCGGCGCGCGACATCCTGGGGATGCTGGAAGAGGAATGCCGCTCGGCTGGGGTGAGTATCTTTCTGAATGCGAAGACTCAAGAAGTCAGCCGCGGGTCGGAATTTGTGGTTCGAGTTTTGACCGGTACCGCGAGTGATGAATTTGTTTCGCCTGTGCTCGTGGTTGCGACTGGAGGGTTGTCGATCCCCAAAATTGGGGCGACCGCGTTTGGCTACGAACTGGCGCGGCAGTTTGGGTTGAAAATTCGGGAAGCGCGGCCGGGTCTGGTTCCCCTCATCCTCAATGATGGCGATCGCGGCCGGTATTGCGATCTGTCGGGAGTTTCGTTGGAGGTTATCGCGGAGACGGGTGGCCAGCGATTTCGAGAGAAGATGCTGATTACGCATCGCGGGCTGAGCGGGCCGGCGATTCTGCAGATTTCGTCGTACTGGAAGCCAGGCAAGGCGATTCGCATTGATCTGGCGCCGGGGAGCGTGGTGACAGATATTTTTCGCGAGCCGATGGTTGTGAGAGATCTTGCCGGGTTGCGGGCCGAATTGCGAAAGCTGGTTCCGGCGCGCTTTGCGGAACGGTGGATTGAGTCGCACCCCCCGAGCAGGTGGACGAACGCGGCGCTGGCTGGGTTTGAGCGGCAGGTTCACGCGTGGGGCGTTACCCCGGCCTGCACCGAGTGCTTTGAGAAGGCTGAGGTGACTGCGGGAGGAGTGGATACCGACGAGCTTTCGGCCAGGACGATGGAGTCGCGGAAAGTTCCGGGCCTATTTTTTATTGGCGAAGTTGTCGATGTGACCGGGCAACTCGGGGGATTCAATTTTCAGTGGGCCTGGGCCTCGGGAGCGGCGGCGGGGAGAGCGGTGTGAGGTGATTTAGAATCACCACTTGCTCCTTAAAATTGAAAAGCTGATCTACGGAGGCGACGGCCTCGCGCGCCTTCCTGCGGACGATAAGGGTCGAGGGAAGGCTGTGTTTGTTCCGTTTGTGCTGGAGGGAGAGAAGGTTGAGGCGTCTCTCACTGAGCAGAAGGCGGGGTTTGCGCGGGCTCAGGTTCAGAGTGTTGTCGAATCTTCTTCGCGCCGCGTTGCACCTGCATGTCGTTATTTTGGGCAGTGCGGCGGGTGCCACTACCAGCACACAACGTACGAACATCAACTTGCGATCAAGGTTGAGATTCTGCGCGAAAGTCTGCGCCGGACCGCCAAGCTCGATTTGGCCTGCGAGATTCAGGTGCATCCTTCGCCGCCATGGAACTATCGCAACCGGTCGCGGTTACAGGTGCAGGCCGGGAAGGACTTTGCTGCGGGATATTTCAAGCTCGGTTCACACGAGTTGCTGGCGGTGGAAGAGTGCCCGATCAGTTCGCCGCTGATCAATCGCGGGATTGCGACGCTGTGGAGCAGTGGGAGAGCGGGTAAGGTTCCGGCTGGGGTCCGCGAGGTCGAATTCTTTGCCAATGCAGACGACACGCAGTTGCTGTTGGAGGTTGGGTCTGACGCGGAGGTACGGCGGGCGGGAGTGCGCGCCTGGCTGGAAGAGTTGCAAGCCGAGATGCCGGAAATTGCGGGAATCGTTGCATTTCGTGAGGGTAGTTCCGGCAGTCCATCCTCGTCGAAGATCGCGAAAATCCCCACTCTAGCCGCAAAGAACTCGGCTCGAATGGGGCACCCCGCGCGCGAAATGGGGCGGCCAGGCCCGAAGGTCCCCATCCCGGATTCTCGAGAGAAATTGGTTTCTCTTGGGCGAGGGTTCCTGACCTATCAGACCAAACGGGCTGCCTACCGGGTCTGCGCGGGAGCGTTTTTCCAGACCAACCGGTTTTTGACCGACGAATTGGTGAAAGTTGTTACTGAGGGCCAGTCCGGCGAGCGGGCGCTTGACCTCTATGCCGGCGTCGGGTTGTTTTCCACAGCCCTGGCTGGTGATTTTCGTCACATCGTTTCTGTTGAGTCGTCACAGACATCCTCAGGCGACCTTGCCTACAATCAGCCGTCGAATGGAGAGTCGGTCCGGGCCACAACGGAGCAGTATCTGGTTCGCGCGGATCTGGCCCGTGGGGAAAATTCGGGGCGGGCGGGGAAGGGCGACGCTGTTGCTAATGCCGCTCATACGCCGGATCTGGTGGTGGTAGACCCGCCGCGAAGTGGCCTGGGAGAACGCGTGGCGCAGTTGCTGGCGCGCTTGCAGGCGCCACGCGTGATTTATGTCTCGTGCGATCCGGCTACGCTGGCGCGCGATCTGGTGGACTTGCTGGCTGCCGGTTATCGGGTGGAGCAGGTACATCTGGTGGACCTGTTCCCACAGACTTTCCATCTCGAAACGGTTGTGCATCTGGTGCGGTAGATCCTCGTTCGCCTCTGGTTGAAAATTCCAAAGTATGATCGCGCCGCCCACCGCTGCCTCGCCGCCTGCCTTTTATTTCAAGCCCTCGCGTCAACCGATGCTGTGGGCAGCCGTGACCTATGCGTCGGGCATTGTGGCGGGCGTTTATGCCTGGCGGCCGATTTTGTGGTGGGTAATCGGGGCGGCGGTATTTGTGCTGGCGGCGGCATACTTTGCGCGGCGCAGGCCGGGACTGGGGTGGGGAATTGCGCTGGGCGCATTTTTTCTGGCCGGCGCCCTTCACATTCAGGCGCACGGAGATGCGCCGCGGGTCGACACCGGCGTTCAAGCTTATGCGGATGGAGATCAGCTGGAAATCACCGCGCACGTTGTGCGCGATGGGCGTTTGCAACATGCGGGTCTGGGAGAAATCAGGCAGACGCTGGATGTGGAGACGGAAGAAGTTAGGACTGTCACGGGCGAGGTTGCCGCCGTTCGGTCCGGCATTCGGTTGAGCATTTACGGCTCGCGCTTGAAGGATGGCGCTTCCGAGGAAGAGTCATTCGCAGATCCGATCGCCTCCAGCGCGGCCATGCGGATTTATCACTACGGGCAGCGCATCCGGTTCTCAGCCAAGATCAAGGTGCCGCGGAATTTTCATAATCCCGGGGCTTTCGACTACCAGGGATATTTGGCAGACCATGGGATTGCCGCGCTGGCATCGACGAAAATCAGTGAGGTCGAAGTGCTGCCGGGCTTCGCCGCAAACCGGCTGGCATCCTGGCGGAGCCGGATGCACCGCAGCGTTATTGCAAAAGTACACGAGCTGTGGCCGGCGCGTGAAGCCGCGTTGATCGACGCCATGGTGATTGGCGAAGAGGCGTTCATCGATCGCGATACCCGGGTGGATTTTCAGCGCTCGGGCACCTATCACGTGCTGGTCGTGTCAGGGATGAACGTGACCATTCTCGCTTTCGTGGTGTTCTGGACGTTGCGACGAATGCGAGTAAATGACATCGCGGCCACGGTTCTCACGGTGGGATGCTGTGCCGGCTACGCGTTGGTTACCGAGGTAGGCGCGCCGGTGTGGCGGGCCACGCTGATGTGCGCGGTCTATCTGGTGACCCGCCTGCTTTATCGCGACCGCGCCATGGTCAACGCGCTGGGAGCGGCGGCTCTGGGGCTGCTGATTTTCGATCCGCGGCAGCTGTTTACCGCAAGTTTTCAGATGACGTTTGTTTGCGTTTTGATTGTGGCCGCAATCGGCATCCCCATCCTGCAGCGGACGTCGCAACTCTACAAACAGGCGCTGATCGGGTGGGATTCGCCGAACTATGCGGCCATGCTGCCGCCGGAAGTGGCGCAGTTCCGGGTCGATTTGCAGTTGATTGCCGCGCGGGTCGCCCGGTTCGTGGGTGAAACGTGGGCGCGGCGATTGGTGCGCGCGGGTGCAGCTTTAGCGCTTGGGGCCTGGGAATTGCTGTTTATTTCGGCGGTGATGCAAATGGGATTGGCGTTGCCCATGGCTTATTACTTTCATCGCGCGACCACGATTGGGCTGCCGGCGAATCTGGTGGTGGTGCCGCTGACGCAGTTGATGATGCCAGCGGCGGTCTCGGCGATCACGGTAGGATATTTTTCTCTGTGGCTGGCCAGGATTCCAGCGTATTTGACCACATTTGCGATCGAAGGGATCGCGGGAAGCGTGCATGGTTTGGGCGGATTGCGGCTAGCCGATCTGCGCGTGGCGATGCCGTCGCTGGCGACGATTGTTTTGGCTTCTGGTGCGCTGGTGCTGGCGATGTGGACGGCGCGACGGCGCGCAGCTTTCGCCGCCACGGGGCTGGCGGCGATTCTTGCAGCTTCGCTGGCATTAGTTTTTATTCCGCCGCGGCCGCGCGTGCTGCACGGTGTGCTGGAGGTGACTTCGATCGACGTCGGCGAGGGCGATTCCGTTCTGCTGGTCACGCCGCAGGGCCGCAGTTTGCTGGTCGACGCCGGAGGGCCGATTGGACCGGGCGGGTCGCAACTGGATTTTGGAGAAGATGTGGTCTCGCCGTACTTGTGGGCGCGGGGGATTTCGCGGCTCGACGCGGTCGCGATCACGCACGGCCACTCTGACCACATCGGAGGAATGATTGCGGTGCTCAAGAATTTCAGGCCGAAAGAGTTGTGGGTGGGCGTGCTGCCGCCCAGCCGGGCGCTGGAGAATGTGATCGCGACTGCGCAGGCGCTTGGGGTGAAAGTGGTGCGGCGCTGGGAGGGCGACGAGTTCGAGTTCGGCGGGGCGCAGGTGAGCGTATTGTTTCCGCCGCGGGATTGGGCCGTGGGAGAGGAGCCGGAAAATAACGATTCTTTGGTAATGCGGGTGAGCTTCGACGAGTCGGCGGTGTTGCTCGAAGGGGATGCGGAAAAGCAGGTGGAGCGGCGCATCGCGGCGCTGCATCATCCCAGCGCGAGCTTATTGAAGGTGGGGCACCACGGCAGCGCGAATGCGACTACGCCGGAACTGGTGGCATCGGCGCGGCCGGAGTTTGCCGTGATTTCGGTGGGAGCGGGCAATTCGTTTCACTTGCCGCGTATGGAAACTCTGGCGCGGCTGGCCGAAGCGGGAGCGCGCGTGTATCGTACGGATCTCGATGGAGCGACGACGTTCTTTCTCGACGGGCACTCGGTCAGGGTTTCTGGGGCGGCTCCGGCGGCTCTTCCATAGACGCGATCTCGATCTCCGCGGTCTCGTCGTCGTTAGGAGATAACGGCTGTTTGTAGTCGGCGATCAGGCGCTTGGCCGCTTCGGCGTCTTCCTCTCGCACCAGAATGATCGTGCCGCCGAGGCCGGGGAATGCATCCTGCACCATCATGGCTGAGGTGAGATCGCTTTCAATGCCTTCCGAATCGAGCAGGCCTTTCACCACCAACGCCTCGGTTTCCTGCTCGGAGTCGAACACCTTCACCAGTTTCTCGTTGGGATTTGGACGCGGAGTGCTTGCGTTGACCAGATCTGCCATGGCGTCTCCAATTCTGGAATCGGACGCACAGCATTCGCCGAATTCCAAGGTTCAGTTTACGCTTCTTTCGAGGTCCGCCGGGCATCGGTTACAGAACGTAGAAATGGAACGAGGCTGCCCGAGGAGGCGAACGCCCAGCGGAACGGCACCTTTGGGTAGTTGCTTTCTGGCGCAGATGAGTCAGAATGCCCTAACCTGGCGCAACGCCAAGGTGGGCCACGTCATCCAAAGCATTGGGACCGAGGGGACTACATGAACATTGAGCGGGTTGGTAGAGAGGCAAAATTTCCGTTGGCCGAACAGGAAACCCGCGCCGAGCAGGAAGAGGAGGGGCGAAAAATTCGCCGCCTGCAGTTGATGATCAGCATGGTGATGTCGGTGATCGGCCAGGATCCGAGCCTCACCCTGGAAGAAGCTTCGGAGTTGGCGGTCGGGGCGAAGCGCGCGGCCCTCGCCATGTTCCCCGATAAAGAGCTCGCATTTGATCTTCTCTACAAGCCGCGCCTGCAACGGCTGATTCGCGAACGGTTTCGGTTGCAGTGAGCCGCGATGGCTTGAGGTCGAGCGTTCGGACAGGATCGCTCCGCGCTTCGGACGGATTGGCTTTCGATCGGGAATCTTGGGCGTAATGGGAATGTCACGCCAACCACCGCCAGTTGCTTCTGTCAGTTCATTCGGCGCAAACTAACACTCTGGGAGTCGAAATGAAAGCCACAGAATGTTTGTGATGGTCGCGATCGTTCTCTTGGCGTTCGCGCTGAGCGCACGGTTCATCCTTTCGGGTTTGGGTGTTTCGATCACTTGGCGCGGCACTGGATATGTACTTCCGCCCAATTTCATCTGCGTCGTGCTAGTGCCGGATTGAAATGAATGAGCAGATCACGCGAGATCCTTTGCCCTGCTGGTGAATCCGCGGGGCTTCAGAATGACGCCGGACGGTCTGTGATTTCAAATTTACACATGATATCGACTCGCTCGGAGCCAACGGCTTCGTTGGTTGAACCGAGCCTGGTGCGCATCCCGGAAGGCTGCTTTCTGATGGGCTCCGAATCCGGGCAGGATTGCGAACGGCCGGTGCATCGCGTGTGGACGGATGCCTTCCAGCTTGCGGCTACGCAGGTTACGAACGCCGAATACAGCCGCTTTCTGCGCGCGACTTCTGCTGTGCCGCCCCCGTTCTGGAACGACGCGAACTTTGATCATCCTCAGCAGCCCGTGGCTGGAGTCTCGTGGCTTGAAGCTGCCCGCTACTGTGAGTGGCTGAGTTCCGAGACTGGGCGCGGCTATCGGTTGCCCACCGAAGCCGAGTGGGAGCGCGCCGCGCGTGGCGGACTGGAACAAAAACAGTTTCCGTGGGGAGACGAGCCGCCGCAAAGTCTGCCGGACTACGCCACGCGATGGCTGACCGGGCCAGTGCCGGTTGGCCGATATGCGCCGAATCGGCTCGGGCTTTACGATATTTGCGACAACGTTCACGAATGGTGCAGCGATTGGTACGACCCCAATTACTATGCGAGTTCGCCGGAGCGCAATCCACGCGGGCCGGAACGTAGCTCAGTGAATCCAGGCCCCGGAAGAGCAGCGCGCAAATCTTCGCGCGGCGGGTCGTGGAGGCATCACGTCAAAGTCGCGCGCTGCTCGGCGCGGTCGAGCATTCCCCCGGAATTTCAGTATGCCGATTATGGATTCCGTGTGGCGTGCGACGTTTCCTCTCAGACCCTATAATCTGTCATTCCTAAGCCGGGCGCTGACGGAATCTGCTGTTTGCTGGTAGGGCGAATGCCTAGAGGCCACTTATGTTTCGTTCCGATCTTTTACAAAATAAGCGCATCCTGATCACCGGTGGAGGCACGGGCCTTGGCAGGGGGATGGCTGAACGCTTCCTTGAACTGGGCGCAACGATTTACATCTGCGGACGGCGCGAAGAAGTGCTGGAGCAGGCCGCGGCGGAACTGAGCGCGAAAGGGACGATTCATGCGCTGCCCTGCGACGTTCGCAATGCCGACGCGGTCGACGGCATGATCGAGTCGATCTGGAGCGAGGGCGCGCTCGACGTGCTGGTCAACAATGCGGCCGGGAATTTCATTGCCCGTACCGAGGAGCTTTCTCCACGCGCATGGGAGTCAGTGATTGGCATTGTGCTGATGGGCACGTTGCACTGCACCATGGCATGCGGGCGACGATGGCTGAAGTCAGGCCATGCCGGCATCGTGCTCAGTATTTCTGCTACGTATGCGCCGGTGGGATCGGGCTATGTGGTGCCGTCGGCGGTTTCGAAGGCCGGAGTCGAAGCGCTGATGCGCAGCCTTGCCGTCGAGTGGGGAAATCGCCGGATTCGGATGAATGCGATCGCTCCTGGACCTATCCCGACGCAGGGCGCGTTCTCCCGGGTGGTGCCACTTCCTGAACTCGAAAAGCTCGCGATTGAGCGCAATCCGCTGCACCGCTTCGGCACGATCGAAGAGCTGGCCAATCTTGCCGCATTTCTGGTGAGCGATGGCTCGGGCTACATCAATGGCGAAGTGATTCGCATGGACGGAGGCGAGTTCTTGCAGGGAGCGGGCGAATTCAGCAACTTGGGACGAATTCTGAACGAGGAAGACTGGCAGGCGCTGAAGCCGCGCAAGCGATCCGGGGCGCCAGCGAAGGGGGATTAGCGGTCGTCCTTTCGCGGCATGACAATGGCTTTCAACAACAGGTTCACCAGGCTCAACACGATTGCTCCGATGAACGCGGCGCCGAATGAGCGGACGCGAAATCCCGGGACCAGGGCCGATGCCAGCTCGAGCATCAGCGCATTTATCACGAACCAGAACAGTCCGAGAGTGATAAGGGTCAGCGGGAAAGTAATAATTTTGAGAAGCAATCCGAGCGTGGCGTTGATGAAGCCGATGGCCACGGCGGCGATCAGAGCTGCCACGGGGCCGCTGACATGCACGCCGGGCACGACCTGAGCCACGATCCAGACGGCAAGGGCGCTTAATATCCAGTTCACAAGCAGTCGCATGGGGAAATCTCCGCCTGGGCAAACTATAGGCGAAGTTTGACGAGTTTGTCATTTCTGCCGCGGAACGAAGCGCCGTTTCCGACGGAACTTTCCCGGGGCCGCGCCCGTACTATTGATGAGGAGGTCTCGGCCATGTTTACTTTCCTGCTGTGGTGCATTCTTTTCGTGCTTTGCTGGCCTCTGGCGGTGCTGGCTCTGGTCGCCTATCCGTTCATCTGGCTGGTGCTGCTGCCGTTCCGGATTGTCGGCGTGGCGATGCACGGCGTTTTGGAGATTGTGTTTCTGGCAATTACGCTGCCTTTTCGGCTGCTGGCTGCGCCCTTTCGGATTTGATGCGGGCGCGTGCTGGCTTCGGACCAGCTTCGGTCCTCACGCAAGCTTCGCGCGAGGCTTGCACTAGAATGGATGCCAGCTCCACAAATCCTACATGCCGCTCTTGCTTACCGATGTCGAAGCTCGCGTGCTGGGCGCGCTGGTGGAGAAAGACATCACCACGCCCGATTATTACCCGCTCTCGCTGAACGCGCTAGTCAACGCCTGCAATCAGAAAAATAATCGCGATCCGGTGATGACGTTAAACGAAGAGGCGGTTCGCGACGCGCTCGGCAGCCTGCAGGAGAAGCGTTTTGCCGGCCCGGCCGGCGGCGCCGACAGCCGCGTCACGAAATTCGAGCACCGGCTGCAGGAAGTTTTCAATTTCGACCGGCGTGAGATTGCCATTGTGTGCGTGCTGCTGCTGCGCGGCGCACAAACTCCGGGAGAGCTTCGCGGCCGCACGGAACGCATGTACCACTTCGAGGGTCTGGACGAAGTGGTCGCCACTCTCGACCGTCTCGCCCAGCGTGAACCGCCGTTGGCCCGGGTTTTGCCGCGACAGCCGGGAACCAAGGAATCGCGGTATATGCATTTGTTTTCGGGCGAGCCCGCGGTGGAAATAACTTCCTCTTCGACATTGGCTTCGTCTACCTCTTCGCAGACATCAAGTTCGACGGGCGACCGGGTTTCGCGCTTGGAAGAAGAAGTGGCGCGGTTGCGCGAGGAGCTTGCAGAGGTCCAGCGGCAGCTGGCGGCTTTTCGCAGGCAATTCGAGTAGAGGATGCCGTGACTACTACAACCGGGCCAGGGCGATCGCCCTTCAGAAGAACCCTGCAGGCGATGCGCCCCATACTGGGAACTTCGCTCTTGATCTTGGTAGCTGGCTTTCTTTGGAATGTCGCAGTCGCGACATGGCAGCACAAGCGCAATCCGGTCCCGGGCGCGTTTTACTCAGTCGGCGGGACGCTCATGCATATAGATTGCCGTGGCACCGGCTCACCCACTCTCGTGCTGGAAGCGGCCGCCAGTGCCCCCTGGTCCGAGTGGAGAAACGTGGAACCTGCGCTTTCACGCATCACGCAGGTTTGCGCATATGATCGTGCAGGACACGGCTGGAGCCCGCCACGCAGCGGCCCGCGCGATGCGGTAACGATTGTTCGAGAATTGCATTCGTTGCTCGACCAAGCTGGAGTTAAGCGGCCGTTTGTGTTGGCTGGACATTCCGCGGGGGGCCTTTACGTTCGCGAATACTCCCGAGAATTTCCAACCGGGTTGGCCGGCGTTGCGTTGATTGAATCCAGTTCTCCTCGCCAGATCGACGAGCTGCCTGGTTTTAGAAAGGGATATGAACAGGACAAGGCGGATGCTAAACGCGAACTTTGGGAAGACAGACTACGCGTTTGGTTCGGGTGGGAACGATTAACTGGCAATTGTAGAGTATCGAGCAAGGATTTCGGTGGCTGGACTGGACAGTACGACTCCATGGCGTGTCGGCCCGCCTTTGTGGACACGGATGAGTGCGAGTTGAATTATTTCGAGGAATCCTCGAAACAAGCTGGAAGGCTCGCCAGCTTCGGAAGGATACCTCTGCTGGTGATCACGCGAGATCCCAATCTGAGAGATGGGATGACTGCACGAGGACTCGCCCAGATTCCCGTATGGCAAGCCGAACAGGAGATGTCAAAATCGCTTTCTCCTCTTAGCTGGCGTGTGATAGCAAGGAATTCGGGACACATGGTCCCGCATGATCGGCGTGACCTGATTATTGCTGAGCTGACGCGCCTCATCGGGTATCTGCGCGGCGGGCCAGAGCCTGCCTTTGGAAGCACGACAACGGAGTGAGCGATATTCTTTAATTCTTAATTCTTACTTCCTTCGAGGAGCCAGAGCGCTCGCGTAGCTTAATTATTTCGTCTGGAAAACTGCTTACTGGCTCTTTTCTCGGGCGGCTTCGAACTCGTCGCCCTTTTGCCAGTCGATCAGGTTGGGCAAGCTGGCCGCATCCCAGCCAAGTGCGAATCCGAAACGCGCCATGGCTGAGTCCCCTGTGAAATCCATCTCTGGATGGTATTCGTCGCTGGGCTGGTGATAATGCTTCTCGACGTATTCCTGTTCCTGCTCGATGCCCCAGGATTCGGGATGGCCTTTGAACTTCATTCCTTCATTGATGGAGAACGCGGGGACGCCGACACGCGCGAAGCTGAAATGATCGGAGCGGTAAAACTGACCCGCCTGCGGCCGCGCGTCCGGCCGAATGGCCAGCCGGAATTCTTTGGCCATCGCCTCGACCGCCGGATAGAACGTGGTGCGCTCGGCGCCGGATACTTCCACTTCCTCGGGCGCGCCCAGCGGCTTCACGTCGTCATAATTCAAGTCGAGCGAAATCTTCCCCACCGGAACGGGCGGATGTTTGCCGAGATATTCCGAGCCCAGCAGTCCCTGCTCTTCGGCGGTGACGGCGGCGAAAATGATGGAGCGACGAGGCCTTGCGGCGGCGGCGCCAAAGGCCCGCGCCAGCTCCAGAAGAATGCCGCATCCGGTGGCGTTGTCTTGCGCGCCGTTGAAAATGTTGTCGCCCGGCATGTCGGGGCGAATTCCGAAGTGATCGTAATGCGCGGTGTAAATGATGGCTTCGTCGGCCACTTTGCGATCCGAGCCGGGCAGAATCGCCAGCACGTTGTTCGACTCGAAATTCCGGATCTTGCTGACCATGTGGGCTTTGAGTTTCGCGCCCAGATTGACGGGATGAAAGTCTCTGGACTCGGCATCCTGCATCATCTTTTCAAGATTCATGCCGGAAGCTGTAGCCAGCCTGCGGGCTACGTCGTAATGAATCCAGGACGCAACTTTCAGCGCCGGGCCTTGCACTTTCAGGAATGATTTCTCGCCGGAGTTGGAATTTCGCACCACTTCCCAGGGGTAGCTCGCCATCAGCGGCTGGTGGATCAGCATTACGCCTACCGCGCCCTTGCGCGCGGCCTCTTCGTACTTGTACGTCCAGCGCCCGTAGTAGGTGAGAGCCTTGCCTTTGAAAAATTTCGGGTCGTCGGATTGAGGCTCGTTTACCAGCATGAGCAGAACCTTGCCGCGGACGTCCATGCCTTTGTAGTCGTCCCAGTTGTACTCGGGAGCCTCGATGCCGTAGCCAACGAAAACGATGTCGGCATCGACGTCGGACTGCGGCTGCTGGGTCTGGTCGTAGGCAACATACTCGTCGAGAGGTTTCAGGTTCATGGCCTCGCCTTGTTTCGGGACGAGAGAGAACTGCGTCTCAGGAAGGGTGGTGACGCCGACCAGCGGAACTTTCTGCATGTAAGTGCCGTGATCTCCGGCCGGCTTCAGGCCGTATTCGGCAAACTGTGTGGCCATGTATTCCGCTGCAATATCGCCGCCGCGCTGGCCGGTGCCGCGGCCTTCCAGAAGATCGTGAGAGAGGTAACGAACGTGCCAGCGAATGTGGTCGGGAGAGATGGTTTCGAGAGCCGCGTAGGCGGCTCCGGGCAGGCGAATCGAAGGCTTGGGGGCTTTCGACACGCCCGCGCCGCCCGGCGCGACCTCCGGCCAGGCTGGCAGGGTTAGACAGAGCACAAGACAGGTCGAAACAACTCTTGCTATTCCTCGCATCAAACGGGCTCCCCCAAACAAAGCGGCACGTCGCTGGGAAGGTTCTTTGAAGGTCTTCAGAAATTGTAAAGGAGAAGGCGGACAAGGATGCACGAGAAGTCGAATCGCCGACAGCACGAGAGTGTCACGACTGCCAGGAACTGGACGACCGGTGGGACGTGTACGAATGGGCATTCCGCCGCGCGTCGAGGCATCTGGCTGCAGATTAAGCTGTTTCTTACTCAGTTGTTGCTAGGCCGCCGGACCGGCGACTAGTTTTTCGACCCTCAACCAGCGCGAAAGTCTCGCACGTCTTCGCCCGGCCTGAACATGGCCGCAGGCGCGGTTTTTCCAGCCTCGGCCATCTTACGGTTGATTTGTTCGAAATCCGATTTCACCCAGCCCACGCTGGAGAGTTCAATTTCTCCATCCTGCGCGATCCAGAATATGGTCGGCACGTTGGTCAGGCCGTAGGCGTTCGAGACGGGATACGAGTGGGTGTCGTCGAGCAGGATGGGAAACGTCACGCCAAATTCTTTGATGAACGCGGCGGTCTCCTTGGCGTCGTTCTGCGAGATTCCGACGAGCGTGACGCCCTTGTGCGCGTAGGCCTTGTGCAGGCGCTCGAAGAACGGAAAGGCGTACTGGCACGTCGGACACGACACTTTGAAAAAGGCCACGACCACGGGCTGGCGGGAAAGCTCGTCTAGGAGCGAGAAGGGCTTGTGGTCGAGAGTCTTCAATTCAAACTGTGGGGCCTTCGTGCCCGTGGTTAACGCTGTCATGGGTTCGTCTCTCCGCGTCCTTTTCGCAGCTGATGCCAAACGGCGGCGCTGCTTTATTTTAGATGAGGCGGATGACCCGCAGGATTTAGGGATGCGACCGGAGCCCACAACAGGCTCGGCGCTGCTGATGCCGGATCGCCGAAGAGCATGTCAGCTTCTTCCATTCGCAGCGGGCAGTAGACCAGCCCTGCGCAGGATTTTGCGGGTTAGTCCGGTCATAGCTAGTTTTGGCAGTCGCCGAACTGCAGTCCATTCGCCCGCTGGGTTTTCCAGTGCGGACCGGCGCCAGACGCTTACTGCATAATCTGTCACGGTGATCGAATGGCGCAGTGTGAAGGCGGGCTTAGCGCGGTCCTGTGGAGGCGGAATCTCCGGCAGCTCCCACATGCTGGCCATCAGGCTTGCATCCTGGGGCCGCTGCGCTAGAAACACTTTGTCATTCGCGTAGTCGAGCGCGTAATGAATCTCACGCTTCTTCTGACGAGAAGCCTTTTCGGCCCTCGCCAATTCTCCGCGCGTTGCGCACAACTCGACCACTGGACAAGTCAGACATGCCGGCGCGCGCGGAGTGCATACCGTTGCGCCCAGCTCCATCATGGCCTGGTTGAAGTCTCCCGGACGTTGGCGATCGAGCAGTTGCTCTGCCCGCAGCCACAGATCCTCGCCCGCCAGCGGCTTACTGGAAATTCGCTGCAGGACTCGCTCCACGTTTCCGTCCACCACCGCGACCGGCTGGTTGAAGGCGATGCTGGCGATGGCGGCGGCAGTATAGCGTCCGACGCCGGGCAAGGCGCGCAGATTCCGCGCAGTCTCCGGGAATTTTCCACCCAGCTCGCGCACGACGACTTTCGCGGCCGCGTGCAACATGCGGGCACGGCGGTAATATCCCAAGCCGCTCCAGGCAGCAAGGACGGAAGCTTCGCGAGCCGCGGCCAGCTTCTTGACGGTCGGAAAGCGCCGAAGAAATTCGTGATAATGCTCAATCACGGCGGCCACGCGCGTCTGCTGCAGCATGATCTCCGACAGCCACACGCGGTAGGGATCGCGAGTGCGCCGCCACGGCAGATCGCGGGCCTCGGCGTCATACCAGGCCAAGAGAATCGTTCGGAACCTTCCTGACGGTTTGAGCAAGTTGCTTTCCGTATGATTTTCTACTATGCCAGGCCAAGCGCTAAGAACGGATTTCGGATCCTGACCGTACCGTACATGCGCCCATGCTCGAAGTCTTCGGAAAGAATCTCGTGGATGCCGTAGTGCTCGGCATAAGCCCAGAGATGAGCATCGAACCAGGAGATCCGGTAGGCGGCCATTCCCCAGAGCGCGGCGCGAAAAACGTGCTCGTTGGGGTAGAGAATTGGAAACTCCGCGATAAATAGCTCAGCCTGGCGCGTGGCATCTTCGCGCGTCATCATCGGCGGCGCGCCGGCACGCGATCGCATCGCGACATTCACGAACTCCACAAGAGATTGGTGCGAAATGCGGAGCGAGCCTGAGGCCTCACCCCGGCGGAGCACGGTGAGGGCCGCCTCGCGCTTTACTGGGTCTCTCGGGTCGCAGCGGTAAACCAGAATGTTAGTGTCAACGAGGGAAGCCACGCGGTAGCCCCCGATCATCGTTGTAGAGTTCGTCTCGTGTCCAGCCGCGATTCTCGCGAGTGATTCGCGTGCCTTTGGCTCTCGCTTCTTTGATCTCTTTGGCCTGAAGCTTGTCCAGCCATTCCGTGTTGGCATCGAACAGGGCGAGGCGTTCTTTGACGCTGAGCTGGTGGCCAGTCTTTGCCTTGCGCCGGACCAGCTCTACTCGAATGCTTTCACCGGAAGGGATCCACTCCAGTTCGTCGCCTGGGCGGATGCCGTACTGGTCGGCAATCTTCTTGGGAACGGTGAGCTGGAGCTTGCTGGTGACCTTGGGCATTATCCTTACTTTATCAAGGATCATATCCTTACTACAAGGCCCTTGGACGCCTCGCCTGCCCAGCGCGCCGGGAATGGCCTCTGAGCTACCTACCCAGATGCCCTGGCCATTGACCTCATCCGCGGGCGCACGAAATAATAGTCGAGCCTGGCATCCGCTACACCGCGTGAGCCTGCTTACGGCCACGAATCGCGAGGAGTTCCATGAACGACTTCAACCGCAAGGTGGAAGACGCGTCGACCCGCGTCAGCCAAACCATCAACGACGCGGCCCAGCGTCTGGAAAAAGAGATCCCCGAATTCATCAAATACCTCAACGACGAGGTGGTTCCGGCGGTGCGGACGCAATCGACCAAGGCCTTGCGGACGGCCTCGCAGAAGCTGGCCGAATTCGCCGATTATATGGAGAAGCACCAGCCTCCCAAGTAACTCGCTCGAGCGCCCGGCATTTCTACCGCGCTCCACGACGCGCCCACTTCGTCAGCGTCGTCATGATCCTGATTCTTCTGCTCTCGATTCTGCTTCTCGCCTCCTGCGGACAGCCCAAGCAGGCGCGGGTCAGCGTTCCGCCGCCGCCCCCGCCGCAAAGTTCAACCGCGCCTTCGGGGAATCCGCCGGAAACGAATGTTCCGCCCGCGGGGGAAAGCTCCGCCGCGCCGAAATCCTCCGAAGAACGCGACCTTGCCGAGCCGACCATTCCAGCGAACGCCCGGCCCATCGCCACCGAAACCGGGCTTGCGAGCTGGTACGGACCTCCCTACCATAACCGCCGCGCGTCGAATGGCGAAGTCTACAACATGCACGCGATGACGGCGGCGCATCGCACCTATCCTTTGGGCTCGATCGTGCGCGTGACCAATATCAAGACCGGGCACACGGCGCTGGTGCGAATTACCGATCGCGGCCCCTTCATTCCGGGGCGCATCCTCGATCTTTCGCTTGCCGCCGCACACAAAGTAGACGTGTGGCAACCCGGCGTCGCCGAAGTCAGAGTGGAGCTGATGGAAGCTCCGGCGTCGATCGATTCCGGCGGGAAGTGGGCGGTGCAGATCGGAGGATTTCCCCACGAGCACGCCGCCGAAAAACTGGCTGGACACCTCACCCGCCGTTACCACACGGCCAAAGTGCAGTGCTTCGCCAGCCCCGCGGGGGACTGGTGGATTCGCGTGCGCGTGCGGGATGACGACCATGAACGCGCCCGGCGGCTTGCCGCCGAAACCGAGACTCCGGAAGGCGCCGTGTTCCTCGTAAGGTTAGACTAGAGCGTCGTCAGGCTCGTCCGTAAAATAGGCGCCCTTGCGGTTATTCCTGTCGGCAGCACACGCCCCGCAGGCGGCGAAGCTCAAATGCCGCACCTTGTTTACCTTTCGCTCGGATCAAACGTTGGTGACCGCGAAGCGCACCTGCACGATGCGATTGCGCGGCTGGGAACGGTGGGGCGCCTTGTTTCCCTTTCTTCGTTTTATGAGACCGAGCCGGTGGAGTTTGCCGATCAGCCCTGGTTCCTGAACTGTGCTGTCAGTATGGAAACGGCTGCAGCGCCTGAGCAATTAATGGCGGCGTTGTTGACCATCGAAAGAGAAATGGGCCGGGAACGCACCCAGGAAAAAGGCCCGCGCACCATTGATATCGACATTCTTCTATTCGACGATCTGGTCGTGAACTCGCCGGATCTGATCATTCCGCATCCCGCGATGCATCAACGCCGCTTCGTGCTTGAGCCCTTAGCCGAAATCGCGCCGGACGCGCGGCACTCTGCACTGAGGAAAACGGTTCGCGAGATGCTCAAAGACTTACCCCCAGGACAGTCTGTTCGGAGGATCACGGCCGCAGTCATCGGCGAACGACCAACGACTCGTGACGAAAGACCCCTCTAAGGCAGGATGATCCGGCTGCCGGCTTCTTGCGGGGTAACCACAGCCGATTCTTTCTCAGGAAACTGGGCAAAGAGAAATTCGACGAAGGCGCGCGACTTGGGGCGTCCCGACGTTCGCCCATTTGCCAGCCGCACCAGGAATACGAGCGCTTTCAGGACATCGGAATCGCGCAGGCTTGAGTAGCCTACATGCTTCTGCTCGGCGGCACGATATTCCTTGACCATGGTTTCAATTTCAGCGGCAATCCTGCGTTGCGACTCGCCGGTCAAGGGCTGTTCATAGTGCAGTCCGGAATTCAGCAACCGTTCGTGACTGGTCGTCAACGCGGACAGCGCGCCAATCAGATCCTGATCGTGCATTCCGTGATCGGCCCGCGCCGCTTTCGCCAGGGCATAGGTGAGGCCCATGAGCAAGTGCTCTTTCTCGTAGATGAACTGGTCGGAAACTTCGACTTGCAGAAACAATCCGGCCGGGTCCAGTTGGTCCGCCGGACGCGGCTTCTCGTGGTCGCGGGCCTGCCGCAGATAAGAGCAGTCGCTGGGACAGTCGAGCGTAACTTCGCGCTGCTCGCCGCAGCACTGTGGGCAAATGCGTCCATGGACGGCCGGACAAAATCGTTTCTCTTTGCGGATTTCACAGATAGCACAACTCAAGACAGACTCCCCGAAAACATTATGGCACTTTGCAGGTTACCACGCTGGTACCCGTAGAATGCCCTTTTTGGAACTGTAGCCCTCGCAAAGCCCTGTAAAAATGCCTTCTCCAGCGTGCGGAAGTGAGAAAACCCTTGTAAAATAAGGTGTTTTCCACAGGGCAAAGGTATAAGATAGCGCCCGTCAGTATTCAATTGATTCTTCCAAGGAGGAAGTATGGCAGCAGGTTTAACCAAAACTCAGTTGATTCGGCAACTCGCGGAAAAGACTGAGCTCCCCAACAAGACCGCGGCGGCGTTTCTGGAGCATCTGGCCGACACCGCCATCAAAGAAACAAAAAAGAACGGCATCTTCGTCGTGCCCGGCCTCGGCCGCCTGGTGAAGGCGCACCGCAAGGCGCGCGTGGGACGCAATCCGCAGACCGGCGAACCGATCCAGATCAAAGCCAAGACCGTGGTGAAGTTCCGCGTCGCCAAGGCCGCGAAGGACGCGATCGCACCCAAGAAGTAGCTTTCTTTTTCAGATTCAATCACGAAGGCCGGCTTAGGCCGGCCTTTGATTTTCCATTCGCGTTTCTTTTCTTATGCCCACATCTCCGGTGAACTGGATCGTGGTCGGAATCGGCGACATCACGGCGCGCCGCGTGATTCCCGCGATCGAGGCTGAAGCGCGAAGTTTTCTCTACGGTTTCGTTACTCGCGATGCCGTCAAGGCAGTCCCCTACAACGCCCGTGTTTGGCCGACTTTAGAGCATGCGCTTTCCGATCCCGATGTTCAGGCGAGCGTTCACGCCGTCTATGTCGGCACGCCGGTATTTCTTCACGCGCCGCAGACCATTCAATCGCTGCGCGCCGGCAAGCATGTGCTGTGCGAAAAGCCGATGGCAATGAATGAAGCCGAGGCGGCCGGCATGGTTCGCGCCGCCGAAGAATCCAGTCGATGCCTCGGAGTCGCTTATTATCGCCGCACTTATCCGAAGGTTCTGCGTGCCAAGCAGTTGCTCGAAGCCGGAGCGATCGGGAAGCCGGTCTTCGCCGAACTCACCTCCCACATGTGGTTTGATGGCAAGGGCAATCGCAGTTGGCTTTTCGATCCTGCGAAAGCTGGTGGAGGGCCGCTGTTCGACATTGCCTCGCACCGCATCGACGTTCTGAATTTTCTTTTCGGCCAGCCGCTGCGGGCTACGGGTCAGCTTTCAAACGTGGTGCACCACTACGCGGTGGAAGACAACGCAACCGTGATGATCGAGTACGCGAACGGAGTGCGCGGAGTGGTTGATGTGCGCTGGCATTCGAAAATCAATCGTGACGAATGCCGCATCCGCGGCACGGAGGGTGAGATGGAAATGTCGCCGCTGAACGGACCCGATCTGATTTATCCCGGCGGCCGCGAGACTCTTCCGGTGCACGCCAACGTGCATTTGCCGATTATCGAAAACTTCGCGGGCGCGATTCTTGGCGAGGAAACACTGGTCTCGAGCGGCGAATCAGCCTATTGCACGGATTGGGTCACCGAGCAGGCGCGTCGCGGCAGCCAATAGGGCAAAGCTCCCAGCGGGCGCAGGGGTTAAGTTCTAGCCGCCCGGCCCGTCGTTCGAGACGTACTGCTCCAGCGACTCCAGTTCGCGGCTGAGATCGTCTACTCGCCACTCCAGCAGATTGCGAATCGAGAGGATCCCCAGCAACCGGCCGCTGTCGTCAGCTACCGGCAAATGCCGGAAATGCCGCTCCAGCATTGTCGTCAGCGCCTCGCCGGCGCCGGTGCAGCGGGTGGCCATCTCCACCGGCGTGGTCATCAAATCGCGGACCGACGTGGTTCGCGGATCCTGGCCGCTGAGCGCCATCTTTCGCAGCACGTCGCGCTCCGTAAAAATCCCTGCAACCCGATACTCGCTGTCCACCACCGCGACCGCGCCCACATGATGATCGAGCATCTTGTGAATCGCGTCAGATACCGTGGCTTCCATGCCCACCGCTGCAATCTCCCGATCGCAAAGCTCCAGCACGCTCATAAGCGCCTCCATCGGCCTGCGGGGTCCGGAGAACCGGATCGGGGCCGAATCGGATTTGATTGACGCATTATGCTCGCAGCCAAACAGTTGTCAAGAAGATTTATGCAAAAATCTCTCTGCATCGATAAACCGAGCTGCCGAGATCGGCCCGATACGGGATTTACCTTACGCGACCAGCTCACAACCTGGCCCAGCGCACAAGATGATTTGGCGGCACAGATTCTATACCCTTAGCAAAGGCCGGGCAGGAGGATTCCGTGCAAGTGCGTGTCGCAGAGATTCAGGATGCCAAAGCCATTACATCCGTGATCAACGCGGCCTTTAGGCTTGCCGAATCATTTCTGATTGATCGCGATCGCATTGATGCAGAGACCGTCCAGTCGCTACTGGGGAAAGGGACATTCCTGGTCGCCTTCGGCCAAGGGGACGAGGAGGGAAACGATCGTGGAGCCCTCGCAGGCTGCGTTTACGTCGAGCTGCGAGGGGAGAGAGCGTATCTCGGCCTGCTGTCCGTCGACCCGAAATGTCAGAAAGCAGGTCTTGGCTCACTGCTGATGAACGCCGCCGAAAAGCACTGCGCCGAAGCCGGATGCCGCTTCATGGACCTGCGCATCGTCAACGTGCGCCGCGAGCTTCCCAGCTTTTACCGTCATCGCGGATACGTCGAAACCGGCACCGCTCCGTTCACTCCGGGGCTGAATCCGAAGGTGCCCTGCCATTTCGTGGAGATGTCGAAACCGCTGACTTGAGCGCGCTCTTGACCACACCAGAGTTTGAACGCTATGGGACGAAAGCGTCCGCCTCGATCTCCACCAGCATTTCGGGCGAGATCAGCGCACTGACCTGCACCATCGAAGTGGCCGGGCGAACATCGCGAAAGAACTGGCCGTGCGCCTTGCCGACCTTTTCCCACTCGGCAATATTGGTAACGTACATGCGCGTGCGAACAACGTCCTTCATGCTCGCCCCCACCTTCGCCAGGGCACTTTCGATATTCTTCAGCGTCTGTAGCGCCTGCGCATAAGCGTCGCCAATGCCGACGACCTTCCCATCCGCACCCGTCGCTGTAGTGCCGGATACGTGTACGTACGAACCTATCTTTACCGCGCGAGAGTAACCGACAACTGGTTCCCAAGGAGTGCCACTGGAAATATTCTGACGTTGCATTTCGTGATTCCCTCCAAGTCCGATTGTACGGATTTTGAACCCGCGAAAATTGGCAGCCGATCTCTCCGACTGCCAGCAAATACATCGAATTCCGCCAAACTCTCACTTGTAGAGGAGCAGAGGCCTACCGTCTTGCATGCACAACACATTTCCGATGCCATCCGTCTAACTCATCAGTAAAACGAATGATGCCGATAAACAAAAGTCACTTGCGTTGCACCGCCAAACTGATGTATCTACTCTGCCATGTGGCTGAAAGTCCTTGCCCAGCGCTGGGTTTAGGGGGGACCTAAAATCTATGATTCCGGAATCGCATCCTTTGCAGGACCTGTTTCAGGACCTTGTGGGGCGGCACTACGCCGAGGAAATCGGCATTCGCGATCCGCAAGTCATCGCTTACGTTTCCCACTTGCTGTCAGAATTCTGCGAAGCCGACCAACTCTACAAGGTTCGCGACGCCCGCAATCGGCCGCTGGCCGACGTGGGCGAGATGCTGCTGGAATCCGATCCCGTTTACGGCCCCGCGCCGTCGTTTGACCGCGAGCGCCAGGTGCGCAAACACATTGGTGACTACGCGCTGTTCTTCGCCGGCATGTTCCCCGAGAGCATCAATCATCTGCGCCTGCGCCGTCATCGTCTGGAAAATTTTGTGGAGTGGATCAGAGCCGGCAAAGAGAGCTACTACATCGTCAGCAAATTCGAGCACTTCGAATATGCTAAAGTCGCACCCCTATTCGCCAGTCTCTCGCAGAATTTCGAGCAATGCGTCTACGGCCTGAACATGGTGAAGAACGATCTGGAAGAAATGCAACATCCCATCACCAGCCGCGGCGACGAACTGATCATGTAGCGGTTTGCGCCGGACCGCCCCATCTCAGTCCCCCTCAGCCTTGTAAATCAGCCTCGTAAATCTGTCGCACTCGCCCGGCGATAAAAACTCAGCGCGGCGCTGCCCTGGGTCAGCTTGCGAAATCTCCGCAGCTCGCCAAATTCCTCTCCTGGATCGAACTTCTTTTCGTGCTCGGCAATGACCATCGACATCGCCCAAACCACCGGCGACTCGGCCAGCGCCCGCAGGGTTTCGCGATACGCTTCCTGCATGCGGTATGGCGGATCGATAAAAATTACATCCGCCGCCACATGCTGTTTCTCCATCCGCCAAAAGGCGTGGGGCAGTTTCTCATGAAAGAGCTGGAAGCCACCGGCAATGCCAAGGCTCTGCAGATTATCGCGGATCACTGCCGCGGCTTTCTCCGACGCTTCGACGAAGTACACCTGCTTCGCGCCGCGGCTCAGCGCCTCGATTCCAACCGCGCCGGTTCCGGCAAACAGATCGAGCCACACCGTTCCTTCCAGCGCCGCCGGATTCCCCGCGGTCAGCACGTTGAACAGAGTTTCGCGTAGACGGTCCGAAGTTGGCCGAATGTCCATACCGCTCAGGGAGCGCAGGGGACGGCTGCGGTATGTTCCGGCGATCACTCGCATGGCGCACTACGGTTGGATGCCGACTCCACTATATCGCTGCATGTAGAATAAAAGCACGAGGCTTATGCGCAGCTGGTCCATTCCGGTGGGGAGACTGTTTGGCGTTGACGTGCGCCTGCACCTTACGTTCCTGCTTTTGCCGATCTTCATTTTCTGGACTGAGTATGCCGCGCATCAGGGCAACGCCAACGCATCCCGCGATCTGGTGCTATCCGGAATTATTCTGGCCTGCGTGGCCGCCCACGAATTCGGCCACATTCTGGCCGCCCAGCGCTTCGGACTGATTCCGAAGGCGGTGATTCTTCTGCCGCTCACCGGCGTGACGCTTTACGATGAGTCGCGAGTCGAGAAACAGCCCGCCGCGGCGCTCTGGCAGCGCGAAATTCGGCTGGCGATGATAGGGCCGCTGGTGAATCTGTTCCTCGCGTCCCTGGCCGTTGCTGCGCTCACCAGCGCCGGTCGTGGAATCGACTTGTGGTCGTGGCCCTTCCTGACCCCCAGAAACCTGCCACGCAGCCTGGTCTGGGCGAATCTTTATATTGCTGGGTTAAATATTATCCCTGCCTATCCCCTGGACGGTGGCCGAATCCTGCGCGCCATCTTCACTCGTACTCTCGACCTTTCGTCGGCCACGCGCCGCGCAGTTTCCATCAGCAACGCGATTGCCATGGTGTTGATGGTCGCGGGGTTGTTCAGCGACAATTGGCTGACCATGGTCGGAGTGATCGTTTTTTCCGCGGCCCAGTTGGAGGAACGCGCGCTGGTTTTTCAATCCGTGCTCGACAACGTTCGCCTGGAAGAAGTAATGCTCACCGACTTTGCCACGCTCTCGCCCGCCGACACTTTGGAAGACGCCCTGCAAAAAGCAGTGCATTCCCTGCAAGACGATTTCCCCGTGGTTCGCGGCAGCGATATGGTGGGAGTGATCTCGCGCCAGCGCATTCTCGATGCGCTGCGTGCCGAAGGCAATGGCTACGTGCAAGCCGTGATGAATAAGATTTTCGAAGCTTCCGTGCGCCAGGATTCGCTGGGCTCGGCCTTTCGGAAACTCACCGCGCGCAATTCCAGCATTATTCCTGTGGTCGACGACCAGCGCCTGGTCGGCATCGTCACCCTGCAAAACCTGATGCACTCCATGGCGCTGCTGGCAGAGAGCCGCAAGCTGCGCCGGGACGAAGCGGAATCGTAAACCAATAATCACGAAGACACGAAGTCACACGAAGGAAGGCTTCCAGAATAAAACCCTTCGTGATACTTCGTGCCCTTCGTGGTTGTCGGTTTTCTGTCCCTTCCTAAAACAGCCGGACCACCTTCGCCTGCTGCACTGCCGGGATCTTTTTTAACTTCGTCAGCACTGCGTCAGTCACATGTCCGTCCACGTGGACGACGGCGATCGCCTCGCGAGGCTGATCTGAATCCTTCTCCGCACTCCGCCGCCCAAGCGAAAAATCGGCGATGTTGATCGACTCCTCACCCAGAATTGTGCCCACCTTTCCGATCACGCCCGGCACGTCCCGGTTCCTCAGGTAAATCAGATTCCGCTCCAGCGGCGCTTCCACGTCAATGCCGTCCACGTGCAGCAGCCGCGGCGCGTCTCCGTGCAACACCGCACCTTTCACCATGTGCTCCTCCGTCGCGCTCTTCAGAAAAATCGAGAGCACGCTGCCCGCGCCTCCGGTCGAAGCCTTCGCCTTATGCGATTCCAGCACGCGCAATCCGCGTTCATGCGCAATGGTCGCCGCGTTCACCAGGTTGGCTTTTTCCTCGAGCGCCTGGTTCAGAATGCCCTTGATCGCGCCGTTGCGAATCAACTCGGTCTTCCACTCCGCAATGTGTCCACCATAGCGAATCGAAATCTCTTCGATGGTTCCTTCTGAAACCTGCGCCAGAAACGAGCCCATGCGCTCCGCCAGAACAATGTAAGGCTGCATCGCGGAGTATTCTTCGGCCGACACCGAAGGCACATTCACCGCGTTCTGAATGACGCCGTGCTTCAGATACTCCTTCACCTGCTGCGCGATCTGCACGCCGACGGCCTCTTGCGCCTCATGTGTCGAGCCGCCCACGTGCGGCGTGAGCACCACGTTTTCGAGAGCCAGCAGCGGAGAATTCTTCGGGGGCTCCTCGACAAAGACATCGAGCGCCGCCGCGGTTACCTGCCCTTTTTTGAGCGCCTCTGCCAAATCGGCTTCGTTCACCAACTCGCCGCGCGCGCAATTGACCAGCCGCACGCCTTTTTTCATCTTCGCGATCGATGCGGCGTTAATCATTCCCGTCGTCTGCGGAGTCAGCCCTACGTGCAGCGTGATGTAGTCCGCTGCCGCATACACTTCATCGAGCCCGGCCAGTCGAATCGCCTGCTCCTTCGCGACTGATACCGACACAAACGGATCGTGGCCCACGAGCTCCATCCCAAACGGGCGCGCCCGCCGCGCCACTTCCATCCCGACCCGTCCCAGCCCGATAATGCCCAGAGTTTTTCCCCGCAGTTCGGTCCCCTGCAGCGATTTCTTTTCCCATCTCCCGGCGTGCATCAGTGCGTCGGCGCGGCACAGGTGCCGGGCCATGGCCAGCATCATTCCCAGAGTCTGCTCCGCAACCGCCACGGCGTTGGCGCCGGGCGTATTCATGACCGCTATGCCCTTATGCGTGGCCGCTTCCAGATCGATGTTGTCCACGCCCACGCCGGCGCGGCCGATCACGCGCAACTTGTTGGCATGTTCCAGCAGCTTCGCGTCAACCTGCACCGCCGAGCGCACGATCAGCGCATCGGCCGATTCCAAATTCTCGGCCAGCTTGCCGTCCAGTTGCTCTGCGGTCAGTACCGTCCAGTCGGGCTCGCGCAACTCCGCTACCGCCGACGAAGAAATTTTTTCCGCCACGATAATCTTCACGAATGAGTTCTTCCTTTAATCAAGAATCGCGTTGACACGTCTTTGACAGGCCGGTGACACGCCCCTGACAAACTTTCGCGCTCTGCCTGACCATCTCTTTACACCAATATGACGGCGTCCTGACACCGCAGCCTTCCGGGTTTCCTATGCTGCTCTCGTGGGCCATTGCCCCGAGGAAAACTCCAATGAAAACCGTCCTGACAATTTCGTTCGTCACGCTGATCGCGCTTATGCTGGCCTGCGGTTATAGCTCAAAATCGACTCCGCCCGTGGCAGGAACCATGCCGGCCATTTCGGCACTCAACCCGGAATCGGTAACTGCCGGCGGCGCGGCGTTTATGCTCACGGTTAACGGCAGCAACTTTGGCGCGAAAGCTGTCGTGAACTGGAACGGCGCCGCGCAAACCGCCAACACCACTTATGTGAGCGCCGGCCAGCTTACCGTGGCCGTTCCGGCTTCGCTGATCGCCAACTCGGGCACGGTCTCGATTACGGTAACTAATCCCGCCACAGCCGGGACTGGTATCTATGGAACCGGCGCGACGCTGGCGGAAACTTCCAGCAGCATGAGCTTCACCATCAACTAGATTCACGATTAACGCGCACGAATAGCAAGACCGGCGCGACGGCGGCAGCTTCAGGCGCCCACCAGTTGCCGCTTTTCCGACAAGGTGCGGGCATAGATTTGCTGCGCAGCCCGCACCGCCGCGCCGTACTCCACGCTCTTGTCCGTGACGCGCGCCAGCACATGTTCGAGCGCGCCCAGAATTCCGATCGTGTCGAGATAATCGTAATATCCAATGTGCGCGATGCGAAATAGTTGTCCCTTCATTTCGCCTTGTCCGTTGGCCACGACCGCGTCGAATGATTCGCGGAATTCTTTCACGATTTTTCCCGAGTCGATGCCCTCCGGCGCGCGGATCGCGGTCAGCGCCGCCGCCGGCGCGGATGCGTACAACTTCAATCCCAGAGCCTTGGCTCCTGCCCGCGTCATTTCCGCGCAAAGCTCGGCATTGTCCACGAGTATTTCTCGTCCCTTGGCCAGATCGCCCTTGCCCATGCCGCGCACGAATTCAAGCGCCGCCCCCAGCGCCGCAAACAACGAAGTCGCCGGAGTGTACGCGGTCTCGCCCTTCGCCGCCGACTTTCTTTCTTTGCGCAGGTCGAAGTAATAGCGCGGCGAAGTGGTCTTCTCCATGCGCTTCCACGCCCGCTCGCTGACGGCGCAGTAGGCCAGCCCGGGAGGCATCATCAGCGCCTTCTGCGATCCGCCGATGATGACGTCCACGCCCCAGCCATCGACGTCGAGGTGCGTCGTGCCCAGGCCGGTGATCGCGTCGACGATCAGCAGCGTGTCATTTCCTGAGGCCCCGCTGCGCTCGCGCACGATTTTCGCGATCCCCTCAATGTCGTGCCGCGCGCCGGTGGAGCTTTCCGTGGCCTGCACAAACACCGCTCTTGTCTCGGGAGTGAGCCTGGCGCGAACGTCATCCAGGGAAAACGTCTCGCCGTAAGGCGCCTCCATCACGTCCACATGGCAGCCAAACGCCTTAGCCAGCCCCGTCCAGCGCTCGCCGAATTTTCCCGCCGTCAGCACCAGCGCGCTGTCGCCCGGCGAAGTCAGATTCGAGACCGACGCCTCCATCACGCCCGTGCCCGAACAAGCCAGCACGAGAACGTCGTTCTTGGTGCCGACGAACTCCTTCATATCCGCCAGCACGCGCTGAAACAGCGCCTTGAAATCCGCAGTGCGGTGGTGCGCCGTAAACGAAGCCATGGCCGTCTGCGCCGCCGGCAATAGAGGCGTCGGCCCCGGAGTAAAAAGACGATTCTTATGCAACATGGTCACAGTCCTTATGAGTGGGAATGATCTTCTAGTTTATAGGAACTCCGCTCTGGGTGCCCCATTTCTCGCGTGGGTGCCCCATTCTAGCCGCGTCCTTTGCGGCTAGAGTGGGGACTTTGATTTTCGAGCCCGGACCTTCGTCGAGATTCCATCAACGTCTATAATCCCCTCATGACCCTAGTCGACCACATTCAGAAAGACATCGTCGCCGCCATGAAGGCCAAAGACGAAGCCCGCCTCTCCGCGCTGCGCATGGTCAAGAGCGCGCTGCAACTCAAGGCAGTCGAAAAAATGTCCCCACTCGACGACAAAGAGTCGCAGGCGGTGCTGGCCACGCTGATCAAGCAGCGCAAGGAATCCGTCGAGCAGTTCACCAAAGGCGGACGCCAGGAGATGGCCGACAAAGAAGCCGCTGAAATCGTTCTGATCGAAACCTACCTCCCCAAAGCCGCCAGCGAAGCCGACATCGTCGCCGGAGTGAAAGCGGTCATCGCCGAAATGGGCTCGCCGCCCACCATGAAAGACATGGGCACGGTGATGAAGAACGTGATGGCAAGATTCGCCGGCGCCGATATGCGCGTAGACGGGAAGATAGTCAGCGAGACGGTCAAGCGGGAGTTGGCGGGGAAGTAAGGAGGTCGCCGGGTGCTCGAACGGCTATCCAAAAAGCTGGACGAAATGCGCTGTCGCGCGCTACTGAGCCAAACAGCGAGCACACGACAACGGCAGATACGGGAGAGCAACCCGGCTCTCTCGGAGACAGAAGCGGAGCAAATCGCCAATAAAGAAGCGGTAACATCACTTCGCGCTGAAGGAGTCGATGCGGCATCCCTTACAGAGGTGACTGAGTGGTCGAAGCGATTTCTTGGCAAGGTGCCCCAGACGCAAACCGCCGCACAGCAGGGCTGGAGCGACGTCCTGAGGGACTGCGATCTCATTATGACCGCAGCTGAGATCAAAGACGGGTTGAAAATGATGGAAGAGGAAGGTGCTGTTAGGGGAGAGACACCTTGCTACAAACAGGAGTTCCTCGAGGTTTTATATCCCTTTATCGAAAACCCGTCATTTGCAACGGCAGCCCCTTTGCTCCAAGCGGCTCCGTTTCTCCGTTTGTACTTCGAGAGGTGCAGCCCAGGTGGCGAATTCTACGAGGTGAGGCGCCTTCTTGGTGAGCGCTGAAGAAATTGCCAAGGCCGCCCTTGTGATTGGTACATCGCACGCGTACCAACGTAGTCAGGACAGAGACGCGGGGCGGGAGGGAATCCGCACGGAGCTTCATAAGCTTATTCGCGGAGCCATTCAAGAGAGAGGCATCGACCTGCTAGCCGAGGAATCTGGCAGCAAGGAACAGGCGCATGCCAACCTGAAGGCCGATGAGGCTAAAACGGCGGCATTCGACGTGCTGTTCGCCGAAACGAAAGTGGTCGATGAGCCACAGGAGACAATAGCGCGGCTCATCGCCGCCGAGATGCTCCCCTGCCACTATATCGACATGCGCCCTCCCGACGCGAACCCTCTCCCGAAAGACGCTAGCGACGCAGATATCGCGAAGCGCGACGAGGAGATGCTAGCCATACTCCAAGAACCGCTGCGATCCGCAACAAGCGTGCTGGTTATCTGTGGGAAAAGACACCAGGATGGGCTGGCGCAGCGCCTTGAGCAGCATGGGTTTCGGGTCGAGCAGCGAACTTTTCCTGAGAATCTAGGCGCCGACGAATGAACGGAGATTAGGCCGTCTCGGACGCTTACTTACTCCTCTGCAATTCCCGATACGCCTCGCTCTTCGAAACTCCCCGCTCCTTCGCCACTTTCTTCAGCGCGGCCTTTTCATCTACTTTTTCTTCCGCCATGATCTGGGCTACCCTTTGGCGCACGCTAGGACGGGCGAAGGCGCCCGTTCCCCCACGAGCATCTTCCTCTTCCACTTTCCCAATCAGCAATGTGATCTCGCCCTTCACCGCCTCACGCGCCTTCAAATTCTCCAGCACTTCGCCGGCGCGGCCGCGCAGAAATTCTTCATGCAGCTTGGTCACTTCGCGCGCGACAACAACATGCCGCGCTTCCCCCAGAACCTCGACCACGTCCGTCAGCGCTTCGACAATCCGGTGCGGAGCCTCATAAAACACCTGCGTCCGCGGAGCGTCTTTAATCTGCTCCAGCGCCGCTCGCCGCTCACCCCGCTTGGCCGGCAGAAATCCGCTGAAGCGAAACGAATCCGTGGGCAGGCCGCTGGCCACCAACGCCGCCAGAAACGCCGACGCTCCCGGCACCGGCACCACCGGCACGCGATGCCGGATCGCCAGCGCAATCAGCCGGTATCCCGGATCTGAAATCCCCGGCATCCCGGCATCGGTCACCAGGGCAACGCTCGCACCCTCCTGCATTTCTTTCACCAGCTCCGCCGACCGCGTCATCTCGTTGTGCTCGTGATAGCTGGTGGTGCGCGTCGCGATCGCATAATGATGGAGCAGCTTCTGCGTCTGGCGCGTATCTTCGCAGGCAATCACATCGACTTCCTTGAGCACGCGCAGCGCCCGCAGCGTGATGTCCTCCAGATTCCCGATCGGCGTTCCGACCAGATACAGCGCGGGCCTCGCGACGGCATCGCTCATGGCGGGAGTCTAACACTGTGGCGAAACGTCTGCTAAAATCGGAATGAAACCGAGTTGTCCCTCACAACCGTCTCAACACTCATGCCACTTTACGAATACGAATGTAAGAAATGCGGTCACCGCTTCGAGAAAATCCAGAAGTTCTCCGACAAGATGGTCAAGAAGTGCCCGGAATGCGGCGGCAAAGTCGAGCAGATGATTTCCGCCCCCGCCGTGCAGTTCAAGGGGTCGGGTTGGTACGTCACCGACTACGCGAAGAAGTCTTCCGCCTCGTCCTCATCCGACGGCGGAAGCAAGGACAAGGATAGAGATAGAGACAAAGACTCGAAGGACAAGGATTCGAAGAAGGAAGATAAACCGAAGGCCGAGACCTCCAGCAAAGAAACCAAAGAAACGAAGAAAGCCGACAAGCAAAAATAGCGCTTGCCACACCTCGGCTGTCATCCTGAGGCGCGTTCCGCGCGCTGAAGGATCCATGCAACCTGCCGGCGCCGGCAAATTCCATAGATCCTTCGCTTCGCTCAGAATGACCAGCGACCCCTGGGACGGCGACGCAACCGGGGGCCGCAAATCGATTCGCCTACTTCAACTCCCTCTCGAAATGCTCCGTGATCATGGTGAACAGATGCACCCGCGCATCTTTCCCCGCGATGCTGTGCGTCTTGTTGGGATAAATCATCAGCCGGAACTGCTTCCCCGCATCGATCAGCGCATTGATCAGTTGAATGCTGTTCTGGAAGTGCACGTTGTCGTCGCTTGTGCCGTGCACCAGCAGCAGGGCGCCGTGCAGCTTGTCGGCATCCCGCGTCACGTCTGACATCTCATATCCGGCCTTGTCGTCCTTGAGCAGGCCCATATAGCGCTCGGTATAAATGGTGTCGTAATTCACCTGGTTGGTCACTGGAGCCACGGCCACGCCCGCGCGAAAGCGGTCCGAATGCGTCATGGAGTAAACCGTCATCGATCCGCCATTCGACCATCCCCAGATGCCGACCCGGTCCTTATCGAGCTGCGGATACTCCGCCAGCAACTGGTCGAGCGCGGTGAGCTGATCTTTTAATTCGATCGCGCCAAACTCGTGCCGGATCGCGGTTTGAAACTTCCGGTCGCGTCCCGGTGTCCCGCGATTGTCAACTGCAAAAATCGCAAATCCCTTGCGCGCCAGAATTTCATCGAACGCGTCCGGAGTGCCCTTTCGCACCATCTGCGCCGCCGGCCCACCGTAAATATTGATGATCACCGGAATCTTTCCGCTGACCGTCCCCTCAGGAGGCAGCAACAGCCGGCCGTACAACGTGGTTCCATCGTCGGCCTTGAATTCCAGATACTTCGGCGCCCGCAGTCCATATTCCGCAATCTCGTCTCGCGCCTGCCACACCGGGCTGCACGAGCCTCCCACGGCACACAGCGAGAGCCGCGGCGCCGTCTGCGGTCCGAAATAAACCTGCGTGTAATGCTTGGCATCTTCGCTGAAGTTGGCAAAGTGCATTCCTTCTTCGGTGGTCAGTGCCTTGAATCCCGAGCCGTCCAGTTGCACGGAAAAAACCTGCATCTGCCGAGGGTCGTCTTTGTTCGCCTCGAAAAATACTGTGCCCGTGCCCTCGTCGACCCCCTCAATTCCCTCAACCTCGTAATCGCCCTTTTCGAGTTGCCCTTCCAGCTTGGCATCCCCGGCCAGCGGATGATCCTTGTCGAAGCTGTAGAGATAAATGTGCATATTCCCGTCGCGCCAGCTCGGCCACAGGAAGCGCCCGCTGCTCTTGAGGAATTTCACCTCCACGCGTTCAAAGTCGATCCACGCTCCGGGCGTCGTCTCCGTCAGCACGATGCGCGACTTGCCCGTCTTCGTGTCCACGAAGTAAAGATCCATCTTGTCTTCGGTGCGGTTCAACACTTCCGCCCAGACCGCTCCTTCGCGCAGCCATCCGAAGCGGGGAATGTAGGTATCCTCGTCGCTGGTCAAAGAGATCCAGCGTACCTTCCCCTTGTCGACGTCCACGACCCCGAGCTTCACCACCGGATTGGGATCGCCAACCTTCGGATATTTCTCTTCATCGACCGTGGGATGAGTCGGCAACCAGTCGGTGATGGGATAAGTCGGCACCTTGGTTTCATCCATGTGCATGAACACGATTTCTTTATTGTCGGGCGACCAGAAATAATTGCTGCGCACGCCCAGCTCTTCGGCATAGACCCAGTCGATGTCGCCGTTGAGCAAGTCGTCGCCCCGGTCGTGCGTCAGTTGCTTCTCGCCCTTGCCATTCACCGGATGAGCATAAAGATTGTGCTTGCGGGTGTACGCCAGATGGCTGCCATCGGGCGAGAATTTCGGATCGCCGCTGGGATCGGGTGCGGATGTGAACTGCACCGCAGTCGATGTGCCGAGGTCATAGAGCCACAACTGGCCTTCGGAATCGAAAATAATATGCTTCGAGTCCGGCGCCCACACATAGGCCGCGACGTGATAGCGCATCAGCCGCTCTTTCTCCCGTTCGTTCTTGACCTTGGTCACGTCCGGAGCGAGAGCCGCCAGTTTGTCGGCGCTCACCAGCACCTTCTTCTCTCCCGTGGCCGCGTCGACATACCACAGTTCGCCATTCTGTCCCTTGTCGTCTCGCTGCACAAACGAGAGCTTGCTTCCATCCGGACTCCAGTCAGTGAACTCCGGACCGCGTCCGCCTAATCCTCCTGGCTGGAATAACGAGTCGATGGTCAGCGGCTTGGTCGGCGTAGTCTGAGCCGCGGAAGTTGGCGGAGCGACGAGGGCAAGAACCCAGGCCAACGCGAGCAGGGCAAAACCAGCAGAGAGAGAATGCTTTCTTTTCACGAAGCGACCTCGCAGGTAAGAATTGAATGGCAGAAATTGCGCGAAGGAAAGAGTGTACACCGCGTGAGCGGCCGTGTGCGCGCGAAACGCGAATCAGGCTTGGTTTCGCCCAACATAACAGCGCCTGGCGCGGGAGTCCCTGCCTGACCGCATGTTAGAATTGTTGAAGGCCGAATGCCGGATGCTTCCTGACATCGAAAACCTGCTGAAACTGCAAGACACGGACAAGGAAATCCGCCGTCTGCAGGACGAGATCGCAGAATTTCCCAAGCGCGTCGCCGTCATCGAGCAGAAGCTGGCCGGGACCAGGGCCAAACTTGAAAAGGCGCAAGCCGCCATCAAGGCCGACGAAGCCGCCCGCCGCAAGCACGACACCGCCATCAGTGACCTGCGCGGCAAGATTTCCAAGTATCGCGACCAATCCCTCGACGTAAAGACCAACGAGCAATACAAGGCGCTGCTGCACGAAATCCAGTTCGCCGAAAAAGAAATCGCCGCCACGGAAGACAAAATTCTCGAGCTGATGGTCAACGCCGACGCGCGCGACAAAGAAGTCAAGGCGGCCCAAGCCGAGCTAAAAGCCGAGATGGCGGAAATCGAAAAAGAAAAAGAGCAAGCCCGCCAACGCACCGCCGAAGACGAGAAACTCCTCGCCGAGTGGCGCGCCAAGCGCGACCAGCTGCGCACTGGAGTGGGCGAGGATCTGCTCCGCCAGTACGAGCGCGTCTCGAAATTCCGCGGCTCCGGCATCTCCGAAGTTCGCAATCAAAAATGCATGGCCTGCCAGGTCATGCTGCGGCCGCAAACCTATAACGAGATTCGCTCCGGCCAGCAAATCGTTTTCTGCGACTCCTGCCAGCGTGTGCTTTATTTCAATCCCGCCGACGAGTTGGTCGATCAGAAACCGACCCTGCACCGCGCGCGCCGCCATCATCCCAAAATCGACGCGCCCCAGGCGTGGTACTATCGCTCCGAATTCGGCGACGCCGGCGAGGTTTACATTTGCCTCACCAACTCGGGCGGGCGCGCCAGCCGCCGCGTCTACGAGATTCACACCGGACGCCTCATCGGCGATATCCTCATCCGCGAAGGCGACTACCGCCACGCCTTCCCTGAAGACATCACCGGAGCCATTCGCCTCAACGGCGACTGGAAGGAAGCTGAACTCGACGCCTGGGGCACAGAAGCCCCGATGGTCGTCCTCGACGCGCTGCTCGCAGACCTGGAGCACGCCCGCTACGAGATGGCCGCACGCCCTGCCGCCAAGCCCGAACCTCAGGCCACCGCAGTCCCGGGCCAGGCCGCCAGCTAGGGAAGTCACTCGATCCCTGTCACAGGGGTACATCACCAGCTTTGTCACCCAGAGAACCGCGTTCTTTGCCGGCCGAAGGACCTCTGTATTTCGTCGACAGCATCGACGCTGCCGGCCGGGTGCATAGATACTTCGCTTCACTCATCGATGACAACGCAATCAAGATTACCGGCAGCCGGGCATTAGCGATCAGCATTTAAGATGTCCTAATGCCCGCAACGGCCACGGCTCTGCCTAAACTCAAAGTCTCCCAGCGCGGCGCGACCCGCCTTAAATCCGGCCACGTCTGGGTCTACCGTTCCGATATCGTGTCTGCCGACGGGGTCACCCCTGGCTCTCTGGTCACAGTCACCGATCCGCGCGGAAAGACGCTGGGCACGGCGCTCTATTCCAGTTCCTCGCAGATCGCCGTCCGCCTGATCTCTCATGATCCCGTTGTCGATCTCCCCGCCCTTATCCGCGAGCGCATTGCCGCCGCCATCACCTACCGAGAAGCCGTCGTCCGCGACACCAACGCCTACCGCGTCATCTTCAGCGAAGCCGACTTCCTTCCCGGCATGATCGTCGATCGCTACAACGACATCCTGTCGCTCCAGATTCTCACCCAGGCAATGGACGGCAACACCGTCCGCGAGACTCTCATCTCAGAACTCACGCTGCGCCTTAGTCCCGCCGCGGGTGTCCCTGCGACTGGCGTTCCTACGGCTGGCGTTCCTGGGACGGTCGTTTCTGGAACGGTCGTTCCTGTGACGATCGTTCCCGTAACGATCGCTCCTGTGACGATCGCTCCTGTGACGATCGCTCCTGTGACGATCGTGGAGCGAGTCGACCCTCGCGTACGCGAGCTTGAAACTCTTCCGCCTCGCGTATCGGGCCGGTTGCAAGGCACGAAAACGTCAACCACGTTCACCATGAATCAAATTCAGTTTTATTTCGACGCGCTCGAAGGCCAGAAAACCGGAGCCTTTCTCGACCAGCGCGAGAATTATGCCGCCGCCGCCCAATATGCCCACGGCGAAGCCCTCGACGTTTTCTGCTATCAAGGAGGATTCGCCCTCCACCTTGCCCCGCGGTGCTCGCAGGTCACCGGAGTCGACAGCTCCCGTCCCGCGCTCGAAGTCGCCGACCGGAACGCCGCCCTGAATGGTGAACGCTTCGCCGGGAAAGATGCCGGAAGAGAGATCGAATGGATCGAGGCCAATGCCTTCGATCTGCTCAAAGACTACGCTGCGTCCAACCACCGCTACGACACCATTGTGCTCGACCCGCCTGCCTTCGCCAAAAGCAAACGCGACCTTGACGCTGCCATGCGCGGCTACAAAGAGCTCAACCTTCGAGTCCTGAAAATGCTTCGCCCAGGCGGCATCCTCGTGACCTGTTCCTGTTCCTACCACGTCAGCCAGTCCAACTTCCTCGAAATGCTGGCCTCGGCCGCCCTCGACGCCCACCGCACGCTGCGCCTGCTCGAGATCCGGGGACAGGCCAAAGACCATCCCATCCTGCTCAACGTCCCTGAAACTTGCTATCTAAAATGCGTTATAGCATACGTAAGCTAATGAAAATAATAGTTATTATTGTATTGACAATAATGCACTCAAGTTTTATGCTTCTTTTGTGCTAAATTAGCGTCTAATGAAGTGACCGCTGCTCTGAGCTAGTCCCAAGAGCCGGTCGCGAAATCAACAGGTAGTCTCTGACTCAACCAAAATTCTGAAGGAGGATTTACCATGACCGTATTAACCCGTTGGGAACCGTTCCGTGAGTTTGCCACGCTGCAGGACCGCATCAACCGCGTGTTCCGCGACTCTTACAGCGAAGCAGGTCGCGACGAATCTCTCACCACCTCGAGCTTTGCCCCCGCCGTTGACGTCTACGAAGACGAGCACCAGGTCACGCTGAAAATCGAAGTGCCCGGAATCGACGAGAAAGACATCGACGTCCGCGTGGAGAACAACACCCTCACCGTGCACGGCGAGCGCAAGATCGAAAAAGAAGAAAAAGAAGAGAACTATCGCCGCGTAGAACGCCAGTACGGCAGCTTCACCCGCACCTTCACGCTGCCCACCACCGTAGACGCCGAGAAGGTTTCGGCCAACTACGACAAGGGCGTGCTGAAGATCCAGTTGCCCAAGAAAGCCGAGGCCAAGCCCAAGCAGATCAAGGTCAACATCGGCAGCACAACCAACACCGAAAAGACTTTGGAAGGCAAAGGCCCCAGCAAAGCCGCGTAACGTGGCAACGCTCATGTAGGGACAGCCGCCATCGGCTGTCCGGTCGAGCGAAGCTCGACTAGCTTTTCGCGGGAGGCGGCGGAGGTTGACCGCCTCCTTTTATTTTAGAGGTTCTTTGAAAGCTTGGCGAAACGCACAGAGTTGGCCGACAATGATTCGAGAGAACAGAAATCGTGAAAGCCACGTTGCAAGCTATCAACCAGATGCAAGCCGACGGCGTAATCGGAAAATACGCCATTGGCGGCGCAGTGGGTGCGACATTTTATCTTGAGCCTGCGGCGACAATCGACCTGGACATTTTCGTCGTGCTCCCGACCAGATCTGGGGGACTGCTGCTCAGTCTCAGTCCGATCTACGAATACCTTAAGTCGCGCGGCGGCAACGTTCTGGACGAATACATTGAGATAGGCGGCTGGCCGGTTCAATTCCTCCCGTTGAGTAACGATCTTGAAACGGAAGCTGTGGAACAGGCTGTTTCGACTAACGTGGAGGGCGTCAGGACTTGGGTCATGTCAGCCGAACATCTCGTAGCCATCGCGCTGCGAACCGGACGGTCGAAAGACCACACGCGAATCCTGCAGTTTCTCGAGCAAGACGCGGTGGATCGCCAACAACTGGAGAGTATCATCGGACGCAGCGGGTTAACCGCGACGTGGCAGGAATTTAAGCGCAGGTACTTGGAAGGTCATCATGAGTAAACCGAAACTCCGGGCGCGATTGTCGTCCCTCAGCTTCTCTGAGAAAGTCAAGATTCTAGAGAAACTTCGAGACAGAAGCCTTGCGCTGGCCGTCGTCCGTGTCTATCTCGACAGCGGCCCAAGTGACCTGACTCCAGATCTGGAGCGGCAGAAATTGCAGCGCGACCTGCAGAAGTACCTCATTTCGTACCTCAAAGGCGGAGCCCCAAGCGCCCCGCGTTCGGCCTTCTACGCCCTCACGAGGGCCTGGCTCGAAGGGCACCGAGGAAGAATACGATTTGAATTTGAAGCGAATGGCCAAACTAGAAGTAAAGAAGTGACCGCTGTGGAGGAGTTAGGCAACCTCGTCGGTCCAGACCAAACACCTCAAACTTTCTTTCGAGGCCTCGGGGCGTCGAGAGGCGCCTCCTAAAAGTATTAGATATTGAGCGAAGTAATCGGAGCATTCTATGCCCATCCGTTGGGACAAATTTACCGTGAAAGCGCAGGAAGCCGTCCAGCGCGCGAACCAGCTCGCCTCGGAGCACGGCAATCCCGAGTTGTTGCCCGTGCACCTTCTGGCCGCGCTCCTCGAAGACAAAGAAGGCATCGTTCCGCCGGTGTTGGAAAAAATCGGCATCGGACCGCAGGCGGTTCTGAGCGAAATCTACGGCGAGCTCGAAAAGCTCCCCAAGGTTTCCGGCGAAGCCGCGCAGGCCGCGCTCTCGAACGAAGTCAACAAGCTGCTCGACCAGGCGTTCAAAGAAGCCTCCAACTTCAAAGATGAATACGTCTCCACCGAGCACCTGCTGCTGGCCATCACGCACCTGAAGCGCGACAAGGCTCAGCAGATTCTTGCTCAGCACGGCGCAACCTACGACGCCATTCTGAAAGCGCTCACCGTGGTCCGCGGCTCGCAGAAAGTCACAGACCAGAATCCCGAAGCCAAATATCAAGCACTAGAGCGCTACGCCCGCGACCTCACCGAACAGGCGCGCCGCGGCAAGCTCGATCCCGTCATCGGACGCGATGAAGAAATCCGCCGCGTCGTCCAGGTGCTCTCGCGCCGCACCAAGAACAATCCTGTGCTGATCGGCGAACCCGGCGTCGGCAAGACCGCCATCGTCGAGGGCCTCGCGCAAAGAATTATTACCGGCGACGTTCCCGAAGTGTTGAAGAACAAGCGCGTCGTCGCGCTTGATCTCGGAGCCATGCTCGCCGGCGCGAAGTATCGCGGCGAGTTTGAGGACCGGCTCAAAGCGGTTCTAAAAGAAATCGAAGACTCGCAGGGCCAGGTCATCTTGTTCATCGACGAACTGCATACGCTGGTCGGCGCCGGCGCAGCAGAGGGCGCGATCGACGCGTCAAACATGCTGAAGCCCGCGCTGGCTCGCGGTGAACTGCGCGCCATCGGCGCGACCACGCTCAACGAGTATCGCAAGTACATCGAGAAAGATGCCGCCCTCGAACGCCGCTTCCAGATTGTCTTCGTCGGCGAGCCCAATGTCGAAGACACCATCGCGATTCTTCGCGGCCTGAAAGAGAAATACGAAGTGCATCACGGCGTGCGCATCAAAGATTCTGCCATCGTGGCCGCGTCCACGCTTTCGCACCGCTATATCTCCGACCGCTTTCTGCCCGACAAGGCGATCGACCTGATCGACGAAGCAGCCGCGTCGCTGCGCATCCAGATCGATTCGCTCCCCACGGATATCGACCAGCTCGAACGCCGCGCCACCCAGCTGGAAATCGAGAAGCAGGCCCTCAAGAAAGAAGACGACGCAAATTCGAAGGAGCGTTTGGGGGTTATTGAAAAAGACCTCGCCGAGATTCGCGAGAAATCGAACACGCTCAAAGCAAACTGGAAGAAAGAAAAGGACCTCATCGCGCGCGCGCGCGCCCTGAAGGAACAGATCGAGAAGCTCAAAGTCGAAGAGCAGGCCGAGGAACGCAAAGGCAATCTGCAGCGTGTCGCCGAAATCCGTTACAGCCTGATCCGCCAAGCCGAAGACGAACTCGCCAAGCTCACCAAACAGATGGAGAGCGCGGGCAAGCAGCGCATGTTGAAAGAAGAAGTCGACGAAGAGGACGTCGCGCGCATCGTCTCCAAGTGGACCGGCATCCCGGTTTCGAAGATGCTCGAAGGCGAAGTCAAGAAGCTGGTCACGATGGAGGAACGCCTGCGCCAGCGCGTGGTTGGCCAGGATCCGGCATTGGAGCGGGTTGCCAATGCGATTCGCCGCTCGCGCGCCGGATTAAGCGATCCCAAGCGTCCCATCGGCTCGTTCATCTTCCTTGGTCCAACTGGCGTCGGCAAGACCGAACTGGCCCGCGCCCTCGCTGAATTCCTTTTCGACGATGAGCACGCGTTGCTGCGCATCGACATGTCGGAGTACATGGAGAAGCATTCGGTCGCCCGCCTGATCGGCGCGCCTCCAGGTTACGTGGGATATGAAGAGGGCGGACAACTCACCGAACAGGTGCGGCGGCGTCCCTATGCGGTCGTGCTGTTTGACGAAATCGAAAAAGCACATCCCGACGTGTTCAACGTTCTGCTGCAGATGATGGACGATGGCCGCCTCACCGACGGCAAAGGCCGCGTGGTCGATTTCAAGAACACGATCATCATCATGACCTCGAACATCGGGTCGTCATTCTTACAGGCTGAAAGTCTGCGCACCGAAGCGGAGTTCGAGCAGGCCTCGCAGCAGGTGATGAATCAATTGCACGCGCACTTCCGGCCGGAATTTTTGAACCGGGTCGATGACATCATCGTTTTCCGGCCGCTGGGTAAGGATCAGTTGGTCAAGATCATCGAGCTGCGTCTGGAAGACGTGCGGCGCCTGCTCGCCGATCGCAAGATCTCGCTCGAACTGACCGACGCCGCCAAAGACGTACTGTTCACGCAGGGCTACGATCCGAACTTCGGGGCGCGTCCGCTGAAGCGTGCCATTCAGAAGCTGGTGCAGGATCCGCTGGCGCTGAAGATTCTCGACGGCGAAGTGCTGCACGGCGATCACGTCGTCATCGATGCCGACAGGAAGGCCGGCAAGATGAAGTTCGAAGTCAGCCAGCGCGTCGGCGAAAAGCAACCGGCTAAAGCCAAACGGTAACCGCGCGACGGATTGCGCGGATCGCCACGGATAGGAACAGTTCAAGTTCATCCATGGCCCCTGTCATCCTGAGGAAGCGGAGTCGCTCGCGAAGCGAGCGGCTCCCGACGAAGGATCTCTGGACTCTGTCTCTTTAACCTGTCATTGCAACTCTGCGAGCCCCGTGGCGCCGCCGGCAAATTGCATGGATCCTTCGGCGCAAAAAACGCGCCTCAGGATGACAACATTGAATGAATGGAGTCGATACAATTGACTTTCGCATCTTCTTCGTGCATACATTTCGGTAGCTACGCTGCTGTACTTAAAGTGTAGCAAAATGAGACGATTTCGGGGCGAGGCACCCAAAGCTCGCTCAGTGGCACTCCGGCGGTTTCGCAGGATGCCCATTGCGGAGCCGGAAACGGCCCTGCCATCGATAATTATTCCTGCCATCTTGGTCAGCTCCGGAAGACGAAAAATTGTGCCTCTGGCGGGCCGCTAGACGCCCTCTACGACTTTTCAATCACTTGCACCAATCTTCAACGACTTGCACGAAGGTTCAACAACTTACAGAACCTGCCGTTTGGCATCGGGAGGAAGCGGAGTCGCCCGCGAAGCAGATGACTTCCAACGCAGATCTCAGCACGCTGTGTCTGCGCGCGGCGAGCGCCCGTGGCGTCACTGGCAAATTGCACCTCTTTTTCGGCGCAAAAGGCGTGCCCCAGGATGACAGTCTCCATTCAGACTCGCTTCCATTTTGCGAACACGAATTTCCCGCGCTTCGATTCTTAGCCAAACTTAATTTGAATGTCGCTTCTGCGTGCTACGACAATCACCGAAACGAGGTTCTGTCTATGCGCAAGCGCGCGACACGGTTTGCAGTCGCAGGTTCGTTGCTGGTGCTGTCGATGGCTTTGGCCGGTGGCGATGCGGGCGCGCAGGAATCTTCCTCACCCTTTTCGGCGGTGGGCATCGCAGTCAAAGCGTCGTTTCTGGGGCCGGGCGTCGAGGCCGCCACGCGCATCACTCGCCGCCTCAACCTGCGCGGGGGCATCAACGGATTCAGCTACGACCGGACCTTCAACAAAGACGGCATCGCCTACGCGGGACAACTGCAGTTTCGCTCAGCCGAGGCTCATCTCGATTGGTTTCCATTTGGCAAGAGCTTTCATCTGAGCCCGGGAGCGCTGATTTACAACGGCAATCAGATCACGGCCAATGCGTCGGTGGGCTCCGGCCAGTCGTTCACCCTGAACAGCACCAGCTACACCAGCGATCCTGCCAACCCGGTGGTTGGCACGGGAAAGATTGCGTTCAACCGCAGCGGGCCCATGTTCACCATGGGGTTCGGCAACCTGGTTCGACGCAGCCATCGCTTCAGCGTCCCGTTCGAGATTGGCGCGATCTATACCGGCGCGCCCAACATGACGCTCAATCTTACGGGCAGCGCCTGCAATCCCAACGGCGAGAACTGCAGTGCCATCGCAACGAGTCCGTCGATTCAAGCCAACGTGCAAGCCGAACAAAATAAAATCAACAAAGACGTGTCTGCATTCAAATTCTACCCCGTGATTTCCATCGGTTTTGGAGTCAAGCTGTGAAGGGGATCCTGAACTCGGCCGTTTCCGGCCCACTCAAGGCGCGGACTTCAGCCGTGGTGGCCGCTCAAACATCTCGATCACGCTCGGCAAAAGCAGGTACACCGCCGCCGCTGACCTCAGACCGATTTCCAATCCCACAGCCAGCATTCGCCAACCGAAGTGCGGCTCTCTGAGAAATATCATCGGGATAGCCCAGGCCGCGCCCAGCGCCAGAAAAATCATCGCCGTCACGCGCGCCCAATCCTTCAGTCGAAGCAGCCCCCAGCCCACGCAGTACCAAGCGGCTCCAATCATCAGCGTGACATATGGGCTGACCAATTTAAGGAGGCGCACGAATGGTGCCCCATTTAACGCGGGGATTGATCGTGGCGCCAGCAGAAACATCGCGGCCACGGAGCAGAGGTATACTCCGGCTGCTAGAAAGTACGCTCCTATCAAGCCGACCAGAAGCGGCCGACGCATGATCGGGAGGATATCAGAAAGGCGGCGCACCTGTGGCACACTGAGAGCATGTACCGGCTGGCGCTTGGCGATTTTGAACTCACCATTTTTTCTGACGGAACCTATCCGCTCGATGGCGGCGCTTTCTTCGGAGTGATCCCCAAGATCATGTGGTCGCGCAGGGTCGAGGCCGACGCGCGCAACTACGTCTCGGCCGGGCTCAACTCTTTGCTCATTCGCACGGAAGCGCCGCGCACCGGCAGGCAGACCGTCCTGGTCGAGACCGGCATGGGCAACAAGCTGCCGGAACGGATGGCCAAGTTTTATGGGCAACCGGCGAAACTGCTGGACGATCTCGCGGCCGGCGGAGTTGCGCCGGAGGATGTGGACATCGTCATCAACACGCACTTGCATTTCGATCATTGCGGCTGGAATACGGTGCGCGACGCCAACCGCAGGATCGTGCCTACGTTTCCGCGGGCGAAATATTACGCGCCTGAGGGCGAGTGGCAATACGCGCGGCGGCCGAGCGAGCGCGATCTGATCAGCTACATTCCGGAGAATTACGATCCGCTGGTGGAAAGCGGACAGATGGCCTTGCTGAAGGGCGGCGAGGAAATTGCCCCTGGAATTTCGGTGAAAACTTTTCGCGGGCATACCGCGCACATGCAGGGAGTAATCGTGAGCAGCGGAGGCAAGACGGCTTGCTACATTTCGGATCTGATCCCCACGACGGCGCACATCGATCTCACGTGGGGCATGGGATTCGATTTGTATCCGCTAGACACCATCGAGAGCAAGAAGCAGTATTATGCGCGGGCGTTGCCGGAGAAATGGCTGACCGTGTTCACGCACGATCCGAAGACGCCGTGGGCGTATGTGGAAAAAGATGACGCCGGAAAAATGGTGGCGTGCGCAATCTAGCTGCGCAACTCTCCGCAATCACAAATCTTTACAATCTGCCCCGCCTATTCTGCTTAAAGTTGTGTACGGCAACTTTGGGTCGGTCGTTCGCATCTGGATTAGGTCACGCGGATGACTATGGGGCGTGCAACGGCGCTCCTCATTCCAAAATAAAAACTAGCGAGGTTCACTATGAAAAGACTTTTAGCGGTCGGCGGGGTGTGCGGAGCGTTCCTTCTGGCAGGGGCGATGTCCGCGTATGCCCAGGACGAGCACAAGGACGAGCATCACGACGAGATGAAGCAGGAACAGAAGCATGATGAACATGTGCAAGCGCGCCGGATCGATGACGCCCACTTCCGGGCGCATTTTGGCCACGGTCACCACTTCGCCATCCGGCATGTCACCATCGTCGGAGGCAGGCCGCACTTCGCCTACGGCGGCTACAATTTTGAAATAGTGGAGGCATGGCCGCATGGATGGTCCTACAACGACAACTGCTACATCGACTTCGTCGATGGCGGATACTTCCTGTTCGATTTGGCCCATCCCGGGATACGGATTTCGTTAACCGTGCTCTGATAGTCGTCAGATGGGATTGCTCCACGGTGGAACTCCACCGTGGAGCTTTTCTTTTGGGCGCCGGAAATCTTTTCACCGCACAGGACCCAGGGGGAACACAGAGGGGCTGGGGTGTCTAGTTATCGGCACCTCTGTTATCGGCACTTCGCGGTGTGGTTAGATTTCGCGGGCGAGGGCGCCCGCGCCACATAATCTGGCTTCGAAGAAGTCTTCGACTCGCGACAGGATCTCCGGGGCGGTTTTGGATTCGTAGATTTCCTTGCGCAGGTGGGCGCCGCCGGGGACGCCGTGGGTGAACCAGGAGGCGAACTGCTTCATTTTGCCGACGGCGTCGGGGAGTTCCTCTTCGATCAGCATCTGGAAATAGGTGCGGATCATCTGGTAACGATCGGCCTCGGAGGGCTGGTCGTAGAGGTTTTTCCCCGACGATGCTCCAGATATGGGCACGGACGGGAAGGGCACGGCTTCAGCCGTGCCGTTGGAAGCCAAGAAGTTCCGCGCTTTAGCGCCTGAGGGCTCGCCGTTGTGCGGCGGAAAGCGGTCCTCAGCGGCTAAAGCCGGCCAGTCGGGCGCTTTTTCGGCACGACTGAAGTCGTGCCCTTCCCGATTCTGCCACTCCAAGCGCATCGCCGCGCAGTATTGCTCGATCTGGCGGAAGATCCAGGGATTCGACGGCGCGGTGCGGCCAATCATGACCGCGTCGCATCCGGTCTGCGTGACCATGGCGCAGGCGTCTTCGGGCGTGCGAATGTCGCCGTTGCCGATGACGGGAATCTTTACCGCGTCTTTGACGGCCGCAATCCACTCCCAGCGGGCATTGCCGCTGTAACCTTGCTCGCGCGTGCGGGCGTGGAGCGCGACAGCGGCCAGGCCGCAACTCTCGGCCATGCGGGCAAGTTCGACGCAGACGATTTCTTCGTCGTTCCACCCCGCGCGGAATTTCACGGTGAAGGGAATGGTTACGGCGGCGCGAACAGCTTCAAAAATCTTGCCGATGGCGGGCAGATCGCGCAGTAATCCGGAGCCTCCATTGCACTTGACGACTTTTTTCGCCGGGCAGCCGAGGTTGAGATCGACCAGATCGAAGCCGAGACCTTCGACCATGCGCGCGGCCTCAGCCATGACTTGCGGATTACTGCCGAAAAGCTGCGCAGAAATGGGGTGCTCGTCTTCGTAGAAATGCAGATAGCGCTTGGCCTTCTGATCCTTCTTGCGCAGCACGCCGTCGGCCGAGGTGAACTCGGTCATGATGAGGCCGCATCCGCCGAGATTGCGAATAAAGCGGCGGAAGACAGTGTCGGTCACGCCGGCCATGGGGGCGAGCACGGTAGCGGGCGCGATGGTGACGCTGCCGATCGCCAGCGAAGCCGGCACAGTTCGTGTCGTGGGGGCGCTCGTGGCCGCGTCTGCGGCCGGCGGACCGGATCCGGCCGAGTTGTCCCAGAACTTCTTCACCGTCTTATTCTACTTGCCCGTTCTACTTGCCCGTGCCAAGCAAAAGCCCCCGCCGTGGCGAGGGCCAATTTTCAGGTTAGTCCGCGAATCCCTGGCGAAACGAAAGTTACTTCTTCGCGGTTTCGGCTTTGGCGTACTTGCGGCGGAAGCGCTCGACGCGTCCGGCGGTGTCGACCAGCTTCTGCTTTCCAGTGAAGAACGGATGGCAGTTCGAGCAAATTTCCACCGTGATGTCGCCCTTATGGGTCGACCGGGTCATAAATGCGTTGCCGCAAGCGCAGTGCACGCGGACTTCGTTGTATGCAGGATGAATGGCTGCTTTCATAGGAGTTCCAATCTCGATAACAATCATTCGATTCTACAGGATGGGCGCGGGATTCAGCAACCGGCGAGCATCGGGCGTCTGACCTCGGACTTAGCCAAACCGGTGAGGCTGCTCATAATAAACGCCGCTCCCTGAACTCTCAGAACCGGAACAGGTAACTGACCTTCACGAAAAATTGCCGGCTGTCGTTCATATAGCCGCTCGGGGTGTTCTGGGTCAGGTCGGTGAGAGGATTCACCGCCAGGCTGCGATTCAGGTTCTGCAGGTCGCTGTTATAGCCAATATAAATCGCGGTGCCGGGATGCACGAGGTAAGTGATCAGGAAGTCGGCATTGAATTCTTTCGCCGTGGGCAGGTAGGTGTAAGGGGACGAACTCAGGCCAGTCACAGGGAGCGGGGTGCCGGCTAACAGGCCGTTGTATTGCAAAATCACCCGCATGGAAAGTTGCGGGGTGAATTGCCAGTTCCATTTGCTGCGGATGATGTGGTCGTTGAGAATTCCGTGGCCGACGCCGGGAGTCATATCTTCCTCAAATTGATAGGCGTCATCTTTGGTGCGCAAACGCTCAAACAGGTAGGTATTCTCGATCTTCAGCGGCTGCATGGGCCGCAGGATCAGGCTGGCCGCGCCGCTGTCTTCGCGCGCCAGGAAAGGCTGGTTGTAGGGCGTGGGCGCGGTGGGCGGTGTCGTATCGGGGGTTGGCACGGCTTCAAAATTAGGCCCGTCGCCCCAGTAGTAGCTGGCGGCGAACGTCGCTTTTTTGAAGTAGCTGTTCTGGATGGTGGCTCCCGCCTGATGTTCGTGATAATCCTGATTGCCGAACTGGGTCATCGTAGCGGGGCAATAGTTTCCGAATCCGAGGAAGCAGAAATCCTGCGGCCGCAACCGCTCGCGGAACTCCTCGTACGGGCGCAGATGGATCACCGTGTGTCCTTTGCCGACAATCGAAATATATGGCGCGTAGAACGTGTCGAGGCGCAAGCCGGTGTGGTCGAAGTCGAAGCGAGTATTGATCGACGGTCCCCAGGCCTGAATCCATCCATGCTTGGGGCGAAAGCGGTAGTCGATTTCCTGGGTGGTTTCACGAATGTCGACGCGATTGATGAATCCGGGAATGCTGACGAATCCGGGGGAAATATCGTTATAGATTCCGTCGTAGGTAAGGTGCAGACCGTCGCGGCGGAGTTCGAGCCGGTCGGCTGGGCCTGCAAAGTGATTGCCGTTGCCCAGGTTGCCGGAACTGAACGGGTAATAGTTGGCTTCGCAGTTGTTGCCCTGATAGTTCGGGCTGACGACGTTGCCGATGATGTTGCTGGAACTGGTGACGGCCTGGCCGTCGAGCGTCCAGTTCGGACTGAACTTCATGCGCGAGTCGACGCCGCCGATGCGATTGAATTCGTGAGTCGCCGGGCACTCCCAGCCGGTGTAGAGCAAGCCCACACTGGATTGTTGGAAAATGTCGCGGCTCACCCGCGCGACCGTGAAGTAGGAGCGAATGCCCGCCAGCGAGTCATCGTAAGGCACGGCCAAGCCGGGGCTGCGATCGTCAGTGGTGATGAGACCGACCGAGTAGGGACCGTCTTTTCCGGTCAGACGGACTCCGGCGGAAGGATCGGCGATGCTGCGGGTGAAGAACAGGTCCATCGGTGTGCGAAAGAAATCTTCGTTCTCCAGAAAGAACGGACGCTTCTCGGGAAAATAGACCGCATAGCGCTGGTTGACCGTGATCTGCGGGTCTTCCGATTCGATCTGGCTGAAGTCGGGATTCGCGGTCAGGTCGACCGTGAAGTGGTCGTGAAACACGAACTTGGCGTCCATGCCAGGCTGGCCCTGCAGACCAGCATTCTGAAAAAACGGATTCGTCGGATCGATGGTGTTGAGCGCGTGATAGCCGCGCATCAGGCCGTAGGGAATTAATTCAACGTCGCGTCCGGGTGAAATTCCTTCCAGGCCGTACAGGGTTGCAGCCTGGCCGAGGCGGCCTTCGACCTTGCGCGAAATGTTGGGCCAGAACGAGTCCTCGTTCTTGCGGGTGATGCCACGATAGAGGATCACGCCCCACTCCTGCACCTTGCTGGCAGGAAAGCGCAGGCTCTTGAAGGGAATCGCGATCCACACGACGAAGCCGCGGCTGGTCACCTTGCCGCGCGAATCCCAGACTGTATCGAATGAGGTGTCGAAGTGCCCGGCGGTCTGCTCCTCGCGCGAAGCCTCGGTCCAGATCGCGTCCCATTGCACGCCCAGGGGCGTGGTCTGAAAGGCATAGGCACGGCGGCGGTCGTGAAAGGTGTCGAGGATAATCTCGACCTGATCGTCGTCGTAAATATCTTCGCGAACCGACATGCGGGCGCGGATTTTTTTGGGATCGTCGAAGCACACAAAGACGGCGTAAAGATTCTTCTGGTCGTAGCCGAGATAGGCCTCGGTCGGCTCGGAGACAGGTTGGCCGTCATAGGGACTTCGCTGCGTGAATCCTGTGACTTTGGCCATCTGCAGGGCAATTTCGCCTTTCGGCTTCATGCTGAGGAAATCCTCAAGCGCGGGCGCCCGCTGCAACCGCGGAATAGCAATGGCGGGAGGACCGATCTGCGCCGCCGGCTGGGGGTTTTGCGAGTTCGATGGCTGCGCCGCTACATTGTGTGGGGGCGCCGGGCTCTGAACCTGCGCCGCGTTTTCTGCTGGCTTGGGCGGGCTTGCACTCCTGGCGCAGGGCACGGCAATGAGCGTGAGCGCCAGACAAACGCTCACCGACAACCCCAATCCAGGGCCCACCTTTCCCTGACACAGCCGTTGAAACAAAACGCCCTCGCTACCCCTGCTAGCTACTCTTGCTAACCAAGCGGTCGAGGTCCGAACCATCGCGCAGCCCGAGGGGAGGAAGTGAGCAAGATACACCAGAACTGCCCCAGACAAAACGAAAAACGGATGTTATGAGGATTTGCGAACAACGCAGAAGTTCAACTAGAACAACGAAGCCTGCCGACGGCTGGGCGCAATCCCAAAGTGTTCGTAGGCCAGCTGGGTGGCAACCCGGCCGCGGGGAGTGCGATTCAGGAATCCAATCTGCATCAGAAACGGCTCGTAGATTTCTTCAATGGCATCGGGCTCTTCCGCCAGCACGGCGGCCAAGGTGTTCACGCCGACAGGTCCGCCCTGATATTTCTCGATGATCGTCAGCAGCAGCCGGCGGTCGACTTCATCGAACCCGTATTGATCCACTTCCAGCATCTTCAACGCGGCTTTCGCCGTGGGCTCGTCGATGTTTCCGGCGCCGCGCACCTGCGCGTAGTCGCGGACGCGCCGCAGCAGCCGGTTCGCGATCCGTGGCGTGCCGCGCGAGCGGCTGGCAATTTCTTTGGCGCCGGCGTCGTCGATGGCAACCCCCAGGATCTGCGCGGAGCGCTCGACGATGATCTGCAAATCTTCCGGCGTATAAAACTCGAGCCGCAGGACGATGCCGAACCGCGCCCGCAGCGGCGAAGAAATCAATCCCGCCCGCGTGGTTGCGCCAATGAAGGTGAACGGCTTCACTTCCAGCGTATGCGTGCGCGCCGACGGGCCTTGTCCGATGATGATGTCGAGCTTGTAATCTTCGAGCGCGGAATAGAGCAGTTCTTCGAGAACCGGCTGCAGGCGATGGATCTCATCGATGAAAAGAACCTGCTTATCCTGCAGGTTGGTGATGATGGCGGTCAGGTCGCCTTTGATCTGCAAGAGCGGGGCCGCGGTCGCCTGAAAATGCGCTCCAAGTTCGTTGGCGATGATGTTGGCCAGCGTGGTCTTGCCGAGACCGGGAGGGCCGTAGAGCAGAACGTGATCCATGGCCTCGCCGCGAGAGCGAGCGGCTTCGATGGCGACCGCCAGATTCTCTTTGACTTTTTTCTGGCCGATGAACTCGCCCAGGCGCTGCGGGCGCAGTTTGAGTTCGAAGGAGGAGTCATCTTCGACGGGAGCAGCGGAGACTAGCCGCTCGCGGTTGTAAGTTGGATCAGGATTGCGCGCCGTCGCCACTGGTTCGGATAGTAGAACGAAATGCGAAGCGAAGCAAACCTTGTCATTTTGGATACCACTCCAGCAGGCGCACTTCGATTCCCGTGCCTTCCAGCGCCTTTTGAAACACGCTGAGGTCGGAGCCACGATAGTGATACGGGATCACAATCTTAGGATGGAACGCTTTCACCGCCTCGGCAGCCTCTTGCGGCGGCATGGTGTAGGGCAAATTCATGCACACGAAGGCCACGTCGATGTTCTTCAGCGCGCGCATTTCAGGAATGTCTTCGGTGTCGCCAGAAAAATAAAATCGCTTGCCGCCGTAGGTCAGCACGTAGCCGTTGCCGCGTCCTTTATCGTGATAGAACTTGCCCGGCGCGGGTCCGCGCTTCAGGTTGTAGGCTGGAATGGCTTCGATCGTCCACGCGCCCCAGGTTCTCGTCTCGCCGTTGGCGATTGGCTTGGCGGTGGTCACAATCTTCACGACCGCAGGCGGCGCAAAAATCTCGGTGCCGTCTTTGCTGATGGCTTTCTCCGAGTCGGGATCCATGTGGTCGCCGTGAATGTCGGTGACCAGGATAAGATCGGCCTTCGGCAGCCCATCCAACTTTGCCGGCTTCGCGGGATCCAGGTAGATTACTTTGCCGCCGGCTTCAATCAGCGTGCTGGCATGGTATAGAGGAGTGATTTTCACTGGTCCGGCGGAAGTTGGGAAGGTTTGAGTGTCGCCGGCAACGGCGAGCAATGTCGTAGAGGCCAGGAAACACGCGAAGATCAGAATCCGCTTCATCAGTTATCGCACCTTTCAGATAGCGTAGCCAATTTTAGTTGACGTAGGACTTGTAGACGAACCCGCCCGCTGCTGCGATGTTCGATCGAATCAACGAGGCAGACTTTGCTACTCTTCCTCTTCCTTCACCTCGCCGCGCTCCGCCTTGGCCTTCTCGATGATCTTCTCCTGCAGTTGTCCCGGCACGACGTCGTAGTGGTGCATTTCCATGTTGAAGCTGCCTCGGCCCTGGGTCATCGATGTCAGCTCGACACCGTAGGTGAGCATCTCGGCCATGGGCACTTCGGCTTTGACGACGGTATTGCCGGCTTTGTTATCCATGCCCTGGATGCGGCCGCGCCGGCTGTTGAGGTCGCCCATGATCGATCCGGCAAAGTCGTCGGGCACCGTGATTTCGACGGCCATGACGGGCTCAAGAATGGTGGGCTTCGCGATTTCCATCGCCTTCTTGAAGGCGATGCGGCCCGCCATCTGGAAAGATAAATCGTTCGAGTCTACATCGTGATACGAACCGTCGTAGAGAATGACCTTGAAGTCCACCACCGGAAATCCGGCAAGATATCCTCGCGACGCCGCGTCCTTCACTCCCTTTTCCACGGCGGGGATGAAGTTCTTAGGAATAGCGCCGCCGAAAATGTCATTGACGAACTCAAACTCGCCGCCGCGCGGCAGTGGCTCCATCTTGATTTTGCAGTCACCGTACTGGCCGTGGCCGCCGGTCTGCTTCTTGTGCCGTCCCTGGACGTCGGCCTTGCCGCGAATGGTCTCGCGATACGGAACCTTCGGCGCTTTCAGATTGACTTCGGTGTGGTAGCGCTTTTTCAGTTTCGCGACCACGACTTCGATGTGCTGCTGTCCGGTGCCCGCGATCAGGAATTCCTTCGTCTGCGGATCGCGGAAGAAACGCAGCATGGCATCTTCTTCCATCAGCTTGTGCAGGCCGGGGCCGAGCTTGTCTTCATCGGCGCGGCTCTTGGGCTCGATGGCAAAGGTAATCGCCGGTTCAGGCAGCTTCACCCGCGGATACTGAATGGGCGCGGCTTTGTCGCCCAGAGTGTCGCCGGTCAGAGTGTCTTTCAGTTTCGCAACCGCGCCGATGTCGCCCGCGTGCAGTTCGTTCACGGGAACGGCCGTCTTGCCCTGCATGATGGAAATGTGCGCGAACTTTTCCTGCGCGCCACGGCTGAAGTTCACCAGCGTCGCGTCGTTTTTCAGAACACCCGAGAAAACCTTGAAGTATGAAATCCTGCCGGCGAATGCGTCCGAAACTGTCTTGAACACATAGGCGGAAACCGGCTCCGCATCCGTCTCGTGCCGTTTGGGAGCGTCGCCGTCACCTCCGGCTTCGCCCTGCACCCATTCATGCTCTGAGGGCGCAGGCGTGTAGTCGACGATGAAATCCATCACCCGGTCGGCGCCAATGTTGCCCAGCCCTGAACTGAAGATCACAGGAAAAATTTTGTCTTCGCGGATGGCGTTGTGCAGTGCAGGAATCAAATCCTCCTCGCCGAGCGTGCCCGCTTCGAAAAATTTTTCCATCAGTTTGTCGTCGCCCTCAGCGACCAGCTCGACCAGCCGCTCGTGCGCGGCCTGCGCCTGCTCTTTCAGATTCGCGGGAATGTCCGCCTCTTTACCCTTGCCGTTCCCGCCGAGTTCGTAGGTGTAGGCCTTCATGCGGACCAGGTCGACCACCCCCGAGAGACTCTTCTCCGCGCCAATCGGCAGTTCGATCGGAATCACATCCCGCCCGAATGCCGCAGTCAGCGACTCCAGCACGCGCTCGGCGTTGGCGCGATCACGGTCCATGCGGTTCACCACGATCAGCCGCGGCGTCTTATATTCTTCGCAATAATTCCACACCCGCTGGGTGACGACTTCCACTCCGGCCACGCCGTCGACTACGACGATCGCCGCGTCGACCACCGGCAGCGCCATCTTGGCCTCGTGCACGAACATGTTGAATCCCGGCGTGTCGAGGATATTGATTTTCGACTTGCCCCACTCCACGTAAGCCAGCCCGGTCGTGATCGACATCTTGCGGGCAACTTCTTCCTCGTCGTAATCGGTGGTAGCCGAGCCGTCGTCCACATGCCCCAGCCGCTGGGTCGCGCCGGAAGTGAAGAGCATCGCCGACGCCAGCGTGGTCTTGCCCGCATGACCGTGCCCCACCAACGCTACATTACGGATGTTTTCTCCAGAATAGACTTTCAAGTTGGGCTCCTTCGGCAGGCGCGGGGCGCTACGGGCCAGGAGAAAAATTAGGACAGGAACTTCGGCCAGTCCGGCGTATTCCGCCAAACGTATTGCGTCTACCACCCTGCCAAAACCTAGGATGCTACCACGCGGCCAGCGGGGCCAACAACTTGTGAAGGATCAGTTGGGTAGGGTCGGGATTGAGAATGTCCTGCCCGAGCGGTCTCATCGACGGATGCACCATTTCTCGCACGTTCCTCGCGCAAGCAGTGGGGATTTTGCCCATGCAACCGTAGTATTATCCCTAACGGATGTTAGGCAACCGCACTAACGAGCATCGCTCGAACCAAGAATGGATCGCGCAGTACGCGACCAGCCACCAGAATCCGGTCAATCGCGTCTGCCACACCTTCGGCATTCCGCTGATTCTGGTTTCGGTCGCGGTATTCGCGGCCAGCATCTTCATCCATGTTCATCGCCTGTGGATGTTCGCCCTGGCTCTGTTCGTCATCGGCTGGATCTTCCAGTTCGTCGGCCACGCCTTTGAAGGCAAGCCTCCGGAATTCTTCAGCGACTGGCGTTTCCTCTTTGTCGGCGTGCGCTGGTGGTGGGCCAAGATCAACGGCCGCGCTTGAACCTTACGGAAGAGACATGTTCCCTCAGCTTGCCCGCTTCACCGATCTCGGCCTTCTACTACTGCGGCTCATGGTTGGGCTGGTCTTCGTCACCAGCGGCTACAGTCACCTGAAAAATCCCGAAGCGCGCGCCAAGAGCATTGAGATGTCGAAAGGCTTCACGATTTTTCTCGGGATGGCCGAACTGGCTGGCGGTCTGGGAGTCGCCGCCGGAGTTCTCACTCAACTCGCGGCCTTCGGACTCATCCTGATCATGTTTGGAGCCATCGAGAAAAAAATCTTCGCCTGGCATACCGGTTTCTGGGGAGAGAAGGCTTCCGGCTGGCACTACGATCTGCTGTTCGTACTAATGAGCCTGGTCATCGCGTTCACCAACGGCGGGGCGTACGTGCTCTTAAAATAGCGGCGCTAGGGTTATCACCCGACGCCCATCCGCTTGCACCCGCCGGAATTATGTTCTATGCTGACCCCACTTGGGGTTCCGACAGACAGAACACATGCAGCGCCTGATCGCCAGACTGCTGTTGCTCTTCGCACTCGCCGGAAATTTCATTCCCCTGGCGCTGGGAGCCACAGTTGCGCCTCCGCGCCCCTGCTGCATGCGCAAGGGGCACCGCTGCCACGGTTCCATGATGGAATCGTCCCAGCCCACCGTCAGCGACAATAGCTGTTGTTGCAATCACGACTGTTGCCGCGCGGTAGCCACGTCTCAGTGCGCCAGTCCGCAACCCTGTGCCGCTGCCGCTTTCGAGCGCGCAATGGCCGGCATCGTATCCGGCGCACCCGCTGTCGCTCCATCCCGGCGAATCTCGTCTTCCCGTTCCACTCGCGCTCCTCCCGCCTGCTGAATTTCTTTCGCTTTCCTTTTCCGATCATCACTGTGCTGCCGAGGAAATCCCCGCCGTATGGGCGGCGTCTTTCCGGCGCGCGCAAGCGGTCGAGCCGACTGAAGCTCGCTGAAAGTCGCGGACCGAAACCCGAAGGCCGAAATTCGCAGACCGAAAGTCAGAGAGAAGAGAACGGAGAAATTTATGCGGCAAGTGATCAGCTTGATAGCGGTTGTTTTTTTCCTGGGCGCCGTCGCCTTCGCCACGATCTTTGGTTCGGTTCGCGGCGTGGTTCACGATCCTCAGCACCGCCCCATTCAAGGCGCACACATTACGCTCAAGGCCCAACACTCGGATTGGACGCGCTCCTATGATTCCAGCGACAACGGACAGTTTAACTTCACCTCAGTTCCCGTTGGCGATTACACCGTCACGGTGTCTTCGAAGGGCTTCCGGGAAATGCAACAGGATGTGATTGTTCAGTCCGACACCAGCCCGGTGCTTCATTTCGGCCTGGTGGTTGCAGGAGCGAGGGAGAGTGTTGAGGTCTCGGAGATACCGGTTGAAGCGACCGCACAGACGTTCACTCCGACGACCATGCTGAACCGCATCGATATTCAGGAAACTCCTGGCGCCGACCGCACCAACGGCATGGAGATGATCACCGACTATGTCCCCGCCGCCTACATGGTGCACGACATGTTGCACATGCGCGGAGGCCATCAGGTCGAGTGGGCCGTTGACGGCGTTCCCATCCCCAACACCAACATCGCCAACAATCTGGGGCCGCAGATCGATCCCAAAGACATCGATTATCTCGAAGCGCAGCGCGGCAGCTACGACGCCGACTATGGCGATCGCACCTACGGCATATTCAACATCGTGCCCCGTACCGGTTTCGAGCGCGATCGGGAATGCGATCTCGTCATTACAGCAGGCAATTTCTATCAGACCGACGATCAAATCAGCTGCGGAAGCCATACGGCCCGTGCTGCCTGGTACGCCAGCCTCAACGGCAATCGCAGCAACTACGGCCTGATGACTCCCATTCCGCAGACCATCAACGATGCCGCCAACGGCATCGGCGGATTTGCCTCGTTCATCTTCAATCCTGACCCGAAGAACCAATACCGTCTGGTTGGGTCGCTGCGCAGGGATTATTACCAGATTCCAATCGATCCGAATCTGAATTCGATCGGCAATCAGGTTCTCGTGACATCAGGCTTGGTGCCTAGCTCGGGACTGCATGATGCCGAGGTTGAGCCTGACGGCTATGCGACTTTCTCTTGGGTCCACACTTTCAGCCCGGAAACCTTGCTGACCGTGTCGCCGTTTTATCATTACAACGGCGCTGACTACCACGGCGGCGTCAACGACCAGCCCGTGATATCCAGCGTCACGCAGACAGCCAACTACGTTGGATCTCAGACCTCCATCGGCACCAACTTTCACAACAACGATCTTCAGGCCGGCGTCTACGGATTCTTCCAGCATCAGTACAACTATTTCAACAATGTCTACACCTGTCAGCAAAACTGCCCGGCGTATGGTGTAACCAACCCGACGAACTACCCCCCGTCTTCCATCGGTGTCGATGGAGGCGTCGCTGCATTCTTCGTTAACGACAAGTTCAGAGTCACACCCTGGCTTACGCTCATTGCCGGCCTGCGCGAAACCTATTTCAGCGGCGCGATCTCGGAGAACTCGACCGCCCCTCGCCTGGGCGCCGCCATCCGCATCCCGCATCTCAACTGGACTTTCCGTGGCTTCTACGGCTACTTCTACCAGGCTCCGCCTCTTTCCACTGCGACCGGCGACCTTGAACAGTTGGGCGTGAATCAGGGCTTCACGTTTGCTCCACTGCACGGCGAGCGCGACATCGAGTGGCAATTTGGCGTACAGATTCCGCTCCGCGGCTGGACCCTCGACGCTGATAACTTCGAAACCCGCGCTGAAAATTGGCTCGATCACAACAATATCGGCGACTCCAATCTCTTCTGGCCCATCACCTGGCAATACGCCATGATCCAAGGTTGGGAGGCCACATTGCGCTCGCCCAATATCCTGCACCGCGGTCAGCTTCATCTTTCTTACTCCAACCAAATCGCGCAGGCCACTTCGCCCATCACCGGAGGCTTGATTTTTCAAATTCCACCCGGCCTCGCGCCTGTCGACCACGATCAGCGCAACACGCTGAACGTCGGTTTCAACGGCAGCCTGCCGTGGCATGCCTATGCTTCCACCAACGTGTATTACGGATCAGGATTCACCAACGGGTTGCCCGGCGTGCAATATCCCGGCAATTATCTGCCCAGCCATAGCGCTGTGGATCTTTCGCTGGGCAAGACCTTCGCCGAGAAATACACAGTTTCACTGACAGCCGTCAATGTCGCGAACCGCCGCGTGCAGCTCGATAACAGTCTCACCTTCGGCGGATTCCACTGGGACGAACCGCGGCAAATCTATGGAGAAATCCGCTACCGGTTTCGGTATTAGAACGCAAACATGAAGCGACGGCCGCCACGGCTGCGGCTAGCTCGGGGCTGCCATGCCGCCGACGTCACGGTGCCACTAGCGCCAGCGTCGGCGTTCCGCCAACTTTGAGAATGCGGCTCTCGCACATCTTCATGGTGTCGATCACCAGAATGCTGTGTTTCCGCGGAGCCATGGCATAAAGCACCTTGCCGTCGTTTCCGATCACCGCGCTCCAGAAGGGCATCTTGGTCCGGATGGTGCCGATCTTCCGCCATGTGCTGGTGTCGAGCACACGAAATTCGTACGCCGCTGAGTTTTCGGGGCGAACATTCGGAGGCCGGCCGTAATCCAGGTAAAAGCGGTTGTCGGAGCGATCGTAATCGCTGTTGTACCCCACGTAGACCCGGCTGCCGTCGGGCGAGGTCGGCCAAGCCGCAGGAGGAACGCGATTGGGCAGGACGGGATGAGCCATCGTCTCGGCAAATTCGTGGGTGGCTACGTTCATCTCCACAACCCCACCGTCTCCGCGAACGATCGCGATTCCCCGATCGCTGGGTACCTCAATCGCCTCAGCAGCGCCAATCCGCCTTTCCCACGGAAGTACGACGTCCAGGTTTTGGGTCTCGCGGGAGTCAGCGTCCACCTCAATCAGCCTGACCCGATTGGTTCTTGGGCAGAGAAAATCGAACTGACCCGCGTTTGGTTGAGAAATGAAGCGCCCTGGCCCGCAGTTCCCCAAATGCACGACGCCGGGCAGAAACTCGCCCACCCGCGTGTCGAAAGTGGCCAGCAGAAACGCATCCGCATCGGACGACTTGGGCGCGTCGATCAGGATCCGCAGCGCCAATCCATCGCCAGAAACCGCCATGGTTGAAAAGGGCCGGAGCCCATCCGTCACGGCGCGTCCGTTGACCAGGCCACTTTTGAGGACTACGCCCTGGACGGTATCGATCACCGCAAGTTCACTCGAACCGCCTTCCGTCGATGACGCAACATAGAGGCGGCTCCCGTCCGGCGAAAGCGCAAAATCGGCATCGTCGCCGGTCCGGATGCTGCCCATCACTTTGCTGGTTTCAGGATCGACCAGCCAGACGCGTCCGCCAGAGCCAACTCTGTCTGGCTTGGGATCAAGCACATACAGCCAACCGGGCATGGGCTTGGTCCAATGGGTTACGTCGATCTTCCAATCTTCAGACGGAGCTGTCTGCGGGGCTGTGCTAGGTGATGCGGTAATCTTGCCGTCTGCTGCGGCCGTTTGGCCGGAGAGCCTGGCGGAGCCGAGCGCAAAGAATACAAAAAGGAGACAAGGCAGGTACTTCAGGAGATTGGCTTTCATCATGTCCCTCCCAATCCCGAGCTAAAACCCCTAAGTCGCGCATTATAGTCGCGGTCGGCATCCTAAAACCTTACTGTGGCTTGGGCAGGTGCAGTCCGACCCTCACCCCCGCGTCAGTTTCTCGCGCAGCATCTCCTCCACGTCGCTTATTTTTTCTCCCATCACGTTCAGCTTGCGCGCGAGGCCTTGAATCTCCGCTTCGGCTCGGCGGTTCACGTCGTAGTCGAGCTCGCCGCGCAGCCGGTCTTTCGTGTCTTGCCGGTTCTGGCTCATCATGATGATCGGCGCCTGCACCGCCGCCAGCATCGACAGAAAGAGATTCAGCAAAATATACGGGTACGGATCCCAGGCCTTCCGCCCCAGCGCCGCATCGATGGTCATGTAGATGGCCAGCGCCATGCCGAACGCAATAATAAACGTCCACGAGCCGCCGAATCCCGCGACTGCGTCCGCAATGCGCTCGCCCAGGGTCGCGTCCTTTTCGATCACGTCGTTCGGATGGCGGTTGGCCCGCAGTCGCACCAGTTGCTGCGAAGCGTGAAACTGCCGTCCCAGCACGCGCAACATATCCATGCCAGCCAACGGCTTACGCTGCAGCAGCACGGCGATATCTTTCTGATTCACTTCCAGACACACGGCTTCGTCGACCGCCACCGCTTCGGTCTGATGCGGAGTCTGCTCCAGCATCGAGGCAAAGCCGAAGAACTCCCCGTGCGACGGCTCATCGACGACCACCTCCTGCTGATCCTGATCGACGGTCGACACGCGCACGCGGCCGGAGACCACCACATACGCCTGCCCGGTCGAGTCCCCGATCTTATAAATCCGCTGCCGCGGCGCATATGTTTTCAGCCGCACCTGTCCGGCCAGCACGGCGGTTTCTTCTTCATCGAGCAGCGCAAACAGTGGAACGTGTTTCAGCACTTCAGGGTTACATGCCATCGAAGCCCTCGCGGTGTAAACTCTCGACCCAGTTCAACGGCACTGAGAATTTCACAAAATCCCGGATCAAACAATCCAGATCGATGGCGTAGCGGCCGCCCTTCGCGTTAAAGTGAGTAGAACGTGACCAATCACCCTTATGGTTTTTGCCGCATCTCGTTGATTGCTCTCATCTGCGCCGGCACGGCGCTGGTTTCATCCTGCCAGCGCTCCAAGCCGCCTGCCGCCAAGCGCTATCCCTTCACCGGCCGCGTGATTTCGATCGACACACAGAATCAGTCCGCCGTCATCGACGGCGATAAAATCCCTGGCTTCATGGACGCGATGGCGATGCCATACAAGATCAAGCCGCCGGAGGAGCTGCGTCAACTGGCCCCGGGCGACTCCATTTCCGCCGAAGTCGTCGTCGTGCAGCCGGCAAGCGGTGACAACGGCGCTCCCGACTACTGGCTGGAAAATGTCAAAGTCACCGCGCACGCCAAGTCGCCGCCCGCCGCGGCCGCCAACATGCTCCACATGCCGGAACCAGGCGAGCAGGTCCCGGATTTTTCCTTGACCAATCAGGATGGGAAACGTATTTCGGTGAGGCAATATCGCGGCAAGGTTCTTCTCATTACGTTCATCTACACGCGTTGCCCCTTCCCCGATTTCTGCCCGCGCATGAGCGCCAACTTCGACGAAATCTACCAGCAGATGTCGACCAATGCGGCGCTGGCCAATATTCGCCTGCTCAGCGTCAGCTTCGATCCGGAGGGCGACACGCCCAAGGTTTTGCGCGACTATGCCTACTCTGTCGCCCATACCCACACACCTGCCCTGTTCGGCCGCTGGGAATTCGCCGTGCCACGCGCCGCCGACCTGCCGAAGATTGCCGAATTTTTCGCCTTGAGTATTACACCGCAAAACGGACTGCTCATTCATAACCTCAGCACAGCGGTCATCGGCCCCGACGGTAAAATCGTAAGTTGGTACCACGGCAACGATTGGCAAGTTTCCGATTTAGTCAAAGACGCGACGGAAGCGCCTGCCAGCAAGGGCTAGCCTGACTGGGATCGATTGCCGGATTGTAGAATTCAACGACAGTAGAATTGAACGACAGAAGATTGGGAATCTGAAAGAGGAATGTAGAAATGAAATACCTGCTGCTCATTCTGGCCGTATTCGGCGTAGTCGTCTCATCTCTCGCTTTACGAGAGCACTACCGCGAGTATGGCGATTCTCCCTGCAGCATCAATGAGCACTGGGACTGCGGCGTGGTTAATCACAGCCCCTACGCCATGCTTGGCCCGATTCCGGTCGCAACGGTCGGCATTGCCGGATATATTCTGATGGCCGCTCTCGCCTTGCTGCGCTCTTACCGCCTGCTGCTGGTCCCGACTTTCGGCGGACTCGCGTTCTCGCTCTACCTCGCCAACATCGAAAAGAACATTCTCGGCGTATGGTGCATCTATTGCGTGATTTCGCTGGGCATCATTTCGCTCATGTCATTGCTGAATCTAGGCGCGGTCGTCTCGCACATGGTGCGCAAACCATCCGCGGCGTAAGGCGTGCGGGCGCGTTCCGCGAGAAGATAAGGGCAGGCCGAAGAGAATTGCGGCCTACGAACGCCACGACACGAGGGGGCGATCCCCGTAAGGGTGTCCGGACCTCAAATGGCCTGCCCTGTAGTACTTGAACCACGAATTGCAGTCGTTGGCTATCGGGAGCGCACCCGGATCGTAAATCGGGAAAACTCCGAGCCGGACTTCAGGGCTACCCTTACTTCCTTCGGGCACCGAGTTTGCGATTGATGTCGCCGGCAAATTCGGTAAAGAAGTTGAGCAGCGCCCCATACCCCGCCTGCCCCAGTACCGCATAGCCTCCGTTGGCCCAAGCGTTTCGTGGATGCGGCTTCCACACCGTCGACATCAACCCCCCGCTCAACGCGCCTCCATACAGCGCCCACTGCGGTCGCAGTGTCTGCTCGCTCTGATCGTAGGTAAGAAAATTGCGCAGAATGGCATGCTTCGTTCTGGAAGCGAAGCCGCTGCATTTGCACTGATCGTAGCGCGGCTCATATTTCAGCGCCGCATCGCCCAGCGCTGCCAGACTGTTGGCCGCGATGAATTGCCCTTCGCGCGAAGCAAAGCGCTCCCCGTATCCGCCCCAGCCCTGGGGCCACTGCGGCGGTGAGTCGCGCATCTGGTCAAATGCCGCCTCGAACATGCGCTTCACATATGCGCTAGGTGTTGTCAGGGTCTGCTGCAAATAGATTTGCCGCCGCTGCTCCGAAGTCATCGGCACAAGTTTCCGGGTCTTGCTCACATACGGACCGGTGAGCCAGCCATTTTCCCAATCCCGCACCTTCACCAGAGCCTCTTCGCCGAATTTCTTCGTAGCGTCCTCAGCCTGCTGCGTCACCTGTCTCGTCTTTTCCCCTGCCGTCTCAGGCGGATTGGCATTCTCATCCTTTTTGTCAGTCGTGCCCTTGTCAGTCTGGTCGCGATCCGAAGGCTGATTCTGCGGAGACTGGTTTTGTGGAGACTGGTTCCGTGGAGACTGATCCGCAGGAGGCGGATTCGGCTGCGGGTTTGCCGGCGGCGCAGCCGGCGGACTCTGCTGATCTTGGGCGCGGCCGTTCACGCAGGCAAGCGCCAGCCAGCAGGCAAACCAAAAAAACGCGCGCCCCCGGTGCCCGTCGCGGTATAGCCTTCCCAAGCCTTCACCTTTCTGCGTGTCCAAAGTCGCGGCGAATTCCTAATCCCAGCTCTTTGCTCCCACCCGGCAACCCGCTAAACTCCTTTCGATGCACTCCCTCTACAACCGCGTTGCCGGACAAAGCGTCGAGCGTCTCGCCGCCCTCAGCGACGGCATTTTCGCCGTGTCCATGACTCTGCTGGTGCTCGATCTGCGCGTTCCGGCGGTCGAAGCCATTCACAGCGAGCGCGATCTCTGGCACGCGCTGGTGGTGCTCTCCCCACGTCTCGTGATTTTTCTAATGAGCGTCATGACCAACGGCATCTTCTGGGTCGGCCAGCAGACGCAGCTCAATCACTTCGCCCGCGCCGACCGCAATCTTGCCTGGATTCACATCGCCTTTCTCTGCGCCATCACGCTCACTCCGTTCACAACCTCGCTCCTGGCCGAGTTCATCCATTACCGCGTCGCTCTTCTAGTTTACTGGTTCAACATCGTCCTGCTCGGCGCCACCCTTTACTGGAGCTGGCACTACGCTACCCGCGCGCGGCTTGTGCGGGAAGACGCTCCCGAAAACATTCAGTCCGCCGTAATCCGCCGTATCGGGATCGCGCAGTCGCTTTACGCCGCCGGTGCGGCGCTCTGCTTCCTGAACACTTATTACAGCATCGCCGCCATTGTCCTGGTGCAGGTGAACTACGCCATTGCGCCAAGATTCTGCTGGGGGATTTTTTCGCGGAATGGCCGTGAGAAATAGATCGGAAGATCCCAGAGCGGGTCAACTCCGACGATAGAAGGAAAGATAGAAGGAAAAACGATAAAAAGAAAACCGAACCCCAACGTCATCGATGTCATCCTGAGGCGCGTTTTGTGCGCCGAAGGATCTATGCATTTTACTGCCGCCAACACGTGCACAGATCCTTCGCTTCGCTCAGGACGATAAAGCTGGGTGTTTCCTTCTACCGTCAGATTGGGTCATTCCGGAAGGTCAGGGCAGATCGACTAGGGAACCACAATTAGGGAATCACAAATTCGATAAACGGAAGGCTATTCGCAAGTCCGCGGCAAAGAACTTTCCTACCCTCTCTCGAATGCGTGCTTCTTCTCCAACTCCTCCACGGCCACACGCCGCGCGTTCTCAAATCGCTCTGCCTGATTCATCAGGCCAGCGGTCGCTTCGGCCCATTCACCCTCAATTCGCACCAGCCCCTGCGCCGCCAGCAGCCGCGCCGCGATCTCAATCAAATGTGCCGGCGTGGTCTGTAAATACTGCGCGTCCGCCGGATCGCCAATCCACACTCGCTTGGATTCACCGAGTTTCGTCTCCCAGTAAATTTTTCTCTCGACAAACTCCGCCATCGCTTCATCCGAGGCCTTGCCGAAAATCCATTGCTGCCGTTTGAAGTCGTAATGGCGGCTGGAAAACGGTACCGGCAATAATTTTCCCGATTTCACAAACTCGATCTGCCGCCGGTCCACTTCCTTGCGCAGGGCATTGATCACTGGAGCTTCGGCGTCCGCCGGCTCAAGCGACGGCATCACCTCGCGCACGGTCTGCGACAAATTGACTGCCACCAGCGCATGCAGTCCGTCCGACTCCGCCAGTTGAATGTCGCCATGCAGCACCCAGAAGTCCGCGCCCGACGTCGAAGCATGAAACGGCCACTCCAGCCGAAACCTCAACGGCAGTCCGTTCAGCGTCACCCAGATTTTCTTGCTCGCCGTGTTCCGCGCTTCATCGGGCATCCCGCCACTTCCCTGTGCCTGCGTCATATCGCATCTCTGAGATCGGAGGTAAAAACGAAGGGGACGGTCATCGTCCCCGATTCCAGAAAAGATTCTATCGAAACTGCGCTACTTACCGTCGAGAGTGGCGCGCACCCGCTCCGCCAGATCGAACTTGGTAAAGGGCTTCGGCAGCAGGTTCGTGCCCGGCTCCAGCACTTTGTGCTGCACCACCATATCGTCGGTGTATCCCGTCATATAAACGATTTTTGTCTGCGGACGCTTCGCCAGAAGTTTCTCCGCCAGTTGCCGCCCGCTCATGCCCGGCATGATCACGTCAGTCAGCAGCAGATCGATCGGCTCCGAGAAAGTTCCTGCTGTCTGCATGGCCTGCTCTGCGCTCGACGCCGCCAGCACTCGATAGCCGTAGCCTTCCAGAAAAATCCGAGTCAGCTCCCGCAGGTCGGGCTCGTCCTCGACCACAAGGATTGTCTCTGGCCCTCCCGTCACTTGCCCGTTTGCATGCCGCGCTTCGGGGCGCCGCGGCGCTTCATTTTCCGCCGGCAGATGAATGCTGAACTCCGTTCCGTATCCCACATCGCTGCGCACTTCGATGCTGCCGCCGCTCTGCTTCACGATGCCATACACCGTCGACAAGCCCAGCCCCGTGCCTTTGCCCATCGGCTTGGTGGTGAAAAACGGTTCGAAGATGTGCGACAGGGTTGCCGCATCCATCCCCTGCCCGGTGTCGATTACTTTCAGCATCACATACGGTCCTGCCGCCAGTTCGAGATCGCGCGCCTGTTCCGGGTTGAGCTCCACATTCGAGGTTTCCATGATGAGCTTGCCGCCCTCGGGCATGGCATCGCGCGCATTGACCGCCAGGTTCATCAGGACTTGCTCCACCTGTCCGGGGTCCGCTTTCACTGCCATGAGCGAGGGATGCAGGCTGGCGATCAGTTCAATATCCTCGCCAATCACGCGGGCCAGCATTTTCTGCACGTCCGACACGGCTTCATTCAAGTCCAGCACCTTCGGCTGCAGCACCTGCTTGCGGCTGAAGGCCAGCAGCTGCTGGGTCAGCGACGCGGCACGATCCGCCGCCCGCCGAATTTGCTCCAGCCCGCTGCGGGTCCTTGCATCTTCTCCCGCGCTCGCCAGCAGCAATTCCCCGTGCCCCATGATAATGCTCAAAATATTGTTGAAGTCATGGGCCACACCGCCCGCCAGGCGCCCGACCGCCTCCAGTTGCTGCGCATTCCGCAACTGTTCTTCCAGCTGGCGGCGCTCGGTGATGTCAATCAGAACTCCCCGCGTCAACCGCTTGCCGGTCATCGGATCGTGCACAATCACGAGTTCGTCGCGCAGCCACACTTCCTGCCCATCCTGCCGCCGCATGCGGTATTCCACGCGCAGTGGCCGGCCTTCTTCCCAGGTGTCTTCCTGCCTGGCGACCTCGTAGTCTTCCGGATTCAGGTGATTCCACCAGAACGACGGATCGGCCAGACATTCCTCCTGCTGGTAACCAAGAATCGTGCGCACCTGCGGGCTGACATAAAGAAACGCGCCCCGCGCCCCAGCCTCGGCCAGATACGAAATCGCCGGAACCTCCTCCACCAGTTGCCGGTATTTCGCTTCCGCCTCGCGCAGCGCGGCCGTCGCCCGCCTTCCCTCCTCCTGCGAGCGGATCGCGGTGATGCCGTAGGCCAGGTTATTCGCCATCTCCGAGAGCAGTTGCACTTCCGAGCTCTCAAAGGACCCTCGTTGTCCGGAATAAATTGCCAGCGCGCCAAAGCAGGCGCCTGCCACGCGCAACGGCAGCGCGATCAGCGCAGCGTATCCTCGCTGCACCGCCGCTTCGCGCCATGGCGCAAAACGCGGATCGCTCTCCGTATCCGCGACCACCCACACCTGATTTTCCCGGATCGCGCTTCCCACCGGGCCCCGCCCTGAGTCGTCGTCCGACCAGGTCACCACAATCCCCGTGAGATATCCGTCTTCGTGTCCCGCATACGCCATTGGGGTCACGGTTTTTGCCTCCCCTGGGAGCGCATAACCGATCCACGCCATGCGATAGGCACCCATTCGCACGATCAAATCGCAGATCTGCTGCAGCAGTTCCTGCTCGCTGCCCGCCTGTGCCAGCGCCTGATTGCAGGCGCTCAAAGCGTGCAGCGCACGGTTCAGCCGCCGAAGCTCTTTATTGACCGCGTTGTCATTTTGGGTTTCCGGGGAAGCTTCGGTCGGAGAGGGTTCGGTCGCAGAAGCTCTGGTCGCGGAGGGCGACGGCGGAAAGTTCGCTTGCGACTCCTGGCTAAGACCCAGCGTTGGTTCTGCACCCGATCCAGTGGACTGTGGTTTTGAATACGTCATCTTGGGACAGCTGTAACCCCTGAACAGCTTTCTGCCTGTATTTTTGGTGTATAGATAGTGTACAGGTTCCCGCCGCCCTGCGGAGATTACCTCCGTTCCCACCGCTAAAAATTTTAGTGCGCATTTTCGCCAGTCGTCTCCACCAGCCATCCCAGCAGTCCGCACAGGCAGAAGCCGACCGCATTAAGCAGGCCGTGCGTTCTCGCCATCTGCGGGATGGTTAGCCAGTCGCGGTGGACGAAATCTCCAACGGCGTACACTCCAGAGAAAAACATAGCCGCGAAAACCGCTCCAGCCGCAATCTGCAGCAACAGTCGCGCGGCCGGTTTTTCCGCCTGCGTTCCCTGCCAGCGCAAAACAACTCCCAGACACGCCACGCTCGCCGAAAACAAAACTGCGGCGCTCATCTTCAGCGCCGGAGAGATCACAAACCCGGCCGCCACCAGATAAGGCAAAACCACAATAGCGATGACCAGCCGCTCAATCCAGGAATTCCGTCTTCGATCCCGCGCGAATCGATCCCGTGCGAGTCCTTCCTGCGCGAATCTTTCGCGCGCGAATCGATCTTCTCCGAATCGCTTCTGCCGGGATCGCAGCAGGGCCGCGGCAATCGTCGCCGTAGCAAATCCCGCATAATGAAAGTGCACCGCCGTCAGCAGCCCGATCGGTTCCTGAATTCCCATCGGCCTCATTCCCAGCCGGGACGCGACCAGCCAAACTCCGCCCACCCCGAGATCGATCCGCGCCACGGACCCCGCAAGCGCCGCAACTCGTGCGGCCACGGAGTGGGCAGGGACGGTGTGTGTGGCCACGGTGTGTGTGGTCACGGAGCGTGTGGCCACGGGCGCCTCGCCCGTGCGCTTTTTACCGAACTCTCGCCACAATCCCACCACCCCATCCAAGGCTATCAATCCACAAACCGCCATCCACCCCAAAGCCACGAGTCCAGCCGTCCTCCCCGGCGGCATACAAATCGCCACGACTGCAAACCCCGCTCCCACCGGCTGAATCCGCCGCGCGACTTCCATAACCCAACCGCCCGCGCCCATCACCCGCCCCAACTCCATCCCCAGCGGAACAATGACCAGCGGCGCGAACAGAAACAGCAACTCGAGTTCGCCGATCCGCACCATCCCCACTCGCGCCAAGGCCGCCAGCACAGCCCACGCCGCCGCGCCAGCGGTCGCAGAGGTCCTCGCGATCTTGTCATCAAGCATGGAAGGAATCCCTTTCTCAGCCGCTCGCTCCACCGTCGTCTCCATGATGGCCCTCCAACAATCAAGCTGTTGCTTTTGAAAATGCTCCGTCGCGAGCCGCCCTGGTTGCCGGGGTGCCCCACCTCTGGCCGGTTTTGCCAGGGGTGGGGGATTTTCCCCGCCGATCTCATCCCACCGGCCGAATCGCCGCCACGGCAAATATCGCGACCAACACAACCAACGATCCCACATAAACCACATCAAGCGCCCCGATTCTCCCGCCGCACTTCCCGGTCGTAATAAAAAATCTGCAGCCCGATCCGCAGCAGCCAGAACGACGCCATGAATCCGCTCAGAAACCTTCCCAGCGTACTTGCTCCCGCCAGCTGTGACGCAAATCCAAAACACAGCGCCGCAAACAATCCCACCACGATCACGATATAAATCCAGTGCACATAAAAAATCTGCCGCAGAAATCTTGGGACTCCGGCCAGACGTTCGCGCACCCGCAGCCGTCCCGGCAGAGGAATGTTCGCCACCATGATTCCCAGGTGCACCACCCCCGCGCCCCAAATCAGCTGCCGCATCATCCCGATTGTCATTGGCAACCTCCGCCTCATGATTCGTCTACGGCTCACTTTTTCAATAATGCCGCGCCAATTCCGACGCATACCCTCGCCCGACCCGATCCGCGTTCTCTTCCAGCCATTCGCTAAGGAGCGTCTGTCCACTCGCCGGCCCGGGCGTCACCAGCAGATTGCGCATCAGTCCTTCGTACTCCTCCCAGGTAAGCACAACATCCCGCATCAGCCATCCAGTTAGTAACGTCGCAACGTAAGCCGCCGTTTTTGGAATGTGAACGCAGCGCACCTCCTTGCCTAGCCGCTGCGCGATAAGCCGCACCAGTTCTTCGAAGCTGTATGTCTCTGGCCCAACCGCGTCCCGGATCGAGTTTTCCTGCTGCTCGACGGAGCCAGCCAGCAGCCGCGCCATGTCCTCAACGTAAATTGGACGAACGCCGTAACGCCCATCGCCGGGAATGCCGAACACCGGAAACTGCCGCACGAACCACGCGATGTTGTTGACCAGAATGTCCTCGGTCCCGAAAACCACCGTCGGCCGCAGGATGGCGTAAGAAAGCCCCGACGTGGTCACCGCCTCCTCGACCTGAGCCTTACCTTTGTAGTAAGCGAGGGGCGATTCCACAGACGGATTGGCGATGCTGACGTACACGATTCGTTGAATGCCGGCGTCCTCTGCCGCCCGGATCAGTGTGCGTGAATTGCGAACTGCAGTCTCGAAGGTTAGGTCTGCGTGAGGAAAGCGTATCCAGTACGTATTGATCAGTGTCGACGCGCCTGAGAGGCTTTGCCGCAATTCGTCAGGCCGGTCAAAGTTGTAGGGAAAGATCGCAACTCGCTCGCCAAAGGGATTCGGGCGTTGGGGATGAGAGGTGAGGGTGCGAACGCAATATCCGCGATCGAGCAACTGCCGCGTGGCGTACTTCCCCGTATAACTCAACGCCCCTGTAATGACTACCGTGTCCGTCATTGGAGGGTGATCCTGTCGTATCAGATCGTTCTGTAGCCGAAGAAACACACCGGCAAAAAAATTTACCCGGCCTTCTTCCGCACCTTCGTTCCCATGCGCAATAATTTCCGCACTGTCCCCGTTGGCAGCCGCTTCATTTGGTCATAGAGTTCCGTCACTGCCTCAAAAAATCCCGCCATGGCTTCCAGCCGCTCCCGCGTGTAGTCCGCGCCCGGCTCTTTCGCATCCAGCTCCGCAAGGCAGCGCCGCAGTACTTCCCGCGTCGGATCGATCTCCCGCCGCTTCCTCTGCTCGATCACCAGCCGAAACATCTCCCACACGTCTTTCATCGATTCATAATGTTCCCGCCGGTCGCCGAGCACGTGCACCGCCCGCACGATTCCCCAGGTTTCGAGTTCACGAATGGAGGTGCTCACATTGGACCGCGCCACGCTGAGCGTCTCGGCAATTTCCTCGGCCGGCAGCGCCCGCGGCGACAAATACAGCAGCGCGTGAATCTGCGCCACCGTCCGGTTGATCCCCCACCGCGTCCCCATCTCGCCCCAGTGGAGAATGTATTGGGTTTGCAGTCCTGTCAGTTCCGCCATATCGTTTAGTTCAGTACAGACAGAATATACAGAATTATGTGCCGGTTGTCAAGCCGGGCACACCGTTCCCAAGCAGGCACCCGCAATGCGATCCCGCTAAACACACCGACGCACCTTTGCGGTGCGTCGGTCTGCGCTCACCCCTGGGTTGTAGGCCTCAGCCTCTCAGGCTGCTTCCTTCGGCCGCGTCACTTCGAAACCAGGCGCCGAAATGTGCGGCATTCCCGGCGCATCCCACTCGTTGGGGCTCTCCGTGAAGGCGTAGGCGTTGGAGTTCGGGTTCGCCAGAATGGTAGCTTCGACATACTGGCCTGCCGGGACGGTATAGCTGCTCGCGCCGCACCAGGTGCCGCAGTTTGCCACGGTCACGTCTGCCGAGGTGGGGTTGTACCAATAAAACGGCTGTCCCTTCGCCAGAGTTCCGTCGATCGATCCGTCTTCAATATTGATGCTTGGGCTGGGCATAACAACACTCCTCCTGATTTTGAAATGAATCTCTTACACTTTTTTCAGGGCTCATCTCACGCCGCTTCCCCGGGTCGAGGGACGGCGAACGTGGGCGCCGAAATGTGCGGCATCCCCGGCGCTTCCCATCCTGTATCCGTAAAGCTATACGGCCCGGTCGGATTCTGCAGAATATGAGCCTCGGTCGTGGCGTTCGCGTTCACAATGAAGTCCGCCTGTGTACAAAATCCGCCACAACTCCCGAGCGTGACTTGGTTGGCAGTGGGGTTGTTCCAGTAGAATGTGCATCCCTTGGTGAGCTGGCTGGATCCGCTCGCATCGCGGACATCGACCATAATCGGCATGGTAGTTCCTCCTTAGAATTTTGGGACTTGTCCCTTTTCCCCTATTTCTGGTGCATGAGAGCTTGATAGCGTGGGTTATCGTGGAGGTTGTCGAAGGGCGCGCCTGTGGCAACCACTGACCGGGAATAGCCTGCAGCCAGAGCCTTACTCAGCCACTCCAACGCAGGCCCCGTTTCGTGCAACTGGTTGTACACCACGGCCGCATTCAAAAGCAACTCCTTGTCGCCATGTCCCAGTTCTAAAGACCGGTCCAGATAGTTGAGCGCCTGTTGCCGCTCGCCCAGCATGGAGTGGTAACTGGCCAGGTCGCCCAGCACGCCAGGATCGCGCGGATTCACTTTCAATTGCTGCTCGGCCAGTGAGATTGCCTTGCGGTAAGTCGACGACGCCGAGGCAAGGTCGCCGCCATAATAATAGGAATCGCCCATGTTGCCCCAGGTCTGGTAGTCGCTGTCATCCAGCTTGAGCGCTTCCTTGTAATTGCCCACTGAATCCCGAAAACGGTGCAGCCGGAATTGCGCCACCGCCATATTGTTGTAAGCATCCCGCGTCGGACGAATGCCGACCGACTTGGCGAACGCCTGCGCGGCCTCATCATCCTTGCCCTCATAAAGCAACGCCGCTCCCAGATTATTGAGCGCCAGGTAACTATCGGGATCGAGTTTCGTCGCGCGCTCGAAGGTCGCCGCGGCCTTTTCATAATCCGCCTGGGTGAGGTAGTAAACCCCAAGCATGTTGTACACGCGCCAGTACTGCGGCCGCACGGTGATCGCGCGCTTGTAGGTTTCCTCCGCCTTATCGGGCTGATTCAGGTGCTGGTAGACCGTGGCCAGGCTGGTATAAGCCCGGTCGTTGGTCGGATCCAACTCTACCGCTTGCTGGAACTGCTCGGCAGCCTTCTCATATCGGCCGGTGCCATCTTCCAGCAAGCCCAGGCACAGGTGGCCTTCGGCGCCCGCATTGCCCAGGTCGACCGCCTTATCGCATGCCTGCTGCGCGGGAGTGATCCACTGTTTCTGTTTCCCGCCCATCTGATAGCGCAGCCAGTAGGTCTGCCCCAGTGCGGCCTCAGCCTGCCCGTAATTCGGATCGATTTTCAAAGCCTGCTTGAATACGATCTCGGCGCTGGTCAGGTTTTCCGGCCGGCGCGGGTCCTGCAGATAGCCGCGTCCCTGCACGTAGTACTGGTAAGCCTCGGGAAAAGTGGTTGAGTGTGCGCCCAGCGCCTGCTTCTCTTCGCTGCGTAGCGGAAAGTTGAGCGCCGCCGCCACGCCGTTGGTCAGCTGATCTTCGATGCTGAACAAATCCGAAACCGGCGCCGTGATCGAGTCGCCCGCCAGATTCCTCCCGCTCCGGGCGTCGGTCAGGCTATACGATGCCCGCACCAAATCGTTCGACTGCTCCAGTGACACGGCCAGCCCCAGGCTCACACCGAATTCTTTTTTCGCATCGGACAGCGTCAGAACATTCTTGTCGGCGAGCGTGCGCGCCGGGACTACCTCAAGATCGTGATTCGCGCTCAATTGCGAAAGTTTCGCCGCTACATCCTCGAGCAATCCTTTGCCGAACGCGGTCAGTTTAGGATCGCCCGATGCCGCCATCGGCAGCACCGCGATGCTCTTTCGTTCCGGCACCAGAGAAGCCGTCGGCGCGGCCGATCCCGCAACCTTCGAGGCCATCCGCCGCAGCAGCCGCGGCCCCCAAATAATTCCTGCCGCCAGCAGAATCGCCAGCGTGCCCGCCGCCGCAATCTGCATTTTTCTCTTCGGCGTCCACGTCGCCGCCGCCTGCGTCGATTTCAGCTTCTTTCCCGATTCGTAATCCTTCTTCAACCGCAGCAGGTCGTGATGAATCTCCGCCGCGCTCTGGTAGCGCAAATCGCGATTCTTCACCAGCGATTTGTCGATGATCTCCTGCAGCCGGTGCGGCAATCCCGGCATCGATTCGTTCAGCGACACCGGCGCTTGCCCAAGGATCGCGTGTACCGTCACCGCCCATGTCGGTCCCGAGAAAGCCTGCCTGCCGGAAGCCATCTCGTAGAGCAACACGCCGAACGAAAACAAGTCGGTGCGCGCATCCAGTGCTTCGCCCCGCGCCTGCTCCGGCGACATATAGGCCACCGTTCCAATCGCCGCGCCCGTGTGCGTCAGCGGCCCGGTCGACGACAACGTCGGGTCCGAGGAACTGGAAAGGTCGGGAGCCGTCAGCTTCGCCAGCCCAAAGTCGAGAATCTTTGCCTGTCCGCGCCCGGTAATAAAAACATTCGCCGGTTTGATGTCGCGGTGCATGATGCCCTTGGCATGTGCCGCCTGCAGCGCGTCGGTGATCTGCAACGCCCAATCCAGCAGCGTTCCCAGCGGCACCGGCTGGTCGCCGATGCGCTCCCGCAAAGTCTGCCCTTCCAGAAACTGCATCGCGATGAAGGGCTGCCCGCGGTCTTCGTCGATCTCGTAAATCGTGCAGATGTTGGGATGATCCAGCGCCGACGCCGTGCGCGCCTCGCGTTTGAACCGCTCCAGCGCCCGCGGATCGCGCGTCGCCGTGTCAGGCAGGAACTTCAGCGCAACCATGCGGCCAAGGCGAGTGTCCTCGGCTTTGTAGACGACTCCCATGCCGCCCGCACCAAGTTTTTCGAGAATGCGATAGTGCGAGACAATCTGGTCGTTCATTGGCGCGCAACCCCAGCGGAGCCCCAATTATCTGCATGGTACTGAACGCGGGAAGGTGGCGCAATAGTCGGAAAGGAGAGCTTAATGAACTACGAACCAAATCGGTCCGATGAGTGTGTCTAGATGACTGGATGAGTGGGACTGAATGAGCGGGACTAGATACGTGGGGCTAGATATGTTTGACTGGCGCAGCGCCTCTGGCGCTGCGTTAAGGATTTGTTTCCGGGAGCGCCTCTGGCCCCCGAGGTCATCACGGTGAGTCTTCGGCTAAACTCCAGCGCCTTACTTCTTTTTTCCCAGTTTCCGGGAAATCTCTTCCACAATCTTGGGCCGCAGATCGGCCAGCACACTGTCCACGATGTTGGCAATGCCATCGGGATCGGAATCCGATGCCGCCGGAAGTTCCTCGGGATTGTGCTCGGCCCCCGCTGCCACCGCCATCGCCGCCGAATCCTGGGGCGCACCCGTTTGCGGGGCCTTGGGATCGTCCGATTCGCGAATGCGCCGCCAGTTCGCCCACGCGGCGGCAGTGGTTGCTGCGATTTCCGATTCTTTTTTTGCCATCTCCCCTAACCCTCCGTGAGCCGGTTGCGCCGGCGCAGCTGTTTCCACTCTTTCGCGATCTGCCGGATCGCGCGAAATCCCGTCGGACGAGGCCTCCTTTGACAAAGCCGCATCCGCCGAAGTCTGCTCTGCTGAAACCTGCTCCGACGAAACTTGCTCTAACGAGGCTTGCTCCTGCGAGACATTCCCGGCCGCACTGTCGCTCGCAGCCACGTGCTGCTCGGGCTCGGGTGCCACGATTGCTGCTGCAATCTGCGCCGTCGCAAGTTCCGCGGTCGGCGCATCGGCAGGATGCAATTCCTCCACCACCGGATGCACCGCCGCAGGCTGCGACTCTTCGCTCTTTTTCCCACGCTCAAACTGAGAATCGTCTTCCAGTCCCCGCTTGGCGCCCAATTCCTCCGCCGCGATGCTTGGATGGCGCTCCTCTGCCGCGGCTTCGCTGACCTGCCGGTCCGCCGAACCGGCCTCAACCGAAGAAGAAGACGTCGTGGACGCTGCAGGCAAATGCGCCGCCTGCCCCGGAGCCAATTCGGAAGCCGATGCCGCCGCCTGCGCTACGTATGATGCCGCTGCCGTTTCCAGTTCCTGAATCGCCGCGCTGATCGCATCCTTAGCCGCGCCCGCTACTGCCTCCAGGGTCTCCGAAACTTGTGTCTCCGAAACCTGCGTCGGCGTCACTTCCGGCGGCGTCACTTCCGGCGCCGCAATCGCGCTCGCCGGAGCCGCAATTTCCAGCGCCGTCTCTTTCGCGGATGCAGCTTCTGAGAAGCCCGCCGAAGCCGACGGCTCTGCCACGGCCACTGCAGCCGGCTCCGGAACCTCAGCCGCCGCAAATCCCTTGTACGCGCCGTCTGCCGCGGCAAAGGCCGCGAACGCCTTCTGCATTTCTTTTTCCAGAGAGACCGCAGCGTCCTCCGGCGCCAGCGCCACGGCTACCGCGGTCCAGCGCGAGTTCGTTGTCGCAACTCCGCTTCCCGCCGCCATCGCCATCGCCATCGTGACCGGCTCGTCCGCGCGTGAGGGCGCATCGTGCTGAACTGCCGCGCTGCCTGCGCTCGTCTCCGCCACTACGGGCTGGCCAGCTTGCTCCCGATGAGGCAGTTCCTCCGCCAACTCGCCTGCTTTGGTTTCGCGCGCCTCGATCTTCTCCTCAGCCTTCTGTTCCGCAGTCTCCGCCTTGGCGGCCGTCTCCGCCTGCGCACTCGCGCCCGAAGCCGGCGAAGCCGCACCCTGTTCGGCCGCAGCCCGCGTCTCCGCGGGAGCGGCAGGCTTGGCTTCTTCCTGAACTGCCCGCGGCGGCGTTGTGCTCGCCCGTTCCGCAACCGTCTCCGCGCTTTTGGCCGCTGCCACGCTGTTCTGCACCTGCGCCGCCGCCGCCGCCAGCGCCGCAATCTCTTCCGGAGTCACGTCCTTGGGCAATCCCTGCGCCGCTAGCGCTCCCACATCGACGCGCGCATCTTCCGTTTTGGCTTCCTGCGCTTTGGCTTCCTGCGCTTTGGTTTCCTGCTGCGACCGTGCAGATGGCGCTTCCACCACCGTTCGCAGGTCCTTGTTCACCGCGTTGTAGATCGCGCCATCGTCGCCATCGTCCTTTTCCGCGGACTTCTTCTTCGCCGAAGGAAAATTGATCCGGCTCTTCCACCCCGAATCTTCTTCCACCGCCATCGACTTGTCGTAGCGGCCTTCCTCGATCGCGGCAATGCTGCGCGCAAAGCGACCCGGCTTCGAGCTTTCCGATCGCGGCACAATCTTGTCTTCCAGCTTGGCCAGTGCGCTGAGCAGTTCGCTGGCTTCAAAAGGCTTGACGATAAAGCCATCGGCGCGCGCCCGCTTGGCTTCCTCTGGTTTGAATGGTTCCAGTTTTCCCACCGTCAGCAGCACCGGAATGCGCGCGGTTTCGCCGGCCTCCTTGAGGCGCTGGCACACCTCCAGACCGCTGTAGCCGGGCATGTAAACGTCAAGCACGATCAGGTCGGGTTTCAGCTCGGCAATCCTCTTCAGGGCCGCCGAACCGTTGTTGACCGTGATGACTTCGTAGCCCGCATCCGCGAGGATTTTCCGCCCCATATTCTGAGCGGTGACGCTGTCATCGGCGAGCAGTATCTTCCTGGCCAAAGGTTTCCTCTGAAGCGGGGAGATACCGCGAAGGTAACCTGCCCCTCAACGTAAGTCAATGATCTGGAAGGGAAGTAACCAGTTACCAGTGGTCAGCACCTACCGCGCAGACAAGCGGGCCGGCGTTGCGCCGGCCGCAGAGATCCTAAAACCAGCGCTCTATCGGGGCGGTTACCAGGATCCGGGGCCCCGTCCGAAGGCTGAACTTACAAGGCTCGAACTTACGAACTTCGCCCTGTCGCCTTTCAGAACGGAATGATCTTCTTCAGTCCTTTTTTCTTCTTCTTGCGGCTGCTGGAAATATCCTGATCGCTGGCTAGCTGCGAACCGTCGTCCGCACTCGCGTTCGACGACGATCCCGGATGGATTTCATTCACCTGCGGCGGCGGCGGCAGCGTCTGATCCGTGCCATTGTCCGTCGGCTTCAGCTCGTTCGGATCGGCGGGCACATTCGGCTTCAACTCGTTCGGATCGCTTCCCCCGGCCGTCGCCGCCGCGCCCGGCCGCCCAAATGGAGAGCTGCCCATCGAGGAGTCCGTCCCTGCCGCCGGAGCCGGTTCGTTCGCTGCGGGCTGCGTCGGCTGTACGACTTCCACACCCAGAACACCTTTCGCCGGCGGGCCCATCGCTCCCATCGCCTCGGTTCGAATCACGTCCCCCACTGAGAGGGGCTCGGTTTCCACCAGCGACGGTTCCCCCACCTTCGCTGCCTGCGTCACATCCGGACCTCTCTTCACAAACGACATCGCTCTCTGCAGTGGATTGGCTTCGCCTCGGCTGGCCATCTCCGCTTTGTTCTGCGCCACGGCAGCCTTGGTCGGGCGCGGAATAGGCTGCTTCAGCGCCTCCAGCCGCCTCTTGGCATCGTCGGAGCGGTCCATCACCGGATAGCGCGTCAGGATTTGGTCGTATGCCTTCGACGCCTCTTTGGCCAGCTCTTCAATGTATTTCGCCTTCCCCGCTTCCGTCCCGCATCCCCGCGGTAGCCCGTGCGCGTCGCAAGTCGGAGCCGCACGCAGCCGCGCGATCTGTCCCTCATAATCCTGACCCAGCAGATAGAGCGCCTCATCGGCCCGGCTGTACAACGGATACTTGTTGACCAGCGATTGCAGCCGCGCAATCGATGCCGGATACGACTCGCGCAAGTAATAGAACCGGCCAATTTCAAACTCGCGCTCCGCCAGCACTTCCTGCACTTCGAGCAGCCGCTGCTTCGCCTCCGGCACCAGCTTGCTGTCCGGATACGTCAAAATCATCTTGCGGTATTCGTCTTCGGCGCGCTTGGCGTGCGTGAAATCGCGGTCCGCCTTCTCCATCTGCTGATAATGAATGTTCGCAATCTTCAGCTGCGCTTCCGCCGCCTCCGGCATATTCGGAAAGAAAGTCTCGAAGTCGTCATACTCCTGCTCAGCCTGCGCCAGCGCCGCAGTTCCACCCTCCGCGTACCAGGAATCGCCCACCGCCAGTTTGGCCCGCGCCACAAACTCCGAATCCGGATAAGTATTGATCAAAGTCTGCAGCGTCAGCCGAGCCACGTCGAACCGGTTGTGATGCATCGCGTCCATGGCCTTGTCGAACAGCACTTTATCCGGCTGCTTCGACCCAATATTCGCCAGTGGGTTCACCGATTTCTTGTTCGTGCAAGCCGCCCCAAACAGCAGCAATACAACCGCGCAAATCAAAGTAGCTCGACGTGACATAAGACCTCAGGAATTTCGTTTGTGCAATTGCTCGTGTGGGGACGAACGCCCCCGTCTGTCCCTTGAGAGAAAGCTCGAGTGCACGACCACGGGATCTACACCTTTTGCATCGCCGCTTCCGTAGCCGCCTTCAGCAGCGCCCCGGCATTCTTCTTTGGATCGCCGCTGCCGAACACCGCGTTGCCCGCCACCAAAATTTCTGCCCCCGCCCGCACCACATCTTCGACCGTGTCCAGCCCCACCCCACCATCCACTTCGATGCGATACCCCAACCCGCGTTGCCCGCGAATCTCGGCCAGACGGCGCATTTTGTGCAGCGTCGTCGGAATAAACTTCTGCGCCCCAAACCCCGGATTCACCGACATCACCAGCACATAATCCACAATGTCGAGCACTTCCGAAAGCGTCTCCACTGGCGTCGCCGGATTGATCACCACCCCCGCCCGGCAATCGTGGCTCCTGATCAAATGCAGCGTCCGGTTTAAGTGCCGCACCGCTTCCTGATGCACCGAAATCCAGTTCGCCCCCGCATCGGCAAAGGCAGGAATATATTCATCCGGATTCTCGATCATCAAATGGCAGTCGAGCGGCAACTCCGTCGCCCTGCGCAACGACTTTACCACCGGAGGCCCAAGCGTGAGATTCGGTACAAAATGCCCATCCATAATATCCACATGGATGACACTCGCCCCCCCCTCCGCCGCGGCGCACACCTGCTCGCCCAGCCGGGCAAAATCAGCCGCAAGAATCGACGGTGCCAGTTCGATCAACCTGGGGACCTCAGCAATCAGGAACTCTCGAAGAGAACGCTGCCCGAAATTCTAACACGCAATGCTCGTGTGTGGACCGATGGACAATACCGTGGAAGAGCGGCGCTTCAGCGCCGCGTCAAGCTCGAAACGTCAAGCTCGAAAAAAGAAGCGGGCTTCAGCCCCCTGAGGCCCCAAGCCGTCCGCCATGTTACCCTCGTCCCGCGTGCCCGCGCTCACCCACATTCCGCCCGCGGCCTTCAGCGTCACCGCTGTATTCCTCTGGGGCATGTCGGACTTCGCCGGAGGTTACGGCTCGCGCCGCGCCAACGCTTTCGTCTTAACCGCCTTCTCCCACATCTGCGCCTTCGCCCTCATGTTCACCCTAGCCCTCGCAACTCACGGAGCATTCCCCTCCCGCACCAGCATCCTCTGGGCGCTCGCCGCCGGTGCCATCGGAGGCTTCTCCATCGCCGTCTTCTACCGCTCCCTCGCCGCCGGACAAATGGGCCTCACCGCTCCCATCGGCGCACTTCTGGGCGCCGCCATCCCCACGCTGGTCGACGTCGCGCTCGAAGGCGCTCCCACCCGCTGGATGATCGCCGGCTTCGCCCTCGCCATCCTGGCCATCTGGCTCATCACCCGCCCCGAACCGCGCAGAGACCAGAACAACAACGGCAATGGCGACAATGGCGAGAACGACAGCGCCAACGACGACTCGGGCCGCCCGAAAGGCGTAGCTACCGCCGCGCTAGCCGGAGTCGGTTTCGCCGGATTCTATCTCTGCGTCCACCAGGCAACCGGCTCCCCCATATGGATCGCGACCATCTCCCGCATCGGATCGTTCACCGCCACTGCCATCGCTTTGCTGGTCATCCGCGTTCCACTCTCGCTCGACCGCTCCAGCGCCGCCTTCGGCATGTTCGCCGGATGCTTCGACATCATCGGCAGCGCCCTGTTCGTTTTCGCCAGCCAGCACGGCCGCCTCGACGAAGCCGTAGTCATCACCTCGCTCTATCCCGCGGTCACTGTCCTGCTGGCACGCCTCGTCCTGAAAGAACGCTTCAGTCCCTGGAAACTAGCGGGCCTCTTAGCCGCGCTAGCCGCAGTTCCCCTGATCGCCGGGGGATGATCAGGAACTGCCCGTGGGGTGCGCGGGCGACTCGCCGCTCGGTCTTGCGGCAGTTCGCCTGCACCAGCTCCGCCAAACCCGCTCATCTTGACGTCTTGCCTAGCATGTCAGTCGATTCACTATTCGTCGCGATTTCCGCTATACTCCGCCCGTCCAAACTTGCTCCCTCGGAGACGCCTCCCTGGCGATCGTTCTATCACGTGCCGCAGCGCCCGCCACGGTTGAGTTTGCAGGCCGGGCAAAGCGCCGCATCGCCATGCGGTTGCTTCCATTTCTTTTCATCCTCTACATCGCCAATTATCTGGACCGCACCAGCGTGGCCTACGCCGCGCTCGGCATGTCTCGCGACTTGGGATTCAGCGACCGCGTGTTGGGTATGGGAATGGGTATCTTCTTCATCAGCTATGTGGCGTTGCAGATTCCCGGTGCCCTGCTGGTCGAGCGCTGGAGCGCGCGACGGATGATTTCCGCGACCATGATTGCCTGGGGATCGTTGACCGCGCTGACCGCGCTGGTGCACACCCCAAATCAACTCTATTTTGCGCGATTCGTATTAGGTGCGGCGGAGGCCGGATTCTTCCCCGGCGTGATCGTCTATCTGAGCCACTGGTTCAAGCGCGCGGACCGCGCCAAGGCGACCAGTAACTTCATGGCGGCAATTCCCATGTCGTTCATCATCGGCTCGCCCATTGCTGGCTGGATTCTCGGCCACCAATGGTTCGCCGTCGAAGGCTGGCGCTGGCTCTTCGTCATGGAGGGAATGCCGGCCATTTTGCTGGGAGCGCTGGCGTTTTTCTTTTTGACGGACTGGCCCGGCGAAGCCGCCTGGCTCGCCCCCGAGCAAGGGCGATGGATCTCACAAGAGCTGTATGAAGAAAAACACATCAGTGAGCATGCGATTACGGTGTGGCAAGCGCTCAAGTCCCGCACGATTGTGCTGCTGGCTGGGTTAGCCTTCCTCAACTATTTTGTGTTCTACACGTTTGCTTTCTGGTTCCCTACCATGCTGAAACGTCAATCAGGATTTTCAGACGCGCGGGTCGGCCTGATCGGAGCTGTGCCCTACGTGGCAACCTTCATCGCCATGCAAATCAACGGTTGGCACTCCGACAGGAACTGCGAAAGACGCTGGCACTCCGCCGTCCCCATGTTTGTCGCTGCGACCGGATTGCTGGGACTCCTCGGTCAACCCCGGTCAGTGCCAGTCTCAATCCTATTGTTCACCATGGCGTGTATGGCCTTTGCCTATCTCCCGACCTTCTGGGCAATCCCGACCGAGATCCTGAGCCAGTCAGCCGCGGCGGCCGCTGTGGGGATGGTCAACGCCGTGGCCAGCGTCGCAGGCTTTGCCGGCCCTCACCTGTTCGGTTATCTCAACACTCGAACCGGATCGTTCTCCTACGGCCTGGCCCTCATGATGGTCTCTGCCCTCGCTGGAGGGTTGCTGATACTGTGCATTCCAAAAGCCAGAGACAGACGAGACGTTCCCTAATTCTGAAAGGACCCGCCGCTTACAGAATATATCTCGACAAATCCTGATCCTTCACAATATCGGTCAGCATCTTGCGCACATAATCGGCGTCCACGGTTACCGACTGGCCCTTTTTCTCCGGGGCGTCGAAGCTTAACTCGTCCAGCACCCGCTCCATGATGGTGTGCAGGCGGCGCGCGCCGATATTTTCGGTGCTCTCGTTCACGCGAAACGCGAAGTGCGCAATCTCATCCAGCGCCTCGGGAGTGAACTCCAGCTTCACGCCCTCGGTATCGAGCAAAGCCGTGTACTGCTTGACCAGCGACGATTTCGGCTCGGTCAGAATGCGCACGAAATCTTCCATGGTCAGCGACTGCAATTCCACGCGAATCGGAAACCGGCCCTGCAATTCCGGAATCAGGTCGCTCGGCTTCGACACATGAAACGCGCCCGCTGCAATAAACAGAATATGATCCGTGCGCACCATGCCGTAGCGCGTGTTGACGGTCGTTCCTTCGACGATCGGCAGAATGTCGCGCTGCACGCCTTCGCGGGAAACGTCGGGACCATGCCCGCCCTCGCGCCCGGCAATCTTGTCGATCTCGTCGAGAAACACGATGCCGGAATTTTCCACGCGATCGATCGCCATGCGCGTCACCTGATCCATGTCGATGAGCCGCTGCTCTTCTTCCTGAATCAGATATTCGAAGGCCTCGTTCACTTTCATCTTTCGCTTCTTCGTCCGGGCGCCGAAAATGTTCGGCAACATGTCTTTGATGTTGACGTCCATCTCCTCCACGCCCTGGTTCGAAATGATTTCGAACGAAGGAAAATTGCGCTCGCGCACGTCGATCTCGACCATGCGATCGTCCAGCTTGCCCTCGCGCAACTGCTGCCGCAGTTTCTCGCGCGTGCGATTCGACGACTCAGCCAGTGCAGTACCGCCATCGATCACGACACCGCCGGCAGTCGAAACCGGCTCTGGACGCGCCGGAGGCGAGGGCGGCAACAGAATATCCAGCAGCCGCTCTTCCGCATTCAGCTCTGCCTTGTCGGCCACGTCTTCCAGTTTTTCTTCGCGCACATTGTCGATGGCAATCTCGACCAGATCGCGCACCATCGACTCCACGTCCCGCCCCACGTAACCAACTTCGGTAAACTTCGACGCTTCTACTTTCAGGAAAGGAGAATTCGCCAGCTTGGCCAGCCGCCGCGCAATCTCAGTCTTCCCGACGCCGGTGGGACCGATCATGATGATGTTTTTGGGAATGATTTCTTCGGCCAGGTCGGGGGTTAGTTTTTGGCGGCGCATGCGGTTGCGCAGGGCGATGGCAACGGCGCGCTTGGCGTCTTTCTGGCCGATCACGTGCTTGTCGAGTTCGACGACGATCTCGCGCGGGGTGAGTTCGTCGAGCGCGAGCTGCTCTTCTTCAGCGGTAGAGGGTAGATAGATGGCCATAGAAATTCGGTACTCAGTAATCAGGTGTCATTTCCGCCTTATGTTCTTCTGCGTACTGAGTACTGAGTACTGAGTACTGCATACTACAATTCCTCAATCGTTACCTTGTCATTGGTATAGATGCACATTTTGCCGGCAATCTTCATGGCTTCTTCGGCGATCTGGCGGGCGCTGAGTTGCGTGTGTTCGGAGAGCGCCTGCGCCGCGGCTTGAGCATAAGGGCCTCCGCTGCCGATGGCGGCTACGGCGCCGTCAGGTTCGATCACGTCTCCCTGGCCGCTGAGCAGGTAAGTCTGCTCCTTGTCGCAAACCAGCAGCAAGGCCTCCAGATGGCGCAGAAACTTGTCGGTGCGCCAGTCGCGCGCCAGTTCGACCGCACCGCGTCCCAGGTTGCCGTGGTATTGCTCCAGTTTCGCTTCGAAGCGGCTGAACAAAGTGAAAGCGTCCGCGGTGGAGCCGGCGAATCCGGCGATGATTTTGTCGTTATAGAGGCGGCGAATCTTTTTGGCCGAATGTTTGATCACCGACTCGCCCAGGGTAACCTGGCCGTCTCCAGCGAGCACCACGCTGCCATTGCGGCGCACGGACAAAACTGTTGTCGAGCGGATCAGTCGTTTCTGAGTCATGAGCGCAATTTTTAATTATAGCAGTGGGCAGGAGCAGCTCCATCGGGCGAAGCCGTGATTAGTGAACCTCCGGCGGGTGCCCCACTTCTGGCCGGTTTTGCCAGAAGTGGGGATTTCCACTTCCACAACAGAGTACGTCTATAGCGTCCCAACCTTTCCCAAATCGCCAATCTACAATCTACAATCGAAAACCCATGCTCCCCGCCCGCATCGCCGAACTACTCGATCCCTTCCTCGGCGCGGCCACCACTCCAAGCCCTCGTGATTCCGAACCGGGCCAAAGGCCCGGTGAGGAACCTGCTTTTCTCTCGCCCGCACAACTGCAGCTTATATCGACATACATCGATATACTCCTCCGCTGGAATGCGCGCATTAATCTCACCGCGATCCGCGACCCCGAACAGATCGTCACCCGCCACTTCGGCGAGAGCCTATTCGCCGCCCGCCACCTGTTCCCGCGTGCTCCCGCTGTCTGCCCTGTGTCCTCGGCGGTGAAAGATTTTGACGTTGACGTGGCCAACGACCAACGACCAACAGCTAACCACGTCCGCGTAGCGGACCTGGGTTCCGGCGCCGGATTCCCAGGCCTCCCCATCAAACTCTGGGCCCCTAACATCTCTCTTACTCTGATCGAGTCCAATCACAAGAAGGCAGCCTTCCTCCGCGAAGTCACCCGCGCCCTTACATTGACGGACGTCAATATACAAACGGCACGTGCGGAAGCCTTAGCCGGCATCATCTACGACGTTGTAACCCTGCGCGCTGTAGAACGCTTCGAAACCATCCTCCCAACCGCAGCCCGCCTCGTCGCCCCCAGAGGTCGCCTCGCCCTCCTCATCGGCTCCGCCCAGCAAGGCCGGGCCCGCGCCATCCTGCCCGCCTTCTCCTGGTACAATCCCATCCCAATCCCGGGCTCGCAGTCGAGAATCATGATCGTCGGCCGATCCTCCGCGAGCCCACACAATGCAGCATCAACTTAGTTAACATACCTAGCGATATTGCTAGAAGTGGAACATATTTGCAACATACATGCTTAGTTGTTAGCAATATTGCCACTATTGTCTATAATCTAACCACAAAAGTGGAACGTGCATTAACTTTGCCACCCATTGTCTTGCCGATCCTATGGCATAAAATAATGAGTTTTCCACAGTGTTCCTGCAGGAACACTTCTCAGATTTGTCATTTCCTATGTCGGTTTCTCACGGGCTGCGATAGATCGCTCTTAGGTTTTCATTTCTGGCGATGTGTTCCTGCAGGAACACATCGCACGATCGCCATTCATTCCAGCTCAAGGCTGCCACTGACGAATCGACTCCCCCCCACTCAGCGATGCCTTGCCTGGAGTAGCGCGAGGCAGTCACAAAATCTGGAGAAGTGTTCCTGCAGGAACACTTCTTGGTTTTGAGAGCCTAAGTTTTGCACACGGATTCACCTCCATGCACAACAGTTCTTCATTGCTTTTAGAGCGTGAAGCGGATTATTCTCCCGGGTAGCTCTTAGGTTCTCCTCACAATCCAATGGGACGTGTCATCGCTGTTGCCAATCAGAAGGGCGGCGTGGGTAAGACCACGACTGCCATCAACTTGGCTGCGTCGTTTGCAGCTGCTGAAGTCAACACCCTGCTGGTCGACTGCGATCCGCAATCGAATGCCACCAGCGGCCTGGGGTTCGCCAAGGATCCGGAGCGTGTCAGCTCGTACCATCTGCTGATGGGCGCGGCGTCGGCTGAGGAGGCGTTGCTTACCACTGAGCTCGAACAGCTCTGGCTGATTCCTTCACACAAGAATCTGATCGGCGCGAATCTGGAACTGGTCGATGCGGAAGGGCGCGAGTTTCGCCTGCGCGAAGCGCTGGCGCCTCTGCGCGAGCGCTTTCAGTTCATCGTGCTGGACTGTCCGCCGGCGCTCGACCTGCTCACGCTGAATGCGCTGGTCGCTGCTGACGCGGTGCTCATTCCGATGCAGGGCGAGTACTTTGCGCTGGAAGGCATTAGCGAGTTGCTGGACACGATCGAGCGCATTCGTGCAGCGCTGAATCCTGCGCTGGAGGTTGAGGGCGTGGTGCTGACCATGTTCGATGAGCGCACCAACCTGGCGCAGCAAGTAAAGACTGAGCTGAAGAGTTATTTTGGCGAGAAGCTGTGCGCAACGACTGTACCGCGGAACATACGGCTGGCGGAGGCACCGAGCCATGGCAAGGCGGCGCTGGTGTACGATCCGCGCTCGAAGGGCGCGGAGAGTTACATACGGCTGGCGAAGGAGATCATTGAGAGGCAGCTGGCGGGAGTCAGTGGCCAGGGGTCAGTGATCAGTGGTCAGCCGGCTGGTACGGGCGAGGAGCAAGGAGTCGCGGCGGCGGAGGGTGGCGAGCAAAGCGCTACGGTCGAGGAGATTCCGGCGAAGGGGGAGATGGACAAGAGCGCGTAGTATATTGATATTCATCGATATATTACATTGACATTGGTCTATATATGGGCGCTATCCGAAGGCGGCTTATGGATTGATGGTCATCGATTTAACGGTAGAAGAAGCCTGGCCCTTGGCTCGGATGACAGGGGCGAGTGCGGTGCAGACGGAAGCGAGTTGCATGGATCCTTCGGCGCCAAAGTGCGGCGCCTCAGGATGACAAGGACGAGGGATTGAAAACGGGGAGATTATGACTACTGCGGGGAATGTGGCGCGGGATACGGCGCGGGATACGGCGGAGCCGGCCAACAGGGACCCGGCGAATAAGGACAAAGAGAAGGTGGAGAAGCGGCGGGCTTTGGGGCGGGGGTTGGAGTCGTTGCTGCCGGGGCCGCGGGCGGTCGAGCTGCGCTCGACTGGACAGCCGGGGGCGGCTGTCCCTACACAAGCTCATCAGGCTGCGGGCGAAAAGCAGGTTCCTCACCGGGCTTTCAGCCCGGTGAGGAATGACAAGGAAATGGAAGCAGGGGAGGGCGTGATCCCGGTCATTCGGGCGGAGGCGGAGGAGCCGGAGAATGTCGGAGGTATGGATCGTGGAGCGGCCGAGCCGCGCTCGGCTGAACAGCCGAGGGCGGCTGTCCCTACATACTCTTCTTCTGCGGCGGGCGTTCCTGCTGATGCGGAGGAGGAGGAAAGCATCACGATTCTGGCGATGGCGGAGTCGAGGACGCCTTCGAATCTCGTGATCAATCTGGGAATTGAACAGATTGACAAAAATCCTTACCAGACGCGAGAGGTCGAGGATGACGATGCGCTGGAGGAGTTGTCGGAGTCGATCAAGGCCAATGGAGTGGTACAGCCGATTGTGGTGCGTCCGGCGGAGGAGGATGGAAGATTCATTCTGATTCTGGGCGAGCGGCGGCTGATGGCCTCGAAGAAGGCGGGGAAGGACAGGATTCCGGCGCTGGTGCGGAGGGTATCGGATCAGCAGGCAGCGGAGATGACGATCGTCGAGAACTTGCAGCGCGAGGATTTGAGTCCGCTGGAGCAGGCGCAGGCGTTCAAGGTGCTGAGCCAGGAATTCCACTTGACGCAACAGGAGATTGGCGCGCGCGTGGGATTGGCGCGCCAGTCGGTGGCGAATTATATGCGACTGCTGAAGCTGCCGCGGGTTGTGATGCAGATGCTGGCGGAGAAGCGGCTGTCGTTTGAAAAGGCGAAGGCGTTGTTGACGTTGGAGGATGACGACCGGATTCAGCACGCGGCCTTGTTTGCGGTAAAGAAGGGAATGAACATCGAGGAGATTGAGCGGCTGGTGCTGTCGATGGATGGGGATCTGGCGCCGTTTCCGGGGATGCCGACGACGGAGAAAAAGCCGAGCGGGGCGCGCTGGGTGGATCCGAATGTGAGGGCGGCGCAGGGTGATTTGGAGAGATTGCTGGGAGTGCGGGTAAGAATTCGGGATCGGAAGGGGAAGGGGAAGATTGTGATTGAGTATTCGACGGTGAATGATTATGAGCGGGTGGTTTCCATGCTAAGGGGAAAATCCAGTGGTTAGTGAGGTCCTTCCCCTTCTGCCAACGCTGCGCTTGGCATTCAGGGTTCAGGATTTCGGCGCGCGGCTCAGATGCCGCGCGAGCGCCTCAAATTATGAACGAGTGGTCGAGATGTTGCGGGGGAGGAAGTAGCGAGTTCCGAGCGGGCGGCCTGGCGGCCGCCCTTCTTACTTTTCCGAGGGGGAATCTGGTTGGTTAACATGTGGGATGGCTCGCTGCTCTCGACACCATAATTGGTGATGGCAGTAGAGGAAATTGGTGTTGGGGTGGGGCCGTGTGGGAGCTAGCGGGTGAGATGGCTCCTGTTAACTAACGAGGTTCCTGCGAGTCCCGGGCTGCATGGATCCTTCGGCGCCAATGTGCGGCGCCTCACGATAACAATGCTTTTGGACTGGTACAGACTCTAGGCTGAGGGCGAGCTGAGGGCGGGGACATTATGTTGGATCATGCGGTGTTGGCGGCGGTTGCGGAGGGGATGATGAGTGCGGCCTCTGACGTGGTTGTCAATGGAGCCGCTTTGCGCGTGATGCGGACTGGAGCGCGACGGTTTCGGACGGTGCGGTTTGAGATGGGCGGGAAGGGGTATCAGGCGATCGAGCAGAATCCGGAAAAGCCTAGCCGGTGGGGACAGCTGGCGCGGGAGGGGCGGCGAGTCGTGCAGTTTCGGGAAGTGGGGTCGGGGAAGTATGTAGCGGTGGTGGTGGATGGCAAGGTGACGGAGTATGGATAGTCGGTACCCAGTACTCAGTACTCAGTACTCAGCGGAATTTGGATGGTTACGGGTGGGAGATTGGGTTTGTTTTGGATGCTCTGGGGATCTCCCGGTTGGGACTTTTCTCTGTTAGTGAATGCCAAGTGGGGCCGGCTGGAGAAAATCGTGGCTGGCGAATGATGCAGGCTGGGTTTACCGAGTTGATCCCCTTCGCGAGAGTCGTGTTCGGGCAGAGAGCAGCCGAGCGTTGCTTGGCCTGTCCGGGTCTGAGGTCCGAACCGACACAAAGCAGGTTCTTCCGCCTGCGCTTCGGTCGGCGTTCGGAATGACAATGCCTCGATGGCGACGTTCGTTCTTTGTCGCTCGGGTGGTGACAAGGTTCGGCCCCGTCACCACGGTTGCTGGTTGCGCGTTGCACTTCGTTCGGTGTGGGGAGTATGGTTTAGCTCGCCTGTTCCACTTCTTCTAGTTGATCACACTGCATTGGTCGGTGATTTTGCACGGGCGGCCCTCAGGGGCTGAAGCCTGCGGGCTTTGGGGACTCTGGTGACACGGCTGGAAGCCGTGCCCTTCCCGATTGGTTCGGCAGGATGGTTTTGTGGAATCGCGAGATCAAACCCCACTTCTCGCGCAAAGAACGCGCGAGAAATGGGGCACCCGTTCTTACCCGGCTATGCGATCCATAGTTGGTTGCGCTCAGTTCGTCGTTGCGGTTAGAGTTCGCGGTGCGGGAGTGTCCGCGCCGCAAGCTCCCACTTCTGGCAAAAATCGGCCAGAAGTGGGGGACCCTGATCACATTTGTTCATTTCGATTGAACGAGGGAATTATGACTAGGAACTCCTGGCATCGGATACAGATCGGTGTCCTTTTACTGATTGCGGTTTTGGTTCTTACTGCGGCGGATAATTCTGCTTTGCCGAAGCCGCCGGTAGCGAAGATTGTGCCGCATCTTACTGAGGTGAATGGGCACAAGATGGTGGACAACTATTTCTGGCTGCGGGATAAGCCGAATCCGGAGGTGCGGGCCTATCTGGAGGCGGAGAACGCCTATACCGATGCGGTGATGAAACCGACGTTACCGTTTCAGGAGAAGCTTTACGGGGAGATGCTGTCGCGGGTGAAAGAGACGGATGTGGAGGTGCCGTATCGCGAGGGCGATTATTTTTATTATGTGCGCGAGGAGGCGGGGAAACAGTATCCGATACGGTGCCGGCAGAAGGTGAGCGACGGCATGCCGGACGCGCGGGCGGGGGCCCCTTCGACTGGCGCTCAGGGCGGGTCCGCGCCACATGAAGAGATTGTGCTGGATCAGAATGAGCTGGCCAAGGGGCAGGCGTTCATGTCGGTGGCGATGTTTGCGGTGAGTCCGGATGGGAATTGGCTGGCCTATACGTACGACAATACCGGGTTCCGGCAGTACACGCTGGCGGTGAAAGATTTGAGAACCGGGAAAACTTTGATCGATCACGCCGAGCGGGTGGGGACGGTGGCGTGGGCGAACGATAACGCTACGATTTTTTATACGCAGGAAGATCCGGTGGCGAAGCGGCAATACCGGCTGTACCGGCACACGGTGGGAACGGCGGGGCCAGATGATTTGATTTATGAGGAGAAAGATGAGCGGTTTGAAGTGGAGCTACAGAAGACGCGGAGCCAGGAATATATCTTTCTGATTTCGGAGAGTCATACGACTTCGGAGGCGCGGTATATTCCGGCGAAGGATCCGAGCGCGGAGTGGAAGGTGATGGAACCGCGGAAGCAGGGCGTGGAATATTATCCCGATCACAATGGGGATTCTTTTTACATTCGGGTGAATGATACGGGTCGAAATTTCCGGCTGGTGCGGGCTCCGGTGACTGATCCGGGGAGCGCGAACTGGGTGGAGGTGATGGCGCACAATCCGGAGGTGATGCTGGACGATACAGATTTCTTTCGAAATTTCTGCGTGCTGTACCAGCGGGAGGGCGGGTTGCCGCAGATTCGGGTGATCGATTTGCGGAATGGACAGTCGAAGAAGATTGCGTTTCCGGAGCAGGCCTATGCGGCGTATTCGTATGTGAATCGCGTGTATGACACGACGGATTTTCGCTATGGATACCAGTCGCCGATTACTCCGGCGTCGGTGTTTGCGTATGACATGGAGAAAGGGACGTCGACTTTGCTGAAGCAGAAAGAAGTTCCCGGAGGATATGACCGGACGAAATATCAGGTGGAGCAGATTTATGCGACGGCGTCGGATGGAGTGAGGATTCCGATTTCAGTTTTGTATTTGAAGGGGACGAAGCTGGATGGAAAAGAGGCGCTTTATTTGTATGGATACGGGTCGTATGGGATTTCGATCGACATGTGGTTCAATTCGAATATTTTCAGCATGGTCGATCGGGGAGTGGTGACGGCGGTGGCGCACATCCGCGGCGGTGGCGAGATGGGCAAGGCGTGGCACGATGCGGGGCGGATGATGAATAAGCGGAATACGTTTACGGATTTTATTGCTTGCGCGGAGGATTTGACGAAGCGCGGATATGGGTCGAAGGATCGGCTGGTGATCGAGGGACGGTCTGCTGGAGGGTTGTTGATGGGGGCGGTGCTGAACATGCGTCCGGATCTTTTTCATGCGGCGCTGGTGGGCGTGCCGTTTGTGGATGTGATGAATACGATGCTGGATGAGTCGCTGCCGCTGACGGTGGGCGAGTTTGAGGAGTGGGGGAATCCGAAGGAGAAGGCGGCGTTTGATTACATGATTACTTATTCACCGTATGACAATATTGCGGCGAAGAATTATCCGGACATGCTGGTGAAGACTTCGTTCAACGATTCGCAGGTGATGTATTGGGAGCCGGCGAAGTATGTGGCGAAGATGCGGGCGCTGCGGACGGATCATAATATTTTGATCTTGAAAACGAATCTGCAGCCGGCGGGACATGGAGGGGCGTCGGGACGGTATGACCGGTTGCATGAGGCGGCGTTTGATTATGCCTGGATCTTGGGGGAGATGGGGATCAGGGATTAGGGGCTTTTGGTTCTCCATGGGAAGTCAAAATCCCCACTTCTCCCAAAACCAGGGAGAAGTGGGGCACCCGCGAGTTTATCGATGTTTCGGTTCGCTCAGCATCGACAATCTCTAATTTTTGTTTGTTAGATGAGGCCGGCTTTTAGGCGGCGGAGGAAGTCTTCGGCTTCGGTTTGGGCCTGGGCCAGGACTTTGGGCTGGTTGCGGAATTCGAGGGCGGCTTCTTGCAGGAAAAGTTCGACGGCGTCTTTGGGCTTGAAGCCGTGGGTGATCATCTTGCGGATGCGGGCGGTAAAGCTGTCGGAGTGCGACGAGGCGAGGCGCAGGAGGTGGTCGGCGCACTTGTGGTCGCGGAATTTGGCCGCTGCCAGGCGGTCAAAGGCGGTTTTGGCTTCGGGATCGTTGAGCAGCGTCGGGAGCGGGGAATTCCATTCACACTGCGAGCAGGTCCATCCCTGGAAGGAGGGGTCGACGGTCCAGACGAGTTCTCTGCTGGATTTGTCGGGTGCGGCGGATTGTGGTTTGCCGGATTGCGTGTTGCCGAATTGATTCATGAGCGGCGCGGCTCACCTCCTGGATGCTTGCGTGGCCCATGAGCTTTCCCAGGGAGACATTTTAGCGCTGGTGCGGGGATTCGGGAGTGTCGAGGGCGGTTCGGGAGGTTCGCGCGCACGAAGTTCTTTCGTAGGAAGTCAAAATCCCGCCGCGAGTGGGATCGGAGTTACGGAACCGGAGTCGCAGAACCAAGGAGCAGGTTCCTGCGCCGGCGCTTGCTTGGCGTTCGGAATGACAATCCTAATTATTACGACAGCAATTACATCTTCATTACGACAGCGATTGCATCCCCAGTCAGCACAAAGCGATATGGAGAAACTACTTGGCGAAGAAGTAGTCGAAGGATTTTACGGCGTGAAATTCGTCGTCTTTGATGTCGAAGACGGTGTAGAGCTTGGTGACGTAGAGGACGTCGTGGACTTTCTGGGTGAGGTTGAGGAGCTTGAGTTCGCCGCCGGCGTTGCGGACGGTGGTGAAGCTGCCGACGAGTTCTCCGACGCCGGAGCTGTCGATGTAGTCGACGCCGGCGAGGTTGAGGATGATTTTTTTCTTGCCGGCGGCAATAAGGGAGCGGATGGCGTCGCGCAGGATGCCGATTTCATCGCCCAGGACAATGCGGCCCTGAATGTCGAGGATGGTGACGTGAGAGACTTCGCGGGTGTCGATAGTCAGAGACATTTGGATTGCCGGCCGACGCGGGAATGGTAGTGGGTACGGAGAGAAGAGTCAATTCCCACTTATGGCAAAAACGGAGGTTGCGGTGCTACCAGATCAAAATTCCCACCCTGTCGCAAAAGACGCGACAAGGGTGGGGCAACCGGTGCGAGGCAACCCGGAAGAAAGAGTGGGAATCTGGCAGGGTATCCCAGGGAATTCAATGCTGGAGGATTCGATGAAAAGATCTTTGGTTCGACTGCTGGTTCGACTGCTGGTTCGACTGCTGGTTATCGTGGTGGGCTTGGCGATTGGCGCGTGGGCGCAGTGCGCGAAGGATAATCGCGCGGAGAAAAAAGGTGGAATTCTGGTCGCGGACTTCACCATTACGGGAACGCAGACGCTGAGCGCGACAGAGATTGCAGAGATCACGGGCGAGCTGACAGGATCATGCTTCAACGACGATTCGGATGAGATGGGTGAGCGGGTACGGGCGCTGTTTCAGAATCGGGGATATTTCAAGGTCGATGTGAAGCACGTAAGTCTGAAGGCAGACGATCCGTTGGGCAACCCGAAGCAGGTCACAATGGAGGCGGATGTCGATGAAGGACCGCTATTCAGATTGAATCAGATTACATTTTTGGAAAACCACGCCTTCACCGTCGAACAACTCCGCGCGACGTTTCCGTTAAAGAAGGGGGATGTGTTTTCACGCGGGAAAGTGGCCGCAGGGATCGAGAGCGTGAGAAATCTGTATGCGAAGCAGGGCTATCTCGACATGATCCCCATTCCCGATACTTCATTCGGTGCGGGCGCCGACCTAAACATTACGGTGTCGGAGGGGACGCAGTATCACATGGGGAAGCTGGAAATTCTGGCTGATAAGTCATTGGCGGACCGGCTGCAGCTGGCATGGAAGCTGAACGCGGGTGCGGTTTATGACATGACGTACGTCGACAGGTACATCGAAGAGAATCACGATCTGCTGCCGAGCGGGTTTAGCAAGGAGCGAGTGAAGCTAGCGGAGAATTGTCCTGACGCGGTGGTTGATGTGCGGTTGACGGTGGAGGATAAGGATGCGGCATCGAGGACGCCGATGAAGGATGTTCCGTGCGAGAAGAAGCAAGATCATTCGAAATAGTTGAGGCACACGGAGGCTAAAGCCCATTCTTTTACTGGACCTTTACGCGGCCCTTAAGGGCCGCTCTTCCACAAAAACCTAGGAGCGGGCGCCGCGGATGTGCGGATCTAGTTCCAGTGGAGGGAGCGGGGCGGTGTTGTCGCGAAGGACCCGGTCCCGAATATTCTGGATGGGCGAAGTGACGATGGGAGTGGGGTACTGGGGATGGCGAAATTCGAGGTGCATACCGCGGCCTACGTATTGCAGCTTGAGCATGGAGCCTCCCCAAGTGGAACCGGCAATGGCGACTTGCACGGGCTCAGGGCAGAACTCGGGATGGCCAGAGATTAGGGCTTCGCTGCCGCCTAGAAGGACGGCTGTGTAGCGGTGGTGCATGGTTTGGATTTCGAGGACGGTCGCAGGGGGAAGATCGTTGAGGAACACGCCACCTTCGATTTCAGACTGAACGATGCCGCGGTTAACTTCGTCGGCGAGGTTGGGGTGGGGATTAAACATAGCGACTAATAGGGCAAGGTACCAGCGCATAGGGTACTGGGTTTTGGATCGTACCACAAGAGGCCTTTCGGGAGGGCCTGGGCGCGGAGAGACATGGCCTTTAGAGGATGTGGGAGGGTTGCGGGTTGCAGGATTTTGGCGGGGCGGCTCCAGAAGAGCGGGCCCCAGCGGCTAAAGCCATCATCTTATCGAGTTTCGTACGGCACGACTCGAAGTCGTGCCCTTCCCGGTCGTGCCCTGGCCGGCACTTCTTCGTGATCGTCTTCGTGATCGTCGCGAAAATGAACCAAGCGGGCTCCGGGGGCACCCGCATTTTAATATGGAACGAACACGGGGGCTGAAGCCCTTCGTATCTTCCCACGTTATGCGGCGCTGAAGCGCCGCTCTTCCACCTTCGCTCGCTTTGCTCGCGGGACGGACGAGGCGTCCGTCCCCACACGAGCAGATCTACACAATCAAATCTCGCTGAGTCCGACTACTCGCCGCCTACGGTTAGGCCGTCTACGCGGAGGGTGGGAGCGGCGACCGAGCCGCGGAATTCGAGGTCGCTGGCGATTTCGTTGATGTTGAAGAAGAGTTCTTTGAGATTGCCGGCTACCGTGATTTCTTCTACGGGGTAGGCTAGTTCGCCGCCGGAGATCCAGAGGCCGGAGGCACCGCGGGAGTAGTCGCCGGTGACCAGATTGGCGCCGCTGCCCAGGAATTCGGTGACGTAGAGGCCGTCTTTGATTCCGGCGATCAATTCTTTCGGAGTCTTCTGGCCGGCTTGCAGGAAATAATTTCCGGGGCCGATGCCGGGGGTGCCGGCTAGTCCGCGCGCGGCGTTGGCGGTGGTTTTCAGGCCGAGTTTTTTTGCGGTGTAAGTGTTCAGCAGGTAGGAGTTGAGCACGCCGTTTTCGATGACTACGGTGCGGCGCGTGGGAATGCCTTCGCCGTCGAAGGGGCTGGTGCCGAAGCCGCCGGGGATGGTGCCATCGTCGATGATGGTGACGTTGTCGCCGGCGACTTTCTGGCCGAGTTTGCCCGCGAGGAAACTGGCGCCGCGGTAGACGGAGTCTCCGTTGATGCCCTCGAAGATGTGCTCGAGGATCGAGGTTGCGACCATGGGATCGAAGACGACGGGGACTTTGGCGGTTTTTACTTTGCGCGCGTTGAGGCGGCGCAAGGTGCGTTCGGCGGCGATCTTGCCGACTTTTTCTGGAGCATCGAGTTTCGTGAGGGTCCGCGCGACCGAGTACCAGTAGTCGCGCTGCATGGCTCCGTCGTCGGTTTGGGCGATGGGCACGGCGGAGACGGAGCAGTAGGAACGTTTGTATTCGCCGACGAAGCCGTGGGAGTTGGCGAGGACTTTGTGGCCGGTGGCGGCGTCGAAGGATCCGCCTTCGGAATTTTTGATGCGCGGATCGAAATCGAGCGCGGCTTTTTCGGCGCGGCGGGCGTAGTCGATGCGATCGGCGCCGGGAAGCGAGTAGACGTCTTCGTGGTAGAGATCGAGATCGCCGGAGACCTGGCCGAGTTGATCGGCGGGCGGGATTCCGCCGAAGGGATCTTCGGAGGTGATCCTGGCCAGTTCCAGCGCGGACTTGACCATGCGGTCGAGGCCCTCGCGGGAAAAGTCGGACGAGTAGGTGGAGGCGGCGCGCTGTCCGAAGAAGACGCGGACGCCGATGGACTTGGAGCCGGACTCTTTGAGGGTTTCGACCTGGCCGAGGCGGACGAGCGTGGAGAATTCGTCGCCTTCGCGGACTACGCATTCGGCGGCGGTGGCACCTCCCTTTACTGCTTGAGCTACGATGTCCTGGGCGATCTCTTTCAGATCGGTTGATGTTTGCTTTTCTGTGGCTGTTGTCATTTTTTCTAAGTTCGATCTTGGCAGCGGCGCTAGCCTGAAAGTGTAGTGGCAGGAACTCCTTGAAAGGCCGCTGATGCTGCGGGACTGCAAGGGATCCGTCGACTGCGTGTGAGCTTCGCGCTTTGCGCGAACCTCACACTCCGCTCAGGATGACAGGAAACAAAATATTATTGCATGAAGCCGCCGGGATCTTTTCTGGCGGTGCCGCCTACGGTCAGGCGATCGACTTTTAGCGTTGGGATGCCTACGCCTACCGGGACGGCCTGGCCGTCTTTGCCGCAGGTGCCTACGCCTTCGTCCAGCTTCAGGTCGTTGCCTACCATGCTCACTCGCGTTAATACATCCGGGCCGTTGCCGATCAGCGTGGCGCCTTTGATCGGCGCGGTGATGTGGCCGTCTTCGATCATGTAGGCTTCGCTAGCGCTGAAGACGAATTTGCCGTTGGTGATGTCGACCTGGCCTCCGCCGAAATTGACGGCGTAGACGCCATGCTTGACCGAGCGGATGATGTCTTCCGGATTGTCCTGACCGGCGAGCATGTACGTATTTGTCATGCGCGGCATGGGGATATGCTCGTAGCTTTCGCGGCGTCCGTTGCCGGTGTTAGCCATGCCCATGAGGCGCGCGGAAAGTTTGTCGCTCAGATAGCCTTTGAGGATTCCCTTTTCGATGAGTACGGTTTCCTGAGTAGAGTTGCCTTCGTCGTCGACGTTGAGCGAGCCGCGGCGCCAGGGCATGGTGCCGTTGTCGACTACGGTGCATTTTTCGCTGGCTACGCGCTTGCCGATGAGTCCGGCGAAGGCTGAAGTCTTTTTGCGGTTGAAATCGGCTTCGAGGCCGTGGCCTACGGCTTCGTGAAGCAGAACGCCGGGCCAGCCGGGGCCCAGGACGACTTCCATTTCTCCGGCGGGGGCTTCGCGGGCGTCGAGTTGCAGGATTGCCTGGCGGGCCGATTCGCGGGCGAAGAATTCGGGATTCTTGTCGCCGAAGAAGAAGTCGAGGGCGACGCGGCCTCCGCCGCCGGAAGTGCCGCGGGCGGAGTTGCCTTCGGTCTTGGCTATGCAGGAGACGTTCATGCGGGCCAGCGGCTGGGAGTCTTCGGCGAAGGTTCCGTCGGAGCCGACGACAAGGATGTTGCGGAGCTCGTCGGCGTAGCTGGCGCGAACTTCGAGAATGCGGGGATCGTAGGCGCGGGCGGCTTTGTCGGCGCGCATGACGAGTTCGACTTTTGCGGTGATTTCGGCGTCGACTGACGGAAGCGTAACCGGATAGAGGCTGCGCGCGGCGGATTTTTGAAATCCGGCGACTGGAGTCTTGGCCGGGGCGCTGGCAATCAGTGCGGCGGTTCGCGCGGCGTGCAGGATGCGGGCAGCGGAAAGATCGTCAGTGTAGGCGTAGCCGGTGCGCTCGCCGGAGACGACGCGAATGCCGCAGCCGGCGGAGATACCCTGACTTGCCGATTTGACCATAGACTCGTCGACCATTAACGAGGTCGAGGAAAGATATTCGAAATACAGGTCGGCGTAGTCGCCACCGGCGGAGAGCGCCGCGGCTAGGTAGTGCTCAAGATCGCGCTCGGTGAGGCCGTAGTGTTCGAAGAAGAAGCGGGCTTTATCTTGCTTATCGAGTTTAGTTTGATTCACGTCGTTTAGATGCCTGTGAGTTGGGTGAGGACTCGCCAGACGGCTCCTGTTCAAGAATCTCCCTGTCGAGCACGACGGTCGGCCCCCCAGGGCTAAAGCCGTTACATATTGCACTTCCAACGGCCCGGCTTAAGCCGGGCCCTTCCCAAAAACCAACCGCCGCAGGGGTTTTGTCTCTGGCCATTATCCCACAGGCGATTCGATCCGGACCTGCCACTCTAGATTCTTCCACAGGGTGGCGATGACGATGGTCACTCGTCACAGACAGGGATGGGGTATCTGTGAACAATCTCAATTTATGACTCCGGAGATGCTTAGTCGGACCGTGCAGGACTTTCTCAGCGAAGCCTCGGGCGCGGTGGTGCTGGAAGATGGAGCGGTTTCGTTTGATCTGGAGCGGGCGAAGTATTCGATTTCGGGGGAGTACAACAAGTGCCTGCTGCATTTGTGGTCGGCGGAGCGGAATACGGTGCGGCGGGTGCTGGAGGCGGAGGTGAAGAACGGGACGCTGCGGCTGGCGGTGCAGCGGCTGGGGCAGACACGTCCGTCGAAGCTGGAGATTTGCCGGGAGCGGGACCGGCGGTCTCCGTCGGCGAAGCGGGCGGCGCGGGTAAGTTATGAGCCGAAGTTGCGGCGGGCGCTGGAGCGGACGTTTCCGGGGTTCGCGGTGACGCGACTGACTTCGGGCATGGATCTGGAGAAGTCGTTTGGCCCTATTTATGCGCGGGGGGTGGTGCGGCGGGGGCAGTCGGGCTATGCGGTGTTGGGGGTGAATGGGTCGGAGAGTCAGGCGTCGGTGGATGCGGCGTTGACCTTTGGGATTCTGTGGATGGATGTTTGTCGAAATTCCCACCCTGTCGCACAAAACGCGACGAGGGTGGGGCAACCTCGGAATCTGCTGGTCGAGGGGCTGCATTTGTTTGTGCCTGCGGGAACTTCGGCTTTGGTGCGGGAGCGGATGGCGAATTTAAATCATTCGGCGGCGAAATGGAGATTGTTTGAGTTTGACGAGCGGGACGATGCGGTCGTGCAGATCGATTGTTCGGATCGGGGGAATGTGGCGACGCGGCTGGTGCATGCGACGAATGAAGCGGCGGCGATGGAGAGGTTTGCGGAGTCGATTGTGAGGGTTCGCGAGATTCTTCCGAATTGTGAAATTGCCGTGCTGTCGGCGGCGGAGATTGCGTTTCGCTGGCGCGGGCTGGAGTTTGCGCGGGCTCGCATGGGAGCGGAGGCGGTGACGTTTCGCTCAAAGCAGGAAATTGTCTTTGGGGTGGGAGCTGAGGAGCGGGTGCTGGAGGATCGCAATTGGGCGGTGTTTGTGCAGTTGTTGACGGCGCTGCGGGAGGCGCGGCATCCGTATGGAGCACGGCAGGACCGGCTGTTTCGGCTGCATCCGGAACGGTGGCTGGAGTCGCTGGTGGTGCGGGATGTGAGCGTGGTGGATGAGCGATTGGAATCAGGCGAGTTGTATTCGCAGGTACCGGCGTTTTCGGCGGCGGACCGGGCGATGATCGATGTGCTGGCGGTGACGCGCGAGGGGCGGCTGGCGGTGGTGGAGTTGAAGGCGGATGAGGATATTCATTTGCCGCTGCAGGGGCTGGATTACTGGTCGCGGGTGGAGTGGCATCACGGGCGCGGGGAGTTTCCGCGGTTTGGATATTTCGTGGAGCGGGAGTTGTCGGCGGAGGCTCCGCTGCTGTTTCTGGTGGCGCCGGCGTTGCATGTGCATCCGGCGACGGATGTATTGCTGCGGTATATTTCGCCGGAGATTGCATGGGAGTTTGTGGGGATTGACGAGAGATGGAGGGAGGGAGTGAAGGTGGTGTTTCGGAAGAGACCGGAGCGGAGCGGACGGCGTTCGGAGTTTCAATTGCCGATTGCAACGTAGGGCGTGCAGGTTGGGAGCATCGTGAGAATTCCCTGCGAGGATTTGTGGCCGTGTCGAGAGAATAGGGGTCGTTCGGCTTCGTAACGGGTTCGCGTTCGCGAACCCGTCACTCCGTTAAGGATGACAAAGAGGAAAAACTTGGCCGACTTAGCTTTTCCAGGCACCTAACAGTCGGCGCACGTCCAGCAGCTGGCCCAGGTGGTAGGCGTTGTGGTCGGCTAGGAGCAGGGCTTCGCGGAGGATGGTTTGGCCGTCGCCCCAGGGGATTTTGGCGAACAGATCTGTCTCCGGGTTGGAGACGAGGTCCTGCATGGCCTTCAGATCGCGGTGAAACTCTTCAACGCTCTTACTCCAGGCCTCGCCACTTGGCGGGGCTTCGGTTTTCGGCCAGTATCCTTCGGGCCAGGCTGGCGATTTGTGTTTGGGCTTGAGGCTGAACTCGAGGATGTCGAATTGGGCGATGCGGAGGTGTTCGAGAAGCATCCAGGCGGTGTGCGGAAAGTTTTCCGGCTTGGTGCCACGGAGTTTGGGTGGGAGGTCTTTGATGATGTTGTCGAAGGTGGCGTGGGCGTTGCCTCCGGTTAGGAGATCGACGAGGTGCTGGCGGAGTTCTTTGTCTTGATTGGGCATGGGGTCCTCTGTTGCATTGGATTCGGGAGGTGGGCTGCGGATGCGCGGAGAGAAAAGTCCCCACTTCTCGCGCAAAAAGCGCGCGAGAAATGGGGCACCCGGCACCAGGCGAGACTTGGGGCGCTGCGGTCTCCATTCTTTTCTTTGCTTATTGGTGCGGCGTCGTATACGCGGCTGGGGTGGGGGTTGGTTTTTCGTCGGTACTGCCGATGGCGTCGCCGGAGAGGATTAGCTCGACGCGGCGGTTTTGCTGGCGGCCTTCGGGGGTGTCGTTGCTGGCGATGGGTTCGGTTTTGCCGAAGCCGCGGGCTTCGATGGAATCCGACGCGATTCCCTGCTGCACGAAATAGTCGCGGACGGATTCGGCGCGGCGCTCGGATAGATTCTGGTTGTAGTCGTCGCTGCCTACGCTGTCGGTGTGCCCTTCAACCGCCAGGTGCAGGCTGGGATAGGCGAGGATAATGCCGGAAACTTTGGCGAGGCGCTCGCGAGCTCCGGGAGCAAGTTCGAAGCTGCCGCTGCGAAATAGGACGTCGCTCATGTTGGCGATGAGTCCGCGGGCGGAGTCGCGGGTCGCGAGAATGGAATTAAGCTGTTGCAGCAGGCGGGCGCGGAGTTCAGCTTTTTCGTTTTCGGCCTGCTGGCGAAGGCTTTCCGATTGCGCAGCGGCCGCTTTGGCTTTGTCGGTCTCGGCGGCTAAGGCTTGTTGCTGAGCGATGGCTTCGGCTTTCGCCTTTTCTGCTTCTTCTTTCTGACGCGCGGCTTCCTGCGCCGCAGCCACAGCTTCCGCCTTGGCTTTTTCGGCTTCGGCTTTGGCCTGTTCAGCCTGGGCGCGGGCGGCTTCCGCTTCGGCGCGGCGCTGGGCTTCGGCTTGCGCGTTGGCGCGGGCTTCGGCTTCGCGGGCGGCGGCGGCAGCTTGGGCTTCGGCTTCGGCCTTCTGTTTCACGGCCATCAGACGGGCTTCTTCCGCGGTCTCGGTGGCTTCTTTGGCGGCGGCTTCGACCGCCGCTTTGTTCTGTTTCTGACGGTAGATATCTTCGGCGTGCATCAACTGCTGGCCGGCTTTCGACAGAATCGAGGCGGCATATTTATCGGCTTCGGCGATGTGCGCGATGCGAACCGCGTTGCGCGCTTCAAAAAGTTCGAGTGGCGTGTTCCTGTCGATGCCGAAGATCGCGTCTTGAATGTGCGTGTTGGTGGAGGAGTAAGTACCGCGGGTGACGAGTTCGTATTTGGCGTCGATGTCGGTGGTGGCGGCGCCACTGGCAGAACTGCTCTCCATGACGACCATGTTGCCGGGCTGAGTCACGGCGAAATAAGGCTCGGCGGTAACGATCAGGCCGAAAGTCTGCAGATCGGTGAAGGCTTTGACGTGGGCGTTGCCGTTTTTGTCGAGCGAGAGTTCACCGAGGTTGACGGGGCGTCCTTGGGGCGAAACCGCCCAAAGAACGTAGGTGAGATATTCGAGGCCGAACTTGGTGGCGTCTTCAATGCCCTGAAATTTGGCGTCGATTTCGAAATTCGTTTTCTTGCCTTCGACCTTGGCTTCGCCGGAGGCGCTCTGCAGCATGTCGGTGCCGCGGAAGTCAACCTTGGCCGATCCACCTTGCAGGCGATAGTGCATGGCTTGCGTGGAGCGGGTGGTGACGGTGGGCGGGGCGAGGGTGGTTGTGGCCGCGGTTTGGGTTTGCGCGGATGCCAGGCTTGCCGCGAGAAGAAGGGTAATGGCCAGAGATTGAATTTTCACGAGCATTTCTCGATCTGGGGAAGTTATAGATTTCTAATCATCTATATGTTCGGCGATGTGGGGGGGAATGGAAAGGACAGGAAGGGATGGGACTTTGGTAATGGGCAACAGCGAGAGCCAGCCGAGCGTTGCTCGGCCTGTGGGGTCTGGGAACCGGATCCACACAAGCCAAAAACGAGTCGAGCTTTGCTCGACCGGACAGCCGAGGGCGGCTGTCCCTACATGTGCGGATTACGGGACTGAGGCGATGGTGCCTTTGCCCCCGACGATGAGGGCGCCGCCGTCGGGGTAGGGGCTGACGGCGTTGAAGGTGTAGCCTGATCTTTTCTTGCCGTTGATGCGGCGAGGATTGAGGGGTGGGCGGAAGTCGAAGATGAAATCCTGGCCGACGATGAAGAGGCGTTGGGGTGGGAGCGGCTTGACGCGGATTTTCTTGCCTGCGCTTTCTTCGCGCGCTTCAGCGGCCTGTTCGCGGACGGCTTCTTCGTTGACCTGCGTGTCGTAGGCTACGGCCGAGAAATAAGCTTGGGGATGGATGTCGGAGAGCGTCCAGGTTTTGCCGCCGTCTGCAGTGAAGGCGAGGTTGGGACCGTCATCGCGGGGATGTTTGTAGTCGCCTCCGGCGATGACGCCGTGGAGCGGGTCGCGGAAGGCGATGGAGAAGATGCCGGCGGAGGCGGGACCGTGCAGAATGGGAGTGTCGAAGACCTGCCAGGTTTGGCCGCGATCGGGAGAGTGGAAGACGCGGGCGGCTTTGCCGCCGGTGGCGAACCAGATGTTGGGGTCGGGGGCATCATCCGTCGGAACATCACGCGGCGTTGCAGCGCTGCTCTTCGACGATGCTGCGGGCAGGATGGCGATGCAGGAGTTGCTGGCGGCGAAGGCGCCTTCACCCTCCAGGGCGGGAGGAAGTTGCGACGGTGGAATTGGGTGCCAGGTTTGGCCGTCGTCGGTTTGCAGGAGTTCAAATTTTAGTTGGCCTTTGTCGTCGGGGATGGGATCGCCGAGGACGATGCCGTGTTTGGGATCCCAGAAGGCCATGGAGTCGAAAAATCCTTTGGGATTGGCGTTGGTGAATTGGAGCTGCCAGTGCTGGCCGGCGTCGGTGGTGTGGTAGATGCGGGATTGGTCGCCGGGACCTGCGGACATGAGGAAAGCTTCGTCGGCGGAGAAGGCGACTACGGCGCGGAAATCGAGGGTGACAGCGTCGGGGACTTGGGCGGGGGTCCAGGTGAGGCCGGCGTCGGTGGTGCGGAGGTAGGTGCCGTGCGTGCCGCTGGCCCAGGCGATTTCATGCGAAACGGCGCTCACACCGCGGAGGCTCTCGGTGGTGTGGGAGAGTTGAATGCGAGGGCCCTGGGCGAGGGCGGCGGTGGCTATTAGGAGGAAGGTTACGGGACGCATGAAAAGATTTTCGCAGAAATCAGTACTCAGTACCGACTTCAGTCACAAAATCTATCGAGCTTGCGCTCGATGGACAGCCGAGGGTGGCTGTCCCTACATTGCGCCAGATCCTTCGCTTTGCTCAGGATGACAAGCGTCCCTTTGTCCACTGCATCGCAGAGAACTCGCCGTCACTTCGCGGTGAAGTCGGCGAAGCTGGCGGTTTTGCCGATGTAGATGCGGAGGGTGCAGCGAGAGCCGACGTGGGCGAAGGCGACTTCGAGCGTGTCGGAGGGCTGCTCGACCTGCGCGGTTTCCATGGGAGCGCGGGCGATGTCCTGTCTCTCATCGTAGGGGGCGCCAGGGGCGACATTTTTGTTGACGACCAGAGTCCAATGATCGCGGGCGGGGATGGGATAGAGGCTGTAGGCACCGATGGGAATCATCGAACTGCCGAGAGTCAGTTGGGCCTCGGAGAACAGGGTCATGGGCGCGCCGCCGGGAGTCCAGGGTTTGCCGTTGGGAATTTTCTCGCTCTTGGTAGGGATAGCGATGTAGCGGACGTAGACTTGGCGGCCGTCGTCGAGGTTGCAGGTGGTGGTGGACTGAGCGCTGCCGGATTGAGCGGCCAGCCAGGGCGTCAACAGAAGCGATGTCAGGACAACTCTCCAGACGAGAGGGGCGAACATGGGTAGGAAAGCCTCCGCGCAAAAGTGTAGCGCTCAAAGGGCGTTCAGGGAAAGAAATTTGGAGGGGAAAGTAGAGAAGAGAGAGCCCTTTGGGGGTTAGCGATTTACCTAGGCATCTCGCTTCGCTCGACGGACAGCCGAGGCGGCTGTCGCTACATGATGCTTTTCGGTGTCGTTCGTCGTGGACCTTCGGTGATGTTTTCCGGGGGCGGGGCGGTTGCTACCGTCACTGCAGGTGCCGGTGCGTCCGGCGCCGAATGCGAATCGACAGACACTAAACTAATCGAGGGCAACTCATGGCGAAGAGTGGATTGCGGGTTCTTTATGGCGAGGGGGACACGGAGATTTTGAAGCAGCAGGCTGCGGCCATGGAAAAGGCCGGGCACAGCGTGGAGCAAGCCGAGGGGCGCAAGGCGGTGGAAGCGGCGTTGAAAAAGGGTGCGTTTGACCTGGTCGTGCTGGGTGCGACTTTGACCCGAAACGATCGGCATCACTTGCCCTACATGGTGAAGAAGGCGAGCTTTGAGACCAGCGTCCTGGTGATGCATGCGGATGGAAGCCGGCATCCTTATGTGGACACCTGCACGGATACGGGCGCGAGCCTGGAGACGGTGCTGACGCGGATTGAAGGGATGAAGATTGCCGGCATGATGCCAAGGGCTGCGGCGGCAGCGGCGGGGAGATAGTTGTCAGTACCCAGTACTCAGTACCCAGTACTCAGTTTTCGGAGGGCAGCCTGGCGGCTGCCCCTTTTCATTTCTGCGAATATGTTTTGCGAGCTATGGGAAATTGCGAACCAGCGGCGGCAGGAATCAGAGTTGGCAACAGGTGGGATGTGGATGGCATGTTCCGGGAACTCTTTCTCCGCTTTGCTGGTTTGTCTCCGGGGAAGTGGGAAATCTTGGATGAAGGCGTCTGGCAGAGCCGCGCGAGCCTTGTTAGTAACAGTGGAGGATTCCGTCCAAGCGCCGACGCGATTCGCGGAGTGTGCGTGAGTTTGCGGCCTCTGCAACGGTGGCTGGTGGGCCGCGGACCACTCTTACGGGCACGTGAGCTGGATGGGGCCACTGGAGCCGTCAGCACTGGCAGGACTGACGGTGACCGAGTGCGGAATGTGGGAGGGAGAGCCTCCGCAGGCCAAGGTGATCGCGGCGGCGACAGCGAGCAGGAAAAAAGGAACACCGAAGTTACGCATGGTAGATCTCCTGTCGACCATCATATGTTTCCCTGGCCCAGAGCTATCAGCCGATGGCCGTCACGCCTACGGGCAAGTAAGTTCAGCCTTGCCGGTGGGGCCGCATGCTCCGCAGGGTCCGACAACATTGCAGACTGGAGTTCCAGTGGCCCACACGGTGTAGGTGCCGGATGCGCCAGCTCCACACTTCGCGACACCCGTTTCAGTCACTGTGACCAGGTCGGTGGGCTGGCCTTGTTGACACACGCCCCAAACAACAGCCGTCAGGCTAGCGGGGGAAGGTTGAGTCGAGTAAACGCCGACGGCGGCGAACGGAACTTCGCCGTCGGAGTATTGCTGAGCGTCGGCTGTTGCGGGACAGACGGAGACGGATTGCAGGCTGCCCGTCGTATTGGAACCGGCGACGGATCCGCAGCCGGTCATGGCGTGCTGGGAAGAACCGCAGGCCAGGGTGATTGCGGCAGCGAGGAGAAATAGAAAGAAGAACCACTGAGGCCCGAAGGTGCGCATGGCAGACCTCCTGAAGCTTTGGGAATCGGGGCAAGGCAACGAGGTTGCCTGAACACTTAACAAATATTGTACGGCGTTCCTGCGCCGGCAGGCTATGTGAGGGTAGGGATCCTTCGACTCCGATGCCAATCGATTATGGAAGGGTCTTCGGAATGGGCTTGCCGGCCGGCTTGTAATCCTTGGGATAGACGACGAGGCAGCGGCGCATGCCTTCGCCTTCGCTTTCGGTGTGCAGGTCGGATTCGTCGCGCAGGGCCAGATGGACGATGCGGCGTTCGCGCGACGACATGGGACTGAACTGGTAGGGAGTTCCAGTGCGGCGAACCTTTTCGGCGGCGACGGCGGCTGCGGAGCGCAATTCCTGGATTCGCAGAGAGCGATGATTCTGGCAGTCGAAACAGACCTTTTCGTGCTCGCCGGAGGGAAGATGCAGCATTTCGAGTGCGATCAGTTCAAGAGCGCGAAGAAGTTCTCCGCCGCGGTCGAGCAGGAGCGAAGCGTCGGGTCCGGCGAAGTCGACGAGGATTTCGGGCTTCTCCCAGTCGCGATTTTCCGGCAGTGGAGGATCGACGACGATGCGGTACTTGAAGCGAAGCCCGCCGTGGGTGACGACGGCCTGGAGGAATTCGTTGATTTTCTTGGCGGCAGCGAGTTTGTCGGGAATGGGCATGGTTTCAGCTCTCAGCTATCAGCCGTCAGCTTTCAGCTTGGCCGATTTCGATCACGGGAGACGAATCTCCCCAATCATTCTTCTAACACCTAAAAGGTCGCACCGTTTCCCAGCTGAGAGCTGATAGCTGACAGCTGAGAGCTTCACTTGTCTTTTTTCCTGGCGCGCTTCTCCATGATTTCACGCATTTCCTTGCCGAGCTTGGTGCGGTTCATGACGGATTGCGTTGCGATCGAAATCACATTCACCACGACATAGTACAAGTTCACGCCTGCGGCTAGACGGAAGAAGATGAAGCCCATCATCAAGGGCATCATGACGTTCATCATGCGCTGCTGCGTGGGATCCATCCCCGCTTGCGGCGTCATCTTCTGCGTCAGCAGGCTGCTTAGTACCAGCAGGATGGGCAGCACGAAGATGGGATCGGCGGCCGACAGGTCGTGAATCCACAGCCAGTGCGCGTGGCGCAGATCGAGCGCGGTCGCCAACATGCGGTAATAGGCGTAAATGAACGGAAGCTGGATGAGCATGGGCAAGCATCCGCCGATGGGGTTAACGCCTTCTTTTTTGTAGATGGCGCTGATCTCCTCGTTCATCGCGGCCTTGCGCGGATCGCGCAGGCTGTACTTCTTGTACTTTTCCTGGATCGACTTGATCTGGGGCTGGATGCGCTGCATCTTCAGCATCGACTTCATCTGCGTGAAGCGCAGCGGCAGCAAAGCGAGGTTGATGATCAGCGTCTGCAGGACAATGGCCCATCCCCAGTTGGGAACGATGTGGAAATACGTCCAGCGGAGCCAGATAAACAGCGGCTTGGCAATCAGGCCCCACCATCCGAAGTCGACAAGACCGTTGAGATCGTTGTCGGCGCCGGAGACGCCCGGCACAGGAATCTTTTGCAAAACCTGAAGCTCTTTGGGGCCAACGAAGATGCGCTCTGACGTGGGTCCATGCAAGTTGCCAACGGCGGCGCCGAGGACGTCGACCGGCACCATCTCTTTGGACTCGGGTTTTTGAGGGTCGCGGAGGATCGAGATGGAGTTGCGCAGCGTGACCATCGAAACTGCCGCGGGATCGTCGGGGATGAAGACAGCGGCGAAATATTGGTCGGTGGGTCCGGCCCAATGGAATGGGCCGGGGATGGTCGCGCCGCCGCTGATTTTCTTGATCGGCAAGCGCTGGATGTCTTTGTTGTACTGATAGTCGATGAAGGTGGCCGCGTAGAACGGGCCTGTGGCCTGGTCGCCGAATCCGGCGGGCCAGGCGGGAATTGCGGCGACCGGAGCGCCTTTCGAGGTGACCGAGGTTTCGACGGTCACGACGTAGCTGTCGTTGAAATGAAACGTCTTGCGGACGGCGAGATCCTGGTCGGCGTATTCGAAGGTGATGGTGGCCGGGGCAGTGAGAGTTTTTCCAGCCGCTGCCGACTGCTCCGGCATGGTGACGATACCTTTTGCTGCCGCCCGGACCTTTTCCTCCGAAGACGCAACGTAGAGTGCCGAGTTCAGCTTGTTGCGGAGAGTTTCGTCATAGGCCCAGAGCGAGAGCGGGTAGCCATATTGCGCGGAAGCAGTCGCGTTGACCAGATCGAGCGGGCCGTTTTGGGCTTCGTTGTCGAACTTTTTCAGGATCCAGGACTTGACCTGAGCGCCTTTGTTGGTGAAGGTGATGCGATAGAGATCGTTCTCGATAACCGTGTCGGCTTCGCCGGTTGCCTGCTTGGTAACTCCGGCGGGGATGCTGACCGCGGGCAAGGATGGAACTTCGGCCGCGGCCACTGGTACGGGGCGCGATTCCGCAGGCTGACTCTGGTGTTGTTGCGGAGCAGACGGTTGCGGAAAATATTTCTTGAGCAACGGCTGCAGCAGCAGCATGAGCGCGAACGTGCCCAAGAAGACAATCAGCAGGCGGCGTTCGTTGCCGGGCTCGTGTTGAGGGTTTTGATAGTCGGCCAAAGTTAGAGATTTCCTTGGTACGAGCGATGCGAATGAGCAGCTGGTCGCTGGTCGTCAGTTGTTGGCTGGTGATTCGCCACCGGATCATAGCCGCCGCGAACAAACGGATGACAGCGCAAGAGACGAGTCAACGCCATCCAGCCGCCGCGGAGCGCGCCATAGCGCTCCACCGCTTCCATGGCGTATTCCGAACAGGTGGGAACGTAGCGGCATGATGGCGGAAGCAACGGCGACACCGCCCACTTGTAAGCTCGCAGGATCCGCAACGTGACGAGTTGGGCGAAATGACGCATAGAGTCCGGACGGAAGTTACTCCTCCGCCGTTTCAAAAAATCATGACCGTAAATTCGTAACCGTCAAATACACAATCGTTGATTCACGATCACCGGTTGAAGATCGTCGATTCACGATTTACCGGCCGCAAGCTTCTGTTCGATTACTACGAAGGCGCGGCGCACTTCGTTCAACAGGGCCTGAAAATCGAGAGCCAGCACAACCTTCTTCGGATTGATCACCAGATCGGCGCTTGCGCCTGCCAGCGGACGCGAGAGCCGAACCGCCTCACGCAAACGGCGCTTCATGCGATTGCGGTCGGCGGCGCCGCCGAGTGCGCGGCCGACGGTGAATCCGATGCGAAGTCCGTCAGCGACGGCCTTCGCGCGTGGCGCACTCGGCCGCGGCCAGTAGAACACGGTCATGGACGACGAAAAATGACGCCGGCCCATCTTGTACACACGCTCGAAATCGGCGTGGCGCAACAGTCGCGCGCCGCGCGGAAACTTTGCTTTTACGTGGCGCGGCCTTTCATTTGGCGACTTGGCGCTTTCCGGCTTAATTCCCTGATCCGATGCTTCGGGCGCACTGGCAATCACAGGCCCTCTGATTCGTTCGCCATTCGCGGAGACGAGGATCAAAACGTCCACGCCGCAGGAATTTATTCGCGAAAACTTGTTGTCGAAAAATGATTCGCGAAGGCCTTACTCTCTAAAACCTATTCGCGGAAACCTGGTTTCACAGAGACCCGCTTGCGCCCCTTGGCGCGGCGGCGGGAAAGAACTTTCTGGCCGCCCTGGGTCTTCATGCGCGTGCGAAATCCGTGCTTCTTCGATCGCTTGCGCCGGTTGGGTTGGAATGTACGTTTGGGCATGAAAAGTAGCCGCTCCTGATGAGTTAGACGGTGTTAGGGCAAACTAGGAGTATAAATCAGGGCGACCGTAAGCGCCAAACCGCGCCACAGTCGCTCAATGGAGGTTCTTTATTTCCGATGCACTGTCATCCGAGCGAAGCGAGGGACCTATGCAACTTTCTCGCGGTCAGACGGCGCCGGCGAACTGCATAGGTCCTTCGCGGCAAAGAACGCCGCTCAGGATGACAAGCTAGTGGCGCGAACATCTACTTCGCCATCGCGCGCACTTGCACCGCGCGCGCGGCAGTTACCAGCGCGGCACTTGACAGCGCGAGAATTCGAGTGCTGAATAATCATTCGCGGAAAAATTCCAGCCGAAGATTTCCACACAACAAAAGATTTTGTGCTAGTATGCCGGACTGATCCTGCTTTCGAAATTGTGTTTGGGTTTTGCGAGCAGCACACGGAAGAAACAGGCGCTTTCCGCAGTCGATCAACGGTTCCAGCTACTTCGTAAACAGCAGTTTTAGCAGCCAGCGCTCTCATACCAGCCGCCGGAGCGCTGCACGGTGAACATTTCATATATGTCAGCTCCAAGCACAACTCTATCCCCGAATCCTTGGGCGCGCATTCTGGACGCGCTGGAAAAGAAAATCAATCGGCACTCATACGACACCTGGCTGAAGCCGACGCGGTACAGTCACTCGAGTGGCGGCGTGTTGTTCGTGCGGGTTCCAACGGTCGAGTTCCGCCACGCCGGAGACAAGTACGCCGATCTCATCCAGGAAGCGATCGATGTACTGGGCCTCGGTTTCAATGACGTAAAGTTCGTTACGCCCGAGGACGACCCCGCCGCAACGCCGGTGCGTCACGACGGCGGACTGACCGCGGCGGCTGCGAACACAGGCCCGTCACAGTCGCGCTTTGACTGGGATGGCGCGGCGCAACTGAATCCGCGCTACACGTTTGACGCGTTCGTCATCGGAAGCGGGAACCAGTTCGCGCATGCCGCGTGTCAGGCTGTCGCCGAGCGGCCGTCGAAAGCTTATAACCCGCTGTTTCTCTATGGCGGCGTCGGCATGGGCAAGACACATCTCATGCAGGCCATCGGGCACGAGATCAAGCGGCGCATTCCACATGCCGCCATTTGTTACGTATCGAGCGAGAAGTTCACCAACGACATGATCAACTCGCTACGCTACGACAAGATGACCAGCTTCCGCGACAAGTTCCGCAACGTTGACGTGCTGCTGATCGACGACATTCAATTTCTGGCGCAGAAGGAACGCACGCAGGAAGAATTCTTCCACACCTTCAATGCGCTGCATGAGTCTATGAAGCAGATCGTGATCGCCAGTGATCGTTCGCCGAAAGAGCTGGCTGAGATCGAAGACCGGCTGCGCAGCCGCTTCGAGTGGGGATTGATTGCCGACATCCAACCACCTGATCTGGAAACGAAGGTTGCGATCCTGCAGAAGAAGGCGGAGCAGGAGAAGGTCACATTGCCCACGGATGTGGCACTCTACGTGGCATCAAATATTCGGTCGAATGTGCGCGAGTTGGAAGGTGCGCTGATCCGGTTAGTCGCGCATTCCTCGTTGATTGGCGCTGAGATCACGCTTCCCTACGCGCAGCAGGTGTTGAAAAATTTTATCGACTCGCAAGCGCGGAAGGTCACGATTGAGTCGATTCAGAAGATGGTGGCTGAGCAATTTGGTCTGCGGCTGGTTGAGATCAAGGCGAAAAACAATTCGCGGGCGATTGTTTATCCGCGGCAGATTGCGATGTATCTGGCGAAGCATCTGACGGAAGCTTCGCTGCCAGAGATCGGGCGGCAGTTTGGGGGCAAACACCACACTACGGTATTGCACTCTGTCGAAAAGATCGAAGAGTTGCGCAAGAACGACAAAGATTTAAACAGGCTGGTCAATAAACTGACCGAGCAATTAGGCGGATGAATCGGGCTGATCGCGAGGTTTTCCACGCTGCGGCGCAGTCTTCCTTCACGATAGCTGTGAACTAGATGTGGAAGTTGTGCAAGGCATGCAGGAAACCGGGCAAGAGGTCTATTTCTACTAGTAGCTCCGCAGAGTTTGAGACCGATTCCTAACATGAGAGGTCCGGCGGGAACCCGGTGACAACAGGCGAGTTGTCAGAGATTTCCACTTCTGCGCAGGACCTACTGTTACTGCTGGTTTTATAGGTTTTGCATTTGATATAAGGGTAGTAATAAAAGTAGCAGGGCTGGGGGGACGGACTTTATGCCGGTGGAGGCCGCCGTTGCCGCGGAAATTATGGAGATCACAGTCAGCAAGTTTGAATTGCTGCGCGAACTGACTGCCACACAGGGTGTGGTCGAGCGCAAGACCACCATTCCCATTCTGTCGAATTATTTATTCGAGGCCGCGGGTGACCGCTTGTCGCTAACCGCGACCGATCTTGATTTGAGCCTGCGAACTTCGTGCAGCGCGAAGGTGAAGAAAGAAGGCGCCTGCACCATCCCCGCCCGCAAACTTCATGACTACGTAAAGTTGTTGCCCGACTCCGATATCACCATCAAGCTGCTGGAAAATCACTGGGTGAGCATTCGCTGCGGCCGTTCCAACACGAAGATGGTTGGGATGGCGAAGTCGAACTTCCCCAGTCTACCAGTGTTCCCGTCCGCTGGCGCGGTGACGATTCCCGCGCAGGCGTTGCGGGGATTGATCGCACGCACGGGATTTGCAATTTCGAATGAGGAATCACGGTACACGCTGAACGGGGCGCTCATGCTGCTCAAGCCGGAATCGATCACGATGGTCGCGACCGATGGACATCGCCTGGCGCACTGCGAACGCAGCGGCGAAAAATTCGAGGGCGTTTCCGGAGAGATGAAGACGCTGGTTCCGAAGAAGGCGATGGATGAACTGAAGTCCCTGCTCGATTCCACCGACGCGGAGACGATCGAGTTTGCCAAGGATGAGTCAACGCTGTTCTTCCGCATCGGATCGCGGCTGCTGACCTCGCGACAGCTGACCGGCCAGTTCCCGAACTTTGAGGCGGTGCTGCCGAAAGATAACTCCAAGATCGTGCCGCTGAACTCTGACGAATTAAATGCCGCGATTTTGCGCGTGGCCCAGTTTGCCGACGAGCGTTCGCGCGCCGTGCGTCTGCGCCTGGAAAAAGGCGAACTCAAAATTTCTGCATCGTCGACGGAAGCGGGCGAGTCGGAAGATTCCATTGAGGCTCCGTACACTGGAGAGCCGCTAACCATCGGCTTCAACGCCGTGTATCTGGTCGACTTCCTCAAGGCCGCCGGTACCAGCGAGGTGCGGCTGGAGTTGAAGGATCCGCAGTCTGCCGGGCAGTTGCGGCCTGCCGAGGGCGACGACTACAAGTACCGGTATATCGTGATGCCGATGCGGATTTGAGGGCTGACTATCCAGCCGGTTGCAACTTCGGCGCAAAACCTCAATCTCAGGCAGGCTTCCCTCGTACATCTACAGCCTAAGAACCGCTTCAGGGCGGTTTTCGTCTCTGAGAAGAACTGAGGCGGCTTGACCTTATAACGGCGGCTACTCTACATTTGCCAGCAATCCAATTTTGGGAGGGCTACCGTTATGTTGGATGGATTCAAGAAATTCATTCTGCGTGGAAATGTTGTGGACATGGCCGTGGGCGTGGTGATTGGCGCGGCTTTTGCGGGAGTGGTTGGTGGGCTCACGTCAGCCTTTCTGAATCCGCTGATCAAGCTCGCGACGGGTGGCGGTGAGAAGTTTTCGACGCTCCAGTTCACGATTCACGGCGTCCCGTTTCCTCTCGATAACTTCATCAACGCGGTCATTTCCTTCATTCTGATTGCGGCTGCTGTGTATTTCTTTGTGGTCCTTCCGGTAAATGCCTTGATCGCCCGCATGCATAAGGGCGAGAAGCCGCCCGATCCGACGACCAAGAAATGTCCGGAATGCCTGAGCGAAATTCCGATCGAAGCGAAGCGGTGTGCACACTGCACGCAGCCGGTGCTGGGCCGGGCGGCCTGACCGCGTACCGGTATTCCAAGAGTGGGAGTCGATTTCGCGTAACATAGGAGAATGAGGTTTTGTTGGGCATTTGTTGGCGCGCTTCTGCTCTGCATCGCGACTTCCGCGGCGGTCGTATGCGCGCAGACAGCGCCATCCGCTGGATCCTCATCTTCTTCGGCGAAACACGGGAAAGCTTCGCCCGTTTCTCGCGACGCCGGCATCGATGCGGGCGCCATCAGCAACGGTGTGTACCGCAACAAATCGCTGGGTTTCTCCTGCAGGATTCCAGAAGGTTGGGTATTGCGCACGGACGAGATGAACGCGCCACAGGAAGAGCCTGAAACCCCCGCTCCGGATGACGGCGCGAAGCCTGCTTCGAGCGTAGGCGCAAAGGTGCTGCTGGCGGCGTTTTCGCGGCCTCCGGAGGCGCGCGGGGAAGAAGTCAACGCCTCGATTCTGATTGCGGCGGAAAGCGCGTCGGCCTATCCCGGGCTGAAAGATGCCGCGCAATATTTTGACCCGATCACCGAGGTGGCCAAGGCTCAGGGGTTCGAGATTGATGAAGATCCTTACGAAGTTGCCATTGGAAGCAAAGTGCTTGTCCGCGGCGACTTCCACAAAGACGTCGGGACGCGGGTGATGCGGCAATCGACACTGGCCATGCTGGCGCATGGCTACGCCGTGTCGATCACGGTGATCGGCGGGACGGAGGATGAAGTGCAGGAGTTGATCGACGGGCTGGAGTTTGGGGCGCCGCGACCGAAAAAATGAGGCCTAGAGACGGGCTTGCCGCTGCAGAGGAAAACCGGTTCCTCGACTTGCCGTCGCTTTCGTCCCGGCGGCGGAATGACAGGTTCGTGAGGCTTCGCTATCTGAATTCGCGAGCTAAGTTTCGGCGGAGTCTGAAGCGGTCAGTCCAGCGGGTCGGGATGCAGGCTGAGGTCTTTTTCGCCGGCGGCCTTTTTCTCAGCGTACTTTCTCATCCAGGCTTCCCAGCTTTTGCCGGCGGCGGTGTCGCGTCCGCTGAAGGCGAGGGCGGCGATGTCGGCGTAGGAGACGGCGATTTTGGCGTTTGAATTCCTGGGGTAGAGCCGGACGACAGAATCTTTCAGGGTGGTGGCAGAGCGGCGGTCGAAGAGGTAGCCTTCAATTTTGGATCCGTCTTTGCGGGTGATGGTGACGTCGCCACGGTAATCGAAAGCTTTTTCTAGGGCCTGGCGGAGTTCTTCTTCACTGGCCAGCGCCGGGATCCAGCCTTCGAGTTGTTCGTGGGCCGTTCCGGGGGCGACTTCGAGCGCGTCGGGATTGGCGGCGTTGACGTGGGGAGCAGCGCTGGCGGATTCGTGATCGAGATGGCCGGCTTCCTTGCCTGTCATGGTCGGGATCCTCGGGGGCTAAAGCCCGAATGAATTTTGCGCTTTACGCGGCGCTGAAGCGCCGCTCTTCCACGGAACTGAACCGGGGCGGGCGAAGTGTCCGCTCCTCCGCAATCCCATTCTAGGCGCCGCTTTCCTGCATGGTGCGGGATGAATCTGGTGGGGCGATCTGCACCAGCGGGTTCACTGGCGCCTGCGGCTCTTCCAGCAAACGCAGCGCGGCTTCATCGCTGTAACGCGAGAACAGTGTGGCTTTCACCGTGGCCAGGAATCCGCTGAGCGAACTGAAGGTGGCATTTACCGCGCTCGCCTCGTAGCCACTGTGGACCATGCAATTCGCGCACGCGGGATTGCCCGACTCGGTGCCATAGTTTTGCCACGGCGTCGTGGCCAGCAGTTCGGCGAAAGTGTCGGCGTAACCGTCCTGCAGCAGGTAGCAGGGTTTCTGCCATCCGAAAACGTTGTAGGTGGGCATGCCCCAGGGAGTGCAAGGATACGTGCGCTTGCCCATCAGAAATTCAAGAAAGAGCGGCGAGAGGTTGAAGCGCCAGCTCTTCTTGCGGTTCGACAGGATCGCGCGGAACATGCGGCGGGTGCGGGCTCGGCCGAGAAAGTGTTTTTGGTCCGGTGCCTTGTCGTAGGAGTATCCGGGCGAGAGCATCATGCCTTCGACGCCCAAGTCCATCATCTCGTCGAAGAAGGCGCGGACGGACTTGGGATTGGCGCCGTCGAACAGAGTCGTGTTGGTGGTGACGCGGAAGCCTCGCCTTAATGCCTCTTTGATGCCGTCGACGGCGATGTCGTATCCGCCTTCGCGGCAGACGGCGAGGTCGTGCTCGTCGCGCTGGCCGTCGAGGTGAACGCTGAACGTCAGGTACTTGCTGGGCTGGAAGAGGTTGATCTTTTCCTTCAGCAGGAGGGCGTTGGTGCAGAGATAGATATATTTCCTGCGGGCAACCAGGCCCTCGACAATTTCGCCGATCTGCGGGTGCATCAAAGGCTCGCCGCCGGGGATCGAGACCATGGGTGCGCCGCACTCGTCGACGGCTCGGAAGCATTCTTCCGGCGTGAGATCCTTCTTCAGGATGTGTGCCGGGTACTGGATCTTGCCGCATCCGGCGCAGGCCAGATTGCAGCGAAACAGAGGCTCGAGCATGAGCACGAGCGGATACTGCTTGCGACCGCGAAGCTTTTGGCCGATGACATAGGACGAAACCGTCCACATCTGTGAGACTGGTACTGGCATTTGCTGGTTGGTTCCTAGTTGTTATTTTAGCAGGGTTGCGCGAGTAGGATGTTGCCGGAGTGACGCCAGGCGTGCAGGGGCTGAAGCCCTGCTGAATTCAGGGGCTTTACGCGGCGCTGAAGCGCCGCTCTTCTGCCGGGCGCTGCTTTCTGCCAGGCGCCACTCTTCCACCGCTTTCGAGGAGGCGAGATGAATCGAAGATCGTTTTTGGAATGGGTCAAGGTTGCGGGAGTAGCGGCGGGGATTGAATCCTCGGCAAGTTTGGCGCAGAACCTGGCGGGCGAAAGTCGCGCGACGGAGCCGGAGAAGGAAAAACGGAGCGCCAAGCCGGCTTCCCCGGAAACGCTTTTGCTCAAGGATTACCGGCCTCAGTCCATCTACAAGATTCCGGTTACGACGATCGCCAAGGCGAAATACCCGATCGTCGACATGCACTCGCATCCTTACGCGAAAACCGCCCGGCAGATCGATGAATGGGTGCTCAATATGGACGAGGTTGGAGTGGAGAAGACGATTATTCTGTCCATGGCCACGGGCGCGGACTTCGACGAGATACAAGAAAAGTATTCGAAGTATCCTGAGAAGTTTGAGATGTGGTGTGGGCTTGATTTCTCGCGATACGACGAGTCTGGATTCGGTCCTGCTGCGGTGAAAGAACTGGAGCGCTGCCGGGCAGCTGGAGCGCGGGGCGTGGGAGAGATACACGACAAAGGCAAAGGCCTGAGGTCGGGAAAATCGGATGCCGCAGGGATGCATCCCGACGATCCGCGGATGGATGCGCTGTGGGCGAAATGTGGCGAGCTTGGAATGCCGGTCAGTCTGCACGTCGCCGATCCGATCTGGATGTATCAGAAGATGGACCGGCATAACGACGGGCTGATGAACGCTTATTACTGGCGGCTGGATAATCAGCCGGGGATTGTGGGGCTCTCGGGGATGGTCGAGATTTTCGAGCGCACGCTGGCGCGTCATCGCAACACGACCTTCATTGCCTGTCATTTTATGAATCTGGACTACGATCTGGCGCGTCTGGGCGAAGTGCTGGATCGCAATCTGAACTTGTATGCAGATATTTCCGCCCGCTATGCGGAGACGGCGCCGATTCCGCGCTTTACGGCGCAGTTCTACACGAAGTACGGGGACCGGCTCATCTACGGGACTGACATGGGCTTCGACAAGACGATGTACCGGACTACGTTTCGCATCCTGGAATCGCTCGACGAACATTTCTACGAGATCGACCAGTTCTCGTATCACTGGGCGCTGAATGGGTTGGGGCTCGGCGATGAAATTCTGAAGCAGGTCTATCGGGACAACGCTGCACGACTGCTGGCCGCGCGCGTGGGACATCCCGGGGCATAACCGGGGATGAAATCGACAAGCGAAAAGCGACAGCCTACAATCCAGTCATGAGCAGCACCGGACAACCGAGCATTACGCCACGGGACATGGGGCAGCCGAGTCCGGTGGCGGAAGAACGCGACTCCAGCCGGCTGATTATCGTGATCGCGGTAGCCGGCGTGATTGCGGTCATGCTTGGGATCGCGTTTCTAATGCGCGAGTCGCCGAAGGCGGCCAAGCCGGTGTCGCCTTATCTTGCCAGCCTGAAGTTTTCCGATTTCAAGATGAGCGCGGCGGAGAATTTCATCGGCGCGACCGTCAGCTATATCGATGGCGCCGTGACGAACTCGGGCGACAAGATTGTGACCCATGCCGTGGTGGAAGTTGTCTTCAAAGACGATATGGGACAGCTGGCGCAGCGCGAAGAAGTGCCGCTGCGGGTGCTCAAGACTACCGGTCCTTACGTGGAGGCGGTCGATCTCGCTGTCTTGCCGCTTGCGCCGGGGCAGACGCGGCCGTTCCGGCTTACGTTCGACAGCATCTCAGCCCAGTGGAACCACCAGTATCCGGAGATACGGGTGATGGATGTTACGGTGAAGTAAGATTGCAGATTTTCGATTCCCGATTGAAAATCAAGCGCCGCCGCCCCTCCCGCCAACTCAAAAATCGGCCATCGTAAATCGGCAATCGTAATTCCTCTACAATAGCCTCGTGCCAGATGCAAAACCATTCCGCCTGACGGAGTCGGTGAAGGCTGCGGGTTGAGCGTCCAAGCTGAGTCCGGCGGCGCTGGACACAGTGCTTGGGAAATTAGCCCGGCAGCACGATCCGAATGTTCTGGTCGGCTTCGACCATGCCGACGACGCCGGAGTGTATCAAATCGCGCCCGATCAGGCGCTGGTGCAGACGGTGGATTTCTTCACGCCGATCGTCGACGACCCTTACACGTTCGGGCAGATTGCGGCGACCAACTCGCTGAGCGATGTTTATGCCATGGGCGGCCGGCCGCTGACTTCTCTTGCGCTCGTTTGCTTTCCGGACAAGGCCGATCTGGAAATTCTGGAGCGCATTCTGGCCGGCGGATTGTCGAAGATGATGGAAGCGGGATGTACTGTGATCGGCGGGCACAGCATTCGCGACGAAGAAACGAAGTTTGGATATTCGGTGACCGGGATGGTGCATCCGAAAAAGATTTTGGCCAATGGCGGAGCGCGACCCGGCGATTCGCTGTTGCTCACCAAGGCGTTGGGCACCGGCGTGATTTCGACGGCAATCAAGAAGGGCGAGGCCGAGCCTGCCTGGATTGATGCGGCTGTACGCTCGATGACGACGCTGAACAAGCTTGCGGCGGAGGTGATCAGTGAAGGTGCATTTCGGGTGAACGCGATGACCGACATCACCGGCTTCGGACTGATCGGACATGCGCGGGAAATGGTGCTGGCGTCGGAGGCGTCGATTCGCATCTCTGCCGGGCGAATTCCCTTGCTCGAAGGCGCACTGGAGTGCGTGCATGATGGACACGTCCCTGGCGGGCTTAAGAACAACCGCGACTTCGCCGAATGTGTCGTGCAGTACGACAACGGGATTCCTGAGGATGTGCGGACGATGCTGTTCGATCCGCAAACGGCTGGAGGGCTGCTGATCTCCGTAGCCGGCCAGGACTCGACTCAACTCATTCAGGCGCTCCACCACGCTGGAGTCGCGGTAGCGCAGATTGGCCAAGTCTTAGCGCGCACCAAACCGCTAATTCACGTCACCTCGTGATAAGTTCCCAGATACGCGCCAAATGATGATCGTCGTGCTCGGCCACGAAGTACAGATGGTCCACCAGCCGCATCGGAGTCTTCATTCGCGGGTGAAGCATGGTGCGGCCAAACTGCGCGGAATCCATCTGCTCCGACCGACTTACCAGCCGTGAGCGGGCTTCACGGAATTCCCTGAGAATCTCGTCCAGAGACCGTGCGTTGTGATTGGCGTTGTGGGTCTTTTGATTTTTCAGGTCGGCAACGGTCAGCTCCGCGCCGCCGGTCGTGAAATCTTCCAGGCGCGCGAGCCATAGCGGCTCGAGATCGGCCAGGTGGCCGGCGTGTTCCTGGGCCGACCATTTTTGATTTTCCTTTCGGATCAGGATTTTTGCTGGGTGGTCACGCACCATTTCCTCCAGCCGTGCCGGCGCTCCTCGCAACCGTATTAGCACGTTCGGATAGAGCTCGAGGGGGAACGAAAAATCAAATTTGCGTTCGAACCAGACAGATACACGGCTCATGATTTCCTCGGATGACCGCCGTCTCTGACGCGCCGATGCAAGAAGACGACACGCTACCTCGCACAACCAGATGCTCGCAAAATGATTGAAGACTCACTTTCCTGCACCGGAGGGTGCCACTTTTACATCCAAGAAGACGGACAAATTCTCTACCGTTTATTTTTCCAGGAGCCAGCATGGAAACCCGTCAACTTGGTCGCGGTCTCAAAGTCTCTGCCCAGGGCCTGGGATGCATGGGCATGTCGGAGTTTTACAGCGGATTCGATGACAATGAATCCATTGCGACCATCCATCGCGCGCTGGAACTCGGAGTCAATTTTCTTGACACCGCCGATGTATACGGACCGTACAAGAATGAGGAACTGGTCGGGAAGGCCATCAAAGGCAAGCGGGACAAAATTGTGCTGGCGACAAAGTTTGGAATTGTCCGCGACCCGAACAACCCCATGCAGCGTGGCGTGAGTGGCAAGGCCGACTATGTGCGGCGATCCTGCGAGGGAAGTCTGAAGCGGCTGGGAGTGGAGGCGATCGATCTCTACTACCAGCATCGAGTCGATCCGAACACGCCGATTGAAGAGACGGTCGGAGCAATGGGCGAGTTGGTGAAAGAAGGCAAGGTGCGCTATTTGGGACTGTCGGAGGCTTCTCCTGAGACGCTGCGGCGCGCGGCGAAGGTGCATCCGATCACGGCGCTGCAGACTGAATATTCGCTGTGGACCCGCGATCCTGAGGCCGCGATTCTGGCGACGTGCCGTGAACTGGGCATCGGATTTGTGGCGTACAGTCCTCTGGGCCGCGGATTCCTGACAGGACAGTTCCATCATTTCGACGATCTGCCGGCGGATGATTACCGGCGCCACAGCCCGCGGTTTCAGGGAGAGAATTTTCAGAAGAATCTCGATCTGCTGCGGAGCGTCGAGGAGATCGCAAACGAAAAAGGATGCAAGCCTTCTCAACTTGCGCTGGCGTGGGTGTTGGCTCAGGGCGAGGATATTGTTCCGATTCCTGGAACCAAGCGGCGGAAGTATCTGGAAGAGAATGTGGCCGCAGCGCAAGTGAGGCTCACGAAGGAAGACTTGCGCCAGATCGATGAAGCGTTTCCACCCGAGGCAGCGGCGGGGGAACGGTACCCGGAGCACGTGATGGCGCTGGTGAACGGGTGAGGCAAGCGAGCAAGGGATTTTTAACGGTCGTGCCTAGAAGCCTTTGGCACGGAGTCTGCTTCGATCACTGTCGAGTTCTCGCCCTCCGGACGGCCGAAGGCGTCTGTCCTTCCCTAGGTTTGTGCTTTCTCTATCTGAATCTTTACACATTGACTTCTTTGTGCGCCTCGAATTAGATTCATTTCTCAGTTTCAACCGCTCTTTGCCAACTTCTTTCGGGATGCGCGTCTTTGCCGCTCGGCGAAGACAGGGAAGCGGGTGTGAATCCCGCGCTGCCGCGCAACTGTAAGCGAGGACATTGCCTTTGGCCACTGGAAGCAATTCCGGGAAGGCCGCAGGCGCGATTGGATGACTGACCTCATCCTTACTCGCAAAGTCAGGAGACCGGCGCATTCCGTTACCTTCAACCCCTTTCGCGTGCAAAGGAGGATGGTATGCGCCTGTTTTTTCCAGTTTCGGCTTCCACGGTCTCGTGCTTTCGGTTGTCGCTGTTTTTTTTGCTTCTCTCGTGGTGTCTCCTCTCGTCTTCCTCGCCGGCATTGGCTGCCGATCTGAAAGTCAGAGTGGTGGACCTGCAATCTGCGGCAGTTGCCGGGGCGGAGGTTTCATTGCTGGCGAGCGGAGGCCGAATTGTTTCCACGCAGACAACTTCCGCCGAGGGGATCGCGCTGCTGAAGGCTCATGAAGCGGATCATTATCAAATCAAAGTGCTGGCGCCTGGATTCGCGGCAGCGACGGTGGATGTTTCAAAGCAAACTGAGATCACAGTCACCCTCCGGCTGGCACCGGCATCCGAGACCGTGGTCGTGAGCGCGACGCGCACTCCGGTTGCAGCCGAGGCAGCGGGTGCCGATGTCGACACTCTCAACGGGGCGCAGTTGACCACGATGCAGCCGATTGCGGCAGACGACGCAGTGCGGTTCCTTCCTGGAGCAGTGGTGAATACAGCAGGACAGCGCGGAGGGTTATCGTCGCTGTTCGTGCGCGGCGGGGAATCGAATTACAACAAAGTCATCGTGGATGGCGTCACCATCAACGAACCCGGAGGCACGTTCGACTTCGGCACGCTGTCGCTGGCGCAGGGCGACCGCATGGAATTTGTGCGCGGGGCGCAGAGTACGTTGTATGGTTCCGACGCGATGACCAGCGTGGTGCAGGTGTGGACGCGCACCGGCAGCACGCACGTTCCCGAACTGCGCTTCGGTGCTGACGCCGGAAATCTCGGAACCGAAAGCGGCCACGCTTCGCTGGCAGGAGCACGCGGACGCTTCGACTACAACGCTTTCGGCGATCAGTTCAACACGGAAGGCTCAGGAGTGAACGACGCGTACTCCGACTCGCTGCAGGGCGCAAATGCGGGCGCGGCGCTCGACGAAAAGACTTCTTTGCGTATTCGCCTTCGGCACTCGAATAGTCACACGGGCGTTCCCGGCGAGTGGAGTTTCAACGGTTACGATCCGCTCGTGGATGTGAACGGCGTCAATGAGCCGTTGCAGCCCGATCCGCAGGAATGGTCGCAGCTCAACGACATGTTGGGGAGCGTGGAGCTATCTGTCGCAGCGCCGTCTGGGTGGCAGCATCGCTTCACCGGTTTTGACTACCTGTATCGCTATCACGACCTGAATCTCAACGGCGATCCGGCGCGGGTGAGTCCGCTATACGGACAAATCGATTTCCCGTCGGACGAGGTCGATCACATCAACCGGGGCGGATTTGAGTATCAAGGCGATTATTCGGAGCGCACCTGGGCGCACACCACCTTCGGATATCGGGTGGAGAACGAGAACGGATTTGTGGGGCAAGTCATTGACGGCGAAACCCAGACTCACGGCCAGCGGCTGAACAATGACGCCTATGTGCAACAGCAACTCACACTGGGGCGACTGTCGGTAATCGCCGGCGGACGTTTTGTGCACGACAGCGCCTTCGGCAATACCGGAGTGCCGCGGGTGGCGCTGACTCTGCAGGCTCTGCGCGGTGGGCAAATTTTTTCAGGAACGCGGCTGCGCTTTTCCTACGCCACCGGTTTCAAGGAGCCGCGACTGGAAGAAACCTTCGCCGGGCCGCCTTACAGCCAACCAAATCCGGGGTTGAAACCGGAGCGCCTGCGCGCCTTCGAGGCGGGCGTGGAACAGGACTTCTTGGGCGGCAAGCTTGCTCTGAACGCCGCGTATTTCAACAATCTGTTCCACGACCAGATCAATTATGTGACCATCAATCCGACGACCTACGTCGGCGAATACGTCAACGTGAACCAGGCATTCGCGCAGGGAGCGGAGGGCGTGGTGCGGGCCAAGCTGCGGCCGCGGCTGCTGCTCGACACTGCCTATACGTACACTTCGTCGGAGTATCTTGACAATCCCGCGCCTTACGATCCTGTCTATAACCCCGGCCAGCCGCTGTTGCGCCGGCCGAAACATTCTGCGACCGAATTATTATCGTATCTGGGGACGCATTGGGGAGCGGACTTGAGCGGCAGCTTTGTAGGGAGCCGCGCCGATTCCGATTTCGATGGGTTCGGAATCAATCACGCCGCGGGATATGTTCGCGCTGATATGGGAGGATGGTACGCCGTGACTTCGCGCATTACGACGTATGTGAATATCCAAAATGCGCTAGACCGAAGGTATAACGAAGTTGTGGGCTATCCCTCGCTGCCGATCAATTTCCGGGCCGGGATTCGATTTCGAATCGGCGGAGAATAGCGGGCTTACAGCCCAGGAAACGTACGGCGCTAGCGAGGCGCTGAAGCGCTGCTCTTCCACTGAGATTTAACTGACTTTTTGCGGGGCGCGAGGCAGCGGCATGGCGGCCGCGATTTTCGCTCCGAAATACTTTGTGCGGGCGAGCAGTAGCTTTTCGATCTCAACTTCCTTTAGCGGCTGCTGGCGTCCCAGAAGATGCGTGATCAGGGCGATCTGGGCGAAGTGTTCTACGGTTTCCATCTTCATGTAAGCGTGCTCGAGAGTATCGCCATAGGTGACGACGCCGTGATTCGACATCAAAATCGCATCGTAGTTGGGAACGTAAGGTTCAAGGGTCTGGGCCAACTCCGAAGTGCCGGGCGTGCCGTAACGCGCCAACGGAATACATCCCAAACCCATGACGACTTCGCACACTAGCGGCTCGGTGAGCGCCATGCCGGCGGCGGCAAATCCGGTCGCGGTGGGCGGGTGCGCGTGCACGATGGCCTGCACGTCGCGCCGCAGGCGATAAATCAGCAGGTGCATACCGATCTCGCTGGTAACGTGGCGCTTGCCGGAAACTCGCCGGCCGTCGAGGTCCACCACCACCATGTCGTTGGGACGCATGGCGCCTTTGCTCAAACAAGTGGGCGTCACCAGGATGCGGTCCTGCGGCAGGCGAACGGAGAGATTGCCGTCCATGGCAGCGACGAACCCGCGCTCATGGAGCATGCGACCGTAACGGACAATTTCTTCCCGGTGTTTGCGCTCCGTAGGCATGAATACCCTGGCCATGATTACCCTTCGGGGGAGATGATAAAGCAAGCAGGCCGCAAGACTGGCAACCGCATAGTAGCAGCACCCGCGTTCCAGAGACAATCCCATTTTCACTGGAAAATCGGCCAAGATGCGCCACAAACGGGATTGAATTGGGCGATGCCCCTTGAGTGATCTCTGTAACGCGTATCCCTATAATCAACTTGCGTGCTGGTCTCCGAATTCCATTATGACTTGCCCGAAGAACTGATCGCCCAGGAACCTCTGGCCAATCGCGCGGCGTCTCGTCTGCTGTACCTCGATGCCGCCACTGGGCGCTATGAGGACCGCCAGTTCCGCGAGTTGCCGGAGTTGCTGCGGCCTGACGACCTGGTCGTCTTCAACAACACGCGCGTGTTTCCCGCCCGGCTTTATGGGCGGCGCGGAGGGTTGCGGTCACAGGCGGTGAGCCCGCGCAATCCGGCGGCGCGGGATTTTCTTCAGGGTACGATCGAAGTTCTGCTCACGCGGCAGCTCGGTCAGGATCCCAATGACTGGGAATGTCTGGTGCGGCCGGGACGCAAGATCGGGGTGGGAGAGCGCCTGTTCTTCGGTGAGGACAGTTCGGATCAAGCCGGCGAATTGCAAGCCGGAGTCATCGCGCGCGGCGGGTTCGGGGAACGGACCATCCGCTTTGCTCCTTGCGATAACTTTTTTGCGAAAGTGGAAAGGATCGGGCACGTGCCTCTGCCTCCGTATATTGCGCGCGCCGATTCCCTTGCCGACCGCGAACGTTATCAGACGGTGTATGCGCGCGAGCGCGGATCGGTCGCCGCTCCTACCGCGGGACTGCACTTCACTCCGGAGATTCTGACGCGCCTGCGAGAGCGTGGAATCGAAACGGCCGAGATCACGCTCCACGTCGGCCTGGGAACATTTCAGCCGGTGCGAGTTGAGCGCGTGGAGGAGCATTCGCTGCATGCGGAACGCTATTCGATCTCGCCCGAGGCAGCGGAGAAAATCATGCGGGCTAAACGTGGACATCGGCGGGTGGTTGCGGTGGGCACGACGACCGTGCGTACGCTGGAGTACGCCGCTGAACCGAGAACTGGCCAAGTGCGGGCAGGTGAGGGTGAGGCGAATCTGTTCATCTATCCCGGATACAGATTCCAGTTGGTCGACGCGCTCCTGACGAATTTCCATCTCCCGCGGTCCACTTTGCTCATGCTGGTCTGCGCCCTCTGCGGAAAAGAAAATGTGTTGCGCGCTTATGGCCATGCCGTTGAGCAGCGATATCGCTTCTACTCTTATGGGGACTGCATGCTGGTGGGCTGAAGGAAAACTGCGTCCGGCAAGCGTATCGTGCTTTGGAAGCTGGAAGGGGAGGCAGGAACGAGAAGGTAGCGAGAATTTCTGGTCCAGAGGTAAACAAACGGGCATCCCGGCGGGATGCCCGTTTCAAAACTTGGCCAAGAAACATGCCCGAGAATCGTGGGCGCGAAGCTTACGCGCGAGCGCCCACGGCGGCGGGTTCGTTCGCCGGGATCGACTTGTCTTCGCCGTTGGGTTTGGACTGCGGCTGGCCACCCTTGCGAATGTCGATGCCGCCCTTGAAGAACGCACCATCTTCGATGGAGATGCGGGCGGCGATCACGTCGCCGGTCAGCGAGCCATCGCTGCGGATGTCGACGCGGTCGCTGGCGGTGAGATTGCCGCGCACTTTACCCAGCACGACGATCTCGCGGGCATTAATGTTGGCGGCGACAACGCCGTTGCGTCCGATAGTGACGCGGTTGCCAGCCAGATTGATGGAGCCTTCCACGCGGCCGTCGATGTAAAGCGACTCGGAGCCGGTGACCTCGCCTTTGATCACGAGCGATTTGCCGATGGTAGCCTGGTCCGCAGTGGTGGTCGTCACCGGCCGGGGAGCGGCTACAGGTTCACTGGCCGCCATAGTGGGGGCGCTCGGAATGGACGAAGTCGGGCGCTCCGGCTCGGCGGGCCGGGATGGGGTCTGAGGCTGATTGGTCGGCTTCCACATGGGGTAAAAGTTCCTTTCCTGGTTGGGATTAGGGGTCACGGGCCGCACTTACGTGACCAAAGCAAATTGTACTCCCGCGTCTCAAAATGAGCCCTGTGGAAAAGGCTTTATTTTCAATCAGGAGTTCCTACTGTGGTACGTGCTTTCGTGCGGGACTCGAACTGGCAAACGGAGCCGTGGCCGACGACTTTCTGCTGGCATCCGTGTAAGGATTTCAGGAAAAAGTTGCTCGACCGTACCCTTTTACTGCGGTTGGGGGTTATCCTCTTAGGGTCGAAGATTTATCGAAAACGGAATCCGAGTCTGGGAGTCTAAACCTTCAAGATTGAAGGCAATCGAGGCCTAATTTTTTCGGTAACGGAGCAGCACATGTTAGAACCATCGGTGGTAACGCCAGCAGTAACGGTCGCGAGACCTGATCCGAGTGAATATAGCGCATATCACGAGCGCTACATTTCGCTGATTGCGGGAACTGACATTCTGGGAATACTCGATGCCCAGCGGCGGCAGATGATGCTGCTGCTCTCCGGGCGCGACGAAGCCGAAGGCGAGTTTCGCTATGCGCCCGATAAATGGACGGTGAGCGAAGTGTTGGGACACGTCTGCGATACGGAGCGGATCTTTGCCTATCGCGCGCTGAGAATTTCGCGGGGTGACCAGACGCCGATCGAAGGGTTCGAGCAGGACGATTACGTCAAGAATGGTCCGTTTGGGCGCCTGCCGCTGGCGGAAGTGATTGAAGACTACATTGCGGTGCGGCGCGCCACGCTGACGCTGTTGCGGAATCTGGATGAAGCCGCGTGGGCGCGGCGGGGCACAGTGAATGAGAATGAGATCAGCGTGCGCGCGCTGGCCTATCTTACGGCGGGGCATGAACTGCATCACCGAAAGATTCTGGAAGAGAAGTATTTCACGCGGTAAAGCTGAACTTCTTCGCCGCGGATTTGCGCAGATGAACGCGGACTCTAATCCAGCTTGTCATTCTGAGCGGAGTGACTCAAGGAAATTACCAAACATGGTTCAGCGAGCGCTAGTGGAACTGCTTCGCGGCAAGGGAGCGCACGCCGATCCCATCGCATGTGTCGAAGATGTTCCGGCGGAAGTGGCGGCGCGGCGGGTTGCGGGATTTCCGCATTCGATCGGGCAGATCGTCTTCCACATAAATTACTGGATGAATTACGAGCTGCGGAGAATTCGAGGCGAGAGGCCGAAGTATCCGGAGCACAGCTCGGAGAGTTTTCCGCCGGTTCCGCCTCCTGGGAACGCGGAGGAGTGGGACCGGCTGCGGCGAGATTTTTCCTGGCTGCTGTCTGAGTATGCCAACCTGGCGAAATCCTCTGCGGCGGAAATGCAGCGCGAAATTGAGAGCGTGCATGAAGGTGACGAGCAAGTTGCCGGCACACTCGAATCCGTGCTCTGGCAGATGGTGGCGCACAACAGCTATCACGTGGGGCAGATCGCGATGATCCGGCGCGCGCTCGGCGCATGGCCGCCGCGGGCGGGCGGGGATACGTGGTAAGTGCTAGGATGATTGTGTAGGTTCCGTTTGCTGCGGAGGTCGCTATGCTCCATCGCCTCGCAGAAGAAATCCGAGTCATCCTCCTTGCGGTCGCCGGTGGGGGTCCTTTTGTTCTTTTGGTCCGTTCCGTCCTCCGTAGATTTTCTCGTAAGGACGCGGCGCAGGTGGGAGCAGAACGGCGCCGGGCGGTGAAAGCGTGGGTCGGCAGCCGACGATCTCCAACAAGCACGGTTATCCCATACTCCCCGATTCCTCAATCCTGAAGCACATCGCCCGCCAACCGAAGCGCGCGGCGGGATTCAAGCAACTGGTGCGCGAGCTTGGCTTGCATGGCGACGAGCGCCGCGAACTGGATGACCGGCTGCGAAAGCTGGTCGCGAGCGGGGCGCTCATCGCGGCCGACTCCGACCGGTATGCGCTGCCTCAAGCGGCGGCTGAAAAGAATCTGGTTGTCGGCCGGCTCACCATGCATCGCGACGGATTCGGGTTTGTGATTCCCGATGCTGCGTCGTTGCCGGCGGCGCTCAAGGCGCGGCTGGCGGGCGATATTTTTATTCCTCCGCACTTGATCGGCAATGCCATGCATGGGGACCGTGTGCTGGTCGACGTCGGTAGTGTGCGTCCGGATGGACGAGCGGAGGGGCGGATCGTGCGGCCGGTGGTGCGGGCGAATCCTACCGTGGTGGGAGTTTTTCATTATGGACCGCGGCGAAATTACGTCGCGCCAATGGACGCGAAGATCACGCAGGAGATCGTGATTCCGGCGGGGATGGAGCGGCCGGACGCGAACACGGCGCTGCTGACGGCTGAAAGTTCAGAACACGCAGTCGGCCCATCCGTTGCCGGGGTGCGACGGCGAGATGCCATCGCGACAGCCGGTGGGACGCCGGCGCTACGCAGGAAATCTGTCGATCGCGTGCTGGGCGCGGAGGCCGCACGCCGGGCCGAATGGGATGATCTGGAAGGCGTGGTTGTCGATGTGGAGATTACGGACTGGCCATCGCCGACCCAGAATCCGCGGGGACGGGTGATCGAGATTCTAGGGCGGGAAGACGATTTCGGCGTCGATGTAGAAATCACGATTCGCAAGTTTCATTTGCCGCATCATTTTCCGGCTGCCGTGACTGAAGAGGCTCAAGATGCGCCGGCGACGATTTCAACGCAGGAGATGCAGACGCGTCGTGATTTTCGGGCTCTGCCCATTGTGACCATTGACGGTGAAACTGCGCGCGATTTCGATGATGCGGTGCTGGTGCGCACGCTGGCGAATGGGAATTTTGAGTTGCAGGTGCACATCGCGGATGTCGCACATTACGTTACGCCAGGTTCGGCGCTCGACCAGGAAGCGCGGCTGCGAGGTACGAGCGTTTATTTTCCGGACCGCGCGGTGCCCATGCTGCCGCTGGAGCTTTCAACCGACATCTGCAGCCTGCGGCCGCAGGTGGATCGGTTGGTGATGTCGTGCGTGATGGAGATGGACCACCGTGGCGAGGTCGTGGGTTACGACTTGTCCGGGGGGGTGATTCGCTCAGCCGAGCGCATGACTTATACCGCCGTGAACGCCGTGCTGGAAGGCGACGCGGCCGTGCGCGAGCGTTACGCTCCGTTGGTCGAGGGATTTGAGCTGATGCGCGATCTGGCGCTCATTCTGAACCGTAAGCGCGAGCGGCGCGGATCGATCGACTTCGATCTGCCGGAGCCGGTGATCGAATTCGATGAGTTCGGGCTGATGAAGAGCATCTCGCGCTCGGAGCGGAATATCGCTCATCGGCTGATCGAGGAGTTCATGCTGGCGGCGAACGAGTGCGTGGCGGGGCATTTGGAATCGCACCGAATCGCGTCTTTGTATCGCATTCACCAGAAGCCTGATGCGAAACGGGTTTACGACTTTGAAACGATTGCGGCGACGTTTGGATATTCCCTGGGAGTGGGGGCGCTGCCGATTCACCGGGTCCAGATGAAAACCGACCGGCGCGCGGCATACGGAACTGGAAAGCGGGCACGCGAGATCGAAGTGCCGAAAGAGGTGCACATCACGCCGCGCATGTATCAGAAGCTCACGGAGAAGATCGCGGGGAAGCCGGAGGAGCGGATTCTGAGCTATTTGATGCTGCGGTCGCTCAAGCAGGCGCGGTATTCGGAGGAAAACCTGGGACACTTCGCGCTGGCGGCGACCAGTTATACGCACTTTACATCGCCGATCCGGAGGTATCCGGACTTGATTGTGCATCGGATTTTGAAGAGTGCGCTAGATCAAAAGCCCCACTTCTGGCAAAACCGGCCAGAAGTGGGGCACCCGGCGGTTGAAGGTGACAAGCCATCGCCTTGGTCGAAACGGCGGACTGTCCCCGGCAGTGCGCGGGCAGAAGCGCCCGCGCCACACGAACCTTTGAGTGGACCGATCAAGATCGAAGAACTGCACGAGATCGCCGAGGAGTCGAGTCAGTCGGAACGGCGGGCTGATGACGCCGAGCGCGATTTGATGGAATGGAAGAAAGTAAAGTTCATGCAGGGCCGCGTGGGAGAAGACTTCGACGGCCTCATCACCAGCGTGACCAAGTATGGAGTGTTCGTGGAACTGACCGACCTGTTTGTCGAGGGGCTGGTGCCGTTGAACACTTTAGCCGACGATCGTTATACGTATCATGAGAGTACGCGTGAGATTATTGGGCAACGGTCGCGGAAGACTTACCGGCTGGGGCAGAAGATTCGCGTCCTGGTGGACCGGATTGATCCGGTAGAGAAGAAGATTCAGTTTGCGGTGTTCGAGGAAGAGCCGCCCCGCGTCACAGGGCGGCGCAAGCGGGCGAGGTAGCCTGTGCCCGAGGAGCGGTGGCCAATTTCTGGCTGTGGAAATCCCCTGAAATTCGCATGACTCCCATCGAAATTCTGCATTGTACTTTGATCTGCCACACGGGCTATTAAAGAATGTACGAATGTCTGTTCCTGGCCTGGACTTTCGCGGCGCATTGCCGCTTCGTTATGAATGCCCAAGAACAAGTGATTCGGAAGCGATTGAACACACTGGACCAAGATGTCCACGACGCCTCTCAATCCGAAGAACGGTTTGCCGCCCGCACAGGGTCTCTACCATCCTGCGCACGAGCACGACGCCTGCGGGATCGGGTTCGTCGCCAGCATAAGCGGGAATAAAAGTCACGACATCATCCGTAAAGGCGTCCAGGTGCTGCTCAATCTGGCGCATCGCGGCGCGTGCGGCTGCGACCCGGAGACCGGCGACGGCGCCGGAGTTCTGATCCAGATTCCGCACAAATTCTTTGCCCGCGAGTCGGAAAAGCTCGGCTTTACTTTGCCCAAGCCGGGAAGCTACGGAGTCGGCATGATTTTTCTGCCGGTGGAGAAGCATCCACGCTTGCAGTGCGAAGGAATTCTCGAACACATTGTGCGGGAAGAAGGCCTGGTGCTGCTGGGCTGGCGCGACACTCCAACCTATGCGTCGGCAATCGGCCGTGTGGCGCGGGCTTCGCAGCCTTACATTCAGCAGATTTTTGTCGGCTGTGCGCCCGGAATGGACGAAGACGCCTTCGAACGCAAACTGTACGTGGTGCGGAAGCGGACGGAGAACGAGATTCGCGAATCGGGCATTGAGGATGCGGAGACGTTTTATATTCCGTCGCTTTCTTGCCGCACGATCGTTTACAAAGGCTTGCTGCTCGCGCCTCAGATCGCCAATTTTTACCGCGAACTTTCTGATCCCGATGCGGAGAGCGCGCTTTGCCTGGTGCACCAGCGGTTCTCGACCAATACTTTTCCGAGCTGGCAGCGCGCGCATCCATATCGCTACATCGCGCATAACGGCGAAATCAACACATTGCGCGGAAACGTGAACTGGATGCAGGCACGGCAGTCGCTGCTGAAGTCGCCGCTTTTCGGCGATGATTTGAAAAAACTGAATCCGATCATCGCGCCGGACGGCAGCGATTCGGCAAACTTCGACAACGCCGTGGAATTGCTGCTGCAGGCGGGGCGCAGCTTGCCCCATGTCATGGCCATGCTCATTCCTGAGGCGTGGTCGGGCAATCCGCACATGAAGCCGGAGAAACGTGCGTTCTACGAATATCACGCGTGCCTGATGGAGCCGTGGGACGGCCCGGCAGCGATTGCATTCACCGATGGCCGCGTGATCGGCGCCACCCTCGATCGCAACGGCCTGCGGCCTGGACGCTATGTCGTGACCCACGACGATCTGGTCGTCATGGCGTCGGAAGCGGGGGTGCTGGATATCGATCCGGAGCAAGTGAAGAGCAAGGGCCGGCTGCAACCCGGGAAAATGTTCTTGGTGGATACGGTCGAAGGCAGAATCGTCTCCGACAGAGAGATCAAACAGAAACTCGCGTCGCAGCAGCCTTACGCGGAATGGGTGAAGCAGAATCAGATCACCATGGACCAACTCCCCGAGCCTTCGCGCATGCACTTTCCCGATACGGAGACTCTGCTGTTGCGGCAGCGTGCCTTCGGATACTGCGATGAAGATCTGAGAATGATTCTCGGACCGATGGCGTCAAAGGGAGAAGAACCGGTTGGTTCGATGGGAACCGATACGCCTCTGGCTTGCCTGTCGGACAAGCCGCAGTCGCTGTTCAACTATTTCAAGCAGCTATTTGCGCAGGTCACGAATCCGCCCATCGATCCGATCCGCGAAGAGATGGTGATGTCGCTGATCAGCTACATCGGCAGCGAGCGGAACATTCTCGAAGAGGCGCCGGAAAATTGCCACATGCTGAAGCTGGAGCATCCCCTGCTCACTAATCGCGAATTGGAGAAGCTGCGGCGAGTCTCGAACCGCGATTTGCTGGCGACGACGTTGACAGCGCTGTTCCCCGCGCGTGATGGCGAGGCCGGGTTGAAGCGCGCGCTCGACGAGCTTTGCACCAGAGCTTCGCGCGCGGTGAAAGCGGGATATTCGCTGCTGATTCTCTCTGACCGCGGAGTCGATAAAGACTACGCCCCGATTCCGTGCCTGCTGGCGTTGGCTGCCGTGCACAATTTGCTGGTGCGCGAAGAAACACGAACTCAGGTGGCGTTGATCACCGAATCGGGCGAACCGCGCGAGGTCATGCACTTTGCTTTGTTGAGCGGTTATGGGGCCAGTGCGATCAACCCCTACTTGGCGCTGGAGAGCGTTGAGGACCTGGCCTGGCGGGGCGAACTGGGCGACGGTGTCACTCCCGAAGCGGCAACCAAGCTATTTTTAAGAGCGATCAAGAAGGGCCTGCTCAAGACTTTCTCGAAGATGGGCATTTCGACGCTGCAAAGCTATCAGGGAGCGCAGGTTTTCGAGGCGATCGGACTGAACAAGGAATTGATTGACAGCTACTTTGCCGGAACGACTTCGCGCCTGGAAGGGGTCGGCCTGGAGGTCTTGGCGCGCGAAGCGCAGCTGAAGCATGAGTTTGCTTTCCGTCCGCTCACCGAATTTGAAACTGAGCTTGCGGTGGGAGGCAACTATCACCAGCGGGTGAATGGCGAGTATCACTTGCTGAATCCGCTGACCATCGGAAAACTGCAGCAGGCGGTGCGGCAGGAAAATTTCAAGACATTTCAGGAATACACGGAGTTGATCGACAAGCAGAGCAGCAATCTTTGCACGCTGCGCGGCCTGATGAAATTCAAGAAGAGCGATGCGCCGGTGCCGATTGAAGAAGTCGAGCCGGCGAAGGAAATCGTCAAGCGGTTTACAACGGGCGCGATGTCGTTCGGGTCGATCAGTAAGGAAGCGCACGAGACGCTGGCCATCGCGATGAACCGCATCGGCGGCAAATCCAACACCGGGGAAGGTGGAGAGGACGAAGAACGGTTCAAGCCTGACGCGAATGGCGATCTGCGGCGAAGCGCGGTGAAGCAGGTGGCGTCGGCGCGGTTCGGAGTGACGGCAAATTATCTGGTGAACGCGGACGAGTTGCAGATCAAAATGGCGCAGGGCGCTAAGCCTGGAGAGGGCGGGCAGCTTCCTGGGTATAAAGTCGATGAAGTCATTGCACGTCTGCGGCATTCAATTCCGGGGGTGGGGCTGATTTCGCCTCCTCCGCATCACGACATTTACTCGATCGAAGATCTGGCGCAGCTGATTTACGACTTGAAAAACGTGAATCCGCAGGCCCGGATCGCGGTGAAGCTCGTGGCGGAAGTTGGTGTCGGCACGGTCGCCGCCGGCGTGGCCAAGGCACATGCCGACGTGGTGCTGATCAGCGGTGACTCGGGTGGAACTGGCGCATCGCCGTTGAGCTCGATCAAACATGCGGGCATTCCATGGGAGTTGGGATTGGCGGAGACGCAACAGGTGCTGCTGCTGAATGACCTGCGCAGCCGCATCCGGGTGCAGACTGACGGCAAACTGCAGACCGGCCGCGACGTGGTGATAGCCGCGCTTCTGGGCGCGGAGGAATTTGGATTTGCCACCACTCCGCTCGTTGCCCTGGGCTGTGTAATGATGCGCAAGTGCCATCTCAATACTTGTTCGGTGGGCATCGCCACGCAGGATCCGGTGCTGCGCAAGCAGTTTCAGGGACAGCCCGAGCATGTCATCAATTTCTTTTTCTTCATGGCGGAGCAGGTGCGCCAGTACATGGCAGAACTGGGCTTCCGCAAGGTCGATGAAATGGTCGGCCGCGTCGACATGATTGACGTCGAACCGGCGGTTGACCACTGGAAGGCGCGTGGGCTGGACTATTCGGCGATTCTCTACAATCCTCCGGTGCCGTCGCGGGTCGCGCGGCATTGTGTGCACCAGCAGGATCATGGTTTGGAGCAGGCGCTGGATCATCAACTGGTCGAGCATTCCCTTGATGCGCTGCTCAGTTTGAGTTCGGTTGAAATCAATCTGCCTGTACGTAACGTGCATCGCTCTGTCGGCGCGATATTGAGCGGAGAAATTGCGCGCCGCTACGGGTCGGCTGGATTGCCTGACGATACGATTCGGATTCGTCTCACAGGTTCGGCCGGGCAGAGCCTGGGAGCGTTCCTGGCCAGGGGAGTTACGCTGACGCTGGAAGGCGATGCGAACGATTACGTGGGCAAGGGCCTTTCTGGCGGGAGGATAGTCGTCTATCCGCCACGCGATTCCGGGTTCGCGCCCGAGGAAAATATCATTATTGGAAATGTCGCACTTTACGGCGCCACGAGCGGCGAAGCGTTCTTCAATGGAGTTGCCGGAGAACGCTTCGCTGTTCGCAACTCCGGAGCGACGGCGGTGGTCGAGGGAGTTGGCGATCACGGCTGCGAGTATATGACCAACGGTCTAGTAATTGTGTTGGGCTCGTGTGGCAGGAACTTTGCAGCAGGCATGAGCGGCGGGCTGGCTTACGTTTTCGATGAGCAGGGAGACTTCACGGAACGGCGCTGCAATACGGATGGCGTCGATCTGGAACCGCTGACCGATGCGCGTGACGTGCAAACCGTCAGGAACCTAATCACGCGGCACGCGGAACTCACGGGCAGCCCCCGCGCGAAATGGATTCTTGAGAACTGGAATGAAACGGTCTCGCACTTCATCAAAGTCTTTCCACACGAGTTCAAGCGCGTGTTGGGAGTGAGCCGCAGCCGCCAGCACCATGTTCCGAACCCGCCCGCGACGCTGCTGACGACCACGGCGGGGATCCAGCCGGAGCAGGTGCGGCATGGGCAGGTGCGGCATGGGTAAGATCACAGGCTTCATGGACTACTCGCGCGAGCAGGCGCCGCGGCGGCCGGTAACCGAGCGGGTCAACGACTGGTTCGAGATTTACCAGGATTTTCCGGAAGAGAAGCTGCGCGAGCAGGGGGCGCGTTGCATGGATTGCGGCGTGCCGTTCTGCCAAACCGGATGTCCGGTGAGCAATCTTATTCCCGACTGGAACGATTTGGTTTACCGGGGACGCTGGAAAGAGGCGGTGCGGCAACTGCACGCGACCAACAATTTTCCTGAATTCACCGGACGAATTTGTCCCGCGCCATGCGAAGCATCCTGCGTGCTGGGCATCAACCAGCCGCCGGTTACGATCAAGCAGAATGAAAAGAATATTGTCGAGCGGGGATTTCTGGAGGGATGGATTCGTCCCGAGCCGCCGAAATATCGGAGCGGGAAGAAAGTGGCGATTGCCGGTTCCGGTCCCGCGGGACTGGCGGCGGCGCAACAGCTATGCCGCGCGGGTCACGCAGTTACGGTCTATGAAAAGGCGGATCGGATCGGCGGACTCCTGCGCTACGGCATCCCCGAATTTAAGATGGAGAAACACATCATCGACCGCCGGCTGGAACAGATGTCGGCCGAGGGCGTGAAGTTCGTTACGAACGCTGAAGTCGGAAGGAACGTTTCCGTCGAAAATCTTCGGCGTGAATTTGACGCCATCGTTCTCGCGGGAGGCGCCGAGCATCCACGCGATCTGAGAGTTCCGGGGCGCGAGCTGAAGGGAATTCACTATGCGATGGAGTTCCTGCCGCAACAGAACAAACGGTGCCTGGGCGACACGCTGGACCCCGCCGGCGACATTCTTGCCAGCGGCAAGCGCGTGGTCATCATCGGAGGAGGCGATACCGGCGCCGATTGCCTGGGCACGGTCCACCGGCAGAAGCCGGCCTCGGTGCATCAATTTGAAATCATGCCCAAGCCGCCCGAAGAGCGCTCGCCGCTGACCCCGTGGCCGTTGTGGCCTATGCAACTGCGCACCGAAGGTGCGCATGAGGAAGGGGGCGTGCGCGACTGGAGCATCGCCACTACTAGTTTTGGCGGCGACGATGCGGGCAACGTGAGACAGTTGCGCGCTATTAAAGTTGGGCCTCCGCCGAAGTTTGCTCCGATTGCCGGCAGCGAGTTCACCATGGATGCCGATCTCGTGCTAATTGCGATGGGGTTCCTCGGTCCGGTGCGGAACGGAATGATCGAGCAACTGGGAGTTCAGCTCGATGAGCGCGGGAACGTGGCCACGGATCAGAACTATATGTCATCGCTTCCCGGGGTTTTCGCCGCCGGCGATATACGGCGCGGGCAATCGCTGGTGGTGTGGGCCATCAGCGAAGGGCGCAAGGCGGCGGCTTGTGTCGATGCTTACTTGCGAGAGACTGCGGGTAACGGAAAATCAGACGAGAAGATTCTGGCCATTACGAATGGCCGGGTGAAGCCGAGCGAACTTACACCCGGCGAATCTGCCATCAGGAAAAATCTCGCTGGCGGAAACCGCACCTAAAGGCGTTTCCGGCAGAGGCTTTCTTCTCAAATTCTTAGTTTCTCCCGATAATTCTGTTCGTGTTTCGTAACACGAAGCAGTCTGCGGCGAATTTCATCAACATCTGGTGGAGAATGCGATCAACACTGAGGGGGGAGAGGAGTGATATCGGACGACTGCCCGAATTGCGGCGGCACAGGATATGTCACAAAGCCGGTGGACTTGAACGGTAAGTCCGACGGGGTTGCGTTTATCCATTCCAAGTGCCCTGCTTGCGGGGGAACCGGACGGAAGCACTCGATCCCGCCCACGACCGCGGGCTGACCGCACGGCCTGCGGTGCTTGCGAAACGTACGGAACCGGGCCGTCATGCTTCCCGTCCTAAAGGTTGACGGTCCGGGCCGTCGTAGCGAACGCTCCCATCCTGGCGGACTCTTTCGGTTTAGCTTCACATCTTCTTTGAGTGCGCTTTTTTGAGTGTACTTTCCTTTGGTTGTACTCCTCAGGCGATTCCGGCGGCCTTCACGCGGTTTTTCCCGCGCGGTACGGCTGCGAATTCCACGCGGTTCCTTCCGTTGGCTTTGGCGCGGTACAAGGCCTTGTCGGCGGCCTTCAGCACGGAATCCGGCAATGCCTCATCCATTGCGGAAGCGGCTGCGCCGATGCTGACGGTGACGGAGAGAGACGCCGAAGGCTTGTTCTGCGAAAGCTGTCGAATCGCATCGCCCTTGCGGGCCCGGCCGCGGGTTCGCTGGTTGCGCCGGTCTGGTCCGCGAGGCTGCTGGCGCCGGTCGCCGCCTCGCATGTGGAACTCTGCGTTTTCGATCGTAGAGCGCAATCTCTCGAGATGATCTCCAATCTCTGAAATTGTCTTCCCCGGAAACAGGATGGCGAACTCTTCCCCTCCGCAACGGTAAGCCTCGCCGCCTCCGGTCACGCGCGCCAGGTTGTGCGCGACCAGCCGCAGAACCTGGTCGCCGGTGTCGTGGCCATAGGTGTCGTTGAAGCGTTTGAAGTGGTCGATATCTACGACGGCAATCGAGTACGGATGCTGCAGGCGCAGGAGCGCATCGTTGAAGGCGCGGCGCGACGCCAAGCTGGTGAGTTCGTCGTGATACGCCAGAAGGTAGGAGTTCTCGATGATCGAAGCGGCCAGAATGCACGCCGCGCAAGTGGAATACAGAGCCGAGATTCGCGGTGTTCCGCCGAAACGCAAGAATAGGAAGAAGGCTGCAAGCGACCACAACAGCGCGCTGTCGGCAGGCTTGCGGGTGACGAGGGCCCGCACCAGCAGAACGGCGCCGCCAAGGGCGAAAGCGAATAGAACATAAGGAGGCATGAAAGTTACGGCCGAAGTGTGGTGGGAATGAGGGTGCGGCAGGGGCAACCGGCCCGCCTGACACAACACAAGCACGATGACCGTTTCAACAAAGAGAAACAATCCCATGGGCGCGGCGCTCGAAGTCGTAAAGCCGCGCTCCTGCATCAGGCTGATCAGAAGGAAGTCCGCGGGCACTAGAATGGCGGCGAGTTGCAGGCCCGAGAATGCGAAGATTCCGACCGAAGCGTGCCCGCTAAAGAAGTCAATTGCCTGCTGAGTCAGAAACAAAACCACCAGCGCGAAGAAGATACGGCTGGAGTGAAACCTCCAGGCCAGCAGCATGCCTCCGACGAGGGCGCAGTAGTAGAGAAAAGCGAGGCTGGGCAATGCCAGCGTCGGCCAACCGGAATACGCCAGCAGCGCGGCGACAGCGAGCAGGATGCCGCCCGGGAGGAGCAACGATTTCAGCGTGTGATCTCTCCATGACTGCAAGGCATTGCTCCGTAAGAACCTGCAGAGATTATCTCCGGCGGGGGTGAACGGAGGAATTGGCCGCGCAGGTACGGGCGGGAACGGTCAGTGCGGGAGCATCCCGTTTTGAAACCGGGCTCCGTTTCTGCACCCATAGACTTTCGTGTACTCATGGTTCTCGCTGCGATTCAGCGCTTTCTAACTAGACTGTCTCTTGTCGAATTAAGGACGGTTCAGGTTATGCGAATTCTTATCGCAGAAGATGATGAGGCCTTAGGCAAGTTCGTTCGCCAGGGGCTGGAGAGCGAACATTACGCGGTCGACGTGGTGGCCGATGGCGAACAAGCACGAACCGCCGCCACCGATTCCGAGTACGACATCGTTATTCTTGACCTGAACCTGCCCAAGGTCGACGGTGTCAGCGTTTTACGCCACCTGCGGCTGAAGAAACCCAGTCTTCCCGTGCTGGTGTTGACCCAGCGGACCAAGGTGGAAGACCGCGTCCAGTGTCTGGATACCGGCGCTGACGATTACCTGGCCAAGCCATTTTCCTTCAGCGAACTATCGGCGCGCCTGCGGGCGCTGGTGCGGCGCAGCCATCTGCCGTCGGAGTCGGTGCTCACGGTGGGCGATCTCAAACTGGATCGCGTGGAGCACCGGGTGGAGCGGGCGGGTCGGCGGATCGAGCTGACGACCAAGGAATTCTCCTTGCTCGAGTACCTGATGCGCAACGCCGGACGCCGGGTGACGCGCTCCATGATTATCGAACATGTCTGGAATCTCACTTTTGACACCACCACCAACGTGGTCGACGTTTACATCAATTATCTGCGGCGGAAAGTCGACGACGGGCACGCGACCAAACTGATTCACACCGTACGGGGAATCGGCTATGAGCTGAGCGGTACCTGCAACGGAGAAGCGCCTGTGGCGGGAAGTACCGAGAAAAGTACCGAGAAAAGTTTGGAGAGAATTGTCGAGGGGCGGGGATGAGCGCCACTGGGGCTCGGACCGCGGCCGAGTATCGCGGGAGTCCGGAGTCCAGGGGCCGCAGTCCGCTGGCGCATTTGCTGCACGCCCTCAACCAGCCCTTGACCGGATTGCAGTGCTCGCTCGAACTGGCCGTCAGCGGCCCTCGCCGTCCGGACCAGTATGTGCAGACTTTGCGCGAGGGCCTTGATCTTACCAGCCGGATGCGCGGCTTGGTCGAGGCGATTCGCGAACTGGCGGACCTTCAGCAGCGGCAGCCGGAGCGCGCCGAATTGATCCTGCTGGACCAGTTGCTGCGCGAAACCGCCGCCGATCTGCATCCGGTGGCCGAAGCCAAGCAGGTGCGCCTGCAACTGGAGGATCGGATTGCGCATCCGGTGAGGGGCGACCGCCAGCAGTTGACGGCGCTGACTTTTCGTCTTCTCGAATCGGGCCTGAGCCTGGCCGGGCCGGGCGGCACGGTGCAGATTTCGGGCAGGAACGAGCGGCGGCGGGCTCACATCGACATACGCTGGGAGCCCGGTCCGTTGCCGATCCACTCTCCGTTCTCCCCGGCCGAACTCGGCCTTCTGATCGCGCGGGCCGGGTGGGAGCGGGCGGGCGCGGAGTGGGTGGAGTCGCGGGCCGAATCGATGCAAGGGTGCGGTTTTCGCCTGCCGCTGGCCGAGCCGGACTCAGGATTCGGAGATGTGAAATAAACGCCATGACCACCACGACCGTGACAACAACGATAACGAAGGCGGCAACGATGACTATGCCCGTATTAAGGCAGGCTGGGGGAGCGCTGATTGCCAGTCCCAACCGCGAACTGCGGCAGCAGGTTCTGCACCGGCTGAATGGCCGCTATCGGCCAGCGCAGCAGGCCTTGGGAGGCGCCGAGGCTCTGGCCAAGCTGGAGACGGGCGAGTTTCAGGTGTTGTTTCTGGATCGCCAGCTTCCCGACCTGGAAGCCGAAGAACTCATCCCGGTAATCAGCGGGCGCTTTCCTGGAATCCAGGTGGTGCTGGTTGATTCCGCTTCCGCGCAGCCCGCCTCCGACGGCTCCAATCCCATCGCCTCTCAGGATTTGGCTGTCGTGCATCCCAGCCTGCGCGAGCCGCTCAGAGCTGCGCAAGAGCCAGCGGCGTTGCCGGGAATGATCGGCAGCAGCGAGCCCATGCAGCGGGTCTACCGCATGGTGCGGCTGGTGGCTGGTCGCAACACCACGGTTCTGGTCGCCGGTCCGACCGGAACCGGCAAGGAGCTGGTAGCGCGGGCGCTTCATGCCCTGAGCCCACGCTCGGCCAGGCCGTTGGTGGTGGTGAATTGCGCGGCCATTCCCGAGGCTCTGCTCGAGTCCGAGTTGTTCGGCTATACCCGAGGCGCCTTCACCGGCGCGGTGCAGTCGCAGGTGGGACGCATTCCGGCGGCACACGGCGGAACCTTGTTTCTCGACGAGGTCAGCGAATTGCCGCTGGGCATGCAGGCCAAGCTGCTGCGCTTTCTTGAGCAAAAAGAAATTCAGCGCCTCGGCACCTGCGAAACCACGCGCGTCGATGTGCGGGTAGTGGCTGCCAGCAACGTGGATTTGGCGGCCCGAGCCGCACGCGGGGAATTTCGCCAGGATCTGTACTACCGGCTGGCGGCTTTTCCCATTGAGTTGCCGACGCTGGCCGAGCGCCGCATGGACATCCTGCCGCTGGCGCAGCATTTTCTGGCGTGCATGGCGGCCGCCATCGAAATGCCGACTCCGCGGCTTGGAGCGGAAGTGATTCGGCTGCTCGAGGCCCATCCCTGGAAAGGCAATGTACGGGAGTTGCAGCATGTGATGGAGCGGGCATCGATTCTGGTCGAGAGTGGCAACACCGTCGAAGCTGAGCATCTGTATTTCTCCGGGCCGCAGAAATTTCCTCACCCGCCCGAGTTCGAGGCGGCCGCGTCCTGAGAGCACGTCCCCCGGAGTCTCCCAAAGACCTTCGTTAAGACAGATCTCAGATGTTGCCCTCTGCAATTGGCACGGCCCGTGCAAATCTTGCCGATGGTTATGACTTCTTTGCCCACCCCGGCATGCTGGCCCGAGCCTCTCCCGAACTCTCCGCTGGTCGGCGCAGTTGAAGCCCACATCGGCAACCCAGGCACGGAAGATGAGCGGTTTCTGCTGCGGGCTTTTCGCAGCTTTGCCCAGGCTGCCGATTCTCTGGAACGCTCCTACGGCAGGCTGCGCGCGGAAGTGGAACGATTGCGGCGGGAGCTGGAGCAAAGCAACAGCGATCTGGCACGCAGCCTCGAAGCGAACCGCAACATCCGGGAACACCTGGACCGGATTCTCGAGGGCCTGCCCTGCGGGGTGCTGGTGGTCGCAGACAATGGAGAAATCTCCCGCGCCAACCCGGAAGCTCGGCGGCTGCTGGGATTTGAGAATGCCGACGGTGCGCCACCGGCGTCCGTCTCGGCGTTACCCGGGGCGGCACGCCGGCTCATGGAATGCGCCCGCCATGTGTCTGGCGAGCAGGAATTGAACCTCGCGGAATTGGGTATTCCACGCGAGCCTGGGCCGCCGCGCTGGCTGGCGGCGCGGCACGCCTCGATTGCGGATGGCGCGGGCAGCGCTTCGGTGTTCATCCTGCGCGATGTGAGCGAACACAAGGCGCTCGAGGACGCTCGGGGCAAGCTGCGCCGGGAACAGGCTTTGGCGGAAATGTCGGCGGTGCTGGCGCACGAGATCCGCAACCCTCTCGGCAGCTTGGAACTGTTCGCGGGTTTGCTGGCGGAATCGCAGTTGGAGGAAGACTGCCGGGAGTGGGTGGGGCAGGTGCAGGCGGGGCTGCGTACCCTGGCCGCTACCGTGAATAACGTTTTGCATTTTCACAGCCTGCCGGAGCCCGAGTGTGCGCCGGTTGATTTAGGCCGGTTGCTCGAGTGGACACGCGATTTCTTTATGCCGCTGGCGCATCGCTCACGCGTTACCTTAAGCCTGCAGAACCAGGTGGCCGGAGTTTTCTTGCCTGCCGATCGTCATCGTCTTGAGCAAGTGCTTTCGAACCTGGTGCTCAATGCGCTGCGCGCCCTGCCGGGGGGCGGCTGGATCGAACTCAGTGGACGTATCGGCGAAGACGGGCGGGCCGTCTGGCTGGCCGTGGCCGATACCGGGCCGGGAATTTCTCCGGAGCAGGCGCCTCGCATCTTTGAGGCCGGCTTCAGCACCCGGGCGGGCAGTCCCGGACTCGGTCTTGCGGTATGCCGCAAGATCGTCGAGCAGCACAGGGGAACGATCACAGTGACAAGCCCTCCGGGACGCGGCGCAATCTTTACTTTGACCTTTCCGCTTACGTTTTCCCTGAGTTCGACTCATCTTGCTTCGACTCATCTTGCTTCGACTTCAGCAGGGGGATGCCAGGAATGAACCGGGTATTGGTGGTCGATGACGACAGCGGCATGCGGGCTGGCCTGGAAGCCCGCTTCCTGGGTCGCGGATGGCGGGTCGAGACGGCGATCAACGCCGCCGACGCTCTGGAAAAATTCCGCCGCGGCCTGCATCCCTTGATCGTGACCGACATCCGCATGCCGGGCGTCGATGGCGCTGGGGAAGACGGGCTGTGGGTCCTGCGCGCGGCGCGAGCTCTGGCCCCGCCGACGGCGGTGATTCTGCTGACTGCGTTTGCCAGCGTCCCGGATGCGGTGCGGGCGATGCAGGATGGCGCCTGCGATTATCTGGTCAAGCCGGTGTCGTTTGAGCAGCTGGAACAGGCGGCGGAGCGCGTTCTGCAGCGTGCCCGCACCCAGGCGGAGGCCACCAAAGAACTGGGCGGGCATGCGCCTTCGTGGCTGCGGGCTCTCGCGCGCGCCCGCCAGGCCGCAGCTACCGAAGCGGACGTATTGATCGAAGCCGAAAGCGGTACCGGCAAGGAACTGGTGGCGCGCCTGATTCATCGCCTCAGCCCGCGCCGCGACCGTCCTTTTGTTGCGGTCAACTGCGCTGCCTTTCCCGAGACCCTGCTCGAAAGCGAACTGTTTGGCCATGCCCGCGGGGCCTTCACGGGCGCCGGCAATCTGAAGCCGGGCAAGTTCGAATTGGCCAACGGCGGAACTCTGCTGCTCGATGAAGTCGGGGAGATGCCGCTGAGCCTGCAGCCAAAACTGCTGCGGGCAGTGCAGGAGCGCGAATTCGACCGTTTAGGCGATACTCGCAGCATTCGCGTCGATCTGCGCGTGATCGCGACCACCAATCGCGCCCTGGGCCAGATGGTGCGCCAGGGTCAGTTCCGCGCCGACCTGTACTACCGCCTCAATGTGATTCCCCTGAACCTGCCGGCGCTGCGCGAACGCGCCGGCGACGTTCGCGAACTGGCGGAGCATTTTGTCCGGCTGTACGCTCCTCCCGGCAAGTGCGTGCGTCTGATGCCGGAGTTTCTGGAGCGGCTGGAGTCTCACTCATGGCCAGGGAATGTGCGTGAGTTGGCGAATTGTGTGCGTCGGGTGATGGCTCTGGCCACCGGGCCGGAGATTGGCGCGGCCGCGCTCGAAGGGGCCGACTGGGCCCTGGCAGCCTCCCCCGCAGCGGGGGGGGGCGATGGCGCCTGCCTCCGTCCCGGAGTTTCCCTTGAAGAAATGGAACGCCGTCTGGTTGAAATCACGCTGGCGGCCACGGGCGGCAACCGTTCGCGCGCCGCCGAATTGCTGGGCGTCAGCCTGCGCACCGTCCGCAATAAAGTGCGCAATTACGGCCTGCCCAGCTGGAGCAGCTACCTGCATGAATAATCCAAGCATGATCGATACCGCCATGACCGACGCGCTCGGCCATTTCCTCGACGTGGATGTGGCCCGCTACAACCTGATCGCCGCCAATGTGGCCAACATCGATACCCCGGGCTACCAGACGCGCGACCTGGATTTCCGGGCGGAGCTGCGCCGGGCCGCCGAAGAGCCCGTTGGCGGCGAAGGCGAGCTGGCGTACGCCTCCAGTGCGCCGTTCAGTCCGGTGGCGCACCGCGTGCGCGGGCTGATCGAGCGGCCCGACGGCAACAACGTCAGCCTGGAGCGCGAGAGTCTGCTGCTGGCCGAGACGCAAATGAAGTTCAACCTGGGAGTGCAGCTGTTGAAAGACCAGTTCCACCTGATCTCGACCGCGATCAACTCGGGAGGCACCGCGTCATGAATCTATTTGGCATGCTCGAAGTCAGCGGCTCGGCACTGGCGGCGGAACGCTGGCGTGCCGAAATAGTTTCCGCCAACATGGCTAACGCCGAAACCACGCGCACCCCCCAGGGCGGCGCCTACCGGCGGCAGTTGGTGGTGTTTCGCGCCCGGCCGATGCCGCGCTTTCCCTTGCTGCTGGCCGGGCTGCACTCGGGGGGAGATATGGACTTCCGTCCAGGCATGCAGGCGGCGGGCGTCGAAGTGGAGCGCGTGGTCGCCGATCCGACTCCGCTGCCCCGGCGCTATGAGCCCGGCCATCCCGACGCCGATTCCTCGGGATATGTGACCTATCCCAACGTGAATCCGGTGATGGAAATGACCGACCTGTTGAGCGCAGTGCGGGCGTATCAGCTGAATGCCGCGGCGGTGCAGGCGGCCAAGAGCATGATCCAGCAATCGCTGCAGATTCTCAGCTGAGTCCGGCACGACCGCGGAACCGGAAGACGATGGCAGGCAGCATCATCGCCACGATGGCGAGCGCGACGGCAACCGGAAGAGCGACTGAAAGAAGAGCAATAGAAAAAAGAGCGATAGAAAAATGAATGGCGCAATCTCATCTCTGCGGATCCTTCCGGCCGAAGCCGACGCCGGCTCCCTGGCGTCGGCGGATCCGTCCGGCTCCGGTTTTCGCGACGTGCTGCACAGCGCCATCGACGATATTCAGCAGCTCGAAGGGCAGGCGCAATCGCAGGTCGCAGGAGTTCTCTCCGGCAACGGAGCCGACGTGCACAGCGCCATGATCGCGGTCGAACGAGCCGATTTGAGCTTCCAACTCATGATGCAGGTCAGGAACAAGATCGTGTCCGCCTACGAGGAAATCTCGCGCATGCAGTTCTGAGTCGCAACGGGAAGCGCTGCGGACAGCGAACCGACGGCGAGCTGAGGACGAAGGCGGGGGGGCGCGGACTCGGGCAAGGGAAATGGCCGAAAGTACACCATCGGGGAACGACTGGCTGCAACGCCTGGGGCAGTTTTTTCAGGGATTGACCCTGAACCAGCGTCTATGGCTGGCTGGCGGCGCGGTCGTCATCGCGGGCACGATCTGGATTTTTGCCGCGCTGCTGGGCGAGCCGAAGTACGTAACCCTATACTCGGGGCTCCGCCCTGAGGAAGCGCAGAGCCTGGCCGGCCGCCTGGCCGCCAAAAATATTCCCCATCAGATGTCCGCCGATGGCGGCAGCCTGCTGGTTCCGGAAGATAAGCTGGACACCAGCCGGCTTGAAACCGCCGCCGCAGGCCTGCCACGCAGCGCCCGCATGGGCTTTGAACTGTTCGATACGCCCAACTGGGCAGGTTCCGACTTCACCGAAAAGGTGAACTATCAGCGCGCCCTCGAGGGCGAACTGGAACGCACCCTGGCCACGCTCAGCGAAGTCGAAGCGGTGCGCGTGCATCTGGTCATGCCGCAGGAGTCGTTGTTTTCCGACGAGCCGCGCGAGGCTAAGGCGGCGGTGATCATCAAGACGCGCGGCGGCCAGCTTTCCGAACAGGCCCAGCAGGCGATTCCGCAACTGGTGGCCAGCGCCGTCGACCGGCTGCGCCCGGAAAATGTTACCGTGGTCGACGCCGACAGCAACACTCCGCTGCTGCATACTCGCGACGCCGCCAGCGGCCACGCCTACGGTCTCGACGAGGAACTGGCCAAGACTCTGGTCCAGACGCTCGAGCCGGTGGTGGGACCCGACCATGTCCGGGCCAGCGTGCACGTCGAGTACGATCTGGGCACCAGCGAAGACACCGAGGAGACCTACGATCCCAAGACTCCCGCCACTCTGACCCAGGAACATGCCGAGGAGAATTCGACCGGCGCTGCGCCCGCTGGAGTTCCCGGCACCGCCAGCAACGTGCCCTCCGGGACCCCCGCCCCGGCGCCCGCCCAAACTGCGGAACAGTCGAGCTCAAAAACTGACTCCACTACCTACGCCGTCAGCAAAAGCCTGCATCACAGCGTGGAGCCGGCGGGAAGAGTGCGGCGCATCGCCGCGGCGGTGCTGGTGGACGACGCGGTCGAAACCACCGAGCAGGCAGGCAAGCGGGTCACTACCCGACGCAAGCGCACCGCCGACGAAATGAAGCAGATCGAGCAACTGGCGCAGGCGGCGATCGGTGTAGACCCCAAGCGCGGCGACGTGCTGGCGGTGGAGAATCTGTCATTTCAGGAAACGCCGGCCGAAACCCTGCCCCTGCCTCCAGCCCGCATCGAACGCTGGCGCCATCTGATCGAACCCTGGTCGTGGGCGCTGCGTTATCTCGGCCTGGCCGCATTGTTCCTCGTCCTCTACTGGCTGGTGTTGCGCCCGGTCAAGAAACAGGCGCTGACTGCGTTCCGCGAGCTGCCGGGCAGAGTTGCTGGTCGTCTCACGCCGCAGCCTGCTGGCGCCGCCGGGGCGCTGGGGGAGAAAGCCGGCGGTGGAATTGAAGAAGGCGGAAAACATGCGGGCAACCTGAAACGGCTGCTGGCCGAAAAAGTGAAAGCCGAGCCCGAGGCGGCCAGCCGCCTGGTGCAGAGCTGGGTACAGGAGGAACCGCATTGATTGCCGCCGCCACCGCACCCGCCGGGCCGCGCAAAGCCGCCATTCTGCTGGTCATCCTCGGGGAGGACGCCGCCAGCCAGATCTATCGTCATCTGCCTCCACCTGAAGTGGAGAAGATCACCCGCGAAATTGCCGGCCTCACCTCGGTCGATGCGGAGACGGCGCTCCTTGTGCTCGAAGAATTTGAGCGCTTGGTCATGGCTGGCGACTACCTGGCGCAGGGCGGAACCGAGTACGCCAACAAGCTGCTGATTAAGGCCTTCGGCGAGGAGGGTGCCAAGGAGTTGCTGCGCCAGGTGTCATTGACGGCGGAAATCAGCGCCGCCAAACTGGACTCGCTGCGCAAGGCTGATCCGCAACAGCTTTCGAAGTTCATCGAAGGCGAGCATCCGCAAACTATCGCGTTGATTCTGGCCCACCTGGAAGCCAAGCAGGCTTCCAGTTTGCTGATGCTTTTGCCCGAGGATCTGCGGGCCGAGGCCATCAAGCGGCTGGCCCAGCTGCGCCAGTTTTCTCCGGAGATGGCGCAGCGGGTTTCGCTGGTGCTGCACAAGCGGTTGGAAGCGGTGGGGGAACAGAGCCGCCGGGCCTATGCCGGGTTGCGCGGAGTCGCCGACGTGATGAACCGGCTCGACATCACGGTCGCCAAAACCATTCTCGAAGGAATCGAGAAAGAGGATCCGAAGCTGGCGCTGTCGATCCGCAATCTGATGTTTACCTTTGAAGACTTGCTGACCGTGCCCGAGGCTGGAATCCGCGAGCTGCTGGGGCAGATGGACAAGAAGACCCTGGCGACGGCGTTGCGCGGGGCCAGCGAAGAGCTGAAAAACTTCGTATTCAAATCGATGTCCTCGCGCGCCGTCGAAATGCTGAAGGAAGACATGGAAGTGCTCGGTCCGGTGAAGTCGCGGGAAATTCACAAAGCGCAGCTTGAGGCTGTGGCGGTGGCCCGCAAGCTGGAGGCCGAGGGCAAACTGACGCTGGGGCCGGAGGGAGACGATGAGTTCGTCGCCTAGCCGCCAGCCGGGAGCCAGCGTCCCCAAGCTCGCGCCAACCGGCACCCTTCAGCCTTTTCCCTACGACTCCATCCCGCCGGGTGCGCTCGATCGGAGCCTGAGCGGAAGCGCGCCCGGCGAAGTACAGGATGGCGACGAAAAGGTTCCAGATGCGGCTGCGCGGGAAGCGCAGGCCCGAGCCCAGGGGCGTCAGGAAGGACAGACGGAAGCCCGCAAGCATTTTGAAGAGCAGTTGGCGCAGCAACGGGCGGGACTGGCGGAGGCTCTGACGCAATTCACCCGCGATCGCGCTGCCTACTTCCAGAAGGTCGAAGGCGAAGTGGTGCAACTGGCCCTGAGCATCGCCCGCAAGATTCTGCATCGCGAAGCCCTGCTGGATCCGCTGCTGCTGGCCGGAATCGTGCGCGTGGCTCTGGAAAAAATCGACGGCGCCACCGGAGTCGCGCTCCGCATCCATCCGCAAAACGCCGCCGAGTGGCGGCGCTATCTCAGCACTCATTTGCAGCCCGCCGATTTGCCGGAGATCGTGGAAGATCCTTCCCAGCCGCTGGACCGTTGTACCCTGGAAACTTCCATGGGCACCGCGGTTGTGGGATTGGATGTGCAGCTGAAAGAAATCGAGCAGGGGCTGATGGACTTGCTGGCCGCGCGTCCCGGAGCTGGCGCATGAGCGTGCCCGCCTCGCCGCCGCCGGTATCGTCGCTCGTGCCCTCGCTCGCGCCTTATTTGTCTCGCCTGGAAACCTGCTCGGCCCTGCGCTGGCAAGGGCGCGTCGCTCAGGTTGTGGGTCCACTCGTCGAGTCCGAAGGCCCGTTTTGTTCCGTGGGGGAAATCTGTCAAATCTACGACGCCGAGGGCCGCGAGTTGCCGGGAGAAATTATTGGGTTCCGGGGATCGACTGTACTCTTGATGCCGCTCGATGTGCCGCGCGGGATTCGCCGCGGCGACCGGGTAGTGACCTGGGGCGAGCATGCGACCCTGCGAGTGAGCGGCGATATGCTGGGGCGCGTCATCGATGGCAGCGGCCAGCCGTTGGATTCGCTCGGGGCTTATGCGGCGCGGGAATATCGGCTGCTCGATGGCGTCGCGCCGCGGCCGCTCGAACGCATGTCGATTCGCGAGCCCATCGGTTGCGGAATCCGCGCGGTCGATGCTTTCCTCACTTGCGGCCGCGGGCAGCGAGTCGGCATCTTTGGAGGCAGCGGTGTAGGCAAGAGCACGCTGATCGGCATGATGGCGCGCAATACCGGAGCCGACCTCACCGTGCTCGGGCTGGTTGGTGAGCGTGGCCGCGAAGTTCGCGACTATCTGGAGAACTCCCTGGGAGAAGAAGGTCGCAAGCGTGCAGTTGTTGTGGTCTCGACCTCCGACCAATCCGCGGTGCTGCGCATCCGCGCGGCGCTGGCCGCGACCGCCGTCGCCGAATACTTCTGCGCGCAGGGGAAAAACGTGCTGCTGGTGGTCGATTCTCTGACTCGGCTGGCGATGGCGCAGCGCGAAATCGGGCTGGCCGCCGGTGAGCCTCCCACGGCCAAGGGATATACACCGTCTTGCTTTTCGCTGATGGCGCGGCTGATCGAGCGCGCCGGGAAATTCGGCTCGGGCAGCATCACCGCCTTCTACACCGTACTGATGGAAGGCGACGACGAGCAGGATCCTCTGGTTGATGGCGCGCGCGCCCTGCTCGATGGCCACGTCATGCTCGACCGCAAGCTGGCCGTGCGCAGCCACTATCCGCCGATTGCTGTGCTGGACAGCGTAAGCCGGCTCATGCCGGCAGTGTGCACGGCGCCGCACCTGCAGAAAGCGCAGGAACTCCGGCGTCTGCTTGCCGCCTACACTGCCTCGGAAGATTTGATTCGCATTGGGGCGTACCAGAAGGGCAGCGATCCCACGCTCGACAAGGCGCTGGCTCTGATTCCCGAGCTGCACCGTTTCCTGATGCAGAAACCCGGCGAGGCCTCGAGTTTCGCCGACAGCGTTGCCAAACTGCTGGCTCTGCCCATCTAAGCCATGGCCTTTCGTTTTCCACTCGACGCAGTCTTGCATTTCCGGCAAAGCGTGGAGCATCAGCAGGAACTGCGGCTGCGCGCCGCCAACCAGCAGGTCGCGCGGGTGCGCCACATGATCGAACAGATTGAAGTGCGTATGCGCCAGATGCGCCTCCAGGAGTCGCAGCAATTGGGAACGGGCACGACGGCCGCCGAATTGCGCTTTGCCGCTTCGTGTCAAGATGCCCTCCGCGAGCAGAGGCAAGCCACACAGCGCGAATTACATCGTCTGCAGAGTTTTCGGGACGAGCAGCAGAGAATTTTTCATCGCGCCCGCCGCGAGCGCGAGACTTTCGAAAGCCTGCGTGACCATCAGCGCCGCGAATACGAGCGCGAAGCGGCACGGCTCGACCAGCGCCGGCTCGACGACTTCTTTCTCTTGCGACAGTCTTATCTGCGTCGCGGCTAGTCAGCGGCGCTGCGAGTCTGGGACATGGCTAGAATGTGCCGGTGTGGGCAGCCCTTGCCCAACTGCGACGAAACCTGGTCTCCTGCATGTCTCATCGGCGCCGCCCGGATTTTCTTGATTCCGTTGTCCTTCTTTTTCTGCGCCCACCCTCCGTTGGATTGGCGCGTGAGATGCATCATGCCCAACGAGCCGTTCACCCGACCGCACTGCTCTGAATGTGCCGATCGGACTGCATTAAATCCATGATCCCCGCCATCGAACCCGCCATCGGCAGCGTCTCTGGCCCAACTGCATTCTCGGGTCTCGGGCGCACGGCGCCGATTTCGGGGACGAACAATTTTGCCGCGAGCTTTGGCGCACAAATGTCGAACTTGGCGAACACCGCAGCGAGTCCTGCCGTTTCTGTCTCAAGTTCGGCGCAAGGAAGTGCCGATGCGCAACCGTTAAATTTGCCGAGTAAAAAAAACGCGCCAAAGAGTATTTCTGCGGCTCCCGCAAACTCGCCTTCACTCTCGCCTGTTTTGCCCTCGCCAAGTCCCTACGCTTTGCCTCCCCTTTCTCTTGCAAGTTTGCGCTTGGCGCTTCCAACTCAGGTGAACTTCGAGGACCAAACCGCGAATCCGGTCGAGCAATCTGCCAAAGCGGCAGGCGCCAGCTTCTCGATGACTTTGCCCATGACAGCGCCGGCGGTCGGCCCAGTCTTCAATCCTGGGCAAACGAACCCGGCTTCCGCCATTGTTCCGATCACCGGTTCGATCGGCGCGGCGACTGCGGATGGAATCAGCCGAGTCCAGGCGGCGACGATTTTCGCTTCCCAGGGGGGAAGTAACTCTGTGCAAGATGTGATGACCGCACCCAGTGGGAGTAATGCGTTTACCGGCGGAACTCTCTTGCGGCAGATGACGCAAGCAGCGGCGATCCCACAAAATCCGCCGCCATCGGGAGCGTCGATTCCGGTGATAACCGCAAGTTCCACGGCGGTTCCTGCCAGCAACGCCGGAACCGATTCAACCGCAGACTTCCCAGCAGCACTCGACTGGGCCCCCGTTGCCACGCAAGACTCCACCTCGGTCAGTGCCACAAAATCGATTGCGGGAGGCAGTAGCCTTAACCAAACTTCGCCGACTCCGAACCCTGAACCGGGCGCCTTCTCCAAGACTCAACTCTCCAACACTGCATTGACCATTGCATTGCCCGAAGCCGTCGGCGATTTCTTGAACCCTGCGGTCATATCGTCGGTTCCGGTGGCGCAGGCCGATGCACCGCGGCCTCCGGTGACTGATGCTGGGGGCAATCCTAGCATTCCTGCTGGGGTAGAACTTACCACGGCGGTGCGCACGCACGTGGCGGCGGTATCCGCAGGCTCTACTCTCGCAGATTTGCGACAGAAGCCACCGCTCGCAATGGGCGCGACACTTCCTGGGCTGCAGTCCAGGGTGTCGGAGACAAACTCGGGGGTTCCAGCAGTGATCCCGGCTGTGGTCCCATACGCGCCTGCGGCCGCAGCTTCACCAGGAATGAATACAGTTCTTCAAGTCTCCGCGGGCGAGAACCAGCCGCCGATCAATGCTGCGCAGAATGGAACGACAACAAAGATGTCGCAGACCGGAACGACTGGCTTGCAGGATTTATCCACGCACCCAGCTCCAAACGCAGGCGCGACGCAACCGGCCACCGGTCAGACTAGCTCTTCTCCAGCTGCCTCTCTGCAACCTGGCTCTCTGCAGCCTGGCTCTCCACAACCCGCTTCTCCTCAACCTGCTTCGCCGACGGGGGCTCCACCCTCCGGTCCTCTGCCCATACCGACAGGTGCTCCCCAGACTGCATCGGCCGCACTTGCAAATCCCACATTGCCAGGTTCGGGCGGCCCGGGTACCCCTGCAACACCACAAAAATTCGGCAATAGTGGATTGGCTGGCTCACCCAACTCGCCCTCGAATTTGCCCTCGACAGTCGAGATTCCAACCTCACCGGGGCCGGGCCCGGTGCAGATGGCCCATATGGTCAGCCAGGCTACGCAGTCGGAAATGCGGATCGGTTTAAATACTTCCGCCTTCGGAAGCGTCGAAGTGCGCACCACCGTCCATGCCAGCGACGTGGGAGTCGTGATTGGCAGCGAAAAAGGTGACCTGCGGTCTCTGCTATCCAACGAACTTCCGGGCATCGCCAATAGCTTGCAGCAGCAGAATCTGCGGCTGAATCAGGTGAACTTTCAGCAGGCATCAGGATTTTCCGGGAACCTATCTTCTGGAGGCGATTCGCAGCCGCGGTCTTTTGCTTCGCCACAAGCAGTCCCTCGTTCGGCGCAGAACTCTGAGAGCAGCGGCGATGAACTGCCCGCTCCACTCGACAGTGTGAGCGCTGCTCTGGGCAATGGCTCCACCAGTCTAAGCATTCTGGCGTGAAGGAGGATTTGCAGTGAGTACAACTCCGATTGTTCCAACCGCACCGACGACGGGAACCAGCGGCACGACTACCTCGGGTCTGCCCTCGTCACAAAGCTTGAACACGATGTTTTTGCAACTGCTGGTCGCGCAACTGCAAAATCAAGATCCGCTCGATCCCCTCGATCCATCCGAGTTCGTGGGGCAGCTGGCGCAGTTCAGCGAACTCAGTGAAGTCACGCAGATCGAACAAATGCTGCAGTCCGTGATACCGGGCGCGGGAACTTCGACCTCCAGCACGGCCGCTGCGACCGCTGCTGCCAGCCGGGCTGCGGCGGCCGGGTCCCCATCCTCGGCAAACGCATCCTCGGCAAACGAAGCTTCGCCAGGCCCAGCTTCCGCCGCCGCGGCTTCTGCAGCTCTGTCTTCTCTCTCTGCCGCTTCTGCTGCGGCGCAGGCTGCGCTTCCCCGTTTTGCGCCGTCCAGTTCCGCGCCTCCCGCTTCATCGCTTCTCAATCGCCCGACTCAAGGAGTTTTCTAACATGCCAAATTTTTCCATTCCGCTTTCCGGGCTGACCGCTGAATCCACGGCGCTGTCGGCCATTGCCAATAACCTGTCCAACCAGAACACCATCGGCTACAAAGATACGACCGTGCAGTTCAGCGATTTGTTCTACCAGCAGCTGGGTACCACCGGATCAGGAGATCCGATCCAAGTGGGCGCGGGCGTCGAGGTCGGATCGATGCCCTCGCTGTTTACTCAAGGCAGCGTGGAAAGCACCGGCGTCCCCACCGATGTGGCGATTCAGGGATCGGGGTTTTTCGTGGTGCAGAACTCCGACGGCACCGTCAACTACACCCGCGCCGGGGACTTCTCTGTGGACGCCAACAATTACTTGGTGACCTCGAATGGGCAGCAGGTACTGGGATACCCCGCGGTCAACGGAGTAGTGAATACCGGCGACGGAATCGTACCTCTGCAGATCGGCGCGGGCACGCTCAGCCCGCCCAGCGCTACGACCGACGTGCAGTTGACCACCAATTTGAATGCTGCGGCCAACGTTGGCGATACGTTCTCGACACCGGTCAACGTATACGATTCCTTGGGCGCCAGTCACACTCTGACCTTCACGTTTACCAATACCGGTCCGGGCGCGTGGAACTACTCGGTCACGGTCCCGGCTGCGGACGTGGGCGCAACGGGCAATCCAGTGGTGGTCAGTACTGGAGCTCTGGGCTTTGACAGCAATGGCAACCTGATTGCCCCGGCCGCCAATGTTACCGGCATCGGCGTTGGCACCACGGGAGTCGGAGGCACCGGAGCCTTCGCCGACGGCGCAGCGCCCATGAGCTTTACTTGGGATTTGTATAACAACGGCACGCCGCTTCTGACCCAGGTCGCGGCTCCGAGCAGCACCTCGGCCACCAGCCAGAATGGTTTCAGCAGCGGCTCCCTGGTTAATTTCACCATCGGCTCCGATGGCACGATCGCCGGTTCCTTCAGCAACGGCGAGACCCAATCCCTCGGGCAATTGGCAGTCGCCAACTTTTCCAATCCCGACGGCCTGCAGCTCATCGGCAACACCGATTTCACTCCGACGCTCGCTTCGGGTGCGGCTGTGGCGGGCGTGCCCGGCACCGGGGGGCTGGGAACAATCTCGGGGGGAGCGCTTGAAGAATCGAACGTCGACATCGCCACCGAGTTCGCCAACCTGATCGTCGCGCAGCGCGGTTTTGAAGCTGACGCCAAAGCCGTGACCACGTTCGATCAGATCACTCAGGACACGATTGCGCTGAAACAGTAGCTGACTCAAAGGCCGATCAGTTCATGCTCTCCGGCGACGCGGCGTGCCGGGGAGCGTGGATGATGATGCGTTCTTGTGGATGATGATGCGTTCCTCATGAGATTGGATTTACGAGATGGGGGTCGGTCCCGTGTAAATCCGCCCTTGTCGTTCCAGATGATTGATTCCGCGAGCTTGCGCGGGCCTTCCCCATGAGGCCGCTCCCACCCTTGGTGCAAGCTGGCGGAATCCCGATTGCATATTTCCGAATGCATGGCGGGCGAAGACAAGAAAACTCTCAGCGATGCTCGGCGCAAGCGCCGGCAGCGCAGCGGGTACGCGATTTTTCTGCTTCTGCTGGCCGGGGTTGGCGTCTGGTTCTGGCTGCAGCGCGAAGCCGATCCGGCGGTCGAGGCCGGGGAGCAGACGCGGATCAAGTCCACGCTGCATCTGGAGACTTTTGTTCTGAACCTTTCCGATCCCGACCAGCGATCCTATCTGCGCGTCGGCATTGATCTCGGCCTCGACCGAGAGCCGAAGCGCGGAGAGGAGCCAGCCCCGGTGGCCGAGGTGCGCGACACGATTCTGGGGGTGCTGGCGCAAGGCAAAGTCGACGAACTGTTGACGGCGGAGGGCAAATCCCAGCTGAAAGAGAATCTGCGCACCGCATTGCAAAAGCGTTTGCCGCAACTGGGAGTCGAGGAAGTGTATTTCACCGAGTTTCTGATTCAACGCTAAAGCCAGAGTCCAGAAAGGAGGCCAGAAAAAATATGTCTGCTGCAGCCGCTACACAGGCAATGTCGTCGATGACTGTGGCGAAAGCGCCATCCGCAGGCGAGGGCGAAAAGCGAGAGGGCGAGAGACGCGAGGGCCAGAAACGCGAGGGCCAGAAAGAAGAAGCCCGCTGGCAGCCGGTCCTGGGCCTGCCCTGCCAGCTGGTGGTCGAGCTGCCGCTGCCCAGTTTCAGGGTGGGAGACTTCCTCCGCCTGCGCGCCGGCTCAGTCATCGGCACGGGCTGGCGTTTGGCCCATGACGTACCTTTGCGAGTGAACGGAACCTTGATCGGATGGGGCGAGTTCGACGGGTCGGGCAGTCGGCTGGCAGTGCGGCTGACGGAGCTGGCATGACCTTCACCGAGATATTCCTGCATCGCTCTGCCGCACCGCAGCCGGATCGGGGGGGGCAAAGCACGCCTCAGCGAAGCCAGACCGGTCGAAGCCAGACTTCCCTGAGCAGGAACTGGGAGAGCGATGGCTGGCAGCGCGCGCTGGCGCTGGGTAAGCGGATCCTGCATTTGAACCGGCGCGCGCCGCGCCGTCTGCGGCTGTGCGAAAGCCTGCCGCTCGGCGAGCGTCGCTTCGTGGCCGTGGTCGAGTTTGAGGGATCCCGTTTTCTATTGGGCGGAACGGCGTCGTCGCTGGTGCTGCTGGCCCGGTTGCCGGAGCCAGGGGAAGAGGAAGGGAAAGAGCATTCCGCAAAACTGGGCGCAGAAAACCATGGCGTAGCGGAGCCCGTGATCGCATTCGAGAGCGGCATCGGCTTCAGCCGGCAAGGGGTCGCGTCGGAGGGTTTGTCTTGAGTCGCCGCTGGGAAAGCTGGGTTCTGGTCGGCGTGACGGTATTGGGCTGGCCGGCGATCGCCTACGCCGAAGCCTCACGGCCGCGCCACACCACCGGACTGAACTCGGGACTGAGCTGGAGCGGACCGGCGGGAGCCAGCGGCTCGGTGCCGTGGAATATCGTCGTCCTGCTTACGCTGCTGACCCTGATTCCGGCGCTGGTGGTATCGCTCACTCCGTTTACCCGCTTGCTCATCGTGTTTCATTTTTTGCGCCAGGCGCTGGGCACCCAGACTGCACCCAGCAATCAGACCCTGATTGGACTGTCGCTGGTGCTGACCTATTTCCTGATGCAGCCGGTGGGGGCCGCGGTCTACCAGCAGGCGGTGGTGCCCTTTGAGCATGGCCAAGTCGATGCCTGGGCGGCGCTTGAGCAGGGCACGCCGCCGCTGCGCCGCTTCATGCTCAAGTTCGCCCGGGAAAAAGATCTGGCGCTGTTTCTCGAACTGGCGCAGGCCCCACGCCCGGCGCGCCCGGAGGATCTGCCGATGCGGGTAGTAGTGCCGGCCTACATTCTTTCGGAATTGAAGACCGGATTTCAGATCGGGGCGGCTTTATTTCTTCCGTTTCTGGTGATCGATCTGGTGGTGGCGGCGGTGACGACTTCCATCGGCATGCTGCAGCTGCCCCCGGTGGTTATCTCGACCCCGCTGAAAATCATGTTGTTCGTCATGGTCGACGGCTGGAACCTGCTGGTGGGCTCGCTGCTCAAGAGTTTTGCGTGAACTATGGACCTTTCTCCGGGAAGACTTTACCGGATGACTGGCGGAGGCGAAATTCCGATGGGATCGGTGGAAGTCGTACAGATCCTTCGCCAGACGCTCGAAACCGCGTTCTGGATGGGGGCGCCGTTGCTGATCCTTGCAACCGTGGTGGGTTTGCTGATTAACGTGGTGCAAGTGCTGACCTCGCTGCAGGAGACGACCCTGTCGACGGTGCCCCGCCTGTTTGCCGTGGCTGCGGCGACAGTCCTGTTGATGCCCTGGATGGTCCGCCGGATCGGCATGTTCACCCTGCAGCTGCTTTCCGACTTCCGTCCATTCTTGCGCTGAGCTGGGGCTTTGACGAACTAGAGAAGGTACCAGAAGAAGAAGAAAAAAAAGAAAAGAAGCGGCACAAAAGGGGAAAGCGGATCACGACTTATGGGCGTCCTGCATCTGGACCAGCTGCTGGCGGCCGCGGTTTTTATCGGGGCGCGGGTGTCCGGGCTGATGATTTTTTGTCCGTTCTTTGGCAACAGCGCGATTCCAGCGCCGGTCAAGGCCGGGCTGACGTTGGTCGTCACGGTTCTGCTGTATGCGGTGCATGGCCCGCTGCGCCTTGATCTCGGGCCCTGGCAATGGGCGGCGGTGGCCGTAAGCGAGCTGGTGATTGGGCTGGTGCTCGGGCTGGCGGCAAATTTCATGATGGAGGCGCCGATGCTCGCCGGGCAGGTGCTGGGAGTGCAGATGGGCTACTCGCTGGCCGCGTTGTTCGATCCCAATACGCAGGCCGAGACTCCCGTATTGGCCCAGTTTCACCAACTGGCGGCGCTGTTGATTTTTCTCGAGTGCAATGTGCATCACTGGCTGCTGCGTGCCCTGGTGCGCAGCTTCGCGTATTTGCCGGCCAGCCCGTCGCTCGCTAATTTTCTGGTGGCGGGCGGCTTGCTGCGCGCCGCCGGGGGAATTTTCCTGGCCGGAGTCCAGATCGCTGCGCCCACGCTGGCGGCGACGCTGGTCGCCGACGTGGCCCTGGGATTTCTCGGCAAGGCTTCGCCGCAGCTGCCCGTACTGTTTATCGGCCTCGCGGTAAAGAATCTCTTAGGACTGGCGATGCTGACTGCGCTGGTGGCGTACTGGCCGCATACGTTCTCTGAACGCTTCGCCGAGTCCATCGGCATCGCCGAGCGGCTGCTGCACCTGGCGCATCCATAAAAATTTATGGCCGACCAGAACAAGACCGAACGTGCAACCCCGCGACGGCGGCAGAAAGCCCGCGAGCAGGGCCAGATCGCGCGCAGCCGCGATCTGGTGGCGGCCCTGGGAGCCATCACCGCAGTGATGGCGCTGTCCTGGCAGCTGCCCGCCTTCGCCGCGGACTGGCGCGGGCTGCTGCGCCGCGAACTCGAGGCTGCCGCCACTCATCCAGATCAGCTGCTGCCGGTCTGGCGCAACCATCTGACGATCTTTCACGGGGTGATGCTGGCGGCCAGCCTGAGCTGGCTGGTGGCGACCGTCGGAGGCGTGGCGCAGGGTGGGCTGGTGTTTGCTCCCGCCGCGCTCCAGCCGAGCCTCGACCGGCTGAATCCCGCCTCCCGTCTGGGGCAGCTGTTTTCGCTCTCCGCAGTCAGCCGCATGCTGAAGTCGCTGCTGCCGACCGTGGCCATCGTCGGTCTGACAGCGAGCCTTCTGGCCCGCGACTGGGACCAGCTTCCCGGTCTGCTTCACGCCAGCGGACACAGCCTCGTGGGTTTCACCACCGGACGGATGTTCGAGCTGGCGTGGAAAGCGGCGCTGGTGCTGCTCGCCTGGTCGGCGGCCGACTATTTTTTTGAGCGCCAGCGCCACGAAAACGACTTGAAAATGAGCCGCCAGGATCTGCGCGACGAGTTCAAGGAGACCGAAGGCAATCCGGCGGTCAAGCAGCGCATCCGCCGCCTGCAGAGGCAAGCCCGCCGGCGCCGCATGCTGAAAGACGTCGAACGCGCCGCGGTGGTGATCACCAACCCCACCGAATTTGCCATCGCCCTGGAATTCAACATGGAGATGCCGGCGCCGGTGGTGGTCGCCAAGGGCCGCAACCTGCTGGCCGAGCAGATCCGCGAAGTCGCGCTCTGGCACGGGATCCCTCTGGTCGAGAACCCTCCACTGGCGCACGCGCTCTATCGCGTGGTCGAAGTCGGCCAGGCCATTCCTCCGCAGCTTTATGCCGTCGTGGCGGAGATTCTGGCCGCCATCTGGCGGGCGCAAGCCAGAGCCACGCAAGGCGCCGCCACCGCGAGGGCCAACTAAATGCCTCCCGCGGCCACGGTTCCCGCCGCCAAAGCCAAAGCCGCCCCGGCGGAATGGATCATGCCGATCGCGGCCGTGGGCCTGATCTTTGTCATGCTGGTTCCGCTCCCCGGCCTGCTGCTCGACGTGCTGCTGGCAGTCAGCATCACCGCCGCGGTGCTGGTGCTGCTGTCGGCCATCCAGATTCTGCGGCCTTCGCAGTTTTCGGTTTTCCCGAGTTTGCTTTTGCTGCTGACCCTGTTCCGGCTCTCGCTGAATCTGGCCTCCAGCCGCCGCATTCTGCTGCATGGCAACGAAGGGGTGGCGGCCGCCGGCAAAGTCATCGAAGCCTTCGGATCGTTCGTGGTCGGCGGCAATTACGTCGTCGGCTTCGTGATTTTCATCGCCCTGATCGCCATCCAGTACATCGTGGTCGCGCATGGCGCGGTGCGCACCGCTGAAGTCACGGCGCGCTTCACCCTCGACGCCATGCCTGGCAAGCAGATGGCGATCGACGCCGACCTCAACGCGGGACTCATCAGCGAGGCCCAGGCGCGCGCCCGCCGCGAGCAGATTGCCCGCGATGCCGAATTCTACGGCGCCATGGACGGCGCGGCCCGCTTTAACCAGCGCGACGCCATCGCCACCATCTTAATTACCGCCATCAATATCATTGCCGGATTTCTGGTCGGCGTCTTCCAGCTCGATATCCCCTTCCGCGAAGCTCTGAAGACCTACACCGTGCTGACCGTGGGCGACGGCCTAGTCACCATGATCCCGTCCCTGCTGGTCTCGATGGCGGGAGGGATCGTGGTCACGCGTGCCTCCTCCGACGCCACCCTCTCAGTCGACGTGGGACGGCAGGTGCTCTCTCGTCGGCGTCCACTGCTGATTGCCTCGGGCGTCATGCTGGGGCTGGCGGCAATTCCCGGGCTGCCCAAATTCTCCTTCTTGCTGTTGGCTGCGGGCACGGCATTTCTCGCCTGGCGCGCGCCCAAGATTGCTCCGGAAACTCCGGCCATACCCGTCGCCGCCGAGAAAAAGCCAGCCAAAGATTCCGTCGAAGAGCTGCTCAAGCTCGACGAACTTTCGCTCGAAGTTGGCTACGGCCTGGTCCCTCTGGTCGACCAGAATCAGGGAGGCCAGCTTTTGGCCCGGGTCAAGGCCCTGCGCCAGAATCTCGCCCAGCAGCTGGGCTTCATCGTGCCCCCGGTGCACATCACCGACAACGTGCGGCTGAAGGCGCGTGAGTACGTCATTGCCTTGCGCGGGGTAGAAATCGCTCGCTGGGAAATGTCGCAGGACCACATGATGGCGATCAGCTCGGAAGGTTCCCCTCGGCCGCTGGCGGGCACGCCCACCAAGGAGCCGGCCTTCGGGGTGGCTGCGGTCTGGATTCCGGCGGCGCTGCAGAACCAGGCTCTGGCCTCCGGCTACGCCGTCGTCGACCAGACTTCGGTTCTGGCCACGCATTTGGCCGAAGTGGTCAAGCAGCATGCCCACGAATTGCTCAGCCGCCAGGAAGTCAAGCGACTGCTTGACCGCCTCGCGGAAAGCCATCCCAAGCTGGTCGAAGAACTGGTGCCGAAAATTCTGAGCCTCGGCGAAGTACAGAAAGTTCTGCAGCAGTTGTTGCGCGAACAGGTCTCGATCCGCGACCTGCCCACGATTCTCGAGGCTCTGCTCGACACCGCGCCAGCCACCAAGAACCCGGTAGCGCTGGTCGAGGCGGTGCGCCAGGCGCTGGGCCGCGCTCTGGTGCGTCCGCTCTTGTCCGATGGCGGCGGGCTCCGAGTGGTCACGCTCGACCACGCGCTCGAGGAAGAACTGGGCCGTGCCTTCACCGGCCAGCCGCCAGCCGCCGGCTTGGCCGGACTGCAGCCGCCGTTTGCCCGCCGCATTCTTGACGGGCTCAAGCGGCTGGCCGGAGAGCAGGTGGCGGTGGCCGCTCCCGTCCTGATGTGCGCCACGCCGGCGCGCTATCACCTGAAACGCTTGCTTGAGCCCTTTCTGCCGAAAGTTGTGGTGCTGTCCCCGCTCGAGATACCGCCGGTGGTTGAGGTGCAGTCGGTGGGAGTGCTGCGATGAACGGGTCAGCTCCGACGGGAAGCTGCTGAATTTTGCAGGGAAGTGAGAACGCGAAATCCATGAGCAAAAATACCGCCCAAGCCTACACTGCCTGGCAGGACAACGACGAGCGGGACCGCATCCTGCTCGAACAGCTGCCCCAGGTCCGCTACCTGGCGCGTCGCATTCACGAACGCCTTCCCCGGCACGTGCCGCTCGAAGACCTGATCCATGCCGGCGTGGTTGGGCTGATCGACGCGCTCAACAAGTTCGACCGCTCCAAGCACGTGCAATTCGGCTCCTACGCCAAGTTCCGCATCCGCGGCGCCATCCTCGACAGCCTGCGTGAAATGGATTGGGGGCCGCGCGAGCTGCGGCGGAAAGCCCGCAAAGTCGAAGAAGCCCACCGCAAGCTCAGCATGGAGCTGAGCCGCGCCCCCACCGAGAACGAGATGGCCGCGGAAATGGGACTCGCCTTGCAGCAGTTTCAGCACCTGCTCGGCGAACTCGACAGCCTTGAGGTGGGCAGCCTGCACGTGGAGTCTCCTTGGGACGGCAAGGAAGAGGACTTGTGCGATTACCTGCCCAACGCCCCCGAGGACACGCCGTTTTTCCGCTGCCTGCGCTCGGAGATGAAAGAGTTGCTGGCCCGCGTCATCGCTGAGCTTCCGGAAAAAGAACAGCAGGTGCTGGCGTTGTATTACTTCGAAGAGCTGACCATGAAAGAAGTGGGAGCGGTCTTGGGTATCGGCGAGTCGCGAGTTTCGCAGATTCATTCCCTCGCCGTGGTCCGGCTGCGCTCGCGACTCGGGGAAATGATGAGCGCCAGCGGCGGGCGCGCCCGGACCGCGTCCCAGAGCGGCAACTGAGGAGCGAAGACAAGGCTGGTGAAGCAGCAAGACACTGGAGGATGAAGATAAAGAATCAAGACAAAAGAAAAAGCAGAAAGCAGAAAGCAGAAAAGGGAGAGAGAGAAAGAAGCAAACTATGGAAAAAGTTCTGAACCAGGAAGAAATCGATGCCATGGTGCGCGCCGCCCGCGGCGGAGCGCCGGTCGAAGGGCAAATGCCGGCTCCAATGCAGGTCGAGCTCTGGGACATCCGCCGGGCCGGACAAATCGGGCGCGAGCAGCTGCAGGCCATCACCCAACTGCACGAAGGTTTCGCCCGTAACCTGACTCACGCCCTTGGTGCTTACCTACGTGTCGTCTTCGCCGCCGCCCTGGTTTCGGCCGAGCACCTCAGCTTCCGGGAATTTCTGCAGCGGATTCCCGAGACCACCTATCTGGCCTCCTGCCGCCTCGATCCCATGGGGGTGAACGCGGCGCTCCAGCTCGACCTGAAAGTCGCCTTTCCCATTATTGACCTGCTGCTCGGAGGCGCGGGCAAGGCCATGGCCGACACGCGCGAGATTACCGAGATCGAAGAGCAGATCCTCGATAGCATCGCGCGCATTATCTGCCGCGAACTGGGAGCGGCCTGGCAGGCGCTGGCGCTGGAAGTCGGCTTTGAGGAACGTTTGGAGCCCGGCGTCGCCCAGCGGCTGATGGCGCCCGAGGAGAAGATTCTTTCCTTGAGCTTTGAGGTCACCATGCCGGATGTGCGCGGCGGACTGAATCTGGCTGTTCCCGTGGTGGTGTCGAACGCTCTGCTGCGCAAGATTTCCGCCGATTGGAGCCATCGCCCATCCCGAGGCAGTGGCGATTCCCGGCGGAGGCTGATGCAGCGCCTCATGGATTGCTCATTTCAGGTCGAGCTGGGCGCAAAGGATGTCCGCATCCCCTTACAGGAACTGGTCTCCATGGCCCCTGGCACCCTGCTGCCGTTCGGGCGCAGCGCGTCCCAGCCCGCGTCCCTGCTGATTGCAGGGGTCGAGATGTTTCATGCCACGCCGGCGCGCTGCGCTGAGGTGCGGGCCGCCCGCGTGCTGGATCGCATCACCGAAGCCCCGGACCCGCAGGACGTGAAGGAGGAATCGCGATGACGGAAAGCGCGCCAGCTCTGCCCGCCGAAGTTCAGGGTTTTGTTCAAGCATGGGCGGAGAGCTTCAGCCAAGTCCTGGGCCAGATCAGCGGCTCCGCCACTCCCTGTTCGTTCTTCGCCGAAGCTCCTCCGGAACCCGTCCCGGCTGGCGACGGCGATCTGTGGATCGTCTGCGCCTGCTCGGGCGGCGTGCGCGGAGAGATGAGCCTGCGTTTGCCGGCTTCCGGAGTTCTGCGGCTGGCGCAGATTTTCATGAGCGAGCCGCCGTTTCCCGCTGCCGAAATCACCCCCGAGCACCGCGAGGCCGCCACCGAACTTTTGCGTCAGGTGGCCGGGCGGGTGGCCAGCGCCCTCAAGCCGGACTGGGGCGAGGTGCAGCTGCGGCTCGATCCTGCTCCGGCGGCACCCTCATGGCCAGCTTCCTCGACCGCCTGGCTTCGGCTGGGCGAGGAGTCCACTCCGGCGACGCTGGTCGAATTGCAACTGAGCGCTGCTCTGGGCGCGGGGCTGCGCGCTGGAAATGCGGAAACCGCCAGAGCCGGGGCGGCAACTTCTTCCTCTGGTCCGGTTTCGGATTCGTCCGCTGCCACCCCCAGTCCGTTGGACGGGCAGGTCAAGCTCGATTTGCTTATGGACGTCGAGCTGGCAGTGACCCTGCGCTTTGGCAGCCGCCGCTTGCTGTTGCGGGAAGTCCTCGAACTGCATCCCGGCGCAGTCGTCGATCTCGACCGCCGGGTGCACGATCCGGTGGATGTGCTGCTGGATGGTCGGCTGCTGGCCCGCGGAGAAGTGGTGGTTCTGAACGGAAACTACGGTGTGCGGGTTACGGAGCTGGCCCCGGCGAGCTCAGTGTAGCGCGCGAAGAAGTGGAGTGTTTTCAATCTTATGAGTACGGCAAGCGTTCGTTTCGATGCCTGGAGCCTGCTCTGGCGCAGGCTCCAGCGGAGGCTGGTCGTCCGGCCTGCGGACTCCGCTTGTGTTCACATGCGGAGATTTCGCCTGCTGCCCAGGCCCAAGGGAATCCTGATCGGGGGCTCGCGCTACTGTCTGAAAAAATGTTTGGAACCCGGGCTGGGCGAAGCCCTGCGGCGCCTGCGCTCGGCCTCGCCGCCCGCCGCAGTGTCCCATCGGGTTCCGCTCGGATTGCTGCTACTGTCGCGCCAGCAGCTCGGCATCGAACAGCTGCGCACCGCACTCGCCCGCCAGTGTGCAGCGGGCCAGGGCAGAATCGGGGAATGGCTGCAGGCGCTCGGTTTTGTTACCGAGCAGCAAGTCACTTCGGCCCTGGCGCGGCAGTGGTCCTGTCCGGTTCTGCAGGCCGATTTTCCGTCGCTTTCCGATCTCCCGCGCATCCCCGCGGCCTGGCTCGAGTCTTTCGCGATGGTCCCGGTTGGCTATGCGCGCACCCGTTCCACGCTCTACATCGCCTTCTCCGAGGGCATCGACTACCGGGCTCTCTATGCCATCGAGCAAATCATGGGATGCCGCACCGAGCCTTGCATGGCCCGGCCCAGCTGGGTGCGCCGGCGCCTGCGCGGCCTGGCTGAACATAGGGCGGAGGGCGAAGTGGCGGAGAGCGAAATGGTTTTCGAGCGGGTCACCAGCCAGGCCGAGTTGTCCCGAATTATCCGCAGCTATGCGGTCCACCTGGCTGCTTCTGAAATCCGTCTGGCTGCCTGTGGCTCCCGTCTTTGGGCGCGCTTGCTGCGCCCGTCACGGCCCGCGCTGGATCTGCTGCTGCACAGCGCCGAGGACAGGGCTTGCGACAGTCCTGACAACCGCGCCGATGATAAGTTCGCCGACCCCAGTTCGGGCCCTGAGTTCGGCCTCTAAAGTCCCGGCGGCACCTGCCGATGGTGGCTACAGGCGGTCGATGCGACCCGGTCTCGGGTGCGCACACCCATTGAGGGCGGCGGCAACATGGACAATATACGCGCACTGATCGTCGACGATTCCTCAGTCATGCGAAAAATCGTGGAACGTTCCCTGCGCCAGGCCGGTCTGAGCATTGCCCAAGTGCTCGAAGCCGGCAACGGGGCTGAGGCGCTGGCCGCGGTACAGGCAAATAAGGTGGATCTCATCCTCTGCGACATCAACATGCCCGTCATGGATGGACTCGAGTTCGTGAAGCAGCTGGCGGGAGTGGAAAACGCCAAAGGAGTGCCAGTTGTCATGATTACCACCGAGGGCAGCGAAGGGCATGTGGTGCAGGCGCTTTCGGCCGGAGCCCGCGGCTACCTGCGCAAGCCCTTTACCCCCGACCAGGTGAAAGAGCACGTACTGCCCGTGCTGGCGGGGAAATAATAATGGCGATGAACGTGTCTAATCCAGCGCTGGGCCCGACCGCAAGCCTACATGAAGGCTGGATGCCCACCCTGCAGCTGGCCATGCGGGAAGTTTTCGAGCTAATGCTGGCCTCAGCCTTGGAGGTCCCGGTGGAGACACCGGCCGAGGAGGGTCTGGATATTACCTCGATGGTTGGTCTGGCGGGCCAACTGTGCGGCGTTCTCACCCTGCGCTGCAGCGCTGCTGCGGCGGCCCGCATGGCTTCGCGGATGCTGGGCATCGATACCGACAAAGCCGGTCCGGAGATGTGGGACGCGGTGGGCGAGGTCTGCAATATGGTGGCGGGAAACTTCAAGAATAAAATCAGCGGTCTGGGCGATGGCTGCATGCTTTCGGTGCCCACGGTGATCACCGGAGGAGATTACGCTCTGCACAGCATGGTCAACGATGAGATCCGCACCGCCCTGCTGTTTGAGGGTCACCCCATCGTCCTCTGCCTCGAGATACACAGCTAAAGGGGTTTTCGACCTCAGCTTCAGACCGCACTTCCCGGAAGAGTTTGCCTGCCGTTAAACGTTACTCGGCAATCTCTGCCGTCTGGGTTGCCGCGCGGCGGCCCGATCGCCGATTTTCCGGTCCTGATCTTCGCCAGCTTTTCCAATCAGTTGTCCTGCGCGGCGGGAATTTCTCAGCTCTCATCTGCGATGGAACATGGCGTGCCGTGAGAGACAGCGCAGGTGATTGTTATGGACAGTGGCTATTACGCGGCATGCGCCGGACTCGCCGCACAAATGCAGGCGCTCGATCTGGTGGCCAACAATCTGGCGAACCTGGGCACGGCGGGCTATCGCGGAGAGCAGGCGACTTTCCGTTCGCTGGTAGCAGGCGGAGGCTGGGCTGCGGCGAATCCGCTGAATGCGGCGGTCAACGACTTCGGAGTGCTGGGCGGCAGCCGCGTCGATCTCACCACCGGCAGTCTTACGGCTACCGGCAATCCTTTGGATTTGGCAGTCGCCGGGAGCGGTTTTTTTGTGCTGCAGTCGGCCGCAGGCCAGGTGTATACCCGCGATGGCTCGTTTCACACCACGCCCGCCGGTCAACTGGTCACCGCCCAGGGAGAGCCGGTTCTCGGTCAACAGGGTCCCATCACTCTGCCCGGCGGAGCGGTCGCGGTCAGCGAGGATGGAACCATCTCGGTCGACGGCAACGTCGTCGATCAGCTGCGGCTGGCGGAGTTTTCTCCCCATACCAGTCTGACCGCGCTGGGCAACGCCATCTACGCCGCGCCCACGAACTCCGCCCTGCCCCCGGCTTCGTCGACGGTGCGCCAGGGCATGCTGGAAAACTCCAACGTCAGTCCGGTCGAAGGCGCGGTCCAGCTGATTACCATCCAGCGCAACGCCGAAATGATGCAGCGGGCGCTTTCGCTGTTCGATACGCAATTCAATCAGACAGCGGTGCAGGACTTGCCGCGCGTCTGACAGAGCAATGGGTCAGGAAGCGAGGAAGAAACATGATTCGCGCACTCTACACCGCAGCCAGCGGAATGGCTGCCCAGGAGCTCAATCTGGACAACATCGCCAACAACTTGTCCAACTCCAGCACGACCGGTTTTCGCAGCCGGCGGCTGCAGTTTGAAGACCTCATGTATCAGAACCTGATCATGCCCGGAGCCGCCGCCACCGAGCAGACCACGCTGGTCGCGGGACTGCAGGTGGGGCTGGGCACGCGCTCGGCCGCGTCGGAAGTCACGCAGCTGGAAGGCGACTTTACCCAGACCGGCAATCCGCTGGACCTGACCATTCAAGGGCAGGGATTTTTCCAGGTGCTTTTGCCCAACGGGCAAACTGCGTACACCCGGGACGGCGCGTTCCAGACCGACGCCAACGGCAATCTGGTGACCCAGGATGGAAACCCGGTGCAGCCCGCCATCACCATTCCCCCGGGAGCGACGTCGATCACCGTGGGTGCCGACGGGACCATCAGCGTGACCTTGGCGGGACAAACCGCGGCCCAGACGGTAGGAACGCTGCAGCTGGCCATGTTCAACAATCCCGGAGGACTCAACACGGTCGGCAGCAACCTTTTTCTGCAGACCACCGCCTCCGGAGATCCGATCGTCGGAACCGCAGGCGGCAGCGACGGACTGGGATCGATTCAGCAGGGCATGCTTGAGCAGTCCAACGTCAGCGTGGTCACCGAATTCGTCAACATGATCGTGGCCCAACGATCTTACGAAGCCGACTCGCGGGTGGTGAACTCCGCCGATCAGATGCTGCAGGACATCAACAATCTCGGACGCTAGCCGAAGCTGACTGGACCTCAATTCAATGCGATGAAGACGATTCTTATTTCCGCGTTTGCCGCGATGCTCGTGCTACAAGGTCCGTTTGCCCTGGGGCAACCGGCCTGCAGCGCGGCGGCCGACGTCAGCGTCGCAGCTAGCGTCCAAGTCGCCGGCGAGGAAATCTCGCTGGCCGACTTGCTGGGGCCGACGGCGTGTCCGACATTGCGCAGGGCCGCCGCCGGTATTCGCATCGGCGGAGCCCCGCTGCCGGGAAGCGTGCGCGTGCTTGGCAGAGAGGATGCGCGAGCGCTTTTCGCTGAGCTTTACCGTCGCACCGGAAACGGAGCGGGAGCTTGGACGACACTCACCGTGCCGGAACGCATCGTGATCCGACGCACGGGCCGGCTGGCTTCATGCCCAGAGATCGCGGCGCAGGTGCTGGCATCGCTGCCTTCCGGCGCGCCCCCGACGCCTTCTATCTTGGAACCGCAACCCGACGTCGAGCCTTTTTCGGTCCATGAGAATGATATCGATTGCGGCGCGGAAGCTCGGATCGCCGAAAATGCGCCGCTCGAAGCCACGCGCACGGTTTGGAACCCGGCGCTGGCCAGCTGGGAGATCTCCGCCCGCTGCGTTCATCCGAGCGATTGCGTGCCCTTTCTGGTTCGCGTGCATGTGGGCGGAGCGCCCGCTGCCGCAGTGCGGCAGCGGAGAATAGATGGAATTGCGATCGGCCAATTTGCCGAAGCTTCCGGAAAGCCTGGGCGGGTTTCTACGCAGCTCTCCGGCGAAAAAGCAATTGTGCGCCCCGGTCAAAGGGTCAGGCTGGTTTGGGAACAAGATGGAATTCGTGTGGTGATCCCGGCAATTTCGCTCGATGGCGGCGGACTGGGCGAGGATGTGAGGGCGCGGCTCTCGCCCAGCGGCCACGTGGTTCACGCGACTGTCGCGAGTGCTGGCCTGCTGCACAGGGGTGCCTGAGCGCAAAGGCGCGAAGGTTCTTTCTGGATCCGTGGGTTTGCCCGCGGCAGAGGCTGAGACTGATGAGATCGAGGGTGGCCAAGCCGGAGAATGCCATGAACGACAACACCAGCATGAAGCGGAAAATCCGATGGCTTGGGTTTCTCGCCGTGGTTGCGATGGCTCTGGCGCCAGGGGTTGCGCAGCAGAAGCCGACTCCTGGCAAGCCTAAGCGAGACGCGCTGGCCGACTATGTACAGCGGGTTTCCGCGCGCACTCCCGATGCTTTGCCGCTGACCCCGGGAAGCCTGTGGATCGACACTGGAAGGCTGGCCAACATGGTGGCCGACTACAAAGCTTCGCGCGTGGGCGACTTGGTCACCATCAGCGTGGCGCAAAACTTGTCGGCGTCGAGTACAGGCAACGTCTCCACCAACCGGGCCTTCTCGGCCAGTTCCGGGATTACCGCCTTGCCCGGACAACTGAAAACGGCCGGGGTCGCCAACCTGTTCTCGCCGAACTCGACGCAGGTGCTCACCGGAAAATCCCAGGCCACCTCGCAAACCTCTCTCAGCACGATCCTGACCGGCCGCGTGGCCGCGGTTCTGGCAAACGGCACGCTGGTGGTCGAGGCCGAGCGCCAGATCATGATGAATAATGAGCACGAGACCGTCATTCTTCGCGGCTTGGTACGCCCCGGAGATCTCGACGCCACCAATACCGTCACTTCCAACCAGGTGGGCAACCTCGAGGTGGAAGTGAAAGGCAAAGGCGTGATCAGCGAAGGCATTCGTCCGCCCAATTCGATTGTGAAATGGATTCTGCGGGTGGTTGGATTCTAGGAGAAAGTATGCAAGCAGATGGCGGACAGGAAACGCACAGGTTCAGGCTGATGTTCGGCACGCGAACCGTCAGGCGGTTCACCTTGCAGTTCGGCGTTTTGCTGCTGCTGGCGGCCGCCTGCGCGGCGGTAGACAGCGAGACTCACAAGGTGCTGATCCGCGACATCGCCACGGTCGAAGGCGTGCGCGACAATTCCCTGGTGGGTTACGGCTTGGTCGTAGGTCTGAGGGGAACAGGCGACAAGCAGCAGACTTATTTCACGGTGCAGACCCTGGCCAGCATCCTAGCCCGGATGGGCGTCGAAATTCCTCCCTCCGTCCTGCAGACCACGGTGCAGGTCAAAAATGTGGCGGCCGTGCTGGTGACGGCTACGCTGCCGCCGTTTTCTCCGCCGGGCATGCACTTGGACATCATGGTTTCCTCCGTGGGCGACGCGCGCAGCCTCGAAGGCGGCACGCTGGTGCTGACTCCGCTGTACGCCGCCGACGGCCAGGTATATGCCGCCGCCCAGGGACCGGTGGTGGTAGGAGGATATGCCGCCGGCGCCGGCACCAATTCGAAGCAGGTCAACCATCCCACGGTGGGCCGCGTGCCCTCCGGAGGCCTGATCGAGCGCGACAGCACAGTCGATCTCGGCAAGCTGCCAGAGCTCACCTTCGTCCTTAATGACGCCGACTTTACCACCGCCGAGGAAGTGGCGGCCGCCATTAATCGCCAGTGGGTGGCGCCGGTGGCGACGGCCGCCGACGGCCGCCGCATTACCATCAAGACTTCGGCTACGGCCTCGATGCCGGTGCCCGCGCTGCTGGCGCAAATCGAAAACCTGGAAGTCGAGGTCCAGCGCCGGGCGAAAGTGGTGGTCAACGAACGCACTGGCACGGTGGTGATGGGCAAAGATGTGCATCTAGGCGCGGTCTCGATCCTGCACGGCAGCTTCTCGATCGAGGTGAGCACGGCGTACACGGTTTCGCAGCCCAACGCGATGGCCGCGGGTCAGACCGAAGTTGTGCCCGAAACCAGGTTGAAGGCCACCGAAACCCCGGCTCGCAACATTGAGCTGGGCGAGGGAGCCAGCGTCGAGGATCTCGTCACCCGCCTGCAGGCGATCGGCGCAACTGCCAGGGATGTGGTCTCGATCTTGCAAGCGATCAAAGCGGCGGGAGCACTCGAAGCCGAACTGGAGGTCATCTGATGAGCGCGATGATTCCGTCCCTGGGGGCGCTCTCCCCTGCGCTCGCGCCCGCAGCGCCGCCCTCGGGGCGCGGTCCCAAGGCAGCCCGCGAATTCGAGGCGCAGCTGATTGGGTCGCTGCTCGATTCCATGGAGAAGACCTTCGCCGCGCTTCCCGGACAAGACAGCATCACCGGTTCGGACAACTACAGCTACCTCGGCACGCACGCTCTGGCCGAGGCCATGGCAGACCACGGTGGGTTCGGCCTTGCCGCCATGATTACGCCCTATCTCTCCGGACAGCGAGCCCAGCCCGGAGCGACGGCGCACCAAAGTAAGGGATCGCCCGGTAACGGTCGCGCAAATTCCTTTTCGCCGACACTCTAAAGTTTTTGCAACCCGTGCCGATAGAATGAGATAAGGGCTCCGAAGCGGTTCAAAGCGGAGAGCTTCGAAAAGAGTATTAAAGGTTTTTAAGGTGCGGCCGATACTTGAATTGCAAGAGAGAATTCAAGGTGAGGAAACGAACATGAGGATCGATCCCAATCACGGACCGCAGCCAGCCCGCGAGACAAATTCCAGCACCGCGCAAAATCCAGCCGCCAGCGCTTCTCCGGCGGAGTTGGGGGAGGATCAGGCGCAACTTTCCGGAGCGCACACCCAGATCCAGGCGCTGGCGACGCAGGCAGCCCAGCTTCCCGAAGTGCGGCAGGAGCGGGTGCAGGCCTTGCGTCAGGCGATTCAAGGCGGCCGCTACGCGACCACTCCGGAGCAGGTGGCGGGAGCGGTCTTCGGGCACATGCTCTCTGGATCGGCGGCCTAGAGTGCGGGCCATTCTAGTGCGGCCCACCTCAGAGGCGGTCGGCGGCTTTGCGTCCATAGAACCAGGCTCGTCAGGGTTCGGCTAGAAGTGGCCCCCTGAAGCAGTCGGGCGCGAGCAGTTGGGACATGGGCAGCGGAGACCTGTCGGCGGACCTGACAATCGGAATCCTCATGCCCTCCTCCTCGGTTCGTCCCGAAGACGCGCACTGGTCCAACCCAGACGCGCAAGGCAGCCCACGGCGGCGCTCACGCCTGCAACGGAAGCATGCTGATCAAGAGAACGGCTTTGAGGATCAAGAAAACGGATTTGAACGGGAACAGGATGAAAGCATCGGAGACGACAACCCAGCCTCTTCCGCAGGCGATGACACTGCCGCGCACCAACTCGACCAGCTGGCCTGAACCCCCGGCGCAGAGCTTGCCGGAGGACGACCGTCTGGGATCCCGAGATTCGGCGGTGTCTGCTGGGGTTGATCCAGTTCGGGCCTGCCTGACCCTTCTTGGGGAACTGGAGGTCAGTTTAGAGAACAGCCAGAAAGCGTTGCTGGCCCGCGATGTGGCTGGTATCGAACGGGAAACCGGCGCACAGAGACGTCTGCAGCAAGCTCTCCGCGAAGTGTGCACAAAATTGTCGACACCGGGCCGCACACCCTCGCAGCCCCGGGAAGCGAGCAAATTGCGTGCGGCGCAGCTTCGCGTGCTGCATCTGGGACGCGTACAGATGACGCTGCTGGAGAAGGCCCGGCGATCGCTGCGCGTCTGCGCGCATCTGCTGGCCGGTCCGGGCGCCAATTACAGCGCACCGCTTTCGGCTGCGGCTTGGATGATGGCGAGCGAGATGACTGCGAGCCGGAGAAAGGAAATCTAACTTTCGTCGTTTTCTCTTGAACGTCGTTTCTCTTGAACCATGTCGAGTCTCAATGCCACTCTCGCCACTGCTTTAAGCGGCCTGATCGCCGATCAGGGAGCGCTGGAGGCCACCTCGAACAACGTGGCCAACGCGAATACGCCCGGCTACTCGCGCGAGGTTCCGGTGCTGGTGGCGAGCGATCCGGTGGTCGACGATCCGCTGACGCTCGGCACCGGCGTTACCCTGCAATCGATTCAGAGCATTACCGATCCCATTCTCGAATCTCAGATTCAACAGGAGACGCAGAGCCAGGGCCAGCTCAGCTCGCTGGTCTCGGCCTTATCCCAGACCCAGGTGAATTTCACCAGCAGTACCGGCGACATCGGCACCGCGATTACGAATTTCTTTAACAGCGTGAACCAGCTTTCCACCAGCCCCGCGGATCTATCCCTCCGGCAAGGCGTGCTGACGGCGGCTGACAATCTGGCGACTGCCTTCAACACCACCGCCAACAATCTCACGGCGCAGACGACCAGCCTCAACCAGAGTGTGGTGCAGACCGTCGGGCAGATCAATCAGCTGACCTCGCAGATCGCGCAGCTCAACGGCCAGATCGCCAGCCTCGAGAACGTCGGAGAGAGTGCCGGCACTTTCATCGACCAGCGCACCCAGGCCATCGATCAACTTTCTTCTCTGGTCGATGTGTCCGTGATTCAAAGCAACAACACGCTCACCCTGACCACGGCCAGCGGCACGGCGCTGGTTGCCGGACAACAGAGTTTTCAACTTACCACCCAGCCCGTCGCCTCCGGGGCGCAAGACATCTTCGCGCAGGGCAACGACATCACTTCCACCATCGTCTCCGGACAGCTCGGCGGGGTGCTCCAGGCGCGCGACCAGCAAATTCCCAGTATTCAGAATCAACTCGACACATTAGCCGCCGGTTTGGCCAACGCGGTCAACGGCGTGCAAACCGCCGGATACGACCTGAACGGCAACCTGGGCACCGACCTGTTCAATCCCCCGCCCGCGAATGTCACCGGAGCCGCCGCCAGCCTTTCAGTGGCCATCACCGATCCCTCGCTCATCGCGGCCAGTTCCGACGGCACGTCGGGCAGCAACGGCAACGCCGACGCGATGTATGCGCTCAACAGCCAGCCCATCATCGACGGCCAGAACCCTACCGATTACTACTCCGGCACGGTCTTCAACATAGGCAATGCCGTCTCCAACGCGACCGCCGAGCAGAACGCTTCCAGCCTCGTGCTACAGCAGTTGAACGACCAGAACTCCGCCGTCTCCGGCGTATCGCTCGATGAAGAAGCCGCTAACATGATCCAGTACCAGCAGGCTTACGCGGCTTCGGCGCAGGTCATCACTTCCATCAACGACATGCTGTATGACGTCGTCAACATGAACACACTGACCACATGATGAAACCATTCCTCATGAATCGGCCGAGGGAGTAACGCGCCCATGCGCATCAACCCGGATCCTTTGCCCGATCTGCTGGCCGCCCTCGGGCAAAATGAACAGCAGATCAACACCGATCTCGAGCAGATCTCTTCAGGACTCAGCGTGAATGTTCCCTCTGACGACCCCGCCGCCGCTGCCGGCCTGGTCGAGAACGCGAACCAGACCTCTCAGGCGGATCAGTTTCTGCGCAGCATCGGCAGCGTTCAGGGCGAACTGCAGAACGCCGACTCTACTCTGAACTCGGTGACGACTATCCTGCAGCAGGCCATCAGCCTCGGAGTCGAAGGCGCCAATGGCACGGTCAACGCCGCCGACCAGCAGGCGCTCGCCGTGCAAGTGCAAGGCATCCAATCGCAACTGGTCAACTTAGCCAACCTTTCCTACCAGGGCAACTACGTGTTTGCCGGGACCGCGACCCAGACCGCCCCCTACGTGCTCGATCCCACTTCCCCTTCCGGTGTGGACTATGTGGGCAATTCGGGCGTGAACAGTATTACGATCGGCACCCAGTTCACGGTGCAAACCAATCTGCCCGGTTCTGAGCTTTTTTCCTCTCCCGGCAACGACGCCTTTCAGGCCCTACAAGATCTCATCACCGGATTGCAGAGCGGCAACACCACCGCCATCAGCACCGCCGTCGGCGAAGTCACCGGCGCCTCCAACTACATTGATCAGCAACGAGTCTTTTACGGCAACACCCTCAACCAGCTCGATTCCCAGACGACCTACCTCAACAGCGATATCACCCAACTGGCCACCCAGCAGAACACCCTGGGCGGTGCCGACCTGCCCGCCGTCATCACGAATCTGCAGACTGGGGAACTCTCCCGCCAAGCCACGTTGGAGTCGATGTCGGATACTTTGCAGAGCGATCTGTTCAATTATCTGAAATAGACTGGTGAAGCGAGCCAGCGTCGCTTTGGGCTGGGTTTCTCGCCGCTCAAAGCGTCTGGCGCGATCGGCGAACCCACTCCGTGGCCGATTCCACGCGTGCGCGCTCCTGTTCCAGGCGGGCACGCTCGCTCAGAAGCGCTTTGTGTATGGAAGGCAGCAAGGTGCGCAAGCGCTCGACATTCTCGCGGTACACCGAGATCTCCAGCTCCAGCCGGGCATCCCTTTCCCCAGGCAGAGTTCGCAGGTTCTGGCCGGCGTGCAGCAGCTCCGACAGCAGCCACGACATCTGGTGCGGAGTTGCGACGTGCGGTGGCAAGGCTGGGGATGCGGGCTGCAACGATAGACTCTCCAGCCAGGAGGACAGCCGAGAGTTGGTCTCGTGCATCTGTCGCGCAAGGTCGTTGGATGGTAGAGACATCAGGCATTCCAGTCTGTAGAGGTGGATGGTTCGCCGGCGGCTCGAGCTTGTGCGCTCCGGCTCGGGGCATCCACGATTTCCGTCCGCGCCACCTGGCACCAGGCATCGCGCACCTGCAAAAGCAGCGATATCTGTTGCTCAAGCAGCTCCGCCGATTGTTTGCACTGGGCCTCAACCAGGCCCGCGCGCACCAGCGTGTAAAAGCGCTCCAGATTCGCCGCCACCTGCCCTCCCTGGCGCTTGTCGAGTGAGCCCTGCAGGTGACCGAGCACCAGGATCGCGTGGTTGATCTCCCGCGTGCGAACCTGAATGTCTCTTTGCGAATGAGCGGCCAGCGCGCGCCGCAGATCCTCGATCGCCTGCTCGTAGAGCAGTATGACCAGCCGCACCCGGCTGGCGCCCTGCACCTCCGCTTCGCGGTATGAGAGTCGTGGGTTCATGGGTTAGAGGCCCGAAGTCAACGTCGGAATCGAGGTAGAGGTCGTGTTGGTGTTGCCGCTCGTATTCAGTGTGCCCAGCGTCTCCGTCACCTGCTCCAAGAGCAGCGGATAGGCCTCCAGCGATGCGTTCACTTGGTCGAATTCGCTGGTCAATTGCGTCTGTTGCGCGGTCAGCTGGGTTTCAAAATTGCTGATGTTTGTGCTCAGATCCTGCTGGCTTGCGGTGTTCTGCGCCAGATCCACATTCAACGGGCCCGTGGTGGGATTGGTCTGATTGGTGATGTCGGTGTTGAAGTTGTTGGCGAACCCGGAGTTGGACGTATTCTGAAAAAAGCTTTGCACGGCAGCCGGATTCGAGGAAAGCTCGCTGGCCAGCTGGCTGGAGTCGACGGTGAGTGTGCCGTCGTCGTTGGTATTGATGCCCAGGGCGGCCAGGTTGACGTATCCACTGCTGCTCGTGCCGGGTGGCGAATAAGCGGCGTCGGCGAGCAGGCTCGATTGCAGCTCGGTCAAGGAACTATCCGTTCCCAGAGGGCCCTGGGTGTTGGTCGTCGGATTGATCGTGACTTCCTGGTTGATGTCGCCGATGACTTGGTTATATGCCGAAACGAAATTGTTGATGGCGCTGGTGATCGCGCTGGAGTCGGTGCCGACTGTGACCTGCACGGCTTCGTTCGGATTCGCCGCCGCCAGATTCAGCGTCACTCCGGGAATAGCGCCGGTAATGGTGTTGCTTGTACTGCTGTAGGGAACTCCATTGATGCTCAGGGATGCATTCGTTCCGCCCGTGGGCGAATCGAAATTCAGATTGGTGTTGTTGGCGGTGATCGCCAAAGCAGAGGGCGTCCCCGTGGACTGGCTGACCAAGGCGAGGCGCGAGCCATTCGCATCAGTTACAACGCTGGCAGTGACCCCCAGATTCTGGCTGTTGATGTAGCTGGCCAGAGTGTTCAGCGTGTCGTTGCTGCCCGCCGTGATGGTGATGGGATCGGTGGTCCCGCTGCTTCCGCCGACTTGTAAGTCGATCTCGCCGGTGGTTTGGCCGCTCGGCAGGATGGACGCGTCGGCTCCGCCGCTGAAATCGTCGGTGTAGACCGTACCTGCTGTGGCCAGGTTGCTGACCACAACCGAATTCGTTCCCGCAGTGGCCGAAGTGCTGGCGGTAGCGTTCAGCACGCTGGTGTCCGACGAACTTGCGGTCAGAGAAGTCAGTGCCCCCAGCGGATCCGCCAGCGCCTGCACTGCCGTTGCCAGGTTGGTCAAGTCGCTGTTGATGCTGGTCAAATCGCTGGCTTGCGATTGCAGCGTCGATTGCTCACTCTGCCACTCCGTGAGCTGCCCGTCGGTTTCGCTCAGCACCTGCTGCACCAGAGAACTTACATTGATGCCTTGTCCGTTCAGCAGAGTGGCCGGATTCAGACTAATTCCCATGATTCCCTCCTGCGTCGCTCTTGAGCGTTGCCGCCTCGGTCTCCCGGGCTTTTGCGCTCGCTTGGAAGTCCTGATCGATGGCTCGCGTTATCCCCAGCATCTCGGAGCTCGGTACCTGCAAAATCAGGTTTCCCGAGTGGTCCAGATACCGGATCACGATTTCGCCATTGGTCTCGGCATTTCGTTGCACTTGAACTTCATCTTGAGCCACTTCCGTGGACGCAGAAGTGGTCGGAGCGAAGACTGCGTCTTGTTTTGGAGGTGTTCCCGGATCGGACCGAGCCGAACTCCCCTCCGCCGGTGCAGGCGGGCGTTTTTGCGGGTAGGCATCGGCAAATTGTGCCGCGCCCGCGGGCTCAATATTCGGGACCGGATTGATGCTCATAACGAGCTGCTCCGGAACATTACGGCGGAGGCGGTTGCCCGTCTCCGCCGCCTGCTTCACTTATTGCAACAGTTTCAGAACTAACTGCTGCTGCTGGTTGGCCTGGGCCAGAGCGGAGATGCCGGTCTGCTCCAGGATGGAATAGTTGGTCAGGTTCGCGACGGCCGTCGGAATGTCGGCCGCCGTAATGTTATTTTCCGCCGAGGTCAGGTTCTGCACCTGGTTGTTGATCACGTTGCTGGCGTCATTCAGGCGGTTGACGACGGCACCGATCTGGCCGCGGGTTTCGGCGACCGTCGCAATGGCCGTGTTGATGTCGGCCAGCGCGGCTTCAGCATCGCTCTGAGTCAACAGATCCGATGTCGATCCACCAGAGAATGTCGCTCCGTTGAGGAAGCTCTCCACCGTGCCCGCGCCAACCGTAGAAGCAATGGTTCCTCCGCCGGCAATGATCGCGTTGCCCGCGGGCGTCGCGGTAAGGTTCACGGTGTCGCCCACCACCGACGCGGCCGTCTCCGTGTTGGCGACGGTGCTATTGGAATAGGTTGTTCCAGCTCCGGTTCCGCCGTTGATGGCCGAGGCTAGGTTGCTGAGAGTAGTTGCCAGATTCTGCGCAGCCGTTCCGCCCGTGCCAACTAGGACCTGGTTGGGAGTTGCCTGCGTCAGGGCAGCCACAAAGGTATACGTCTGAGTTCCAATCGTGACTGCGTCGGTGCCGGCCGTCGGAACACCGTTGAAAGCCAGAGTTGCGCTGGCCTGGGTGCCCAAAAGCCCGGAGGCGGTTAGCGTCCCTACATTTGCAGTAATGAAGTTGCTCGCCTGCGCCGTGTTGCCGGTTCCATCGCTGACATAAATGGACGTCGGATTGGAAGTGAATACTTGCGTTCCGTTGAAGGTGGTGTTCGACCCAATCTGGTTGATTTCGGTTTGAATCTGCTGGTATTCGGCGTCGAGTGCCGTTCGCTGCTGCGATGATACCGTGCCGTTGGCAGACTCGGTCGCCAGAGTTACAGCGCGGTTCAGCAGCGTGGTCACCTGGGCCAGCGATCCGTCAGCCACCTGCAGCGCGCCTACGCCATCGCTGGCGTTGCTCGCCGATTGCGTGAGCGCGCTGATGTTGGCTTCCAGTCCGTTGGCAATGGCCAGGCCGGCAGGATCATCCGCGCCGCTGTTGATCCGTGATCCAGATGATAACTGCAGCAGTGTGTTGTTCAGGTTGTTGTTGGTGATCGTCAGCTGATTTTCCGCGGCTAACGAAGCGATGTTGTTCAGGATTCCAATGGGCATTGTGAGTCGCTCCTCTACTGATTTTTTTCGGTTCTCCTGAGTTTCCTCTCAGAAATGTTCTGCGAATCTGTCATGCTTCACTTTGCTCGCGGAACCCCGAATTTTCTTCCCTGTTCATCGGCATTTTCCGTTTCCCCTTTAGCGCCGCTGCCGCTTCCGCCCGCTGCCGGTCGTAATGCCGAGGTAACGTTCTTCGCCCCTGCTCCCCTTAATCCATCTCTTCTCCTCGCCGATGTTCTCCTCAGGAGCTCTGCGTCCGCCGTGTGCGCACGCCGCGCGCTTAGCCTCATCATGCCGAGGAAGCGGATCCCATGATTCAACTCACGCGCCTGAACAACAAGCCCATCATGGTGAACTCCGATCTCATTAAGTTCGTCGAGCAATCTCCCGACACCCTCGTCACCTTGATAACGGGAGAAAAAATCGTCGTGCTGGAACCGCCCCAGAGCGTTGTGGACCGCATTATCGAATTTCGGCGAGCCGTCCTCCATGGACTCTCGCCCGAGTGGGATTCTTCTTCGTCGCATTCAGCCTTGTCGCAGGCTTCGGACCGCTCCGATCCGGAGCCGGAGAGGTAAGCGTGGATAAGTCCAGCATCGGCGGAATCGTGCTCGCCATCGGTGGAATTCTGGCGGGCCTGCTGCTTGAGGGCGGCAATCTGCGCCAGGTGCTGCAACCGACCGCAGCAATGATTGTCTTCGGCGGCACCCTTGGCGCCGTGATGCTGCAGTTTCCTCTGCCCGTGCTCCTGCAAGCGGGTCGGCGCCTGGGATCGGTTTTCGTCAGTCCTCAGCAAAATCATCAGAAGACCATTGCTCGTCTCGTGGAGTATGCCCAGAAAGCGCGCCGCGAAGGCATCGTCTCGCTCGACGCCGAACTGCCCAAGATCGAAGACGCATTCCTGAAGAAAACTCTCATGCTCGCGGTCGACGGCACCGAACCGCAAGAGCTGCGCAAGATCATGGAATTGGAACTCGATAATCAAGCCGAATATGAAGAGCAGGTGCCTCAGGTTTTTGAGTCCGCCGGCGGTTTTGCTCCCACCATCGGTATTATCGGCGCCGTCCTTGGGCTGATTCAGGTCATGCAGCATCTCGATAAGATCGACGAAGTAGGCAGAGGGATTGCCGTCGCCTTCGTGGCCACCATCTACGGTGTCGCTTCCGCCAATCTCTTGTATCTGCCGGTCGCAGGCAAGATGAAGCTGCGCATCCGCGAGGAGCAGATCGCGCGCGAAATGACGCTCGAAGGCGTCGCCTCGATTCTCGAAGGGATGAATCCCCGCATGCTCGAAACCAAACTGCTCGGCTTTCTGGTCGAGGCCGGCAAACCCAGCGAAAGCCCTGCCGAGGGCACGCCGTGAGCCGCCGCAAACGTCCCCGTCCCCACGCTAACCACGAGCGCTGGCTCGTCTCCTATGCGGACTTCATTACTCTTCTCTTTGCTTTTTTTGTGGTGATGTATTCCACGGCGCAGGTCGACCAGCGCAAAGTCGGTAAGTTGGCTCTCGCCATTCAGGTGGCATTTCAGGACCTGGGAGTTTTTCCGGCATCAACCACCCAGATTCCTCTGGACAACGGTGAGCCCATGCCCTTCAGCACCGTGCAGGCCATCCAGAATGTAAAGCACACCACCGAGTTGGGACGCTTTTCTCCTTCTCCAAACAGCACGCCCGACGCCGCTTCCGAAGAAGCCAATCTGGAAACTCTTCAGACTGAATTGCAGCAGGCTCTGCAGCATGAAATTTCGATCCATGCTGTTTCCCTGCATCGCGAAACCGAAGGTCTGATCATCAGCCTGCGCGAATTCGGCTTCTTCGACAGCGGCTCGGCCGCATTGAAGCCTTCAGCCATGCCCGCGCTCGATCGCATCGCATCCATTCTCGCCGTCCGCACTTGCCGCCTGCGCATCGAAGGCCACACCGACAATATGCCCATTCACACCGCCGAAATGGCCTCCAATTGGGAGCTCTCGACCGCGCGCTCCACCGAGCTGGTTCGTCTGCTGATTCAGCGCTATCACTTTCCTCCCGAGCGGCTCTCGGCCGCCGGATATGCTGAATATCACCCCATCGCCAGCAACCTGACGCCGCAGGGGCGCGCCCAGAACCGCCGCGTCGATGTGGTCATTCTCAGCGACCACTCGGCAAGACAGGCCCCTGTCGCCAGTGCGGCCCCGTCGAAGCCGTCGGCTGCCCTTCCCTGACGGCTCGTCCCTCCGCAGGCTCGCCAGCAGCGAATAGCCTTGCCCTAAAGTCCAATGTTTCCTTGGCCGATGGACCTTGAGTCGGCCAGCGACGGACAGCTCCGCCACTGGAATGTAAAGGAGCCCGCGATGTTGACCAGAGCCAGCCTGACCGCAAAACTCACGCTGGGCTTCGTGGTGCTGATTGTAGCGCTCGCGGCCAACAGCCTCGTCGGTTACTTGTCGGTCCAAAGGCTGGCTTCCACGACGGCCAGGCTCGACGCGGCGGTGGAAAAAAGAAGGCTCGTTCTGCAAATGCGGCTTGCCCTGGAGGAGCAGCGCGCCGGGGTACGCGGCTACTTGCTCGGCAACCCCAATTTGCAAGAGGTCGAAGAGGGCAGGCAGAACCTTCAGAGTGCCGTCGACAAATATTCCTCGCTGAAGTCGGAAAGCACTGCCAGCGAATGGTCGAGCCTCCAGCAAGCCAGCGCCCAGTATCAGCAAATAATGGATCGCGAAACCGCTTTACGCCGGGAAGGAAAGACCAAAGAAGCTACCGCGGTTCTGTTTGGTCCTCAGGCGACTCAAGCTCGATCCGCCATCAACGCTGCTTTTGACGCCCTCATGCAGCAAGAGCAGGCGGCCAAGGAAAGTGCTCTCCAGGAGCAGCATTCCGCGGACAGCAAAACCCGCGTTTTGCTCGGCCTGTTCGCCTTTGTGGGTATCGCCGTCGGAATTGCCGTCGCCCTGCTCGTTCCCCGCCTGCTGGCCCGCAGCGTATCCGCCATGATGTCGGTCATTCACGACATTGCCGACAACAATCTCTCGACTGCCGACGTTTCCATCACCTCGGAAGATGAACTCGGCCAGGCCGGCGCCGCGCTGAACGCCATGAAGAACAATCTTCGCGGCCTGATTCAGTCTATCGCCCGCACTGCCGAGCATGTCGCCAGCGCCAGTGAGGAACTCTCCTCGTCCGCCTCGCTCCAGGCGCAAAGCGCCGAGACCCAAAAAGGTCAGGCGACCCAGGTCGCCGTCGCCATGCACGAGATGTCGGGAACCGTGGGCGAGGTTTCCGAGAATTCCACCCGCGCCGCGCAAGCCGCCCGTCAAGCCGCCGAGACCGCCCGGGAAGGCGGCAACATCGTGGAAGAGTCCCTGGCCAAGATGCGCGCCATCGCTGAAGCCGTCAGTTCCTCGGCCCAGAAAGTCGAACAGCTCGGTCAGGCTTCCGACCAGATTGGCCGCATCATCGGCGTCATCGACGACATCGCCGACCAGACCAACCTGCTCGCTCTGAACGCCGCCATCGAAGCCGCCCGCGCCGGCGAACAAGGACGAGGCTTCGCCGTCGTTGCCGACGAAGTGCGCAAACTCGCCGAGCGCACCACTTCCGCCACGAAGGAAGTGGCGCAGATGGTGCAGAGCATTCAGGCCGGAACCAAGACCGCCGTTGCCGCCATGCGCGACGGCACGCTGCAGGTGCAGCAGGGGGTCGAGACCACCTCGCGCGCCGGCGATTCTCTCAAGCAAATTATTCAAATGTCGGAAGAAGTCGGCGAGATGATCACCCACATCGCCACGGCCGCGACCGAACAATCCTCCGCCTCCGACCAGGTCAATCAGAACGTAGAGCAGATCAAGCGGCTGGTGAGCGAATCTGCCGTGGGAGCACAGGAGTCGGCCAAAGCCTGTCAGGAGCTCTCCGGGCTGGCACTCGATCTGCAGAAGATGGTCAGCAATTTCCGGCTCGAGAGCAGGTACGGCGTCGCTAACACTGCGTCGCGCCCGCCCAGTTCCCCGCCGCAGAAAAGCCAGCCGGCAGGAGACACAAAAACTTTCGCTGCCACTGTGGGCTAGTCCATGACCCAGCCAGCGGCAACCGCTACACAGGGGACGAACCATATGGAATCGAATGCCACAGCGAACGCCAACGTTGTGGGCCGCGCCTCCGGTCAGGATCATTCGCAGACGCGCAACGAACTCTTGCAGCTGGTTGGCTTTCGCGTCGGCGGAGAAGAGTACGGTCTCGACATTCTCCGCGTGCAGGAAATCATCCGCCTGCAGCACCTCACCCGGGTTCCCAACTCTCCCGATTCCATGGACGGCGTGATGAACCTGCGCGGCAAAATCATCCCGGTGATTGCCTTGCGCAAACGCTTTGGACTCGAGCCCGTGAACGCCGACAAAGAGACTCGCATCGTCGTCGTCGAAATTCACGGCACCGTGCTCGGCTTCATCGTGGACTCGGTTTCAGAAGTGCTCCGGATTCCCGTCGACACCGTGGAACCGCCACCGCTCCTGGGCAAGGCCACGCAGGACTACGTCTCCGGAGTGGGCAAAATCGACGAGCGTCTCTTGATTCTTCTCGATGTCGATCGCCTCTTGAACAGAGACGACTTCATAGGCATATCCCAGGCATAAGCCGATGCAGGAGTGCGAAAGCCGTGACTGACGAACCGCTTCAAGATCCATCGCTGATCCGCGACTTCCTGCTGGAGTCCGAGGAACTCCTGCAGCGCATGGACCAGGACATGGTGGCGCTCGAGTCGGCCCCCCATGACGAAGAATTGCTCAACCGCATCTTTCGCGCCATGCACACCATCAAGGGAACCAGCGGATTCCTCGGCTTTGATCCCGTGGTGCGCCTCAGCCATCGCACCGAGGATGTGTTGAATGCCCTGCGCCGCGGTGAAGTTCACCTGGATCGTCGCACTATGGATGCGCTCCTGGCGGCTCGCGACCAACTGGGCATCATGCTGCATGACATTCGCCAGGGAGGGCTGCAGCAATACCAGATCGATCCTCTGCTTGCGGAACTCGAAGAAGCCCAAAAGCCGCGGACCTCCCCCCCCGCTCTTGGAGAATTGCTGATCAATGATGAAGTCATCACTCCGGCAGCGCTCGGCTCTCTGCTGGCGGAGCAGGCCAGCGCAGAGCATCCGCCCAAGCTTGGCCAGATGATCGTGGAAAAAGGCCTGGCTTCTCCGGTTCAGGTCGGAGATGCACTGGCTCGCCAAAAAGAAATCGCCAACTCCAATTCCTCCTCGACCATGCGCGTCGACGCCCGCAAGCTCGACGAACTCATCAACCTAATCGGCGAGTTGGTGCTGGAGCGCAATCGTCTGGTGCAACTCAGCCGTGACTCCGCCTCCGGCAAACTGGCCGGCGGCGATCTCGATTCCTTGCTCGCGCAATCCAGCGCCCGTTTGAGCCTGGTCACCGACGAACTGCAAAGCGCCGGCCTCAAAACCCGCATGGTTCCGATCGAAACCGTTTTCCGCAAATTTCCCCGCCTGGTTCGCGACGTCGCCCGCAACCTGCAAAAGGATGTGCAGCTCGTCATTCGCGGCGAAGACACCGAACTCGACAAAACCATGGTCGAGCTTATCGGCGACCCGCTCGTGCATCTGGTGCGAAATTCCCTCGATCATGGCCTCGAATCGCCTGAGGTTCGCGAGCAGGCCGGCAAGCCCCGACAGGGCACAATTTGCATCGAGGCCCGCCAGGAAGGCGATCAGATCGTGATTGTTATCTCTGACGATGGCGCAGGCATCAGCTCCGAACGCATCGGCCGCAAAGCGGTTGAAAAGGGGTTGGTCACGCCCGAGCGTCTTCGCCTCCTCAGCCCGCGCGAGATCCTCGATTTCATCTTCCTGCCCGGATTCAGCACGGCGGAAAAAGCCAGCGATCTTTCCGGCCGCGGCGTTGGCATGGATGTTGTCCGATCCAACATGAAGAGGTTGAATGGCTCGGTCGAAATCGACAGCAAACCCGGAACTGGCACCACCATTCTTCTGCGCCTGCCACTCACCCTCGCCATTCTCCCCGTGCTGCTCGTGCAAGTGGCGGACGAAACCTACGCTCTGCCTCTGCGCTCCGTGGTCGAAACCGCCCAGGTCAACCTGCAGCACGTGCACCTGGTGGAGGGCTGCGAGGTTCTCTGCCTGCGTAACGAAACTTTGCCTCTCATGCGCCTGGCGGAGCTATTCGAGGCTGATGCTTCGGGAACGACGCGTGCTCTCGCACTCAACCCTCTTCCAACCAACTCAGGCCCGGCGCAGACCCGCAAGGTGGTGATCCTCGGCATCGCCGAAAAACGAGTCGCCTTGCTCGTCGATCATCTTCTCGGCCAGGAAGCCACCGTGGTCAAACCTCTGGGAACTTATCTGCACCGTTGCTCCAGCCTTGCCGGTGCCACCATCAGCGGAGACGGGCGCGTGCGGCTCGTGCTCGATCCCGCTGGACTCCTCGCCGCGTCGCAAAACATGACGCCCTCTGTCAGAAAGGCTTCGGCATGACCGCTGCTTCGGTGCCATCTCCCCTGGCTCTCACTGGGCCGCCCGATCCTGAACTGGTGCGCATCCGCGACCTCATTTATCAGGTGGCCGGCATCTTCCATCCGGACAACAAACTGCGCCTGCTTCTCGACCGCTGCGGACGGCGCATGAAAGAGCTCAAAACCCAGAGCCTCCGCGAATATTTTGAGTGCCTCACTATCCGGCCCATTCGGCAAGCAGAACTGATCGCGCTGCTCAACGAGATTACCATCGGAGAAACCTGTTTCTTCCGCAACCAGCCGCAACTCGACGCGCTGCGCCACATCGTCTTGCCCAAAATCCTCGAAGCCAAATCCAAGCTTCCCCTCCGTCGTCTGCGCATCTGGAGCGCCGGTTGCTCCACCGGCGAAGAGCCCTACACGCTCAGCATGATGATGCTCGAGGAAGCCCATGGACGCCTGAAAGACTGGACCGTCGAGATTCTCGCCACCGACCTCAACGAACGCTCTCTGGCCCACGCCAAGAACGCCGTCTATGGCACCTACAGCACCCGAAATTTGACGCCGCATTTCAAGCAAAAATATTTCACGCCGGTCGCAGACCAATTACAGGTCCAGCCTGCCGTCCGCACCTGCATCAATTTCAGCCGGTTGAATCTTTCCGACGACGCGCGCATGACTTTCATGAAAAGCCTCGACGTCGTTTTCTGCTGCAACGTGCTGATTTATTTCGATCTCGCTTCCAAGAAGCGCGTCATCCAGCACTTCTACAACAACCTGCTTCCCCACGGACATCTCTTCCTGGGCCATTCCGAGTCGCTCTATGGCGTAAGTGACGAATTCCGTCTGGTCCACTTGCCCGGAGCCACCGCGTACGTGAAAGCCGAACGCTCACAGACGGGAAAGCAGGGAATATGAACACGGCTGCGACCAAGGCAACTCTGCTCAAAAAGCTGGAAGGCCTCCATCAGATCCCGACCATTCCATCGGTGCTCGCGCCTCTGCTGCGCTATCTCCAGCAACCCATGGAACAAATTGACGTACACCGCGTCACCGACATGATCGCGCAGGATAAGTCCCTGGCCGCGCAGTGTCTGCAGATGGCCAATAGCCCGCTCTTCGGGCGCTGGCAAAAAGTCGACTCGCTCCGCGGCGCCATCGTCGGCCTCGGCTTTCAGCGCGTCAGCGACATTGCCATGTCCTGCGGAGTGCTCAACATGATGCCCCGCGATACCGGCATCGACCCCGTCTCCTTTTGGGAGCACTCACTCGGCTGCGCCCTCGTTTCCCGCCACTTTGCCCGCAAGATTTCCTACTCCGATCCCGGCAAAGCCTATCTCGCCGGACTTCTCCACGATATCGGCATCATCCTCAATCTTTGGGTTCTTCCCAAAGAGTTCTGCCAGGCTTTCGAGCTGGCCAAGCGCGAAGGCATTCCCCTGCATGAAGCCGAACTGCAGGTTCTGGGATTCACCCATTGCGAAAGCGGCCGTCTGCTCGCCGAACGCTGGGAGCTTTCCCCTGACTTAATCGAAGTGGTCGCGCTTCACCACTCGCCCAGCGAATCCCTGAACCACGCCGCATTGGTCAGTCTCGTGGAACTCAGCGACTTGCTCTGCCGCATGAGCGGCCTGAACCACGGCTACATCGAAAACCGTGAGGTCAATCTGCTGGAAGAAACCGGCTTCGCCGTCCTCTCGCAGGAATGCAAGGGGCTCAAAGATCTGGACTGGGCCCGCCTCACTTTTGAACTCGATTCTTACATGGACGAGGTGCACACCCTCGTCCACGCAATTTACCGGACATGAATCCCGAATAACCTCAACGTGGCTTCAAAAGGAAGAACGGGGGACACATGAACTGGAAATGATGCGCCCTGAAATTATGGATTTGAATCACGAGTCTCGAAAATGATGGCTCCGAAATCCTGGCCCCGAAATATGGGTCCGAAATCATGAGTCTGGACGTCCCAATTCGATCGCGGGTTCGGGTTCTTGTCGTGGACGACAGTGCCTTCATGCGCACTGCCCTTTCCCGCATGATCGCCTCCGAATCAGAGTTTGACGTAGTCGCTACCGCCTCGAGCGGGCCCGAAGCGCTCGAGCGGATCGCCGCGCTCGATCCCGATGTCGTGACCCTGGACGTCGAAATGCCCGGCTTGAATGGACTGGAAACCTTGCGCCGCATCATGAGCGAGGCTCCGCGCCCGGTCATCATGGTCAGTTCGGTCACCGAGAAGGACGCCGAGACCACATTCAACGCCCTCGGGGCCGGAGCCTTCGACTATATTCCCAAACAGTTATCCTCCGCCTCCCTCGACATCCTGCACATTCAAAGCGACCTGATTGCCAAGATTCGCGCGGCCGCTCATTCGCGGCGCTCGCCTTCCTCTGCGCCTCTTTCAAAAAAGCCGCCGCAGTCCACCTGGCCTGAAGATCTTCAACCTTCGTCTGCTTCCATCGTCGCCATCGGAACTTCCACCGGCGGCCCCCGTGCCTTGCAGGAGATTTTGCCCGTGCTTCCTCACGACTTGGCGGTGCCAATTCTGGTCGTGCAGCACATGCCCCTGGGATTCACCTCGCCATTCGCCCAGCGGCTCAATACTCTCTGCTCTGTTCCGGTGCACGAGGCCGTTGACCACGAAGCCATCCAGAAAGGCGTGGTTTACATCGCACCTGCCGGAAGGCACATGACCGTCGACCGGCCCTCGGACTCCCGCGCTTTGATCTCCCTCGACACCCATCCCGAAAATTCTCTGCACATGCCCTCCGTCGATATCCTGATGAAGTCCGTCGCCGATGCCTTCGGTCCCTCCGCCATGGGAGTGATCATGACCGGCATGGGTGCGGATGGCGCCGAGGGAATGCGCGCCATTCATCGCCGCGGGGGCTTCACCATCGGTCAGGATGAATCCACTTGCACGGTTTACGGCATGCCCCGGGCCTGCGCTGAACTCGGAGTTCTCAACCGCATCGTCCCACTCTCAAAAATCCCCGACCAGATCCTCAAAGCGACCCGCTACCGCAAACGCGCCTGACCAGCCGGTTTGCCGCCACCCGTCACTCACCAGTTATCACCTATCAACCATCAACCGGTTCGAGCAGCATCCGTACCCGCTCCAGCAGCATCTCGCTCGAAAACGGTTTCGCCAGGCATTCCAGCCCATCCTCTTTGCCGGGCCTCATCTGGTCGCCATATCCCGTCACGAATAATACTTTCAGCTTTGGACCTCTGTTCCGTAGTCTCCCAGCCAACTCGTACCCGTTCTCGCCCGGCAGAACTACATCTGTGATCAGCAGATCGATCTCGTCGCCCAGACCATCATGCAGGCAAACGCCCTCGGCTGAACTTGTCGCACTCACCACCCGGTATCCCGCCCCCCGCAGCACTTCGCACGTTACTTCCCGCACAAACGCTTCATCCTCTACCAGCAGAATCGTCGCCGTTCCGCCCTCCACACTCTGCGGGCGATACCACGCTGCATCCTGCATCCCAGACGCGGCTTCTAGGCTCATCATTTTCTCCCGGCATCCGCCTCACAACCATTGATGCTGACGCTCTCTGCGAATACACCCTTCCCCTAGCAGCTTGCGTGCCACCCCGATTTGCCCGGCGGATCAGGACGAAGGACTAACGATGAGGACTAATCAGGGACCTGCGCCGCGAATGCAGCACTTAAGGTAGGGAGTTACTCTCGATCTCCGCGCTCTTCCCGTTCCATGCGACCGTTTCGGGAACCAATCTTGGAAGCGAGACCCGTTTCGGCACAACCCGCTCCTTGCTCCTGTGCTTCACTTCGCACTGAGCACCGTCTGCTCCGGGTCGAGCACAATCTTGTGCACACCCGCCGGAGCCGCCAGACGAAACGTAGTTTCGCCACCGTCCGCAAACACTCGGCCCAACAATACCGTCTGTCTTCCCGCTAACACGCCGTAGATCGGTACCGAGGTCACCAGATCCTCCGGCGCATCGCTCTGCAGAATTGTTCCACTCACCGCCAATCCTGTTCCCTTGGGCGCAAGCTTCACCGACTTCAGTTCCAGCTTCGGGATCGACGTGCCGTTGACCCATCCCTCGAGGAACCAGTCCAGCGACTTTTTGCTTTCATATCTCACTGCCGGCGGAAGTTCCTCCGCGAACATGTCCAGCAACTCGCGTGTGTCGATGGCACTCCCTTCATACTTCTGGCGAAAATTATGCAGCGCCCGCACAAACGGCTCGTCGACGCTCCCGCCCTTGCGATCCTCCGGCCGCTCCGTATCTTTCATCATGCTTCGCAGCATGTGAAACAACCACGTCGCCCGCCCATAACTGACCGCTTCATAGCCTTCCGGAAACCGCGAAGACTCCAGCCGCCCTCCCAACGTTACCGGGCCCGCATCCCTCGGAGTCATCCCGTTTTTGTCCGGAGTCACCAGGTCCTGCCGATACTTCTCCATGATCTGCCGGAAGCCAGCCGGATTCTTTTCCTGCAGGATCATCAGCGCGCAATAGTTTGCCAGCCCTTCGGTAAACCATTGATCGCGGTAGCTTCTCCACGTAATCAGATCTCCCCACCACTGGTGCGCCGTCTCATGTGCCGGAATCGTCTCCTGCAGCAGGATTCGAGACGGCTCGTAGTGCAGTTGCTCGCGTTCTCGTTCATCGAGAAACGCATACGACGAAAGAAATACCAGCCCCGGCCAGCCCTGGCTGTCCCGCCCTGGATTCTGCGTCAGTGAAAGATGGCTGTAGGGATAAGGACCAAATCGTCGCGAGTAATATTCGATCGCTCCCGCCGCCGACTCCGCCACATTCATTTCATTCCGCTCCGGCGACGGACGGTCCGGCGCGTTGATCTGTGGCAACGAAGGCACAACATCCGATGCCTTCGGTTCGATCACCTCGATCCCGGCTCCCGGGAAACTCCGCTCCACTCCCAGTGTCGCGTAGGTTTCCACCGGAACATCCCCAGCCTGCACTTTTACCGCGCGGTACTTGCCCAGATTGAAGCCGGCCATGGGTATCGGACGCTCCGAAACCCACCGCGAAACCTGCTCGCCCTTCGCGATGGCGGCCGCGGCTTCGCCCGAAACCGCCGACGGCTTGCCCGTCGCGACCAGCGTCCAGCCCTGCGGATAGTCGAACTCCAGGTCATAGTCCGCCATCGCCATCCCCCGATTCGGATACCAGGTCCCCCGCGCCCCAACCCACAGCAGTCCGCCTCCTGCCTCCGCCAGCACCTCACCGCCATAAACAAAGTCGAGTTCCATCTTCTGACCCGCCTTTGTCGCCTCCGGCAAAATCACCGCCACTACGTCGTTCCCCCGCCGCGACAGTTGTGTCCCTTCCACCGCGGGGTTGTGAATGAATTCCACTTCCTTGCCGTCCAGCTTCACGCTTTCCACTTGCAAATATCGCGACAGCTCAAATAACAGCGCGCGCTGTCCATCTCGCCGCGCCTCCAGTTGCAAGCGCGCCCGCGCATGAATCTGTGTCGGAGGCTGCACTTCCGTCGTTATCGCATAGCGGCGAATCGAGAGCGCGTCCCTCCTCGGCTCGATATCTCCCGTGGTTGCTCCACCGGATTTCGTCCGCAGGCCTTGCTCATCCCTCATCGTGAACGACGTCCAAACATCGTAATAGACGCTTCCATCCTTCGCGGTTTTGGCCTGTCCCGCCTGCACTTGTTCCGCCGCGGTCGAATCGAAGTAAACGTCGAAAACGCCCAGCTTGGTCCCCTGCAGCCGCGCATGAAGAAACCGGTCCTCCGGCAACCGATCTTCGCCAGCGCCGGAAGAGGCTGCATCCTCTTTCCCTGGCAACATCCGGCTGAACGTCATCAACAGCCGCATCGCATCCCCATTCGACAGATTCTTTACGGTAGCGTCCCAGCGGTCGACGAACTCCTGCTGGTCCTCCGTTGCCCGCAAATCCGGACGCAACTCCGCCGCTGCGTCATCGTTGAAACGAAAATATGCGGTCTCAAAGTGCTCTTCCAGAATCGCCATCCCGGTGAACAGGCTCATCGATTTGCGTTCCACTTCATTCGGAGGCGTCAGCAGCACTTCGCCGTCTCCCTCGAAAAATGCGCCCGTAATCCTGCCCATCACATCCTGCGTGAACCCGATCGTACCGTCCTCCAGACTGATGTGAATCGGAGGCCGGTCCAGCGACGCCTCCCGCACGTGATACACCCGCGCCGCATCCAGCCCAACCTGCCCCAATTGCAGATAAAGTGCCTCTGCCGGCTTGTCATTCGAATCGGGACCGATCGCGCTGGCCGCAAACGCAGCGTTAGCGGCCAACCAAATCGCCGCTGCGATCCACAAGCCTCGCGCTCCTGGTAGTACCTTCGTCACGTGAGTACGCCCGTCCTTCGTTGCTAGAATGCGCCTGAATGCGGCTGCGTGTCACCAAACTCTTTATATGTGTGTTCGCCCTGCTTTGGTTGCCTGCCGTTGCCCAGGCTTGGGCTGACACCATCCATCTCAAGAACGGCCGCACCATCGTCGCCGACCAGGTCCGCGAAAACGGCAATCATTACGAATACGACATCGGCGACGACTCCTACGCGATTCCCAAGTCTCTCGTCGATCACGTCGACGCCGGCGGCGTGCCCGCTCACGCCTCATCCGGTGCTGCCAAGCTCTCCGATCTCCCCACCTTCACCCCCGTCGACAGTCTTGCCAACGAGAGTACGGTCATGAACCAGATCGTGAAGGAAGGTAAGGTCGATCCCGACGTCCTGGCCAGTTTGGAAAGCAAAGGCAATGCCGAACTGAGCGCAACCGCCGACTTTATCGCCGGGAAATTTGAATTCGAGCACGGCAACATCGCTCAATCCCGACGCTATTTCGAGAGCGCGCTCGGCTTTCAGCCTGACAACTCCACGATCCTTATCTATTACGCCGCCCTCCTGCTCCGTACCGGCAACGCTACCCAGGCGCTGCCCTACGCCCAGCGCGCCGCACGCTCGGCTCCCGACTCGCCCGACGCCTACACCATGCAGGGTTACGCCCAGTTCGCTACCGATCACACCAAAGATGCGATCTCTTCCTGGAAACGCTCGCTGGAGTTGCGCCCCGATCCAGCCGTCCAGCAGTTGCTCGCCAAAGCGCAGCGCGAACAAAACGCTGAATCCGATTTCACCGAACACGAGAGTAGCCATTTCATCCTGCACTATGAAGGCAAACAAACCCCCGACGCGCTCCGCGCGCAAATTCTGCAAGCCCTCGAATCCGACTACGACGATCTCGCCCTCGATCTCGGCAACCCTCCGCGCGACAGCATCCAGGTCACCCTCTACACCGAGCAGGCATTTTTCGATGTCACCCACGCCCCATCCTGGTCTGGCGCAATTAATGACGGCAAGCTGCGTATCCCCATCAGCGGGCTGACTTCCCTGACTCCGGAACTTGCCCACGTCCTGAAACATGAACTGGCTCACTCGTTTATCACCCAGCTCTCCGGCGGCCGTTGCCCCATCTGGCTGCACGAAGGCATCGCTCAATTTCTCGAGCCCAAGAGTCTAAGCGGCGACGGACACCAGCTCGCGGTTCTGTTCAAAGCGCAACAAAACATCCCGCTGAATGCCCTGGAAGGAAGTTTCATGAATTTCTCCGGTGCTCAGGCCAACCTCGCCTACGCCGAATCTCTCGCCGCCGTGTCCTACATCAATGACACCTACGGCATGAGCGACATTCAGCGCATCCTGCAGCGCCTCAGCCAGGGCAGCTCCACCGAAGCCGCACTCCGCGCCACCATCCACTCCGACTACGGCCAGTTAGAGTCGGACGTGACGAAATATCTCTCCGACAAATACGGCGACTAGGAATCGAACCATGGAGCCGCCGCCGCGCTCGTCCTCCAAGGACAGCCTTGGGGCCGTGGACGCCCTCGTCTGCGCTACTCGTCCTCGGGCGGTGCTCTCCCGCGTTCTCCCCAAAAATCCCCACCGCACTTTGCGCCCGGCTTTTACCGCTTAGACCCGCCATAAGATCAGTCCGATACACCGGGTTTGCCCACCCCCCATTCCTGTGGTAGCGTCGCTTTGGGCCAGCCGCATGCCTTCGATTTTTCACTCGCATCACACCGACCCACTCCCGCCCATCGAGCCTGTGCCCAGCCTGTTTCCCAAAATCGAGGGCGCCGACCTCGCCGCTGCCACCGTCGGCGAACGCCTGGCCGGGGATTTCTACGATTCCATCCGCGTCAGCCCGGAGCGCGTCCTGTTCGGCCTGCTCGACGTCGCTGGACGTCGCGAAAGTAACCGCGACATTCTCACCGCCGCGCAGGAAATGTTTCGTACCTTGGGTACCGAGCTTTTTTCCCGCCCGGATATCAACGAATCTGACGCGATGACCGACCTCTGCCTTCGCCTGAACCGTCGCGTCATCGAAGTCTCCAAGGGAGTCCACTCCTGTCCCGCCTTCATCGCCTGCTACCACGAAAGGTTTGGCACCTTGTGCTACACCAACGCTGGGCACACTCCCGGCCTTGTGCGCGACGGCGCCGGGGTCGCGGAACTCCGCTCAACCGGCCTTCCCTTGGGACTTTTCTCCCACGCCACCTGCGACGCTCCCACGGTTGGAACGGACAAGGGATCTGCCCTGCTGCTGGTATCTCGCGGAGTGGTCGAGAGCTGTGCCAGCGGCAACGGTTCTTCCGGCGGCAATCCGGCAGAGGAATTCGGTCTGGAACGCATCAAGCAGCTTCTCGTGACCGCCCCCACTGGCGCCGCCGAACCGCTCTGCGCCGCCATCCTCGGCGAAGTCGGCCAGTTCTGTTCCGGCTCGCTCATAACCAACGACCGCACCGCTCTCGCCCTCGTCCGCAATGCCTGACCGCTCAACCCAATTTTTTCTTTGCCCTCAGGCATCCCATCAGGGGCCTCTCGCACCTGAAAAAGGGTAAAATATCGGAGTCAGCCCGCCCACCGTTGCCAGGCCCGGTTTTGTGGGAATGCTTCCTGGGAAATGTGACCTGGAAACTCTTCGGGGAACCCTGATCGTGCAAGCTCATCTCCGAAGCGTTTCGTGGCAACGCATCGTGGTAGCATAGCGGCTCCATTGAATCCTATGAAGAAACTTTGTCTAGTCCTTATCGCTTCGACTTGCCTCTCCGCGCTCGCTTCCGCACAGGTCGTTGAAGAAATCGTCGCCCGCGTCAACAATTCCATCATTACCCGCTCCGAGTACATCCGCAGCAAGGATCAGCTCCGCGACGAAGTCAAGCAGCAAGACCCGGCCAACGCCGACAAACTTTACGCCGAGCGCGAAAAAGACGTTCTCCGCGACCTCATCGACCAGCAGCTTCTCATCGAAAAAGGCAAAGACCTCGGCATCACCGGCGATACCGAGCTGATCAAGCGCGAAGACCAGATGCGCAAGGACATGAAGCTCGACTCCATCGACGATCTCGAAAAAGAAGCCGCCAAACAGGGCATCTCCTGGGAAGATTTCCAGCAGAACATGCGCAACCAGATCATTACCCAGAAGGTGATCAGTTCCGAAGTCGGCGAGCACCTTAGCCTGTCCAAAGAGGAAGAACAGAAGTTCTACGACGAACACAAAAAGGATCTGGAGCAGCCCGAGTACATCCGCCTGAGTGAGATTCTGATTAGCCCGAAAGTTCCCGCGCCTCCCGCTCCCGCTGCGAACCCCGATCCCAATGCCCCGCCGCCCCCAGCGCTGGACGACGCCGCCCGCCAGGCCCTTGACGCCGCCGCTCTTTCCGCCGCCGAAGCCAAAGCCGACGATCTTCTCAAGCAACTCCGCGCCGGCGGAAACTTCGAAGATATCGCCAAGAAAAATTCTGATGGCCCCTCCGCCTCCGACGGCGGCGCGCTCGGCATGTTCAAGCGCGGACAGCTCGCCAAAGAACTCGAAGACAAAACCTTCGCCATGAAAGCCGGCGAAATCACCGACGTCATCCGCGTCAAGCAGGGCTACGCCATCCTCCGCGTCGACGAACACCAGATGGCCGGCGTCCCTCCCCTGAAAGACGTTCTGCCCAAAATTCAGGACGCTCTCTATTACGACAAGCTGCAGCCCGCTCTCCGCGCCTATCTCACCAAACTCCGCGAAGACGCCTACATCAAATACGCCGACGGCTACGTCGATACCGGCGCCAGCCCCAACCAGACCGCGCCCATCGAGACCGCCTCCGCCAAGGAATCCGATGCCAAAAAACTCGGCAAGAAGAAAAGGAAGAAGTCGGGCGTCCTTTAACGTTGTCTGATGCCGTCGTCTGAGTGTCCGTGCTTTATACTCAGACAGCACAACATGAAGGATTTCTACATCTCCGACTGCGCCCGCCACGAAAATAAAATCATCACCTCAACCTTCGTCGTGGTCGCCAAGCAGATCAAGCCCAAAAAAACCGGTGAGCCCTACCTCGCCCTCACCCTCGGCGACCGCAGCGGCCAAGTCGAAGCCAAAATGTGGGACAACGTCGAAGAAGTCCTCGAAGCCTTCGAACAAGACGACTTCCTAAAAATCAAAGGCCTGATCAACAAATACAAACAGCGCTTCCAGCTCACCATCCACAAACTTCGCAAGCTGGGCGACTCCGAAATCGAATTCGACGACTATCTCCCGAAAACCACCAAAAACATCGACGAACTCTGGCAAACTCTCACCAAGTTCGTCGCCACCTTTCACAACCCGCATCTGAAGCAGCTAGTTCAGGCCTTCATGGCCGACCCCGAAATCGCCGCCGCCTACCGCAACGCCCCCGCAGCCAAAACCTTGCACCACGCCTATATCGGAGGCCTGCTCGATCACGTCGTCTCTCTATTCCGCTCCTGCGATCTGATGTGCCAGAACTATCCGCAGATCAATCGCGACCTCCTCCTCACTGGAGCCTTCCTCCACGACATCGGCAAGATTCACGAGCTCACCTACAACCGTTCGTTCTCCTACACCACCAAAGGCCAACTGCTCGGCCACATGATCATCGAGCTCGAAATGTTGCAGGCCAAGCTCGCCCTCCAGCCCGATTTCCCCGACGAACTCAAAACCATGGTTGAGCACTTAATCATCAGCCATCACGGCCAGTACGACTTCGGATCGCCCAAGCTTCCCATGTTCCCCGAGGCCCTCATGCTCCACTACCTCGACGACCTCGACTCCAAGATGGAAGCCATGCGCGCCCAGTTCGAGCGTGAATCCTCCCTCGACGGCCCCTGGACCAGCTACAACTCATCGCTAGGCCGCCCGCTCCTCAACCCCGAAAAATTCCTATCCCCCAAAAAATCTCCATCGCCCGAGACGCCACAGACCCAGCAAGAAGAATTCACCGAGCAAATCCCCACCTTGCCCGACCTAGAACCTCAGCGCTAAAGTACGCAAAAGAACTGCGGACAAGAATTACGGAAGCGGTTGCCCCACCCTTGTCGCGTACTTTGCGACAGGGTGGGCACTTTGACTTCGAAGGCTGCCTCATGTCAAAAACGAAACCTCCCAAAAAATCGGCAAGCAAACCAGCCGCCGCCAATCCCCCCAACTGCACCGTCGGCCTCCCTGACGTCCCCGCCATGTACGCCTTGAAAGGTGAACGCCCGCTCCCGTTCTCCCACGCCGATCAACGCCTGGCCGCATCCCGCAACTACTGGATCTGCACCGCCCGCCCCGACGGCCGCCCGCACTCCATCCCCGTCTGGGGATTCTGGCTCGACGGCGCCCTCTACTTCGGAACCGCGCGTACCTCGCGCAAAGCCCGCAACCTGGCCCACAATCCCGCCGTCTCCATTCATCTCGAATCCGGCGACGACACGGTCATCCTCGAAGGCACAGCCACCGAAATCGATCTCACCGACAAGCCCACTTTTAAAAAGCTGGACGCCGCTTCCCGCGCCAAATACAAAATGCCGCTCATGGTCACACCCGAAATCGTGATGTATTCCATCCGCCCCCGCACGGTCCTAGCCTGGACCGAAAAAGATTTCCCCAACAACGCCACCCGCTGGAAATTCGATAATTAGGGAAAGACGGTGGGGACTTCGCAACTCGCGGGTGCCCCACTTCTGGCCGGTTTTGCCAGAAGTGGGGTTTTTCGGCGCCGAGAATTTGCCCGCACTCCCGGCCTGATTTAAATTGGCAACAGAACCAGCCACCATGCTCGACTTCACTCGCTTCGAAATCTTCACCTTCGACTGCTACGGCACCCTGATCGACTGGGAAACCGGTATCCTCACCGCCTTGCACCGCATCCTCTCTGCCCACAAAAAGACTCTCGACGACGCCACCATCCTCAAGCTCTACGGCGACTTCGAACAACTCGCCGAGCAGGGAGAAGGAGAAAGCGAATTTCATCCCTACCGCGAAGTCCTCCAATCCGTAGTCCGCCGCTTCGGCGCCGAACTCGGATTCACTCCCACCGCCGCCGAAGCCCGTTCACTTTCCGATTCACTCGCCACCTGGAAACCCTGGCCTGACACCGTAGCCGCCCTCCACCAACTCAAATCCCGCTTCCGCCTCGCCATCCTTTCCAATGTCGACGACGAGCTCTTCGCCGCCACTCGGCCCCAACTCGAAGTCGACTTGGACGAAGTCATCACCGCCCAACAAGCGCAGGCCTACAAGCCTTCGCTGAAATTATTCGAGCTGGCGCTGACCCGCATCAACGCCCCCGCCCACCGCGTTCTGCACGTAGGCCAAAGCCTTTACCACGACGTAATCCCCGCCCAATCTCTAGGCCTAGCCACAGTCTGGGTCAACCGCCCCTCAGCCCGCCCCGGTGTAGGCGCAGTGAAATCCGCCAACGCCCAGCCAGACCTTACAGTGACGAGCCTGGCCGAGCTCGCCGACCTCGCGACCGCGCCATGACAAACAGAAGGTAGAAGCGGGAAATTTGAACGCGGAAAGAGAGTGAGCGAACCGGGAAGGGCACGAGTTCACTCGTGCCAAAAATCGTGCCCAGGAAGACCCGCGCTTCAGCGCCTGAGAGGTCGCCGTTCGAAATGCGCAACCGCGAATGGATCTCGAAAAAACGCCACAAACCCCAAACTAATAATTCACCGGCAGCTTCACCACTCTCTGCCGAATCGCCCACAACACCAGCTCTGCCTTATTGTGTACGCCCAGCTTTCGCATCAGATTGAACTTGTGCGCGTCCACCGTCTTCATGCTGAGTCCCAGCACAACCGCCGCCGACCGCACCGTCCGCCCCTCGGCCAGCAACTTCAGAACCTCATGCTCCCGCGCCGTCAGCCCGCCTTTCCGCGGACTGTCGCCGGCCCGGCGCGGCATCTCCCGCATCAACATTCCACTTCCTCGGCACGCCAGCCTCACCATCTCCGCCAGTTCTTCCGCTGAGGTGCGCTCCACCACCCAACTGGTTCCGTCGCTCACTCCATCCGGAATCTCGCCGCGCATCGGATTCGCGCTCAGAAACAAAACCTTCGATTGCGCAGACGCCTGCAGTACCAGCTGCTCCGCCTGCTCCGCCGCGCACCCGAAAACGCGCGCGTCCGCAATCACAATCTCCGGACGAACCTCCGCCACGCGCAGCAATCCTTCCGCCGCGTCCCCAGCTTCAGCCACTACTTCCAGGTCCGGCTCATCCTCCAGCAAACGCCGCAATCCCTGCCGCAGCAGGACATGATCGTGAATCAGAACGCAGCGAATCTTATAACTGCCGAACGCGCTTTCGCGCCCGATCTGTGCGTGGGGGCACACAGTTCCCTCCTTCATGCGGCCAGAAAAATGTACGATGCAGCGCGGATCGCTTCGAACCCAACCGGGCGGGCGGAATCGTCAGGCCATTGTAACTCTACCCGCCGCCGGGCAACGTGTGAATATCTCGCCGCCGAACCTTTTCGGGAACGCGCGCTCACGGCCACGAAACATGTAGGGACAGCCGCCCCCGGCTGTCCGGTCGAGCGAAAGCTCGACGGCACGGCATGCGCCACCAGGTAGTGTCCTTCAGGCAAGTCTTTCCTTCGTGTAACTTCGTGTCCTTAGTGGTTGTCGCCTTTGACTTCTACCTAAGTGAAACTCGAAAATTTATGTGAGCAAATGAGATAATCGCGTCCGCTCCTCTCAGGAGGACTAGATGTTCAACCGTACGTTTCAGTTGCCGCTGATTGCCTGTCTGCTTACGTGCACCTTATGGGCCGCCAACGATCCCTTCGTAGGCAAATGGAAAGTGAACCCCGCCAAGAGCAAACTCAACGACGAAATGAAGGTCGAAATCACGGGCCCAAACCGATACACCATCACCTTCGCCCCCGGCATCGCCGACACAATCACGGCCGACGGCACCGACCAGCCAGCCCTGAGCGGCACCACCCTGTCCATCACGGTTAAGGGACCCAACAGCTGGGTGGTCATTCGCAAGATGAAGGGCCGCACGCTTCTCACCGGGTATTGGACGCTTTCCGCAGACGGCAAAACTCTCAACGACGCTTATACGGAATACGCGCCCGACGGTTCGAAATCGTTGTTCTTGCCCTATGTGTACGAGCGGACGGCGGGGACCTCAGGTTCCCTGGGCACTGGTTTTACCGGCACATGGGATAGCGACAGCGAGAAAGTGAAGCCGGGGATCGAGCTCCAGATCGGGCCCTATCCAGGTGAGGGTGACGGGCTGTCATCCCATAGTCCCGAGGCTAACCTGACGACGAAGATGAGGTTCGATGGCAACGATTATCCGGACCTCGATCCGGACGCGCATCCCGGCTCCGTATTTTCAGGCAGCCGCGTCAACCAGCGCCGTCTGGAAATCACCCACAAATTCAAAGGCAAGGTCACGAGCACCCGCCAGATCGAGCTTTCTCCGGATCTCAAAACCCTGACGGTAACCGTGAGCCTGCTAGGTCAAAACCGGCCCCAAAAAATCCTCGTGTTCGATCGCGAATAGGCGGGTGGCGATGCTGCCGACACGCCGTGTCAGTGCAGCCACGGGCCATGTAGGGACAGCCGCCCTCGGCTGTCCGGTCGAGCGAAAGCTCGACGGCACGGCGTGCGCCACCAGGTAGCGTACGTAGCAAGGTTCTCCTTCGTGCGCCTTCGTGTCCTTCGTGGTAATCGCCCTTGACTCCGCCTCCCGATGGCCCGCACGCCGCACCCATCCTGTACAATCGAAAATTTATGCTGCGCTACTTCACTGCCGGAGAATCCCACGGCGAAGCCCTCGTCGCCTTTCTTTCCGGCGCCCCCGCCGGATTGAAAATCGATGAGGCCTTCCTCGACCGCGAACTCTGGCGTCGCCAGCAGGGCTACGGACGCGGCGGCCGCATGAAGATCGAGCGCGACCACGCCCACATTCTCTCCGGCGTCCATCACGGCCAGACCATCGGCTCTCCAATTTCGGTCCAACTCGAAAATAAAGACTGGAAGAACTGGCAGGAATCGTTGCCCGTCGGCGTAGGCGATCCCGCCAAGCACAAGCAGGTCAAGTCTCCGCGCCCCGGCCACGCCGATCTAGCCGGCGCGCTGAAGTACAACTTTCCCGAAGCTCGCTACGTGCTCGAGCGCGCCTCCGCCCGCGAATCCGCCGCCCGCGTGGCCATTGGAGCCATCGCCAAACTTTTTCTCCGCGATCTCGGCATCGAAGTCCTCAGCCACGTGGTTACGACCGGCAATGTCAGCTGCGAAGATGAAGTTGCCTGGGATAAGATTCGCGCGCTCTACGACAAGGACGAAGTCCTCCTCAACTGTGCCGACCCAGCCACCGAGCAGCGCATGAAAGAAGAAGTCGACAAAGTCCTCAAAACAGGAGACTCCATCGGAGGCGTCTTCGAGGTCGTGGCCCACAACGTTCCTCCCGGCCTCGGCACCTACGCCCAATGGGACGAGCGTCTCGACGCCCAACTTGCGGCCGCAGTCATGTCGCTGCAGGCTGTCAAGGCGGTAGAGATCGGTGCAGGAGTAGCAGCCGCATTTGCCTTCGGCTCGACGGTCCACGACGAGATCGGCTACGACGCTACGTCAAGCTACACCGGGTTCTCACGAAGCCACAACAACGCCGGAGGCATTGAAGGCGGCGTCTCTAACGGCGAAGAGATCCGCGTGCGCGGCTACCTGAAGCCGATTTCCACCTTGCGCCGCCCCTTGCAGTCGGTCGACTTCTCGACGCGCGAGCCGGTCAAAGCTGCCTATGAGCGATCCGACGTGTGCGTAGTTCCCGCGGCAGGCGTGGCCGCCGAAGCCATGGTCGCGCTCACGCTGGCCCGCTGCGCCCTCGAAAAATTCGGCGGTGATTCCATGGTCGAAGTGCTAAGAAATTTCCAAGGCTATTGTGATCAGCTCAAAAGATACTGACAAACAGGTACGGGCAGAAAAGTAAGATGTACTGAAGATAACCAAGCATGATCTACCCCATCGTAAAATTCGGCGACCCTGTTCTGGAGAAGCCCTCCGGGAAAGTCACAGTCTTCGACGACGACCTCAAGAAGCTGCTCGACGACATGTTCGAATCCATGTACGCCGCCCACGGCGTCGGCCTGGCTGCCCCGCAAATCGGTATCGGACGCCGCATCGCCGTCATCGACGTCACCTTCAAAGAGGATCCCAACGCCAAGCTGGTCCTCATCAATCCAGAGATCATTCATACCGAAGGCAAACACACGCAGAGTGAAGGCTGCCTCAGCATCCCAGACTTCCGCGAGAACGTCACGCGCCCCAACAAAGTCACAGTGCGCGCCCAGGACGCTGAGGGCAAGGTCTTCGAAAAAACCGGCGAAGAGTTGCTGGCCCGCGCCCTGCTCCACGAAACCGACCACCTCAACGGCAAGCTTTACATCAGCCATCTCAGCGCCCTCAAGCGCGACCTGATGAAGCGCAAAATCCGCAAGCTCATGAAGGCCGGCGAGTGGTAGGAGTCAGCTGACGACGCGAGGACCTTCCTGTCACAGGCACGCAAAAAGATTTTTCTCTGTGTCTCTGTGCCTCTGTGGTGAAATGGCTTTCGAATGTTCCTCAATGTGGTTTTCTGTGGCACGCCTCAGTTTGCGGTGCCCACGCTGGAGAAGTTGGCCGCGGCCGGCCACCACGTCCATCTCGTCGCCACTCAGCCGGATCGCCCCAAAGGACGCGGGCTTGAGCTTGTCGCTTCACCCGTCAAGCGGTCTGCGCTGCGCCTGAACCTGCCTATCGTTCAGCCTGATCGCATAAAGAACAACGATGAGTTTCGCGCGCAGATCGAGGCGATCAAACCGGACGCGATCATCATTGTCGGCTACGGTCGCATCATTCCGCAGTGGATGCTTGACCTGCCTCCACTGGGCAACCTCAACCTGCACGCCTCGCTGCTGCCGAAGTACCGCGGCGCAGCGCCGATTCAATGGGCGATCGCGAGCGGCGAAACCGTCACCGGCGTCACTACTATGCGCATCGATGCAGGACTTGATACAGGTGACATCCTTCTGCAGCAAGAGCTTTCGATCGAACCCGTCGACACGTCTGAGACGATTGCTCCGCGCCTGGCCGCGATCGGCGCCGATCTGATGGGCGAGACGCTGCGCGGCCTGCAGACCGGATCCATTCAGCCTCGCGGACAAGACAACGCGCAAGCAACCCTTGCGCCCATTCTCAAAAAAGCAGATGGCCTGATTGATTTCTCGCGCACTGCTGATGAGATCTTCAATCGCCTGCGTGGCTTCCAGCCGTGGCCTGGCGCGTATACCAAATTTCGCGGCAAGAGCTTGCAGATATTGAAAGCGCATCCAGCGGCTGAGAGTGTCGCGGCAGCACAGATGAGTGTTCAGGAAGATCACCTGCTGGTGGGTTGCGGCAACGGCACGTCGCTCGAGTTGATCGAGCTACAGTTGGAAGGAAAGAAGAGATTGCCGGCGCGCGACTTCGTCCACGGTTACCGGCTGACGCCGGGAGAGAAACTGGGGTTATAGCGCGAATCGCAGAAGTGTTCCTGCAGGAACACTGTGGAAAAGCCTGGAAATTAGGGCCTGCAAGCTGCTGATTCTGCGGAAGAAAATCGGCCGCGCTTTAGATGCTAGGGGATAGCTTGTGGAAAAACTCCTCGATTTTAGGGCGAAAATTGCCTACTAAAGTGGACTTGACAGGTTTTTTGTACCCACGAAAGTAGACTTGACAGACCGGCCGAAGAGGGAGACGAAAAGGGCGCGCACGGCTCGCGGAAGCGTTCAAAGAAGGGAAAGCCTTCAGCGGCGCGCTGGCGGGCCAGCATCGTTTGACTGACACTCGTTCACACAAATCGTCCGTGTCGCCGGCGCGCGCCACGGCTTTCGATGTGCTGCTTCGCGTCGAGCAGGAGGATTCATACGCCTCGGAACTGCTGCATGCTTCCGCTTACGACAATCTCTCCACGCGCGATCATGCGCTCACAACTGAACTGGTGATGGGCGTGCTGCGCTGGCGGGCGCGGCTCGATGATGAGATTGCCGCGGCCTCTTCTCAGCCGCTGTCGAAGCTCGACCCTGAAATTCTGGTCGCGCTGCGACTTGCCCTCTATCAATTCCGATACCTGGATCGAATTCCGAAGCGTGCGGCGCTAAACGAGAGCGTCGAGCTGGTGAAGCAGGCGCGTAAGCGTTCCGCGGCTTCATTTGTGAATGCGGTGCTGCGCAAGCTGGCGGCGGTTGCGGCACCCGTGGGCGAAGTTGCAGCGATACAACCATCGTCTCCCGAGGCGCTGGCGCAAGGGTTTGCGCATCCGCGATGGCTGGTGGAACGGTGGGTGGAGGAATTCGGCATGGCTGCGGCGCGTGCGATCTGCGAACACGATCAGAAGGTGCCGCAGACTGCGATCCGGCTACGTTCCGCAAATGCTGACGCTGAACTCGTGCGCGAAGGAATCACGCTGAGTCGGGGCGCACTTCTAGCCTCGGCCCGTCGCGTGGTGGATGGGGACGTTACAAAAACCCGGGCGTTCAATGCCGGCCAAGTTGCGATTCAGGACGAGGCTTCGCAGCTGGTCGCCGCTCTGGCGAGCCGGAATGCAAAAGATGGCGCCAGGATTCTCGATTGTTGTGCCGCACCCGGAGGCAAGACGCTGGCCATCGCGGACCGAAACGCGCAGGCCACGATCACCGCCGTGGAACTGCATCCGCACCGGGCACGGCTGTTGCAGAGGCTGGTGAAGGCGGCGCATGCTGCGGCGGCGATTCAAATTGTGGTTGCCGACACGCGAAGCTTGCCTACATCCATTGGCTTCGACCGCGTGCTGGCTGACGTGCCCTGCTCGGGAACGGGCACGCTGGCGCGCAATCCAGAGATCAAGTGGCGGCTCCGTGCCGAGGACCTGCACGATCTGCAGCAGCGGCAGACTGCGATCCTGCGCTCGGCGCTGGGCCAGGTTCTGCCCGGCGGACGGGTTATTTATTCGACTTGTTCGCTGGAAAAGGAAGAGAACGAAGATGTGGTGGAGGCAATTTTGGGGGAGAACGAGTCGTTCCGCTTGATCGACTGCCGGGACGAACTCGAGCAGCTGCGGGCTTCGGGCGAAGTCGTTTGGGCTGACTTGGATTCGCTGGTGCGCGGGCCGTACTTGCGCACGATTCCTGGGGTTCATCCCTGCGACGGATTCTTTGCGGCGGTTTTGGAGAAGACTTGAGCCACGGATTTATACGGATGTTCACGGATTGGGACATTCGAGGCCATCTCATCGATGATGGGGAGAAGCATCGTATCGGCGCGCCTCGGGGGCTAAAGCCCTTATCCTAAATAGATTCTGCGGCCCGACTATAAAGTCGGGTTCCTTCCCAAAACCGTTTCTGAGGCGAATCTAGCGGACTTCGAAGTTTACGGTTGTTCCTAAGACTACTTTTTGTCCCGCTGGAGGAGATTGCGACACGATGATGCTGGCGGGGGACGGCTGGGCTGGCGGGGCAGCGGGAACTGGTGCAGGGGGCGCCGGAGCGGCTGGAGGTGCCGCGGGTGCGGGATTCGAAGTGTCGGGCGGAACTGGCGCGGCCGGCGGCGGCGCCACACTGACATTGCCCAGCTTGAATCCCGAGTCGTCGAGCGTGCGGCTGACTGTGCCTAAGGGTTGTCCGACGAAACTGGGCATGACGAAGGATTGCGGCGGCGGGACGGCGGTCAGGAGCAGGCTGATGTTGGGGGCCTGCACCCGGGTGGCGTTGGCCGGAGGACTTTGCGCCAGCACCTGATCGGGAGGGATCCCTTGCACGCCGACTTGCGCCATGGAAGAGATTTCGAGGCCGCGCCGGCGGATGTTCAGTTCGGCGGCGTGTTCACTTTGTCCGGTGACGTCGGGGATCACCACCCGGATTCGTCCCAGGCTTTGGGCGACGCGAACCTCCCAACCGCGGCGGACTTTTGTGCCGGGGTTGGGCAACTGCGACATGATGCGTCCCTCGGGGATTTGCGGGCTGTAGTACTGGCGCTCGATAGTCATCTGCAGACCGAGTGCGTTGACGGCATGCTCGGCTTCGGCGGGCGTGAGACCGACGAGCGGGGGAATGGCGACCTCCTGCCCGTGAATGGCGAAACGCATGGCGGTCAAGGCGGAGACCATGGCTACGATCACGAGCACGAGCGCGAGCATGGCAAATCGGAGGGCGGATTTCATCCCTTAGAGCTTCCTCCAACATTTCTGCCCCCACGTTTGCCGAAGCGCATGGCGAAATTATAGCGCTCGGGATGGACAAGGCGCGTCCGGAGCGGAGGGTATGCGGGGTGGAGTATCATAGCTGGGTGCGGCACTGGATTCCGGCTTCGATCGCACTTTGTACGCTGTTGGCGTTGCCGGTAGTTCTTGTCTCTACCAGCCACGCGCAGAGCGGTGCAGCCGCCTCGGCTAGCTTTTCCGGGGGTGGGGGACACGCAGCTGGGGGCGCGGGTGCTGCTTCTTCCGGATCGCACGGCTCCAGTTCGTCTTCTACTACTTCTTCCGGTACTCCCTCTTCCGGTCCGCATGCTGGGCCGCACTCGAATCCACCGGGCGAGTCCGATCATCATCCACACCATCAGGGGGAATACGCCGGCACGGTGTTGTATGCCGTGCCCTTTCCCTACGCCGGAGACGACAGCGCGGCTGACAACAATGACGATGCCAATGCCGATGCGGACGATGACGCCGACTATCAGGGTGGTCCCACGGTTTTTGACCGGCGGGGTTTGGGCGCGGAATCTTATGTCCCGCCGGTGGAAGATGCGCCGCAGCCTTATCCGGTAGCGAACGCCTACGCGAAGCCGGCAGACGAGACGCCGCAGCGGCCGACGACATTGGTGTTCACAGACGGTCACACCATGGAAGTCGGAAATTACGCGATTGTGGGAGAGACGCTGTTCGATCTGACTCCGGGGCATGCGCGCAGAGTTGCGCTGGCGCAGCTGGACCTGGAGCGGACGCGGCAAGAGAACGAGGATCACGGTGTGGTCTTCGAGCTTCCGTCGTCTCCGCAGGCGAACTGATCATGCGCAGAGGGATTGTAGTCACGATAGTTGCGGTCGGGCTGGTGGCGATCCCGGCGGGGATGAGCGCAGAGGATGAGTGGAGGGCGCTTCGGAGCGGCTGGAGGACAGGCATTTCACTTTCATGCAGGGGCGAATTTTGAGTCGGGCGTTGGCTCGCGATATGGCTCGCGATATGGTTCGCTGGGCGCCGCGTGGCATCCTTCCGTATCACATCCTGCCGTGTCACATCCGGCGCAGGAGTTGCCGCGCGCGGTTCTGGTATTGCTCGCAGCTACTTCGAATTCGACGCCATTTTCTTGACCATGGCGAGGACGAGCTTGCGGTCGCTGTCATTGAGGCTGGTGGAGTAGCGGCGGATCTGGCTGAGGAAGCGCACTTCGTCGTCGGAGAGCTGGGGCAATCCCTTGGAGCCGTTGCTGTGGCCGGGCTCGGCGAAGAATTGCGACAGCGGAAGTTCCATGGCGCCGGCGATTTTCGAAAGCGTGTCGAGCGAAGGAATGGTGTGGCCGTTTTCCACGCGCGACAGGTAGCAGCGCAGCAGGCCGGTCCGTTTTTCGATGTCGCCCTGAGACATACCTTTCTGGAGCCGGTAGTTGCGGATGGTCTCGCCGATGTTCATGGTGGGGAGCATTTCGGAATGGGCAATAGTAACCAGAGCGGTAACTTCTGGCAAGTGGGAAATTTGTGCCATGCGAGGGACTTTCGTGCCATAGGGACGGAAAGGCGAATTCGCGTCGCCGCAAGAGCGTGAGAAGACATTACTAATACACTGTATAAGTAACGAATCGCGTCGAGCCCGGCTTCCAGCGCGGCTTTTGGAGCGTCTTAAAAGCCGGCTCTGTCTACTTTTTCAAGGCCGCGGCAAGGAAAGCGACGGTGCGCTTCCAGGCGGCGGTGTCGGCGGGACGGTACCCGGTTTTGTTATTTCGGATTCTGCAACGCGTGCCCCGCGTCGTCGTAGATTCTTATGTCGACTGGTTTGGAACGATCTGCGAACCAGCCGAGGCTCTCGTCGTTGGAATTTTGCGGAGTGCGAGAGCGATCAGGATTTTCTTCATGAGGATCCTCTGTATGCGGGCGAGGCAACTTCCCCACGTCTGGCGAAACCGGCCAGACATGGGGCACCCATTGTGGACGAACCGCCACTCGAATCACAACTTGAGTTCCATGTAGAGAGCGCCAGCGATGGGGTTCTGGCAATACGGAGCGATTTCGCGGAAGCCGAGTTTGCGATACATGGCGACGGCATCTTTCATGACCGGTTCAACGGTGTCGAGGCGCATACGCTGGTAGCCGATTTGGCGGGCTTCGGAGAGGATGCGGTCGGCGAGGGCGCGTCCGAGTCCTCTGCCGCGAAATTGCGGGCGCAGGTAGAGTCGCTTCATTTCGCAAAACTCGGAACCCGGTTCAGAACCCAGCTTGTGCAGTGCTACGCAGCCGGCAAGCTGACCTTCGTATTCGGCTAGCAGCAGACGGCCTTCTGGGCGCGCATAGTCTCCAGGGAGCTTGGCGAGTTCTTTGTCGAAATTCTGGAAGCAAAGGCTGAAGCCGAGCGACTGCGCGTATTCTAGGAAAAGTTCGCGGGCCTGGGCGACCTGGGCTGGCGATTCGGCTTGTGCAAACGCAAGACCTTTCACAACAGAAGGCGGAGAGGCAAGTTCGATTTGATCCTTGGCGCCGTTCATATTCCCCAGAGGCTAAAGCCGCGGTTCATCTTCACTCTTTATCGGCGCGGCTAAAAGCCGCGCCCTTTTCAAAGCGGAAGAAACTATCCCATCAACATGCCGCCATTTACGTTGAGCACATGACCTGTGATGTACGACGCATCGTCAGACGCCAGGAAAGCTACCGCGCTGGCGACGTCGTCGGGCGATCCGACGCGCGCCAGTGGAATCTGCTTCACCGCGGCTTGCTTGAATTCGTCGCTCAGGACCGCGGTCATGGCAGTTTCGATGAAGCCGGGGGCGATGGCGTTACAAGTAATGTTGCGCGAGCCGACTTCGCGGGCGATAGCCATGGTGAGGCCGATGAGTCCGGCTTTGGAGGCGGCGTAGTTAGCCTGGCCGGCCTGACCCATCTGGCCGAAGATGCTGGTGATGTTGATGATGCGTCCCCAGCGCTGCTTGAGCATGGAGGGGATGACGGACTGGATGCAGAGATAGGCGGAGGTCAGGTTGGTTTGGAGCACAGAATCCCAGTCGGCGCGCTTCATGCGCATGACGAGCTGATCGCGGGTGATGCCGGCATTATTGACGAGGATGTCGATTTTGCCGAACTGGGCGATAGCGGCCTTGACGGTTTCTTTGACCTGATCTTCGTTGGCCACGTCGAGGGCGAAGGCTACAGCCTTGCCGTTGGCGGCGGTGATTTCGGCGACCAGTTCGTCTAATTTTTCTTTACTGCGGGCGGCCACGGCTACGGTTGCGCCTTCTTTGGCGAGGCGCAGGGCGCAAGTGCGTCCGATGCCTTGCGAGGCGCCGGTGACGAAGGCGGTATGAGTGGAAAGGGACATTAGGGCTCCAGAACTAATGTAGAACGCAAGATTATACGCGGGTTTGTAAATGTGTTTTTGCGTTGCATGGGTGCGAAGACGATGCGGCGAAAAATCCCCACTTCTGCCAAAACCGGGCAGAAATGGGGCACCCCGCCGTCCCTACATGTGCGGTGCCGAAACTTGCATTGCTTATCCACAAGGGTGACGATTAACATGCGTGGACTGCTATGCCCACGAATGTACTGATCATGCCTGATCCGCCTGATAAGACAAACGATAAGAAAACTTCGGATGCCGGCTCGGGGCACCGGTCGACGGCGCGGGGGTCGGCCGGGAATGCCGTGCCGATCGAAATGCCGGCTGAATCGCCGGCGAAACATCCCGAGCCTTCGACCGAGGTGTTTGCGGTGTTTGGCGTGGAGCCGGAGATTCAGGCTTATGCCATGGCGAAATACTCGCGGTCGGCGCTGTCGATGAAGGAGTCGCTGCGGGAGATCAGTTCGCAGAAGGCGGAGAAGTTTCTCAACACATTTTATTTTCAGTATGGGCACCGGTCGATTGCCGACCTGGCCCACATTGCGCTGGCGGTCGAGCGGCTTTCGATTCTGGCGGCGATTGAACTGGCCGATGAGCAGCGCTGGGACGGGCAGGAGCGGTCGACGCGGTATCAGGATTTCAAGAAGAGCGGATACTACGTTCCGGATTTCGGTTCCGATGACGAAGCGCGCAAGCTGTATCGCGAGACTCTGGATTTTCTGTTTGCCGAGTATGAAGCCCTTTCGGCGGTGATGACCGATTACCTGATCAGCATTACGCCGAAGCCGGCGGACATGAAGCAGGAGGCGTATGAACGCACGCTGAAAGCGCGGGCGTTTGACGTCACGCGCTACCTGTTGCCCCTGGCGACAAATACTTCGCTGGGCGAGATTGTGAATGCGCGGACTTTGGAAATGCAGGTGGCGCATCTTCTTTCTCATACCCACAGAGAAGTGCGAACACTGGGCGAGTCGCTGAAGAAGGCGGCGACGGGCGCGGCTTATAACGTGAATGCGGAGTCGCTGCGCGGTTTGGTGGAGCAGATTCGGGCAGTGAATCCGGAGCTTGGGGCGCGGGCCGAGCAGGAATTGCTGCGCGAAGTGCGCGTGGCTCCGACCTTGGTGAAGTATGCCGACCCGAATGAGTATGAGATGGCGACTCGCCGGGACTTGCGGCAGGCGGCGCGCGAGTTGATGGCGCATGAGCAACTGGCGCCGTCGAAGGCGATCGTCGATTTGCTGGACGAAGAGCCGCTGGAGGTCGAGATCGCGACCACGCTGCTGTACGAGCACTCGCATCATTCCTACCGGCAGATTCGGCAGGCGGTGCAGGTGGCGGGCGAGCGGCGGCGGCGGGAGATTATCGATTTGGGCCTGCGGCATCGCGGTAAGCATGACGAAATGCTGCGCGGGTTCCGCGCCGGCCAACAGTTCCGCTTCGACATTCTCATGGACACGGGCGGCTTCCGCGACATGCACCGGCACCGGCGGTGCATTCAGGTGATGCAGGGATTCACCACGCAGCACGGTTACGAAATGCTGCTCGATGTGGAAGATGCGGGCATGCGTCCGCAGTTCGAGGCGGCCATGCGGCGGGTACAGGGCGCAGTCGAGAAGTTGGCCGCGCGCAAGACTCCCGAGGCGGAAGAGAATTCGCAGTACGCGATTCCGCTGGCGTTCCGCAAGCGGGCGCTATTCAAGATGGACTTTGCCGAGGCAGTTTACATTTCCGAATTGCGGACCACGCCGGCGGGGCATGTTTCTTATCGCAACGTCGCGTATGCCATGTACGAAGCCGTCGCGCGGAAGTATCCGGCGCTGGCCAAGTATTTTCGGGTGCATGATGTGACCGCGCCGGTGGATTTACTGCAGAGATGAGGGCGCTGCGATGCACTTTACGTGAGCCGTCCGCTTTCACCGTTTCCCAGCGGAGGTTGGGGCATGCTCTTGCGTTCGTGTGCCTTCTCCCAAAGGCAAAATTACTGCTAGAGCTACTATGACCCGTTTCATTGTCAGCCTCCGTGTCAACTCAGTTCAAACCCGTTCGGAGGAGTGACCGGTTAGTCCGTAATCCAACGTTCAGGTGTCGCGCGATACCCACCTGAATCATTTCGCGGGGCCTTTTGCACGAGTTCAAGGCGGCTTGCATCCGCAGAGATTATCCGGAACGGACCCGTTACCGGCCGCATCTGAAATTGCCCTGTAGCACTGCTGCATCCGTTGATCTCAAAAACCTCGTTGCCGCGGTCCACGCGGACGAGGTCGCCAGGCTGGTAATCAATCACTGTCTTAGGAACCCATTCGGTCATTGTCCCGCCTCCTGAATACGCAAATTGTCCTCGCGTCGAATGACCGGCACAAGTGACAGATCAGGTCTCCCTCAAAAGGCCGCCGCGATCAATTTCACAACCGCGAGTCGTAGCAATCTCTAGATTTATCTTGATACTGCCAGATCGTACAGCTAGAATCTGAATCAGAGGTGCCCATGCCGCGTTCCGTCAAGATCGCTCCCGAAATTGACGCCAAGCTCTACGAAGAACTCGTCTCCGTGGCCAAGGAGAACGGGCAGTCGCAGCGCTTTGTGCTGGAGCGGGCGCTGGAGCATTACCTGCACAACGTGGTCCCGTCGCAGCGGATGGTCAGGCCCGAGGTGATGGCCGCCTATCGGCGCTCCAACGAAAAGTATCGTGAGCTGTATAAGAAACTGGCCCAGGCAAAAGCGAAGTAATGGCCGAGCGTGTCTACCTGACCGTGGCGGAAGGTCGCCGCCATTCACCATCATCAGATTGAGGAATACGGCGGCGAGCACGGAATGCTCAATCAGGGGTCGTTGGAGGCCGCGGTTTTCCGTCCACAAACCGGTTACTACAACGATCTGAGCGAGGAAGCCGCGGCGCTGTTTGAGTCGCTCGTCAATAATCACGCGTTCCTGGACGGCAACAAACGTGTGGGGTTTGCGGCGATGCATTCGTTTCTGCTGTTGAACGGGTTCGATCTGGATATTAGTAGCAAGGTCGCTTACGAGTTCATGGTTAAGACGATGGAGGCGGGCAAGTTCCGCTTCGCGCTAATTCACGAATGGATTGCGGCGCACCTCGTTCCTCTTTCTGGTTAGATTTGTCTGGCCGGTTTTTCTCTGGCTAGTTTTCGGGAAAACGGGCTGCCCGTCTCCTGCGTCGATTTCCTGGCACGGGATGCGGACCTTTACGCTATGATCACAGGCCGGGGGACCGCGATGAACCGCCCGATGGTTTGGCTCGCTCCGCTAGTTCTGCTCGTCGTTGCTGCTCCTTTGTCAAACGCATTCGGCGGCAACCCTCCGGCGGGCAATGCCGCTTTCACGGCCGACGATTTCGACTGGCGCGATACCATGCCTTATCTTCTTACGGCGGCGGGATTGCCGGAAGATGAGGGATTGAAGACGATCCTGGAGAATTCGAAGCCGTTGCGCATTTATGTGGCGGGCGAGGTGCGGGCGGACTGCGAACTGGGCAATGATCGCTGCGATTCTGGCCGCAAAGACTACAGTCAGGACAGCGAAGTGACGCGCAGAATCGACGGCATCATCCGTGAGGGACTTCGGCACCAGCACAAGAGCGCGTTTGTCGACTTTGCATTTGGGCCGCGGCCGTTTGTGTTTTCGCAGATTTTGGCGCTGCGCAGCGACAAACGGCAGGATGCGTATCTGGTCTTGCAATTTGCCGACAACGCGTACACGGCGGCGCAGGTGCAGGCCAAGTACGGTGCTCCGTTTGACACCGATATCTTTGGCCGCAGCAGCGTCTATAAATACCGTGTGGTGAATGCGCGCTATGCAGGTCGGGCGGTGTTTGAGATCGATCCTGTGGATGGGGCGGTGATGAAGGTTGCGATCAGCGTGAAGGTGAAGCGCCGCCAGCGCCATTCCATGTAAGGGCTCCCTGCTTCTGTCTTGTTTTCGCTGCATATCTCCCATTTCGGAACGATTTCCACCGAAAAGATTAAATCTGCCGAAGAATTCGCTTTTTATTCGCTTCAGAATAAATGTATAATCCGCCCAGATGTTGCGATCACAATTTGGCGTTGAAGGAGCCACACTCCCATGGCGGATGAGCGGGGCAAGGCGATCGAGCTGGCGGTATCACAGATTGAAAAGCAGTTTGGCAAGGGATCGATCATGCGGCTGGGGTCGAAGGAGGCGATCGTTCCGATCTCGGTGATTTCGACGGGGTCGATCTCGTTCGATGCAGCGCTGGGCGTGGGCGGGTTTCCGCGGGGGCGCGTGGTGGAAGTGTTCGGACCCGAGTCTTCGGGCAAAACGACCATTACTTTACAGGTGATTGCCGAAGCGCAGAAGACTGGAGGGATGGCTGCGTTTGTCGATGCCGAGCACGCGCTCGATCCCGGTTATGCCAAGAAATTGGGCGTGAATGTGGATGATCTCCTGGTCTCGCAACCGGATTACGGCGAGCAGGCGCTGGAGATTACCGAGGCGCTGGTGCGGTCGAACGCCATCGACGTGCTGGTGGTGGATTCGGTGGCGGCGCTGGTTCCCAAGGCCGAACTCGACGGCGAAATGGGTGATTCGCACATGGGGCTGCAGGCGCGGCTGATGTCGCAAGCGCTGCGAAAGCTGACCGGGACGGTTTCGAAGTCGCGAACCTGCCTGATCTTTATTAACCAGATTCGCGAGAAAATTGGCGTGATGTTTGGCAATCCGGAGACAACTACCGGCGGGCGGGCGCTGAAGTTTTATTCGTCGGTGCGGGTCGATATCCGGCGTATCGCGGCGATCAAAGAGGGCGATGTGGTGACCGGGTCGCGGACCAAGGTAAAGGTGGTAAAGAATAAAGTCGCGGCGCCATTCCGCGAGGCCGAGTTCGACATTCTTTATGGGGAAGGCATTTCGCGCGAGGGCGACCTTCTGGATCTGGCCGTAAACAATAACATTCTGGAGAAGTCCGGCTCGTGGTTCAGCTACAAGAGCGAGCGCATTGGCCAGGGACGCGAGAATGCACGGCAGTTTTTGAAGGACAATAAAGATGTGATGGCGAAGCTCGACGCCGAAGTGCGCAAGGCGCTGGGACTGCTTGCCGCGCCGCCGACGGCAGCGGCTGCGGGGCAAGCTACGGCGACGACCGGGCGGGTGACGACCATGCCCAGCGCGGCGGAACCAGTGAAGGCTCCGATTGTGGCCGCACGGCGCTGACGCGAGCGTTCGTGGAGGCACTGTCGAGCTGCACTCGACCGGACAACCGGGGGCGGCTGTCCCTACACGAGTGTCGCCATTTCCATGCATACTTGCTCTCCTTACAGGATTGTTGCTAGTCCGTCTATGCTTGGATCCGAGCGAATAATGTTGGAAACTCGGCGATTGCCATACCTGCTCCTGCCCGCATAAAATCTTCTGTTACTCCGTTTTTGCTTCACTTTGCTGCAAAGTTGCCCGGAATCGCGCGGGCGTTCGGCCTTTCTGTGAGGACGATTGAATAAGGGCATAGCGATTTATCCCGGATCGTTCGATCCGCCCACGAATGGGCACCTCGACCTGATTCAGCGAGGCAGCAAGATTTTTGAAGAACTGGTGGTGGCGGTCCTGCGGAACTCGGAGAAGAGCCCGCTGTTCAGCCTGGCCGAGCGCCTGGAAATGTTGCGCGAGTTGACCAGGGACCTGAGCAACGTGCGCATCGACACCTTTGACGGGCTGATGGTCGAGTACGCGAAGTCGATTGAGGCCATATGCGTTCTGCGGGGCATCCGGGCAATCAGCGACTACGAATATGAGCTGCAGATGGCGCTGCTGAACCGCAAGCTCGAACCTACGCTGGAGACGGTGTTCATGATGCCGGCGGACAAATATTCGTATGTGAGTTCGCGGCTGGTGCGGGAAGTAGCGCAGCTGGGAGGGCCGGTGAAGGGATTGGTTCCTGAAGTGGTGGAGCAGAAGCTGCGGGAGAAGCTCGATCCTGCGTACAAGCCGGAAACGACTTTGATGGAAGTTCCGATTCGCAAAGAAAAGAGAAGGAAGAAAAAGGCATGACCACGGCAACCACGGAATTGCTGAAACTCACCGACCGAATTAACCGCATCGAGCCCTCGGCCACCATGGCCGTGGTTGCCGAGGCCGATAAGCTGCGGCAGCAAGGAATTGACGTCGTCGATTTCGGCGCGGGCGAGCCGCACTTTGCTACGCCGCAGCACATCAAGGATGCGGCGATTGCGGCGATCCAGGGCAATTTCACGAAGTACACAGCCGTGCCCGGCACCGCGGAATTGCGCGACGCAATTGTGCATCGCCATGCCGTGGATTTCGATTCCGATTACCGGCGCGAGGAAGTGATCGCCTCGACCGGCGGCAAGAACGCGCTGTTCAACGCGGTTCAGGTTCTGGTGGATCACGGCGACGAAGTGATTCTGCCGGTGCCGTACTGGGTTTCGTTCAAGGACATCGTGCGGTATGCCGGCGGGCATTGTGTTCTGCTCGAGTCGGATGAGGCGCAGGGATTTCGCGTCACGGCGGAGATGGTTGCCGCGCTGATCACCGACCGAACGAAGGTGATCATTCTGAATTCGCCGTCGAATCCGTCGGGCGCGGTGATGAGTCCCGAAGATATGACGGAAGTGGTGCGGCTGGCGCACCGGCGCGGCATCTGGGTGCTTTCCGATGAGTGCTATGTGTATCTCAACTACCGGAGCAAGAATTTTTCCGTTGGTTCGCTGCGCGAGTATAAAGAAAGACTTGTCGTGCTGGGATCGCTCTCGAAGACCTACGCGATGACCGGCTGGCGGCTGGGATATGCATTGTCTCCAGCGGTGGTTACGAGCGCGATGTCGAAGCTGCAAAGCCAGTCAACTTCGAATCCGACTTCGATTGTGCAGAAGGCGGCTGTGGCCGCGCTGAAGGGACCGCAGGAATGCGTGGCCGAGATGCGGCGCGAGTATATCGAACTGCGCGACCATGTGGTCAAGGGTCTGCGGTCGATTCCGGGGGTGACTTGCACGCTGCCCGAGGGGGCGTTTTATGCCTATCCGAATATTTCCGCTTTCCTTGGCCGCGGCGGGCTGAAGTCCGCGTCAGACCTGGCGGGGCGATTGTTGCGCGAGGCGCATGTGGCTACGGTTCCTGGCGAAGGCTTCGGGACGGGAGAGCACATTCGGGTTTCGTACGCGACTTCGAAAGCTGAGCTGGACCGTGGCCTGGAGCGCATGCGGAAATTTTTCGGGGCGCTCTAGTTCGTAATCGCACCGCTTCGACGAGATGATCAGGTTCGGCAAAGGCCGTTCCGTTTGCGAACGGTCTTTTTTGTTGGTCTAGGTTCGACATGGGAAACTTGTATCCACTGCTGATGCTTGCGGCGTTCGATCCGCGTCCGTGGGGCACGCTCGATCTGTCGCCGATTTATCCCAATCACAAGTTCGCAGAGAAGATTGGCGAGGCATGGCTGAGCGGCGACGATTGCAAGGTAGCGAATGGCCCGCTCGCCGGGAAAACTCTGGCACAGTTGAGCCAAGAGTATGAGCGCGAACTGGTGGGCGCGGCGGCGCGCGATGCGCGGCGTTTCCCACTGCTGCTCAAATTTCTCTTTCCGCACGAAAAGCTTTCCGTGCAAGTTCATCCCGACGATGCGCAGGCTGTACGCGTAGGCCAGCCGTGGGGAAAAACGGAATGCTGGTACGTGGCGCATGCGAAGCCGGGTGCGCAGATTGGGTTGGGACTCAAAGCGGGCGCGACCGCGAAGCAACTGGAAGAGGCGATTCACCAGCAACGGGCTGAGGAGTTGCTGAACTGGATCAACGTTTATGCCGGCGACATGATCTACGTGGCCGGCGGAACGGTACACACGCTGGGACCGGGATCGGTGATCGTCGAGACCCAACAGCAATCCGACACAACCTATCGCCTGTATGATTACGGGCGTCCGCGCGAACTGCATTTAAAAGATGGCATGGCGGCAGTGAAGGAAAAAGTAAATTCAGGCAAAGTGGTGCGGCCGGCGCCCGCGCAAATTTCGGGAAGTAAGAACCGGCGTGCACCCCTGGTTGCCGCTCCGCATTTCGTGGTGGATATGTTTGAGGCGAAGGATCCGCTCGAACTTTCTACGCGCGATGATTCGGGAAAAAGCTCGGCGCATATTCTGGTCGCGGTGGAAGGTTGCGGCGTGATCGAAGCTCCGGGAATGGATCCGGTGACGATCGCCAAAGGCGATGCGGTGGTGGTTCCGGCTGGCGTTGGCGGGTTTGGCGTGCGCCCGCAGTGGGCGCTGGAGTTTTTGCGAGCCTATGTGCCGGGAAAGCCGCTTCCTGAACCGGAAACGAGAATATAAGCTTGCGATCGCTTCGAGTTTTAATCCGTGTATATCCGTGAAATCGGTGGCGAAGAATTTGAATTTCTATCCCGTAATTCTGGCTGGCGGTCGCGGGACGCGCTTCTGGCCGCTGAGCCGGAAAAAGCGTGCCAAGCAGTTGCTCGTGCTCGACGGCAAGCGGACGATGATTCAACAGACGCTGGCGCGATTGCTGCCGCTAGCTCCGGCCAAACGTTTTTGGGTCATCACGAATGAAGATCTGCGGCCGGCGATTCTTAAGCAGTTGCCGAGACTGCCGCGCGCGCAGGTGCTAGCCGAGCCGGTGGGGCGGAATACCGCGCCCGCAATCGGGCTTGCCGCGTTCCTGCTGTTACGCGAAGATCCTGACGCGATTCTCGGGATGTTTCCTTCCGATCACGTGATTGCCGATGAGGCGCGATACCGCGAGACTCTGAAGCGTGCCATCGAGATCGCGGGTGCAGGGCCAAATATCGTTGTGTTGGGGATTCGTCCGAGCCGCGCGGAAACCGGATACGGCTATATTGAAGCCGGCAGCATCTTTCAGGGCGAGGCGCTGCGCGTGCGGCGCTTTACCGAAAAGCCTGACGCTGCCAGGGCTGCGGAATTTGTTGCCGCGGGAAATTATTTCTGGAACAGCGGAATGTTTTTGTGGAGCGCACGTACTCTGGCTGATGTCCTGCGGGAGCATTTGCCGCAAACCGCGCCTCTGCTCGAGGAAATTGCCTCGGCGTTTGACGCTCGCAAATTTGCGGCGACGTTTCGCAGGCTTTATCCGAAGTGTCAAAACATCAGCGTGGACTACGCCGTGCTCGAGCCGCGATCCGCGAAAGGCGAGCGGGCGGCGAACATTTTCTGTCTGCCCGCTGACTTTGGCTGGAACGATCTGGGATCGTGGATGGCGCTGCACGAGCATCACACGGCCAAGAGCAGACCGGCGGAAGGCAATCTGGTGGCTGGCTCTGAAGTATTCGTGCTGAACTCTTGCCGCAACTACATTCACGCTCCTGGAAAATTTGTGGCGATGGTTGGAGTGAACGATCTGGTCGTCGTGGAAACGCCAGACGCCCTATTGGTCACCACCCGGCACGCCGCGCAAGATGTGGGCAAAGTAGTGAAGCATCTCGACGAAAAAAAGATGCACAAGCTGACGTAACTCCCGGTCGAAACTGGAAACCAGAAGCTCACAAACGTGGCGCAAGAGATCAAATTCGGAACCGATGGCTGGCGCGGGATTATCGCCGATGACTTTACTTTCGAAAACGTACGGCGGGTTGCGGCTGCAATTGCATCTTACGTCTTGAAATATGAAGAGGCGCAGCGCGGCGTGATCGTTGGCTACGATACGCGATTTGCCTCGCCGCGCGCGGCGCAAATCACGGCTGAGGTCATTGCCCATGCCGGAATCCCTGTGAAACTGGCGAATGACTACACACCCACGCCGGCAGTTTCCTATGCCGTAAAGCATCAAGGCGCGGCTGGTGGAGTCATGGTTACCTCGAGCCATAATCCCTCGAACTGGAACGGAGTGAAGTTCAAAGCAAGCTTTGGCGGGTCGGCGACGCCGGCGATCATGAAGAAGATCGAGGAAGAACTTGCCGCGGGGAAAACTCCGGAGGGAGCGAATGCGGCGATCGACGAAGTCGATCTCAAGCAGCCGTACGTTGCGGCCGTGTGCGCTTTCGCCGACATGCCACTGATCGCGAAAACGAAATTCAAATTCGTTGTCGACGCGATGTATGGATCTGGACGCGGCCTTCTGCCTGGAATTTTTAAGGAATACGGTGTCCAACACGTAGCCATCCGTCAGGAATTGAACCCGCTCTTCCCGGGGATCAATCCCGAGCCGATTCAGCCGCACACGGCCATGCTGCAGGAAACCGTGGTTCGGCAGAAGTGCGACGCCGGCCTTGCGACCGACGGCGATGCAGACCGCATCGGGGCCGCGGCGGAAGACGGCAGCTTCGTCGACGCGCACAAAATCTTCTGCGTGCTGTTGCACTGGCTGCTGGAGCGCAAGAAATGGCCCGGCGACGTGGTTCGAGCCTTCAACACCACGCGCATGCTGGACCGCATCGCGGCAAAATATGGACGGAAGCTGCACGAGACTTCCATTGGATTCAAATACGTCGCCGATTTGATGATGGAGCGCGAAATTCTGGTCGGTGGCGAAGAGTCCGGCGGAATCGGCTATTCGCGGTTTCTTCCCGAGCGCGATGGCGTGCTGAACTGCCTGCTCCTGGCCAATGCGATGGCCGAAGAGGGTAAGCCGCTGGGCCAGCTGGTGGCGGATTTGCAGCGTGAGTTTGGCCCGCACTATTACGGGCGGCGGGACTTGCACATTCCCGAGGATATGAAACAAAACGCGATTCAGCGCGCGCGCAGCGACGGCACACAAAGCTTGGCTGCTTACCGCGTGCTGAGAAAAGAACATCTCGACGGAGTGAAATTCTTTCTCGATGCGCCCACGAACGGAAATGGCGCGGAGGCGTGGGTGCTTTTCCGCGCCTCGGGAACCGAGCCGTTGCTGCGACTTTACACGGAGGCGTCTTCGCCGGAACTGGTCAGCGAGTTGCTCGCCACCGGCGAAAACTTCGTCAGAAAGGGATAAGATCAGGAATCACCATGCCCGTTGCTGCAATTCCGGTCACGACTGACTCGCCCGCGGCGCGGGCCTACAATCGCGTGCGGCGCTGGCTGGGCATCGCGGACTTTGTGGTTGGCCTGGTTTTTCTGGTGGTGCTTCTGGTAACAGGGTGGTCGGGATGGCTGCGGGATCTCGCCTACCAGTTGGGGCTGAAGAATTATTCGTTGTCGCTTTTCGTTTATCTGGTGCTGCTGATGGCGATCAGCAAAGCGCTGGGGAGTGGTCTTGATTATTACGGATTTCGACTGGAACGCAGATACAAGCTTTCGACGCAAAGATTCCGCTCCTGGACGTGGGACGAGTTCAAGGGCTTCCTGGTGGGAGTGGTACTGGGCGGCGTGGTGGTGGAACTTTTGTATTTCACGATACGGCAGTGGCCGCAAAACTGGTGGCTGCTGGCGTGGGCGCTGTTCATGGTTTTGTTCGTGCTGCTGGCGCAACTTGCGCCAGTGGTGCTGTTTCCCATTTTTTACAAGTTCGAACCGCTTGACGATGAAGAACTGCGGCGGCGTCTGGTGGTGTTGAGCGAGCGCGCCGGAACGCGGGTGCGCGGTGTCTACCGCTGGAGGCTGTCGGAAAAGAGCAAGAAAGCGAATGCGGCGCTGACCGGCCTGGGAGCGACGCGGCGCATTATTCTCGCCGACACGCTGCTCGACAATTACTCAGCCGACGAAATTGAGGCCGTTCTCGCCCACGAACTCGGCCATCATGTGCACCGCCATATTCTGAAAAGCATTTTTGTGCAGGCTACCATCACGTTTGCCGGCTTTTTTGCGGCGAACTGGACGCTGCACTATGCGGTGGATCACCACCTGTTCAATTTCGATCAGATCTCCGATTTCGCCAACCTGCCGCTGCTGGCGCTGGTCTCCGTTGTCCTTTCGCTCCTGCTCATGCCGGCGCTCAACGCGTATTCCCGTTACAACGAACGGCAGGCGGACCGCTATGCCTTCGAGTCGATCGCCAGCGTCGATCCTTTTATTTCATCTATGAACAAGCTGGCGGAGCAAAACCTGGCGGAGCGCACGCCGGCGAAGTGGGTGGAATGGTTTTTCCTCTCCCACCCTTCCATCTCCAAACGGCTGGCGGCGGCCGAGGCGTGGGGCCGAACGCAGGGTGCAAAATCCGCGGTCATAAACTAACCACACTCAAACGGGGACAAATCTCTGCACCGCTTTTTCAACGTTTTTCCAGGATTTCGATCACGCGTTGCAGATCCTCTTCCGTATCGACTCCCACGCTGTCGAAAGGAGTCTCGCCGACGAATATCGGGATACCGTTCTCCAGAAAGCGCAATTGCTCGAGTCGCTCGCTTCTCTCGAGCGACGACTCCGGCAAGCCGACGAAACGGTCGAGCGCAGTCTTGCGATAGGCATACAAGCCCAGGTGCTTGAAATATTTCGGATGCGTGCCGTCGCGGGCGAAGGGGATGATTGCGCGAGAAAAGTACAGAGCGCGGCCATTAAGATCGGTCACCACTTTCACGGCGTTCGGATTGGCGACGTCGGCCTCCCCGGCGGGCGTCATCGCGGTGCCAACTAGCGCCGCCGGATTCTCCATCACCTGCAGCAGTGTCGCAATGTGTTCGGGCCGGATGAGCGGCTCGTCTCCCTGCACGTTGACGTACACATCGGCGGCTTCGCGTCCGGAGATTTCGTGCACGCGCTCGGTTCCGCTGCGATGAGCAGGCGACGTCATCTGCGCTTTCCAGCCGTGGGCGCGACAGGCGTCCATAATCTCGTTTGAGTCGGTGGCGACGATCACGTCGGCGAGCAGCGCCGACGAGTGCACTGCTTCGTACACGATTCCGATGAGCGGCTTACCGGCAATCTCACGCAGCATCTTGCGCGGCAAACGAGTCGAGGCTAAACGGGCGGGAATAACGGCGATCGCTCTCATGCTCTTAGAAGAAGAAGTCACACTCGGCAAATCGTGCCGGGGAAGTATACCCGTTGCCGCGGGTTTGACCTATTTCGCGGCCGCCCATAAAATTAAAGCTTGGAGGCGACACGGCTCGCGCAGGTTCAAGCGAGCTTGTTGCCAGTGCCGCGAAATGTCGGGTCCGAAGCGGCGCGGAAGTCCTTTCAAACATTCTCCCCGATTTGCACACAGTGGCGGTGTAGCTCAGGTGGTTAGAGCGACGGTCTCATAATCCGTAGGTCGTTGGTTCGAGTCCAACCGCCGCCACCAATTCTTGAAATCATTCCCTTGAGTTATAAAGCGCTAGCCCATCCAGCAGCAGCCGGCAAAAATTCGAGCGCCTCAGGCTAGGGTGCTGTGATCTTCATGGGGTCATTTGCTAGGAGCGCCTCCAACGCGCGGGAACGGGCATCAAGCGGGGCAAAATTCCCCGGTGGCACCCGGTTTGTGACCCATCCGCGGCACACCTTCCCCACACTTCCTAAATCGCCTGACCATTACGTCGGTTATCTGGACCAATACATTAGTAATTCCTAAGCTGGCAAATGTTTCCCGTCTAGGGAAACTTACGAGAACTTTCGGGGGAGGTAATCAACAATGAAACGATTTGCAGCAGCGCTGTGCCTGCTGGTTATTACCATCGGGTGCGGCACGAGCACCAACAACAGCACTTCCAACAACGGCGGCGCGTCTCTGGCCAATTCCAGTGGAAGCTATTGGCGATCCAGCGTCATTGCGGGTAACGGCTACTATTTGAATCTGTTCCTAAATTCCAATGGCTCCGGCCAGTGCTCATACGTAGCCAATTCTGAGACCTTTGGCCCGTACAGCATCAGCTGGCAGTTGGCAAGCGGAAACCTCGCTTTGGCGAACGGCTCAAACTGTCTCGCGCCCATGATCTCCGGGGTCGAAGAGACCGGCAACCCGGTTCTTGCATTCACCGGGACGCTCAATGACGGGTCGGACCAATACCCGCTGACTTTCTCGCTCCAAACGGGAAACATTCCGTAACGTGTCAGTCGGCCGTAGGACTAGATAACTCCCCTGTCCTCTCTTCTCAAGCGCCCCAAACCCGCCGATCAAGCATTGATCCTCCCTTTGCGAAAACAATCATTTGCCGGCTAAGGTCTGATATATATGCTCACTGCATGACTGGCTGGCAAAACTCGGACGGAGCGTTCCAGGCATCGGCAATTGGCAGTGTGCTCTTTGAGGGCTTTTGTAGGAGGTTCTTCCGCTGGTACTGTCCGCTCACGGTGGAAGGACGACATCACCTTCCGGACGAACCATTCCTGCTCTGCAGCAATCACTCCAGCCATGCTGACAGCGCGGTGCTGATGACCGCCAGCGGGCGCAGCTTTCGCAGCTTTGCTTTGATCGGCGCCAGTGACTACTTTTTCCGGTCTCGCCGCGCCCGCTGGTCCGTCTCGCCCTTGATGAACGTCATCGCGATCGATCGCCGGCCCGGGCCAAAATCGCTGGCTGCCTGTCTGGCAACTTGCCGGCGATTCCTGGAGCAGACCGGAGGCAGTCTGGTTCTTTACCCGGAGGGCACGCGATCGCCGGATGGTGAGATGCGGGCATTCAAGGCGGGCGCGGGTTTATTCGCGCTCGAGCTCGGCGTGCCGGTCGTCCCGGCATACATCGAAGGCACGCATCGGATTTTGCCCAAAGGACGCTTCCTGCCGCGATTCGGCGCCGTCACTGTGCGCTTTGGTGAAGCATTGGCCCCGGAATCCCCGAAGACCTCCCAACGACATACGGAATTGCCGCGCGACCGGCGCCGCCATCTGGTCGAACAACTCACGCGCAGTATTCGCATGCTTGGCCCCGGTGATGTGCCGCAAGCGTTGATAGCAAGTGTTCAGGAAAAGGGATAACATCGAGCGCAGTTTCACCACGGGGACGATGCATGGCCTACGAACCCAAACACATGAAATGGTGGGGTTGGGGATATGAGGACGTGGAATTCCATACCCAGGCTCATCCCGGATTTTGGCCGTATGCCAAGAGCGTGCTTGGCATTGAGAGCGATGATTTCAGCGCTCGGCACTGGAAGCTCGATGCCGTCGAACTTCCGGAGGCCTGCGTCGACGAGCGATTTCTGGACAAATTAAATTCCGCTCTTGCGCCCACCCAGGTGTTGGCCGACGCGAAAGAACGTGTGACGCATGCCTATGGCAAGGGTTTTCGCGATTTGTTTCGCGTGCGGCACGGCTGGGCGCCGGGGGCGCCGGACGTGGTCGTCTACCCGGAAAGCGAGCGCGATGTTTGCCTGACGCTTCGCGCCGCGGCTGAGTGCGATGGCGTGGTGATCCCCTTCGGGGGAGGGTCCAACATCTCCGGATGTCTCGAACGCATGGAGGCCCGGCGCATGTGCGTCTCGCTCGATATGCGCCGGATGCGGCGAGTGCTGGCGGTGGATACGCGATCCTGTACGGCGCGAATCGAGACGGGAGTCTTCGGCCCGGATCTCGAAGAACAACTGCGCGCACAGGGACTGACGCTCGGCCATTTCCCCGACTCCTTCCTTCATTCCACCCTCGGCGGTTGGATTGCCACCCGGTCGGCCGGAATGCAGAGCGACAAGTACGGCAAGATTGAGGACATGGTGATTGCCTTGCGCGTGGTGACTCCGGAGGGAACGCTGGAAACCAGGACGGTCCCCAAGTCGTCGAACGGTATCGACGTAAACCACCTCTGCATTGGCAGCGAAGGAACTCTCGGAGTCATTACCGAAGCCACGATGCGCGTCCATCCCCAGCCCGAATCACGACTGGTTCAGGGCTACCTGTTTCCGGAGTTCGAGGGCGGCATCGAGGCCATGCATCGGTGCGTGCGCGAGGAATGCATGCCTGCCATGGTGCGCCTCAACGATCCCGGCAAAACCGCGCTTTCGATGGCGTTTCGGCCTCCCGCCTCGCGTTTTTCAAAAATCGCGAGCGATCTTTTCAAGAGCTATCTTCGGGTCAAAGGGGTCGCGCTGCCGCGGGCATGCCTGATGCTGACCGCCGTTGAGGGCAGCCAGGCGGGAGTTGCCCGGCAGTCGCGGCAGGTGCAGGCCATCTATCGGCGATGCGGTGCGATCAGCCTTGGAGCGAGTGCAGGGAAATCTTTTGAGGCGACAAAATATGACTTCCCTTACATTCGCGATTTCTTGCTGGATCGCGATGTCACCACCGACGTCAGCGAGACCTCGACGGTATGGAGCAATATCTTGCCCTTATACCGCGGCACGATCGATACCCTGGGCGTGAGCATCGCCGAAAGCGGAGTGCGCCCCTGGGTCGGCTGTCATATCAGCCACACCTACCAGTGCGGTGCGAGCGTCTATTTCACATTCGGATTCAAACAGCAATTAGGACGAGAGATGGAGCAGTACCTTCAGGTCAAGCGTGCCGTTCAGCAATCGTTCATGGATCACGGAGCCACACTTTCTCACCACCACGCCGTTGGCACCGAGCACTTGCCCTGGCTGGAGGCGGACATTTCTCCCCTCGGTGTACGGGCTGTCGCCGCAATCAAACGTGAACTCGATCCCAGCAACATCATGAATCCCGGCAGGCTGCAGCCATCCGCCAATCCCTTCGAGGAGTGGAACTCCTTAAGTGATCGTGCCGGCCGCGGTTTTCGAGTTTCCCATGTATCCGCTAAAGGTCGCGCATCTTAAATCGCGGCGGCTCGATAGGCGCTCAACTTTCCGGCTGCTGAAGCGGCCAGCATGGGATCATGCCAAGTGGCTATTGCAGGGCAGAATCCTCGCGCCTGATACTAAGGTCATGTGTAACTGGAGTTCCGGCCCCTCTTCACGAGCGCTTCTGATTTTCGGTCTCGTCCTTATCTTCATCTCTATCCCTCTGCAGAATGCGTCGACCGAAACGGCGTCGGGCGCAGAGACCGCCGACGGGGGAAGTCCACCAATAAGTCCAGGAGCAAATCCGCAAGCCGGCGGCAATGCGACTGCAACTGACGCGTCGAGCGCGGATGCCCATCCCGTAGTGGTTGAGCTGTTTACCTCCGAGGGCTGTTCCAGCTGCCCTCCGGCGGACGCGTTCCTGGAGAAGTTGGACGCCGGCCAACCCCTCCCCGGCGCGAAGCTGATCGTGCTCAGCGAGCACGTGGACTATTGGGATCATGACGGCTGGAAAGATCCGAACTCGTCGGCTTTGCTCACCGAGCGGCAGGATTCTTATGAACGCGCTTTAGGCGAGAGCACTCCATACACCCCGCAGCTCATCGTCGATGGAACCAGCGAAATGCACCTCGGCGATGCACAGCAGGTCGAGACCACTCTGCGCAAGGCCGCGACCACTCCAAAGGTGGCCGTGCGCATCACGGACGTAAAGATTGACGGCGGCGCAGATGCGGGCATCGTTCGGGCGCATGTGGATACGGATGTCAATTCTGGTCCGCGCAACGCCGATGTTTACGCGGTCGTAGCGCTCAATCGCGTGGAATCGCAAGTCCTGCGTGGAGAAAATGGCGGCCGGCATTTGACCCATGTCGCGGTCGTGCAGCAGCTCACGAAGATCGGGAAACTGGCGAAGGGCAAAGCGTTCAGCCAGGACATCCAATTAAAACTCAAGCCCGGCACCGATCCGGCCAACATCCGGCTGGTCGTCTTCGTGCAGGAACCGGGGCCCGGACGGGTGCTCGGAGCGGGCATGCGAAAACCGGCTGCCTGATCAATGGTTTAGCTGGTGCCTTCCTAAAAGATTCTTCGGAAAACGCTCTTAGTCTACCGTCCTCACGTCGTCCGGCAGAGTAAGGACGAACTCGCATTTCTTGGGGACTGAACATGAGAGCGTGCCGCGGCGGAGGATTTTCACCGGCGTGGCGTCTGGGAACGTCAGGTGGTAGTCGGCGGTGCGGAGCGCTTCGGTGAAGGTCTTCAGCTTTTCGTCGCCGCTGACGAATTTTACGGCGTCGACTTTGGCGACGCTGCCGCCGCCACCGCTCAACAGGATGAAGAAATCGGCGTTGCCGGTCTGAGTGGCTTTCCCCAGATCGATGGTGTGGAGATGGTCAAGTTCCGCCTTGTAGCGGGCGACGGCGGCGTCGGCTTTGCTGTCTCCTCCGGCGAGTGAGGCTAAACGGGCGCGGGTTTCGGGGATGGGGCGCACGCCGTTCATGGAAAGCGCGTAGAGGCGCAGAGCTTGGGCTTTTTCTCCACGCTTCTCATAGATCTGGCCGAGATGGTCGCCGACTTCGCCATGATGGCCCAGCACCCAGGCGGCGGAAACATATTTTTCGGCTTTGTCGAGATCGCCTTCGGCGAAGTGAACCCAGCCGAGCGTGTCCCAGTAGGCGACTAACGAAGAGACCAGCGGCAACTCCTGCTGGCTCAGGCTGTCGAGCGAGATGTTGCGCAGCGCGGCGGCCGTGGCCGAGACCGCCGACTCGGCATATTGCTGGGCTTTGTCGAGGTGCGAGCCTTTGAGCGAGAGCTGGTAGGCGATGTTGTTCCAGACCAGCGGAGTGGCGGCGAGTTCAACGGCGTGGTCGAAGGTGGCGAGGGCTTTGTCGTCCTGGCCGAGATTTAGGTAAGCGTCGCCCAAGGTGACCTGCAATTCGGCGTTGTCAGGACTCAGAGATGCGGCCTTCTCGAGTTCGGGTACGGCTAAATCGTACTTGTGCCATTCGGAGTACATGGTTCCGAGATTGGCATGGGCGAACTTGTCGAGCGGATTGTTTTCCAGCTGCTTGTTGAAGGCTTTCACCGCGTCGTCATATTTGCGCTCATCCCAGTAGACGCGGCCAAGATTGTTGTAGGCGTACTCGTCGTAGGGATTGACTTCGATTTGCTTCTGGAAGCAGGAGACGGCCTGATCATCCTGGTGGAGATTGAGGTAGACGAGGCCGAGATTGTTCCAGGCGAATTTGTTTTTGGGATCGACTTCGGTGGCGCGCTTCAGGAGCGCGAGCGCGACGGGCAGGTTGCCGCTATCCATGGCGGCGCGGGCGCTTTCGACGAGGTCGTCGGCCTTCATGTCGGGGGGAGGGATGGGAGCTCCGGCGGTGGCGGTTTCGACCGAGAGCTGTTGGGCGAGATCGGCGCCCACGGCGCGGCGGAAAGATTCGTAATCAGGGGCGCGGGCCGCGGGAAGTTCATCCTGACGCAGCGTGAGCTTGCGGCCGGCGGTGAAAGTGTCGCCGTCGAGTTTGTAAGTGGCTTCGTACTCCGCGTAGTCGCGCTTCAGCGAGAAGGCCAACGGCGCGTGGGCGGTGTATTTGGAGGGCAGTTCGAGTTTGATGTTGTAGGAGTAGACCGCTTTGGGTCCGAGTTTCAGCGGCTCGGCGCTGGCGTCCGAGTCGTCATCGTCGCCGTCACCGACATCGGGCAGATTGAACTGCACGAGCGGCAGAACGATGTCGGTTTTCTTTTTCGACCAGTCGAGGAAATTCACTTTCGACACGTCGTACGAGAGCGTGAAAGCCTCGCGAGTGGCCGCCGGGTCGCTGACTTTGAGGTTGGTGACGTCTCCACCAAGGCTGGAATTTATGTTTTCGGCCACGCGCTGCCAGTTGGCCTCAGGCACACGGCGGAAGACGGAACGCAGCAGCAACTCTTCGTCACCGCGAAACTCATAATGGACGTGGGCTTCGAGCTTGCCGATGTCGTTGATCTTGCCGGTGATCTCGGAGACCTCGCTGTCGGGCATGGGAGTGTCGGCGGGCGTGGTTTCGAGATGAGGCGCCACTGAAGATGGCGGATCGACGGGAGGAATGACCAGCGCCTGTTTGTTGCGCAGGCTGTAGGCCAGCAGGCGGAAGGGCGCGACTTCGCTGGTGGTGTCCATCCAGACTTCACTTTTGATTTCTTTGCCCTGGGGCGGAAGCATGGTGATGACGTGGTCGAATTGCGAGGGCGAGGGAATATCGGGATCGAGTTTGCGGGCCGAGTTAATCAGGACGGAATCGGCGTGCAACCCCTCGGCTTCGAGCAGCGAGGCCAGCAGCGTGTGTTTGTCTTTGCAGTCGCCATACTGGTCGTGAAGCACGTCGGCGGCGGCGTGTGGCTGGTAACGGGCGAGTCCGAGCGAGAGGCTGACGTAGCGGAAATTCTTCGCGACGAAATCGTAGAGGGCCTCGGTTTTGTCCAGATCGGTGGTGAGGCCTTTGGTTAATTCTTCGGCTTTGGCGCGAACTTCGGGCGTGGGCGCGCGGCGATCTTTTTCGAGGCTGGCGTACCAGCGGCCGATCTGCTCCCAGGTCTCGAAGGTGGTGAGCTGGATGTCGGGGCGGTCTTCGTCAGGGCGCGGTTTCTTTTTCTTTTTGTCTTTATTTTTTGCCTCGTCGTCTTCGCGCTCGAGGTGTGAACTGGACCAGTGGTAAATGCGTCGGCCGTTTTCTTCCGTAATCTTGGGATCCATCCCCGGCTTGCATTTCAGCTTGATTTGGCGATCGGCGGGAATATCGACGTCGAGAGTTTCGTCGAGATCGATATTGGTTTTGTCGAAATCATATTCGGTCCAGAACTGGCCGGCAGCGAGCGGAGTGTGGATGACCGTAACCAGGTCGTATTCCAGAACTTCACCGGGACGCAGGCCGGGCACGGTAATGTGCTTTTGGCGATAGTCGGTGTAGACGGGAGCTTCGCGTTCGACGGTAGAGCTGAGGTCCTGCACGTCGTCGGGGCCGGCCTTGACGATAGAGCCGTCTTCTTTGACGACGCGCACGTACGGAATTTCGACCCGCTCGTTGGCGGAGTTGTAACCTTCGAGCAATTGTCCCCACTGCTGGACTCCGGCTTCGCTTTGGATGCGGATGCGGGCGACGGTCTCTTTGCGTCCGGTGCCATCGGCCTCGAAACGATAGCGCGAGTGCATCTGCTCGATGACGAAAGATTCCTGCGAATAGTCGTGGGCCGGCTGCGGCTTGGCAGATTTTTCGGCTGCGGCCGCCTTCTCGGCGGTGGTTGAGTTGGTCTGCGGTGCGGGGGCGGGCGCGGGTTGCTCGGGAGAAGTCTGTTGCGGAGAAGTCTGTTGGACTTGCTGCGACGCGGCTACTACAGCCAGTGCGAGAAACACATAAAAGGTCAGAAGGCGATTACGCATATGGTTGATTGATAACGTTAGGAAGCTATTATCCCATGCGAGGGATGGCTGCGGGACAGGTGAGCAAGGATGCAGCTTGTCAAAGTCTCATTCGATCGGGGCTCGACCGTATAGCGAATGTCGACTGGCCCAGGATCCGTGGGAGTCTCACATAGTTTTCATATTATGAAAAGTATGTTCATAGTGAGAATGTGAGCGGAATCACATTTTTACGTTTCGCCCGCGTAATTCCGGGGTAAAATCCCAGCCAGATAGTCCTGCTTCGCCAGGATGCGAGGCGGGCGTGACGCATAATGTACTTGCGCCACGATCTTTCCGTCGGGAGGTTTTCAGGCATGGAAGATCGGGCCCCTGTCGTTCCGTCGGTTGAACAGTCTTCAGCTTCTAACCCCTCCATCAAACATCACGAAGGCCGTGGCGCCTGGGTTCTGACCGCTTATGGCATTTGCGGTCTGGCGCTGTTTGGGGTTCTGGCTTACTTTTTCTCGGACTTCATCGCTCATTAGTCCGGGCTGATTGGTCCGGATCGCGGTGCCGAACGGGCGTGCCCGCCCGCGGAAGCGTTTGTAGTGTATCTCCGATTCCAGCACGGCATTGCCACAGGCGAAAATCTCTCTCTGAATTTCCCAAGCCTGTCCTGACGGTCTCAGAAGGCCAGGTGTGAACGTGCTACAATGAGCGGCCTTAGGACCTGCGGTACTTCGGCGTCCGGCACTGACCCCACGCAAAGACTTCAACACACGGAATTGAGAAATCCTTGGCCAAGACTCCCACGTCCAGCCCTACGCCGATAACTTATGCCGACGCCGGTGTAGACATCAGCCGCGCCAACCGCACCAAGCAGCGGATCAAATATCTCGCGCATAAAACATTTACCCGTGGAGTACTGAGCGAGATCGGCGGATTTGGCGGCCTGTTCGCCATCGACAAGACCAAGTACACCGATCCTGTGCTGGTCTCAAGCGTAGACGGCGTGGGCACCAAGCTGAAAATCGCGTTTGAGCTGGACTTGCACTCGACCGTGGGCGCCGACCTGGTGAATCACTGTGTGAATGACATTGCGGTCCAGGGTGCGGCGCCGCTGTTTTTTATGGATTATCTGGCCACAGGCACGCTTGAACCTTCGGTAGCGGAGAAAGTTGTCGAGGGAATTGCCGACGCCTGCAAGCACAACGGCTGCGCTCTGATCGGCGGGGAAACGGCGGAGATGCCGGGTTTTTATTCCGACGGAGAATATGATCTGGCGGGATTCATTGTGGGCGTGGTGGAGCGCGAAAAGATCATCACCGGCAAGGACGTGCAGATCGGCGACATCATTCTGGGGCTGCCCTCGAACGGGCTGCACACGAATGGATATTCGCTGGCGCGCAAGCTGCTCTTTGAAGTGGCGCGCTACTCGCCGGAGACGTATGTAAATGAGATCAAGAATAAAGTCGGCAACGAACTGATGCGTACGCACAAGAGCTATTGGCCGGTGGTAAAGAAATTGATCGACGGCCAGTGCGTGGCGGCCTTGGCGCACGTTACCGGCGGAGGAATTACCGAGAATCTTCCGCGCGTGCTGCCGCGCGGCACGGCGGCAGCGATTGAACTGGGAACGTGGCCGGTGCTGCCCATCTTCGAGCACCTGCAGGCACTGGGTAAAGTAGAACAAGATGAAATGCTGCGGACCTTCAATATGGGATTGGGAATGCTGCTGGTGGTCCCGTCGGCGAAATTCAAGAAGGCGCAGAGCGTGCTGGAACGCGTGGGCGAGAAAGCTTATACCATCGGGCGGATTGTGAAGGGCGAGCGCAAGGTGACGTACAGCTAGTTGAACGTTGATTCCTGATTGTTAATTGAAGATCGTCTTCCAAATCAAAAATCAAAAATGCATTCTCTGGGCATTCTTCTATCCGGGCGCGGGTCGAATTTCGTCGCCATTGCCGACAGCATTGATGCAGGGCGCATTCCAGATGCGCGGATCACCGTCGTCATTTCGAACCGGGCTGACGCGCCAGGGATTGCGACTGCCCGCGCTCGCGGGCTGAAGGCGCTGGTGATTCCCTCCAAAGGGCGGCCGCGCGAAGAGCATGACCACGAAGTTGTGGCCGCGCTGAAACAGCATGGCGTCGATCTGGTTTGCCTGGCCGGATACATGCGGCTTTTGTCTCCATGGTTCGTGCAGCAGTTTCCGCGGCGGATTCTGAATATCCATCCCTCTCTGCTGCCGGCGTTTCCTGGTCTGGAAGCGCAGGAGCAGGCCTTCGCTTATGGGGTGAAGGTTTCCGGCTGCACCGTGCATTTTGTGGATGAGGAACTCGATCATGGCGCGATCATTGTGCAAAAGGCCGTGCCCGTGCTGGATGGCGATGATGAGCACACTCTGGCTGCGCGCATTTTAGAACAGGAACACGTTGCCTACACGGAAGCGATCAACATTGTTCTGGCGGGAAACTTTGAAGTCGCTGGGCGACGGTTGGTGCCCCGCTCCTGATTACCAGCTACTGCCACGCGCGGTTAGTTTTCTCGTCTGATTTCTTTGGCCATCTTCACGATGGCCAGGACTTCCCCATTCCCGAGCGAAACTTCCTGCTTTTCGATCTCGGCATATCCTTTGGCGCGGTAGAACGCGACTCCGCTTAATGTGGCGCCCATCTCAAGGCGAGTGAAACCGGCGGCGCGGGCGGCATTTTCGCAGGCTTCGAGGATCAGCGTGCCGATCCCGCGGCGTGCCCAATCGGGGTGCACAAAGAAGGCGCGAATCTTGGCGGCGTCGCGGGAGGGATCAAGCAGGGAGTCTTCACGGCCGGCGTATTGATCGCCTCCGTAGAGCGTGCGGCGCCGGCTCCATCCGCCGCAGGCGACGATTTGCGGCTTTACAGATTTGCTTTCGAAGACCTCGGCGGCGAAATAGGTTCCATCGGCGATAAGCTGGCTGTCAACGCCATAGACACTCTGAAGTGCGCCTTCAAGCTGCGCAGGGGAATAATCGTGCGCCTGGAGTCCGCGCACCGAGGCTTCGATCACCTCGCGCAGCCGGGGAACATCGGCGGCGACGGCTTTGCGTAAGTGCACATTCATGGCAGCTCAACATCGCAATCCATATGGATTGTCATCCTGAGCGAAGCGAAGGATCCATGTACTCCGGCCAGTTACATGGGTCCTTCACGGCAAACACCGCCGCTCACGACGACGAAGTGTCGAGGAACATTCTAACGTCGGGATTCTGCCTTTGGCGCCGTCTTCCTTATAATGTGATTTCGCATGGCAAACTTTGCACCAGTCGACGAACAGCTCACTTATCTCAAAAAGGGCGCGGCGGAAATTATTCGCGAGAGCGATCTGCGCGCGAAACTGGAAAAATCGCGCGCCACGGGCAAGCCGCTGCGCGTGAAGCTCGGCATGGACCCGACCGCTCCCGATCTGCATTTGGGGCACACGGTAGTGCTGCGCAAGCTCAAGCATTTTCAGGATCTGGGGCACACGGCGATTTTTCTGATCGGCGATTTCACGGGAATGATTGGCGATCCGACGGGACGATCGGTGACCCGGCCTCCGCTCACTCGGGAGCAAATCGAGTCCAACGCCGAGACCTACAAGGCGCAGGTTTTCAAAATTCTCGATCCGCAGAAAACGGTTGTCGACTTCAATCGCCGCTGGTTCGGTGCCATGAGCACCGACGACTTTGTTCGGCTCGCGGCCAAGTACACCGTCTCGCAACTGCTCGAGCGGGAGGACTTTCACAAACGATTCCAGGAAGAGAAACCGATTTCGGTGCATGAGCTGCTGTATCCGCTGGTGCAGGGCTACGATTCGGTCGCGCTCGAAGCCGACGTCGAGTTGGGCGGAACCGACCAGAAATTTAATTTGCTTGTGGGGCGCGAGTTGCAGCGGTCGTACGGGCAGGAGTCGCAGGTGGTGCTGACCACGCCGATTCTGGAGGGCCTCGACGGTGTGCAGAAAATGTCGAAGTCGCTGGGCAATGCCATCGGCATTCACGAGGCGCCGCTGGAGATGTACGGGAAGATCATGAGCATCTCCGACGAAATGATGTGGAGGCACTACGAGCTGCTGACGGATGTGCAGGTCGCCGAGATTGAGAAGATGAAGCGCGAGACGCATCCGATGCAGGCAAAGAAGGAGCTGGCGCGGAGGATCGTGGCGGACTTTCATTCGGCGGAGGCGGCAGCGAAGGCAGGCGAGGATTGGGCGAAGTTGCGCCATCGGGAGCTCGTAGCAGAGGATTTGCCGAATGACATCGACGAAGTTCGAGTCGCCTACGCCAACATTCGAACTCCAGATGCGCCAGACCCTGGCTCCGAGGCCTATCTCGTGATACGGCTTGACCGCCTACTCGTTATCTGTGGACTTGCAGATTCAACGACTGATGCCGGCAGAAAACTTAAGGCTTCTTCCGTGGAACTGCTCCAACCGAACACGCTGCGAGGAGCGGTCTATACGGCGCCGCGCCTCCCTATTACTTTTTACGGCATGCCTACCAAGCTGGTCATTCGAGTGGGCAAGAAAATCAAATCCGCAATTATTGAAGGCTAAAGGGAAAAGGCGCGGGATGTTCTTGACTTATGTAGGGACAGCCGCCCTCGGCTGTCCGGGCGAGCGCAGCTCGCCGGTTGCTGGCAGATCCACATTCCCGACTTGGAACCCGATTGCTGGAATCGGCGGAAAAATCATCAGAGTTATACGGCATCGGCACTACAATCGATCTCCCGCGGAGCTTTCGCTCCGCCAGACAGCCGAGGGCGGCTGCCCCTACATGAGCATCAAGTGCCGCAGGCTTTTTATCGCCGGAAGCTTCCGCATCTGCAATGGGATGACAAGCCGCATTTTGTGACGTTCTGCACGCACGAACGGTGGACCTTGCCTGAGCGCATTCGCAGAGTCGTTTTGGAATCCTGCCTGCATGACAACGGCACGAAGTTCGATTTGAAGGTGGTGGTCGTCATGCCAGATCACGTGCATTTGATATTTACGCCTTCAATCGATCCACGAGAAATGGAGATTTGTTCGCTCGCCACAATCATGGACGCGATCAAAGGAGCTTCGGCACATCGCATGAACAAGATTCTCGGGCGAAGCGGGAAGGTCTGGCAGACGGAATCGTTCGATCACGTGCTGCGGGCTTCGGAGAATCTAGACGCTAAGATTCAATACGTGCTGGAAAATCCGGTGCGGGCCGGGTTGGTGGGCGAATGGCGACTGTATCCGTGGCTGTGGAAGAAGGCGGAGATAAATCCTTACGCGCTGCTTGCTCGGGGCTGAGGGCAGAGAGGCTGGGGAGCTTTCGCTCCGCCGGACAGCCGAGGGCGGCTGTCCCTACATAACTCAAAAGCAAAACCTTAAGCCAAATTCTGCTACGCTCATCCCCGCGTATGCGCGCCGCCGTCATTCTCGGGTTGGGATGCTCTCCTAAGAACCTGAAACCTTTTCAGACTGACAGAAATATCGAATGGCGCATGGGGATGCCATCTGCTGGCGACGCGGCGGATGTGATTCTTTTGTTCGGGGGCGATGGGACGGTTCATCGGCATCTGGGAGCACTGGTTCGCCTCGCGTTGCCGGTGATGGTTGTGCCTGTGGGCAGCGGGAATGATTTCGCGCGGGCGCTGGGCCTGCGGCGGGTGCGGGATTCGCTGGCGGCCTGGCAGAAATTTTGCGCGGGTGCGGGGAATGTGCAGGCGATTGATTTGGGAGTCGTCACGCCGCTCGAAAGCGCGGACGGGTCCGCTTCCACTGCCCCTCAGGGCAGATCCATACACGAGCTTGCTGGCGACTCGCGGCCCGATTCACGGTACTTTTCGTGCGTGGCCGGCATAGGACTTGACTCCGAAGTGGCCCGGCGCGCGGGCCGGCTGCCGCGGTGGTTGCGCGGCCACGGCGGGTATGCGCTTACGTTGGCTCCCACCATTTTCAGGTTTGCGCCGTTCCGGATGAAAATTTCTGCCCCACTTGAAGGCATCGGGGTCGAAGGCGATGAAAGGCTGGCCGGCGGGATTGAAGGATCCGCGAAAAACGAAAGTTGGACGGCGCGCAGCGATCGGCCGACCATTCTGGCCGCCTTCGCCAACGGTCCTGTGTATGGCGGAGGGATGAAAATTGCGCCTCGGGCAAAGATGGATGATGGGCTGCTCGACGTCTGCGTGGTGGCCGGCGTCGGTCCGTTCAAGCTGTTCTGCTTGTTTCCGACGGTTTACTACGGGCGTCACCTCGGCATTCGCGAAGTCAGTTATTTTTCAGTGTCGCGAGCGCGGGTGCAGACGGAGACTCCCCTGGACGTCTACGCGGATGGAGAATACGTGTGCCAGACGCCGGTGGAAGTGGGAATTCAACAGGGCGCGCTGCGGGCGATTGTTCATTCGTCACAGACAAGTTTCTAGTTTCTGGCCGCCGGCTTCAGGGCCTTATGCAAGCTATGCGGGAGCCTTCGCTCCAGACGACTGGAAACAAGAAACCGGAAACTTCGCTCTGGTGCTAAACTTTCCTCATGTCTGAAGGACGTTCACGCACATTGCTTTGGGTTGTAATCGGCGGGGGAGCTTTTTTCCTCTTTGTGCTGGCCGTGTTTACGCTGGTCTACCTCACACTGCACGCGGCGGGAGGCCAGAGCGCAGAGTTTGACGGCTTTGGCGGCGACCGCATAGGAGTGGTCGATCTCGACGGCGTGATTCTTTCTCCACAGCCGGTGGTGGGCGAGCTGAAAAAATTCGCGGACGACTCCTCGATCAAGGCCATTATTCTGCACGTGAATTCGCCGGGCGGCGGCGTGGCTGCGTCGGAAGAAATTTATCGCGAGGTGAAGCGCATTCGCACCGAGAAGAAAAAGAAAATCGTAGTTTCCATCGAGACCGTGGGCGCGAGTGGCGCGTTTTACGTCTCTTCAGCCGCGGACAAGATTTACGCCGACGAGGGCAGCGTGGTTGGATCGATTGGCGTGATTGCGGAGTGGATGAACTACGGCGACCTGCTGAAGTGGGCCAAGCTAAAAAACGTCGTGATCAAGACCGGCGAATTTAAGGACACGGGCAATCCGGCGCGCGATCTGACTCCGGCAGAGCAGGCCTACATGCAGGCGCTCATCGACAACATGTTCGGGCAATTTATCAAGGCGGTCGCGGATGGACGCGGGCTGAAGTACGACGACGTGAAAGCGATTGCAAACGGCAAAGTGTGGACTGGCGAACAGGCTCTGTCCATGAAGCTGATTGACAGCGTGGGCGATTTCGAAACCGTGGTCGCGGACACGGCCAAGTCGGTCGGAATTAAGGGCGAACCGACCCTGGTTCGTCCCGACCGGGACCGCAAGACGCTGATGGACCTCCTGCTCGGCGATGTCTCGCAGTACATCCCCAGCCGCGAGAAGATGATGGAGCAGCAGGTGGGCTTCTACTACCTGTGGAAGTAGAGGCGTCGTCCCAAGGGGGCAACCCTTGGTGGCGTATCCATACCTGCAACTTGCATTCAACCCCTGATATTTGAGAAGGTTATGGAGGTTCTCAGGAAGACGAGGGGTTATGACCAAAGCCGATCTGATTGATGAAGTCTCGCGTTTGGCGGAACTTACGCGCAAAGACAGCGAAGTGATTGTGGAGACCATCTTTGACAGCGTAGTGCGCTCGCTGCGCGCCGGCGACAAGATCGAGATTCGCGGCTTTGGCAGCTTCCGCACGCGGCAGCGCAGGCCGCGCGTGGGGCGAAATCCGAAGACGGGCGAGCGTGTAGAAGTACCGGCCAAGAAGATTCCGTTTTTCAAGCCCAGCAAGGAATTGAAAGACCTGGTAAATGAGAGCACTCCGGCCGCGCCGCCAACTCCAGCAGCGCCAGCAACTTCTGCACCTCCGACGCCGTAGGGGAGCGCGCAGGAGCTTTTGCAAGTTCACGATCAGTTCACTATCCAAGATCGACCTTAAGCGGCAGCATCACCAAAAAGTAGCCGCGCCACGCGCGGCCAACGGGCGTGGACGCCTGTCCCCTCACGGCCCTTGCTCGCCGCAATAGCGATTTATGCGATAGCCTAGTCTGCTATGTCCGTATCCCTTTCTCTCTCCGGAAAAGTGGCTTTGATTTCGGGCGGCTCGCGCGGCATTGGCGCGGCCGCAGTTCGACTGTTTACGGCCGCAGGCGCGAAGGTCGCGTTTAGTTATCGAAGCGCCCGGGCGCAGGCAGAAGCGCTGGCCAAAGAGTGCGGCCCGGATGCCTGTCACCCGATCGTTTGCAATCTGGATCACATCGAGGCGGGACACGAACTTGTCGCCGAAACCGTCCGACATTTTGGGCGTCTCGACATTCTCGTGGCCAATCATGGGATCTGGCCGGCGGAAGACGTGGCCGTCGAGCGCATGACCGATGAGCAGTGGCGGTCGACCATGTCGGTAAATCTCGATGGCGTGTTTGGCCTGGTGAAACATGGCGTGGCGCAGATGAAATTGCAGCAGGCCGCGCGGCGCGCGGCAGACGTGCGGGAGCGCCCGTCCCCACATAACATCTCTTCAGATAATTCCTCGGGGCACATCGTTCTGATCAGCTCGACCAGCGGGCAGCGCGGAGAAGCCTTTCACTGTGACTACTCCGCCACCAAGGGAGCGATCATCAGCCTGACCAAGAGTCTGGCCTCTGAGCTCGCCTCGGCTGGCATTTATGTGAATTGCGTCGCGCCAGGGTGGGTGAATACCGATATGAGTGCGGGAACTCTGGCCGATCCCAGGACCGGCGAGATTATCCGCCGTACGATTCCGCTGGGGCGCGCCGGCACGGCCGAGGAGATTGCCGCTCCCGTGCTGTTCTTGTGCACACCCTATGCGGGGTTCATCACCGGCGAGATCTTCAATGTCAATGGCGGTGCGGTGCTGGTGGGATAAATGCTGTGGATGAATGCTGTCCGGATAGCAGGCCTTACGCGGTTCTCTAAGGGCGCGCTTCCACGCTGGCGCACGAGTTGGTGACCCACGCGACGGTCGCGCGACATAACATTGGCGCTATGCTGCGACAAAAATGCCTTTTCGGCGGGCTGTCATTTCTGCCGCTTTCCGCATCCAAGGCGGTAGAGGAGCTTGCACCGCTTTACACAGAAAATCCGCGAAAAAGCTACAATTCTGATTGCGCAAAATCATCCCCTTAAGAGGAATGAAATCGTTTCTCTCCATTGTGGTTTTGGTGTGCTCGGCGTGGTCCCAATCCGGGGCCCGGCTGCAGAACTCCGCTTCGCCGGCTTCGGCATCCGCTTCGACAGGTCCCGGATCTTCCCTGTCGAATGCGGTTTTGAATGTGGAAGACGCGAGCAGCCGCAAAGCGAAAGCCCTGATCGAGCAGGCGATTCAGGCCATGGGCGGGCAGGCCTATCTCAATATTCACGACCGCGAGCAGCAGGGACGCGGCTACAGCCTGCACCACGGGCGGCCCAGCGGGCCCGGAACCGTGTTCTGGATGTTTTCCGAGTTCCCCGACAAGGAACGTGTGGAGCTCACCAAAGAGCGCGACGTAACCGAGTTGTACGTGGGAAGCAGGGGATACGAGATCACCTACAAAGGCGTCCATCCCATCGAGGAAAAAGATATGGTGGACTACCTGCGCCGGCGCCGCTTTTCGCTGGACACCATCCTGCGAACCTGGGTCAACGACCCGACCGTGGCGATTCTGTATCAAGGCTATGCCTTGGCCGCCCAGCATTCGGCGGATCAGGTGATTCTGATCAATTCGAAGGATGAAAGCGTCTCGCTCTATTTCGATCTCTACACTCACCTGCCGATCAAGAAATCGTTCGAGTGGCGCGACCCGGTGGACCGGCAGAAAAATCTGGAAGAAGAAGTGTACGAGAATTACAAGCCGATTCCGGGCGGTGTAATGGTTCCCTATAATGTGACGCGTTACTTCAATGGCGACATGTCGAGCCAGCGCTTCTTCAATTCGGTCACCGTCAATCAGGGACTCGATGAGACGATGTTCGATCCCAACTCCGGCTACAACCCCAACAAGCCGGTGAAGAAACACTGAGCTCTTGCCCGATCACTGCCAGCTTCTGTAACGATTTGTAACTGAACCATACTTGTAACCATTTGTAAACAAGGTAGATGAGCGTTTCCGGCCAGCCACGAAGTGTGGCCTTTTTACCACAGCCAGTTTTCTGCACACCGGCGGTAATCTATGCGTAACTAAGCAGAACATAACCTCAAAGTTTTGGTTCATGAGCAAACAATCCGCTCTGCGGTTGGGTGCAGTGGCGTTGGCTTGCACAGCGGGGCTCCCGTCTCGATGCGCATGGCCCCGGCGCCTTCGGGCACGGGCATCGTTTTTCGCCGCACTGACTTGGATGGCTTTGAAATCGAGGCCGTCAGCCCCAACGTGGCTCGCGTCAGTTACGCCACCAGCCTGATGAAGAAAGGCGTGCTCATTTCTACCACCGAGCACGTGCTTTCGGCGTTCATCGGCATGGGCATCGACAACGCAGTGGTTGAGCTCGACAATCTTGAGTTGCCCATCCTGGATGGCAGCGCGCGGCCTTTTGTGGAGATGATTCGGAAGGCGGGCATCCAGAGGCAGCGGCGGCCGCGAAAGTATTTGAAGATTTGCCGCGAGCTGGAAGTCCGCGAGGGCAACAAGTTCATCGCCGTCTATCCCGCCGATTCTTATTCGGTTTCCTACTCGATCAATTTTCCTCATCCCCTCATCGGAAAAGAGACCTTCCAGGTAGAACTCAGCAATGGCAGCTATCTGCGCCATATCGCGGCCGCGCGGACGTTTGGCTCACGTCAGGACGAGCAGGCCATGCGCAATATGGGGCTGATTCGCGGGGCTTCGCGCGAGAACTGCATCGTGCTCACCCGCGACGGAGTGGAAAACGGGCCGCTGCGCTTCAAAGACGAATTCGTGCGCCACAAGGTGCTGGACCTGGTGGGGGATCTGGCGTTGTTCGGGAAGCAGATTCTGGGCAGGATTGTCGCCGATCGCGCCGGCCACGCCATGCACACCGCCCTCGTGTCGCGGGTGCTGCGCGATAAGACCTTGTGGGAAGAAGTTACGGTCTCAGAGGACGAAACCATCCAACGCCACGAATCCTCCGCGCAGGCCGCTGCCGGAGTCTAGCCGAGCCGTTCCTCCATGGCGCCAAAATCCCCTACATTCAGGTTTACTTTGAGCTGAGCGCGTGGGTTTCGGGCGCGGATCCGAATCTCGTCAGTCCGCGGAGTCCTGCGGCAGTTCGTGGGCAGTTCCGGCGTCGCCGGGCTGCTCGCGGAGCAACCTCTCCAGCTCCGCTCGGGTCTGGTCGATCACGGCCGCGGCAAACTTCTTGGCGGACTCCTGCCGCTCCTTCGACAATTCCTTTACCCGCATATCGAGCAGAGGGATGTCTTCTTCGAACCAGCGCAGGGTCTTTTGCACCTTGGCGATACGGAATGCATGGGTTGACGTAGTTAAGATTGACATAGTTGAGATTGACATAGTTGTGGCTGACATAGTCGGGGTCGACATCAGGTTTAATTTCCGGTGATCTTCTGAGAGTGCCATACTTCGGGCTGGATGCAAGTCTCTGGCGAGGTACCGGGATCTGGATCTCCATGGACCTGGAACGCCACGTGCGAGTCCCTCACTCTGCTGAAAAGCCGCCGTCCGGATTACACCCCCGAAGTAACACAGTTGAGACCCGCGTCTGCTGACTGGCGCCTGCGGGATTCGCAAGCAGCGTGAGTATGTGCGGCCAGTTCGCAACCTTCCTCGCTGTGCTACCATCTACTGTTTTCTTGCCGCATCTGCCGTGCGGAAAGGAGACCACGGTTGGAACTCAACTACCGAGTCAGAGGTAAGCCATGGTAGCCATGAAAGATACTCTGGGGGTTCTATTGGCAGGGGGCGCCGGAGAGCGCCTTTACCCTCTCACTCGCGACCGGGCCAAGCCGGCAGTCACCTTCGGCGGCATTTACCGCATCATCGATATCACGCTTTCCAACTGCCTGAATTCCGATCTGCGCCGCGTTTACATCCTCACGCAATACAAGGCGCTGTCTCTGAATCGCCACATCCGCGAAGGCTGGAACATTCTCGGGCGCGAAGTCGGCGAGTTCATTGAAGTGCTCCCGCCGATGAAACGCGTGAGTGACCAGTGGTATCAGGGGACGGCGGACGCGGTGTATCAGAATATTTATTCGATCGGCTCCGAGCAGCCCAAGCACGTGCTGATTCTTTCCGGTGATCACATCTACAAGATGGATTACGGCAAGATGATGGCCCAGCACCTCGATTCGGCGGCTGACATCACGCTGGCGACAATTCAGATCGATCCGGGGGAAACCTACCGCTTCGGCGTGGTTGACGTTGACAAAGACGGCCGCATCAACGGCTTCGAGGAGAAGCCGAAAGCCACTGCGCTGCGCTCGCCGCTGAATCCGGAAAAAGTCGCGGGGTCGATGGGCATTTATCTTTTCAACGCCGACGTGTTGATTCCGGTGCTTCTCAAAGACGCCGAGAGCGCGCAGTCGAGCCACGACTTCGGAAAAGATATTCTGCCGAAAATGGTCGACGATTACCGTGTCTTCGCCTATGACTTCGTCGACGAAAACAAGAAAGAGGCTCTCTATTGGCGCGACGTGGGCACGCTCGAGGCCTACTACGAAGCCAACATGGATATCGTTTCGGTATCTCCGATTTTCAATCTCTACGACGAGCATTGGCCGATCCGCACCCACCAGCGGCAGTATCCACCGGCAAAATTCGTGTTCGCGGAAACCGGACGCACCGGCACGGCGCTGGATTCCATCGTTTCCAACGGATGCATCGTCTCCGGCGGGTCGGTAAAGAATTCCGTGCTTTCGCCGGACGTGCGGGTGAATTCCTACTCGGAAGTGGACGACTGCATTCTCTTCTCACACGTGAGCGTCGGCCGGCGATGCCGCATCCGCAAGGCGATTCTCGACCGCGATGTGCACATTCCCGAAGGCACCACGATCGGCTTCGACGCCGAAGCCGACCGGCAGCGGTATTTCGTCACCGACAGCGGTATCACAGTGGTCACCCGCGACTATTCTCTGTTCGAAAATCCGGTGACGGTGGACTACTTCACCAGCGAATGAATTATTTCGCCTTGGCGGGAGCGCCGGCTTGCAGAGCGTGGACTTGATTTGCATGGGCCTGATTTGCTATGAGCAGCGCGCCCTGTGCCCGCGCGTCTTTTTCCAGCAACGATAGATCGGCGGCAGCCGACGCTGAACCGGACCACGACTCGATCTCGCACAATGCCAGGCGAGCCTGATATTCATAGAGCCGGTAACCGTATTTGCGCGCGGAGTCGCGCGCGGCTTCCGCTTCTTTCCGCGCTTCGGCGGTTTTGCCGGACCTCGCTTTAACGCGCATATCGGCGAAAGCCGCTTCGAATCCGGCAGCCCGGCCCGGGCTCTGCTGCGCCAGCTTCATCGCCTTCGCGGCCGCGGTCTGCGCTTCCTGCAGTTTGCCCTCGCCAAGCAGGTTGCGCGCCAGAATGGCGTTGGCCCACGCTCCATTGCTCGCGGAATTGTATTTCTCGAAGCGTGCCGCCGATTGGGCGGCCAGCGCTTCGCCCTCGGAATATTTCTTGTCGGCAAGATCCAGCGCGGCTAAGGCTACCGCCACTTGAGCGCCGTAGTCTTCGTCGTCTAATTCCTTGGCCAGGTCGGCCGCGTGCTCGTAGCCCTTTCGGCCGTTCACGAAATCGCCTTGATAGAAGTAGGTGTCGCCGATGCCGCCATAGGGAGCCGGTTCGCCGCGCTTGAACGAGATCTGCTCCATCAGGGCAATCGCCTGTTCGTAGTACTTCCTGGCTTCGTCGTGCTCACCCATCTCGACCAGGACGTTGGCGAGATTGTTCATGGTGTCGGAGGCGCCGCGGCGGTTGCCCACCTGGTTGAACGACGCCAGCGCCTGCTGCTGCATCTTCAGCGACCCGCTCAGATCTCCCAGAGCGTCGAGAGCGTTGGCGATGTTGCCGTAGTCGCTGGCCAGAGCGCCCGGGTCGTTGATGGTGCGATCGAAGGCCAGGCCCTGCCGGTAAATATGGTTGGCGTCGGAGAACTGCCCGAGCGAATAGTAGACGTTTCCGATGCGCTCGAGAACCGCGCGAACGCCACTCTGCGCGCCGGTGGCGCGGTATTCGGCAAGGGCGCTTTCGAACTGCTTTTTTGCCCCCGCGTAATCGCCCTTGTCGTAAAGTACATCGCCGACCGTCAATGTGCAGCGCGCCGCGCTCCGCCGGTTTCCGGCGGAGCTATAGAGTTCTTTCGCCTGATTGGCGACTTCCACGGCTTTATCGGATTGCCCCATACGCTCCCAGGCTTGCGATTCGACTTGCAAGGCCTGAGCGACCAGAAGACTGGCGCCAATCGGCCTTCCGCGGCTGGCGGCGAGTTCGGCCGACGATTCGGCGCGCTTGAAATCGCTCAACATAATGGCGACTCTCGCCTCGGTGGCGTCGAGGCGGGCGCCGTCGGCTTCTGAAACCGGCAACTTGCGCAAGTCGGAGAGTGTTCTCTCCGCGTCACTGGCATGGCCGGCGGCAATCTGCGCGCGAATCAGAAGCAGGCCGTAGTCGATGTCGTCGGGAAAGAGTTGCCAGAGGGCGTGGTAACTTTCAACGGCCTGCGGCGTTTCCGCCAGAAGTTCGTGGGCGCGCCCTTCGATCAACAAGCGGTCTTCACGCGAGAAGTTCGCCGCAAGAGCCAGAGCCTGGCGCGCCTGATCTTTGGCCTTGGCTTCGTAGCCCAGAGCCGACCAGGCTTCGGCCAGCGCAGAGTGCGCCGGAGCGTATTCAGGATCGAGCGCGGCGGCTTGCTCCAGCAGATTACGTGCGGATTGTGCGTCGAAGAGGCGCAGCCTCTGCAGCCCCTGCGAGTACAAACGGGCCGCCTCGGGATTCAACGGCAGCGAGGCGCGCACCTGGGCCGATTGCGCGTCGGACAGTGCACCGATTCCGAGCTTCGCACGCAGCTCCGTCCCGGCCTTGCTGACCAGCTCGTCGATCTCCGCTTCGCTGCCCTTTTCGGAGATGGATGCCAGGGTCACGCCTGCAACCGCGTCTTGCAGTCGCAGATCGAGGCGCAGGAGCCCGTGACCCAGCGGAAGATACGAACCAACCACAACGTCGTCGCTGCCCAGATTCTGCCGGATACGGGTGAGAGTCTGCTCCCCGAAGCTGTCGGCGTCCGGCAGAGCCAGACTGGCCTTCATCTGCGCCACGCTTTCACCGGGGATGGTTCGCAACTGATCCCCCTGGCTCAGTTCGGTGGTGAGCATCTCGGAGAGGGCGGTGGAAAGCCATGACTTCTCCGGATTGGCCGAAAGATTCTTGAAGCCGAGCACGGCAACGGATTTGCGGTGGTTCACTACAGGAGCGGAATTCGATTGCCGGCTGCGATGACGAAGAGAGAAGTATCCTGCGATCAGGCTTACCAGTGCCACAGCCAGAACCACGAGCAGGCCACGACCCGAGCTCTGTTTCGGCACGATGGAAACCGCCGCGGAAGTGAGCGCTGCCGGCCGCTCCAAATCGGCAGCCAGTTCGCCGGCCGACTGATAGCGTTGCGCGCGATCCCGCGCCAGAGCTTTCAGAATTACGGCGTCGAGGGCAACAGGCACCGCCGAATTGAGCTTGCTGGGCGGCTCGGGAACCTGATTCAGGATTGCGTTAATCAATAGCGCGGGCACCGGCTGGAGAAAGGGCCGCTTTCCCGTCGCCATCTCATAGAGCACGGCTCCGGCGGCCCAAATATCGCTGCGCGTATCCGCGATTTCACCGCTGAGTTGCTCGGGAGACATATAGGGCAAGGTTCCGCTCGTTTCCTGCGATTGCGTTATCGTCGCGGTCAGCCCCTGCTCGCTGGGATGCGGCATGATCTGGGCCAGGCCGAAATCCAGGATTTTCAATCTGCCATCGGTCGTCAGGCGGAGATTGCCAGGCTTCAAATCGCGATGCACGATTCCCTGCTTGTGCGCAGCTGCGAGTCCTTCGGCCATCTGCGCTCCAAGGCGAATGACTTCCGCGGGAGGAACCGGACCGGCGGCGAGTTTGGCGTCGAGCGTAATTCCGGCGATGTATTCGGTGACCAGAAAATCCACGCCGTCCTGGCTCCCGAATTCGTGTACGGTCGCGATGTTGGGGTGGTTCAGGCGGGCCAGCGACAGTGCTTCTTTGCGGAAGCGTTTGTGCGCGGCTTCGTCCAGAGACCCCGGCGGCAGAACTTTAATGGCGACGTCGCGATCCAGCTGCTCGTCGTGTGCGCGGTAAACCACGCCCATGCCGCCGGCGCCAATCTGCTCTTCGATCTGGTAATGTGACAGCCGTTGTCCGATCATCCCAGTTCCGCAAACGGGGAAGACACAGCCCTGCTTTGACAGCTTGATCGAATAGTGATTCCCCGAGCACAACCGTTGCATTCCGCAGCAACGAGTTTTGACGAATTCTACTCCATCGCCGGCTGGGGAGAGTCTCCCAGATTGCTCCGGCCTTTCGCGCGCGCTTGTTACAATGCCCTGTTTCCGGCTGATGCGGTATTTGGGGAAGAACTTCAAGGCTCACAATCGCGTACCGTCATGTGGGGCTCAGATTAAGTCTCAGAAGGCGTGGGCCCGAAGTCTCAGAGTTTGAGCCGATTTGTTTGAACCGATTTCCGGGGAGTACTAGTGGAAGACGTCCAGGTCGTCGCGATGCTGGTTCGGCGCTGTATCGCCGGCGACGCCGCCGCCTGGGAGGAAATCGTGCAGACTTACAACCGACGCATCTACAACATCTGCTACCGCTTCGCCGGAACCAGCGATGATGCCGAAGACCTCACCCAGGAGGTTTTTATCAAGATGTATCGCACACTTCAGAGTTACGACCACACCAAGGGCGCATTCGTGACCTGGGTTACGACCATCACTCGTAACCTGCTGGTCGATCATTTTCGCAAGACCAAGCAGGACCGCATGACCGATTCCATGGACACGGCCGCTTCGGACCACGAAGACGCGCAGCCGCTCAGTGAGCAAATTCAGGACCAATCCGCTCCCCCGGATGCCCGCGTGCGTAGCCGGGAGGTTGGAGAGACGGTTCACGCGGCCCTGGCCAGGCTTTCTCCAGAATTGCGGGAAGCAGTGATTCTAAGGGACTTACAGGATATGGATTACAAGGAAATTGCCAATGTTTTGAAGGTTCCGGAGGGTACCGTGAAATCACGAATAAACCGAGGGCGCGCGGAACTTGCCCGCCTTCTACAACGTACCTATAGGCAGGTGATGTGATGCCGGATCGAACAAGATCGGATCGAACAAGACCGGATCCAACAAGACCGGATCGAACAAAAAACGATCAGACCAGCCCGGGAATGCAGTGCAACGAGTTCGACGCCCTGCTCACGGACGCGCTTGACGGCGTCCTGACAGGGACCGCACTCGACCGCTTCCAGGTACACGCCGGCAGTTGCAAGGTGTGTGGCCCGCTGCTCGCCGAAGCTGAGGCGGGCCGCAACTGGCTGAAAGGTCTCACGGAGGTGGAGCCTCCAGCCAACCTGGTCGCAAATATTCTGGCATCCACGACGGGCGTTGACACCCAGCGCCTGCGAGCCCCCGCACGGGCTGCTCAGCCGCAGATTTCGTGGCTGGATCGCGTGCAGGCGTCGCTGTCTGGATTTTTCCAGCCGATCTGGATCACGGTCCGCCAGCCGCGCTTCGCCATGTCGTTCGGCATGGCATTCTTTGCGCTGTCGGTGGGGCTGACGGTCGCGGGCGTGAAACCCGCCGACCTGCGCCAGATCAGCCTGCGTCCGGCGGCAATCCGGCACACCTACTACAACACCCAAGCCCGGGTGGTGCGGTATTTCGACAATGCCCGCGCCGTTTATGAGCTGCAGGCGGCGTTGCGCGGCATCAAGCGCAATATGGCTCCTGCCGAGCCCGGCCGCCGGCAAGCGCAACCGGAGAAACCGAAAGACGACAAGAACGACACAACACAACAGCCCGAGCAGAAACAGGAACGCAACTACAGCCAGACGGAGGATCAACTCATTCTGGCCAGCGCTCCTCTGGGTCCATCTGTAGACGATCTGCCTGTAGTGTCGGTGACCACGTACAGGAGGTTCGTATGAACTGCGCCACACACGGCGATACCGCTGCGGTGGCCTTCTGCCGCACTTGCGGCAAGCCACTTTGCAATCAATGCACCCGCGACGTTCGCGGCGTGATCTACTGCGAGGCCTGCCTGGCCTCGCGCATGGAAGGCTCAACCCCCGCGCCGGGATACACTCCGGTGCAAACCGGATACCAGCAATTCATGGATCAGGGCCTCGGACTCAAAGTTCCGCCCGGTCCAGCGTCTGGGCCGAATCCCGCAGTCGCGGGAATTCTCGCCGGATTTTTTCCCATCGGCGTGGGCGCGGTCTATACCGGACAATATGCCAAAGGACTGGCTCACTTGGTGATCGCGGTGCTGTTGATCATTGGCTTGGGAGCCAATCTGCCTTGGTACGTCATCACGGTCCTGGCGATCGGTCTGGGTTTCTTTTACGTCTACCAGATCATCGACTCGGTCCGCAGCGCCAAGGCGATCCAGATGGGTCAGCCTGCTCCCGATCCGTTCGGATTGGCACAAACCTTCGGCACCGGTGAGAAAATTGAAGGCGCCAAAGTTCCTACCGGTGCGGCAGTCCTGATCGGCCTCGGCGTGCTGTTCCTGCTGCACACAGCCGGACTGTTTGAGATGGGGACGAGCCTGTTCGTCTCGCTGCTTCTGATCTTTCTCGGAGTCTGGCTTTTTGCCAAACACTGGGGACTGTTGGGTGGACGTTCCACCTGCTGCCAATGCGAAAGGTGCCGCACCCGCAAAATTATGGGACCGGCGATTCTGGTCACGCTGGGAGTGCTGTTTCTGCTCGACAGCACCTCCCACATCGGCTTTGACAAAACCTGGCCTGCGATCCTGCTGGTGGTTGGCGTGGTGAAGTTGATGCAGAGCAATGCATCGTCGGCCGGACACACCGGTTCGCTGCGGTCGGGAACCGGGGCGAATATTCCTCCGAGTTCTTCCGCGGGATTTCCCCCCGACTCTCCTCCGGGCCCGCCGCCCGCCGCATCGGGGCCTGCGCAGCCACCATCTTCCTCTTCATCTTCGTCTCCCTCCGGCGAGGTGAACAATGTCTAGCCCATTGCTGCCACCGGGAACTCCGCCGATTGCTCCTCTGCCGCCCCGGCGTCATCGCTCGTTTGCCGGACCATTCGTCCTGATCGTTATCGGCGGAATCTTTCTGCTTGGCAACCTGCATCTGCTGTCGTGGCCCAGGATGTGGCATTTGTTCGCCCACTACTGGGGAGCTTTATTGATCCTCTGGGGCGTGCTCAAGTTGATCGAGCATCAGCGCGCGCATCGCGAGGGCACTCGCGCACCCGGCATCGGAGCCGGAGGAATATTCCTGGCCGTCCTCATCGTCGTCTGCGGGCTGGTCGCGACCCAGATCGAACGCGTCAACTGGTCCGGCTTGCGCGATCAAATTAACCTCGACGACGACGATTTCTCGAACATCTTCGGACAGACCTACAATTTCGACGACCAGATCGAGCAGGACTTTCCCGCCGGAGCCAGCCTGAAGGTCATCGACAATCATGGCGCGGTCAGCGTCCACGCTTCCGACGACAACAAGATCACCGTGGTGATCCGCAAGCGCATCGGCGCGGAGAGCCAGAGCGACGCCGATAAATACAATGGCGAGACCAAGCCGGCGATCACCACCATCGGCGGTCTGGTTACGCTCGACGCCAAGGTCGAAGGCGCAGGCGATCACCCGGTGGAAACCGACCTCGACATTTCCCTGCCGCGCAAAGCGCCGGTTACCATCACTTCGCGGCGCGGCGACGTAATTTTGACCGGCCGTGACGGCAATATCGATATCTCGGCCCAGCACGCCGATACGTCGGTCGAAGATGTAACCGGCAACGTGAAGGTCAGCCAGGAAAAAGGCTCGGTGAAAATCGAGCAGGTCAACGGCGACGTGCATATCGAAGGCCGGATGGATGATGTCTCAGTCACCGATGTAAAGGGATCGGCCCAGCTCGACGGCGAATTTCAGGAAAGCGTGAAGCTGGCCCGTATCTCGAAAACCGTCACCTTCAAGTCTTCACGCACGGACATGGAGTTCTCTCGTATCGATGGTTCTCTCGATCTCGATTCCGACGAACTGCACGCCGAAGAAATTACCGGGCCGCTGCACCTGAACACGCGCTCGAAGAATCTGCAGCTCGATGCCGTCTCGGGGGATGTCCGCCTGCAGGATGACAATGGCTCGATCGAAGTCGATATGCAAAAGCTCGGCAACGTGCAGATCGACAACCGCAGCGGCGACATCCAATTGACTCTGCCTGACAAGGCCGGGTTTCGCGTCGACGCCCACACCCGCGACGGCGAAATTCAATCTGATTTCCCTGGATTGAATGTGGAAAACGATGAGCACGAGGCGAAAGCCAGCGGCAGCTTCGGGAACGGCGCATCGCATATCGTGCTCAACAACGAGCACGACAATATCGAGATCCGTAAGGCCGGTCCCCAGCCGCCCAAGCCACCTGAGCCGCCGGCAATCTCCAAAAAGCCGGGCAAGGCTTTGCCTCCGCCGAAGGAAAAGGTGGAACCGACGGAGAACTGACAAAGTTGAGAGACTGCTTCAATGGCTCAACTTTTCGTTGGCTAATTTTTCTACCCGCGCCAGCACGTCGTCTTCGCTCAGAGCGCTCGAATCGATTACGATGGCATCCCCGGCAGCGACCAGCGGTGATGTCGCCCGGGTGCGGTCGCGGTGGTCACGCTCGCGCAGTTCCGCGGCTACGCCCGCAGCAAGTTCACCCCTGATCTTCTGTTGCTCCATCCGTCGGCGTTCGCGGACGACAGGATCGGCGTCGAGAAAAATCTTCAAATCCGCATCGGGAAAAACTTTCGTCCCGATGTCGCGGCCCTCCATCACGACTCCCCCGCCCTTGCCCATTTCCCGCTGATGCTCGACCATCCACGCCCTGACCTGAGGATGCACTGACACCCGCGACGCCGCTTCCGTCACGTCGCGCTCACGAATCCGCGACGAGACATCGCGGCCGTCGATCAGAGTCCGGTTACCGCCGATCGTAGGCTCGAGTTGAATGCGCAAGTCCTGCGCGATTTTCATCAGCGCGGCTTCGTCGTCGAACGACACGTCTTTCTCAATCGCCCGCAAGGCCAACGCCCGATACATCGCGCCGCTCTCCAGGTTCACGTAGCCCAGCTTTCGAGCTAATCGCGAGGCAATGGTGCTCTTACCGGCGCCCGCCGGCCCGTCAATGGCAATGATCAATCTGCGAGGAGGATTCTGGTCGGTCGAAGGATCGTCGATCATGCCGGGTTAAGAAATGCGAAGTCGCACGCGAGGAATTAGAAATGAAAGCTGCGAAGTTAAAGATTGTACACGGCGCGGCAGTTCGTGACTCGAACGAAATCCGACCCGAACGGGATCAGAGCTGAACGATCCCCTGCTCCACATCGCGCTCGGCCTGCGCAAGATTCTCCCGATTGCCGAGATCGCGCCAGTAATAATCGTCGGCGCGAAAAGCGCCAATCTTCTCGCCGCTTCCGGCCAGCCGCAGATACGAAGGAATGATCGGGAAGACGCCCTGTTCCGTCAGCATGGATAGAAGCGGTGGCGAAATTACGTGGATGCCGGCGAAAGCCAGCGCCTTCGTCTTCGGCGACGTTCGAACCATCTCCGGCGCGCCATCCCGCCCGGCTCTCCGCCCGCAGAGTTCGTTCTGTTCATCGAAGAGCAAATAGCGCGAAGTCTCGCGCTCCTGCACGGCCAGCGTTGCCAGCGCCTGATGCCGAGCGTGAAATTGCACCATCCGCGGCAAATCGATGCTGCTGAGGACATCGACGTTGTGCAGCAGAAATGGCTCGGCCTGGTTCGGCTCTTCCTGAAAAAACCATGCAGCCTTCTTCAGGCCGCCGCCGGTGTCGAGAAGAACGTCTTCGCGCGAGATTTCAATGCGCATTCCGAAGCTGTGGTTGGTCTGCAGATAATCGGCGACCATGTCGGCGAAGTGATGCACGTTGACGATCACTTCGCGAATGCCAACGTCGCGCAAACGGGAGAGAGTGATTTCCAGCAGCGTGCGCCCGGCGACTTCCACCAGGGCCTTCGGGCGACGATCGGTCAGCGGACGCAAGCGCGTGCCCAGGCCGGCGGCCAGGATCATGGCCTTCATCGCAGCGTCTTCGCAACCTCGGGTTTCTCCGCCTCAATCGTCTCCGCCTCAGCCGCAGCTCCGGCTTCCAGCTTTTCCAGTTCGCGATGGCGCACGATAACCTCGACCCCGCTTCGCCCGCACAGATGTTTCGCCAATTGTTCAGCCAAATACACCGAGCGATGCTGGCCGCCGGTGCAGCCGAATGAAACCATCAGATGCTTGAACCCGCGCTGCTGGTAGTTGTTTACGCTGGCGTCGACCAGAGACATGACGCTGGCGAGAAACTGGTGCACGCTCTCCTGCTGATTCAGATAGTCGATCACGGGCGCGTCCCGGCCCGTCAGCTTCTTGAATCGCTCTTCGCGCCCCGGGTTGGGCAGGCTGCGGCCATCGAAGATGAACCCTCCGCCGTTCCCGCTGTCGTCTTTTGGCAATCCACGATGAAACGAGAAACTGAAAACGCGCACCACCATGTTGTCCGCATCGGAAGCCAGGCCTTGCAGCTTCTCCGAGGCGAGCATGCTGTGGAACGCGTCCATCAGCGTCGGCAAGGGAACGGGCAGAGTGACATTGTGCAGCAGCCAGCGCAGGTTCTTCAGGGCGTAGGGCACGCTCTGCAGAAAATGCGCCTTGCGTTCGTAGAAGCCGCGAAATCCATATGCCCCCAGAGCCTGCATGATGCGGATGTAAACGTAAGCGTAGTAGTGCCGCAGAAACGCATCGCGTTTCAGGTCGATGAATCCAGCCAGTGTGTCGAGATAGTGATCGAGCAACTGCTGGCGCAGCACGGGCGGCAGGTCGGCCTTGGCATCGTACAGAAGCGAAGCGACGTCATACTGCAGCGCACCTTTGCGGCCGCCCTGATAATCCAGAAAAAACGGCTGCCCCGCGCGCAGCATGATGTTGCGCGATTGAAAATCGCGATACAGAAAATACTCGCGGTCGGCACTCAACAGAAATTCGCTCAGATTGTTGAAATCATCTTCCAGCGCCTGCTCGCTGAAAGAAATCCCGGCCAGCCGGAGAAAGTAATATTTGAAATAGTTCAGATCCCATGCGATCGATTGCCGGTCGAAACTTCCGCGCGGATAACAGAGCTTGTAATTCAGATCGCGCCCGGCCTCGATCTGGAATCGCGGCAACGTCGCGATGACGCGGCGGTAGGCATCGACCACTTGAGGAGAGATGTCCTCCCCGCTTCGATGTTTCGAAAGAAATTCGAAGAGCGAAATGTCGCCGAGATCTTCTTCGAGATAGGCTCCCTGGTCCAGATCCTGCGCGTAAATCTCGGGAACCGGCAAGCCATGCCCTCGAAAATGCCGGGAGAATTCCAGAAAGGCGGCGTTCTCCTCGCGCACACCATAGAGAATGCCGATGGCGCTGCCCTTGGCCGAACTCAGCCGGATGATTTTGCGTCCCGATCCGCCGAGCTGTCCCTGCAGCGGCTCCACGCGCTCGACCGGCGAGCGAAAGTGCTGCGCGAAGAGATTCTGGAGAACGTCCATATGTGGTGATTCCGCTTCGGCGATTCACCACAAAGATACCATCGAAGTGCGGCCGCGGATTCATCCGCGCATGATCCGAAGTAACCGGCCGAACGCCAGCCCTGTCTAGTCATTCGAAGCGGAGGCTGCCCGCGCGGCCGGTGCCGGCTCGATGATATGCAGTCCGCACTCGGTCTTGGCGAATCCCGGCCAGCGCCCGGCGCGCGCATCTTCGCCCGGCCGAACCGCCCGCGTGCAGTGCGTGCACCCGATGCTGGGATAGTCCTGATTGTGCAACTCGTTGTAAGGCACATCGTGGTCGTGGATGTAGCGCCATACTTGCTTCGACGACCAGTCGACAATGGGATTGACTTTTACCAGGCCGAACTTCGCATCCCATTCAACTCTGCGTGCCCCTGCACGGGCCGAGGTCTGGTCGCGGCGAATGCTGGTGATCCACGCCTCGAGTTCGCCGAGCTTGCGGCGCAGCGGCTCGACTTTTCGCAAATTGCAGCACAGGTCGGGGTCGCGGCTCCAGAGCGCGCTTCCGTGAGTCCGCTCCTGCTCTTCCGGGGAGAGCACGGAATACACTTTCTCGATCGCGATTCCGTATTTTTCCTCGATGCGATCCATCAGGCTATAGGTCTCGGGAAAAAGGAAGTCAGTATCGATGGTGAAGAGTCGAAACTCTTTTCGCATTCGGGACGCCAGATCGATCAGCACCATCCCCTCCGCTCCGAACGCCGAGGAAATCGCGACTCCGTTCCCGAATGTTTCAAATGCCCATGCCAGCGTGCGCTGCGGAGTCCAATTCTCCGCCGCGTTCTGAAGCGCTGCGATCTGATCTGCCGTGTGATTTTGAACCTGGGTGGTCACGCGATTGGCTCCTTACTGATTTCGAAGGTTGGGAGTTGAGACGAAAGGCTGCTCGAAAGGATCAGTTCGTCAAGGTCGCCGCTGACCGGCGCGGAAGCCGCAACTTCCCGCGCGAAAACCGCCGGATCAGCAAAACGCACCACTTCGCCCACAACCAACAGCGTGGGAGACGGAAGCTGCGGCGCGCTTTTCAGGCTGGACACGGTCGTGCGGAAAGTCTGCTGATACTCGGTCGTGGCTCGCGAGATGATTGCAGCCGGCGTTTCGTCGTCAAGACCTGCCGCTTGCAACTGAGCTGCGAGCTTCGAGTAGTTCTGCCCCGGCATGTAAATCACCAGGGTGGCGCCGCTCCCAGCCAGCTTGCTCCAGTTGGCCGCCTCGCTGTCAGACGCCTGATGCGCCGTGATGAGCACCAGTGCCGATGACGCTCTCCGATGCGTCAGCGGAATCTGCGCCGCCGCAGCTGCTCCCAGCGATGAAGTTACGCCGGGGACGATCTCTACCGGAACGTTGGCCTTGCGCAACGCTTCGATCTCTTCGCCGCCTCGCCCGAAAATCAAAGGATCGCCGCTTTTTAGACGCACCACCTGCAATCCGGAATCGGCAAACCCAATCATCAGGAAGTTGATTTCTTGCTGGGAGATATTTTTCTGGCCGGCGCGCTTGCCGACATTTCGAATCTGAGCCTCCGGTGAAATCAGCCTCAGAATTTCGCGCGAGACAAGGTCGTCATGCAAAACCACATCCGCCGTGCGTAGCAGGCGCAGAGCCTTCAACGTCAGCAACTCCGGATCGCCCGGCCCCGCGCCTACCAGATAAACTTTGTTCTTCATGCGCCCTCTCCTTTTGCGATGAGTTCGGGTTGCGCGGCCAGCGCCGCTTCCAGCGCTTCGCGGTTGGCCAGCGAGTGCAGCAATTCGAGTTTGCGTTCCCTGTCGAGATTGCTGCCCAGAATCAGCCGTCTCGTCTCGCCCAATTCCGCCACCCACGCGGCATATCCCGGCCCGAATTGTTTTTCAAGCTGCTGGCGGATTTTTTGCGCCAGCGATGGGCTTTGTCCCGCTGTCGAAACCGCAATTTGCAGATCGCCGCGCCGCACCACCGCGGGATAAAAGAAGTCGCACAGGTCGGGAACGTCGACCACGTTGCACAGCACACCGCGCCGCTGCGCTTCGCGATAGACCCGCTCGTTGAGCGCGCGGGAAGACGTCGCCACCACGGCGAGAAATGCGCCGTCCAGATCGGAATCTGCGAAACCGCGCAATTCGAGATCGATCTTTCCCTCGCGAGCCCACTCCCGAACAGACGGAGTTGCGGAAACAGCGACAACGCGAATGTGCGCACCTGCGTCAAGCAGGCCGCCAATTTTCGCCTCACCAACATTTCCGGCGCCCACCACCAGGACTTGCCTGCCCTCAAGCTTCAGAAACATGGGAAATAAGCTAGTCACCGATCCCTCCTGCCGACTGCGCCAAAGTGTGGCTCTGGGGCAAATCGCGAGCGACCGGCGAAACTGCCTCGCCTGCCAAAAACTCGCGCAACTGTGCATCGCTGTGGCGCACAAAAAACTTCCGCAGATTTTCGCCCGGCTCACGCTGCGCCAGATACTGGCCCAACAAACGCTCGAGCGCTTCCGGCACTTCGGTCGCCGCGCAGCGATACCCCACGGGCCGCGCCGTCGCCTGATGCAGGCCCAGCACTCCGCCCACGCAGAAGTAGTAGGCGTCCACCATGCCGTCCTCGACTTTGATCTTCTTTCCTTCAATGCCGATGTCGGCAATCCAATGCTGTCCGCAACTGTTGGGGCAGCCTGTGACGTGCAATTTCAGGTGCTGATCGAAGCCGGGAAGGCGCTCTTCGAGTTCTTCCACCAGCCAGCGCGAAAAACTTTTCGTCTCAGTGATGGCCAGCTTGCAAAATTCGGTGCCGCTGCAGGCGACAGCTCCGCGCCAGAACGATGAGCCGCCAACTTTCAATCCGATCGCATCAAGCTCTTTCGCCAGCGGCTCGGCATTCGCCACAGGCACGTTGACGACCAGCAAATTTTGCATATTGGTGGCCCGCAACTCGCCCGCGGCGAAGCGCTCCGCCAGATCCGCCGCGGCCTGCATCTGCTCGGCGGTAATTCGGCCGCGCAGAGCCACCGCGCCCACGTACGCCAGTCCAATTTGTTTTTGCGGATGAATGCCGACGTGATCGCGATAAACGTCGTCGGGAGGATTTTCCTCGACCGCCGGGTCGAGCTGAAATCCGATGCGCTCCTGCAACTCGCCCAGGAAGCGCTCAGCCGTCCACCCGTGGCGCAGGAAGAGAAATTTCAAACGTGCCCGCTCGCGATGCTCGCGCAGCACGTCAGAATCGCGGAACAATTCCGCGATCCCTTTGATCGCCGGGAGAACCTGCTTCCAGCGAACGAAAGCGTTCAGACGCGCGCCCAGATAGGGTTCAGTCGAGAGTCCGCCGGCCACGCGCAGAGAAAATCCGACTTCCTCTTTTCCACCTGCCGCGCGGGTAATCGCCGTCAAGCCGATGTCATTGATTTCCGGATACGGACACCACACCCGGCAGCCCGTAATCGAAATCTTGAACTTGCGCGGCAAGTTGTAGAACTCGGCGTTTCCGGCCAGCAACCGCGAAGCTTCCAACACCAGCGGCGAGGCATCGACAATTTCATCGGCATCGACGCCGGCGACCGGGCAGCCAGTCACGTTTCGCACAACGTCGCCACAAGCGCCAGTCGTGTTCAGTCCAACCTGCCATAAGCCTTCGAGCACTTCCGGCAGCGACTCAATCGTGACCCAATGCAGTTGAATGTTCTGGCGGACGGTGAGATCGGCAATTCCATTGGCGTAGCGGCGAGTGAGATCGGAGATGGCACGAAGTTGCCGGGAGGTCATCATCCCGTTCGGAATCCGGATGCGTACCATGAATCGCTCGATGGCGCGGCCTTCCCCATTCTTCCCGCCAGTGACGCCGGCTCCGTCGCCCTGCGTGTACACACCCCACCAGCGGAAATACGTTCCAATCCACTCGGGAGGAATCGACCCAAATCCCTCGCGCGCGAAGCGCCGGATTTCGTCGAGACCTTCCCACGGATTCTTGGCGCGCTTGAGTCGCTCGGCCCGCTGAGCTTTCGTTTCCTTTGCAGAAATTGTTGTCGTCATGTCTGTTCGTCGCCGTCAGTCTTCGTGGCAATAAAAAACCCACCGCCAGGTTCAACTGGCGGTGGGTTTTATGAGTGCCGTGTTAAGAAAGAATTCTTAGGTCAGCAGCCTCCCCGCGCCAGCGCACACGCATGCACAACAACAACAAGTGCAGCAGCACATGGCGAAGGAATTGAGGCTTTTTGACATATTCAAGTTTGGATTCTAAGTGCTACAGCGCTTTCCGTCAACCTGTCTTACGTAACCACTTCGATGAAGAATTCGGATGCGGCGCATCAAAATTTTTGTCGTTCACGTCTTGCCGCGCCTGCCGGCAGGGGCAAGTCCTTACAGTGCAGCGGTTTCGCTCGTCTCTCGCTCGTACTCCCACGCCAGCCGCAGCACCAAATCCTCCCGCCAATGCGGCCCTGCGATTTGCAACCCGATCGGCAGTCCACCCTGCGCAAATCCGCAGGGAAGCGAGATCGCCGGTAGCCCCCACACATTGAAGGGACGCGTGTTGCGCAGCAACTTCAGTTCAGCCGGCCGCAGCGCCTCCGGATTCGCCTTCAACTCTGCAATCGCCGGCGCCGGCATCGGCGTCGTCGGAGTCACCAGCAGGTCCACGTCCGCAAACACTTTCCGAATCCCGCGCCGCGCCTCCTCCAACTCGCACCGCCGCAAAATATATTCCGCCGCCGAAACTTTTTCTCCCGTCCGAATCCTCCGCAAAGTTTCCGGCTGATACAGCTCCGGACTCCGCGCCACATTCTCCGCATGACCCGCCCAGGACTCCGCCGCTTGCAGCGTGCGATCCGCAGGCACGGTCAGCCGCACCTCTTTCACTTCTGCGACCCGCCCCCGAATCACCCGCAACGCCTCTTCCACCGCCGCCGCCACTTCCGCATCCAGATCGTCAAAGAAATATTCGCGCGCCACACCCACCCGCAGCCCCTTCACCCTCTCATGCAACCCAGAAACATAATCCGCCACCAGCACATCGACCGAACCAACGTCCGCCGAATCGTATCCCGCAATCTCCTGCAGGACCACCGCCGCATCCGCCACGCAAGTCGCCAGCGGCCCAACATGATCCAGCGACGCCGCCAGCGGAATCACTCCCCGCGCCGACACGCGTCCATACGTCGGCTTCAACCCGACGCACCCGCACAACGCCGCCGGCTCGCGAATCGATCCTGCCGTGTCCGTCCCAATCGCCGCATAAGCCATCCCCGCCGCAACCGCCGCCGCCGATCCCCCCGACGACCCGCCGGCAATCCGCTCCGCGTCCCACGGATTGTGCACGTCCCCGAAGTAGCTGACCAGCGAACTCCCGCCGTAAGCAAACTCATGCAAATTATTCTTCCCCACAATCACTGCGCCCGCCGACCGCAACCGCCGCACCACCTCGGCATCGGCCGCCGGAACCCGATCCTTATATAACGCGCTCGCCGCCGTAGTGCGCACCCCCACCGTATCGATCAAATCTTTCAGCGCGATGGGCACGCCATGCAGCGGTCCGCGCCACTCCCCGCGCAGAATTTCAGCCTCCGCCGCCCGCGCCTCCGCCAGTGCCGACTCCGCCGTCACCGTCATGAACGCATTGATCTCCGGGTTCAGGCTCTCGATCCTCCCAAGGCAGTCGCGAGTGATCTCCACCGGAGAGATTTCCCGCCGCCGCAACCGCGGGGCCAGCTCAGAAATTGTCGTACCCGCATTCATAAGCGCGCCCCATTGTAACGGTGACCCGATTTCCCTTCGTGGACCTTCGTGCCCTTTGTGGTTTCCGCTTTGGATCTTTTCATTCCACGCCGACCAAAGTTCTATAATCATCCCAGTCAGTTCTGCGAAGCCGAGGGGGGAACCATGGCAGAGATGACGATCGCTCCCGTCGCAACCCACGGTTTCTTCGTCGATGGCCGTTGGCAGGAGGACGGCGACCCCGTCGACGTCCGCTCCCCCTACGACGGCAGCCTGATCGCCCGCGTCGTTCAAGGACGACGCCAGCACGCCGAAGCCGCCATCGCTGCCGCCGTCAAAGCCTTTGGCACCACCCGGCGCCTTCCCGCCTTCGAGCGCCAGCGCGTCCTGCGGAGCATCTCCGCCTCCATCGCCGAACGCAAAGAAGAATTTTCCCGCACCCTCGCCCAGGAAGCCGGCAAGCCCATCAAAGCCGCGCGCACCGAAGTCGAGCGCGCCATCTTTACCTTCAACGTCGCCGCCGAAGAGAGCACTCGCATCTACGGCGAATTTCTTCCACTCGACTGGCAGGAGTTTACCGCCGGACGCTGGGGCATCGTCCGCCGCTTCCCGCTCGGTCCCATCGCCGGCATCACGCCATTCAATTTTCCGATCAATCTGGTCGCCCACAAAGTCGCGCCCGCCATCGCCGCCGGATGCCCCATGGTGCTCAAGCCTGCGCCCCAAACTCCGCTCTGCTCGCTGCTTCTGGCCGAATGCGTCCAGCAGGCCGGATGGCCCGATGGCGGCCTCAACGTGCTCCCCCTCTCCAACGACGACGCCGGCCTGCTCGTCACCGACGACCGCATCAAGCTCATCAGCTTCACCGGCAGCGTCCCCGTTGGCTGGGACATCAAACGCCGCGCCGGAAAAAAGAAAGTCGTCCTCGAACTCGGCGGCAACGCCGGAGTCATCGTCCACAGCGACGCCGACCTCACCTACGCCGCCGACCGCTGCATCACCGGAGGCTTCGCCTACGCCGGCCAAACTTGCATCTCCGTGCAGCGCATTCTTGTCGAGCATTCGGTCTACGGAAAATTCACCGACCTGTTCGTCGAGGGCGTCAAGAAGTTGAAGACTGGCGACCCGCTTGACGACTCCACCGACGTTGGCCCGCTCATCCGCGAGAGCGACGCCATCCGCACCGTCAACTGGATCGAAGAAGCTGTCCACGCCGGCGCCCGCCTGCTCTGTGGCGGCCATCGCAACAACCAGGTTGTCGAGCCCACCGTGCTCACCGGCACCAGGTCCGACATGAAAGTCAACTGCCAGGAAATTTTCGGTCCCGTCGTCACCATCGAGCCTTACCACGATTTCGATCAGGCCCTGCGCCAGATCAACAACTCTGCCTACGGCCTGCAAGCCGGCCTGTTCACCCGCGACGCCAAACTTCTGTTCCAGGCCTACGAAGAACTCGAAGTCGGCGGTTTAATCGCCGGCGACGTTCCCTCGTTCCGCATCGATCACATGCCCTACGGCGGCGTCAAAGATTCCGGCCTCGGCCGCGAAGGCCTGCGCTACGCCATCGAAGAAATGACTGAACCCAAGCTGCTGGTGATGAACCTCCGCTGACCCCCGCGCGCCGCGATTCTTGCATTCCAGACCCGCCGCCTCCTCGGCGCCAAGCAATTCAATTTCCAGAAATGGTTCTCTTCAAAAGTTCCGCAATATTCAAATTTCGAAAAAATGCGCGACAAAATCCATTCAAGTATTTATAATTCCGAGTTTCACAAACAAACTCGGGAAAATCATTGTGGGTGGTTTTCCTTTTCGCCGTATCACTAGAACCGGCAACAGTTAGCGGACGGTCCGCACGGGTCTCCCCAAGCCAGATCTTGTAAGAGCATGTCGCAGATATTCCATCGCAGTACGAATACTCTTTCCCGGGCCACCATCTTTGGCGCGGTCTTTCTGGTTGCGGCCCTCACTGGCATGGCCTACGAGATTCAAGGTTCGCCCTACGTCACCTATGCCGGAGTGCGCAAGCCGCAGCCCGTCCCGTTCAGCCACCAGCACCACGTCTCCGGACTCGGCATCGACTGCCGCTACTGCCACACTTCGGTCGAGACTTCCAGCTTCGCCGGCATCCCGCCGACCAAAACCTGCATGAACTGCCACTCCCAGATCTGGACCAACGCCAAGCTGCTCGAGCCGGTCCGCGCCAGCTACCGCACCGGCGAGTCGCTCAAGTGGACGCGCGTCAACCAGCTCCCCGACTTCGTCTATTTCAATCACAGCATTCATGTGGCCAAGGGCGTAGGCTGCAACACCTGCCACGGCCCGGTCGACAAGATGCCCCTGATGTATCAGCAGGAAAGTTTGCAAATGGAGTGGTGCCTGGGCTGTCATCGCGCCCCGGAAAAAGTTCTCCGTCCTCGCGACCAGGTTTTCAACATGCGCTACCAGCAGCCCACCAGCGCCAACCCCGTCGTGGTCGATGGCCACAGCTACGACGACCAAATGGAGTTAGGCGCGGCCCTGCTGAAGAAATACGAGGTCCGCAGCGTAAAAGACATCACCAGCTGCAACACGTGTCACCGGTAGAGTTTTGTGGAAGAGGCTTTGTGGAAGAGCCCGGCTTTAGCCGGGCGTTAAGGGACAAACTGAATGGGGCTTTAGCCCCCGAAAGTAACAACGACGAACCAGCCGCGAAGCGGCGCAATGTGAAAGCCCGGCACGGAAGTGCCGGGTAGACCCGAGAAAACGGAATCAGTCCCGTAGGGACGACACCGAACGACGCAATGACCAACGACGAAAAAAATCCCGGCGGCCTGATCCAAATCAAAACGCAGGAAGACGTCTGCCCCGGCAAAAAACTCGACCTCGCCGCGGTCCGCGAAAAAATCGACTACGCCACCGCCCACGACGCCGCGGAAAAAACCGGCCCCGAATATTGGCGCAGCCTGGAAGAACTCGCCGGCTCCAAAGACTTTCAAGACGCCCTGCACCGCGAATTCCCCAAACACGCCTCCGAATGGCTCGACACTGTCTCCCGCCGCGGATTCCTCAAAGTCATGGGAGCCTCGCTCGGCCTGGCTGGCATGACCGGATGTGTTCGTCTTCCCTTCGAGCCCATCGTCCCCTACGTTCGCCAGCCCGAAGGCGTCGTCCCCGGCCGGCCAATGTACTACGCCACGGCGGTCACGCTCGGCGGATACGCTAGCCCCGTCCTGGTCGAAAGCCATCTCGGCCGCCCCACCAAAATCGAAGGAAATGACCAGCACCCCGCGAGCCTGGGCGGCACCGACGTCTTCAGCCAGGCTTCGCTGCTCGGCCTCTACGATCCCGACCGCTCCCAGACCGTCACCTCCATGGGCGACGCGCACTCTTGGCAGGGATTTCTCGCCGCCATCCGCGGCCCGCTCAGCGCGCAGAAAGCGCTCAAAGGCGCGGGCATCCGCATCCTCACGCCGACGATTTCTTCGCCCACGCTCGCCGACCAACTGCGCAACTTCTTGAAGATTTATCCCGAAGCCAAGTGGCACGTCTACGAGCCGGTCAATCGCGACAACGTCCTCGAAGGCGCCAAGCTGGCCTTCGGACAGCCCGTCGAAACCCGCTACGATTTTTCGAAAGCCGACGTAATCGTCTCCCTCGACGCCGACTTCCTCTACGCCGGATTCCCCGGCAACACCAAATACATCCGCGACTTCGCCGCCCGCCGCAATCCCGACACCGGCAACATGAACCGCCTCTACGTCATCGAGAGCACGCCAAGCTCAACGGGTGCGAAGGCGGATCATCGCTGGCCGGTACGCGTGGGAGAAGTGTCTGAAGCTCTGCAAGCCATGACGGTGAGGATCTCGGGGTCGCTCGGCCCGTCGGACATCGATGCACCGGCGAGTCAAAAGGGCCAACTGGTTGATGAACCGCGCGATCTGATGGGGGCGCCAATAAATGTCGTGAGCGTTGATTTGCGCCGGCATCTTGGGTCGTCTGTGGTGATTGCGGGCGATCATTTGCCTCCGGCCGTCCATGCGCTGGCCCACGCATTCAATATGCAACTGGGCAACGTCGGCAAGACCGTTTTCTACACTGATCCGGTCGACGCGAACCCAATCAGCCAGACCGAATCGATCAAAGATCTCGTCGCCGACATGCGCGGCGGCAAAGTCGACCTGCTCATCATCCTAGGCGGCAATCCCGTTTACGACGCGCCCGCCGATCTCAGCTTCGCCGACGCGATGATGAACACCAAGATTCCTCTGCGCGTCCACTACGGCCTGTATAACGACGAAACCGCCGAACTCTGCCACTGGCACGTCAACGCCACGCACGAACTCGAATCCTGGGGCGACGCCCGCGCCTACGACGGCACCGTCAGCATCATCCAGCCGCTGATCGCTCCGCTTTACAACGGCAAGAGCCCGCTGGAATTCGTCGCGCTGCTCAACGGACAATCCGACGCGACCGGCTACGATCTCACCCGCGCTTACTGGCAGAAGCAGCACACCGGCGCCGACTTCGAGCAGTTCTGGCGCAAATCGCTCCACGATGGCTGGATCGAGGGGACAACTTTCGCGCCGAAGTCACTCAAGCCCGCAGCAGCCTTTCCTGCGCCCGGCACGGGATCGAATCGGCCATTAGCCAATCGGGATTTTAAGACCCTGATCCCGCTCGCCGATCCCAACGCCATCGAGCTCAACATCCGCCGCGACCCCACCATCTACGACGGACAATTCTCCAACAACGGCTGGCTGCAGGAACTCCCCAAGCCGATGTCCAAGCTCACCTGGGACAACGCCGTCCTCATGGGCCCCAAGATGGCCGATCGCCTGGGCGTCAAAACCATCGACCTCGTCGAACTCGAACTCAACGGAAACAAAGTCACCGGCCCGGTCTGGGTGCAGGTTGGCCATCCCGACAACTCCGTCACCATCACCCTCGGCTACGGACGCAAGCGCGCCGGCCGCGTCGGCACCGCCCAAGGCTTCAATGCCTACGCACTCCGCACCACCGTCAATCCCTGGATTGCCTCTGGTGTTTCCATAAAGAAGACCGGCGACAAATACGTGCTCGCCTCCACCCAGGGCTATCAGTGGATGGACACGCCCAACGGCGCGCACCGTCCGCTTGTCCGCGAAGCCACGCTCGCCGACTACCGCAAAGAGCCCAACTTCGCTAAAGACGAAGAAACGCCCTACGACGTCACGCTCTATCCAAACTATCCCTACAAAGAAGAAGAGTACGCCTGGGGCATGGCCATCGATCTGAACAAGTGCGTTGGCTGCAACAACTGCATGTTGGCCTGCGTTTCGGAAAATAACATCGCGGTCGTCGGCAAAGAGCAGTGCGCCATCGGCCGCCACATGCACTGGATTCGCATCGATACCTACTATCAATATCCCGATCAGCAAGCCCACGACAGCGACAATCCCAAAGCATTCTTCCAGCCCGTGCCATGCCAGCAGTGCGAAAACGCGCCTTGTGAAGTGGTTTGCCCCGTCGGCGCCACCAACCACTCCACCGAAGGCCTGAACGACATGATCTACAACCGCTGCGTGGGCACGCGTTACTGTTCCAACAACTGTCCCTACAAAGTGCGCCGCTTCAACTTCCTGCTTTTCCAGGATTGGGACACACCCCAGTACAAGATGATGCGCAATCCCGACGTCACCGTGCGCAGCCGCGGCGTCATGGAAAAATGCACCTACTGCATCCAGCGCATCAGCGAGCATCGCATCGACGCCGAAGTCGCATCGGTGCGCGAAGGCAAGACCATCCGCGTCGGTGACGAATTGCAAACCGCCTGCCAGCAGTCCTGCCCGGCGGAAGCCATCGTCTTCGGCAATATCAACGACCCCAACAGCAAAGTGTCGAAGCTAAAAGCGCTGTCCAGAAATTACAGCCTGCTGGGCGAACTGAACACCCGCCCCAGAACAACGTACCTGGCAGAAATTCGCAACCCAAATCCGGAGTTGGGAGGATGAACCATCGATGTGGCGACGGCCGCCTCGGCCGTCCGGCCAGCGCAAAGCGCGGCCGAGTTGTGGAACAGCGGCCCTTTAGGGCCGCGTAAAGTCGGAGGAATTTAACTGGGCTTCAGCCCCTGAAGGATTTCGCAAGACGCATGCCCGAGCAATTCAAATCCGCGACCGACCTCGAACGCGCTCCCGTCATCGAGCCCGGCCACACCTTCGGCACGGTCACGGAAAAAATCAGCGCCATCGTCCTCACCCGTCCCGCTTCCAACGGATGGTTCATCGGCTTCGGCATCGCCTTCATGCTGACCATGATGATGCTGTTTGCCGTCGGCTACCTCTTCCTCAAAGGCATCGGCATCTGGGGCGACACCATCCCCATCGGCTGGGGCTTCGCCATCGTCAACTTCGTCTGGTGGATCGGCATCGGCCACGCCGGCACGCTCATCTCCGCCATCCTCTTATTGCTGCGCCAGCAGTGGCGCAATTCCATCAACCGCTTCGCCGAAGCCATGACCCTGTTCGCTGTGGCCTGCGCCGGGCTCTTCCCCGCCATCCACGTCGGCCGCCCCTGGCTCGCCTATTGGCTGTTCCCGTATCCCAACACCATGCGGGTCTGGCCGCAGTTCCGCAGCCCGCTCATGTGGGACGTTTTCGCCGTCTCCACCTACGCCACCATTTCCGCTCTTTTCTGGTTCGCCGGCCTCATCCCCGACTTGGCCACCCTGCGCGATCGCACCGAAAAGCGCTGGCTGAAAATTATCTACGGCATGCTCTGCATGGGCTGGCGCGGATCCGCCCGCCACTGGCACCGCTACGAAACCATGTATCTGCTGCTCGCCGGACTGGCCACGCCGCTGGTACTTTCCGTGCACACCGTCGTCAGTTTCGATTTCGCCATCGGCATCGTCCCCGGATGGCACACCACCATCTTCCCGCCCTACTTCGTCGCCGGCGCCATCTATTCCGGCTTCGCCATGGTCCTGATGCTGGCCATCCCCATCCGCAAAATTTATGGCCTCGAAGGTTTCATCACCGAACGCCATCTGCAGAACTCCGCCAAAGTCATGCTCGCCACCGGCCTGATCGTTGCCTATGGCTACGGCATCGAGGCTTTCATGGGATGGTACAGCGGCGACCGTTACGATGCCTTCACCATGTGGAACCGCCTGCACGGCCCCTATTCGCACTGGTATTACGCCCTCCTGACCTGCAACATCTTTATTCCCCAGGTCCTCTGGATTCGCAGGCTGCGTACCAGCCCCATTGCTCTGTTCTTGATCTCCGGCGTGGTTCTCGTCGGCATGTGGCTCGAGCGCTTCATCATCGTGGTCGTCAGCCTGCATCGCGACTTCCTCACTTCGTCCTGGGGCATGTACTACCCCACGCGCTGGGACTGGATGACTTTCATCGGCACCATCGGCATGTTCCTGGCCGCCATGTTCCTGTTCCTGCGCCTGTTGCCCGCCATCTCCATCTTCGAGATGCGCACCCTCCTGCCCGAAGCGGAGGTGAAGGAATGAAGCGGTTTGCTCAACAGCTCGATTTTGGGTGGCGCAGCGCTTCTAGCGCTGCGATAAAGGTTTCTTTTTTTGGCAGGGCTTTAGCCCCTGAGGGAGTTCTTGCAGAGGGGGCGAGTTTTAGAATATGAAGCGCGACCCCATCTACGGCATCATGGCCGAATTCGATTCCGCCCAGGCCCTCGTCGACGCCGCCCGCAGCACCTACGCCGCCGGCTACAAAAAAATCGACGCCTACAGCCCGTTCCCCATCGACGGTCTCGCCGAAGAAATCGGATTCCACCACGACGAAGTTCCGCTCGTCGTTCTCATCGGCGGCCTCATCGGCGGCCTCTCCGGATATCTCATGCAGTGGTGGATCTCGGTCGTCGACTACCCGCTTAACATCGGTGGCAAGCCGTACCATTCCTGGCCCGCCTTCATCGTCATCACTTTCGAGATGACCATCCTGTTCGCCGGAATCTCCGCCGTCTTCGGCATGTTGGCCCTCAACGGCCTGCCCATGCCCTATCACCCGGTCTTCAACGTGCCGCGCTTTTCGTCGGCGTCGAAAGATCGTTTCTTCCTAATTGTTTTCTCGTCCGACAAAAAATACGATGCCGCCGGCGTCCGCAAATTCCTAGAGGCCCTAAACCCCCGCTCCGTCTCGGAGGTGCCCAGCTAGAATGCCCCTCCTTCGACACAGACCGCGCAGCCGTTCCTCACGCGAAGGGAGAGATCTCGCGCCCGTCCCCACGAACCATGTAGGGACAGCCGCCCTCGGCTGTCCGGTCGAGCAAAGCTCGACACCGGTTTCCATTGCAGCGCACAAAAACCTGTGCCCCACTCTTGCGCCTTCTTTGCGCAAAGCCTGCCCCGAGCCTGTCGAAGGGAGCGGAATTCCACTGGAACCTCAGAGATGGGCCTTCCTTCGTGTACGTTCGTGTCCTTCGTGGTTAAAGATTTTTGCCGCGATCGCCGCCATCACCCTCTCGACCGGCTGCCGCATCGACATGCACGTCCAGCCCCGCGAAAACCCGCTCTCCCGCAGCGATTTCTTCGCCGACCAGCGCTCCGAGCGTCCGCCGGTCGAAGGCACCGTCGCCCGCGGACAGCTCCACGCCGACACCTATTTCTACACCGGTAAAATCGGCAACAATCCCGGCGACGTCATGCCGTTCCCCGTCACCATGCAGGTTCTTGATCGCGGCCGCGAACGCTACAACATTTTCTGCGCCCCCTGCCATTCCCGCGTCGGCGACGGCAACGGATTCGTCCCCTCCCGCGGATTCGCCCGCAAGCCGCCGTCCTATCACATCCCCCGCCTCGAAAAAGCGCCGCTCGGATATTTCTTCGACGTCATCACCAACGGCTTCGGCATCATGCCCGACTACGCCTCGCAGATTCCCGCGCAGGACCGCTGGGACATCGTCGCCTACGTGCGCGCCCTGCAGTTGAGCCAGAACGCAACGATGGCCGACGTGCCCGCGGGACAGCCGATTCCCTCCGCGCCGCCAAAATTCGCCGAGCCCGGAACCGGCGCCACGTTGCCGGTCTTGGCGCCGCCAACGCAATCGGAAGACACAAAGGAAGGCACAAAGAAGGAAGACCAGAAATGACCGCGACCGCCGCCACCCAACTCGATCTCACTTCCCCGCCGGTGGTCAAAACCATCGCGCAGCGGTCGCTGATCGTCGGCGTCGTCTTCGGCATCGCGGCCGTCGTTCTCGCCTTCACCCGCCCCGAACAGTTCTATCGCGGATATCTGCTCGGCTTCATGTGCTGGCTCGGCCTCGCGCTCGGTTCCATGGCCATTCTCATGATCCGCCATCTCACCGGCGGAGGATGGGGCATGGTCATCCGCCGCATTCTCGGCGCGGCCATGCGCACCCTGCCGTTGCTCGCCATTCTCTTCATTCCCCTCATCCTCGGCATGCACCATCTCTACATCTGGGCCCAGCCGCTTGACCGCGTCGCCGACAAGCATCTGCGCGAACACCTCGAAGACATCACCAAAACCTATCTCACCACCAACGGCTTCATCATCCGCGCCATCATCTACTTCGCCATCTGGAACCTGCTCTCGTTCCTGCTCTCGCACTGGTCCAAACAAACCGACTCCGCCGGAGCCCCCGACAACACGCAGAAATTTAAAGCCGTCGCCGGCCCCGGCCTCATCCTCTACGGATTCACCATCTCCTTCGCCGCCATCGACTGGGTCATGTCGCTCGATCCCAGCTGGATCTCCACCATCTTCGGCCTCATCATCCTCATCGGCGAAGTCCTCTCCGCCATGTGCTTCGCGGTTGTAGTCGAGCGCATTCTCTTCGACTACAAGCCGATGTCCGAGATGCTCAAGCCCGACTTCGTCCACGACCACGGCAAGTGGATGCTCACCTTCACCATGGTCTGGGCCTATTTCAGTTTTTCGCAGTGGCTCATCATCTGGGCCGGCAACCTGCCGCAGGAAATCACTTTCTACCTGAGGCGCCTCAACGGCGGCTGGGGAAGCATCGGGCTGTTTCTGGCGCTATTCGGTTTTGCCGTACCGTTTGCCATGCTGCTCTCGCGCCCCTTCAAGCGCAATATCCGTAAGCTCGTCTGGCTCGCGGTCTGGATCATTCTTGTACGCTACATCGATCTTTTCTGGATCATCGAACCGAATTTCTCGAAAACTCTGAACATCACCATTGCCGATATCGTCGTGCCCATCGCCATCGGCGGATTCTGGCTGGCCTTCTTCTTCCGCAATTTAGGCGCGCTGCCCCTGCTCCCCGCCTACGATCCGTCCGCCGGAGAAGTGATACGCCCGCCCCATCATCACGGAGGCACATAAGCGAAGCGCAAACCGCAAAACGCCCAGACGTAAACCTGAGAACCGACAGTAAGAAGTAAGAAAGTAATGACCAACGACTAACGACTAACGACCAACGACTAACGACTAACGACTAAGACCATGACCGACGAACCCAATCACGCGACCAACGGCCACGGCGACTACGAGCGCCGCGACATCGGCATCGCCGGCGTGCTCTATTTTCTCATCGGCCTCGCCGTGTTCATGCTCTTGGCCCACTTGGTGGTGACGTCCCTGTTTCACTATCTCGACCAGCGCAGCAAGGCCGAACAGACTCCCGTCAGTCCCATGGTCACCAACGCTCCTGTCGATACCCGCCATCTGCCCACCGATTACCGCGACTATCTCAAGCAGAATTTCCCCAGCCCGCAACTCGAAGTCGACGAACGCACCCAACTGAACGGCATCATCACCGCGCAGGAAGAGCAACTCAGCACCTACGGCTACATCGACAAGCAAGCCGGCACCGTCCGCATCCCCATCGAACGCGCCATGGAGCTAATCGCCCAGCGCGGCCTGCCCGTGCGTGCCCAGGGCGCAGCCGCCGAATCGCAACCCGCATCCGAAACGGCGAAGAATCAAGCCGTCCCGGCCACGAAAAAGGGAAAAAAGAAGTGAGCCGTAAAAATCACAATTCGACGTGCACGACGCATGTAGAGACAGCCGCCCTCGGCTGTCCAGTCGGGCAAAGCTCGACAGCGCACTCAGCCTGCACTGCCAAACTTCGTCCCTGCGGAGTCCTGCTGCTGCTGGCACTCCTCGCTTCGATCGCCGCTCCCCGGGCGATGTCCCAGGCCATGTCCAAAGGCATCCTTTCGCCCCCGGCCAACGTCCGTCCGCCCTATCTCGAAAACGTCGGCATCGAGCAGCATCTCGATGCCCAGGTTCCCGCCGACCTCGCTTTCACCGACTCGACCGGCCGCGCCGTCAAGCTCGGCGACTACTTCGGAAGCAAGCCGCTCATCCTCAATCTCGTCTACTACAACTGCACCATGCTCTGCGGTGAAGAACTCGCCGGCCTCGCCGGCGCCATGAAGATGATCAAGTTCGACGTAGGCGACCAATTCGACGTAGTCACCGTCAGCTTCAACCCCGACGAGACGCCCGCAATCGCTGCCGCCAAGAAGGCGGACTACATCAAGCGCTACGGCCGTTCCGGCGCTGCTTCCGGCTGGCATTTCCTCACCGGCCCTGCCCAATCCATCAACGCGCTCACCAAGGCCGTCGGCTTTCAGTATCAGTACGATCCCAAAATCAAGCAGTACGCGCACGTCACTGCAATCATGGTCTTGACGCCGCAAGGCCGCATCTCGCGCTACTTTTACGGCGTCGATTTTCCGCCCAAAGATTTACGCATGGGGCTGGTCGAGGCTTCGTCGGAGAAAATCGGCAACCTCACCGATCAGGTGCTTTTGTACTGCTACCACTACGACCCCGCCACCGGAAAATATGGCGCTGTCGTGAGCAACATGCTGCGCCTCGGCGGCGGCCTGACGATACTCCTGCTCGGCGGATTGGTGCTCATCCTGTTCCGCCTGGAAAAAGCCGCGGCCAGAAGAGTACAGCGAAGTCGCAATGCCAATTGGGGAGAAGTAAAGGCAGGTCATGTTCGATAACTTTCCATTATGGCCGCAGCGGGCCTCCACGATGGCGGGCAACGTCGATGCCCTCTTCATCTTCCTGCTGGTTGTCTGCGGGTTGATGACGCTGCTCATTTTTGTCACCTTGATTTATTTCGCTGCGCGGTACCGCGCCCGCAAGGGTGTGCCCGCCGAACAGATCGAAGGTTCCATCCCGCTGGAGTTGACCTGGTCCGTCATCCCGTTCTTTGTATTCATGGCGATCTTCCTCTGGGGCGCGGTCGTCTACTTCAAGAGCCGCACTCCTCCCCGCGATTCGACTGAAGTCTACGTCGTCGCCAAACAATGGATGTGGAAGCTCGAGCATGCCGAAGGCCAGCGCGAGATCAACGAGCTGCATGTCCCCGTCAACCGTGACGTCAAGCTGATCATGACTTCGCAGGACGTCATCCACAGCTTCTTCGTGCCCGCGTTCCGCATGAAACAGGATGTGCTGCCCGGCCGCTACACCATCGCCTGGTTCCGCGCCACCAAGCCCGGCACCTATCATCTCTTCTGCTCGCAGTATTGCGGCACCCAGCACTCCGGCATGATCGGCGATATCGTCGTCATGGAGCCGGCCCAATACGAAGCCTGGATGAGCGGCGGCACCACCGGCCCGCTCTCCGCCGCCGGCGAAAAAATCTTCGCCGAACTCGGCTGCTCCACCTGTCATCGCAGCGACATGCAGGGCCGCGGCCCCAACCTCGCCGGTGTCTTCGGCAAGCCCGTGCAGCTCGAAGACGGGCGCACCGTCCTCGCCGACGAAAATTATGTGCGCGAATGCATTCTCGATCCCGGCGCGAGAAGGGTGAAAGGATTCCAGCCGATCATGCCCACGTTCCAGGGACTGGTCAGTGAAGAGCAGGTCAACGCGCTGGTGGCGTATGTGAAATCGTTGTCCAAGCCCGGCGCCCCGGCAAAAGCCCCCGCAGTCGCGACGCAAGCGGCTCCGGCCAAGGCGCAAGCCTCGGCACAAGCCCCGTCACAAGCCGGGTCGCAAGCGTCACAAAAAAGTCAGGTGGAATAAGTTATGGCAACCGCAGCTGCCCAAAACCCCGCTCAGCCGGTCGAGCGCGAAAATTATCTGAACAAGCACTACGGCGTCTGGTCCTGGCTTCTCACCACCGACCACAAACGCATCGCGCTCCTTTATTTGATCTCCATCACCTTCTTCTTTTTCATCGGCGGATTCTTCGCGCTCCTCATCCGCCTCGAACTGCTCACGCCCGCCGGCGACCTCGTCCAGGCCGACACCTACAATAAACTCTTCACCCAGCACGGCCAGGTGATGGTCTTCTTTTTCCTCATCCCTTCCATTCCCGCCGTGCTCGGCAACTTCCTCGTTCCCATGATGGTCGGCGCCAAGGATCTCGCCTTCCCCAAGATCAACCTGCTGAGCTGGTATCTCTACATCATCGGCGGCCTGATGATGATCCACTGCATGCTGACCGGCGGCGTCGACACCGGCTGGACCTTCTACACTCCTTTCAGCACCGCCTTCAGCAACACCAAAGTCATCGAAGCCGGACTCGCCATCTTTGTCGCCGGATTCTCCTCCATCCTCACCGGCCTCAATTTCATCGTCACCATCCATCGCATGCGCGCCCCCGGCATGACCTGGTCTCGACTTCCCCTATTCATCTGGGCCCACTACGCGACCAGCATCGTACAGATTCTCGGCACGCCCGTCATCGCCATCACTCTGGTCCTGGTCGTCGCCGAACGCGCCCTGCATCTCGGCATCTTCGATCCCAAACTTGGCGGCGATCCGCTCCTGTTCCAGCATCTGTTCTGGTTCTATTCGCATCCCGCCGTCTACATCATGATCCTGCCGTCGATGGGCGTGGTCACCGAAATCATTGCCTGCTTCTCCCGCAAGCGCATCTTCGGCTACACCTTCGTCGCGCTGTCCTCGATCTCCATCGCCGTCTTCGGATTCCTCGTCTGGGCGCATCACATGTTCGTCGCCGGTATCTCCGTCTACGCCGCGCTCATCTTCTCCATCCTCAGCTACGCCGTCGCCGTTCCCTCCGCCGTCAAAGTCTTCAACTGGACCGCCACTCTCTACAAGGGCTCCATTCACTACGATGCGCCCATGCTCTACGCCTTCGGTTTCCTCGGCCTGTTCACCATCGGCGGATTGACCGGATTGTTCCTCGCCTGCCTCGGTGTCGACATGCACGTCCACGACACCTATTTCGTCATCGCCCACTTCCACTACATCATGGTCGGCGGCGCGGTCATGGGATATCTCGGCGGCATGCATTTCTGGTGGCCCAAAATTTCCGGCAAGCTCTATCCCGAAGGCTGGGCCCGCCTCGCCGCCCTGATCGTCTTCATCGGATTCAATCTCACCTTCTTCCCGCAGTTCATCCTCGGCTACATCGGGATGCCGCGCCGCTACTATCAATATCCGCCCGAATTCCAGGTGCTCAACGTGCTCTCGACCGCCGGCGCAACCGTCCTCGGCGTCGGCTATCTGCTGCCCATGATCTATTTCCTCTGGTCGATGCGCTACGGCAAGCCCGCGTCCGATAATCCCTGGAACGCCGCCGGCCTCGAGTGGAAGACCGCTTCTCCTCCGCCGACTTTCAACTTCGACCAGGAACCCGTCGTCACCTGGGAAGCCTACAACTACGACGAACTCGACGCCCCGCACGGCGGCACACCTCACACCCAGGAGGTGCCCGTTGTCCGATAGCCAAACCATGGGTGGCGCAGGAATGGGTGGCCCAGGAATGGGTAGCCAAATGTCCAGTCAAACAATAGGCAGCCCGACCGTTGCCGTCCACGAGCCCGACAACCCCGCCCTGCTCCATCACTTCGCCACCGAAGAGCAGCAGCGCAACTCTGCCAGCTTCGGCATGTGGATCTTCCTCGCCACCGAAGTCATGTTCTTCGGCGGCCTGTTCTGCGCCTACCTGATCTACCGCCGCTGGTACTTCGGAGATTTCGGCGCCGCCAGCAAATCCATTAACGCCACGCTCGGAGCCGCCAACACCGCCGTCCTCATCTGCAGCAGCTTGACCGTCGTGCTCGCCATCTGGGCCGCGCAAACCTCCCGCCGCGCCCTCCTGATTGCCATGCTCGTCCTCACCATGCTCTTCGGTCTCACCTTCCTCGGCATCAAAGCCGACGAATACAAAGACAAATTCGAAGAGCATCACGTTCCCGGCGCATCCTTCAGTTTCGATCACGTCCCCATCCCCGGACATCCCGATCAATACGCCAACCCCCGCCACGCCGAGATTTTCTTCTCTCTCTACTTCATCATGACCGGCCTGCACGCCCTGCACATGATCATCGGCCTCGGCATCTTCACCTGGCTTCTCGCCATGGCAGTGAAAGGCCGCTTCACTCCCGAATATCACACGCCGCTCGAAATCGGCGGCCTCTACTGGCACTTCGTCGATATCGTCTGGATCTACCTGTTCCCCTTGCTCTACCTGATCGACCGCCACCCGTAAGGCGAATGAGCATGAATTTCACATTCGAAATCTCGACGCGTTGTCATCCTGAGCGAAGCACGCCGATGAGCGAAGCGAATCGGCGCGCGCAGTCGAAGGATCTCCCTCTCATCGGCTCCATCCCCACGGTGGCAACAAAAGAGGCCTCCCATGTCTGACCACGCAAATTCCGAACATTCGAAATCCCCCCTGACCACCTACTTCAGCGTCTGGATCGCGCTGCTCGCCTGCACCTTCCTCACCTACAAAGCCGCCTATATCGAACTAGGCCGCTTCAACGCCGCCGTCGCCCTCATCATCGCCACTGTAAAGGCTCTTCTGGTCGCTCTCTTCTTCATGCACATCAAAGGCGCCCACGAAAAGCTGCTCAAGCTGGTCGTCATCTCCACCATTTTCTTCCTCTTCATCCTCCTGGCACTCTCCATGGCCGACTACGGCACCCGCGGCTGGAGCTAGGTTTTGTGGAAGAGCGGCGCTTGAGCGCCGCGAAAAAGTGAAGAAGATCCTCGGGCTTTAGCCCAGGGTGCCCCACTTCTGGCCGCCTTTGCCAGAAGTGGGGATTTTGACCCCGATCTTCCCGACGCCCGCCGCCCGACAAAGCCAGCCAAGCGCAAGCAACCCACCTCCCAGTCGGAAAACTCCCATGCCCATGTAGGGACAGCCGCCTTCGGCTGTCCGGCGGCCCAGAAGTACCGGGCCGCGGCAGGTTTTCACTCCGCGCACCCCACCCACGCCGCGCGCCCCACCCACACCGGGTGCACCGGGTGCGGGTGCCCCACTTCTGGCCGGTGTTGCCAGAAGTGGGGATTTTGACCTCGATCTTCCCGAAGCCCGAAGCCCGACAAAGCGAAGCCAGCGCAAGCATCAACCCACCTCCCGGTCAAAAAGCTCCCATGCCCATGTAGGGACAGCCGCCCTCGGCTGTCCGCCGGGCGCATTTGTGCTAGGCTCTAGAACTTATGCTGGCCTTTGCGACCTATCTCGTGCTGCTTGGAGCGCTCACCCCCGCCGCCCCTGCACAGAGGTGCTTTCAGGTTCGCGGTAGGGCAGTTCTCTATAGAGGAGACGGCTTCTTCGCCATCTGGCATGTCGGAACCCACCATGTCTTCTTTCCAGCGGACGAACACTCCGCCGACTTGGTGTGCAGGTACCTTGACTGCACAGACCCGGATCGATCGCCGGCCCTGTTTGCGGATTTCACGGTATGCCCTACGAAGCCGTACACGCGCGGAGCGGCTCAACCAGTCGTGGTAAAAAAGGTTGAACGCCCACGCGTCGTACGGGACTGGGGCGCCGACCCTGACCGTTAATGGTCTCCAGGCACTATTCATGGCACCAATCTGCGGTATACTCGCGCGTCAAGCTCAAACCTAACGACCCAGGAGGCTACTCATGGCATTCTGCAATTCCTGCGGTGCAACCCTCACTCCCGGAACAAAGTTCTGCAACAAGTGCGGCTCCGCGGTTAGCGGTCCCCCAACCTCCGCGGCTCCGTCCAACTTGCCTGCGCCTCCGCCGCCGTCCACCGGTAGCAGCAGCGCGCTCAAAATTATCCTCATCGTCATTGCCGTGATCGTCGTCGTCGGAATCCTCGGCCTCGCTACGTTGAGCTTCGTCGCCCACCGGTTCATCGCCCACAACGTCCATGGCAGCCAGGACGGCAAACACGTCAAGGTCGAAACCCCCTTCGGCAGCGCCGAAACCTCCAACGATCCCGCGCAGACCGCCAAAGACCTTGGCATCGAAATCTATCCCGGAGCCCAGGTGCAAAGGAACGGAGCGACCACCGCCACTTTCGGAGGCATGCACACGGTTGCCGCCTCCTTCGAGAGCGGCGACTCCGTCGACAAAATCTGCACGTTCTACAAAGCAAAATTTCCCAACGCTATGGTGACCACTTCCGGCACCAACCGCTGCACCCTGATCTCCAGCGACCAGAAAAACATGATCAGCATTAACATTGAAAGCTCCGGCGACAGCACGAAATTTCAAATCAGCAACGTAACCAAGTCCTCCACGTCGTCGAACTGAGGACCGCAAGAAGTCTTTATGTAGGGACAGCCGCGCTCGGCTGTCCGGTCGAGCCAAGCTCGACGGGTTTCGGCGGCAAGGGGAAGGCGCACTGAGTCGCGAAGCCTGAAGGCACTATGCCGCACAACTCTTCAAACCCCACATCGCTCTCGGATTCCTCTCACTCGGATGCCGCCGGGCTCGCCGAATCCCTCCGCCGCGAGCTCGCGGGAGAAGTCCGCTTCGACCCCAGCGCCCGCGCTCTCTACGCGACCGACGGCTCCAACTACCGCCAGGTCCCCATCGGAGTAGTTATCCCCCGCGACGCCGACGACGTCGAAGCCGCCATCGCCCAATGCCGCGAATTCGGCGCGCCTCTGCTCTGCCGCGGAGCCGGCACATCGCTAGCCGGCCAATGCTGCAACGTCGCCGTCATTCTCGATTTCTCCAAGTACATGTCAAAGATCATCGAGATCGATCCCGCGCGCCGCATCGCCCGCGTGCAGCCCGGAGTCGTTCTCGATCATCTCCGCAAGGCCGCCGAAAAATTTCGCCTCACCTTCGCCCCCGACCCCGCCACCCACGACCGCTGCACCATCGGCGGCATGATCGGCAACAACTCCTGCGGCGTCCACTCCGTCATGGCCGGCAAAACCGCCGACAACATCGAAGCTCTCGAAGTTGTTCTCTACGACGGCACCCGCCTGCAAGTCGGCGAGGATCTCATTCAGGACGCGGGTGCCCCATTTCTCGCGCGTTCTGTGCGCGAGAAGTGGGGATTTTCCGGTGGCCAAGACGAACCATGTAGGGACAGCCGCCCTCGGCTGTCCGGCGGCCCGGAAGTATCGGGCCGCAGCGACCGAGCCACCAAAATCTACTCCGACCTCCAACAAATCTCCGACCAATACGCCAACCTCATCCGCCAAAAATTCCCCAACATCCCCCGCCGCGTCAGCGGCTACAACCTCAACCACCTGCTCTCCGAAAACGGATTCCACATCGCCCGCGCCCTGGTCGGTTCCGAAGGCACCTGCGCGACAACGCTGGAAGCCACCTGCCGCTTAGTCGAAAGCCCACCCCAGCGAGTTCTCGCCGTCATCGCCTATCCCGACATTTACCAATGTGCCGACCACGTCCCCGAAATCATGCTGCACAAGCCCATCGGCCTCGAAGGCTTCGACGATCTTCTCGTCTACTACACCCGCACAAAGGGCATCCACTCCGAAGGTCTCGCGCTTCTCCCTGAAGGCGGCGGATGGCTCATGGTCGAGTTCGGCGGCCAAACGCTCAGCGAAGCCGAATCGCAAGCTCTTAACTTGATGGCCGCGCTAAACCGAAGTACGAATCCTCCGGACATTCGCCTCTACTCCGGCGCGCAAGCGAAGCGCATCTGGGAAGTTCGCGAATCCGCTCTTGGCGCCACTTCCCACGTTCCCGGCGAACCGCTGAACTGGGAAGGCTGGGAAGACGCCGCCGTCCCCCCCGAAAAACTTGGGCGTTATCTTCGCGACCTCCGCAAATTGATGGCCGAGTTCAACTACAAAGGCTCCCTCTACGGGCACTTCGGCCACGCCTGCGTCCACACAAGAATCAACTTCGATTTGCAATCGAAAGACGGCGTCGCCAAGTTCCGCCAATTCATCGAGCAGGCCGCTGATCTAGTCGTGAGTCACGGCGGATCCATCTCCGGCGAGCACGGCGACGGCCAGGCGCGCGCCGAACTCCTCCCCAAGATGTTCGGCCCGGAATTGATGGAAGCATTCCGCAAATTCAAGTCCGTCTGGGATCCCGACTGGAAGATGAATCCCGGCAAGCTGATTGGTTTGCCCGGAAAGCCACCCAACCGGCTTGACGAAAATCTCCGCCTCGGCCCGAACTACGCACCGTGGGAACCGAAAACTCACTTCCAGTTCCCTCAAGATCACGGCAGCCTCTCGCACGCCGCGCTGCGCTGCGTCGGCGTCGGTAAATGCCGCCGCGAAGTCATCGGCAAAGACGGCGGAGTCATGTGCCCCAGCTATCGCGTCACACAGGAAGAAGAGCACTCCACCCGCGGTCGCGCTCACCTGCTCTGGGAGATGACGCAAGGCGAGAGCAGGGAAGACGCAGTCATCCGCGACGGCTGGCGTAGCCAGGAAGTAAAAGACTCCCTCGACCTCTGCCTCGCCTGCAAAGGATGCAAGAGCGATTGTCCCGTCGGCGTCGACGTCGCCACCTACAAAGCCGAATTCCTCTCTCATTACTATGAAGGTCGAATTCGCCCGCTCGCCCACTACGCCTTCGGCAACATCGACGCCTGGGCGCGCCTCGCGTCGACGGCTCCCGGCTTAGTGAACCTGACCACGCAACTCCCGATTCTCAGCGATGTCGCCAAATTCATCGCCGGAATTCCGTACCAGCGCCGCATCCCCGCGTTCGCGCCCGCAACCTTCAAAAGCTGGTTCCGTCGCCGAGAGCAACAGGCCGCGGGTGCCCCAACTCCGGCTGCGGGTGCCCCACTTCTGGCCGATTTTGCCAGAAGTGGGGATTTCCCCCGCCCCGAAAACGCCCCGCCCGTTCTCCTCTGGCCCGACACCTTCAACAACTACTTCCACCCGCAAACCGCCCAAGCCGCCGTCGAAGTCCTCGAAACCGCCGGCTACCGCGTCCTCGTCCCCCGCGCCAACCTCTGCTGCGGACGCCCCCTCTACGACTTCGGCATGTTAGACCGCGCCCAATCCCTGCTCCTCAACATCCTCGATCAACTCGAGCCCGAAATCGAAGCCGGCATCCCCATCGTCGGACTCGAACCCAGCTGCGTCGCCGTCTTCCGCGACGAACTGCTCAACCTCTTCCCCCACGACCACCGCGCCCAGGCCCTGAGCCGGCAAACCTTCCTGCTCAGCGAATTCCTCGAACAACAACTGGCCCACAACCCGCACCCGGCACCACTCCCGCAACTCAAGCGCAAGGCCCTGCTCCACGGCCATTGCCATCACAAGTCGATCATGAAGATGACTGCCGAGGAATCTCTCCTGCGCGGCCTCGGCGTCGACTTCCAATCTCCCGCCCCCGGATGCTGCGGCATGGCCGGATCCTTCGGATTCCACCACGATACCTACGCAGTCTCCGCCGCCATCGGCGAACTCGAACTCCTGCCCGCCGTCCGCAGCGCCCCCGCCGACTGGCTCATCATTGCCGACGGCTTCAGTTGCCGCGAGCAGATCGCCCAAGGCACCAACCGCCACGCCCTGCACCTGGCCGAAGTCCTGCAAATGGCGCTCGCGCCTTCCACTTGTCATTCCGACCGAAGCCGGAGCGCAAGCGCCGGCGCAGTGGTGGAGGAACCTGCTGTGGGCCCATACCCGGAATCCGCCCTGGTACGCCAGCGCGACTCCGAACTCCGCTCCTCGATGACCCGCGCCGCCCTGGGCCTCGGAGCCCTGGCCGCCGGCGCATTCCTGATCTGGCATTCGACCCGCAACCGCTGATATATCAATAGCTTGCATCAACAATGCAGGGACAGCCGCCCTCGGCTGTCCGGTCCAGCCCAGCTCGACGGCCCTTCCGGCTCTGGCCCAATCCCCAACTTTCTGGGACAATATGTAGGTCTCCTGTGGCGCTACTTCCTGCGCCCCGACGGGCTAGCCTCGAGCCCAAAAGTTACGAGCGTCTTATGGACCGCGAAATAATAGATCGCGAAATCATGGACCGCGAACTCTCAACCACGCTGCTGAACGGCGAAGCCGAAGCTTCAGCCGCCTCCTCATCCCGGCCAGCCGACTCCGCGCGTCCCAAGCCCGAAATCCCCACCCCGCTCCGCGGCTCCGTCCTGGTCCTGATCCAGTTCGACGTCTGCGAAGAAATCCGCCTCGACGTCCTCCGCAACATCTTCGGAGCCCGCACCGCCGAAGCCAGCTTCAAGAAGGCTCCAGCCTACGTCCGCTACCAGCGTCCTCCCGTCGAGGAAACCCTCGACCCGCTCGTCCTCGAATCCGGCGAGCGCCTCACCGGCGAGATCAAATACTACGACTACGGCGTCGTCAGCCTGGTCTTCGAACTACCCTTCGCCGGCACCTGGGACGACCTCGTCCAACTCTCCTGCCGCTGGACCTCCGACACCAACTTCGAGTCCGTAGCCTCGCGCATTGCCCGCCAGAAACTCGAGCGCGCCGCCCCGGCTCTCATCAAGCCCTATAAAGACGAGTGGCTGCAGGAAGACTACTTCGTCTTCCACGTCCGCGAAATCAGCCTTGAAGAAACAAAGTCCGGCGAAACCAACGCCGCGCCCTCCGCCGCCGACCTGCTCGCAGCCCACGGCGACCGCATCGCCCAAGTCGTCCGCGGCGAGATGTCGCAACTCTCCGAAGGCGAACGCCAGGAAGTTCTGCAGTCCCGCATTTCCTACTATCCCAACGACCTCGCCGTCATCGGATGGAACGCCGCCTTCATCTACGACACCGCCGCCGGCGCCGAGACCGCCATCCAGCTGCTGCAATACGCCAACTCGCAGCTGCTCGAATTCCGCCACTACGACGAATTCCTCACCCGCGAACTGGAAAACGTCTACGACTTCCTCGACGCCGGAGGCACCGGCCTCTGGTCGCGCTGGCGCACCGCCCGCGCCGCCTCCAAACTGCACACCGTCCTGCTCGACGTGAACGAACTCACCGAGCGCGCCGACAACGCCATCAAGTTCCTGAGCGACATGTTCTCCGCCCGCCTCTACAAACTCGCCGCCGCCAAAGTCGGAGTCCCCGACTACAAAGACCTGGTCAAGGAAAAGCTCCAGACCGCCGAAGACCTCTACCGCTTCATGGTCGATCAATTCAACCAGTCTCGCGCCTTCGTCCTCGAATTGATGGTCGTAGTGATCCTGATCATCGAGCTGGTCTACTTCTTCCGCGGCAAGCCCATCTAGCCGGCCCTAGCATAAGTACATAAATGTATTCACAACCCCGCATTGTCATCCTGAAGGCGCGCGGTGTTTGTGCGACTGAAGGATCTGTGTACCCCTGTCCGAGACCGGCGGCTTGGGCCGGGTGGGATCGACGGCGGCATTCTTCTTGGTGGCGGACGACTGGGTGGCAGGGCTGCGGCCCGATACTTCCGGGCCGCCTGGACAGCCGGGGGCGGCTGTCCCTACAGGGTTCGGCTGGTGGTTCGTCTTTACGGTGGGCGGCGCTGCCTGGGCGGATGGGGCGGGGGCTGGCTGGTAGTCGGGCCAGTGGTTCCGGTAGGTGCGATCGCGGAGGTACATGTTGGTGGCGGCTACGGGAGGGAGATCGGCGTCGGAGGGTTCAACGCGGCCGGTGGGTGGGGCGGAGTAGGTGGGGATTTCTTTGATCATCTTATCGGAGTTGGCGTGGAAGCGGACGCGGCGGGAGTTGCGGACGGCGGTGTTGAGGGCGCGGAGGACGAGTTCGGCGCGCTTGAGTTCGATGGTGCCGCGGACGAGGGCGTTGACGACCTCCATGACGGAGGCCTGGATGGCTTCCTCGTCTTCAAGGAGCGCGACCCGGTGGAGACGGGAATCGGGGCCCTTGACGCCGCGGAGCAGGCGCTGGTGGAAGTAGCAGAAGGGCTCTCCGCGGAGAGCGGGGGAGCCGCAACGGACTCCGGTGACCTTGATGTGGGTGCAGGATTTTACGTTTGGCATGTTGGTCCTCGTTTTTATCTTTGTCTGTTTGGTTTCGGTGTTGGTGGTTTCGGTCTGCGTGGTCTGGGCGTTGACGGCGTCGATTATTTTTTGGTAGTGGGGCGCTAAGATCCTGGCTTCATTGGAGTTAGGGGCGTAGGTCAGGACGACATCCGCGTATAATCTTGGAAAATCAGGACTTGCGAGCAAAATATTGCGAACATTGGACTTAATGCTGGCGGCGATGACGGAGAGCGGTGCCGTTTTGGGAATTGAGGAGTGGTGGGTTGCCGGGGGGGTGGTGGGCTTGGGAGTGGAGTGGTCGCGCATGGGTCCACATTGGTCTTTTGGAAATTCTCAGTAAAGGTTGTTCGTCACAAGAAAGAAGAATTTTGTGGGTGGGGCTGTGGAAAACTTTTGGGGGGGGGGGATCGTGGGGCCCGAGCCGCGTTGGATTTGGACATCGCTTTATAGGATCGAGATGTGCCGTGCCGCGCGAGGCTTACCTTCAAGCCGTGCGACGCCATACTCGAACGAGACTCTTGTTCCGCGTGAGAGTTTGTCCCATTGGCTTTGATCGGTGAGGCTCGTCACGTGGAAGAACACTTCGGACCCGCCCTCCTCCGTTATGAAGCCATAACCATTCTGCTTTATCGTGTTGATGGTCCCGACGTGCTGGCCCTGCCTGCGGTTCTGCGTAGCCGGGAGGCCTTTGTCGGCGGGAGGTTGATGGTGGCTTGCTAGGGGCGGCTTCATACGGTACGAGTCTTGCCAGACGGTCGTTAGCTGTGGCAGGGGCTTCATGCGGTCGTCTACGAGTCCCAGAAGTTTGAGAGAATCTCGTAGCGCTTCTCTAAATGGGCTACTAGTTGATAGTCTTTTTTGTACTGAGTCTAGGTTAATACTAGTGAGCACAGCCTTAGGCCCAAGATCACGGAGGATGGTTAGCAGTTCTTGTCTGAATTGCTCAGTCTGATCGGGTGGGCGGATGGCGAATCTGCCTAGTTCTTTCTTGGATCCCGCAGCTCGTAGTGCCCCTGATGTTCTCTGTCCTCTTACCAGCGCGTTGTAGAGTATTCCCTTTCTCCTCAGGTGCTCCACCAGTTGGCGGAAGTCATCGACGTTGACCATGCCGAGCAGCTTCATGATTTCCTTGGTGGACAGGAGGTGTCCATCTCGTCCGAATAGGATGGTTCGCTGTTCGTCTCGCGAAAGATTGTACGGCAGGTAGGACCTCAGCCATTCTTGGCCCTCCGGTGTGAAGACTGATCGGTGTCTCAGGATGATGTTAAATTTTGCTCCATCCGCCTCCAGTTCCGGAGGGACTAGATCGCGGTCGCGCATCGTTGTAAATATGCGCAGCATACCTTCGCCCATTTCCCGCATGTACCCGCACTCGCGCAGCATTCGTGCCAGGTAGGCATTCCGGGACTGATGCGTACGTTTTCCTCCCCGGAGATCGTCGATGGAGATCGAGGAAAGCAGGCCGCCAGGGCTGGTAATTTCGAAGCGATTGTCGAAGATAAGTACCTCGACTCCTTTTCCTTCGATGCTGTAGTCGCGGTGCGCGACCGCATTCGTCACCGCTTCCGAACAGGCATCCTCGGGATACACAAGGGTCTCCTTGAAAATAACGGAGTCGGAGAGCTTCGTTTGAATTAGGAATGGCCGAAGAGTGTCCCATGCGTTCTCTAGAATATAGAGAATGTTTCCGCGGATCGTGTGGTCGTCTCTGGGCAGGACGTTGTAATCTTTGCCGACTCCAAGGGTTTCGCCGTAGACACGCACGATGCGTACCTCGCACCGGGGGTGCCACTTCGAAATGTCGTTGGCAAACAGCAGTAGGGCGGCACGACGGAGTTGCAGGCCGTCGGATCCAAATTCCGCGAGATCCATTTGTTGGAGCACCTTTTCGGGCGTTTGCCCTCCGAAGTGCTGCTTGGACTTGGCATCGATTGTCTGCAGGTCGAGATCCTGGAGGGTAGCTCCGTCGACGAAGGCGCGGTCATACTCCCGCGATTGCTGCTCCTGTCGGCTATATTGCACATCTTCGAGGGGAGTGGGGCGATTCCCTTGGTCGAATCTTTGAACGCATTTGCCCTCTGACGTTTGGTGTACCCGCTCGGTGCTCTTTGGGATCTGGAAGTACAGAACCGTTTTCCCTTCGTACGAGACGCGAGCGATTGTTGGAGTTGGGAGTGGCGTCTTAGGATGAACGTGGGTCTTTGGCGCTTCGGTCAGCATTAGGAATTGGGGGTCGCTGTAGTGAACTCCCGAGACCGTCCCGTCATCCTCGACCCCGACGTAGAGTTCTCCGCCGTCCGCATTGGCGAATGCGACTAGAGTCTCGGCAATGTCTCGGCAGACGAGCTTTACGTCCCGATTCTTTGGAGGGTCGGATGACCGATCCAGCGCGCTCTTGAACTCGCGGAAATGGCTCTCCCCCAGGGTAATTCCTATTGCCAGCCGCTCGGTCACCTTCAGTGCGGAGATTCGCGGGGATGCCATTCTTAGTGGTCCTCCTGACGCTTTAGAGCAAAAAGGGTCCTGCGGCGTTTGTGCCGGAGGACCCCCCTCACGTACGGCGTCCTTTGTATACCTGGGGGCTGGGGAAAGGGAAGGGCACGTTTGTGGCGGGGGTGGGGCACGGGAGGGCCAGGCGTCGGGCGCGACGAGGTCAAAGTCCCCACTTCTGGCAAAGGCGGCCAGAAGTGGGGCACCCGGCATGGGGTGGGGTGCGCGGAGTCAAAGCCGCCGCGGCCCGGTACTTCTGGGCCGCCGGACAGCCGAGGGCGGCTGTCCCTACATGGGCATGGGAGCTTTCCGACTGGAAGCTGGGTTGCTGCTTGCGCTTGCCCTGGCTTTGTCGGGCTTCGGGCGTCGGGCGCGACGAGGTCAAAATCCCCACTTCTGGCAAAGGCGGCCAGAAGTGGGGCACCCGGCTTTTCAGGCGGAGCGAGGATCTTGCGCGTACTGAATGCGAGCTAGCCGCGCGCGAGATCCCTCCCGCAGCTGAACTGCGCTGCGGTTCGGGATGACGCCGTTCCGCCGAAGCCGAACTCGCGACTAGCCACAAACGCCTGACATCGTTATTCTGATCTGCCGTTCCCAGCGAAGGAGAATCCATGCGGGGATTGAAAGGCAAGCGCGTTCTGATCACTGGAGGCGCGAGCGGGATTGGCGCGGCTACGGCGGCGCGGTTTCTGGAAGAGGGATCGCGGGTGTGCGTGCTGGATCGCGACGCGGCGGCTTGCGAGCGGGTCAAGCGGGAACTCCCAGCGTTGGGAGAAGCCGGCGTCTTCTCGGCGGACGTCTTCTCGGCGGATGTCTTCTCGGCAATCATTGCCGACGTTACCGATCTGATGCAGGTGGAAGCCGCGTTTGCCGAGGCGATCCGGCTGATGGATGGCGTGGATGTGGTGATCAACAATGCGGGCATCAGCATTCGGCACAAGTTTCTGGACATCACTCCGGAAGAGTGGGAGAAGGTTGTGGCGGTGAATCTGACGGGCGTGTTTTATGTGGCGCAGACGGCGGCGCGGTATATGTGGGAGCGCTACGCGGGCGAAGATTTATCCGGCAACACTTCTTCGGGCAAGGCGGGGAGCGGAGTGATTCTGCAGACGGCGTCGACGAATGGGATGATGGGATATCCATATTATGCGGATTACAACGCGACCAAGGCGGGAGTGATTGAGCTGACGCGGTCGATGGCGCTGGAGCTGGCGCCGCGGGTGCGGGTGTGCGCGGTGGCTCCGGGATATGTGCTGACGCCGATGCAGCGCGCGGAATATTCGGAGGCGATGCTGGCCGAGGTGAATGCGAAGATTCCGCTGGGGCGACATGCCAAGCCGGAGGAGATTGCCGGGCTGTTTGCCTATCTGGCGTCGGACGATGCGGCGTATGTGACCGGGCAGGTGTTCACGATCGATGGCGGGGAGACGGCTGGGGGGTTGGCGAGCCGGTAGTGGTGGATCCCCGCGTGTCGGGAAGAGGATGCGAGCCAAGCGCGCGATGATTGCGTCGCAAAGGACGCGACGCTTCGCGCGGCTCGCTCAGATCCTTCGGCGGGCAACAACCGCCCGCCTCAGGATGACAATTCTATGAAGGCGACCGTGTTCCTCGGTGGAGGACGGATTACTGGGGCGCTGGCGGCGGGGTTGCGGCTGGCCGGCGATCAGCGCAGCATCGTGGTGTATGACCGGCATCCGGAGAAGGTGCGGGCGTTGCGGCGGGAGTCTGCCGTGGAAGTTGCGCGGGATTTGCGGTCGGCGGTGGAGCGGGCGGAGATGCTGATGGTGGCGGTGCGGCCGGGGTCAGTGCGGGAGATGCTGGCGGAGGTCGTGGAGTGTGGGGCCTTATCTGGTGAGTTGCGGTCAGGCAAGGCTGGCGCTAAGGGAGTTGGGGCAGTGCGGTTGTGCATCAGCCTGGCGGCGGGGATTCCGTTGCGGAATCTGCGGGACTGGATGGGGGCGCCGGTGCGGTGGGTGCGGGCGATGCCGAGTCCGGTGTGCAGGATTGGACGCGGGTTGACTCCGGTGTGCTTTGGGCGCGACGTGGCGAAGAGAGATCGCGCGCGGGTGCGGCGATTGTTTGAACAGGTGGGGCCGGTGATTGAGTTACGCGAAGAGCAGATGGATGCGATCACGGCGACGCATTCGCCGACGCATGGCTATCACGCGCTGGCTACTTTGGCGAGAGCGGCCGAGGCGGCCGGGCTCGATCGCAAGACGGCGCTGATGGCGGCGGCACATGGGCTGAGTGATGGAATTGCGTATTGGCGGGGGAGCAGGCAGAGTCTGGATGAGCTGTTGGCGGAAGCGGCGACACCGGGAGGAATTGCGGCTGCGACCATGGCGGCCATGGATCGGGCTGGATATGGGCGGGTGGTGAGTGACGGGATTCGAGCTGGGGTGCGGCAGGCGCGGCGGAATGCGCGGAGGTGAGTTGGGCGCCGAATTCGAGTTCGATTAGGCGGCCTCGCTTTGCTCGGCGGATGGGACGGCGGGGCGATTACCTAATCTTTGGCTTAGGGTTACCTTTGTCATCAGCCGCGCGGCCGGGAAATTTGGGAGAATGTAGGCTGGCGGCGATTCCTCCTTACTTTACGTCCAGCCTGCGAGTGGTGTCATGGAAGTGGTCACACCTAAAGCGTTGCGACGGAGCACACGGATTCGCGTGGAAATTCCGGTCAGCGTGATCAGTCTCGACCGGATGCGTCCGTTTGGCGAGCAGTGCATGTTGCTGGTGGTCAGCGCCCAGGGATGCGGGTTTCGCTGTTCGGAGGCGCTGCACATTGAAACTCCGATCATGCTGAGCGGGCTGCCCGGCGGAGGCAGCGTGACGGCGCGGGTGGCCAACTGCCTGCCCCTGGGCAACGACGGCCAGTACTTTCTGATTGGAGCGGCGCTCTATACGCATGGGAATGTTTGGGGGATTCTCGATCCGCCGGAGGACTGGAATTTGGCGGCGGCGAAGAACGCGCCCTCGCCCTCGGCGGCTGACGACGCGGCGAGCGCGCAGGGGCTGAACGTGAACAAGAAATCCTGGCCGTATAACCTTTTTTCTGAAGGCGCGGAATCGCATCCGGGACGGAAGTGAGGAGCGGACCTCGGCCTCGGAACTCACCCTCGGAACTCAGCTTTCGGCAGCCTTCAGTGCTCAGGTTTCAGACTTCAGACTTCAGACGCTCGACCTCGACCTCGGCTTCGCTTTGGGAGCTGATGCAATCCCACGCGAGTCGTGCTTGAGCTTTCGTAACTTCTCTGCATCGCTGAGGGCTGGCATACTTGCGGGAGATGGATGAACAGCCCAATCCGACCGCGAGTGAGATGGCGACCGACGAAACGATAAACGAGATGGCAACGTTCGCGGCTGCGCCGAATGAATCGGCGAGCGAGACGATGGCTGACGCGACGGAGATTGAGATCACGCCGGTCGAAAGTGTCCCCGCGGAAACCAGTCCACGCGAAACCAGTGCCCGCGAAACTGGCCCCGGCGAGACCATCGTGGCTGAGACGGCGGCAATCGAGGCTCTGCCGGGCACGACGCCGACTATCGAGACTGCGACCGAGGCGACGGCGGATGCAGCTTACCCGAGCGCGACCTCGACGAGTGAGATGACCTCGGCTGAGGAACAGACATGTGAGCTGTTGATCGAAACTCCGGTCGAGGCGCCGCGTGTCGATGCTGAGCCGGCCGAGGTTGCGACAGGCGAGACTTCGATCGTCCATAGTTCGATGGCGGATCCTGCGACGATCACAGGTGCGGCGAGCGGAGCCCTGACGGACGCGACCGCGATTGAGACTGCGGCCATCCCGGCTACGGCGAGTGAGAGAACAACGGCGGAGACGGCAAGCGAAATGACGCCGACCGAGACGATTCCCGCCGATACGACTGCGGCTGAATCCAGTGCGACCGAGACGATTGTGGCGGAGACGACCCCGGCTGAATCCACTCCGGCTGAGACCACGCGGGGCGGGAGCAAGAAAGCTGATCGCCCGTTTCGCGTAAAACTGCGGGGGTCGGTGCTGGTGCTGGTCCGCTTGCCCAACAAGCGGGACGTGAGAGCGGCGTTCCATCAGTTGTCGGTGACCGGCGGCGTGGTGCATCTGGAAAAGCCACTGGATGAGAAGCTGGGCGTCGAGATGATCTTCCACATTGGCGGCGCGACGATTCGCGAGAAAGCGCAGATGCTGTTTCCCATGTGGGCGACGCAGGGATGGATGCAGCCCTTCCGCTTTATGGACATGACGGATGCGAGCCGCGCCAGCCTGGACTCGCATTTGAAAGCATTCCTGGGCGAATCGGCCAAGGGCGCTGCGGCCGGCGCGTAAGCTGGTTCTGGATTTTCCCTTCTTACAAATTCAGTAGTTTCGGTTTCGGAAATCCCCAACCTAGCGTCGCAAAAGGCGCGACGTTGGATTGGGCACTCGCCCGACTTTGGTTACTCTGGTTACCGTGGCTTCGGGTGATGGTTCCGTTATGATCCGGGCAGGGACCGCTTCATGAAAAAACTGAACTTTTTAATCTCTCTGACGAACAACGACAACGACTACCAGCAGGAGCAGGCTCAGGCGGCGCAGAAAACGGCGCGGCGGCTGGGGGTGGACGTGGAAGTTATTCACGCCAACAACGATGCGTTGGCGCAGAGCCAGCAATTGCTGCACTACATTCAGGATGCTTCGGTGCAGCGGCCGGACGCGATCGTGTTCGAGCCGGCGGGCGGAACGGCGTTTCCGCAGGTAGCGCGGGCGGCGGCGGCGGCGGGGATCGGATGGGTGGTGCTGAATCATGAAGCGGAGTATCTGGCCGATTTGCGGCGGGCGTTCAAGGTTCCGATCTTTGGCATCAGTTCCGATCATCAGGAAGTGGGCAAGATTCAGGGCAAGCAATTCGAAGCGCTGCTGCCGAATGGGGGATCGATTCTCTATATCGAGGGTCCGGCGAACAGTTCGGCGGCGAAGGACCGCACGAAGGGGATGAACAAGACCAAGCCGGAGAATATTCAGGTGAAGTCGATGCGGGCGAACTGGACCGAGGAAAGTGCGTACAAAACTGTAAGTTCATGGCTGCGGCTAAGGACTTCGCAGGAGAGCCATATCGATCTGGTAGGAGCGCAGGACGACAGCATGGCGGTGGGCGCGAGGAAAGCGTTCAGTGAAATCACGGACGGCGGGAGCGCGCGGTGGATGCGGATTCCGTTTACCGGATGCGACGGGATGCCGAAGACCGGGCAGGCGTGGGTGCGCAACGGGACGCTGGCGGCGACGATTTTTATCCGGCAGAATACCGACCTGGCGATTGAGATGCTGGTCGAAGCGATGCGAAACAAGGCTGAAATGCCGGAGCGGAAAGTGACGCAGCCGGAGTCGGTTCCGAAGGTTGAGGAGTTGGCGAAGGCAGCCGCGAAGATGCAGCGGGGCGCCGGGGCGTAGAGCTTTGGTTGCGGGTTTTCAGGCGTCCCTACGGGACGCCTTTTGTTTTGTGGTGGCTAAGGGCAGAGTCAACGTCGGGTGGTTTGCGGAGACCGTTTCCCCAAGGCGTTGGTGAATCCGGCAATGGTGAAGAGGACAGCGACAATCGGCAGCGCGAGGAGAAAGCGCCACGCGAGGAAGAAGGCAGTGATCGCGAGAAGGATCTGTTCGTAGAGTGGCAATGGATTGGGAAGTCCCTGCTTTAGGGACGGAAGAAAAACAGCTAACACGGCGGCTGGCAACAGGAACATTCCGCCGATGAGTACGACAGACAAAATAGCCGCGGTCCTGAAGCGCATGGGGGCGTCTCCTGGCGAAGAATGCCTGAAGGAAGAATGTCTAACGGGGTGAATTTCGGAGCAAAGAAAAAAGCGCGATTGGACTAACGTTGGTAATTTGCCTGATCGGCTCGATTGAGGACTTTGTTTATGGCCGCTGGGTTTGTGGCGCTGGCCGCGGCCGTCGAGCTGCGCTCGACCGGACAGCCGAGGGCGGCTGCCCCTACATGGGCCGTGGCTGTGCTAGATTGAACTTCGCGGGCCCATAGCTCAACGGTTAGAGCAGCAGACTCATAATCTGTTGGTTCCAGGTTCAAATCCTGGTGGGCCCACCAAACCCGATTTGCGACAATGCCGTCGGGCTTGGTACGTGGTAGGAGGCGTAGGATGCGGCTCAGCGGTCTGCCCGTGATACTGGTTGCGATAGCTCTGCGTGCAGGTATTCCCTTGCTTCAGGGCCAGCAATCCATACCACCCAGAGATCCGTCGGCCCCGCAACTCCCGCAGTCCGCGCCGTCCGTCCCGACCTTCGGCGCCGTAGCCCGCGCCGTCGTTCTCGATATCGCGGTGGTCGACGCCGAGGGGCGTCCCGTAAAAGGTCTGATGGAGGGTGACTTCACCCTCCTCGAAGACGGCGCTCGCCAGACCCTCAAGAGCTTTGAAGAACACAATTCCGCGACTCTCTCGAACGCCGATCATCCGCCCAAACTCCCCACGAACACGTTCACCAACGACGTCGCCAGTCCGAACCGCAGTGCTTCGACTATCATTCTGCTCGACGCCCTGGACACCTCTATCCAGGCGCAGATGTACGCTTACGAGCAGGTCTCCCGGTATATGAAACACGTGCCGCCCGGCACCTCCATGGCTATCTTCGACCTTGATTACGGGATGCACCTGGTCCAGGACTTCAGCAGCGACCCGCAGGTGCTTCTCGACGCAATCAAGAGCAAGCGCAGCAGCCCGCGGCTCGGCTTCTGCGAAAGCGGCAGGCCGGATTGCCAGCGCCGCCGCCATGACCTGCTTGTCGAGGGTATGCGGGAGCTCGGCAGTTACCTCTCGGGGATTCCCGGACGCAAGAACCTGGTCTGGTTCGTGGGCGTCGTCCCGCATGAGATTTACGGGACTGGTATCGGCAATCCCTTCCGGGACCGGTTCGACTTCGTGGACGACCTCAGCCAAACCAATGATCTGCTTACGCTCAATCGGGTCGCGGTGTACCCGGTCGACGTGCGGGGTCTTATCGCTCCTTCCGGCGGGGGAGAGACGCACATCGGTCTGCGGGTGGGATACCAGGACGACTCCCTGGAACAAGTTGCCGAAGCCACCGGCGGCAAGGCGTTCTACAACACCAATGGTCTGGACGGCGCCATCGCCGAAGTCGTCGATACGGGCTCCAATTACTACACCGTGTCCTACACGCCTACCAACAACAACTGGAACGGCGAGTTCCGCCACATCAAGGTCGAGCTAGACAAGCGCGGCTACAGTCTGGAGTACCGCCACGGCTACCGCGCCCGCAACCGCGAGGCCCAGGAGGAACGCCATCTCGCTTCCGTCGAGAAAAAGAAAAGCTCCGGCAGATTCGTTCCCGCCTCCTCGACCGAGCCGGTGAACCGTCCGGACACCGCCCCGCAAGGCAATCTCCAGGACGCCATGAGTTTCGGCGCAATCCCATCTACCGAACTTATATTCACTGCCAGTCTCACGCCCGCCGCAGCCGTGCAGAAGATTCGAAAAAAGGACACGCTGCCTCCTGACAACTATCTCGGCCGTGAGTTCGAGTCCAAGCCTTTCCGCGAATACACGATTCTGTATGCTACTGACATCCGCGGGATCGATCTCAAGCAGACGGCGGATGGGGTCCGGCACGGCCAAGTGGATTTTGTAGCGGTCCTTTATGACGACCGGGGCGAGGTGGTGAACTCGCTCATCTCCAGCGCGAGCCTCGACCTCAGTGCCCCAACCTACCGCCGCCTGGCCCAGAGCGGTTTCTCGGTAAGCCAGCCCCTGGCAATCCCAGTTAAAGGCAATTTTTTTCTGCGGCTTGGGGTTCGCGACGCAGTCGGCGATCGAGTTGGCGCCATGGAGATAGCAGTTGACCAGATAAAGCTGGGCGTCGCCGGCGCCGGCCAAACCCTCGCCCCTTAGCTTCCCAGCCCGCACGACCTCAGGCTAACAATTTGGCGGCGTCTTTGGCGTAGTAGGTGAGGATGATGCTGGCGCCGGCGCGGCGGATGCTCAGGAGGGATTCCATCATGACGCGGTCGCGGTCGATCCAGTTGTTGCGGGCGGCGGCTTCGATCATGGCGTATTCGCCGGAGACCTGGTAGGCGGCGAGCGGCAGGTCGAAGCGGTCGCGAGCGGCGGCGATGACGTCGAGATAGGGCATGGCGGGTTTGACCATGATCATGTCGGCGCCTTCTTCGATGTCGAGTTCGATTTCGCGCATGGCCTCGCGCAGGTTGGCTCCATCCATCTGATAGGAGCGGCGGTCGCCGAATTGGGGCGCGGAGTCGGCGGCTTCGCGGAACGGGCCGTAGAATCCGGAGGCGAATTTCGCGGCGTAGGAGAGGATGGGCGTGTTGATGAATCCAGCTTCGTCGAGCGCGCGGCGGATGGCGGCGACGCGGCCGTCCATCATGTCGGAGGGGGCGATGATGTCGACGCCGGCGTTGGCCAGCGAAACCGAAGTGCGGGCCAGAAGTTCGAGGGTGGCATCGTTGACGATTTCGAAATCGATGTGGCGGGCGTAGTCGGCGAGCTGCGCGGCAACTTTGTCGATGGCTGTTTCTTTTTCCTGCTCGCTGCGGGCTATCACCGGCTGGGTCGCGTGCAGCACGTCGCGGACGGCCGCGCCGAGAGACTTGGCGAGCGGCGTTTGCTTCACGATTCCACAATGGCCGTGCGACATGTATTCGCAGAGGCAGACGTCGCCCATGACGATGAGGCCGGGAGCTTCGCGCTTCAAGGCGCGGGCGGCTTGCTGCACGATGCCGTCGTCGGCCCAGGCTCCGGTGGCGACTTCGTCTTTCTTGTCCGGCAGGCCGAAGAGGATGACGGACGGGACGCCTAGGGCGTGCACGGAGCGGGCTTCTTTTACGGCTTCGTCGACCGAGAGGTTGAAGACTCCGGGCATGGAGCCGATTGGCTTGCGGATGCCTTCTCCGGGGCAGACGAACATGGGATAGACGAAAGAGTCGGGAGTAAGGCGAGTTTCGCTGACCAGGTTCCGCAGTTCAGCAGTGCGGCGCAGGCGGCGCAGGCGGGTTACGGGGAATGCCATGGCAGATCACCGAGCGGAAGGTGATAGCGCGCCTTCCTGAATTGATTTTAGAACATCTTCGGAATCGAGATCCGAAATTGCAGAAGCCGGTTCATCCGGGGACGTTAGGCGGAACGATGCCCTACAGTGCGGGAGGTATGACAAAAGTAACCTGCGGGATGCCGAACAGTCATCAATATCCACAATGGAACCAGCATAGAATGGGGCGGGCGAGTACGCTCGCACGAGGAAGCGCGGACCAGTACACTCGGACGCTAACAGTTGGACTCGTGCATGCGGACTCGCGCGCTCGGACTCGAAGGCCAGAACTCATAGTCTCGATGAGTACGCTCAGACGCTACCGTTGGTTTGCCGCCGCGGCGGGGATCAGTGTGATCTTTGCCGGGGTATCGCTGACTGCGCGCGCGAGCGGCGGGCTCACCGCATTTGCCGATCTGGCCGGGCTGGTCCTGATGCTGGGAGCGGCCGCGATCACGCTGGCCAATGCGCTGGAGCGGCCGCGGCAGGAGCGCAGCTTCTGGGCGCTGATGACGCTGGGGTTTGCGCTCTGGGCTACGAATCAGGCGGGCTGGACGTATTGGGAGACCGTGCTGCGCCGGGCGGTTCCTGATCCTTTTTCTTTCGACATTATTCTGTTTTTTCATACTGTTCCGATGATTGCGGCGGTGGCGTGGCGCCCCGACATTGTGAAGAAACAATGGAGCGTGCGGCTGAGCGCGCTGAATTTTCTGACCCTGCTGGGCTGGTGGGTTTTTCTTTACGCTTTCATCGTGTTTCCTCATCAATATGTCGCGTTGCATCGCGACATTTACAACGTCTATTACGACCGGCTTTATGGGCTGGAGAACGGGCTGCTGCTGGCGGCGCTAGGCCTGGCTGCGTGGACGGGCTCGGGGGGATGGCGGCGGTTGTATCTGCACCTGCTTGGGGCCGGTACGTTGTACGCCTTCAACTCGCAGTTGCTCGACCGAGCGGCGGCCGACAATACGTATTATTCGGGCAGCCCTTATGACATAGCACTGATCGCGACGGTTGCATGGATGGCCGCGGCGGCGCTCTCTTCGCGGGAGTGGGAGCTGACCAGCATCGAGTTCCGGCTGGATCCGCGCTGGAAGAAAGTGATTCCGCAGCTGGCGATGCTGGCGATTCTGTCGCTGCCGGTGCTGGGATTGTGGACCATCATGGCCGACAAGTCAGACTCCGGGTTGCGCGTGTTCCGCATTTTTGCGGTGCTGGCAGCGATGGTGTTTCTGGGCGCGTTCGTTTTTCTGCGGCAGTACTTGCAGGACCAGGCGCTGATGAGCCTGTTGCACGAGTCGCGGCAGGGATATGAAAGCCAGAAGCGGCTGCAAAGCCAGCTGGTGCAAAAAGAAAAGCTGGCTACGCTGGGCAATCTGGTAGCGGGAGCGGCGCACGAAATTGACCATCCGCTGAATGCGATCGTCAGCTATTCGGAGCAGCTCTGGTCACGGGAACGGCTGAGCGATCAGCAGAACGTCCTGCTGCGCAAAATTGTGAATCACACGCAGCGCACGCGCGACCTGGTGGCCAACCTGCTGAGTTTTGCGCAACAGACGCCGGGAGAGAAGGCTCTGGTCGACGTGCGCATGTTGCTGCATCGGGCTGCGCAGATGCTGGAGCCGCGCTATCCCGGGGGAAAGATCACGGTTGAAGTGCTGGTCGAAAGCGGGTTGCCGCGAGTGCATGGCAACGTGAACCAGTTATTTCAGGTTTTCATCGAGATCACCGAGAATGCCATGGACGCGCTGCTGGAAGCGGGCGGCGGGTCGTTGAAGATCAGCGCGGAGCGGCAGGGAAACGAAGCGGTGATTCAATTTTCCGACTCCGGACCCGGCATTCGCGAGCCGGAGCGAGTGTTCGATCCTTTCTATACGACCAAGCCGGTGGGCAAGGGGACCGGTCTCGGACTCAGCGTGGTCTACGGCGTAGTGCAGGACCACGGCGGCCAAATCACCTGCCAGAACAAAGCCGAGGGCGGGGCGCTCTTCGTGGTGCGGCTGCCAGTGACCGCCGAGCCGGCGGTGCAAGTGGCAGGCGCGGGGAGCGCGTAGAGCCGGCGTTCCCAGGGCGTGGTTGGAAATTCCCCGCAGACCCAGGCCTTCACAAAAACTGGACTCGATCGCGGCGCTAAAAGCGCCGCGCCACCCAGAGCCGAGTTTTTCAGTAACATGAAGTGCAGTGGCTGATCCGCTATTACATTCGTCCGCACGGGTGCTGGAGTTCGATTCGCTGCGCGAATTGCTGCGCGGATATGCTTCGTCACCGTTGGGGCAGAGGCGCGTGGCCGCGCTGGCGCCGTCTACGGACCGGGAATGGATTGAATCGCAGCAAGAATTGACGACGGAGATACGAGAATTCCGCCGTGTGGGCGGGCGATTCGATTTTAGCGGTCTGGCTGAGGTCGGGCCGCTCGTCGAGAAATCGCGCATTGCCGGGGCCACGCTGGAAACCGGCGAGATTCGTGACGTTGTGCTGACCGTGGACCGCGCGGCGGAATGGCGCGAGATTGCGTTGCATCCTCCGGCGGCGATGCGGTCGGAGTGGCGCGGCGTGCGGGCGCTTTCGCTGCAGATTGTAGACTTCACGGAATTCCGGCGCGGGTTTCGCAACAAGATTCTGCCCGATGGGACGCTCGACGACAAAGCTTCGCCTGAGCTGGCGCGCATTCGGCGCGAAGTCGAAAAGCAGCGGCGCACGATTCAGGAATCGCTGCGCGGATATTTGCGGCGACTGGCGGAAGGCGGAACAGTGCAGGATGAGCTGATCACGATCCGCGGCGAGCGCTTCGTGATTCCGGTGAAAGTCGAGCAGAAGCGGCGCGTGCAGGGCGTGGTGCACGGCGCAAGCTCGAGCGGGCAAACTGTTTTTGTCGAGCCGATGGAGACGATCGAACAGAACAATGAGCTGGTGCGGCTGCTGGAAGAGGAACTGGGGGAGATTCACCGCATTCTTATGGAGATGACGGCTCGCATTGGAGCGCAGGCCGAGGAAATTCTGGCGGCGGTGGATGTTTTGGCAGAATTGGAATTGCAGTTTGCCAAGGCGCGGTTTGCGGAGGAGTACAACTGTGTGGCGGTGGGGTTGAGCGGGGGTGGGGTGGAGGGTGGAGAGAGTGGTGGTGGAGAGGGCGATCATGGTGAGGGTGGTGGTCGGGGCGCTCGGCTTCGCCCTCGCTGGACGGGCGAAGGCGCCCGTCACCACACGGGTGTCGCCCCCTCGCGGTTGCTTTTGCAGAAGGCGCGGCATCCTTTGTTGGAGCGGAATCTTCGGGCTAAGGGATTGGCGGTAGTGCCGGTCAGCGTGGAGCTGGAGGGCTTGCGGCGGCAGCTCATTATTACTGGGCCGAACACTGGCGGAAAAACTGTCACACTGAAAGTTGTCGGATTGCTGGCGCTGATGGCGCAGTCGGGACTGCCGGTGCCGGCGGACCGGGCGGAGCTTCCGGTGTTTGACGCGGTGCTGGCCGACATTGGCGACTACCAGTCGATTGAGCAGAATCTCTCCACATTTTCCGCGCACGTCACGAACATTGATTTTATTTCGCGCACGGCGACGGCGGAGTCGCTGGTGCTGCTGGATGAGTTGGGATCGGCGACCGATCCGGAAGAAGGCGCGGCGCTGGCGGTCGCCATTGCGGCGCACTTTGGCCGCATCGGATGCATGAGCGTGATCTCGACGCATCACACGTCGCTGAAAGTCTATGCGGCCAATACTGAGGGCGTGCTCAACGCGGCAGTCGGCTTCGACGAGAAAACTTTGCAGCCAACTTATGAATTAAAAGTGGGCGTGCCGGGAGCTTCAGCGGGCATCAATATTGCGCAGCGGCTGGGGATGAATCCTTCGATTATCGACGGGGCACGGGCGCGGCTGGGATCGCAGGCTCGCGACGTAGGGCAGTTTCTCGACAAGCTTCATGCCGAACTGCGTGAGGCGGAAAGCGAACGGTTGCGGCTGCGAACCCGCGAGGAAGAGTTGGAGCGCGACAAAAATCGCCTGGCGGTGGAAGGAAAAACGTCGCAGCAGGTGAAAGTCCGGGAGATGGAGAAGAAACTGGAGAGCGTGCTGCGGGACTTCGAATATCATGCGCGCGAAGCGGTGAATGCAATTCAGGATCGCGCGGCAGCGCAGAAGGTTTCGAAAGAGGCGGAGCGCCGCATCGCCAAACTGCGCCGCGAATTTCGCGAGCAGTTCGACGCGACCGTGGTGGCGCACTCCACGGGAGCGGATCAGGGCGATCCGCACGCGCAGCCGCAGCTGGTGAAGCATGTGTCGGAGGGAGACACGGTGAAGTTGAAGTCCACCGGGCGCTCGGCGCGGGTGACGCGCAAGATGGATGACAATCATTTCGAAGTCGAGATGGGCGCGATGAAGATGAAGATTGCGCGTGACGATGTTGCCGAAGTGCAGACGAGCGCACTGGCGGGCGGGAGGGTCGCGGAATCTCCTGTAATGGCAGCGCGGTCGCGGGGAATTTCTGTGTCGCTCGACAACGAAGGCGCGAATGTACCGAGTGAAATCAACGTGATCGGGCAGACGGTCGATGACGCCTCGCGCGAAGTGGAGAGATTTGTCGACCGCGCATTTCTGGCGGGGCTGCCGCGGGTGCGCGTAGTGCACGGGAGTGGCATGGGCATTTTACGCAAGGCGCTGCGGCAGTTGTTGCAGCAGCATCCGCATGTGGCGTCGGTGGCGGAGCCTCCGCAGAATGAGGGCGGGGGTGGGGCGACGGTGGTGGAGTTGCGGGTGTAGGGTGGTGCAGTCGGGCCTCAGGGGCTAATGCCCTACTGGTTTTGGCGCTTTACGCGGCCCTTAAGGGCCGCTCTTCCACGGAGCTATGCTCGGGCTTCTTTTCCTACCACAGAATCTTTTTCCAATTCTCGTCGTAGAGCGCGCTGCGGGCGGCTTTGGCGATGGCTTGTTTTTCGTCGGGTTTCAGGTCGTGTGAAATGATGTTGTCTGGATTGGCCGGATCGCGCACCACGGCCTGCTCGAATCGCGCGGCAATGGAGCGCAGCACGGCGAGAACATTTTCGGCGACTTGTCCAAAACGCTCGGACTGCAGCGCTTGCAAAACTGTCAGTTCGAGATAGAGAGACGGAAAATCCAGACTCTGGCGCTCGCGCCAGATCTTGAGGGCGCAGATTTCCTGCTGGCGTCCGGAGTTGGCGATCAGGTGTATGTGCCGTGCCGGGTCGGTCTGCACGGCAAGGCCGGTGCGCTTGTTGAAGAGCGCGGTGGCGGAGGCGCTCTCCGACGGTTTGCTCTGCAGGTTTCCCGATGCCGTCCGGTCGCGGCAGGCGGGGATCAGGTCGACCGCCAGGCCTTCGATCTGAATCTGTATGCTCACGTTGCGGGTGCGCGGGCGCAGATCGTGATCGGTGAGAAATTCAAACAGGCTCCAGAAAACGCTTTTCATTCCCAGTCCCGGCACCGGGTTGAGAGAAACCAGCAGGTCGACTTGCGACGACAGGCTGATGGCAGTGTTCTTGGCGTAGGCGCCGGAAAGCACGATGCCCTGCAGATATTGCTTGCCCCACTGTTTGAGCAGCGGAATGACGGCGTCGGCGGCGCGGTGGGCGGGAGAATCGGTCGCGGGCGTGACCAGATATTTCTCGACCACCGAGGCAGCGTATTGTTCGACCGTCGGCATGGCGCGGAGTAGAGGGCCTCTGAGTTTTCTATCGGCAGGATGGGGAAAGAGTTGAGGAGGCGGCGGCGAAGCGCTATCCTCGTTAATCCAAAGCAGCGAGACTCCGCCGTGCCGTCTGCGCGACGCGCTAGGCAGGGACATGACTGAGAGCTACAAGTGCGTGACCTGCGGAAAGGTGCATAAAGGGTTGCCGATGAGTTTTGCGGCCGACTCTCCGGACATGTTCGCGAACATGAATCGGGATGGGCGCGACGCTCGCTGTGTCTATGGCTCCGATCAGTATGTCATCGATCAGAAATGGTTCTTCATTCGAGGATGCCTCGAGATCCCGCTCATCGGCTCGAAAGACGTCTTCTTGTGGGGACTCTGGGCCTCAGTTCGCGAGGAGGTGTTCGATGAGATCGCGGAATGCTGGGAACTTGCAGGAAGGGAGACGCTTAGGGGGCCCTACAAGGGCAGACTCGCCAACTCACTCGCGGAGTATCCAGAGACTCTGAATCTCAAGATAAAAATCCTGATTCAGCCCATTGGGACGCGCCCTCTGTTTGTGATCGAGGAGGTTGATCATCCGTTTGCAATCGAACAATCTTCAGGTATCACGCAGGACAGAGCCTTCGAGTTGGCCGCCCTCCTGTTGCATCGGAAGCCCGGCGGCTTCGGAGGTGATTGAGAGCCGATTTTCCGTCCCCATCAACTGTTAACTCCTGATTCCCACAGCTTCTCCACAGCAATTCGCGTCCGGTATATTCAACGCAGCCCCTTTCTGGCTCACAATTTCTTGGGAGCACTCTGCCCTTCCATGGCGAACCCTGGCGATTTTGCGTACACGGTGAAGCAGCAGGCGGATATCGTCCGCGTGATCGGCGACTACGTCAAGCTGAAGAAGGCGGGGGCGCAGAATTATGCGGGGCTGTGTCCGTTTCACGGGGAGAAGACGGCGTCGTTTTCGGTACATGCCACGCGGCAGTTTTTTCACTGCTTCGGCTGCGGGGTTTCGGGAGACGTATTCACCTTCGTGATGAAGATTGAAAACATCACCTTTTCCGAGGCTGTCCGGTTGATTGCCCAAAAGCTGGGCGTTGCCGTGCCCAAGGCCAGCTATGCGACGGAGGGGGAAGCCAAAGAGGCGCGGCTGCGCGGGCAGTTGCTCGATGTCCATGAGCGGGCGGTCGCGTTTTTTCAGGAATGTTTGCGGCGTCCCGAGGGGGCGCGGGCGCGGGAGTATCTGGCGGGACGCGGGCTGAATGAAGAGATGATTGCGAAGTTCCGCATCGGGTATGCGCCCGATTCGGGGTTTCTGCTGCGTGACCGGCTGCGCGGGGAATTCAGCGAAGAGGTGTTGCGGGAGAGCGGGTTGTTTTCGTGGAAGGAAGCTGGGAGCTCCGAGCCGCGAGCTGTGAGCGTTCAGACCCAGGCTGGACAGACTCAAGCTGGACAGACCCAAGCTGGGCAGACCCAGGCTGGTGATGAGCCAGTCGTGAACAGTGGGGATGCAGGCAAGAGTGCAGAGATCCTTCGCTCCGCTCAGGATGACAAAGGCTCGGCGGGGAACGGCGGCGGTGGTGGTGCTGCCGGCGGACAGCAGGTTCCTCCCGGGCTGGCGCCCGCTCGGAATGACAACACTGTAGGAGGACTGAAGACTGAGAGCCGAGGGCCGACACCTGCTTCCGTGTATTCGAAATTTCGCAACCGGGTGATGTTTCCGATTGCCAGCGAGGCGGGGAAGGTGATTGCGTTTACCGGGCGCACACTCGCGACTGACGAAAAAGCCGGGCCTAAATATTTGAATTCGCCGGAGACGGCGATTTATTCCAAGGGCAAAGTGCTGTTCAACCTCGATCTGGCCAAGGAGTGGGTGCGGAAGTTCGATTACGCGATCCTGGTCGAGGGGCAGATGGATTGCATTTCTGTCTTTGCTGCGGGATTTCACAACGTGATTGCGAGTTCGGGCACGGCTTTTACCGAGCTGCAGGCCAAGCTGCTCGGACGTTTCAGCAAGAACGTGGTGGTGAACTTCGATCCGGATACGGCGGGCGCGAAAGCTGCCGAACGTACTATCGGGCTCCTGGTCGCAGAAGAATTCAACATCAAGGTGCTGACGCTGGAGCAGGGATTCGATCCCGATCTTTATATTCGGCGCAAGGGAAAAGACGCGTACGAAGATGCGCTGCGGCATTCGCAGAAATATTTCGATTACCTGATCGAGCGGGCGCGGACGCAGTTTCCGGTACGCAGCGGCGAGGGCAAAGACAAGGCGGTGAAGTACCTGCTGCCGCACATTCAGCGCGTGCCCAGCCGGATTGTGCGCGATGAACTGGCGCAGGAAATCGCGCAGAAGCTGGGAATCGATTCTCCGGTGTTGCGGCAGGAGTTGCGGCATGTGGCGGTGACGCGATCGGCATCGACGGTTAAGGCTGGGGCTGAAGTGCAGGTGACGGACGCGGAAAAAATTCTGATTCGCGCGCTGGCGTCGGCGCGGCAGATGCAGGCGGGAGAAGAACATCTTTCGGCGCGCGATGGTGCTGAAGAGGAATTCGATCCGGCGCGGCAGGCGGCGTTTGTGCTGCAGAGTGAAGGGCTGCATCGCTCGCTGGCCAGCGAGTCGCTGATCGAGTCGCTGCTCAATGTGGGCACGGAATTTGCCGATATATTGCAGGTCCCGGCGACGGAGGGCGAGCGGCGCATGCTGGCGTCGATCCTGCTGAAAGAGGATGAAGAACTTACGGCGGAAATTCTGGAGGCGGCGGTGCGGGCCCTGCGGCGCATGCACCTGCGGCGGCGGCAGGAGCAGGTGCAACAAGAACTGAAGAAGCCGGGGATAGCGGCCGACCGCGACCGGCTGCGGGAATTGCTGGGAGAACTGGAGGGCATCAGCCGCGCGTTGCGCGATCCCAGTCTGGCGGCAGGTCTGGCCGAAGACGGCATGAATACGGCGGAAAAGCAGAAAACAGCCTGAAACAAAAAGGCTTTGAAAGCCATCTAAGTATTTAGGGAAGTTGAAGATAGCGGCGGGCGCGGGAACTTGAGGCGGGCAACCGATAGACGGGACAGCACTTATGTGCTAAACTCCATAAGTTTGTGCTAGGGCACAATCCCGCTTCACCCCAGATTCCCACCTTTTCGAAACTTTACCACACGCGGCAGCGTGCTGGAGATTGAGTAGTTTAAGGAAACCTCTTGGCTCTTGATGACAAGTTCGACGACATAAAAAAGCTGATCGATACAGGCAAGGAAAAAGGCTACTTGACTTATGACCAAGTCAACGACCTGATCCCGCACGATGTGCACAGTCCTGAGGACCTGGACGATCTGCTGACGACGATTGGTACGCAAGGCATCGACGTGCTCGAAGGCCCGAAACTGCCTTCGGCGGCGCTCGATAAAAAATTCGAAGAAGGCGAAGAAGGCGAGGACGTTGAACTCGACCTGACGCCCGGCGCTCTCGAAAAAACCAACGATCCCGTCCGCATGTACCTGCGCGAGATGGGAACGGTGCCGCTGCTCACACGCGAAGGCGAAGTGGAAATCGCCAAACGCATCGAGCGCGGCCAGATTCGCGTGCTGAAGGCGCTCTCGCGGTCGCCGATCGTGATCCGCGAGTTGCTGACTCTCGGCGAAGATCTCAAGAAGAACGTTCGCTCGATCAAGGAAGTGGTGACTTTCGACGAAGAAGAAATCACCGACGAGATCCTGCAGAACCGCCTGAATGAGTTTACCGACAAGATCGACGACATGGCCAAGCTGTACAAGAAAGCCGGCCTGCTCGAAGAAAAGTATAAAGAAGTTTCGAAGACGAAAAAGCCGAAAGACCATCGCCGGGCGCGGCGCAAGCTGGCTCGCGGCATCATTGCCGTGTCGCAGGCGGTGCGCAACCTGGGATTTACCAACGCCGAGCGCAAGCGCCTGATCGAGCGGGTCAACAAAACCGTGGACGGTATGCGCTCGCTCGACCGCCAGGCCAACAACCTGGAGCGCAAGGCCGACGCGACTCGCAGCGATGAGCAGAAAAAAGAATATCGGCGGCAGTCGCGGGCGATTCGCGGCGAAGTGGAGAAACTCGAACTCGAAACCGGCGTCATGTTCCAGGAACTCAAGCGCACGCAGCGCGAGATCATCCAGGGCGACATGGATGCGGAGCAGGCCAAGCGGGAACTGATCGAGGCCAACCTGCGGCTGGTGGTTTCGATTGCGAAGAAATACACGAACCGCGGATTGCAGTTTCTCGACCTGATTCAGGAAGGCAACATCGGACTGATGAAGGCCGTCGATAAATTCGAATACCGGCGGGGCTACAAATTTTCAACGTATGCCACGTGGTGGATTCGGCAGGCCATTACTCGCGCGATTGCCGATCAGGCGCGTACGATTCGAATCCCGGTGCACATGATCGAGACGATCAATAAGCTGATCCGGACGTCGCGTCAGCTGGTGCAGGAACTGGGACGCGAACCTACGTCGGAAGAAATCGCCAAGCGCATGGATATTCCGGTGGCGAAGGTGCGGAAAGTTTTGAAGATCGCGCAGGAGCCGATTTCTCTCGAAACGCCGATCGGCGAAGAGGAAGATTCGCATCTGGGCGATTTCATCGAAGACCGCGCCGTAGTCTCGCCGGCCGAGGCGGTGATCAACGTGAATCTGAAGGACCAGACGGGACAGGTCCTGCGCACGCTGACGCCGCGCGAAGAAAAAGTCATCAAGATGCGGTTCGGACTCGAAGACGGCAGCGAGCACACTTTGGAAGAGGTCGGGCAGTCGTTCGCGGTCACGCGCGAACGCATTCGCCAGATCGAAGCCAAGGCGCTGCGAAAGTTAAGGCACCCATCGAGGTCGCGGAAGCTGCGGGCGTTTATGGACGGAGTGAGGGACTAAAACCCTTTCGCCACGGATTTCCACGGATTCGCACGGATAACTCAGAAGTAAGAATGCAGAATTGGGGCGCGAGCCATCGCGCCCTTTCTTAGCCCACACCGTGTTGTCATTCCGAATCGAGCCGAAGGCCCGGCGAGGAACCTGCTTTTCGCGGCATAAAGCAAGTGCGGTTGACACGGTGTTCAGTGTGAAAGCCCCGAGTGACCCTTGGGGCTTTCGCTTTCTGGCTCCGTGCTGCCCACCCTTCGCAAAGAACGCGAAGGATGGCGCACCCTCAGCGGGATGGCGTCGGCCGGGTACATTCGTTCCTTTGACGATGCCCGTCCGCACCGAGTGGGCAGAGTCCGGGGAAAAGCTTCGCGCGGCGGCGGTGTCACCATAGCGCCCCGTTCACCACATCGTGAACTCGCGCTCTCATCCACCGGTTGGCCTCGTTCCGTCCGCGCAGCCGCAGCTTCAGATAATTGTCGGTGAGCGCTTCGGTGAACTCGCCGCGTTCGTCGACACCCACGACATTCAGCGTGATCGCCTCCACGATCTTGCCCACGAACCCGCGCATGAACGCCAGCTTTTTCTCCGCCGCCAACTCGCGCAGGACGCGGTTGCGTTCGCGCGCAATGTGCACGGGAACCTGATTGCGCATCTCCGCCGCTGGCGTTCCGGGCCGAGCCGAGTACGTGAAGACGTGCAGATACGTGAAAGGCAATTCGTCGATGATGCGGCGTGTGGCTTCGAATTCCGCAGCAGTCTCGCCCGGAAATCCGACCATCACGTCGGCGCCAATGGCAGCGTCGGGCATGGCAGCCCGAATCTTCTCGATCTTCTCGCGATAGTGCCACGGACGATATTTGCGATGCATGCGCCGCAACACGGCATCGCTGCCCGACTGCATAGGGACGTGCGCGTGCCTGGCGATGCGCGGCGACGAAGCCACTAGCGCAATCAATTCGTCCGACCAGTCCATCGGCTCGACGGAAGAAATGCGCAGCTTCTGCAAACTGGTCTCAGACAGAATCGCGCGAATGAGATCTTCAAAACACCGTGCCGGTCCGGCATCCAGATCTCTTCCCCACCTTCCCAGATTAATTCCGCTGATCACAACTTCGCGGTAGCCCGACTCCACCAGCGCGTTCACTTCATCGATGATCCGGTCGAGCCTAAGCGAACGGCTCTGGCCACGCACGTAAGGAATCACGCAAAACGAGCAGCGATTGTCGCATCCATCCTGCACTTTCAGGTTGGGACGGGTTCGCTGATTTGCCGAATCGAAGACCGGAGCGGCGATCAGTTCCGTGTGCGCGAAGATGTCGGAAACGAAAATCGGTTGTTGGTCGCTCGTCGTTGGTCGGTCGCTTTGCCTCGTAAGCGCGGCGAGCGATACAAATGCTTGAGACGCCGGAACGTCGGTTTCTCGATTCAACGCAATCTCAGCCAGTCGATGCTTGTGCGAATTTCCGATGACCACGCTCACGCCCGGCAAGGCCGCTACTTCTTCCGGCACTCGCTGGGCATAGCATCCGGTAACCACGATTTGTGCCTCGGGATTCTGCCGCCGCACCCGCCGAATGGCGGCGCGCGCATCCTGATCCGCCGCCGCAGTAACGGTACAGGAATTGATGACGACCACCGACGCCAGCGCCGGGGCAGAAGCACGGGCCAAACCCTGCTGCTCGAACTGGCGTTCGAGCGCGGCGCCGTCCGCCTGGGTGGCGCGGCAGCCAAAGTTTTCTACATAGTATCCGGGCACGTTCTTATGGTAACCCAGCGTATGGTAAGCAGGTCACGCCAGCCCAGGTTATGCCAACCCAGGTTATGCCAACCCAGGCCCGCCGGCAGGAGCCGGATCGAAGGAGATTAACGAAGCCACACGACTCCCGGCGCGGCAGGCACACTGGCCCGTCTTCAAGCCCGGATGAGCGGGCGTTCCGGCGTCAGGCCGACGCCGCAGCCCTCCGCGACTGGAAACATTCTCGACAGAAGACGGGACGGCCCTGAGTGGGACGGAAGGGCACGGTGGTCTGTTTCCCGCAGCCCGAGCATGTGGCCTGCGTCTCGACCTTGGCATAGCGGTTTTGCCCGCCCGCTGGAGGCGCCCCGAGCACCGCCACGCGCTTGGTTTTGCAAGCCCGGCAGCGTTTGGGCTCATTCTTGAACTGCTTGTCGTGAAAGAAAAGCTGTTCCCCGGCGGTGAAAATGAAATCTTCCCCGCAGTCGATACACTTCAGCACCTTGTCCTGAAATTCCATTTGAGGATGGCTCCTTCAGCCCGCTTCCGCGCGCCCCCCGCGGGGAAAGAACTGCGGTGGTACACCGAAATACAGGTTCGTGTACTACTCCCCCTCGTACTGCCCCTTGGACTCGGCCCGCCACGCTCCAGAACGGTGCGTGGGTACAAACTATCCAGCTTCTATGCCGAAGAACTGATGAGTATGAATTGGTATCACTCGTCCCTGCTGCAGCTTAACCAGATGGGGGCTGATTAAGCAGAGCCGCCCCGGGAAGGAGCGGCTCTTTCCTGCTAGATCCATTAGTCCTGTTCTTTGCGCGTCTTCTTGCGGGCCCGCTTGCGAGCCAAAGCAGCCTTCACCCTCTTCTTCTCGCCGGGTTTCAGGTAAAAGGAGTGCCTCTTGACCTCCTTGATAATGTCTTCCTGCTGCACCTTACGCTTGAAGCGGCGCAGAGCGTTCTCGAGGGATTCTCCCTCTTGAAGCCTTACTTCTGCCAAACTGACACACCCCCAAACTCGTCCGGTAGGACCGAATAGTTATTTCAAGGTTTTCACCCTAAGTCAAGAGGGGACAGGCAAAATTTCTGCACACCTTTACCTGAATGGGAAGGATCATCTTGAGACGTGGGGAGAGAATAGCCTCCCAGTAAAGTGCCTTATCGCCCTTGGTATCAAGGCTTTCTCTATCCTTCGACCTTTCCGCGAAGCACGGTCACGGACGCCTTGGGGAGCGTCACCTTCGATAAGCTGGCAGGGATGGTTTTCGTCACCGGTGGAAGGTTGGGCTCGGGATGTCCGTTCGGACCATCCGATTTCCACATGTATTGCTCGCTGCCGAACGTCACCATCGAAATCGCACCCGAGAAGAAGTTCCGCCCGGTTTCCGCGTCACCGAATGCGATGCGGACCTCGTGTGGATTCAACTGGTCTTTATTGATCAGCATCAACGACCATTGGCCGTCCGGCCGGTTTACGGCGTACGCCGTGATCAGGATGTGCCCTGCGCCGTCTTTCAAATCGCATACGGCGGGATGAAGTTTATGAACTCCAGCGCGATGCTGCACCCACTCCAGGTTGATCAGCCGGCTCGCGTGATACTGCGCCGTGAACGCCCGGATGTTGAGGTTTTCGTCCGCAACGTAATTGCCATATGTTCCATAGCCGCGGCATCCTGGTCGCAGCGGCTCGGGCTGAATCGGAGAATGATAGTAAGCGGCGCCGCCCGCGGTCAGAAACGCGCCTACGCTATCGGCGAGCCACAGCGCAGCGAAAATGTCGGCCATTTCCTCGGCATTGCCGTACGTAACATTGCTCTCCGTGTTCATCATCGGAACATTCGCGGGAAGTCCGTCGTTTCGCCAAACATCGAGAATGTGCGCGACCAGTTCCGGCTCACGATAAAGATCCGCCCACACGATGTCGCACGGAGGGAACGGATAGTGCTCGAAAGACATGAAAGCGAGATCAGAGAGACGGTTGCGCGCCTTCAGGTAATCAAGAAAACGCCCAAGCCATGAAGTACGGCCCTGGGCGTCCGGCCAGACCTTTATGTCTTCATTCACGCCCTCAAAAACCGGGCCCCCCAGTTTGAGTTTCGGATCGACGCGATGCATCGCGGCCGCAAACTGCAAATAAAGTTCGGCGTAGTCTTCGGGAAGCATGTTCTGGCCGTCAGGCTCTTCGCCCATCTCGACATACGAAATCGCGTAGCCGCGCTTCTTCAAATAGGCCATCTGCGCCGCGGCGTCGTCGGGCGTACCGTAAAGCATCGAGACCGGAATCATCGCCGGCAAATTATTCGTAATGCCGCTGGTGAAGAAGAGATCGAATCCAGTCTGATCGCCGTGATCGTCGAGGTCGGAGTCAGAATGCCACGGATCGATCGACGAGCAATAAGTGGCTGTCTGATTTTGATCGGGACGATGCTGCACGAGATCGACGAAATCGCCCGTCGGCGTCAGAGTTCCAACGTAGATTTCCCGGATGGCATAGCCAGCGGAACTGCGCGGATCGGCGGGATCGTGCATGGCACCCGGCCGCGAGTCGGCCGTATTCGACGATTCCGTCATCCATATCCGCAGGTAGCGCGTCCTGACCGGGGTTGTCGCGAGCTCCAGCGTGATCGTGCCGCCTTTGCCATCTGCGACGATCCCTCCGGGAAAGCCGCTCCAGACGCCGGAAGCCGGAGCATCCATCGGGTTCCGCGTAGTGGCCGCATCGCCGTTCTCTTTTTCGACACTCTTCTTTTCGCCATTCGTCTTGCGCGCGCTCCAGTACTGCACCTCATAATGCCGGGCGTGCGGCTCGTGCCAGTCAATCCGCAAATGCGTGATCGGTTCGTGCGAGCCCAGATCGATCACAATCCACTGCGGATGTGCCGAATCCGGCTCGCCCGTGAACCTGCTCGCGAGATAAGGATTGCTCTTCCAGTAGGTTTCGGCGTTGCCGTCCGTCAGTCGCGAGTAGCCGTGTTCGGCGCCGCCGTTACGAGTGGTCCCACGATGCGGCAGCGGATATCCGTAAGAGTGGTGAATCGGATCTTTGAGTTCAACGCTGCCGGTGAAGTAGCCGCGCCGATTGGCAGCGTCGCTCCATGCGCCGTGCGGATTCCAGTGCCACGCGGCGATACTGAGTTCCGTATTCTGGCGGTAGGTAATCGGTCCCCAGCCGGCCGAGAGGCACTGTTTGACCATCGGCTCCGTGTAAATTTTCTCGACGACATCGTGCGACAGGATATCCATGGAACTGCCCAGGGCCTGATCCGGGTCGAACGCGATGCCGGGGCCTGTAGGCGAGACTCGAATCGTCGCGGGTCTCAGGCCGGCCGCAGCCGCTTGCGTCAGATTGGAGCCCGGTGACCACAACGCGCTCGAAGCGGAGAGTATGCGTTGCGGCGCGGCCGAGAGCACAGCTGCGCCCGCGGCACCGCTCAGGAATTTTCTACGGGAAATTCTTGCTGCCTGGCTTTCCATGAATCTTTCAGAGGCGGAACGGCAGAAGTATAACCGAACAAACTCCTACCCTCACCCTTGCCGAGAAGCGAGGGTGAGGGCACAGAGACGGCGTCACAAAACGGCGAGTTAGGCGCCCAGATACAGCACATGTACGTACGTTCCCAGCCGCACGTTGTACGCTAGGTAATAGCCCACGTGATCGGGGTCTTCGTAAATGACCACGTCGTCGCTGTCCCACAACCAGTCACTGCAGAAGCCGACATCGAAGGCGGCCACACTGAAATAAAATCCCCCGAACCAGAAGCGCCCTGGGCCGCCCCCCGCCAGGTGCCAGACGTGCCCGCGCCCGAAGCCCCCGGTGAAGTGCCCGTGCTCCCAGGGGTGGTCGAGGTGATAATGCGGATCGTTGGGGCCGGTGTTGTGGCCAATCCATTTGCCGTCGGCGTGAACGTGCGGTGCATCCGGATGCCCCGGTGCGTCGTTGAAGTGGGCCGGTGCGGGATGCGATTGGTGCACCGGAGCCGGTCCATGGGCGGGGATGTGCCCGCCACCGTGCTGCGCCCACGCCGCCAACGCGAACAACAGAGAGACTGCAAGTACTCCGAAAACTTTCTTCATCTTTCGCTCCTCATCTTTACTGTGCATCTTTCACTTTTCATCTTCTATTCTTCGAGCCAACGCCCGAGTCTGTATTCTTTTACTCCAAAGAATGGGAGTTTGTCTTGCGCGAGGGGAGAGGACAGGTTGTCGTGAGCGGTTCGTCGTTGCTCATTGCTGGAGCCAGGAGTGCGGCTCGCCATCGACAAACTACGAAACGACCAGCGGCGTTTTTTAGAAAATCAGCTTCACCGCCAGCTGTACCTGCCGCGGAGCGAAAGCGGCGTTCGGCTTCATGAAGTTGTTCGGCAATTGGTAGTAGCCCGGATACGGCGCAATTCCCGCCGTCACGTAGCTCTGCACAAAAGTCGACGCGCTTGCAACCAGTCCGTTGGAAGTGATGTCGACCCGCTGGTTGTCGCGATTGAACAGATTGAACGATTCGGCGACCAGATTGAGTTTGAAGCGTTCATTCAGCCGAATCTTTCGCGTGAGCCGCAGATCGGTGGTCGCGTAGTCCGGGCCGGTAAATGCGTTGCGGCTGTAACCCGGCAGGCGGTCGTTGGTGTCGTTGCCGTCCTGGTTGGGGTCGCCGTCAACCGTAGCGTTCACCGGACGTCCGCTGCCGTAATTGAACACGGAAGAAGCTCTCCATTCATTGAAGATGTGCCCCAACAGTGGGTGTTCGCGGTGAAATGGGCGCGGCTCAACCGAAAAAGCCGCGACCACGCGATATCGCTGGTCGGTCACGCTCGGCCCGCGCTCGGCGTTGGGATCGTAGGAATTTTGCACGGTCGCAGGCTGCCCGGCGACCAGTGCATCCTGGCCATCATCGATCGCGCGCGCGTAGGTTGCGGACAAACGCAGATACGTTCCGCGCGCGACCCGTCGATTCAGCGAAAGCGTAGCTCCGTTGTAAACGCTGTAGGCCTCGCTCTGGAATTCGTCAATCGCCCCCAGGTTCGCAATCGGCCGCCCCAGCGGATTGATGCACGGCGGAAACGGGCAGGTCAGAGACTGCGTAAACTGCCAGGTCGCAAAGGAGTCGACCGTATAGTACCCGCCCTGGAAGATCGAGCCGGTCGAATCGAAGATGGGATACGTCAGTGCAGCCGGCTGCGGCAGATTTACGTCCAGCGCGCGAATCAAGTGCTGGCCGCGAACGTTGAGCAGCGAAAGCGTCAACGTGGTGCGGTCGGCGATCTCCCGTTCAAACGAGAGGCTAGCCTGCTGCACCCGCGGCGTGACGAAGTTGGGCGCGAACGCGGAAACCTCATTGGTCACGCCCTGCGTAAATCCCGCCGGCAGCGAGCACGAAGCCGCCGTCTGCGAACACGTCACCAGGGGATTCGGATACGCAGGAAACACCTGATTGTCGTAATAATTTGTGTTGTTGAGAAAGACCTGCGAATCGGTGACGCCGTTCTCCGTCTGAATTATAGAATTGTAGATATCTGGAATGCGCACATAGAAAATTCCGTATCCCGCGCGCACGACAAGTGGATGCGTTTTGCCGAAGGAGTACGCGAGCCCCGCGCGCGGCCCAAAATTATACGGCTTGAACGGAACCTTCCCCGCCGGCGGAAACAGAGGATTGCCCATCAACCCCGCCGTTGTGAATGTCTGCAAGTCCCAGCGCACGCCCAGATTCACCGCCAGATGATCGCTCACATGAATCGTATCCTGGGCAAACGCCGCGTAGTCGTTGCTGTTGGGATTTGAAGTTGCGCTGCCGAAACTCTGTAAATAATAATGCGGAACCTCATGCGCATAAGCGCGCAGTGGACTGAGTTCGAGCCCGGCCTCCATCGGCTCATAGGTAAACGGATCCACCTTGATCGGATAAAACAGAAACTCCCCGCTCTGCTGGCTGGGAAAGAAATCGTAGATCCAGGTCATCATTCCATCGCCGCCAAACTTCCACGAATTTCGATGGCCTTCGAAACTGAAAGTTTCCGCTATGCTGGCGCGATGTTGTCGCGTCTGGCGCGGCAGCAGGTCCGAACGCCCCACGCCGTCCAGAATGTCGGGAATCTTCAACAGCACGTCGCTGGTATTGCTGTAAGACTGCTGCAGATCGCGCGAAAACTGCGCCCGCAAATGGCTGATCCAGCGCGGCGAAATACTGCTGGTGAGTTGCAGGTTGGCGGTCACGGTGGCGACGGTTTCCTGTCCGTTGTCGCTGATCGCGTCATAAGTAACCGGACTGCCCGGATCGAGAAATACATTGTTCGATCCCCAATAGCGCGTCGTATTCATACGCAGCGCGAGTTGGTTGCGCGGCGTCAGATTGATATCGAGTTTCCCAAACGACGAAAAACCGATTTGCGCCGACGGATATTCTCCCGCCAGCGAAGTCAGTTGCGCCGCCGCCGCGAAAACCAGATCTTCATCGGTCGAATCGTAATCGCCCGGCGTATAAGGCCCCGTGCCCGGCTGCGGCACCACCTGCGAGCTGCCATTCAGGAACTCGACCACATTCGGAATATGAAAAATGTGTTGGTCGAACCCCGCAAAGAAAAAAATCTTGTTGCGCTTGAGCGGACCACCGAATGTCCCTCCCAGTTGCTGCTGCCGGTTGTGCGGCTTGAACGCCAAAAACGGATCGGCCGCGCCGAACGAACTGTCGCGCAGGTTGTAAAACGCCGTGCCATGCGCGTGGTTCGATCCCGACTTGGTGACCACATTGACCACCGCGCCGCCCGAGCGCCCCTGCTCGGCGCCGTAGGAATTCGACGATACGCGGAACTCCTGCACTACATCGGTCGAAAGCAGATAGGGCGCACGGTAGCGTCCCAGCGCCTGCGCATAAAATCCGTTGTTGTAATCGCTTCCGTCCACCAGAAAACTGTTCTGAAATCCGCGAATGCCGCCGAAGGAAAGATCGCCGTTCGTTCCCGAAGTCAGGCTTCGTGGATCCTGCGTCACTCCGGGCGACAGCAGCATGAGATCGGAAAACCGGCGCCCGTTCAGCGGCAGATTGGCCAGGGCACGTTCATCGAGTAGCGTGGAAACCGCCGTCGACTTCGTATCGACCACAGCCGGCTCCGCCGAGACTGTGACCTGCTCATGCGCGCCCGCAACCGTGAGCCGGAATTGAAGCTCCGCCGCTCCCCCCACATCCACGTGCAGTTGCGGTGTAATCTGCGGCGACATACCGTCAGCGATCGCGCGAACAAAGTACTCGCCTGGCGGCAACATCTCGATCGCGAAGTGCCCCTCCGAATTGCTCGTCGTAAAGAAACGCACACTCGTCGCAATATTGACGGCGACAACCGACGCCTGCGCAATGCGGCCCCCACTGGCGTCCACGACCGTGCCGCGAATTGCTCCAGTAGCGTCCTGCGCCCGCAGGCGCACAGGAGCCAGCGTGATATTAATAAAGAGCACGAACGTTGTAATCGTAAGAATGCGCGTCCAGGCCATAAGGAATTGCCCCTGCATACGGAGTCATGCGTAATCACACTCTCGGAGGGACAACCCGGCGCGCGTTAACCGGACGCGAAGCGGGAGCGACCGCGAAGAGACCGGATAGCATATGCCTGATCGAACACGCCAGGAGCGCGCACCGGTTTCTTCGCGGCGGAACGGACAACCCATCCTCTATATACATGTTTGCCAAATCAGAATCACTAACCAGCCCAAGTCTTTTTCAAATCGTTCCCACAGTGGGAAGAAACTCCGCCACCCTGACCGAGAGAAAGCGTCAACCACAAAGATCACGAAGGTTCACGAAGGAACTCCGAGCCTGAATTCCTTCGTGTGATCTCGTGTCCTGGGTGGTGATTGGTTTTGCTTCTGCACCCGATTAGCCGCCACCCGGCGGCTCACCCCTTACGCGCGCCCGCGCTCTCGTGTTAACTTCAATTTCCGTCCTAAAACGGCGTGATTCGCGCTTTCGTGATTTTGAAGTACAAAGGATTCTGGCTTCTCTATGATTCGCAGCTTCAAAGGCATAACTCCGACCATCCCGGCGACCTGCTACGTCGACGCGTCGGCGCAGATCATCGGTAATGTCGCTCTCGGCGAGCACGTCTCCGTCTGGATGAACGCTGTCCTGCGCGGCGATGTCCACGAAATCCGCGTCGGCGCGCACTCCAACATTCAGGACAACTGCGTCCTCCATGGCATGAAGCAGCAGTGGGGCGTCTACCTCGGCGAATACGTCACCGTCGGCCATTCGGTCACGCTGCATGGCTGCGTCATCGAAGACCGCTGCCTGATCGGCATGGGTTCGATCATTCTCAATGGCGCGAAGATCGGCGCGGGGTCGATCATCGCCGCCGGCACTCTAATCCCGGAGAAGACGGTGGTCGAGCCGGGCTCGCTCTGGATGGGCTCGCCCGGCAAATTCCGCCGCAAGCTTGGCCCCGGCGACGACGAAACGATCCTGCGGTATGCGTGGAATTATCTGGGATATAAAGAGGAGTACTTGAAAGAGAGTACCCAGTACTCAGTACCCAGTACCCAGTCGAAAGAGCGTTAGCGGACTGGCAACTGGGTACTGAGTACTGGGTACTGACCGATGATCAAAGCCATCCGAGGAACGCGCGACTTACTCCCGCCCGACACGGCGCTGTGGAACTTTGCCGAGGCCGCCGTGCGCGACGTCTTCCGCGCCTACAACTTCCAGGAAATTCGCACCCCGATTTTCGAATCGACGGAACTGTTCGCCCGCGGCGTCGGCGAAGAGACCGACATCGTTTCGAAAGAAATGTTCACCTGGGAAGATCGCGGCCGCGCCGCCAGCGATAGGGCGCAGTCTCTTACTCTGCGCCCCGAAGCTACGGCCGGCATCGTCCGCGCTTACATCGAGCACAACCTTGGCGACCGCGGCCTGAACAAGCTCTTCTGCATCGGCCCGATGTTCCGCCGCGAACGGCCGCAGAAAGGCCGCTACCGGCAGTTCTATCAAATCGATGCCGAAGTCATCGGCCCGCCATCGTCGGGCAGCGACTCGCCTGCGCGCGACGCCGAAGTTCTCGAAATGCTCGCCACGCTCCTCGACCGCCTCGGTATCAGCGACTGGAATCTCGAACTGAATTCCGTCGGCACACCGGCCGATCGTGTCCAGTTCAATGAAGCGCTGCGCAAAGCGTTGGAGCCGGTCGTCGGAGGCATGTGTGCCGACTGCCAGCGCCGCGCCGTCACCAACCCGCTACGCGTGTTCGACTGCAAAGTTCCCGAAGATCAGCCGGTCATCGAAACCCTACCGCGCATCACCCAGTTTTTAGGCGAAGATTCGCGCAAGCACTTCGATGCGGTGCAGGAAATTCTGACCAAAGTGGGCGTTCGATTCTCCCTGAACTCACGCCTGGTCCGCGGACTCGACTACTACACCCGCACGGCTTTCGAATTCACCCACGGCGCTCTGGGCGCACAAAACGCTATCCTCGGTGGAGGCCGCTACGACGGCCTTTCCGAAGCGCTCGGCGGCCCAGCCGCTCCCGGCATCGGATTCGCCATCGGCGAAGACCGCCTCATCCTGTCGCTGCAGGAAAAAACTACCGCCGAAAGCGTGCTGCGCAAGCCCGATGTTTACATTGCACCCATGTCGAGCATGAATGCCGAAGCCGCGCGCCTGGCGCGCGAGTTGCGCCGTCACGACCTGGTCGTCGAGCTGGGCGACGACAATTTCCGCTTGAAAAAATCCTTCGAAGCCGCGACCAAAACCGGAGCAAAATATATTCTGATCGTCGGCGAAAACGAAGTGAAGGCCGACGCCTTTGCGTTGAAAAATCTGGCGACGGGAGAACAAGTTCAAGTCCCCCGCAACGAATTAGCGGCAAGGATTCAGCTGGAAGCCAAAAGCTAGAAGCTAGAAGCTGGCAGCCTGAAGGAGGTTTCCATGGGCCTGCTTTCCGAAATCGACGACCATCTCCGCGAGTTCATTCTCGCGCAGCCTATGTTTTTCGTGGCCACCGCGCCGCTCGCATCCGAAGCCCACCTGAATCTTTCCCCCAAGGGTCTCGACTCGCTCCGCATGCTCGGGCCAAAGAAAGTTGCCTATCTTGACGTGACCGGCAGTGGCGTCGAGACCATTGCGCACCTCAAAGAAAACGGCCGCATCGTCTTGATGTTTTGCGCTTTTCAGGGCCCGCCAAAAATTCTGCGCCTGCACGGCCACGGACGCGCCATCGAGCCCGGCAATCCTGAGTTCGCAAGAATGTCCGCACACTTTCCGGCTTATGAAAGCGCGCGTTCCATCATCGTCGTCGACGTGACCCGCATTGCCGACTCCTGCGGCTACGGCGTGCCGCTGATGAAATTTGAGGGCGTGCGCCAGCAACACTTCGCCTGGGCGCAAAAGAAAGGCGCCGACGGCCTCAAGGCATACCGCGCGGAAAAGAATCGCCGCAGCATTGACGGCCTCGAAGGCCTGGCGGAGTAGACGCCGAAGAGCGGATGTGGAAGAGCGGCGCCCTGGCATCGCGCCAAGTGGAAGAGCGGCGTTTTAGCGGCGCGTCCGAGTGTCCGGAATTGGAGCTTCAGCTCCCGCTATCGTGCGGCCAAGGAGACCCGAAAAATGAGCCATCGTCTTATTGTCTTCATGATTCTGCTTTCTTGCACTCTCACCGCGAAAACTGTCGCCCAAACGCCAGCCCCCTCCAAGCCTCCGACCGCGCTCGAACAGACCCTGATGTCTGCCGAGAAAAACTTCATCGCCGCCGCCAAAAAAGGCGACGCCGCCTTTTTCAAGCACACGCTGACGGATGACTTTTCCTGGGTCGGCTTCGACGGCCAGCTCGGCGATCGCCAGGACATGATCGACGAACTGTCCGAAGGCGGCCTCGATCTGCTCGCCTACGACATGAAGGTCGTCAGCGTCACAGACAGCGTCGCCATCGTCACCTATGACGTCGTCCTGCGCGTGCCTCCCTCCGAAGATGAGGGCCCGCCGCCGCGCTACCAGCACTTCAGCACGGTCTGGGTCAAGCAGGGCGACGGCTGGAAAATGAAGTTCCAGCAGATGACGGTCTCGCACTGGGGCGATTGGTAGGCATTGGCGAGCGTAATTGGCGAGGAACGATTGACGAGGAAAGATCGGCGAGAGACGATAGACGAGGAGCGATAGACGAGAAACGACTGACGATTCTTGCCAATGGAAGGCAAGATGTGTAACTCGGTTCGATCTCGGCTCTCAACGGACTAAGGCACAATCTTGCAAAAGGCACAAATTACGGCAAAACCTGAAACGCGACATTGCTCGAAAGCGTGCCGCTCGGCGTCGTCACTTCGATCGTGCCAGCAGTCGCGCCGCTCGGCACCGCAGCCTTAATCAGACTGGGCGAGACCACGGTAAAGGTCGTCGGCGTTCCGTTGAAGGTCACGCCAGTTGCGCCCGTCAGATTGTTTCCCAGAATGTCAATGGTGTATCCAACTTTGCCGAACGTGGGATTTGCCTGGACGAATGGACTCAATCCCATCGACAAGCTGTAGACCGTCCCGTTCGTGTATTGATTGAAACCTTCGAACGTGGTTCCGTAGAAGTTCCCATTCGTGGCCTGCAGCAGCGTCCCATACGCCACAAAGCCGCCGCAGGTCTCGCAAAAGTCGTAGACCGTGTTCAGGCTGCCGCCGGTAGTGAGCTGGAAAATCACTCCCTGTTCTTCGCTGCCTCCGCCCGCCGTCCCGTAAAGGTTGCCATCGGTGGCCTGCATCAGACTCATCGGACCTGCGCCATCCGTGCAGCTCACTTCCGAGCAAAAGTTGTACAGCGTATTGATGGCGCCGCTGGGCGTGATTTGAAACGCCGTCCCGCAGCCATCCGTGCAGTTGGTGGGATTGGACGGCCCGCCATACAACGTTGTCCCATAAAAATTACCATCCGCGCCTTGCAGCAGGCTGTTGGGGTACCAGCCATTGGAGCTGGTGAAAAGCGCGAACGCACTCAACTTACCCGCGGGCGTAACTCGAAAAAACATGCCGCAGCCATACGCCTCTTCCGCGGGACGGCAGTTGTTCGACCCGCCCGCCGTGGTTATTCCGTAAAAGTTCCCGTCAGTACCTAAAATTAGAGGAAGCGCCGGATACGCGCCGTCCAAACAAATTCCCGTCTTACTGTTGAACTTGGAGCAGAAGTTATACAGCGTCGTCAGCTCGCCCGCCGGCGTGATCTCGAAAACAGTGCCATAGTTATTGGCTCCTCCGTTATACGAGGTTCCGTAGAAGTTTCCGTTGCTGCCCAGCACGAGTCTGTTTGGACCGACCCCATCGGCGCAGTTGGCCGCCGAGCAAAAGCTGTAAAGCGTGGTGAACTCGCCGCCCGGCACAATTTCGAAAACCGTACCAGCTCCATGGGCGCCGCCTCCTGAAGTCGTGCCGTAGAGGCGCCCGTTGGGAGCCAGCAGCAGTCCAACCGTAGGCGTAGCGCCGTCAGGACAGCCCTTCGTGGCACAAAAACTATGAAGGTTGGTCACCTTGCCTGCAGCAGAGATCTCGAAGACGTTGCCGTTTTCATGGCCGCCGCCGTAGAGCGTCGTCCCATAATAGTTGCCATTCAGACCCTGGACGAGCGGACCGTATTTAGGGTCCTGGCCGTTGGTCCCGTTAAAGCTCGCAATGGTGGCAACCGTCTGTGCCGGCGAGGCAACCGCAGTTGCGACGCAGCATGCAGCGACGACGCAGGCAATTTTTCCCAACGTGGTCTTTGTCATGGTTCCTCTTTATTCGCCTTCGTTTATTCGCCCTCGCACCGGTCAGAAAGCGAAATGCCGCCAAACGTTAGGGTTTCCTTTACACATAAATCCCTTCGTCATGTGAAGGGTCCGCGTTCGCAGCAGACCTTGGGCTAAACATTAAAACACGAAGATATGCTCGACTTGCGGGTGGGGGCCTACGGCAACCTGATTCGAGTACCCGCAATTATTCGCAGCCGCCAGTTTGCTTGTCAACTGTGCAGATTCTTGGGTGGTGTCTTAAATGACGTGTTTGAGACACTACCGATTCTTGCAAGGTGAAATCAGGTCTTCCCCTTCGATTCGCCGCATTTCCTTTTCCTTGCCGATTCTTTCCCACGATAACTCGCTCTGCTTTGCGGTTTTCGCCAGTCCTCGGCATTCTTCCAGTCAGTTTCTTCGCCTCACCTCTTCACTTCGCCAACGTCTAACCATCGGTTGACGGCCTGCCCCGGCAAAGCTAACATGACGCCGCAGCCGCAGAAGTTTCGATCGGCAATGAAACAATGTTTCTGTCGCGAGGCACACCATGAAAACCACAGCAATGCTGCTCGCCACCTGGATGATTTGTGCCGCCACTTCCCTCGCCCAAACCGACGCGCCCAAACCCGGCCCCGAGCACAAGAAACTCGATATGTTCGCCGGCTCCTGGACGCTGGAAGGCGACATGAAGGCCAGCCCCATGAATCCCGCCGGCAAGATGACCGAAAACGAAAAATGCGAGTGGATGGACGGCGATTTCTTTCTCGTTTGCCACACCAACTATCAGAGCTCCATGGGCGACGGCACCGGCCTCTCGGTCATGGGATATTCCGCCGACGACAAGGCTTACACTTACCGCGAGTTCAACAGTTGGGGAGAGTTCGACGACTCCAAAGGTTCGGTCGACGGCGACACTTGGACCTGGACCAGCGACGAAAAAATGGGCGCTAAAACTTTCAAAGGCAAATTCACCATGAAGATCCTCTCGCCCACGTCCTACACCTTCACGTTCGAAATGTCACAAGACGGCGACACTTGGACCACCATCATGGACGGAAAAGCCACCAAGGGAAAGTAATTCGGCTCTTGCGCAGCGGCTTCCCCGAGAATCCCGCCGGGCGCCATCGTAAACCCCGGGGACAGACGGGACGTACCCCGGTTTCTATTTCCGATATGGAACGAGAGCAAATGACAATTGTCACCACGTTCGCTTGACGAATTGCACTGGCACGCGAATCTTGTAGGACCTACTATCTCCTGCGACGACCTCAATAAGGAGCACTGCCGTGAAACTCAAAGCAACTCTCGCTTCCGCTCTGGTTTTTCTCGCCGCCTCCGCCTGGGCCCAGATGCCCTCCACGCCCGGCCCGGAACTGAAGAAACTCGATTACTTCGCCGGCACCTGGACGGTTGAGGGAACCATCGCGCAGGGCCCATGGGGCAACGGCGGAAAATTCACTGCGACCGACACCAAGGAATGGATGCCCGGCAACTTCTTCCTCGTCGGCCACTCCGACTTCAAAATGCCTCCCGAACTCGGCGGGGACGGCAAAGGCATTTCTCTCTCCGGCTACGATACCAATCAGAACGTCTACACATTCGACGACTTCAACAGCCAGGGCCGTCGCGAAAACTCCAAAGGCACGCTCACCGGCGACACCTGGGTCTGGAACAGTTCACAAAACTACGGCGGCCAGGAAATCCAGCAGAAGGTCACCATCAAGACGCTCTCGCCCACCAGTTACACCTTCAAACTGGAAGTCTCGGTCGACGGCACCAACTGGATGACCTTCATGGACGCCAAGGCAACAAAGAAATAACCGCGCGGGCGACCGTACAACAAGCGCGGGCGACCATCTTGCGACACACCACAAAAATCGAATGCGGTCCGGCCAGCCACCGGACCGCATCGTACGTGGATTCCTGAGCCGCTTCGTCACCGCTGGGCGGCGGAATGACCGCTTCAGCCCGACAGCGCTCGCGCTTTTTACAGCAGCGAAGAGTGCCGCATTTGCCAAAGCCGGTTACGAATCCGTGATCTCGCGATCACAACTTCGCAACCACTGCGGTTCGCGCCAGCGGCCCTCGTCCTGCTCCGGCTCCGAAGAGCCAAGCTCAGGGATGGGGGAGGAGGCCGCAACGCCCAAGGCAACCAGCCGCGCTTACGCGCTCTTCTGAAGTTGTCCCCCGGCAATTCACCCTCGAGAATCGCCGGTCTGCCGCTGGCTCTGCCGCAATCATTCGGCAAGCTCAGAAAGCCCACGTTTTTCGCTGTAACCCACTCTCGGTCACATTGTTGCGCCCCGCAACACAAAACTCTTACCCATTTGTGCAGAAGCTGTGGACGATGCGACTTCCCTGTGGAAGCCCGTGGAAATCTTGAGGCGAATTGCGGGCTTGGCGCCGAACCCAGCCATGGTGTGAGGCTGCTGCCGAAATCCGGCACGTATCTCGGTAAAAGTCATTTCAAAGCCGAGTACCGCTGCTAACTCTCGCGCGATTCGATCAGGTAGGGAGCAAAGTCAACCCAATGATCCTGGCCTTGGGATTGCGCTCAAGCGCTCCTTGGGCCGACCAGAAGCGGTGCCTGCACGGCGAAGGATTGGCGAAGGATTAAGGATATTGACTCCGGCCACAGCAGTGTTCCTTGGAAAAGTAGACACTATATGAACACCAAGTCAATAAGCCATTTGCTGAAATCAGTTTGTGGCAGCCGGACCTGTAAGCCGAATTCTGTCCGCGGCATTGCTGCCGCGGGACGGCCATTCCTCTGGGCCGCGCATTGCTGCGCGGCTCTAGCGACCTACCCGAAGGTTTGACGCACCGAGCCGGCACGTGTCCCGCCGTCGCTTTGAGCGCTTCTTCAAAGGAAGCGTGCCAAACGCGCGACATTCGCGCCCGCAAAAAACGCGGGCGATCGCGCGGCACGCCCAGATCCTTCGCTCAATAAAAGGCGCTTCGCTCAGGATGACAAAGCACTCACAGCGACGACGGGACTTCCTCCCTATTTGGTCTTGCTCCGTGTGGGGTTTGCCCTGCCCGCGCCATTGCTGTCGCGGCGGTGCGCTCTTACCGCACCTTTTCACCCTTACCGCGGCGTTGCCGCCGCGGCGGTATGTTTTCTGTGGCACTTTCCGTCGAGCTCTCCATCCTAAATTTCGCAAAAAGCACGAAATTTAGGACGGACCACCCTCCCGGACGTTATCCGGCACACTGCTCTGCGGAGTTCGGACTTTCCTCTCCCCGCGCCCGAAAGCGCTGGAAGCGGCCGTCCGGTCCGGCTGCCTACGCAACCATTATAGCGAACTGCATATATATCGAAGGCCGAGCGGCGCCCCGGCGAGCGGCGCGCACGGGAGGCGATCAAGTCGAACGAAATCGGGCCCAGAGAGAAAAGTCAGGGCGTCTTTGGTGGCTTACACTTTCTGCGCGGCGCGCTTCAGGGCGCGTTGCAGCGTCTGATCCAGAGCGGACTTGGCGGATTCATATTCCTGCTGCGAGATGCGGCCCTGCTTGTGTTCAACTTCGAGTTGGAAGAGTTCTTCTTTCAGTCCCTCAAGCAGCATGGAGGACGTGGAAGCGGGCGATGGCGCAGTGGCGGGCGCCGTCTTGGAGAACGGACGGCCGCGGCGGCCGTCGCCCGCGCCAACTTCGCGGGCGGCGAGGACTTCGACTTCGTCGTATTCGTCTTCGGTTTCGTGCTCCAGCACGGCCGTCGACCTCACCCGGAGAGAGGCGCGGCGCGCAGCTTGCTGCCGCGAAGCTACGAAAACTCCGCCAGCGGCCAGCGCCACGGCGAATCCGCCGAGAATCCACCACTGATATTTTTGCAGGGGATTGGGAGCGTCGATCGGCGGACCGAGGCCGCCGCCAGGACGGCTCTCGTTTGCCGCCGACCCGCCTGCACTCGGCGCTCCGCCATTTTCGTCCCGAGCCTGCAGCGTGCCTTCACCCGAAATCTTGAAAGCCAGCGACTGCCCCAACTTTGCACCGGAAGCAACCTGCACGTTGGCGTCAGGCTGCTGAGGATCGTTCATAGGCTGGAAATTAGTGCCGGGAGCGGCGGAGAACTGCATGGCCTTGGGCAGAATCGCCACGAAATGCTGCAGCGGGTAAACGCTCTTGGGGTCGATATTGGCGCTGCCGGTGTAAGGCAATTGGTAGGCCAGCTGGAATTGCGTAGTGCCGGGGCGCAACGGAAACAAAAACGAATAGCGGGTTTTCTTGTCGTCTTCCGGCACGGGTGCGGACTTCAGCGGCTGGCCGTTTTCGGTCATGGCGTCCGCCTCGATAATCTGCGCGCCCTCGGGAACGTAGAACTCAAGATTGTGCTCGCTCATCTGGGTGCGCGGAGGCTTCGAGGCGTTCTGTACGGCGAAGGCGCGCATCACTTCAAGTTGTCCCTGCTCCACCTGAATCCGCATGATGTCGGCAACCACGTCGATGCCCTCAACCTTCTTGCCGACATCGTAAACCTCCACGTCGACCGAGGTCGTTCCCGGAGGGGCCATGCGGTGGTAGGTGACTTCCTGATGGATGACGCGCACCAGATGCGGCGACTGTGCATTATCGAGCTTGAAACTGAACTTGCCGTTGGCGTCGGCCTTGGTGCGGCCGGATTCCTCCATGCCTTGGCCGAGACTCAGCAGCACCACTTCGTCGCCCGCGCCGGGTTTGCCGGTCGTGGCGTTCTTTACCGTGCCGGTAAGAGTTTGCGCCGAGACACCAGTGGTTAACAGGAGAAGAGCAACAACCACACAGGCGCTTGAACTTTGAACCTTCAAATCCTGGCCCTCCTCGACGGGGATGGTGAAGATGGTGGTGGGGAAGATGCCGCCGTTGCTTTCGCTTCCAGACGGGCGATTTCAGCGAGCAGTGTGGCGGCTTCATCCTGCAGCGAAATTTTCAGCGACTGGTAGTCCGCGTCCGGAACCTTGCCCGCCCGGTATTCGAAATTCAGGTCGCGCAGATTTTCATATACCACGTCTTTGCGCTCGCGCAGATACGCCGCGCGTGTCTTCTTCGGGCCAAGGTAGAGCTTTCCCGGCAAATAGAAAGTGTAGAAAATCGACGCGGCGAACATAAGAATACCGCACGCAAGCTCCCAGGTCATACGTCAGTCTCCTTGCGTGCCTGCTCCCGAAATTGTTCCAGCTCGGCGCCGCGCACCGGCCGCAGGCCATCGGCAAGCGCCGGCTCGGGGCGGTTTTTCCAGGCCCACACCACCAGCACCACCAGCCCGAATCCCACCACCAGAGCGACTCCCGGCAAGATCCAAGCCGCGCGATCGAAGCCCACGGTGGTGGGCGCGGCCAGAACCGTGGGGCCGTACTTCTGCACAAACGACTGCTGCACCAGGCTGTCGCTGTCGCCGCGGGTCACGGCGGCCATCAGTTCGTTCCGCATCCCGTCGGAGTCAGGGCAGCCCACGTGGTTGCATTCCAGCAGAATCTGCCCACACCCGCAGATGCACATCAGCCCGTGCCCGAGTTCATCGAAGCGCGAAGCTGGATCGCCCGCGCCGGCGAACACAATCACGGCGACGCACAACACACCGCACTGCACAACGCGGCGAAGCGACCATTTCCGATTTTTACGGCGCATGAACATCTAGTCTCCCGTCGCCACTGGAGCCGCGTGCTCCACCAGGCTCGCCGCCGGAGCGCGTACCACCAGCGGCGGAGCGTTCGGCACCAGCGCCAGCGCCGTGCCGCCAAGAATGATCCACACTCCCAGCCATATCCACATCACCAGCGGATTCAAATGGGCTTTGAGAATTGGATGCCCAGTATCCTGATTCAACCCCTCGTAGACCACGTACAAATCTTCGGCGGGCGTGGAGCGAATAAACGGCATGGTCGAAGTCTGCTGGCTGGCTTTGTAGAAACGGCGCTCAGGCGTGAGAGTGTCGATCTGCTTGCCGCCTTTGTAGACGTCGAGCACGGCCCACTCCGCTTCGTAGTTGGGATATTCCTCGTCGGTATACGAGCGGCACACCAGTGTGTAGCTGCCGATCGTCATCTTGTCGCCGTAACTCATCTCCTTCTCTTTGTTCTGATTGAAGGCCGAGCCGGCGAATCCGATGATGCACACCACCACGCCGAAGTGAACGATGTATCCGCCATAACGGCGGGTGTTGCGATGCGTAAGCTGCACCATCGAGGCGAACATGCCTTGCCCGGTCTTCTCCGAGATCACGCGGCCGCCGCGATAAAACTCGCTGGCCACGGTGAGCGTCACCAGCACCGCCAGCCCGATCGCCATCAGCGAATAGAAATACGCCATGTCCTGCCAGGGCCGCAGGCCGAACGGAGATCCCCAGCTCGACGGCGTGATCATCAGGAAAACCATGACTGAGAGCGCGCCTAAAGCTGGCCAGCCAAAATTCCGCTTCAAGCTTTCGAGCGAAGTTTTTCGCCAGGCCAGCAGCGGCCCAACCGCGGTCAAAATCAAAAGCAGCAGCGCCACTGGAATCGCCACGCGGTTGTAAAACGGAGCCCCCACGGTCACTTTGTTGCCTTGCACGAGTTCAGAAATTTTTGGGAACCATGTTCCCCACAGCACATCGAGCGTGAGCAGCAAGAAGAGAAGATTGTTGAACAGAAAGCTCGACTCCCGCGACACGATGGCTTCCAGTTTGTGCTCGCTCTTCAGGTGATCGTGATTTTTCACGAAGAAGAAAACGAACACCGCGAAAGTGATGGCGAGAAACCAGGCAAACCAATTCCCGATCGAGGACTGCGCGAAGGCATGCACTGAGGCGATAATCCCGCTGCGCGTCAAAAACGTTCCGAGAATCGCCAGCCAGAACGTGGCAAACACCAGCCACATGTTCCACACTTTCAACATGCCGCGCTTTTCCTGCATCATCACCGAATGCAGGAACGCCGTGCCCACCAGCCACGGCATCAGCGAGGCGTTCTCCACCGGATCCCATCCCCAGTAGCCGCCCCATCCCAGCACGGCATACGCCCAGTGCGCGCCCAGAAAAATCCCGCAGGTCAGAAATCCCCACGTGACCATGGTCCAGCGGCGCGTGATATGAATCCATTTCTCGCCGGGATACCTCATGATCAACGCGCCCAGGGCGAACGCAAAGGGCACGGTGAATCCCACGTAGCCCAGATACAGCATGGGCGGATGAATCACCATCTCCGGATACTGCAGCAGCGGATTGAGCCCACTGCCGTCGGCGCGCAGCGGACCTTCGAGCACGCCAAAAGGATTCGCGCCGAAATTCACCAGCGCGAGAAAGAAGACCTGCACCCCGGCGAGCACCACCGACGCGTAAGCGAACAGCCGCGGATCGGTTTTGTAGCGCAGCCGCAGAACGAATCCGTAGCCGCTCAGCAGCAGGCACCAGAACAGCAGCGAGCCTTCCTGCCCCGACCACAATGTGGCGAACTTGTAGGGTCCGGGAAGATCGCGATTGCTGTGATGGAAGATGTAAGCGATGGTGAAGTCGTTACGGAAAGCCGCGACCACCAACGCCACGGCGGCGATCACCACCGCCCCGAAGAGTGCAATGCCCGCCCGCCGCGCCGTCTCGCCGATTCGCGGCGAGTTCTCGCCCGAGGAGACGAGCGCGAAAAGTCCGGCGGCGAACGAATAGACGCTCAACGCCAGGGCGAGGAGCAAGGCAAAACTACCGATCTGCGCCATGTTGGGGGAACCCCGCTGGCTATTTTTTCAGAAACCGAGGGTACAAGCAAACCATTCCAAACAAAAAGGACACGATCCAATGGACGCAGCCAAAGGGATACAGGTAATTGCGTCAACCGAAAAGATACCCTTAAGGCTTCCGATAACGCGGAGGGATTAAAACCCCGCGCTTACCTACCTCTGCCGCGCAGGCAGAAACCCCTTGCTGGAAGCTGCATCTTCTACTCTCTTGCGGCCGAGAACGCAGCAGTTCCGGCGAGTCTTGACCATCCACTGATGGTGGACTTCTTCAATGGTTACGCAAATGGTTACGCAGTCTGCACGCTGTGCTGCCGGTAGCGCTTCAGAACTTCGTGCTCGGCCGCTAGCCAGTCCTCGTTCTCGTGCCCAGGCTCGAATCCACGACGCTCCGAAAGTAAATACGCGACCTTCCGAATCTCGTCCTCGAGATTGATGGGCACAACATTACTGCGGGGCTCGGACTTGACCGCCTCCAGCTTCGGCGCCGGACCTTTCGGCCGGGGCTTTTTATCCTCCGCCTTGGTGGTGCCATCGACCGCAGCAGCGGCTGCCGACGACTGCGCACTGGCCATATCGGGTTGTGGGTTCGCGGCGGCTTCTTTCACGCCATTGGTTTTGGGAGATTTTGTCTTGGCCATGAGCATCGACTCCTTTGCTATTTCTAGCCGTAAAATGATTGAACTTCCTATAAATGAAACACTTACACGTCCCGCCCGAACTCCTCGGTTGACCAGAACCAGTGAATTAGCGGAGATATTCTTACTATAAGCCTTCCCGCCCTGTGGATGCGAGCGGAATGCATCGAAAAATCCAATGAGTGCCGCCGGAATTCCAAAATTGAATCTTGTTATAATCAACAGCGGTGACGCCAGCGGCGCTATCGTCTAGGGGTTAGGACGGAAGATTCTCAATCTTCAAACCCGGGTTCGATTCCCGGTAGCGCTACCAACCTTCTTCATTCTGCTGATTTGCGACTTTATTCCCAGAAATCCCGATTTCCAGGAATCGCGGAATCCTGGCTTCCCGGAATCCCAGCTTCCCTGGAATCCTTGCCCGAGGACGGCCGGCCCCAGCCGTCTGCGTTATAGTGTTTCCGCCGGGATTCCCGTTCCCCCACAGCCATAACTTAAGGAAGAAGCCAAGATGAACCGAATTGCGAAGTTTGCCTCTTTGGCAGTTTTGTGCGGCAGCATCTTTGCCGCCGTCGTCCCGTACGCGCCAGCCCAGGCCCGCACGCCCGATGCCGCACTCATCGCCCGGCGCAACGCCACCGAAAGTGAACTCGAATCCATCGCCATCATCGAGCGCAAGGTTATGGTGCCCATGCGCGACGGCAAGCGCATGCAGGCCGATATCTACCGCCCGAAAGACGAGTCGAAAAAATATCCCATCATCTTCGTGCGCACACCCTACAACTTCAACTACTGGGACGTCGAACTGGGCGCGCCCCGTGACATGACCACCGAACTTGAAGCCGTCAAGCGCGGGTACGCCTACATCGAGATGAATGAGCGCGGACGATTTTTCTCCGAGGGCGACTACGACATTCTCGGCGTCCCGCTCACCGACGCCGACGATGCGCTCGCCTGGATGGGCTCGCTGCCCTGGTCGGCCGACAAAGTCGGTCTGATCGGCTGCTCCTCGACGGCGGAGTGGCAGCTGGCCGTGGCTTCGCGCGGCGACAAAGCGCTCACCACGTTTATTCCCGAAAGTTTCGGCGCCGGCGTCGGCCGCGTCGCCCCCTACTTCGAGCAAGGCAACTGGTTTCGCGGCGGAGCCGTGCAGATGCTGTTCGGCTCCTGGCTTTACGACTACGGCCTGCTTACCAAAGATGGCCGCCCCACATTGCCCCCGAGCATGACGCAGCAGGAATTGATTACTGCGGCCAAGTCCTACGATCTCTCCGCCCACCCGCCCAGTGTCGACTGGTCCAAAGCGCTGCGGCACTTGCCGGAGGAAGATATTTACTCGGCCGTCGGCGCACCGCACGGCATCTTCGCCGATACCACGCCCTCCGGCAAGCCCGGCATGATCACGCGCACGCCCAACGATCCCTCCTGGTACCAAGGCGGTCTCTGGAACGACAGCATGCGTATCGACATTCCCGGCCTCTGGTTCATGACCTGGTATGACGTAAGCGTCGGGCCCAATCTCGCCGCCTACAATTTCGTGCGCAGCACGGCCGATCCCGCCATCGCCAACGAGCAGTACGCGATCATCGCGCCCGTCGCGCACTGCGCTTACAAGCGCGCCGCCGAACACACCATCGTCGGCGAGCGCGACATGGGCGACGCCCGGTTCGACTATGACGCCTTTACCTACGGCTGGTTCGATCATTTCCTGAAAGGCGAAGACAACGGCGTCCTCACCAACAATCCGAAAGTCCGCTACTACACCATGGGCAGCAATCAATGGCAGTCCTCCGATACCTGGCCGCCCGCGGGAGCGAAGCCGGTCACGTTTTACCTGGCCAGCGCAGGCCACGCCAATTCTCTTTATGGGGATGGATCCCTGCTCACAGCGCCGGAATCAAAAGACAACCCAGACAAATTTGTCTACGATCCCATGAATCCCGTGCCCACCCACGGGGGAGGTTTCTGCTGCCTCGGCGCGGAGTACAAAGCTGGCGCGCTCGATCAGCGCAGCCTCGAAACTCGCGACGACATTCTTGTCTACAGCACCGGCCCGCTGAAGGAAGGCATCGAGGTCAGCGGACCCATCGGCGTGACTCTTTACGTGTCGAGCGACGCCCAAGACACTGACTTCACCGTGAAGCTGATCGAAGTTCTGCCTGACGGCACCGCCTACAACATCCAGGAAAATATCCAGCGCGCGCGTTACCGCGAGGGCTACACCAAGCCTCCCGTGTGGATGGAAAAAGGCAAAGTCTACAAAGTCACCTTCCAGCCCATGCAAACCAGCATCTACTTCGCGCCGGGACACGAACTGCGCATCGAAGTCAGCAGCAGCAATTTCCCCCAATTCGACCGCAACCTGAACACCGGCGGCGACAACTACAACGAATCGAAACCAGTAGTCGCCCACAACGAAATTCATCACTCAAGCCAATACCCCTCGAGCATCACGCTAAGTGTCGTGAAGAAATGAGCAACGGGGACGAATGCGCGCTCCACGCCCGGAGATCTCAATGTTCGACTTGTCGCTAACTCGATGATTCTAATAGGCAAGGTGCGGTGAGAGGACTATCCGCAGGCATATTTCTTCTGCAGACTGTCCCCGCGCATCTCTCGTCGATGGTGAACATCGAATAGAGTGGTTAGGGGTGATCGACAACTATGGGAAACATGTTTAAGACCGCGTTCCTGCTGACCCTGATGACGCTGCTGCTGATGTTCATTGGCCGCGCCTTTGGCGGTCAGAATGGAATGTTCCTGGCGCTGGCCTTCGCCGCCGTCATGAACTTCGTCTCGTATTTTTATTCCGACAAGATTGCGCTGGCCATGTATCGCGCGCAGCCGGTCACGCGCGAAGAACTGCCGCGCGCTTACGCCGCCGTCGAACGGCTGACGCAAAAAATCGGCATTCCGATGCCGAAGATTTATGTGATCCCCACGGAATCGCCCAACGCTTTCGCCACCGGACGCAACCCGAGCCACGCATCCGTCGCGGTCACTCACGGGATATTGGGCCTACTGAATGACGAAGAACTCGAAGGCGTCCTGGCCCACGAACTCGGCCACGTCAACAACCGCGACATTCTGATCAGTTCTGTCGCCGCCACGCTCGCGGGCGCGATCACCATGATTGCCAGCATGGGCAGGTGGGCGATGATCTTCGGCGGCTTTGGCGGCCGCGACCGCGACGATCGCGGCGGAGGCCTGGCCGCGCTCTTCATGCTGATCGTCGCTCCGATCGCGGCGTCGCTGATTCAGCTTGCCGTCTCGCGCTCCCGCGAATATCAGGCCGACGCGACCGGCGCGCATTTCACCGGCAATCCTTATGCCCTGGCCAGCGCGCTGCAAAAACTCGATGAGTATTCCCGCCGCATGCCTCTGCAGGCGAGCCCGTCGACCGCGCACCTGTTCATCATCCAGCCGTTTCTCGGGATCAATTTTTCGAACCTGTTCTCAACTCATCCTCCGATTGCCAAGCGCATCGAGCGGCTGACCGGAAGGCCTGCGGAGTTTACGCAGTAACGCAACTGCCCGCTTCCAGCGAATCACTGGGATGAGGAAGTGAGAAGCGCTGCAAAGCAAAGAGGAATTCGCGTTCTTTCTTCGAGGACGCGTGGCAGCGCAGCTGTTCTGGTGTGGCTAGACGCCAGGAGCCAGAAGCTAGAAGCTCCATGACGTAGGTAACTCCATCGTCGATCGTGGCAAATAGTAGAATCGAAAACAATGTCGCCCGAGACCGCCAGCGCTATATCCCCGAAAGCCGCCGACAAAGCCAGAGAACTGGAGAAGGCGCTTGTCCGCGTGATTCGCGGAAAAGACGACGTGGTTCGCCTCGCTCTGGTCAGCATTTTTGCCCGCGGGCACTTGCTCATTGAGGGCGTTCCCGGTGTCGGGAAGACGACGCTCGGACAGGCCCTCGCCCGCGCCATCGACTGCACCTTTCAGCGGGTGCAGTTCACCAGCGACATGCTGCCGTCGGACGTGCTCGGCATTTCCGTGTATTCGGCGATGGAGCAGCAGTTCGAATTCAAGCGCGGCCCGGTGTTCACCAACGTTTTGCTGGCGGATGAGATCAACCGCACCACGCCCAAGACACAATCCTCGCTGCTCGAGGCCATGAACGAAGGCCAGGTCACGGTGGACGCGCACTCCTACGAACTGCCGCAGCCTTTTCTGGTGATTGCGACGCAGAATCCGGTTGAGCACCATGGGACGTATCCTCTGCCCGAATCGCAGCTCGACCGCTTTTTGCTGCGCGTGCGCATGGGATATCCCGACGCTCAGGCGGAGCGCGAGATTCTGCGCTCGGAAGCGGGCGCATCGAAAATGGATGATATGCGCCCCGTGCTCACCGGCGCGGATGTGACCGAGATGCAGGAGGCGGTGAAGCAGATTCGCGTGGATGAGTCGCTGGTAAGCTACGCGCTCGAGATCGTGCGGCGTACGCGGGCTTCGGAATTTCTCTCGCTCGGGGTTTCGCCGCGCGGATCGCAGGCCCTCTATCGCGCCGCGCAAGCCATGGCCTTCCTGGAAGGCCGCACTTACTGCATACCAGAAGACTTCAAGCCGCTCGTGGTCCCGGTCTTCGCCCATCGCGTGGTGGTGAACGGCCTGTACGCCTCGACGCTCAGAAAGTCGGAGCAGTCGGATCAGGTACTCAGAGAGATCATCGAGAACGTGCCTGTGCCGGTGTAAGAGAGCTCCCACGAAGAGCGGCCAATTTCTCATGTCTTTCTCAGATTGCCGCAAACGGCGTGAGTTCCTCGCCGCAAGAGCGTGCAGAGATCCTTCGCTGCGCTCAGGATGACAAAGCCCCTATGATGACAAGGCTCGGTATGATAGCAAGGCTGGCTATAATACTTGCGACATGTCCTTCCTGCGCTATCTCATGCTGCTATCCGTCGTGGCCTGGATCGGCGGGTTGATCTTTTTTGCGTTTGTGCTTGCGCCCACCGTGTTCGCGCCGGGAGTTTTGCCGAACACGCATCTCGCCGGCAATATTGTCGGACGCGCGCTGGGCAAGCTGCACTGGATTGCCATTTTCTCCGGAATTATTTTTCTTGGCAGTTCGCTGCTCTACAGCCGGCTCACCGACGGCTCCGCGCATGTCTTCGCGCTGCGTCACCTGCTTATCGGCCTGATGCTCGCGCTCACGCTGGTCTCGCAGTTCTGGATCATGCCGCGCATGGATGCGCTGCGCGCGCAGGTTCCGGATTTCGCGACCGCGGGGCTGGACAATCCCTTGCGCGTCCAGTTCGACGCGCTGCACGTATGGTCGACGCGCCTCGAAGGCGCCGTACTGCTGCTCGGGTTGATTGTGATCTATCTACTTGCGGGCGCTTTTCGTCAACACTGACCTGCGAGCGCGTTGTAGCGGAAACAGTCGATCACGTGATCGTTGACCATGCCGACGGCTTGCATGAAGGCGTAGCAGATGGTGGTGCCGACGAATTTGAAGCCGCGGTGTTTGAGATCTTTGCTCATGGCGTCAGATTCGGCGGTGCGCGCGGGAACCTGTCGCATGGACTTCCGCTTGTTGAGTCGTGGCCTGCCACCGACGAATTGCCAGACGTAACCGTCGAAACTACCGAATTCCTCCTGGACATGAAGGAACGCTTTCGCGTTCTCGACGGCAGAAGCGATCTTCAACTTATTGCGAACGATGCCGGGATCGCGCAGCAGTTGCCGTATCCTGCGCCGGTCGTATTGTGACACGCGTTCGGGATCGAATCGGTCGAACGCTTTGCGATAGTTCTCGCGCTTGCTGAGGATCGTGTTCCAGCTCAGTCCGGCCTGCGCGCCTTCGAGAATGAGAAATTCAAAGAGAGTGCGGTCATCGTGAACGGGCTTGCCCCATTCTTCGTCGTGATAACGAATCGCCAGTTCGTTGCTGGCCCACGGGCAACGAACTGGCTGGACAGGACTATGATTCGCAACGGAATTCTTAACCACAGAGGTCACGGAGTTTCACAGGGAATCATCGTTCTATTCGAGCGATTTCGGATCCGATTTGTTGACCGGCGATTTCGTATCGAGCAGATAAACCAGCTCGTGCGCGCACGGCGGTATTGCGACTTTGCCTTCGCGAATGATTTCTTTTGCGGTCAGCTTTTGTCCATAAAGTTTTTCGTTGGCGCTGCCGTCGGAGCGCAGGGTTGAGCCTTCCAGTGAAACTCCCGCGAAGAGCCCCTTGTTGCGCGAATAGGAGAGGATCTCGGCCTCCATCACAATGTCGGTTGCGCCTTCGGCGGTGCGTCCCTTGGGGCCCGCAGCCGCGGAGGCATCCGCACCCAGCTTCACTTTGCTGTAGAGCAGCGACTCTGCGCCTTTGGGATTCATCACCAGCAGGACGAAATCAGTGGCCTGGCCGCCCAGCTGAAATCCAATGCTGACACCTTCGAGAGCGTAGAGCGCGGGAGCCCCCCACTTTCCCCTGTAATGCTCGCCGCCCCGGCAGACCATGACACCGCGGCCGTAACTTCCGCCCACGCCGAATGCTCCCTTCTTCACAGAAGGAAGAATGATCACGCATTCGGCCTTGTCGAGCAGGTCCTGCGGAATGTCGTCGGGGATGTTCAGAATTTCTTTGAGCACGACTCCAGCGTCTTTGACGCGCTCTTCTTCGTGTTTGTCGTCGGCGGCGAACGCCGCGACCGCCGTGAGGAGCACAAGAAAACAGATGATGAATTTCTTCATGAATTACCTCCAATGAGATTTTAAGGAAAGCCGGACGAGTTGGGGTAGTATCTTTGAACCCTGAATCCGACTGGCCAACCGGACTGGGTCAATGGTACGGGGAGGCGTAAAGCCAGTTGCGGGGCGCACGCAAGTACGGGAAATTGCACGTGTTGTGCCATGACCAAACGTGTGCTCCTTTTGTAACTTGGCACGTGGGCGACACGCTCCTAAAGTCAATCAGATAGCGGCATCCGGCGCGAGCCCGATTTCGGCATCCGGCGTGCATCTAATCGCTTGGAAGTGTGGTCTGACGGCAATTGGAGTGAAAATTTTGGATTTAGCGGGCATGAAGTACACGAAGGCAAAGTTTTGGATTTTGAGCGTATTGCTGGCAACCTTTGCCTGGGTTCTGCCGTCAACGGCGCAGTCTGCCTTCGCGGTAAGCGCACCGCGGGTGAACGGATCGGACGCGGGAACGACTTCCACCGCAAGTACGGACGATCAGGGCGCCATGCTTACCATTCGCTCGCGAGTGAATGAGGTCAATCTCCTTTTTATCGCCACCGACAAGCACGGCAAGTTTGTGCGCGACCTGAATCAGGCGGACTTCAGCATTCTGGACGACCACAAGCCACCGCAGGCGATTGTAAACTTCCGGCGCGAAACCGATTTGCCTTTAGATCTGGGATTGCTGGTGGACGTGAGCGGTTCGGTCGATAGCAGGTTTGATTTTGAGCAGGAGGCAGCCGCCAGTTTTCTGCAGCACACGCTGCGCGCCGGCTTCGACAAGGCGTTCATTGTCGGGTTCAACAGCCACAGCCAGATGGCGCAGGACTTCACCGACAATGTGCAACTGCTCGAAATCGGCATCCACAAATTGCATGATGGCGGCGGAACGGCGCTTTACGACGCCGTGTATCACGCGTGCAAAGAGAAATTCTTGAAGGACCGTGCCGATCACCCGCTGCGCAAGGCGATCATTATTGTGAGCGACGGAGAAGACAACCAAAGCGAAGTTTCCCGGGCGCAGGCCATTGAGATGGCGCAACGCTCCGAGGTGATCATCTACGCGATTTCGACCGACGACAGCGGCCTGGTGATGCGCGGCGACAAGGTGCTGCAGCAAATGGCGGAAGCGACCGGCGGGCGGGTGTTTTTCCCGTTCAAGATGAAGGACATCACGCACTCGTTCGCGGCGATTGAAGACGAGTTGCGCAGCCAGTACATTGTTTCGTACAAGCCGGCCGACTTCGACGCCGACGGGCGGTACCGTACGATCGAGATTTCTTCGTTCAAGAAGGACTTGCAAGTCCGGGCACGCAAGGGCTATTTCGCGCCGCAGCAATAGCGCCGGTCGATCGCTTCTTCGATTCGCGCGCCTCTGTTACTCCAACCGCCCAATTCTTATACTTCAACGGCTCGTTGTTGCAGGCGCGCTTTTGGTACCTCATAGGTGCCGGGAACGGTTCTGGCGGAAATTGCGAGGCGATTCCAGGCATTGATGGCAGCGATCGCCAGCGTAAGATCGGCCAGTTCTTTCTCATTGAACTGCCGGCGCACGCGCTCATACAGTTCGTCCGGAACGTGGCTATCAGCAACGCGTGTGACGGCTTCAGTCCAGGCGAGCGCGGCACGTTCGCGGTCGCTGTAAAACGGAGTCTCTTCCCAGGCATTCAATTCATAGAGCCGCTGGTCCTGCTCTCCGATCGACTTCAGGTCTTTCCAGTGCATATCGAGGCAATAGGCGCAGCCGTTGATCTGCGAGGCGCGGAGTTTCACCAGATGAAGCAGGGATTCCTCCAAACCGCTCTCACGAAGATAGTGCTCGAAGCCGGCCATCGCGCGATACGCACCGGGAGCAACCTTCGCGTAATCGAAACGTTCCATGATTCGACCTCCTGTAGTGTTCGGATTGCCGAGGCCGCGAACGGGTTGCACTTTTTTGCCGGCGATATTACGCCGGCGCGATTTTGCGGTTGCGGATATCTGTGATAAGGTCCGATTGATTTCCAGTTCACTCCGCCAACTCTGAGGAGGCATTCATGGCCGGCATCATTTTGATTGGCATTCTTGTGGTCATCGCCGTGGTGCTGATTTCGATGTACAACGGGCTGGTGCAGCTGCGGGTACGCTGCGATTCGGCGTGGTCCGATATCGACGTGCAGCTGAAACGCCGGCATGACCTGATTCCGAATCTGGTGGAAACGGTGAAAGGGTATGCCGCGCACGAAAAAGGGACGTTTGAGAACATTGCCAAATTCCGATCGCAGGCGATGCAGGCTACGACTCCGGCTGACAAGGCGGCGGCGGAGAATCAGCTTACGGGTGCACTGAAAAGTCTGTTCGCGGTTGCGGAGAACTATCCGGAACTGAAAGCTTCGGAGCAGTTCACGCAACTGCAGGAATCGCTGAGCCAGACGGAAGATTCGATTCAGAATGCGCGGCGGTATTACAACGCGGTGGTCAGAGACCTAAATACGAAGATTCAGTCGTTCCCGACTAATATTCTGGCGGGGATGTTCAACTTCACGGCGCGGCAGTTCTTTGAGGTCAGCGAACCTACCGACCGCGAGCCGGTGCAGGTGAAATTCTGAGCGATTGAATCATCGAATCATTGAGTCATTGAGTCATTGAGTCACTGAGTGATTAGAACATTTGGCAACAAGCAAGTCCCACCGATGTTGCGCCAGTTGGCTTTTCTTCTGCTGGCGCTGATCTTCTGCGGCGCGTCTCGCGCTGCGCAGGCAAAATCCTGGCGGGTTACTGATTTTCAGGACACGATTGCGGTCGCGCGCGACGGCAGCGCGGTGGTGACGGAGCGCATCACGCTGGGGTTTGTGGGACGGTGGAACGGAATTCACCGCACGATTCCCATCGAATATCCCGGGCCGAACGGGACCAACTACGAACTCTATCTGAAGGTGATCAGCGTGACTGACGGCCAGGGCGGCACGCTGAAGTACGACTCTTCGGTGGCCAACGGCGCGCGCGACTTGAAGATTTATATTCCGGGCGCGGTCGATACCACGCGCGTGGTTGAGATCAGTTACGAAGTCCGCAACGGGACACGCTTCTTCAAGGACTATGACGAGTTTTACTGGAACGTAACCGGGAACGACTGGCCGGTGCCGATTGATCACGCGGCGGCGACCGTGCGTTTTCCGGATTACGCGGCGGGATCGCTGCGGGCGCAGGCGTTTACCGGCGTCTACGGATCGAGGGAGCATGATGCGACGGCGAATCTCGAGGGCGCGGAAGCAGAGTTTGCGACTACGAATCCGCTGCCGATGCGTGGCGGGTTGACGATCGACGTTTATATCGCGAAGGACATTCTGCAGGAACCGAGCGCGATTCGGCGATTCTGGTGGCTGGTCGGCGGGAATCCGGTTTTGTTTCTGCCTCTGGTGACTCTGGCGGTGATGTTTGGACTGTGGTGGATGAAGGGGCGCGATCCGGATCCTGGGATGTCAGTGGCGCCGATGTATGAGCCTCCGGAGGGGATGTCTCCGGCGGAGGCGGGAACCTTGCTGGACGACTCGATTCATCCGCGGGATATTACATCGACGATTATCGATCTGGCGGTGCGGGGATATGTGAAGATCGAGGAAGTGGCAGACAAAGGACTGGTGTTCACGCACAAGGATTATATTTTTCACCTGGTGAAGCCCTTGCCGAAAGTGGGCGATCCGAATGTGGCTCCGCACGAGCGGGTGATGCTGGTAAATATTTTTGCCGAGGGCAGCGACACGCGTCTTTCAAGTTTGAAAAACCGGTTCTACACCGCCGTGCCGGTCATTCGCAAAGATATTATGGCGGAGCTGCGGAACAAAGGACTGTATCTGCTCGATCCGGAGTCGGCGAATGGATACAGCGTTGCGGCGGCGATTGCGATTCTGATTCCATTCGCGATTCTTCAGTATATGGGGTGGGCGGATTTCCTGAACTCGATTTCACTGCTGGTTGTGTGCGTTCCGGTTTCGGCGCTGATTTGGTGGCTGTTTGCGCGGGTGATGACAGCGAAGACGGTGAAGGGCGGTCGCGTGCGCATTGCGGTGCTGGGGTTCCAGGAGTTCATGAATCGCGTGGATGCGGAGCGACTCAAGCAGATGCCGCCGACTACGTTTGAGAGATATCTCGCCTATGCGATGGCGCTAGGAGTGGAGCATCACTGGGCGCAGGCTTTTTCGGGGATCGTGAAAGATCCTCCGAGTTGGTATGTGGGGCCGGGCGGCTATGCGACGGGAATGTTGTTTAATCCGATTATCTTTTCGAGCGCGATGAGCGGCATGGCGACGGATATGCACCAGGTTTTTGTTTCGGCCCCGCGCGCGAGTTCCACCGGGTCGGGATTTGGCGGTGGAGGGTTCGGTGGGGGCGGTGGATTTTCGGGCGGCGGATTCGGCGGGGGCGGGGGCGGAGCGTTCTAGGGCAGGATTTATGTTGAGGTCCGTTTGTGGGTTGACGGTTCTGCTCGGGCTGACCGGTGTGAGCTTATTCGCGCAGCAGAACGAGCCTGCCCAGCCGCCCATCACGGTGCGCTCCACTCTGGTGATGGTCCCTGTGCTTGTGACCAACAAAGCGGGGAAAGTGGTTTTTGAGCTCACGGCGAACGACTTCCTAGTGACCGACAACGGTGAGCCGGAGCATGTAACTCTCGAGCCAGAAACTGATTCGCAGCCTCTAGCCTTGGCGGTGGTGGTCGAGACCGGCGGGGCGGGCGCTCGCCACCTTGGCGACTACCGGCAATTGGACGCGATTCTCGGCGCGCTGATCGGAAACGTCGAGCACCGCGTATGCGTGATCGGCTTCGACAGTACGCCGCATCTGCTGACGCCATTCACGACGAGTACGGCGGACGCTTCCCAGCAGCTTTCCAACCTGAGCGCAGGCGATCAAGGCGCCGGAATTCTGGACGCCGTGGCATTCGCGGTCGGGCAACTGCGGACTCAGCCGGCGAGCTACCGGCGTGCGATTCTGCTGTTCAGCGAGACTATTGACCAAGGGAGCAAGACAACGCTGACGGAGGCTCTGCGCCTCATCAGCGACACCAATACGGCTATGTACAGTTTCGCCTTTTCGAGTACGCGCTCGGCCGTCTCGCACGAGGCATCCAAGTTCAGCAATGAGACTGCGGGACCGGCGCACGGATGTTTCAGCCGAGACGGCGCTGACACGGAATATGCTGGCCATTACAGCAAGCAGGTGCTCGATTGCATCAGCCAGCTCGCTCCGCCACTGCGGCTGGCTACAATGACATTTCTGACCGCGCGAAATGCGCTGCGCAACAAGACCGCCGAATCGATCGCGCAGCTGACCGGGGGCGAGTTCTTTCGCTTTCACGATGCCAAGGACCTGAAAGCAGGCCTGATTACGGTTTCGAACGACGTGCCGAACTACTATGTACTGAGCTTCCGGCCCACGTCGCCGACGCCCGGCCTGCATGCGTTGCATACGGAGACCAGGGATCGTCCAAACCTGGTGATAAAAGCGCGGCGCGAATATTGGATCGACGGCGATCCCGCACACTGAACGGCATTCCCTTCGACAAGAACGTTTCGATTGTGCCGGGCAGATTTGTGTATCCTACCGTGTCTCAGATTCGTATACTTCTTCATCTGAATTGGCCAGGTTGAAGCGGGGAGCGTGGTTATGGGGAACGGCCGACTAGCCCGGAAGCGCTTTAGGTTGATCCTGATCAAGCCATCGCACTATGACGATGACGGCTATGTCATCCAGTGGCTGCGGTCGGCGATTCCTTCGAACACTCTGGCGGTGATCAATGGGTTGGCGCTCGACTGTAAGGAACGGCGTGTGCTCGGGGATGACGTCGAGATTGCGATCACGGCGCTGGATGAGACGAACACGCACATCAAGCCGCGGCGCATCGCGCGGCAACTGGGGAATGAGCCTGGGCTGGTGGCGCTAATCGGCGTGCAGTCGAACCAGTTTCCGCGCGCGATGGACATTGCGCGCCCGCTGCGCGCGGCGGGAATTCAGGTTTGCATTGGAGGATTTCACGTTTCCGGCTGCCTGGCGATGCTGCCGGAGATTACCGCCGAACTGAAGCAGGCGATGGATTTGGGCATTTCGCTATTTGCCGGAGAGGCGGAAGGACGCTTCGAGGAAGTGCTGAAAGACGCATGGCAGGGCAGGTTGAAGCCGCTGTACGACTACATGGACGATCTGCCATCGCTTGACGGCGTGCCCATGCCGATTCTGCCGGCGACGCGCATCAAACGCACCGGCGGGAAAATTACGACGTTCGACGCAGGGCGCGGATGCCCGTTTTTATGCTCGTTCTGCACCATCATCAATGTGCAAGGGCGGAAGTCACGGCGGCGGTCGGTGGAAGATATCGAGCAGATTATCCGCCGGAATCTGGCACAAGGGATCAATCGATTTTTTATTACTGACGACAACTTCGCGCGCAATACCGATTGGGAGAAAGTATTCGACCGGCTGATCGCGATGCGCGAACAGGAAAACCTCAATCTAAAGTTCGTTATCCAGGTAGACACGATGTGCCACCGGCTGCCTCACTTTATCGAAAAGGCGGGACACGCGGGCGTAGCGCGGGTATTCATCGGGCTGGAAAGCATTAATCCAGATGCGCTCCTGGGAGCACGGAAAAAACAGAACAAAGTCGCCGAATATCGCCAGATGCTGCTGGAGTGGAAGAAGGCCGGCGTGACCGTGTTTGCGGGATACATCATCGGGTTTCCGTCGGACACGCCGGAATCGGTGATGCGCGACATACAGACGATCCAGCGCGAGTTGCCGATCGATCTTTTGGAGCCGCATTGCCTGACGCCGCTGCCGGGATCGGAAGATCATCAGAAGCTGCATCGGGCGGGAGCATATCTCGATCCGGATTTGAACAAGTACGATCTGGAGCATGTGACCGCCGATCACGCAGCCATGACGGCGGAGCAGTGGCAGAAGCTGTATCACGATGCGTGGCTGGCGTATTATTCGCCGGAACATTTGGAGACGGTGATGCGGCGCGCAGTGGCGACCGATTGCAATGCGGGTAATATGACTTTTCTGCTGTTGTGGTATTACTCCTGCGTCGCGCTCGAAAAAATCGACCCGCTGGAAGGCGGCTATTTGCGGCGGAAATATCGCAAGGACCGGCGGCCGACTTTTCCGATCGAGAGCCCGTTTGTGTTTTATCCGCGGTACGTTGCGGATCTGATGAAAAAGCATGTCACGCTGGCGCAGCTGATCTGGCGCTACGGGAAATTGCGGCGGCAGCTCAAGCGCGACCCAGAAGCCTGCAACTATATGGATCTGGCTTTGACTCCGGTTGCCGACTACGAGGCCGAGGATGCTTACGTCACGAGCGGACATCATCACGAGAATCACGACAAACCGGCGCTGGTGACGTTGACCGGCGCGGCGAATTAGGCCGCGACGGATGGTGACTGGCATCTGTTCGCATCATTGCAAAAGAGCGCGTGTCTGCAGAAGCATGTTGTTCAAGTCCTGTTTTTGTTCCAGAACGCGCTTTGCGTTCGGAATCAACCTTGCAAGTTCTTCCGGGGCATTTTGAACCGCCTGATCTAGTGCTGGCAGTTTGGACTGATCGTTGAGGGCAGCGACATACGACGAAAGAATTCGCGTCAGAGCTGCGGACGCTTGCGAGTTTCCCGCGTAGTCTCCGCCGAGAGCTTCCAGATCGAGCTTTGCTGCCATGGACCAGTCAAGTCCTTCCCCCACTCGCGCAACGGCGGTTTGCAGTTGTGATCGTTGGCCGGCGGAGAACTGTTCCAAGCGCAGCGCGCCGGCAATGGCCCTAAGGTGACTCGTCAGAAGGTCTTTTGCGATTAGCGTGGCGAAGAGTGATCCGCCATTCCCCACATCGTGCGAAAACCGAAGGCCGGCTGCCAGAGACCGAACTGCGCCGTCTTTATTGCCCGTCTTAAGCAGGTGAAAGGCGTAAAGAACATTGAGCCGTCCAAGAACCAACGCCTTCCTGGCATAGTCTACGGGCAGGTCGTGCCCGAGCCCATAATCGAGCCCCCAATCGCAGCTCGGAAGCGAGGCCGCACGGGTCATGATTTCAAGGGCCAGCGTGTTTTTCTCAAGCAAGTTCTTGTATTTTGAATCGTCGTAGGGCGCTGCACCGTCGAGGATCGCATTGAGTTCTTTGGCTTGCTGGTCCGTGATACCGGAATCCTGGATTTCGGAGAATGCCGACCAGTAGCGCAAAGCCGCGTTCGTCGTGATGGACGCATTCCGCTGAGCGAATGCCGAAGCGGCCGGCATCAGGGCAAGCAGAATCATCGCAAGAATCGCGTTCAAGATTTTCATAGCCTGATTTTCTCCTTGCTGAGAACAGCGACGGCGCTCTGCTCGCCTTTCGGAAGCGGACTGGTTTGGGAGCGAAACGCCAGTTCGTCCACCGCTGCCTTAAACGATGGTGCTGTCGCCAGCCAAGCATTTGCGCTTCGCATGGTTAGTTCCGATGGCGCATTTCGCTCGGCAGCTGCAGCGCCGCCAGCCGCATTTGAAATAACAACTCGGCTACTGCGAATGTGAAGAATCACCACCGCGAGAACAATCACGGCGGCGACTGCCGTAAGCCAAATCTCAGGTGAGAGCGGGCGCCGAGACGAACTGCTGGCGCTGAGTGTAGGAATAGCTTCTGGGGCGATTGGATGAAATCGCTTTAAATATGCTTCGAATTGTTCATCATCTTGCTCATGAACGTGAGTCTGCACAGGAGTTCTCCTTGGCTAACATTGAGGCGCGCAGCTTGGACAGGGCGTACCGGTACCGCGATGCGGCTGTGTTCGAGCTGATACCCAACAGGTTACCGATCTCCGAGAAGGTGAGTTCGCCCCATACATGCAGGACTATGACCTCCCGCTGATCATCCGGAAGATCGGCTAGCGCACGCCTCAGATTCTGCTCTCCGGCGTAGTCCCGGTCAGGAGGACTAAACCAGGCTGAATCGGCATCAAGAGGCATGTTTCGACCTTGGACCTTGGCGTCGTTGAGAACGGCGTTGCGCACACACGCAAAAAGGTAGGCCTTCTTGTTTGTCGCTTGGCTTAGGCTCCCGTCCTCGATCGCCTTCAGGAACACCTGTTGGACCACATCTTGAGCGCGACCCCGATCGCTCGATATCGCCGACGCAAACAGCAACAGGGCTGCGCCATGTTGGCGATACAGGGCCTCGATCTCGGCGGCATTTCGTTCTGTCCTGGCCACTTTGTGGTCTCGATGTTAAGACAATCGGCGCCGACCGATTTGTCTAGGCTTGAGCGAAATTTCTTTGGCGCACGGGCGCGGAGGCGCCAGATCGACCTTGGCCGATATTAGTTCTGGCTCGACGGAAGGGTGAACAGAGCGACTACGACAGGGGAACGACGCGAGGGAACGATGGCAAAGAAAAAGGGCCGCGAGAGAATCGCGGCCCTTTTTATTTCAGTTTGGCTTTATTGCTCGCCACCCGGAATGCTGGTGCCCCACATGGCGTTGGTGCCCCACATCGCATTCGTTCCCCACATGGCGTTGGTACCCCACATGGCGTTCGTCCCCCACATGGCATTGGTGCCCCACATGGCGTTGTTGCCCCAGAGCGGGCTGCTGCCGGAGCTAGAACTCGTTGCGGTTGCGGTTGCGGCTGCGGTCAAGTTGGCCGCAGTGGTGCCGGTGGAGAACTGCGAAGTGCCCCACACGATCGCGTAGGACCAAGTCGATGAGGTGTTCCAGATGGCGGAGGGGTTGGCGTTCAGAGTGACGTTGTCGGTGGTGCCGTTGAAAGCGGCAACCGGGGACATTGCGGTGCCTTTGGCCAAGTCGGTGTTGGCGAGCGCGGCTTCCACATCGACGTAGCCGGCGCCGACGGTGAACACGTCGTATTGGTCGGTATAGGTGATGCCGGTGGTTGGGTCGGTGGTGCTGCTGTATGCGGGGAGCGACTTCCAGGCCGTTTTCATCAGGCGCGCTTTCACCTGGTCGGGAGTGAGGCTGGGATGCGCCTGCAGCAGGTCCGCGACGACTCCGCTGACCACGCCGGCGGCCATGCTGGTGCCGCTCAGTGTGAAGTAAGTGGAGGACGAGGCGCTGCTGCCGCCGTTTTCGTAGTAGCTGTACGGAACCTGATTGCCGGGATATTCGTTGTAGAGGGTCGAGTTTGGATCTTCGAGCGAGACCAGCAGGTTGCCGGGAGCAACGATGTCAGGCTTGCTGATGGCATCGAGCGCGGTGGGGCCCTTGGAGCTGTAACTGGCGATGAGATCGTCTACGCGAGTGGGCGTTCCCATCGTCTTCATGACGCCGACCGTAATCACATAGGGGTCGTTGCCGGGCGAAGTGACGGTTCCGTAACCGTCAGTAGGCTGGTAGCGGCCGTTGTTGCCCGCGGCGACGACAACCACGATGCCGTTCTTCCACGCAGCTTCGGCTGCCTGGCAGACGGGGTCGAGCTTGTAGCTTTCGTAGATGGGGCGCCCCAGGGAAAGATTGATCACGCGGACGTTGAACAGCGGTTTCAGCGTGATGGCCTCGCTGATGGCGGCGATCACGGCACTGTCAGTTCCTTCGCCGTTCTGGTCGAGGACGCGCAGGTTGATGATGTTGGCCTGCGGGGCGATGCCTTCAAACGTGCGGGAATACTGTTTGCCCGTGGAACTCGCACCATCGCCCGCGATCAGGCCGGCGACGTGCGTGCCGTGCCCGTATTGATCAGTGGCGCTGGAGTTGCCCGAAACGAAACTCTGGTTCCAGACCACGCGCGAGAGTCCCAGCAAGCCGCCCTTGAGGTCGGGATGGTTATAGACGCCGCTATCGATCAGTGCAACTCCGATTCCAGCGCCGGTGTAGCCCGACTGCCACGCCGCAAACGCATTCACGGCCGGGGCAGCGTTACTGAGCATGGGAGTAAGTGGACGGTCAGAACTGATGTAGACGACATTTGACTGGTTGGAGAGGTTCGCGATTCCGTTGCCGTCGAGTTGAGCCAGCACGCCATTGACGATCGGCAAGTCTGACAGGATCGAGCCCCCCAGCTTGACAATGTCATTGACCAGACAATCGACGATGCCCAGCAAGCTGTTGCAGTTGACCTGAGTGCCGGGCGCGTACTGCACGATCACATTGACCTGTTGACTGGCAGGAAAGCCTTGCAGTTCCGGCGAGATTTTTGAGTTGTTGGCTTGTGCCTGCAACGACACCGTGGCAAAGAGCAACAACAGAATTGCAAACTTCTTCATGGTTCCCCCAAAAGGTCGCCCCGTGCGCGTCTCTGCGCACCCCAAGTAACCTGTACGGCTGCAGATAGGGTGCCAAAGGGGATGGGTTAGTGGCTTTATTTATCAATGAGTTAGAGTGGGTTGTTGCGAAGTACAACGGACACTTTGTCCCACTGGCCGGGGCAGGGGACAAGTTGTCGCGGCGAGGGATCCTCTGGCGCGTGGCACTCGGGAAGGCTATGAGTCGCTGAGTTTGTCTTCAGCTTCTATCTTCGTATCTTCTTCTATCTTCATATCTTCGTTCGAAAAACCATGGTAATCGCGGGGCCTATTTTGGGGCGGACAATTGGCCGCAAATCGTTGAAAATTTAAGCACTTCTCATGTCTTGGGTTCGTTCAGTGGCCGCGCGCATGTTCATCGCCGGAATGGCTGTGGCCGGTGGTGTGTGTCTTGCGCTCTCGCTCTCGCATTGGCAGTCAGGAGATCCGGTCAAGTTTGTCTGCTATTTGATCGCGGCGGTGCTGGCTTCGTCGTTCAAAGTAATCCTGCCCGGCATTGAAGGAACGCTCTCGGTCAACTTCCTGTTTACCCTGTTAGGAATTCTGGAACTGAGCCTCCCCGAGACGCTGCTGCTGGTGCTGGCGAGCACGGTGGGCCAGGCCTTCCTGCGCCGAAAGCAGCAGGTAAAGCTGGTGCAGCTGGTCTTCAACTGGGCGCAGCTGACCGTGTCGAGCGCGATCGCTTACGGCGCTTACACACTGGTGGTGGCTCGCGTTCTGCATGCGCCGGGGCCGCTGGCTCTGCTGGTGGCGTCGATCACGTACTTCGTGTGCAACACCGAGGCGATGTCGACCATCATTGGGCTGACCGAGGACAAGGCCATTTCTAAAGTCTGGAACGACAGCTATCTCTGGTCGTTTCCGTATTACATGGTGGGAGCCGCGGCCGCGGGGCTGGTGCACTTCCTGAATGCGCATGTGGGATGGCAGTCGTCATTGCTGGTATTGCCGCCGATCTACCTGATGTACCGATCGTACCGTCTGTATCTCGGCAAACTGGAAACGGAAAAGAAACATGCAGAGCAGGTTTCGAGCCTGCACCTGCGGACGATCGAAGCGCTCGCGCTCGCGATTGAAGCCAAGGACCAGACCACGGGAGAACACTTGCAGCGCGTGCGCGTGTATGCGATGGAACTGGCCAAGGAATTGGGCTTGAGCAACGACGAAACCGAGGCGCTGCGGGCGGCATCGGTGCTGCACGACATTGGCAAGCTAGCCGTGCCGGAGCACATTATTTCGAAGCCGGGAAAACTGACGCCGGAAGAATTCGAGAAGATGAAGATTCATCCCATTGTCGGGGCGGAGATTCTGGAGCAGGTTCACTTTCCGTATCCGGTGGTGCCGATCGTGCGCGCGCATCACGAAAAGTGGGATGGCAGCGGCTATCCGAGAGGATTGGCAGGCGAAGCGATTCCGATGGGAGCGCGCATTTTGGCGGCGGTGGATTGCCTGGATGCACTGGCCTCGGATCGTCAATACCGGAAAGCGTTGCCGCTGGACGAGGCGATGGCAAAGGTAGTTTCGGAGGCGGGCAAGGCGTTTGACCCACAGGTCATTGCGATTTTGCGCCGGCGGTATGTCGAACTGGAAAAACTGGCGAATGAGGAGCCGCTGCAGTCTCCGCCGAAGTTGTCGACGGACATCAAGGTCGAGCGCGGACTGGCGCCGGACGCGGGTTTTGCGGAGTCGGCCGGGCCGGCCTCTGAACGCCTGGGCGTGTCGCAGGATTCCGCCGCATTCATCTCTCTAGCCCGAAGGCAAGGGCAGGAAGTTCTCGAACTCGGCCTGCAAATTTCTTCCCTCAACGCGGCAGATCTTGCTTCTCTACTCGCGGTGAGGATCAAGCGGCTGTTGCCGCACGATTCGCTTGCGGTCTATTGTCCGAAAAACGGGATGCTGGCTGCGGAGTTTGCGAGCGGCGAGAATTCAATCTTGTTGTCTTCGTTGAAAATTCCGCTGGGCGAGGGATTATCGGGATGGGTGGCGCAGCACCACAAACCTATCCTGAACGGAAATCCGACAGTGGAATCGGGATATGTGAGCGACCCGGCGAAGCACGGTACACTGCGTTCGGCGCTGGCGCTGCCGCTGGAAGGGACGATGGGAGTCGCCGCCGTGCTGGTGCTGTATCGCGCTGAGCAGGATGCGTTCACCGCCGACGATCTTCGCATTGCGGAGGCGTTGGGCGCGGGGCTGGGAGTCGCGTTCGAGCGCGCCGCGAAAGCCAAAGCTGCGGGAATCGGAGCGGGAGGCAGCTAGAGAGCCCGCTAGAGCCGCCCGAAAAGCTCATCACTCGGCGTGGCGCATGGCGTCTCACTTTGCAGTGACGGTGCGCGTTCGATTTAGGAGTACTGGGAACCGCCGACATAGAAATTACTTTGCCGCGGACTTGGTCAACGCATCGGTCGATCCAATTCCGGTTTCCAACACTACTAACCTGCCGGGACATTCTGTCCGAACGAGGTGCGCGAGCGGCGTGTTGGGCTGCTGCACCGTGGAGAGCGTCACTGCGTCTGGAGTGGCGATGGCAGCATCACTCGGCAGAATGCCCACGCCTTGATTTCTCCCGAGCGCCTTGGCTCGATACAGGGCGGTGTCGGCGAGGCCGATCGCCTCTTCCGCACAGATGGCTTCAAATGCGGAGCGGCTCCAGGGATAAGGAGTCCATCCCACCGAACAGGTCTTGCGCACGGTGATTCCCTGACCCAAGTCGAACGGCTCGGCCGACATCACCTCGAGAACACGGCTGCAGAATGCCGGGGTTCCCGAGGGATCGGTCGAGCGGCTCATGATCAGGAATTCTTCTCCACCCCAGCGCACCAGCACATCGGACTTGCGCACGACGGTCGACAGACGCTGCGCCACGAGTTGCAAAAGCCGGTCGCCGGCGGGATGGCCGTGCACATCGTTCACTTCCTTGAAAAAGTCCACGTCGACCATGATGAAGACCAGGTCGCGGTGATCCAGCTTGCGGATGTCGCCGCCGCGCGCACGCTGATAATTCCGCAGTACCTGCTGCGCCTCGGCGGTGAGAATTTCTTCGAGATAACGGCGGTTCCACACGCCGGTGAGCACGTCGGTGAAGGAGATTTCCTGCAGTTCAAGATTCTTCCGCTGAAGTTCCAGGCTGTGCCAACGGAGGGAGTGCTCCTTGTTCTCCAGTTCGTCCTTGAGCCGGCTCATTTCCTCCAGGTTGCAGCGCGACAAGCGGAGAAGGTTCAACAATTCGTGATCGAGCAGGTGCTGTTTGAGAAATACGAGCGCGCCCATCACGACCATGACGGCCACAGTCAGGAGCAGGCGGTAGGTGCGGACGCTGTGGGGTACCTGTCCGCCGAATTGGGCCCACGCCACCATGAGCGGGGTGACGAATAAAGTCAGCATGGCAAGCCGCGCTTTCCAAATGCCGTAACTCCGGGACGGGGCTTGCAGTTCGGTCTGCTCAAAGGCTTGCTCGCGGGGCAGAAATCCGATGCGAACAAACCACGCCATGGCCGCGACCAGAGGAACGTCGAAGAGGCTGCCTGTGTAATAAATATGGAGATCGATGGCTTCACTGGCCGCCAGCGAAGCGACACAATAAAGGAGAGTGGCGCCGAATAGATGAAAATAGATTCTGCGCCATGCCCCATGGCTGCGCTTCCAGACCAACATCAGCGCCGCCGCCAAGACCAGTTCCTCGCTAACGTAGAGCAGATCGAAACTGCGGCCATAGGTGGATTCAACGGGATGAACATACTGCCAGGGGATGACGACAAAGAGATAAAGAAACATCCACCAGGTGAACAGCAAGGCGAAATCCAGTGTGCCAACGCGAATGGTGCGGTCGTCCTGCTGTACGTGCGGCTGAACGGCGATTGCCGCCGTCATGGGAACGATGTGCAGGAAGAGAATGACGTCGCCGACGAACGGATTCGGAGCCTCGTGGCGCAGGAAAACTTCAATGTAGGTCCACATCACCTGAGACAGCAGCCACATTCCCAGGCCTAATCCCATCAACGACCAAAACATCCGGCCCTTCGGTGAGGCGGCTCGAATGTTTGAAAGAAACGCAACAGCAGCGCAGAAGAGAACGACGTTTTGCAGGATGTCGCCAAAAGCAGTGAGCGCAAAGCTGCGGGGCACCAACAGAGACAGCAAAAGATGGACGCCCACCACCGAGCACACGATGGTCGTCCACTTCCGGCCGAGCTGAAGCGGAGATTGCCCCACGATTGCGATTGTAAGGGTCGAGATTTCGGTTGGCGTGTTACTGACGTAATCTACGATGCGGGACAGAAGCGGGGTGTGGAGGTTACGAAAGCGCGGCGGAGAAGATTTGCGCGAAGCGATAGACATCCTGATACGAGTTGTATAGAGGTACGGCGGCAACGCGGAATGTGTCCGGCTCACGCCAATCTCCAATGACGCCCATGCCGGCCAAGCGATCGCACAATTTGCGCCCTTCGCGGACCAGGCGAATCGAGAGTTGTGCGCCCCTTCGCTCCGGTTCGTGCGGCGTGATGATCGCAAATTTATTCGAACCCTCGCGTTGGAGCAGGAATTCCATATATCCAGTGAGCGTCATACTCTTGGCGCGAAGATTTTCCATGCCAGCGTCGGAGAATATCTCCATCGACGCCCGCAGCGGGGCCAGCGCCAGAATTGGAGGATTGCTCAACTGCCAACCTTCGGCTCCTTCCATCGGGTGATAGTCCGGCCCCATCTGAAAGCGCGTGCGTTCCTCGTGGCCCCACCATCCTGCGAAACGGGGCACGTCGAACGCGCGAGCGTGACGTTCGTGAACGAAGCATCCGCCGACGCATCCTGGACCACCATTTAAATATTTGTAGCTGCACCAGACTGCAAAATCCGGCCCCCAGTCGTGGAGATGCAGCGGAATATTTCCGGCGGCATGCGCCAGATCAAATGCCACGACGCAGCCTTTGCGATGTCCGGCCTGTGTGATGCCCGGCATGTCGAAAGCCTGTCCCGTAACGTAGTTCACTCCCCCCAGCATGATCAGAGCGATCGATTCGCCATCACGCTCGATCAGTGATTCAACATCTTCATCGCGCAGGCAGAACTCGCCGTCGCGCGGCTGGAGTTCGAGCAACGAGTCCGCTGGATCGAATCCGTGAAACCGGATTTGCGATTGCACCGCGTATTGATCTGACGGAAACGCAGCACGCTCGATCAGGATTCTGTGGCGTCGCGTTGTCGGGCGATAGAAAGACGTCATCATCAAATGCAGATTGACAGTCAGCGAATTCATCACCACGACTTCGGCCGGCTTCGCCCCGACGAGTGCGGCGGTTTGTTCCGTCAGCAGACGGTGATACGGCATCCAGGGATTCTCTGCGTGGAAGTGGCCCTCGACGCCCAGCTCCGCCCAGTCGCGCAACACCTGTTCCAGATATGATCTGGCGGTTTTAGGCTGCAGGCCAAGCGAATGCCCGCAAAGGTAAATGGATTCCTCTCCGCTCCTCATTTTTGGAAAACAGAAGCGTTGACGGAAACGCGCGAGTGGGTCGGCGGCATCCATAGCCGCCGCAAATTCTGGCCCCGCCTCATAAGGAGACGCGATCATGCAGCCAGCTCCAGCGGAGTGAGCTCGTTCCGGATCATGCGCTCGGCTTTGTTCCAGTCGAGATCTTCGACGCATTCTATCCCGTCGCAGAGTTCGGTCAGTATGCGGTCCTGAATTCGGCCACGTTCGAGCGCGGTGGCGTAGGGAATGCGATGGAAGGTCACCATTGCATACTTGGGAACAAAAAATTGCGGATATCTGGCTTCCAGCGCCAGTTCGACCTTCTTACGGAAAAGGAAGCGGGGATCCGCCACGCGGTCACGCATCTCGACAAAGTTTTCAACGGCGAGATCGGCGATCGCATCCGTGTTCACTTTGCGCGCCGATTCAAATGCGGCGAAGACCTGGTCCCAGGCGGATCCATGTTGGTCGATCAGTTCCAGAAGGCTGGTGCAGTCCTCAAACCCACAATTGATACCCTGTCCGAAGAAAGGAACAATCGCATGCGCCGCATCTCCTAACAACAGCGTCCGCCCCTCGACGTGCCAGGGCGAACATTTGATCGTTACCATCGTTCCCGTGGGGTTGGCAAAAAAGTTGGCAACCAATTCCGGCATGAGCGGAACTGCGTCAGGAAAGCGAGCGCGGAAAAACTGCGACACGTCGGACTGCGTCTTCAGTTGCGCAAAGCTCTCTGGGCCGTCGAAGGGAAGAAATAAAATGCAAGCGAACGTGCCGTCGACGTTGGGCAGCGCGATCAGCATGTGGTTGCCGCGCGGCCAAATGTGCAGGGCGTTGGTTTCGAGCGAGTGCTTGCCGCCGGGTGCGGCCGGGATGGTCAGCTCTTTGTAGCCGTAATCGAGATATTGCTGGGCAAAATTGAAGCGGCTCAGCTTCAGCATTTCCGATCGAATGGCCGATGCCGAGCCATCGCATCCGATCACAACCCGAGATTCGAGTCGTATGGCTTCCCGCGTATTCTCATCTCGCAACCGAACAGCGCCGGTGTTCAGATCGATGCCCGTGCAACGCTGCTGGAAAATAAACCGGACTCCCTGCGCCTCGGCCGCATTCATGAGAGCGATGTTCAATTCAGCGCGTGAAATCGAATGGATGACTTCGGCTTCGTCTTTTCCGTAGGGCTGGAACGTCAATTCTGATGCGGCCGAGTGCATCATCCGGCCTTTCATGGGGATGACGATCTTGCGCATTGCGTCCCACAGTCCGGCCTCAGACAGGGCGTGGATGCCGCGGGTGGAAAGAGCCAGATTGATCGATCGCCCAGCGCTCATTCGAGTGCGCCGCATGTCCGGGCGCCTCTCGTAAATTTCGACTCGAAAGCCGCGCCGCACCAGGCCGATGGCCAGGAGCGGTCCGTTCAGCCCAGCGCCGATCAGCGTAATGGTCTCGCCTTTGGCAGTCATAAAGAAAATTTGATTGCAGGCGTGCTGGCTCTCTTTATTCCGTCAGAAGCGTGCGCGCCTCCCACAATTCGGGGAAGAATTTCTTGTCCAACGTGAGCTTCAGGTACGACGATCCGGCGCTTCCGCCCGTTCCCATGCGCACGCCGATCACGCGCTCGACCAACTGAATGTGGCGCAGACGCCAACTCACAATGAGTTCGTCGAACTCGGTGAGGCGTTCGCAAACATCGATCCAGTCGCGATGGCTGGGTTCGTCGCGGTAAAGCGCGACGACGGCGCGCGCCCGCGCATCAAACCGCTCGTGTTCCGTGGCATTGCCGTCAACCTGCAACTTGCCCATGCAGCGCAAGGCGCCGAAGAACGCGTCGTGCAACGAAGGCTCCAGCAGCCTGCGTTGCAGTTGCGCGTGAGCTTCCGGCGTAGGCCGATGGTAGCGCAACATCTGTTCATCCTTCAGGCCGCAGAGAAATTCCAGTTCGCGAAATTGCTCCGATTGGAATCCGCTGGCTGGCTCCAGCAGGCTGCGGAAGGCGAGGAAATGCGTGGGCAACATGGTTTCAAGGATCGTAAACTGCTCCACCAGCACGCGCGTGATCTCGGTGCAGCGCCGCAACAACCGCGCGGCTTCATAGACTTCGTCGTGCGATTCCGGGTTCCTACCGGCCGCCGTTAGATTTGTAACCACCGCGTCCAGATCGTGCAGCAACTCCTTGAACCACAACTCGTAAGTTTGATGGACGATGATGAACAGCATCTCGTCGTGATGCTGCGGGGACGATTGCGGATGCTGGAGAGCGAGCAGTTCGGGTACGCGGAGATAGGAACTATAAGTCAGTTGCTCGCGCTGCGCGACTATCGGGGGCGCGAGCGGAGAAGCGATCGAAGATTTGGTTTCGACGGTCGCGGATGGCCCGGCACCCTGCATTCCAAGAAACAGCTGCGCGTTTTCTCCCAGAAGATTCGCCTTCGCTCCCGGCGGCAGACTACTCTCGCGAATCAGGCTTCCCACGCGGTGTTCGCCGAGAGGAAAGGGATAATCAGAACCCAGCATCACGCGCTCGCTCCCCATCGTTTCCACCAGAAACTTGAGAGCGCGCCGATCGAATACCGCAGAATCCACATAGAACCGGTTCAGGTATTGGATTGGCGGCAATTCGCAAACACCGTGTGCCACGGGGTGATGCTGCCACGCATTCTCCAATCGGCCCAGCAGAAACGCGAAGCTTCCCCCGCCGTGTGCAAAGCAGATTCGCAGTGTCGCTGGCAACTTATCGAAGGCTCCGCCAAGAATCATGGCGACAATACCCAGTTGAGTTTCCGCGGGCATGCCGACGGTCCACGGCATCATGTACTTCGGCATGCGCTCCGGCCCCAGCATGTCCCAGGGATGCACGAGCACAGCCGCGCCTTCGTTGGCGCAGTGATGCAGAAAGGTGACAATGCCGGGATCGTCCAGATTTTTATCGCCAACATGATTTCCGATCTGCACTCCCAGATGCCCCGCGCGCATGCAGCGAGTCAATTCCGTACATGCGGCATCTGGATCTTGCAGAGGCACCTGGCACAGCGGCTTCAGTCTGCCCTTGCCCTGGGCGCAGAGTTCGAGCGCGGCATCATTGAATAAGCGCGCACAGTCGAGTGCATGTTCGACGGGGCGTTCGTATGCGAAGAGCACGGGCGTGGCCGAAATAATCTGCAGGTCAACCCCGTCGCGGTCCATCTCGTTCAGCCGAACTTCCGGCTCCCAGCACGCGGAGTAAATGTGGCGGAAGAAACGGTCCCCCACCATGATCTCCGCCTTGCCTGGTTCGGTGTGCTTGATCCACGGCCAATTCGGCGTGCCATAGCGCGCCGCCAGATCAGGCCAGGTGCGCGGGAAGAAGTGATTGTGAATGTCGATGACTGGCATTTACTGTTTGCCGGGATGAACTGTGCCGCAGTGCTTGCACTTGCGCAGACCTTCGTTGGTGTAGAACTGCTCGAATAATGGGGGCAGATCGCGCACGATGCTCTTCAACTTCACTTCCGCGCGATGAACAAGCTGGTGGCAATTCTGGCAATACCACTCAAAGCCATCCAAAACTCCCTCAGGGCGAGGCATTTCGACCACTACGCCGAGACTTCCCGGCTGTGTCCGCTGTGGCGAGTGCCGCATATGCTTGGGGAGAAGAAAAATCTCGCCTTCTTTGATCGGAATCTCGAGCGGCGGCTTTCCGGGAGTTTCCATGATGCGAAGAAAAATGTTTCCCTTCAGCTGATAGAAAAATTCTTCGGTCGGATCGTCGTGATAATCACGGCGCTGGTTGGGACCACCAACCACGGTGACCATCATCTCACCGTCTTCCCAGACCTGCGCATTGCCCACGGGCGGCTTGAACTTTTCTTTGTTCGCTTCAATCCAACCCACAAAGTTGAAGGCCTTCAATTCTTTGATCGACGGCATGGCAACTCCTATTTCTCTGGCTTGTAGGCAACAGCCCGGATTTCGATCAGCAAATGGGGATGTGGCAATTGATGCACGGCCACGGTGGTACGCGCGGGGCCGTCGTAGTCAAAGTATTTGCCGTACACTTCGTTGTAGCCCGCGAAATCGTTCATATTGACGAGGTAAGTCGTCACTTCAGCGATATCTTTCAGATCGGCGCCTGCGCTGCGCAGGATGTCGCGCACATTTTCAATCACGGCCTTTGTCTGTGCGCGAATGTCGAGATGCGTAGTTCCGAACTGATCAACCTCTGCACCGGCGATCGTGTTGTCGGCGCGCCGCGCGCTGGTTCCGGACACGATGAGAAAGTCGCCCGCGCGCTTGATGTGCGGATACTTTCCTCGCGGACGAGCCTTCCCTTCAACGACCTTGCTTTCCACTTTTTCCATACTTACAAACGGACGCAGACGTTGTTCAATTCCGAATAAAAATTGAGCGAGTGCATACCGCCCTCGCGTCCGATACCGGAGAGACCTACGCCGCCGAAGGGCGTGCGCAGGTCGCGCAGGAACCAGCAATTCACCCAGGTGATGCCGACGTTCATCTGTTGCGCCACCCGATGGCCACGCTTCAAATTCGTCGTCCAGATCGAAGCGGCCAGTCCGTATTTGGTGTCGTTGGCGAAATGGACCGCTTCCTCTTCACTGTCGAACGGGGCGACGTGGCACAGCGGGCCAAAAATCTCTTCCTTCACGCAACGCGCGGATTCCTTCAGCCCAGTATAGATCGTCGGCTGCACATAAAACCCGCGATCGAGTGCGCTGCCGAACTCGGGAACGCCGCCGCCGGTGATCACGGTGGCGCCTTCTTCACGCGCCAGCCGGTAGTAGGAGAGAACTTTCTCACGATGCTGCGCCGAAATCAAAGGGCCAAGATCGGTGGTGTTTTCCAGAGGGGATCCCATCCGCAGGTTTTCTGCACTGCGTTGGAGCGCTTCGACAAAGCGCTCGAAAATTGGCCGCTCGACATACACTCGCTCGGCGCACAGACAAACTTGCCCGGTATTGAGGAACGCGGCCTCGCTGATGCCATCGACCGCGTCTTCAAAGTCGCAGTCGGCAAAGACGATTGCGGCATTCTTGCCTCCGAGTTCGAATGAGACCGGCTTCACCGAGGCCGCCACGGTCTTCATAATCGCCGCTCCGGTTTGCGATTCGCCCGTGAAAGTGACCGCATTCACGTCAGGATGCTGCGTAAGAAATTCTCCGGCCGAATTTGGGCCAAAGCCATGCACCACGTTGTACACACCATCGGGGATGCCGGCTGATTTGGTTACCTCGGCAAGCAGCGTCGCGGTTGCGGGAGTTTCCTCCGAAGGCTTCACGACCACGGTGTTGCCGCAAGCCAGCGCGGGCGCGACCTTCCAGGTCAGAAGCAACAACGGAAGATTCCACGGAGTGATGATGCCCACAACGCCCAGCGGCTTGCGCACCGCGTAATTCAGCGCGCTCTTGCCGTCGGGAGTTTCGGTCTGAAAAGCTTCGACCCCGGCTGTTTTAATCAGGTCGGCGAAGGCCCGGAAATTTGCGGCTGCGCGCGGCACGTCCAGCTTCGACGCGAGAGCCACCGGCTTGCCTGTGTCCGCGACTTCGGCGGCGACGAAGCAGTCGAAGCGAGCTTCAATCGCATCCGCAATTTTGTGGAGACGTGTGGCGCGCTCGCGCACACTCAGCCCGCCCCACTCGCCGCTGTGTGCCGCCCGGGCCGCGCCCACTGCGTCGTCAACCAGAGATCGATCCGCTTCGGAGACCTCTGCGATTACAGTGCCGTCGGCGGGGTTGACGTCGGCGAACTCGCGGCTCCCGCGCACGAACTGGCCGGCAATGTAATTGAGAATGGACTTCACGTCTTCTACTGACCCTCGAACCCCGCCGCATCGTAGCAGCCTCGTGTGAGCTGAAGCAATGCTGCAAGGGAGATGACCCTCAGGCGTGGCGTTCTTCCATATATTTTCGCAACGCATCCTGCCATGCGGGCATTTCGATTCCGTAACGCTGCAGACTCTCCGCCGACAGGACCGAGTAGGCCGGACGCGGTGCGGGGCGCGCCATTTGATGGCTTGAAACCGGATGAACGTCCGTGGCGAACCCCGCTTGCTTCACGATCTCGCGCGCAAAGTCAAACCACGAACAGGCTCCGGCGTTGGTTACATGCACAATTCCAGACGCTCCCTTGCGGCACAATTGAATGATCGCATGCGCTAAATCTGGAGAATAGGTCGGGCACCCGCGCTGGTCATCGACGACGTCAAGCGCAGGCCGGCTTGCCGCTAGTTTCATGATCGTATCGGGGAAACACTTTCCTCCGGTCCCGAAAAGCCACGATGTCCGGACGATGCAGCACTCCGGCAACACTTCGAGGAGTCGAACTTCCGCCTCGGCTTTCGTTCGGCCGTAGGCGCTCTGTGGGTTTCGCTGATCATCAATTTCGTACGGAGAAGCTTTCGTGCCGTCAAACACGTAGTCGGAACTGAGAAATAACAATCTCGATCCCGTCCGCTTCGCGGCCCGGGCCACGTTCACCGCGCCGTCGCGGTTCACAGAAACGGCCAGATCCTGGTGACTTTCGCAGCCATCGACATCGGTATAGGCGGCGGCTAGCACAATCCATTCCGGCCGAGTTCTCTCAACCGCGTTTCCCACCTCATCCGGGTTGCGAATATCGGCGTCGCGCGAGTTCAAGCCGGTGATCTCATCCCCGCTCCAGGCGCGGATGAGCGCATGGCCAAGCAAACCCGACGCACCGAAAATTGTGACTCTCATTGAAGTGATTATCCCAGGAACTGATCACCCCGGCCCCAGCGGTTCGCGCTATTGGAAGACCTCGGCATCGCGTAAACCGATGCCACGCTGGTCTTTCGCCGAGACGATAGGGTTAGGATCGCTCTCGAACTCCCAGTCAATCTTCAAATCCGGATCGTTCCACGCAAGCGTACGTTCATGCTCCGGTGCGTAGTAATCGGTGGCTTTGTAGAGCACGTGCGCCTTTTCCGATAGAACCCGAAAGCCGTGCGCGAAACCGACAGGGATCCACAGCTGGCGCTTGTTTTCACCGGAGAGGCGGACCGATTCCCATTTGCCAAACGTAGGAGAACTCCGCCGCAAATCTACCGCCACGTCTAGAATTTCGCCCTCCACCACGCGAACCAATTTTCCCTGCGCCTGCTTGATCTGGTAATGCAGCCCGCGCAGAACGTTGCGCTGGGAGCAGGAATGATTATCCTGCACGAAATGTTCGCGAATACCGGCGACGGCCATCGCTCGTTCGTTGTAGCTCTCGAGAAAAAATCCGCGCTCATCGCCGAACACGCGCGGCTCCAGAATGACGAGACCGGGCAGCGAAGCCGGAAGTTTATTCAGCGTATTCATTTTTTGCGTATTAATCGCAGGCCGGATTGCGGGGAACGGCGCCCACTTCAGAATACCCGTTCCTTCAGCAATTGCAGCAGGTATACGCCATAGCTGCTGTTCTTCATCGAACCGGCGACCTGCTCGACCTGGGCGGCAGTGATGTAACCATTGCGGTAGGCGATCTCCTCGGGACACGCCACCATCAGCCCCTGGCGCTTTTCGATTGCCTGAATATAAAGAGCTGCGTCCATAAGAGATTCGTGCGTGCCGGTATCGAGCCAGGCCATACCGCGGCCCATGACCACGACTTCAAGTTGCCGGTTGTGCAGATAGACTCGGTTCACGTCAGTGATTTCGAGTTCGCCGCGCGCACTGGGCTTCAAGGACTTGGCAATCTCCACCACTTGATCGTCATAGAAGTAAAGGCCGGTGACGGCGTAACGGGACTTGGGCTGGGACGGTTTTTCTTCAATGCTTAACGCGTGGCCCTCGTCGTCAAATTCTACGACGCCATATCGTTCCGGATCGTGCACAGGATACGCGAAAACCCTCGCCCCGCGCACCTTTGCGGCGGCCTGGCGCAGGTCCTTGACCAGATCGTGCCCATAAAAAATGTTGTCGCCGAGAACCAGCGCACACGGACTGCTTCGCAGAAAGTCTTCCCCCAGCAAAAATGCCTGCGCAATTCCTTCGGGCCTGGGCTGCGCGCGGTATGCAAGATGGATTCCGTATTGGCTGCCGTCGCCGAGAAGCGCCTGAAATTTGGGAGTGTCGTCGGGAGTCGAAATCACCAGAATGTCGCGAATCCCCGCCAGCATCAGCGTACACAGCGGGTAATAAATCATCGGCTTGTTGTAAACCGGGAGCAGGCTCTTGCCCATCGCCTGCGTCACCGGATACAACCGCGTGCCTGATCCTCCCGCGAGGACAATGCCTCTGTAGCGCGTGCTCTCTGCCATTTTTTCTTTCTAACTTGTCTCTTTCTGAGCTTGCACCAGATTCCAACACTAACCCGAATAGTGCATCGCAATCCACTGGCGGTAGTTTCCGCTGGTCACATTTCGCACCCACTCCTGGTTTTCAAGATACCAGCGCACCGTTTTGCGAATGCCGCTTTCCAATGTCTCTTTCGGTTTCCATCCCAATTCGCGTTCGATCTTGCGTGCGTCCATCGCATAACGGCGGTCGTGGCCGGGACGGTCTTTCACGAAGGTAATCAGATTGCGTCGCGAACCTTCGGGGCGCGGCGCCATCTCATCCACCAGGTCGCAAATCGTTCCGACAATTTCGAGGTTCGGCTTCTCATTCCATCCGCCGATGTTGTAAGTTTGCCCCGGTTGCCCGCTGCGCAGCACGGTCGCGATCGCCTTGCAGTGATCGTCAACAAAAAGCCAGTCCCGCACATTCTTTCCGTCGCCGTAAACCGGCAGCGGTTTTCCGTCGCGCGCGTTCAGGATCATCAGCGGAATCAGCTTTTCGGGGAACTGAAATCGTCCGTAGTTATTGGAGCAATTCGTGGTCAGCGTGGGCAGGCCGTAAGTGTGATGATACGCACGCACCAGATGATCTGACGCCGCCTTCGACGCGGCGTAGGGACTGTTCGGCGCGTACTGCGTCGTCTCGCAAAACGGAGGATCGTCCGGTCCCAGCGAACCGTAAACCTCGTCGGTCGACACGTGCAGGAATCGGAAGCGCTCGCGGTCCTGCCTGGGGAGTGCGCTCCAGTACGCCCGGGTCTCTTCGAGCAAAGCGAACGTCCCATCCACATTCGTGCGAATAAAATCGCCGGGACCGTGGATCGACCGGTCCACGTGGCTTTCGGCTGCGAAGTGAACGATGGCACGCGGTTGATGCTTTGTGAGCACCTGCTGCACCAGCACGCGGTCGCCAATATCGCCGTGAACGAACTCATAGCGCGCTTCGCCGGTGACACTCTCAAGATTCTGCAGATTCCCGGCATAGGTGAGCTTGTCGAAATTGATGATGGAATCGGCTGGCGCAGTCGGGTCCTGCATGCGCTGCAGAATGAAATTCGAGCCGATGAAGCCGGCGCCGCCCGTCACAAGAATCGTATCGCGCATGTCGAATGTCGCTGGCTCGCGGCTGGTTTGTCGCCGGCGAGACAAGAAATTGATTGTAATAAAAAGGACGGGCCAAAGCCCGTCCCCTGAGCGATTTCTGCCCTGTGATACCTCGCGAGTGCTTGCTAGCTTGCCCGCTCGGCGTCGATTGGGGTGCCGATGCCGTCAGCTTGGCCGCTGGGCTTCTTCGCCGGCGTGGTTCTTACTTTCCATCCCATGATTTCGAAATACACGTTTTCAATATCGGAAGCAATTTTGGGCCACTGGTACTCGTCTTCAATTCGCTTTCTTGCCGCCTTTCCGGCCGCTTCACGCACGGCAGGATTGGCGATCAGGAAGCTGAGTCGTTTTGCAAGATCCTTCGAATCGCCGCGCTTGAATGTGAAGCCAACTCCGTCGACGACTTCACGGTTTTCGGCGATATCGCTCGCCACCACGCACAAACCTGCACCCATGGCATCGAGCAATGCCAAGGACAAACCTTCCAGGTCCGAAGGCAGGACGAAGATCATGGCATTGGTAAGAAGTTCGTCGAGGGTGTCTCCTGAAACCCAGTCAAGCACTTGAATACGGTCGCCGGCATGGGTACGCAACTCGCGGCTGTAGTCGTCGCAGTAGCTCGAAGCTCCCGCCATCACCAGCTTCACGTCGGTGTCCAGCTGCTCGAACGCGTCTACCAGTAGATGGCAGCCTTTCTCGGGAGAAAACCTTCCCAGGAACAGAACATAATTGCCCGGATCGAGATTCCACTGCAACATTTGGCGCGGCTCGCGCGAGAGTCGCAGCAGGCCGCCGTTGGGGACGTAAAAGGTCTCAACGCCGTGCCGCTCTCGATATCGATGCTGCAGCGCCCGTGAAACGACCATGGTGGCGTCGGGCAGCTTCACCGAAGCGCGCTCTCCCAATCGCAGCACGGCGGCGGCGAGTCGTCCCCATTTCTTGCGCTGCCAGTCCAGACCTTGCACCGTTACTGCCGTTTTCATTCCGGCCAACCGCGGCAGAAGCGAAAACAGGGCTGGGCCGAGGCAGTGGTAGTGAACGATGTCGTATCTCCGCCACAGAGCGTGCATAGTACTTAGCCAGGTATGAACGGCAGTTTCGAAATGCTTCGAGCGGATCGTAGGCAGCCGCACCAGGCGCATCCCGTTTAGTTCGGCCAGGGGCGGGGTAAAGTACGTTCGGCAGTAGACGGTAACTTCGTGCCCCATCTGGACCAGTTGCCTGCCGACTTCTTCGTAATACGTCTCAATGCCACTGTATTTCGATACCACGCCGCGCCCGCCGATAAATGCGATTTTCAGCTTCGGTTGAGGGACCGGGGCGATTGTGTGAGGCAGAGCCTGCAAGCAGGATGCCGCACGGTCCTGGAGAATCGCCTCAGGAGTTTGTGGCGGTCTGCGACTGCGGCGCGACCTCGCAATCAGGGCCTTATAAATGTCCAGCAGCTTCTCGTAGTGAGCTTCTGGCGTGTGATGCTCGCGAACCAGGTGCCACCCCGCGCGGCCCATCTTCTCAGCCAACTCTGGTTTCGCTGCGAGTGTTTCGATCCGTCGTGCAAGCTGTTCTACGTTGCCCGTCGGATAAAGCAATCCTGTCTCGCCGTCGTGGACCAACTCGCGTCGTGAGCCCATATCCGACGCGATGACCGGGCGGCCTTGCGCATAGGATTCCAGGATAGTCTTGCCCAAGGTTTCGTAAGCGTGCGAAGGTAGCACCGTGAAGCGGGAACGGGCGATGAAAGAGTCACGTTCCGCGGGCCCGACATGACCTGCGAGCTCGATGTTCTGCAAGTTCAGTGCGGCTGCCAGCTCCTGCAACTCTCCGCGTTGCGGGCCGTCGCCGGCAACAACCAGCCGCATATGCGGGACTTGCGCCATCGCCCGCAACAGATCGCCGACCCCTTTTTCCGCGGACAGCCGTCCGAAGTACAGCAGGGACGGGTCCATGGCCGTCTCGGCGAGTCGGTTCGTTCTCTGAAAATGCGGCAGCACTTCGAAGCGCTCTCGATCCCATCCGTGCTCCACGAACTTGTCGCGCACGAACCGGCTGGGCGCCAGGAACAGATCTACGCACTCGCGAAACGTGCCCAGCCAGCGATGGACGTAGGCTTCGGCCATCAGAGTCAAGCGCGCACCCACGCCGCCGGCGTAGCATTGCGACTGCAGGATGTGCCGGAACTTCCCGCCCTTGCAACGTTCGCACGTCTCCCCCTGCGCCACGAAGTTGTAGCTCGGACACAGCAGCTTGAAGTCATTCAGGTGATACAGGACCGGAACATTCCGTGCTTTTAACTCCCACAGAATTGATGGAGACAGGTGATGGTAGATATTGCGCACGTGAGCAATATCAGGCCGGAATTCCTCGATCATGGCGCGCATCCGCTGCCGCGCATCTCGAGAGTAGACAGCGTGGGCCGCTTGCCTCGCCTTTTGCCACATTCCCGACTTCGCTTTGAAGTCGATCAGGGGCACGAAATTGTGGTCGTACTCGGTTGGCTCGCCGCGAGGGTCAGCCATCGAAAACAGCGCTGCCTCGTGCCCCCGCGAGCGCATCAGCTCCATCAGTTCGAACAGGTAAACTTCGGTGCCGCTGAAGGGGTAGTTGTATTTGTTGCAAAACAAAATTCTCACGAAGCGCGCTCTCTGTCTGCGGGTCGATCCGCCGTATGAATAAGTCGCCGAAAGATTCCAAATTCTTGTCGTGGCTGAAGCTGTGGCCGACCTGCAGCCGGGCCGCGTGCCGTACCCAGTCCAGTTGTCGCGCCGCCGAAGGAATACCGGAGGAGGGGTTTCGCTGAGACGACGCTTGCGTCTCCGAGTAAATAAACATCAATTGGGCCAGAAAATCGTCGAGCGAGCCAGCATCGTAGAGAAATCCGGTTTTGCCGGCCAACACGAGTTCTGGAATCCCCGTGATGGCAGGCGCCAGCACGATCTTGCCCCGCGCCATCGCTTCCATCAGCACCAGCGGGATTCCCTCGCTCCTGCTGGTCAACACCACCACGTCGGCCCGGTCGTATAACGAGCACATCTGCTCGTGCGCCACGTGACCGAGGAGAGTAACCCGCTGCTCCAGGCCAAATTTCGTTATCATCGATTGCAATCTGCGCCTCTCCGGCCCTTCGCCCGCGATTGAGCACTCAAACTGCATTCCGTCAGCCGCCAACTGGGCGCAGGCGCGAACCAGGAATGCGTGATCCTTGACCGCGTGCAGCCGCCCCACCGCGAGCAACGTGAATCTCTCACCGTGATGTGCGGTAGGCGCGCAGTCTGGCATCTCCACGCCCAAGCGCGACACCACGACTTTGGCCGGCTCAACCTCCGGATAGTGATCGAGGATGAAGCGCCGGTTGTATTCCGAAACAGTCAGGCAGAAAAGGCAATTTGCCAGCTTCACATCGAGATACGCCGAGCGGAGAAGGAGGTCTGACCCGTGCAACGTCATGCTGAACCCCACATTCAGCATCCGTGCCGCGGTCATTGCAATCCACGACCCGAAGTAACCATGGTGTACGTGGATGTGATTGACGTCCCGGCCCCGCAGCATGACTGCGTAGCAGGCACCAAGCCACGTGTGCAGCAGAGCCTTCACCCGGGGCGCGAGGCCTTGGCTGCCGCTCCAGATGAGGGGCCAGACCAAGTCCGAAATTTGCCTCCACCGGCACACACAGAGCCACGCGGCCCTGAACAGGACGATGATCCGCAGCGGCTGCAGGACGACCTCAGCTGAATTCCCTGGGCTGCGCGCTCCATCACGATTCCGCCGCGCTGCTTTCCGCACACTCCCGGCAATGATCCGAAGTCCGCGTCGGCGCAGCTCTTCGATTTCGTCGCCCACATAGGGCTCGACGGGAGAAGGGAACTGATTGGCGAGGTAAGCCACGGTCAGCATGGCGTCTCCGCCGCTCGGCGCTGCTGCGCGGCCAACATTCCCGCCATCGTGAACAGCAGTCCGTTCACGAACTGATAGCTCATCACCACCATCGCGGCGTTCACCCAGTACACGGCCAGCAAGATCGGCCACAAGCGGTGAAAGTGCTCATCGAGGAATCCGTTCTCTTCGACGCTTGGAATTGCGCCTCGCCCCAATCTCCACAACTCCCACATCAGCCATGCATACAGTGCGAGGCCGGGCGCTCCAAGTTCCACCAGCAGTTCAAGATACGTGTTATGGGGATACAGAACTTTTTCCTTGTATCCGCTGACGAAGCGCGGCAACTCGTCCGGCATCCGGTGGAATCCCCAGCCGGCCAGGGGACGCTGCAGAAACATCTGCCAGCCGCCGGAGTACACAGCTGCCCGATAATCCAGAGGTCCGCGTTCGGCCAGGCGATCGCTGAGCGCACATCCCAATTCGGTGGAACTCACCACCACTGCCAGCCCCATGCCCGCGGCCAGCACCAGAAGGACGCAGGCCCGCAGCAGCTTGCGATTTCTGGAGGCCAACATGACTGCCACAATCGACCCGGCGAACGAAAGCCACACCGCCCGCGTCATGGTGGCCAGGATTGCTATGGGCACCGATGCCAGGAGCACCACGACTTTGAACCCGCGCACGCTCTTCCGCCGGTAGGCATGCAAAGCCAGCAAGCCCAGCATGTTCAGCGACACCCCGTTGGCCACGGCCTGCAGCAGTGGCCCGCGCGCCCGGTCCGCGTGGAAACCCAAGCTGTCATCCAGAATGAATCTGGGAAAGATCAGTTCGCGCTCTCCCGCCAGAAAAGCGATCGCCGTAAAACTCAGGTACGCCAGCACGATCAGCCCAAACATTTCGAAGAGCCGGAACTGTCGTTCTTCACGAAACACCAGTCTGGCCAGGTGAAACAGGGCGAATGGCACAATGAACTTTGAGGCCAACAAGCTCCAAGTTTCGTGATCGAAAGGCTGGCTGGCTATGCTTGCCACCGCGAGGAGGGTCAGAGCCGCCATCGGCCAGAAAGCTCGTTCCATCGCAAACAGGCGCTCGCGGTGAACCACCGCGCGGGCGACCACTCCCACCACCAGAAGCCCGAAAGCAATGCGGTCGATTTCAAAAAACTGCACGTCCGGATGGCGCAGCAGCATGGCAGTCAGCGCCAAAAGAAAAAGCAGAGCCGGTGCCGCGGTCAATATCTGAAAGGGAAACAGCGCGATCTCAACCGTGCGCGCCGCAAAATCCGGCCGCCAGCCATAGCGCAGAGCAGGAGCGGACCTATTCATCACTGCCCACTCCCGCGCACTACCGCCAAAACGGTTTTCGCGAGAATGCGCATATCCGACCCCAAGCTCCAGGTCCGGATGTACTCGCGATCCAGCTCCATCCCGCGTTGAAACGACGGGTCTCGCCGCGCCGTCACCTGCCACAACCCGGTAATGCCGGGCGTCACATCCAACCGCGCCAGGTGTCCAATTTCATATGCCGCGTAATCGTCCGCCGGGTGCGGGCGCGGTCCAACCAGGCTCATTTCACCCTTCAGCACGTTCCAAAGCTGGGGAAGTTCGTCGAGGCTGTAGCGTCGCAACAGCCGGCCCAGGCGCGTGATCCGTGGATCGGACGCAATCTTGAAAATGGGCCCGGAGCGCTCGTTGTCTTGCCGCAGCCTGTCTTTCAAGGCGTCCGCATTGCTGACCATGGTGCGAAACTTGTAGCAGCGGAACAGCCTGCCCTTGCGCCCGGCCCGTTGCGCCCGGTAGAGGACCGGCCCCGGCGAATCCAGCTTGATCGATGCCGCAATCGCGGCCAGCAGCGGCGACAAGACCAGCAAAGACACACTTGACCCGATCACGTCGACCAGCCTCTTCAGCACCAAGCGGGCCGTCGGCAAATGCTCGACATGAAGGCGAATTACGGGCATGTCGCCGACCTGCTCGATATCGTTGGTGGAGAGCCTGCAGCCAAAGGCTTCCGGAACCAACTCTACGTCCAGCCGGAGCCGCTTGGCCTCGCGCAGAACCTCCAGCGCCACATCGGAGTCGCATGGGGAGGTCAGGATCACCTCGTCTACAAACCCGGTGCGCGCCAGCCGGGCCAGGTCGCGCACCCTCCCGATCACGCCTCCGCCCAGCGGCCGCTCATTGTCGAGGAAGCCGTAGATCGAGCGGCCATCACCGGGATGCGCCTCCAGAAATGCCGCCATTCGCCGCCCGCTTCCGCCCGCTCCCACGATCAGCACCTTGCGCGACTGATCGGACTCATCGGCTCGCAGCCAGCGCTTTCCGCCTTGCCACCTCCAGGCCCACAGCGCGGCCAAGTGAAGCGCCCCCGCGCCGATCATCAAGACGGCTGTAGTCCAAGGCGCGCCCTGCAAGACATATCCCAGCGCGAGCACCACAGTCGCGAACCAGATCGCCTTGCCCAGAATTTTCGTCTGCTGCGGCAAGTCCTTTGCTGGTGCATACAAACCCTCGGCGTCGCCGAACAGGGTGATCAGTGTGGCGTGAAGCAAGGCGACACCAAGAAGAGATGCTGGCGCACCGGCTTTAAAGGCAAACAGCCGCACCTGCGGAAACTCCATTCTCAGTGGCACCAGCAGAGCGCCCAGAAGCAGCCAGTTCAGTCCCACCAGAGCGCAATCGGCTGTCGCGGAGCGAAGCCAGCGCAGCGCATTCCGGCCCTGCAGCGCTGCTGGAAACAACAGCGTCAGCAAACTCTCCAGTGCGGTTGAGCTGGAGCCGGTTGAAAAGTCCGGCACTCTCTCCGGCGGAACCGTCCGGACCGACTGAGGCGGCTTCCTTCCGCCATGCGGCAGGCGCGGCATCTCTCCGGGAATCAGCCGGGCGCAGTCGCCCGGTTTCAATTCATCCTGGCTCGGATTTGGAAAGGGAGAAGACACTTCAGATCACTCTCTCCGTTCATATCCTTTGGGTGTCTATTCCTTGGAATGGTCCACGCCGTTACAATCGCCGGTAAATCGCCTCCGGCATGGGAAACACACGGTCGCTGAGCACCGTGCCCATCAGTCGTGCCCGCGTTCCTTCTAATCCTGCTTTGATCCAGCGGGCGGTTGCCCGCCGTGTATGCCGCGCCGACAGCACCAGAATGATTCCATCGGCAAATTGCGCCATTGCCATGGCCTCCTGAGACTCAGCCGCACAGCGCCCGGCCACCACGGAGTACTCAAACTCCCTGCGCATCTCGCTCAGGCGCTGATGCAGAGCCGAAGCCGTGACCGGACTGCCATCGTTGGCCGCCGGCAACAGCCAAAGATTCTCTCCCGCCCGGGTCGCGATCTGCCGCAGCCGGGTAACCGCTTCTCGGTTCTCTCGTGCGGCGGTTCGCTCGGGCTGCGTCTGCCGGCCGTCCGCTACCCCGTGAACCTCCCGGTCCATGAGGTCTCGATCAACCAGATGGTGCGGAAATTCGCCGGCGACGCATACAGTGGCCTGCGTCTCCAGCGACAGGGCTTCTCCGACACTGCGGCAGATCTCGAGAACGTCCGTCTCCGCTTCGACTGCGCTGAAGACCACCTGCCGGACCGGGCGTTCCGCAGCGGAGAAGAAAACTCTGCGCACCAATCCTCGAATTTGTTCCTGGGCGAAGCCTTCCGGATTCCACGCCGTGACATGCGGCAGACTAGTTGCCTCGCGGCGCATGTCTGCTCTCGCATTCGCCGTCAGATCCGGAGAGTGGAACAACGTTGGGTTCATGATTCCCTCGCTCATGCCGATAGCCTCCCTCGCGTGGAACGCGGTAGCGACGCCAGAACCGGAGCGTTCAGGCAGGCCATCACGTCCTCAGGCGTTCGTAATCCCGAATCCACATAATCGGCGGCAAAAGCCGCTCCCGTGCCTGTGGCGCCCGCGACCACCATTCCCAGCGCTAGCACCGCCCATGTCGACCAAACCGGCAGCGCGGGCGCGACCGGCTGCTGCGCAATCGCCACGTTGACGATGCCGTGCTCGTCGAGCGCGTCGGCCATGCGTGCCTCCTCCTGTTTTTTGATGTACAGCAGGTAGTTATCCTGTGCGGCCTTTTCCGCACTTGCCAGATCGTCCTGGGTGATCGCGTCCGCGCCCAGCTTCTGCGCCATCGTCCGGTAAGCCGTTTCCTGTTCGCCTGTCGCCGCCGCCCGAGCTTCCAGGCCCTTGAGCTGCACTTGAGCCTTTTGCAGCTCCGCCTTCGCCCACTCGTAGTTCGGATTCTTGTCGGTCGTCTCATCCCGCACGGGCAACACACTTTCGGCGGCGATCGCCGCTCGCGCCTCCGCGATCTGCTTTTCAACCTCCTGCACCAGCCGGTGATTAGGCTCGAACTTCGTCAGCAACTGGATCTTCTTCAACTGCAGGTCCAGCAAACTCGACTTCAGTTCCTTCAACAACTCCGGATTGTCCGCCGTCCGAATCTGTGTGGTGGTCCGCTCCGGCAGAGTCGCAAGCTGTGCCTGCAGCACCCGCACCCGCTGCCCGGTCTCGGCCAGATCGATGTTTGTCTGCCGGTAGCTGGCGTCGACGTCGCTGAGCTTCTGCAGGGCCATGTCGCGTTCTTGCGCCGCCTCCACCACACTATGCAGAAGGGTGAAGTCCAGCAGCTTGAGTTCGGCTTGTTCGAGGCGCCGCCGCGAGTCCTTTGTCTCGCGCTGGAAGAAATCGACTTGCCCGTTGGGGCGGTGCACGATGGTGTGTTTCTCCAGGTATGCATTGGCCACGGCTTGCAGTACGTTGGCCGCATGTTGCGGATCGTCCGACGCATAGCTGATAGTGATCAGATTCGTTTTCTTCACCGCCTCGACCTGCAGCTTTTTCGCCAGCCGCCGGGCGGCGCGCTCCACCCGCTCGGCGTGCCCTTCGCCGGGGTGCAGGAAGTGAAACCAGTCGCGGCCGCCCAATCCGGTTTCTTCCACGGTTTCCCGCATGACCTCGTCATCGCGCACCAGTTCCACCTCGGAATTCAAATCCTCTTCCGTGATCGCCAGCCGGGTCAGGTCGATGGGCGCGTTTTCCTCCGCGCTCACCGGAGCGTCCTCCCGGCCCGGCCGCACCAGGATCTTCATATCCGCACGGTACCTCGCGCCTGCGGCCGCATAGAGCACCGCCGCCACCAGAACCAGCCCCGCGGCCGAGAGGAAGACCCTCCGCTGGCGGAACACCACCATCGCCAACTCTCGCGCGGTTGGCGCTGGGGGCTGCATTCCTCTGCGAATTGAAGCTTCGTGCGGCATGGCGATGGGGAATCTTTTCTAGAATTGGGTAGGACTCACATACGCGCTCAAGGCAGGTTTAGTGAGGAATCGCGCGATCTTCGAAATTGCGTTTTGCGGAACGAATACCAGATCCCCCGGCTGCAGGTGGGCATCTTCTTTTAAGCTGCTGTTCCGCAGCATCTTCTTCAGGTTCAGCAGCCGCGTTTCCACCAGATTGTCATTCACCCGCCGGAAGAGCACCACTTGCGAGTGTTTTGCATCCTGCGTCAACCCTCCCGCAATCTGGACCGCTTCGGCCACGGTTGTATCCGACCGCAATTCATACTTTCCCGGCTTCCCGACCTGGCCTCCGACAATAAAATAGGGGTGCTCAAAGTCTTTCAGCAGCACGGCAACCTGGGGATCGTGCAGATATCCCTGGTAGGCCTTTTGCACCGCCTGGCTGAACTCCGCCAGATTCAACCCCTCCACTTCGACCATGCCCGCGTCCTTCAACATCACGTAGCCGTCGGGCTGCACGGTCAGGGTCTGGTTAAATTCGGGTGCGACGGTGAAACTGATGTCGACCACGTCGCTGGGTCTGAGCCGGTAGAGCGGATGACGCTCCCCTCCGAGTGATGGGCTTCCCAGGTCATCCGCTCCGCCTGCTCTTGCGGCCGTGGTACTGCTGCCTCCCGCTCCTGCCCCGGTTAAGCTGGATTGGGAAGTCTCCTGGCTTTCGCTGGAGGCTGACTTGGCATCAGCTTGCGCGAAAGCGGCCGAACAACATCCAAGGACCAACACCGCGAGCGTTATGAATCGGGCGAGTATAAGAACGCGCTTCATTTTTAGCCCCAAGCTCAGTCCGCGAGGGCCACGTTCACGATCTGTGGCTCTCTGCTGCAAGGAAATTAAGGCCAGCCGTGAAACTCAACAAGACATGGGAAGTTCCGTACACGAAAGTGGAACGGCGTTCTCATTCGGGAATGCCGCCGCTGCCCGCACGAGACGCCGATGAACACAGGGGATCAGCAGCACAGCTGCTCGCGTAATCTCGCTGGCGAGCGGGCGCTCCACGTCCTCTTACGACGTACCCACAAAAGTGGACTTGCATGTTTGCCTGATCACAGGAGTTCAAGCCGTGCAAAGAACCCTGTGACGAAGGGAATCGGTGATTGTGGGCACAAAATCTAGCCCACGCGTCGCATTTGCGATTTACACCCAGCCAACCTTCCACAGCGACCCTGCCCTGCGCCGGCGATGAGTCTGCGCAAAATCGGCATTCCCGATTTGAACGTCATGCCCAAATTTTGTGCGCTCCTTCCTTGTGGATCGTTTGCCCACTCCCTACAATCGGCAGATTCGCTCTTCGTTCTGTTTCGCGAAAGAAGCAGTTCATGAGTAGTGCGGCCGCCACTTCCAGTTCCATCGGTGTCCTTGTCGCGGACTCCAACCGCATGCAGGCGCAGTTGCTGATCAGCGCTCTACGCCGGCACACCGAGTTCCATGTCGCCACCTGCCAGGCAGATACTGTCGCTATCCTGCAGGCGGTCAGCAGCAAAATTCCGGGCGTGGCGCTGGTGTCGATGAGTCCGCCCGCCGGCATTCCTGAAACGGTGATGACTCTCCGCCAATTTCACCTCTCGCATCCCCAGATTCCCAAAGTTCTTCTGGTAAGTTCCTGGGACCGCGATCTGGTGGTGAGCGCGTTCCGCTCCGGCGCCCGCGGCATTTTCTCCATTAGCGACGCGAATTTACGCCTGCTCACCAAATGCCTGCTGCGCGTCGCCGCCGGACAAATCTGGGCCAACACCGAACAGCTCAACTGCCTTCTCGATCTCATCTCCGAAGTGCCCTCGTTGCGTGTGCTCAATTCCATCGGCTCATCCTTGCTCACTCCACGCGAGGAACAAGTAGTCGCCCTGGTCGCCGAAGGCCTTAGCAACCGGCAAGTCGCCCGCGAACTCAACCTCAGCGAGCACACGGTCAAGAAATACCTTTTTCGGATATTCGAGAAACTCGGCATCTCCAGCCGCGTTGAGCTGGTCCTTTATGCCGTAAACAATGGGGCACAACGCCCCGCGGAATGGCTGGCCGGCGCCAGCCGCGACCTGCCCGACGCGTAAATGAACGAGGGGGGCTGTCGGAGAGGTCGATAAAGAAAGGCTACGTAGGGACCGCCGCCCTCGGCGGACCGTCGAGCAAGAGCTCGATCTGCTGCGCCGGCCGTGACCGACAACGAGGACAAATCAACCAGACAACCAGAGAGAGAGGCCGCCGGTTTGAAAACCGCTCACCTGCCCTGTATAACTTTCAGCGGAACTCTTTGCCCGACGCCCCGTCCAATCCGACGCCCGCTCCTACGTCCCGCCGCTGGACCATCTTCGCCGCCGGTTTTCTGCTGCTGGCCCTTGCTCTGGTGGTGATCTATACCAGCCGTGCCGCGTTCGTCAGCCCGCCTGCGCTGGTGGTTGTGGCCGCCATCGGACTGGCTGCGCTGTTGCTGCAACTCCGCCTGCGCAGAGATCTCACTGGGAGAGTGCGCGTTCCGCTATGGCTTACCGTGGTTGGATTGATCTTCGCTGTCGCCGCGATCTTCGCCGATGTACTGCGCCTGACCGCGAATCTCATGCAAGCCACCGCCCTGGGAGCCGTAGTTTGCTTCGCCATCAGCGGCATCGTAGTGCTGCACTCCCTGCGCAAAAAGGGAACTTAGCCCGAAAGTGCGTTAGTATGGGCACCTTAGCTTCTCCCCGCCTCCCAGTCGGACCTGTGGAATAGCCGTATGTGGGCAAAGAAGATTTTTGCGCTGGCTGCGCTCATCGCTGTGATATGCGGCGCCTTAGTTCTGCTGCGGGCGTACCAGCGAAGGTCTGAGTCCAAGCGCCTCGCGAATAGAGCGTCTCAGACCCGCACTCGTGCCGAGCAGGGAGATGTGAAGGCAGAGAAGCAGCTTGCGTCCATGTATTACTACGGAACGGGAGTGCCGCAGGAATTTGCCGAAGCGGTTCAGTGGTATCAAAAAGCTGCCGACCAAGGGGATGCAGAAGCGGAGTACTATCTCGGCTTTATGTATCAAGAAGGAAAGGGCGTCTCCTTAGATGAGACGAAGGCCGCGCTCTGGGTTCGGAAAGCCGCAGACCAAGGCAACGCGCGAGCCCAAGCCGCACTTGGTTACATCTATTACCGCGGCAAAGGAGTGCCGCAGGATTACACTGAGGCAGTCCGCTGGTACAGGAAAGCTGCCGACCAGAATGACCCGTATTCTGAGTCTACTCTTGGTTACTTGTATCACACAGGGCAGGGAGTCCAGCAGGATAACTATGAAGCGGTTCGTTGGTATCGCAGAGCTGCCGCTCACGGCAACGTCGAAGCTCAACGTTTTATTGCGTCACGCGATGCGCGCCGCGCCGGGCAGTCAAACTGGCGATACCTATATCTCTCCGCGTTGTTTCTTGCAGGTTCTGAATTCACATTTGACTTCCTTTTGCGCGGAAAAAGCATCCGAAACCGCACCCAGATGATTTTGACGATTTCTGGAATTACGACTTTGGCGTACGTGGGATTGAGTCTGTATGGCATAACTCACCACGAAATGCGATATTCCGTGTGTTTCAATGCCTTTTGGTGGGCCAAACGCCTGTTGGCGGGAACCTCGGTCGTAATGCTGGTAGTGATTCTCCTGACGCCTAGGAAGCAATCAATCAACGCCGAAGGGTAATTGTGTCGCGCACGCGCGCGTCAGCCCTATAACGCTTGCCCAACGCCACGCCACTCGACTACCGCTTGAACTCCACCGCGACCGTCGTTTCCACCACCGCCGGTTCGCCATTCACCCGATACGGTTCGAACTTCCACCAGCGCAGCGCATCCATCGCCGCCCGCGCCAGAACTTCAGGACCATTCAGGGGCCGCATGCTCGCTACCGAACCGTCTCGGTCCACCACAATGTCGAGGGCGATGATGCCTTCCAGCTTTTCCTGACGCGCCTCGGCCGGATAGACTGGCTCAACCCGGTGCACCAGCAACTTCTGCATCACTTCTGCCGGAACCTGCGCCTGCGGTTTCTCCGCCGCCGCCGGCCCTTCCTTGTTCAATCCCGCTTCTAGTTCTTCCCAGCCCCGGTTCCACTTCCACCAGAAGGCTCCCGCGGCGAATGACGCTACCAGCAGTACGACGGCCCATCCAATCCAGCGCCGATTCTTCCCCGGCGAACGGCCTGAGCCGTCACCACCGCGACTGCCGGCGTCGCCAGAATTCCGTTTCTCCTCCACGATCTTGTCCCCGGAGGTCTTTTGTTCGGCGCCCAGTGGCTCGGCGACTTTGTTGACGACCGGCGGCGGAAGGACTGCTGGCGGAACAACCGCCAGCGGAGCGACGGCGATCTCACCCACAGCCTCAGCCCTCGCATCCTTCACCCACTCCCGAATCGCGGACTGCAGCTCTGCCGACATCCCTACAAATTCCAGGCCGCAGCGCAACCGGTCCTGATGTCGCACTGTGGCCCGTGTCCGCAGCGCATCCTGCGACATCGGCAGTCTGACTTCAATTCCCACTGCCTCGCCTGGGACCAACTCTCCCGCCAGCACTGCCGCAATGCCGCGCTCGCACAGGTTGATTGACCGGCCCGGCAGTGCGTCCGGAATCCCCGAACGCAGCACCGTCACGTCTAGCGGCGCCTGCACCTGAAACCGCGGCACCCGCCGCCGCGACGGCCCGCTCCAGCCCCGAGTTTGCGCGCTCGATGCCACTGGCTTTGGTCCCTCAAACGTTGTAATTCCGAACGCGGAGCGCAGCGAAGGCGGAGGAACCTGCTGTCCGCTGCCCCCTCCACTTTCAAAGAACAGAGCTTCAACGCCCGGTCAGCCGCTCATACGTGATGGGCTTCAGCCTCATGCCTCACCGCCGCAACTCCACAATCTCACTGCCTTTCGCCACAAGCACGACACTCGCCATCCCGATAAACAACCCGTGCTCGACCACCCCCGGCATGTCACTTAATTCCCGAGCCAGCCCATCCGCGTCCCGAATCTGTCCAAACCGGCAATCCAGAATGTGATTGTGCTCGTCGGTGACAAAAGGCTTGCCATCGGCGCCGGTTCTCACCGACACCTGCGCGCCCAGCGCCGTAATCCGCTTCGCGACCAGCGCCTGCGCAAACGGAATTACCTCCATCGGCAGCGGAAACTTGCCAAGCACCGGCACCTGCTTCGATGCATCCGCCACGATCACCAGCTGCCGCGTTGCCGAGGCCACAATCTTTTCCCGCAACATCGCCCCACCCCCGCCTTTAATCAGACGCAGCTTCGGATCGACCTCGTCCGCCCCGTCCACCGTGACCGCGATCTCCTGGCACTCGTCGAGCGTGGTCAGCGGAATCCCCAGACTCAGCGCCAAATCCCGCGACCGCACCGAAGTCGGAATCCCCAGCACCCGCAGCCCATTCTTTACCTTGTCGCTCAGCAGGTGGATAAAGTGTGTCGCCGTCGATCCCGTTCCCAGGCCGACGACCTGGCCATCCTTCACAAACTGCAAACTGGCCCGCGCCGCCGCTTCTTTTTCCTGATCGTTTGCCATTGTTTTATGTTGTTATCCTCAGCAAGCGTTCTTTGCGAGGCGAAGTATCTGTGCGAGTCGCGCGATTCAAGAGGGCTCAGCCCAGAATCTTCTCGGTATAAATCAAATATCCCGCCAGCACCAAGCCGAACACTACCGTCAAAATCGTAATCAGATCGACGACAAACCCCGCGGGCTCGAACATTCCGGCGTCCAGTTGTGTCCGCGTCTTGCGATACCGCACCAGCCCAGCCACCACCAGTACCACGCCCGCCACAATCGAACTGGCGCCCATCCACACCGACGCCCCCGCCGTCCGCACCGCATGCCCGCTCAATGCCGTCAACTGTCGCATGGCAAGCGAGAATCTGCCGATGGCGAATCCAAACACCACGATCGCGACGCCTGTCCGCACCCACGCGAGAAAGGTTCGCTCATTTGCTAGATGATCGCGGGCCCGATTAGGGTTGATGTTTTCTGTCACGCATCTCTCCTAAACCGCCGGCATTATTCCACAGCCTTTGCGATGACCGCTCCCGCACCCGCCAGATTCTTGATCAAGTCCGCCGGCACTCCATGCCGCTGCTGCAAATACTCCGGACTGTTATAGGTTACCGAGACCTTCCCTGCAGCGTCCTCGGCCACCAGTGCCTTCAACGGCAAATCGATGGCCAGGCTCGGAGCCGCGACCATCAGCGGCGTTCCACCCTTCGGGCTCCCAAAGATCACCACCTTCGTCGGTCGCATCGTCAGCCCAGCTTTTGCGGCCTCGCCGCTATGATCGATCACGGCGAAAATCTGCATTCCTTTCCCAACAAAGGCATTCTGAAGGCGCTGCACCGTCTCCTCCACCGAATAGCGGCTCGCTACCTGCACCAACCCAGTCTCTTGCGTCATCTCGCTCCTCGCATCTGGTAAGGTCGCGACTATTCTAGGCGTCTATCCCCGCTCTGGGAAGCAGGTCTGTGAGCGAAATCACACCTACCCGCGTGTGTCTCCAGTCACGGACATCGATTTGGGCCCGATGCGAAAATGACAATGATTTCAATCGGCCCACGTTCACCACCGACAAGCAGACTCGGGGATTCTCACATCCGGTCCGCGAGACAAGAAGAAGAGCAACGAGCAGGATGAGAAAGAGAAGACAAAATGCCTGGCAAGGTTGAACTATCGAGCGCTCTTATGGTCCTTCCGGCAACTGGAACCGCGGTGGCGCAAAGCAAGGCCGCCTCGGCGTCCAAGCAGACCGCCCTCTCCGATCGGCTCAGGCGCCTGGGGTTTGCCAGCGCCAGCCGGATGCGTCTTTACGGCGAAGAGTTCGAGTTAGTCAGCGACCCGATCATCACCGAAGACAATGGAGTTTGTGTGGATGCAATCGAGAAGAAATCCCGCCGGCCCCGGCGTGTCCGTATCCCGATCACTATCATGAATATGGCCGGCGGCGAACGAGCCGCCTGAGCGCGGGGAAGGAAGCCGCCGCACCCGGAAAAATTACTGATCGGGTGATATTTGATTGCCGATTGAAAAACCGAAAAGCCGAAGCGCTCCGGCTTTCAATCAAGAATCAAGACAGCAGTCAACGATAGCCGTGCCTACAGCTGCACAATGGCTTCCAGCGCCCCCCGGCTGCGCAGCACCAGCGTAGCTCCCTTCAACTGCAGCAACTGTTTTCGTTTGAACTCGGAAAACAGCCGGCTGACCGTCTCCCGCGTCGTCCCGATGATTTCCGCGATCTCCTCATGCGTCAGCGTCATCTTCACTTGCGACGAACCATCGCCCTGCATCGTGCTCTTGGTCGACCACGAGAGCAGCAGCTTGGCAAATTTCTCCGAAGGCGTAACCGCCAGCCCCAGGGTGCGAATCTCTTCATAGGCCGTGAAGTAATTGCGGCTCAGCTGCTGTGCCACTCGCACCGACGCGTCCGGATAATCCTTCAGAAACTGTAGCAGCGGTTCCCGCGGAATAAAATTGGCCTGCCCCGGCTCCATCATCTCCGCCGTCACTTCATACGGACGGTTCGAGACCACCGCGTTTAGTCCCAGCACATCTCCCGAATCCGAAATTTTCGTAATGATCGTTTTCCCCTCGCGCGACGACGTCGAAAGCTTCACCCTCCCGGCACACAACACAAACACGCCCCGCGGCTGTTGCCCCTCAATGAACAGCATCGCCCCCTTGGGATACACCGCCGTCGACTTGATCTCATTCAGCCGCTGACCGGCTGGCAGCGAAAGATTGCAGAAAAGATGATCCTGCCGCAACGGGCAGGTTACGCAATTATCCAGAATATTCAGGCCATAAGGTGTGCGTGTCATCGACCCTCCCTCCGGTGGGAGCCATGAACCGCCGGCCGCCGCACCGCCCAGCACTAGGGTTAGGGCACGTCATAAACCAACCCCGGGAGATTCGGCCTCCCGCTGGAAGATTAGCTATGTATCAGAAAATACGAAGGTTATGGTCACCCGTCAGGTTACGGGAGAACCTTGTAAAGCGCGCCAAATCCCGCATCTGGGTTATTTCCCGCACGCCGCTGTGTGATCTGCATCACCATTCTTCGTGATCGAGCAAAGTAGACCCCGCCGGGGCCTATGGCCCTACAGTGACCTGCAAAGCCCGCGGCGTGTGCATGTCCTGCCGGTAAATCAGATTCTTCGCCGCGACCTCTCCTACGGCATTCACGTGCACAACATATCCCCCGTGCGGCAAGTTTTCTCCGAATGGGAGCTCCATCCCAATCGTGCCCCGCCGCAACACGAAATGCTGATATCCGATCGCCGTCGCCCGTCCATTCGTTGCGACAGCCAGCACGCTGAAGGTCAAATCCATGTCGTCGGGCGTCGCATTCGTGACCTCCACGCTGCCTTCGATCCTGCTCCCATTCACATGCGCCGGAGTTTTCCAATCGATAGTCAGCGCCGAGCGCACCCGCAGCACAAAAGCCTTCTGCACTGCCTGTTGCGGCTTGCCGCCATCCCGCACCGACGCGGTGAATTGAAACTCGCCGGTTCGTTCCGTCTTTCCATGCAGCAAGCCGTCGTCGTCCAGCTTCATTCCGGGCGGCAAAGCTCCTTTTTCGATCTTCCAATGGAGCGTCGGCACGCCTCCACGCGCATGAAAGCGAAACTCATACGTCGCATCCGGATAGGTATCTGGCAAATCCGATTCACTCTGAATAATCAGCTCCGGCTGGTCGTCCTGCGGCGCCGCTGCGTAGACGCCGGTCTCAGGACCGGTCGGCGCCGTTCGGAACCGGGCAACTGCCGGGTAGGCCAGAGCGACGACGAGCCCCACCAACCACGATATTTGTCGAGTCTTCCTCACGCGTCGCCCCCGTGCCCAGTTCTCGCTTCGCTTCTACTCTCCCATACTTCCGCTGCGCCTTCCAAATAAGAATGACCCTCTGTCCCCATCTTGCACCAGGTCGCCCAACATGACACAAGTCACGTTGACGCGTAATCCTTATTTCTGCAAAACTATGCACTCGGGACCACTGCGTTTGGGCTCCTGAATGGATTCCGCTTGGCAGATCACTCTGCGTAAACGATGGAACTTTTACTCAATCTCGTATGGCTGTTGCTGGCGCTGCCCGCCTACTGGTTGTGGCGCGATTCCAGCCGCGGCGAGCGCAAGTTCTCATCGCTGCAGTGCCTGCTCGCTTTAGGGTGCGTCCTGGTCGTGCTCTTTCCCGTGATCTCGGCCACCGACGATCTCCGTGCCATGCGCGCCGAGATGGAAGAGTCCCCCGCCAGCAAGCGCAACATTCGCCAGGCCACGGCGGAGAAGGCTTCTTCTGCGATAACCCGCCTGCAGACTCCGCCGGCGCTTCTCGGCGCGGTCATCGCGTTCTCCCTTGAGGCCGGGTTTCACCAGCTCTCGCCCCGTTCATTCGTCTTCGACACAACCGCGCTGGTTCTTCCCACCGGACGCGCCCCTCCCCTTGCGCGACTGGCATAGTCGTTCCGTTCGCGTACCGCCGAAAAGTCCAGCTCGGCAAAGGCAGGAATTGGATCGAGAAATAATTTCCATCCAGGAATCGGCGGCCGCGATCTTCCCTCTTTACACAATTCTTACGTGCAGGGCCGCATACTGAGGAATCGCCGGTCCCGGCCGCGTCGACAGAAAGACGCGTTGCACGCGGGAAATAGCCGCTATTAAGTGACAGTCGAGAATCTGATGCACAGCTACTTGTCGCGATCGTTCATGCTTGTGGGTGCGCTGGGATGCGCTCTGGGAATCGTGCCCGGCAGCACGCCGCAGATCGCAGCGCAGTCACCTGCAAGGACAAGTGCGCCACCAGCCGCAACCCAATCTCCCCTACCCCAACTCTGGACCTGGGATCAGGTGAAGGATCATTTCGAAAGCAACAACCCCACCGTCCTGGCGGGCGTTCTGAACATCGACGAACTGAAAGCAGAAGAAATCACCGCCCATCTTCGCCCCAATCCCAATTTCACCTTCACCGCGGACGGCACTCAAATCTCTCCCAGTCACGGCGTATGGGAGCCGTTTGCCGGAACGTTCGAGTCGCCGGCCATCAGCCAGCTCTTCGAGCGCCGCCACAAGCGCGGCCTGCGCTACGAAGCTGCAAAACAAGGCACCGCCATTGGCGTAGCCCAGCAGTCTGATCTCGAACGCACCCTGCTCTTCAATTTACGCAGCGCTTTCGTCGGCATCCTGCAGGCCAAAGCTGTCTTGAAAGTCGCACAAGACAATCTCGATTACTACGACCACGTGCTCAAGATCAGCCGCGACCGCTTCCAGGCTGGCGACATTGCCCAGATCGATCTCGACCGCCTCGAATTGCAGCGCCTGCAATACGAATCCGATCTGCAGAACGCCATCGTCAACCTGCGCACCACCAAGATCAATCTGCTGGCTTTACTCGACGACCGCCGTCCCGTCGACAGCTTCGACGTCGACGGCCCCTTCGAGTTCAGCGAAGAACTGCTCGCGCTCGATGACTACCGCAGCGACGCGCTTAAGGCTCGTCCTGATCTTCACGCCGCCATCCTCACCGTGCAGCAGGCCGAGACCAATCACAAGCTCGCCGAGGCCAACGGATCCACCGACCCGACTTTGAGCGCGTGGTACACGCACAATGCCTCCACCAATAATCCCTTCGCGACGGACACGCTCGGCGTCAGCGTGAGCATCCCGCTCCGGGTCTTTGACCGCAACCAGGGCGAAAAGCTGCGTACCAAGATCGACATCGACCGCAGCCAGAAGCTGGAGCGCGCCGCCGAAGACCAGGTCTATAGCGACGTTGACACCGCTTACGCCACCGTGGTCGCCAACATCAACCTGCTCAAGCCCTACAAACAAAAATATCTGGCGCAAGCCGTGCGCGTGCGCGACACCGTGTTTTTTTCCTACCAGCACGGCGGCGCTTCGCTGCTCGACTTCCTGAACGCCGAAAGCGATTACCGCACCGTGCAATTAAGCTACGTCAATCTGGTCGGCGCCTATCTCACCGCCGCCGCCCAGATGAATCAAGCGGTCGGCCGCGAGGTAATCCCATGAAACCGAATCGCAGAAATAAGAATGCAGGGACAGGCACCGCCCGTCTGGGGACGGGCGCTCTCGCCCGCCCAGTCGAGCAAAACTCGGCTGCGCGGCTTAATTTGGGGACAGCCTCACCACGCCTCACCCCGGGTGCCCCATTTCTCGCGCGCCTTTTGCGCGAGAAGTGGGGATTTTCCTCGAATCCCCACCGAATGGGCACCTTGCTGGCGCTCATCTGTGCGCTCGCTCTTCTCCCCGCCTGCTCCACCGGCAAAGCCAACCCGCAGGACGAAGCCCCGCCTAAAACCACAGTCGTTCCCGATCTCGACTCCAACAACTTCCAGGTGAGCAGTCCCTCCGACTTTCCCCTGGTCACCGCGGTCGAGTACAAATCAGTTCCCGCGCTCAATGTAACCGGCGTCGTGCAGCCTGATATTTCCCGCGCCGTTCCCGTCATCTCCCTAGCCACCGGCCGCGTCGTGGAAGTCAAAGCTAGGCTCGGCGATGCCGTCGAGAAGGGCCAAGTCCTGCTGCGTGTCCGCAGCAACGACGTCTCCGGCGCTTACCAGACCTACATCAAGGCCGAGAACGACGAACGCCTCGCCCGCATCCAGCTCGACCGCGCCCAGACTCTCTACAGCAAGGGTGCCATCGCCAAGAGTGCCCTCGAACAGGCCGACGACACCGAGGCCGACGCCAAGGCCGACCTCACCGCCGCCACCGAGCAACTGCACACTCTCGGCATCGACAAAGATCATCCCTCGGGCATCGTTGACATCACCGCGCCCATCTCCGGCGTCATCACCGACCAGCAGGTGACCAATGCCTCCGGCGTGCAAGGCCTCTCGGGCCCGAATCCTTTCACCATCTCCGATCTTTCCTTCGTGTGGATCATCTGCGACGTTTACGAAAACGATCTCGACGCCGTCCGCGTCGGCGACACCGCCGACATTCGCCTCAGCGCGTACCCGAATCAGGTTCTCAAAGGCCGCATCGACAATATTCTCCCCGTGCTCGATCCCAACATCCGCACCGCCAAGGTTCGCCTGGAAGTGACAAATCCCGGCCTCATGCGCATCGGAATGTTCGTCACCGCCACGTTCTACGGCAAGTCGCCCGAAGTTCATTGCGCCGTTCCCGCCGACGCCATCCTGCACCTGCACGATCGCGAATGGGTCTACACCCCGCTCGGCAACGGACATTTCAAGCGAGTCGAAGTCGTCACGGGAAACATGCTGCCCAATAAACAACAGGAAATCGTCTCCGGCCTAAAACCCGGCGACCAAGTAGTCTCCAACGCCCTGGATTTGCAGAACACGGTGGAGCAATAACAAGTGATTCTCTTGAAAACAAATTTTTCCGATGAGTCATTCCGAGCGGAGCCGCTCTTCAGGCGCAGCGAGGAATCTCGCGTGGACTGGCACGGCAGTACTGGCCACTGGCCACTGGCTACTGACAACCGGAATAACCCATGATCCGCCGCATCGTCGATTTCGCCCTTGGCAACCGCCTCCTCATTCTGGGGTTCGCCTTACTTTTGCTCGCCTGGGGCATTATCTCGTTCCACAATCTGCCCATCGAGGCTTATCCCGACGTCGCCGACAACTACGTCGAAATCATCACCCAGTGGCCCGGCATTTCTGCCGAACAGATCGAACAGCAGGTCACCATTCCGCTCGAAACCTCCATGAACGGAATCCCCGGCGTGGTGCATTTGCGTTCCTTCTCGCTGTTCGGACTCTCCGACCTGAAACTCATCTTTGAAGACGGCACCGATAACGCGTGGAACCGCGAGCGCGTCCTGGAGCGGTTAAGCCAGGTTACGCTTCCGCCCAACGTCAATCCGCAGATGGGCACCGACTGGAGCCCGGTCGGCCAGATTTATTTCTTCACCCTGCATAGCTCCAACCCGAAATACGATCCGATGGAACTCAAATCGATCGAAGACTGGGTCGTCGAAAAAAATCTCAAGTCCGTTCCCGACATCGTCGACGTCGCCAGCTTCGGCGGACCCACCCGCGAATATCAGGTTCGGCTCGATCCCAACAAACTCGTCGCCTACGGCCTGAGCCTGGCCCAGGTCGAGCAGCAACTCATCAACAACAACGCCAACGCCGGCGGCAGCTTTATTCAGGAGGGGCTGCAGCAGATCAACGTACGTGAAGTCGGACAGGTCGATCGCGTCCACGACATCGAAGAAACCGTAATCACTGCCAAGAACGGCACGCCGCTTCGCGTCAAAGATCTAGGCGTAGTCGAGCAGGGACCGAAAATCCGCCTTGGCCAGTTCGCCCGCGCCTGCAGCTATTGTCCCTACGGCCCGAATGGCGCCATCCAGCATGAAGATGGAAAGATCGTCGACAACGACGACGTCGTCTCCGGCATCGCTCTGCTGCGCAAGGGCGCGCCCGCTGATCCCGCCCTCAAGGCCCTGCACGAAAAAATCGCCGAGATGAACGATCACATCCTGCCCAAGGGTGTGAAAATCATTCCCTTCATCGACCGTAGCGACCTGGTCCACTTCACCAGTCACACGGTTCTGCACAATCTGACCGAAGGCATGATCCTGGTTTCGATCATCCTTTTCCTGTTCCTCGGGAATGTGCGTGGCGCAATCATCGTTGCCGCTACCATTCCGTTCTCTCTGCTCTTCGCCTCCATCTGCCTCGACCTGAAAAACGTTCCCGCCAACCTGCTCTCGCTGGGAGCGCTCGATTTCGGCATGGTCGTCGACGGCGCCGTGGTGATGATCGAAAACATCGTCCGCCACATGAGCTTCGCCGACGACACAAAGACCCCCGCTGAAAAAATCAGCGAAGCTTCCCATGAAGTTCAGCGCCCGGTCTTCTACGCCATCGGCATCATCATCACCGCCTACCTTCCCATTTTCACCCTGCAACGGGTCGAAGGCCGCCTGTTCCAGCCCATGGCCTGGACGGTTGCCTTTGCCCTGCTCGGCGCGCTGATTTTCTCCATGCTGATCGCTCCCGTCCTCGCCAGCTTCGCCTTCGCCAAGGGCGCCAAGGAATGGCATAACCCGGTCATGTTGTTCCTCACCGAGCGCTATCGTTATGCCGTCCGCTACGCCATTCGCCGCCGTTATGTCACCGTCGGGGTTGCTCTGTTCGGTGTGGCCATCGCCATGTATCTCGGATTCGGCGGCGCCATCGGCTCCGAATTTCTGCCGCACCTCGATGAGGGAGCTCTCTGGGTTCGTGGCACGCTCGCCCCCTCGACCGGACCCGACGAAGGCATCCGCGTCGCCAACCAGGCGCGCATTATTCTCTGTTCGTTCCCCGAAGTCCCCGACTGCACCAGCCAGGTCGGCCGCCCCGATGACGGAACCGACACCACCGGATTCTTCAACACCGAATACTTTGTCGACCTCAAGCCCAAAGAGGAATGGCGGCCAGTCTTCCACGAAGACAAGGACGAACTCATCGCCGCCATGCAGCGCGAACTCGACAAGATTCCCGGCGCCGTTTGGGGATTCTCCCAGCCCATCGAAGACAACATGGAAGAGGCTGTCAGTGGCGTCAAAGGCGAGCTCGCGACCAAGGTTTTCGGCGACGACTTAAAAACTCTCGAAGCCAAGGCCGACGAAATCGTTGCCATCATGCGCCAGATTCCCGGCATCGAAGACCTCGGCGTTTTCCGCGTTCTCGGCCAGCCCAATCTCAATATCACCGTCGATCGAGACGCCGCCGCGCGTTATCAGATCAACGTCGCCGACGTGCAGGACGCCATCCAGACGGCCGTCGGCGGCAACGCTCTCACCCAGGTCTTGCAAGGCGAGGCCCGCTACGATTTAGTCCTGCGCTACCTCCCGCAATACCGCGACACCAAAGAAGCGATCGAAAAAATCCGCCTGCTCTCGCCTACCGGCGAGCGCGTCTCGCTCGCACAGCTCTGCAAAATTCAGCTCGCCGACGGCGGATCAGAAATTTACCGCGAAGGCAACCAGCGCTACATCGCCATCAAGTACAGCGTTCGCGGACGCGACCTGGGCAGCGCCGTCGAAGAAGCGATCGACAAGGTCAACCGCCAGGTCAAACTCCCTACCGGATATCACCTCAAGTGGGAAGGCGAATACGCCAGCCAGAAGCGAGCCAATGCTCGCCTGCTGATCGTACTGCCCATCACGATTCTGATCATCTACATCATTCTCTACACCATGTTTAAATCGTTTAAGTGGGCGATGCTGATCATGGCCAACGTCGCCATCGCTCCCATCGGCGGCCTGCTTGCTCTGCTTGTGACCGGCACGAACTTCAGCGTCTCCTCCGGTGTCGGATTTCTCGCGCTCTTCGGCGTCTCCGTGCAGACCGGCGTCATCATGTTGGAATACATCAACCAGCTGCGCGTCCGCCGCTACACCATTGAAGACGCCGCCGTTGAAGGCGCTGTCCTCCGACTCCGCCCCATCATGATGACCATGCTGGTCGCCACGCTTGGCCTGCTTCCCGCCGCGACCTCCCACGCCATCGGCTCCGACTCCCAGCGTCCCTTCGCCATCGTCATCGTCGGAGGCCTCATGGCCGCGCTCATCATGAGCGTCTTCCTCCTGCCCACTCTCTACGTCTGGATCGCCGGCGAACGCGACATCCTCCCCCCGGGCGAGCCCGGCTTCTCCGAAGGCGAGCACGTAGACTAGCCCCAGCCGGGAAGCGGGGAAATGTGAGAGCCAGGCCGGAAATGCCGGGTGAAAGTGGAAAAGGAACCGAGTCCCGCAGGGACGGGCAGGCGGTCTTTACGCAATAGAAAAGCTACGAGGCACCGATAGGAATGATAGGAACGTTACAGAATTTCTCGAGTGAAAGTCACTTCGCCAAGGCCGGCACCAAGCCGTCCTCCCATTTCTCCACTCCTGCTGGAACTTCACCCTTTAGCAGCGCCGCAAAACTCTCCAGCGTCTTCCGCGCGTCCCCAATCGGATAATAAAACGCCTCCCAATTGTCGCTGTCCTCGCCGTCGTGATTCGCAATGACGTACTGAAACCGCCACGCCTCTCTTATCTCGCGATACGCGCTCCCCGCGCGCCTCTCGATCTCCTCCAAATCCTTCAGCGACAGTTCCTGTTTGTGCCGCCGCGTCCGGCGCAGCAGCTTCCGCCGCTGAATATCCGTCACGAAGTCCGGAAGCGAGACATTGCGGTCCGGCGCTTTGAAGCAAACAATTTCTTCTTTCGATAGCGGCGACACAAAAACCGCAAGCTTGCTCACTTCCGCCAATTGCGGATGCATCTGCATTTCCCGGCCCACAAACGGACTCCCCTCGAAAAACACGTCTCCACGTTGCAGAAAGGACTGCAGCTCTTGCACATCCAGGGCCTGCATGTCGCTTCGCACCTCGATCACGGCGTACCGGTTTTCTTTCCGCAGCGACTCCACTTGTTCGCGCGTGCGAAAGTGATAGTCCACGCCATCGATTTCCCCCGGCCTCGGACTTCGGCTGTTGAATAGCACCAGCCGGTGCAGCTTACCGTGCAACTCGGGATAAAACTTGGCGAGCGCCTTCGCCAGCGGAGTCTTGCCCACGCACGAAGGCCCGCTCAGAATGACCAGACGCCCGCCGCCGTGATTCGCCATAAGTCTCCTCTCAGGCTGCAAGGATCTCCCGCAGATTTTAATTTGAGATTAGGACAGACAGAAACGACTGAGTACAACCGGGGTGGGTCAAGCTGAAAGCTCGTCGTTCACTATTCGAAACTCGCAGCTAAAAACAAAGAGAGCTCCGAGGTGATGTAAGGTCCATTCGTCTCGGCCAGTAGCTCGCGTTTGACCCTTGCTCGACCTGCTTTCAGAGCTTCCCTTGCGGGGCTACTCCGCGCGATCTTCGCTCGGGCTCCGGGCTCACCGCCAACCGGATAAACCTACCTTACGCCTCGGAACTCTATCCTGCCTTCAACATTTCTTCCCTGTTCTCCTCAACCAGCGCTTTGCTATAGACCCTCGCTCGCCCTCCTTCTCTCCCTTTCGAGTGAGAAAGTGACTCCGCTTGAGCCCCGGACGCCGCACCAACTGGAAAAACTCAAGAAGCTGTCAAAGAACGATCTTGTTGTACTCCTTCTACAAATATCGTCAATCGAAAACTCGCACTCGCAACTATCTGTTTTTTCAATCGAGTGCAGCCCATCCACAAGCCCATGACGAATTTTGGTGCATCCGCCTGCAGCATTTTCGCGCGCAACCCGCGCCAGACGCCGCTTTCCCGCAATCGATCGATTCCAATCAATGTTTTGAGATTTCAAAACTCCAGGACGCCCCTGTGAAAATCCCGCACTCCCCGCGCCAGACGGGCAGTTCCTGCTCCCCGACCGGACTGTATGGGTACGAACTATCCGATAACAACTTCTTCATCGGCGAGCCGCTTGTCGGATTCGCCTGTTCCAGTCAGCTCAAAAGAATTCGTGATCGCAGCTTTTCCCCCCTCCACGCTAGTAATGACGTAAGAGCATCCCATCCAATGTGCCTCGGCCAAATCGGTGGAAGACCAGCGCGCCGGGTGGTCCGGGTGAGAGTGATAAAAGCCGACGATGTCCTCGCCGCGCTCGCGGCCCTCGCGCTGAATTCGCACCAGTTCTCGCGGATCGATGTTGTACCGGTTGTGAGCAGAATCGGTACGGGTGTTGCCGCATCGGGCCGTCGAAGTCACCACCCGTGCTCCGTCATCTTCAAAGCGTCCGAGCAGCACTCCGCAGCATTCGTACGGGTAGGTCTCTTCGCCATGGCGGCGAAGGGCGTCATAATCTTTGGGGCTGATCTTGAGCATTAAGGAATTTTTCGATTTGCACATTTCCAAATTGTCGATTTAAGTGGCGGCCCGAGATTTCGTAATCGGCAATCGAAACTCGGCAATCGAAAATTTCGTCACCCTTCGTTCCAGAATCTCTCGCTCAAATATTTTTCGCCCGAATCGCAAAGGATGGTCACGATTACGGCCTCGCTTCCTTTCCTGACGGGAAGTCCGCGAGCAATCTTCAAACATCCCACAACCGCCGCGGCCGCCGAAATTCCCACCAGCAGGCCCGCGCCGCGCGACATCTGCCGCGCCATCGCGTAGGCGTCCTCAGTAGAGATCTCCAAATTATCATCCGCCAGCGTCGGATCATAAATCTTCGGCACGATTGCGCTGGCCATGTGCTTGGCGCCTTCGATGCCATGGAACGATGAGTCCGGCTGCAGGGAAATGCACTGCACCCGTGGATTCAATTCCTTCAGACGCCGCGTTGTTCCCACAAAGGTGCCGCTGGTTCCCAGCATCGCCACAAAATGCGTGATACGTCCCTGGGTCTGCTGCCAGATTTCGTTGGCGGTGGTGTAATAGTGAGCCTTCCAGTTGGCGTCGTTGGAATATTGATCGGCGTAAAAATACTGGTCGGGATGTTTCGCGGCCAATTCGCGCGCCATGCGGATCGCGCCGTCGGAGCCGTCGCCCGGATCGGTGTAAAGAATGTTCGCGCCGTAGCCGTGCAAAATCTGTTTGCGCTCGCGCGAAACATTCTCCGGCATGCACAGGGTCACCGGAAATCCCTCGGCCGCACCCAGCATGGCATAAGCGATGCCCGTGTTGCCGCTGGTGGCGTCGAGCAGAATCTTGCCGGGCCGCAATTGCCCGCCGCGCCGCGCCTCCGCCACGATGTGTGCCGCCGCGCGGTCTTTCACCGACCCGCCCGGGTTATACCACTCGGCCTTACCCAGAAGTGCTACGCCGGACAGGTCGCCGGTCAGTGCCTCGAGCCGCAGCAGCGGAGTATTTCCGATCCGCTCCATCAGGCTGCGGCCTAGCGTTTCGCCAAGAGTTGACGCCACTTCCAATGGCTTGCCGTGTTGTGTTCCGGTCAACATTGCCGCTCTCTTGCTCGACGCTTGTGCCATATCTGAACTAAACTGCCGTGACCAACGTAATGTGATCTGTGGTGCAAAACGCGGTATGTAGTATCTTGCTTAGGTAAGTTGTTTAGATGAATAAGATTCGCCCGGCGATTCGGCTCCTGTAAAGTTACGCTCGGTTCTCATCGATCCTGCATCTAATTATGACGAGTTGGCGCCGGCAAGGAAAGGCTGGAGTTCAAACCAAAAATGCCCAAGACGATTGAAGCACGAACCTACGAAGAAGCGCTGGCCTGGCTGCGCGACAACGGGTTCGACGTCACCGACGCTCCCGGCACCAACGGCCGCGTCTTCCTGCGCAAGTACAACGTTTCTGCCGCGATTCAGAAGACACCCGAAGATGGCGTGAAGATTTTCGCCTATCCCGGCTACCTCATTGGCAGCGAAATTTCCAAGCTCGTCAACCGCGGATACCAGCAGTTCCTCAAGACGTCTAAGACCGAAGTCCCGGCCTCGGCCGATCATCTGAAAGCGCTGCACAATTTTGCCGAAGAACTCAAGGTCGCGCTTGGCCTGCCCAGCCTGTACAACGAATCGCTGGGTACGGTGAGCGAGGCGTACCACTACGACCGGATCGTCGATCGCGACAAGGCCGAAGTGGACCGCCCCAAGCGTCCGTGGGAAGTGGCAGGGAAAGAAGCGGCGGTCGCGGCGAAAAAGGGTAGAGCGTAAGACGGATATTGGCTGCCGCCGTCAACGTCGTCTACTTCTGGTGAGCGCTCACGCCTGCATCCGCGCCTTTGCGCCGCTCAAAGAACTTCCATTTATCCATCCCCGCCGGAATGGCGACATCAAAAAATCCCACCATCATTTCGTCCGATGACTGATCGCCCCATGTCACGGTCTTCTCCGGATCGGGATTGTGCGGATTATTCTTCGAATTGTCATACCATGCGATCGCCCGCAACCGTGTGCCGGCCTTGAGAAGCCGCGGCTCGGCCAGCTTGTAACTCAGTTGCCAGTGAAAGTGATAATTCACCCGCAGCAAGACTTCCACGCTGCCGTCATCGTGCACAATGTCGTACTCAAATCGCTTCCCCCGCAAATGCATGTGAGGAAACAGGCTCAACAGAATCGCATCGTTCGGCAGGGTACCCTGCACTTCCACGCGGAAATCATCCGCCCCCGGAGGAATAATCAGCGCATGATTGTTCAACTGCAGCGTGATTACTCTCTGTTTCGGCGGCGTCTTCGCAAACACAAGGCCAATACTGGTTTCATCTTCGTCTGCCGTGCCGTTGGTCGTGTAGTGCATCTGAAACACCAAGTCCGATCCGGCAGGCACAAACTTCGCCATCCCCTCGGGCCACTCGTCCGGCGAACTGCCCGGAGCGTAGACGAGCAACAAATCGCTGGTAGTCTCATGCGCCTGCCGCCGCTCCGCCGGATCGCTTAACGTCGACGCCGTGAACGGCTCGCCCACCGGCGCATGCCGCAGCCACGGCGAATCCGGCGGACGAATATAAACGACTGCATGATGCACATGCGCCGGACTGCCAGGACGAAACTCTGACATGCGCACCCACCGGTCCTCGGTAAAATGCGTGGGGACAATCTCGTATGTGTACTCAACCTCGCCCTCGGCAGGAATCCGCACCGGCTTCGGCATCCGCACGACGAGATCCGGCTCCGGGATATTCCATCCCTCCGCCCACTTCCGCGGCGCAGGCGCATCGTGCACGTCACCGGCCGGCGCGCCGGCCTCGGCCCAGGCTGAGATCGTGGCAATCTGCCGCTGGGTCAGCGACGGATCGTTAGCAAAGTGTCCGTATCGCGGATCGGCAAACCACGGTGGCATCATCTTCATCTCAACCGCATGCGCCACAGCCTGGGCCCAAGGCCGTGTCTGCTCATACGTCACCAGCGGCATCGGCGCAACTTCGCTGGGACGATGGCAGCTTTGACAATGATCCTGCAAGACGGGCAATACATCTTTGTAGAAGGTAGGCGGCGACGATTTCGCCGCCGGACTTTGCGGCATGCCAGATATCTGCCAGGCCGCACCGCAAGACAAGACCGAAACCGCCATCCATCCCCAGAGATATCTCACGACCGCAGAAACTCCAGGGTGAGCGCCCACGCTTGCCGCGCGGCTTCTTGGTTGTACGACGCGCGCTCGTCGCAGAAAAATCCGTGATCCCCCTGCGAGAACTCTACGTTGATGTAACTCTTCTGCCGCGCGCTCAACGCATCGGTGACCGCCTTCCGGTGCTCCGGCGTGATGTGTTTATCTAACCCGCCCCAGACCAGCAGCATCGGCCCGTGCAGCTTCGCCGCGCGGTCGAGTAATCCCGGCGCAATGCCTCCGCCATAGAATGACACTGCGGCTCGTAGCGGCAACACGCTGTTGGCCAGAAATGCCACGCGCCCTCCCATGCAGAATCCAACGCACGAAATCGCGTCAGCCTTCACTTGCGAATTCGACTGGAGCCAGTCGTAAGCGGCAAGCGCGTCGGCTTCGGCCGCGTCGCTGGTCACCGCTTGATAATGCGGCACCACTGCGGCAAAGTCGCCGTAGCTGCCCTCAAATCCCGGCGGCGCGGTGCGATGAAATAATTCTGGTGCAATGGCCACATACCCCTCTGCCGCAAAGCGTTCGGCGACATTGCGAATGTGCGAGTTGACACCGAACGCCTCTTGAAAAACCATCAGCCCCGGATGAGGAATGTTCCCTTCAGGCCGCGCCACATAGGCCGCCATCGGCGTGCTGCCTGCAACCTTCAGTTCCACTTTTTCTTTGATGATCGCAGTCTGGGCCATGACGATTGAATCTCCGTATAGCGATTTTGCCAGCCCGCCCCTAAGGTTCCCGACTCCAGTCTCGCACAAGACTCGGGTGATCGGTTACACAGCACATGGCCTGGCAAAAATGCTACATTCATCAGTTCATGTCTGCGCCCCAATCCAGCTTCGTTCGCGCCTGCAAATCGCAGCCCACGGATCGCACTCCGGTCTGGTTCATGCGCCAGGCCGGGCGCTACATGCCGGAATATCGCGCGGTGCGCAAGCAGCATTCCCTGCTCGAAATCTGCAAGAAGCCCGCTCTTGCCGCCGAAGTCACCATCACTGCCGCTGAAAGTCTCGGCGTCGACGCCGCCATCATCTTCGCCGACCTCCTATTGCCGCTCGAAGTGATGGGCTTGCCGTTCCACTTTTCCGCAGGAGAAGGCCCGGTCATCGAAAAGCCCATCCGCAGTCAAGAAGACATCTCAATTCTGCGCACCGATCGCGCCGCCGACCTCGGCTACGTCTCCGAAGCGGTCGCTCTGGTCGCCAAACATTTCGCCAACCGTGTGCCGGTCATCGGATTCTGCGGAGCGCCGTTCACTCTCGCCAGTTACATGATCGAAGGCGGAGGCTCCCGCAACTACGTCCACGCCAAGAAAATGATGTATAACGCGCCCGCCGATTGGGACGCGCTCATGGCCAAGCTGGTCGCGGTCACTTCGGAATATTCCGCCGAGCAAGTCCGTGCCGGCGCCGACGCCATTCAGATTTTCGACAGCTGGGTCGGTTGTCTTAGCGTCGAAGATTATCGCCGCTACGTTCTGCCATATGTCACTGGCATGGTGAAGCGGTTGCAGAAGACCGGCGTTCCTATTATTTATTTCGGCACCGACAGTGCCACGCTCTTGCCCGCGATGAACGAAACCGGTGCCGATGTCATCGGCCTCGATTGGAGAATCCCACTCGACGAAGGCTGGAGCCGTATTGATCATCGCGCGGCCGTGCAAGGAAATCTCGACCCTGTCCTGCTCTTCGCCAGCTGGAAGGAACTGAAATCGCGCGCGGAGGCGATTCTCCGCCGCGCCGCCGGACGCCCCGGCCACATCTTCAATCTCGGCCATGGCATCCTGCCCGAGACGCCCGTCGATAACGTGAAGAATCTGGCGCGCTTCGTGCAGGAATATGGTGGAAGAGCGACTCTTTAGAAGACCCGTGCTGTAGTGAAAGAGCGGCGCTTTAGCGGCGCCTAAAGCATGTAAGGGTCATGGGTTCTAGCCCCCGTGGCCCGAGCGCGAAACAATCATCATGACTCGCATCGCCATCATCGGAGGCGGCATCTCCGGCCTCTCCGCCGCCTACACCATCGAAGACCGCCGCCGCTATGGCGTCGACATCGACTATGCCCTCTACGAATCTTCTCCGCGGTTCGGCGGCGTCCTGCGTACCGAACACATTGACGGATGCGTAGTCGAAGCCGGACCCGATTCCTTTGTTACCGAAAAGCCCTGGGCCTCCGATCTCTGCCGGGCCATCGGACTTGGCGACCAACTCATCGGCTCGAACGATGCCGATCGCAAAACGTACATCCTGACTCGCGGACGCCTCGTCGAAATGCCCGACGGCCTCATGTTCATGGTCCCCACGAAAATAATGCCCACAGGATTGTCTTCTCTATTTTCGTGGAAGACAAAGCTGCGCATGACGCAGGAATTGTTTCATCCGCCGCACGCCGCCGATCACGATGAATCCGTCGCAGCATTCGTCGAGCGGCATTACGGTTCGGAAGTGGTCGACCGTCTCGCCGACCCGCTGCTCTCCGGCATCTACGGTGGAGAAGCTGCAAAGCTGAGCGTTCGCGCCGTGCTTCCGCGATTTGCCGAGATGGAACGTACGCATGGCAGTCTTGGCCGCGCCATGCTCGCGGCGCGAAAGAAGATGCGAGAAGGATCACGCAAACCGGCCCCGCCACTGTTCACTTCTCTTAAAGGCGGCATGCAACATCTGGCCGAGACCCTCATTTCGCATCTCAGTCCGTCGTCACTTCTGCCCAGCGCGCCCGTAGACGCTATTCAACCCGATGCCGGAGGCTGGCTGGTTTCCGCCGGCTTGCAATCCGATACATTCGACGCCGTAATCGTGGCTCTTCCCGCCCGTGCCGCAGCCGGAGTGCTTCGCCTGGCAAGCGACGAGCTGGCCGCGGAGCTTGTAGCCATCGAGTACGGATCCTCTATCACCGTCGGCCTCGGCTACGACCGCGACGTTCGCCAGAGTCTTCCTCCCGGCTTTGGATTTCTCCTGCCTCGCAGCGAAGGCAAGCGCCTGCTCGCCGCAACTTTCGTTCATAACAAATTTCCCCACCGCGCGCCCGACGACCGTGCGCTGTTGCGCTGCTTCTTTGCTGGAACGAATGCGGAAAGTGTCTGGCAGCTGTCAGACGATTCAATCGTTTCGATCGTCCGCACCGAATTGCAACAAGTCCTCGGCCCGCGGATCGGCCGCGCCGAACCACTTTTCGCGCGCGTCTACAAATGGAAGTCCGCGATGGCGCAATACGGCGTTGGACATCTCGATCGCCTTGACCGCATTGAACGTCTGCGCCAGAAGTTGCCCGGACTCGCGCTTGCGGGCAACGGCTATCGCGGCATCGGCGTCCCGGATTGCGTCCGTTCGGGGACAGAGGCTGTGAAGCAAGTGCTGAAGTGACGTTTTTGTTCTAAGGTCGTGGTGTGGATCAGGCTGGAATGTCAGCCTTCTTCTGAGCCTGTGCCTTCCGTAATCGCGCCAGCACCAGCCGAATCTCGTCATAAGTAATCTCCGGCGGCAGCGCATCTTTCAGCGCGCGCAATCGTTCGATTCGATCGATGCCGCCCGCGCTGGCGCACGCCGCTTCGATGACGGCTTGCTTGTTGCGGTCAACCCAGTCGGGCTGAAATTCGATCTCGCCCCGTTCCACCAGCGCGGTGACAGCGCTGACCACCGTGGAAAGTTGACGGCCGCGAATCTCTGCGATTTCGTCCAGTGTCTTGCCGGCCGCCAGAAGCCGCAGCGTCTCCAGGGCGGGCGCGGTAATCTTTTCCGACAGCGCGGAAGCGCGCGCACCCTCACGATACCGCTGAAGAGCCCCAAGAATTCTCTGCCCGTACGTGTCGGCCTTCCGCTCGCCGATGCCGGAAACCTGCATGAGTTCTCCCATCGACGTCGGCTTCAGCCGGCAAATCTCGTCCAGCGTGGTGTCGTGGAGCACGACGAATGCGGGGACGCCCTGCTCCTTGGCCGTCGCGCGGCGCCACTCGCGCAGATACTCCCGCAATCCCTGATCGGCTTCGGCGAACTGGTCGTCCCCAGTTCGTTTGCTGCCTGAGGTGACGATTGCGCGCCGCGCTGCCGCCGGGCTCGGACTCTCCTTCAGCCAATCGGGAGCGCTGCCGCAGACATCGCAAGCCGCGCACGACGCCCACTTCGGCGTCTCACCAAAGTGCGTGCAAATCTGCCGGTGCCTGCAATCGTGGGATTCCACGAAGGCCCGGATGATGTGATAGCGCTGCCAGGCGCGTTCACGTTCGGCGGCATCCAGAATCTGATTGGCGAAGTAACCCAGCAGTCCCGCATCTTTCTTCTGCCACAACATGATGCAGTCGGCAGGATTGCCGTCGCGGCCGGCGCGTCCCGCCTCCTGGTAGTACTGTTCAATGGATTTCGGCAGCGCCATGTGAATCACGGCGCGCACGGTTGCCTTGTTGATGCCCAGGCCGAAAGCGATGGTGCCGACGAGGACGCGAACTTCGTCGGACATCCAGCGTTCCTGATTGCGCCGGCGCGCGTCATTCTGCATTTTGGCGTGGTAGGCGACCGCGGCAATTCCGTGATCCTCAAGGAAATCCACCGTCTCCTCCACTTTGTTGATCGTCGGCGAGTAAACAATGACATTGCCTTCGCCGTATTGGCGCAACGCGGCGACCAGCAGCGCCGTCTGCTCCACGCTGTCGCATTCGCGCACCAGATAACGCAGGTTGGGGCGATGAAAGCTGGCAATGTACTTATCCGGATTGCGCAATTCCAGCTGCGACAGAATGTCGTGCCGCACATGCCGGGTGGCGCTGGCGGTAAATGCAGCGATGGGACGATCTGGAAACGCGCCCCGCAGTTTTTTCAACTGGCGGTATTCTGGACGGAATTCGTGTCCCCACTCGGAAATGCAATGCGCTTCGTCGATGGCGAAGAAGGCGATGGGAACCTGCTGCAGCCAGCCCAGCGTGTCGGCGCGCGCGAGACGCTCCGGCGACAGGTAAAGCAGGCGATAAGCGCCCTCGCGCGCCTGCCGCATCACGCGCGATTGCTGGTCGTTGCTGAGCGTGCTGTTGAGCACTGCAGCCGGAATCCCCATCTGCGCCAGTTGCGCGGCTTGATCTTGCATCAGTGCAATCAGCGGCGAGATCACCACCACAGTCCGTTCTGAAATTACCGCCGGCAACTGGTAACACAGCGACTTGCCTCCTCCAGTCGGCATCACGACGCAGGTGTCGTGACCCGCGAGCAGGCTGCGCACGATGCGCTCCTGCAATGGCCGGAATGTGCTGTATCCCCAGTAACGGCGCAGCGGGGTCAGCAGATCTGCTTCGGGCGACATGCAATCAGTATAGGGTGTGCGGGAAGAGGGAATTGTCTATAAGGCTGTCATTCCGAGGAGCGCAGCGACGAGGAATCTGCTGTTGCTTGCGGCGGCGCTGGCCTCGCGTTATCTCTCGGATACATGCGGTCAAATGCAAGCCAAGTCAGCGCGATCACCACGAAGCACAATACGCTGCCCTCCGGACCAACCGATCCGCCGCTGAGCCATGCCGGACCGTGCAGTGATGACTTCAGCAGGTGACCGGGAGAGACTGTGCCGCTGTCAGGCACCGAATAGAAGAACGTCTCGCCCCAATCCCATGCGGCGTGAAAGCTGACGGCGAACCACAGATTCCCCGTGCGCCGCAGCGTAAGGCAGAAGAACAATCCGATGAATGCCGCGGCCAGCGCACCGCTCCATTGCTCGCCGCCATTTCTGAGATGGATGAGACCGAATGTGGAAGACAGAACTGCCGCTGCGGGCCAGAAGCCGATGCCGCGGGCCAGGGTGAATTGCAGATATCCACGCAGGAGGAACTCTTCGAACAAGCCGACCAGCAGAAAATATGCGGCCCAAAACGTCGCGAACCGCTCGAGGCGCAGTCCATGCAACACCGCGTGGCCGAAGGCAAACGCGTGTGCGGCGTATAGCGCAAGCATGAGCAGAGTGATGGCCGCAAATCCCCAGACTGCTCCAGAGCAGAGCCTTGGCGCGAGAAGCTTGCTCGCGAAGGCCTTATCCGCGGGCAATCCGTAGGATTTCCAACTGCGGCGTTCGACACGGGCCAGCACGACTGCCGGAATTACCGCGGCCAGAAAGCTCCCGAATTCTTCCAGCATCATCGACCACAAGCCGCTTGAGCCGAGATCGCGAGCCCAGGCCAGATCCACAACGACTTTCTGCAAGGCCAGGAACGCGAGCACGTAGAAAGCCAGACCCCAACCAGGACGCAGACCGTCGGGGCCGAAGAATAGAGTGTGCGCGTAGGAAGGCTGAGTCGCGACCGCGAATTCCGGGGACGCCGCTGCTTTCGACGGCGAATTGCTCTCGGCCTGCGACTCCGGCTGACTCATCGCGATCTCGCTAGACAACCTGCTTCAGAACCTCTTCGTGGATTTCCTGCAGAGCTTCTTTGGGCAACCCTTTCCCGCTAGAACTTTCACTCAAACCGCCTCCGACATGGTAAAACACTCGGCTCGGCCTTATGCGTCCCTATTTCACGCGCGAACGCTTTCGACGACCGCAATTCCTGGCGGGATTGCTGCTGCTTTGCTTCCTGGGCCAAACCGTTTGGCTGGTGCAGCGTGAGCTGAAAGACAGCGACAATCCCAAGGCAGCGGAAGCGGTTCGCATCGGCGAAGGCTGGAAGCAGTGGCACGGAAAGGGAATTGCGGGCGCTCCTTTTCGGGATGGGGCAAGCGATTCCGCGCAAGGCGAGTTAGGGCAGAGCAGCGAGGTAAAGCGATTCGACACGGAACAATCGCCGCTGCTGTATCTGGTTGCGGCAGCGCCGATGCTGGCGTGGCCGCGAGATTTCGACGGCGACTCGGCACTGTACTGGCAATGGCTTCCACGCCTGCCGTTCCTGGCTTGCGGAGTGTTACTGGGAGCGTCGCTATGGTACGTGGCACGGCGGCTGTGCGGCAACACCGGAGGCTTTATCGCGCTCACGTTCTATTGTTTCTCTCCCTCGCTGATCCAGGCGTCCGCAGTCTGGCACACGGAGCCGGAAATTGTGGCGGTGTGGGGAGCGTTCGGGACGGTCTTTACCGCAATCGCGGTCGCGCACACGTTGTATGCTCCACGCGAAGTGGTGCTGTGGAACTGGCGGCGCATCCTGTTGCTGGGGGTATCGCTGGCGATCGCGGTCGGGTCGCAGTTCTCGCTGATCGTTCTCGCGCCGATGGCGCTGGGCTTTCTGCTTTACGTCGCTCCCATTCGCATGCGCGCGGGAGTGGTGATCTGGATTGCAGCTTGCGCGGCTGGATTCACACTTCTCTTCGGCGTCTACTTCTTCCATCCCCATGCGTTCGCTCGTAGTATGCAACATGCCGCGTTCCTGGCAGCGACATGGCGAGGATTCACCGTGCCTGGAGTTTACAAAGAGGTTGCGGCGCGAATCGGGCGCGGGTGTCCGGCGCTGGCTTTGGTGCTGCCTGTGGCGACGATTACCTACGCGGCGTGGCCGCGAACTCGCTACTTCGGCAATACCGCGCCTTTGCTGGTTGCAGTGCTGTTTCTGGCGTTGGGGATGGCGCATCCGGACGTTGCGGGCGCGGGTTTCTTGCTGGCGGCAATTCCGTTCCTTTTTATCTTTGTGGCGGGAGTGCTGGCAGATCTGATGGAGACGCGCCATCGCGCATTGGTGACAGCGTGCACTCTCGGGATGATGCTGGCTTATGTGGCGTGGAGTTTGCTGAATCTGGCGCAGGTGCCGCGAGGCTGAGGAGGGTTCCTGTCGCCATCGGGGCGTACAACTCGCTCCCAAACGCTCTGATAGACTTTGGAAATTCCAACTGAGGCGAGAAGCGATGAATGCAAAGCTTGTGGCGTTTGCCGGTTTGGTTGCGGTATTGGGGTTAAGCCTTTCGATGGTCAGGGGAGTGAGAGCACAGTCGAACCCGCCAGCGCAGGCGATGAGCGCTCCGGCGCCGCAAACGGGCGACAAAAAAGCCGAGGAGCAGTTCAAGAATATTCAGGTGCTCAAGGGAGTTCCCGCGGACGAGCTTATTCCGACCATGCAGTTCATTACCGCGTCGCTGGGCGTGGAGTGCGAATTTTGCCACGTGCAGGGAGCTTTTGAAAAAGACGACAAGAAGCCGAAGCAGATTGCGCGCAAGATGATGGAGATGATGTTTTCCATCAATGCGGACAACTTCGACCGGCACCGTGAAGTGACTTGCTACTCCTGTCACCGCGGCAGCATCCGCCCGGTTGGGATGCCTCCGGTGATGACGGAAGAGGCGACCGCGGAGACGCACGAGCCCAAGCTGGAAGAGATCAAAGAAGGCACCGGACCGAAAGCGGATCAGATTCTCGAGAAGTACGTGCATGCGGTGGGTGGGACGGCGGCGATTGACAAAGTCACCAGCCGAGTGATGAAGGGTGAGATTGAGTTTGGCGGGAAATCGCTGCCGATCGATATTTATTCGAAGGATCCGGATATGCGGATTTCGTTTACTCACATGCCCGCGGGCGACAGCGTGACCGCGTTCAACGGGCATGAAGGATGGCTGGGATTTCCGGGGCGTCCAGTGCGCGAGATGCATGGAGGTGACATCGAGGGGGCGGCGATGGATGCGGATCTGCATCTGCCGGCGCATTTGAAACAGATGTTCAGCGAGACGAAGGTGCTGGGGACTGAGAAGATTGACGATCATATGGCTTATGTAGTGGAGGGCCAGCGCGAGGGCATGCCCCCGATCCAGTTATATTTCGACGAGGAATCAGGGCTGCTGGTGCGGCTGGTGCGTTACGGAGAGACGGCGCTGGGACGACTGCCGACGCAGATCGATTACGCGGATTATCGCGAGGTGAGCGGCGTGAAGATTCCTTATCGGTGGACGCTGGCGCGGCCGGGGGGAAGGTTCACCATCCAGGTCAGCGACGTGAAGGACAACGTTCCGGTGGATGACGCGAAGTTTGTGAAGCCTCCGGCCCCGCCGGAACCGCCAAAGCCACCGGCGAATTAAGCGAGGCGGGCCTCGGGAGTCTGCAGTTTTCTGGTTACGAAGGAGTGTCGGCGATGACCTTTTCGGCCTCGATTTTGACTTCGACCTCCGTGCCTTGCTCGAGTTTGACTTTGTTGCCCTCTTCGTCGGTCAGCTTGTTGGGTACGCGCAGTTCGCGGTAGAGGTGATCCGCTCCTTCGACGGCGATTTGAGCCTTTTCGGGCTCGGGAGAACCGGGGCGGGGCTTGATGACTTTCTCGACGGTCCCGGGAAGTTTGGCGCTTGCTTTCTTTTTGCTGCCGTTGTTACTCGACAAACATCACCTCGCTTCGCGGCTAGTGGAGCGATGCGAATTTCGAATTTAAAGCCGCAACAGCCATTTTTTCATCGGCGTCGTGCGCGGGCTATCGGGCGAATCCCCTACGAGAAACGCCCTGGGAGCGTAGCCGAGTGATAACGAAACCTGATAGCAACGATAAATAGATTCGATTTCCGGGAAGCTGGCGTGGACTGTAGAGTGGCGTCATTGAAACCGCGCCCTTAGGATTAGGAGACGCGACGACCGGAACACGAATCTCGGAAGAGGAATTGGAAGAGAAGAGGAGAAGTAAGTTCAAGGCCTGGTTCTCTCGCGACCCGGAGAAGTAGCGATATGATTAGGGAAACGCCGGCTCGAGGCCGGTGGAATTCCCGGACCTAACTCGGCGTGCGAACGCGGAACAGGACTTGAAAACATCATGACGAAAGTTGAAGCAGTCATTCAAAACTCCAAGCTGGAAGCGGTGAAGACCGCTCTGCACGACATCGGGGTAGAAGGGATGACGGTGATCGAAGTGCGCGGGCACGGGCGTCAGAAGGGGCATACCGAGGTCTACCGCGGCCGCGAGTACAGCGTGGATTTGATTCCCAAGACCAAGCTCGAAATGGTGCTGCCAGACGCGCTGGTGGATAAAGCGGTGCAGGCCATTCTGGGAGCCGCGCGGACCGGGAAGATCGGCGACGGCAAGATTTTTCTTTCGCGGGTGGACGAAGCGATTCGCATCCGCAATGACGAGCGGGGCGAAGGAGCGTTATAGAACGTAGTGCCACAAGAGGCAGGTCAGCCAACCGGGGCGTTAACGGCGTTGCAAACAGACAGGGCGGTGCACGAGTTGCTCGGGCTGGTTGGGAAGACTTATGACAGGATTTTCGGCGGGAAAGTTTCGCGCCGGCGTCGGGATGTCACGGATGAGATCGACTCATGATGGCAACGTCCTCTTTGATCGGCGAACTGCGTGCTGCCCTGAGCGAGCAATCGGGCCGGATACAGCGGGCATTTGAGGCCAGCGGAGATGGGCGTGCGGCCGTGGCGCAGCGCACGCGGCTGGTGGAAGATATTCTTCAGCGGTTGTGGCGGGAAATTATTTCCGCCGACGGATCTTCAGCAGGCGAGTCTCTGAGCGGGTCCTCCTCCGGCGAGGCCCTACTCGAACGTCCCCTCAATTTTGCGCTCGTCGCCACCGGTGGTTTCGGGCGGGGATGGCTCTTCCCGTACTCCGACATCGATCTGCTGTTTCTGTTCGCCGACCGCGAGGCTGAACAGGCTTATAACGACCGGGTGCGCCTGCTGTCGCAGGAGTTGTGGGACCTGCGGCTGAAGCTGAGTCCAGCGTCGCGCACGCTGGCCGAGTGCGACCGTTACGATCCGAACAATACCGAGTTTACGATTTCTCTGCTCGACTGCCGCTATTTGGCGGGAGACCGCGATCTTTTCCGTCGGCTGCATGACAGAGTGATCCCGAAGCTGGTGATGCGCGAGTCGAAGGATCTGCTGCAAGGGCTGGCCGAAGTGACACGCGAGCGGCACGCCAAGCATGGAATGACGCTCTATCATCTCGAGCCGAATTTGAAAGAGGCGCCGGGCGGGCTTCGCGATTACAACGTGGCCTGCTGGCTGGCGCTAATTTCGGCCATGGATAAGCTGCACGACTGGCCACATGCGAGTTCGCTGCGCGAGCCGGTTCGCAAGCAGATGGAAGTGGCGCTGGATTTTCTGATGTCGGCGCGATGCTTTCTGCACTTCCGCTACGGGCGCGACGACAACACGCTGAGCTGGGAGGCGCAGGACGAAGCGGCCGAACATAAAATCGGAGCAGCCGATGTTGAGTCGCTTTCGGCGGCCGACTGGATGCGCATTTATTTCGGGCATGCGCGGGCGGTGCAGCGAACCGTGACGCAGTTACTCGAGGAGATTCCGGAAGCGTGGTCTTCACTTTATCGGCAGGTGCAGAGCTGGCGCTCGCGGCTAACTACGCCGGATTTTTCGGTGGTGGACGGACTGATTTTTCTGCAACAGCCGGCATCTCTGCAAGACCCCGAGGTGCTGCTTCGGCTGTTTCACTTCATGGCGCACCATGGATTGAAATTGAGCGCGACCACGGAGTACCGCATCGAGCAGGCGTTGCCGGCGCTGGCTTCCATGCCGCCGCGGGGCGCGGAGCTGTGGCTCTATCTACAGGAGACGCTGTTGCAGCCCCATGCCGCAGACGCGCTGCGGGCCATGCAGTCGTTGCGATTGCTGTCGCTGCTGCTGCCTGAGTTGAAGATCATCGACTCGCTGGTGGTGCGCGATTTTTATCATCGCTTCACAGTGGATGAACATTCGTTCATTGCGATCGAGAGCCTGCACCGGCTGAAGCAGTCGCAATCGGAGTGGGATAAACGCTACGGCGGGTTGCTCGGGGAGTTGGAAGATCCGGAACTGCTGTATTTGACTTTGCTGCTGCACGATACCGGCAAGGGTGTGCCGGGCGGCAATCATGTGGAGGCCAGCCTGGAGATTGCGAATCGGGCCATGGACCGCCTCGATATGGATCCGAAGGAGCGTGAGGAAGTTTCATTTTTGATCGCCAACCACCTGGAGCTGTCTTCCGCGCTACGCCGGGACATTTTCGATCCGGCTACCGTCGCGGCGTTCGCGGAGAAGGTCGGCACGCCGGAGCGGCTAAAAATGCTGTGCTTGCTGACTTACGCCGACATTAAGGCGGTGAATCCGGAAGCGCTGACGCCGTGGAAGGCGGAGAATGTCTGGCAGCTTTATATAGCGGCAGACAACTATCTGAACCGCAGCGCCGATCATCGCGTGCACGCCGACGTGAATGACGACAAGCTGGCGCGGCTGCGCTCGCTGGCGCCGGTGACCAGCGGCAAGTTCAAGGGATTTCTGGAAGGATTTCCGCAGAGATATTTGCTGGTACATACCGCCGACGAAGTGATGCGGCATATGCAGATGGCGGAAGGGTTGGGGACCGATCCAGTGCAGGTGGAGTTGAAGCGCGGGCGGCATTGGTATGAGCTGACGCTGGTCACGCAGGATCGTCCGTTTCTGTTTGCCACGCTAGCGGGCGTGCTGGCGGCGTGGGGCATGAACATTGTGAAGGCCAACGCGTTTTCGAACGAGGCGGGGACGGTGGTTGATACGTTTCACTTTACCGACCGCTTCCGCACGCTGGAGCTGAATCTTTCCGAGTGGGCGCGGTTCAAAAATAGCGTGGTGAGCGTGCTGATGGGCGAAGCGGATCTCGAAAAAATGCTGCGCGACCGGCAGCGATCCGAAAAGGGCGCGATCGCGAAAGTGAAAGTCGAGACGAAAATTAAGTTTGACGATTCGTCGTCGGCGACCACGACGCTGGTGCAGGTGATTGCGCAGGACCGTCCGCGACTGCTGCACCGGATTGCATCGTGCATGTCGGATCAGGAATGCAATATTGAGATCGCCTTGATCGACACGGAGGGGCAGATGGCGATTGATACGTTTTATCTGACTTCGGGTGGGAAAAAGCTCAAGGCGGAGCATTGCCGAAGTGTGGAGAAGGCGCTGGTGGAGGAGTTGCGGGGGGAGTGAGTTTACGCGGCCCTAAAGGGCCGCTCTTCCACATCCCCCTTCGCGTGTTTTTCACTTCGCCGAGAATTTGAATACCGTCTTCTGGTGGTAGGTTTCTCCGGGCTTCAGAATCGTCGTTGGAAAATCCGGATGATTCGGCGAATCGGGGAAGTGCTGCGTTTCGAGGCAGAAGGCGTAGCGGTGTTTGTAGACGTGGCCTTGCTTTCCGATGACAGTGCCGTCGAGGAAATTTCCGGTGTAGAACTGCACGCCCGGCTGCGTGGTCCAGACTTCGAGGACGCGTCCTCTGGTGGGTTCATGGACGCGCGCTGCCAGCTTCAGGCCGTTCTGGTCGGGCTTGGGATTGAGGACGAAATTGTGGTCGTAGCCGTGGCCTAGAATTAGCTGATCGTAGTTGTCGTCGATGCGGGCGCCTATTTTTGTCGGCTTGGTGAAGTCGAAGGGGGTGCCTTTGACCGGGCGGAGTTCGCCGGTCGGAATTAAATTCTTGTCGACCGGAGTGAAGCGGTCGGAATTGATCATGATTTCGTGATTCAGAATATCGCCGTTGCCTTCGCCGGCGAGATTGAAGTAGCTGTGCTGGGTCAGGTTGATGGGCGTGGCCTTATCGGTGGTCGCTTCGTAATCGATGATGAGTGCATTGCCGTCGGTCAGAGTATAGGTGACTTTAACTTTGAGGTTGCCGGGGAATCCGTCGTCGCCATCGTGGCTGAGATAGCGGAAAGCCACGCCCGTCCTGTCTTCGAGAGGCTCGCCATCCCAGACCACGCGGTCGAAAGTTTTGTAGATACCACCGTGCAGCGTATTGGGGCCGTCGTTCTTAGGGAGTGTGTAGGCCTTGCCGTCGAGCGTGAAAGTTCCGTTGGCGATGCGGTTGCCGTAGCGGCCGATGATGGCTCCGATGTATGGCGGATTCGGCTCGTAGCCTGTGAGCGTGTCGTGGCCGAGGACGACATCGGCAAACTTGCCTTTGGCATCGGGTACTCGAATCGACAGGATGATGCCGCCATAATTCATCGCGCGGACTTCGACGCCGTGAGAATTGGTGAGCGTGTACAAGGTGATGGGCCTCCCGTCATGCGTGCCGAAAGGTTGTTGTGAGACACCGGAACCGTGTCCTGCGGATTCCCCGCAAATTGGTGCAGCGATCGCGAGTGCGAAGAGGGCAATGGTGCAGAAGATGCGTCTTGGCATATGCCGGAAGTTTACTACGGGAACAGACCTTTGTAGATTGACATCAGTTTTCCGGAAGAGCGAGGCAACGCGATTTGCGACTGGCACGATTCGCAAAGAGTGCTCTCGCGGAGATCGATCCATTCGACGGCGTGGGCGGAAGCCATGGCACAGCGGTAATCCTGGCAATGGTGAAGATTGAGGGTGTGGCCCAGTTCATGGATGCATTCTTTGAGCAGGCGCTGGCTGAGCAGAGAATCGTTGCGATCGAGGCCGTAGAATTCCTGGCGCAAGCGATGAAAGGACACCAATGCGCAGGCGCCACCCATCTGGGCTTCGCCGAAAACATACTTCAAGATTGGAATGTATAAATCGACCGACGTGATACCAAGGAGTCTCCAGACGCGCGGCTGGGCTAGAGACTGCATCCGGTCGAGGATTTCAGAGGAGTGATACTGCATGCGCTCGGGGTGATAAAACGGTGCGGGATCGAGGTTTGCAGGCAGGATCTGGCAGGCTACCGGAAGAGCGCGGGGAAGGTTGACTCGCACGCTTTCAAGAAGCGAGGGGTCTACGTCGCCGACCGGCAGCAAGTGCACAAGGTTCATCGCCGTTACTCTGCCAGGCCTAGCGGGTCTCGACCGGTGCCCGGCTCCAGCCGTAGCGTTTCAGTTTGTGGTGCAGGGTCACGCGGTCGATGCCGAGAATGTCGGCGGCGCGGCTCTGGTTGCCGTTGCACTCGTCGAGAATTCGAAGGATGTGGACGCGTTCGATCTCGTCCAGCGCCTTGCCGGCGGCCGCGAGCGACGGCTGTGCCTTGAAGATGAAGTCCTGCTCGCGCAGTTCGGGTTCCTGGGCGACGACCATCGCGCGTTCGACGGCATTCTCCAGTTCACGGACGTTGCCCAGCCACGGCTGCCGCTGCAACTGGTTCATAGCTACAGGCTCGATGCGCGTGACATGCTTGTTCATGGCAAGCGCGAATTTTCTTACAAAGTGTTCGACCAGCGGCGGAATGTCTTCGCGCCGGTCGCGCAGCGGGGGCAGTTCGATGTGGAAGACGTTGAGGCGGTAAAAGAGATCGGGGCGGAAGATGCCGTCTTCGATCATGACCTCGAGGTTCTTGTTGGTGGCGGCGACGCAGCGAAAATCAACCTTGAGCACCTGGTTGCCGCCCACCCGGGTAATCTCGCGCTCCTGCAGGACGCGGAGAAGGTCAGTTTGGGTTTTCAGGCTGATGTCGCCGATTTCGTCGAGAAATACCGTGCCGCCTTCGGCAATTTCAAATTTGCCTTTCTTGCGATATTGCGCCCCGGTGAATGCGCCTTTTTCGTGGCCGAACAGTTCGCTTTCGAGCAGCGTTTCAGTCAACGCTCCGCAATGGATCACGACGAGCGGATGGAAGCGGCGCAGGCTGGCGGCGTGAATGGCGCGAACGACAAGCTCTTTGCCGGTTCCGCTCTCGCCGGTGATGAGAACGTTGGCGTCGGTCGGGCCAACGGTTTCGATCGCATCGAAAACCTTGCGCATGGCCGGACTCTGCCCGACAAGTTCTCCGGGGTTGGTAGCGGCGGCAACGGTTTCACGCAAGCGGACGTTTTCTTTTTCGGCGCGACGATGAGACAGCGCTTTCTTCACCAGGTGCGTGATCTCATCGGGGTCGAGCGGCTTGCTGACGTAATCGTAGGCGCCGTTCTTCAGCGCGGCGACCGCAGTTTCGACGGATGCATAGCCGGTCATCATGATCACGATGAGGTCGGGGTCGAGCTCACGCAGGCGGCGCTGCAGTTCGATGCCGTCGGTGCCGCGCATCTTGATGTCGAGCAGAGCGAGGTCCCACTTGTTCTCGGCCATGCGGGTGAGCGCGTCGCTGGCGCTCTCCGCGACGCCGATTTCATAACCTTCCTCGCGAAACCATTTTCCGAGAGAGTCGCGAACGCTGAGTTCGTCGTCGACGATGAGCAACTTGCCTTGTGTTTCCACGTGGATCACCTCCCGCCGGCAATGAGCACTGGTGCACTGGCCCGACACGAAGCGTTTTTGTCTGATTCCGAGTCCCAGGGCAAAGTCACGGTAAAGGTTGTGCCGCGGCCGGCTTCGGATTGCACTTCAATGTTTCCCTTATGACGCTCGATAATGCTGTGGCTGATGGCGAGGCCGAGACCGACTCCCCGGCCGGTTTCTTTCGTGGTGAGAAAGGGCTCGAAAATGCGGGGGAGAATTTCGGGTGGAATGCCGCTGCCGTCATCGCGCACCACGATGCGAACCTGATTGGGTTCGTGTCTGAAGCTGGTTGTGAGCCAGAGATTGCCACCTTGCGGCATGGCATCCGCCGCGTTCATAACGAGGGCGAGAAGTACTTGCTCGATCTGGGCAGCGTCGCACAGCACGCGCGGAAGATCAGGATCCAGCTTCATTTGTACGTGGACGCCAGCGAGGTCGATCTGGTGCTGAACCAGGCGCAACGATTGCTCAATGACAAGGTTCAGATCGGTCAGCTGCAGGTTCATGGGGCTGGTGCGCGAGAAGGTCAGCAGGTTCCTGACCAGCTCGCCGCAGCGCCGGCTCTCGCTGGCGATGAGATCGAGTGAGTCGCAGATTTCGCGGCGGCGTGGGCGGGTGTCGTCATCGCGGTCAATCCATTTGCGCAGAAGCTTGGCGTAGGTGAGGATGCCGGAAAGCGGATTGTTGATTTCGTGGGCGAGCACGGCCGCCATCTTACCGATCGAGGCCATCTTTTCGGTGTGCAGGGCGTGCTCGTGAGCGCGCTTGAGTTCGCCGGTCTTTTGCTCGACTCGCGATTCGAGCGTGTGGGTCCAGGCAAGATTCTGATTGTGCTCTGACTGCAACTGCCGGCTCATCCTGTTAAACGAGCTGGCGAGTTCGCCGATTTCATCCTGCGCGTGCACGTCAATCTGGTAGCCGAGGTCTCCTGCTGCAAGGCGCTCGGTGCCGCGCCGGAGTGAAGTGAGAGGCCGGTCCACGACCCGCCAGACGAAAAACCAGCTCACGCAGCCGATCAGGAATAACGCGCAGGCCGTGTAAAGCGCCATTTGTTTGCTGCTCTCGGCGAGCTGGACGTCGGTTTTGGCCAGGGAAATATCCGTATCGAGGACGCCGAGAATCCGCTGCTCGGATGGATGGGCGTGGCAAGCGGCATTGGAGCAGGCAGGCTGGTTCTCGATGGGAGTGATGATGCCGAGGACGCGCCTGCCGCCGGGGTTGCGGTAAATGCGGAAACGGTCGGGGCGATCGAGGCGCGCGAGCGGTTGCGATTGGCTGTGGCAGGCATAGCAGGCTTCGGCGCTCCGATCCACAACATGATTGACTTCAGCAGGGTCGGTGGAGTAGGTGATCTGCCCTTGCTTGTCGAAGATCCGGATTTTGGCCATTCCTGGTTGATCGGCGATAGCGCGGACCACGCGATATAAGCCCGCGCGGTCGTTGCGCAGCATATAGTCGGTTGTGCTGCGGGTGATGACGTCGCTGACGCGTTCGGCGCTCAACAGGACTGCCTGTTCCAGATGCTGGCGGTGCAATCGAATGTTGAGATAGCCGAGCAGCGCGAAGATGACCATCATCGCGCCCAGCAGAAGAATATTGAGCTTCGCGCTGAGAGTGAGATTCAGACGCAGGCGGCGAGCGCGAACTGGTTCAGTCTCCGGCATGCTCCAGAATCGGCGAGCCCATCGAAACTGCAGTTTCCGGCAGGGTTGGCCGCTCATTGACTAACTCTTCCTTGGGAAAGATCGGAAGATACTTTACGGCAACTCCAAACAGAGCGAAGCCCACGGCGATGATCATCAGGGTGACGGAAAACTCCGTCCACCTCGGGAGGTAGTGGTGTCCGACGTAGGTTTCAAAGCCGATCAGGCTGACGTTGAGACGATTGGTGATGAAGCCAAACAGACAAATAACGGAGGCCAGATAAAGTCCCTTGGGCGAGAGCCTGATCCTCTTGAAGCTGAGCATCGTGATCGGAATTACGAACGACAGCGCCAGCTCGAGCCAGAGGAAATACGCTTCGTAACTGGGCTTGACGATTTGGCGCAGCATGCCTCGATGAAAGAAATCTTCAAAGCGAAGCAGGGCATTGACCCACAGCGCGACCAGCAAGGCTCCGCCCAGGCGCACTAGAACTGAAAGTTCGAGCTGGCGTCCGAAGGCTTTCGAACTTTGCGTCGACTCAAAGATGGTCATCGCCAGACCGACCGCAACCGCCGATCCGAAGAAAAAGAAGGGCAGAGCGGGTGAGTACCAGAAAGGATGCAGCTTGCTCGGCATGATCAGATAGAGCGATCCCAGCGAACTCTGGTGGAGGGTCGAAAGCAGTATGCCCAGAACGATCAATACCGGGTAGAACTTGTGAATCCACGTGATGGGCGTTTTAAGATTGAAGCGCTCTAACACGATAGGGAGGAATTCGAAGAACAGCACCGTGGTGTAGGTCATCACGCACATGCCCACTTCGAACATGACCGAGTGCGGATTCATGTAGATGAGTTGGTGCCAGATAAACCAGGGGCGGCCGAGATCGAATAACAGCCCGACTATGAAGAGCAGATATCCCAGGAACGCGGTCAAGACCGCAGGGCGCACGACACTGTGCAAGCCTTCGACGTTAAACAGATACACCGCGCCCACAATGCAGAATGCGCCGGCAGCCAACATGACGCCGCAGAGACAGTCGAAGCCGATCCAGAAGCCCCAGGGGAACTGATCGTTCATGTTGGAGACCGCTCCCAGTCCCTTGGAATAGCGAATGATGGTGGAGTAAATGCCGAGCGCCATGATCGCCAGGAAAACAGCCTTCCAAAATGTAAGCTTGATTTTCATCGCACAGTCCCGTTCGTTTTATCTTTGTTTCTCGCCTCTTGCAGGGCTTCGGCGGCGGCTACTTCGTTGCGGCGATGGGAAATCCAATAGATGCCACCCAGCACCAGCGACCACACAGGAATAAAGTCTGGGATCCTCTCCATCACTCGCCCGGTGTATTCGGGCATGGGCGTGTCGCCGATCTTCTCTGACGCGGGGTAACCGAATCCTTCAACCTTCACGCCGGCAAGAATGAGAACACAGGTTCCGCCGACTTCGTGGAGTCCATAAATCCGATTCAGGTAGGTGGAGGGATTCTGCCGGATGCGATCTTGCGCCTCACGAATGAGGTCGTCGCGGTCGCCGAATTTGGTGGCGCCGGTAGGGCAGATTTCGGCGCATGCCGTCTGTTTGCCGGCCGCGACGCGGTCGGGGCACATAATGCACTTGCGCACACGGGGATTCAGCGATCCCCATTCGTATTTCGGCTGGCTGAAGGGACAGGCCGCCATGCAGTAGCGGCAACCGATGCACTTCCAGACGTCGTAGACGACCGGTCCTTCTTTGGTTTTGTGGAAGGCGCCAACCGGGCAAACCGAAGCACAGGCGGGATGCTCGCAGTGCATGCACAGCCGCCGCATGAACTTGTCGCCGCGCGTGACTATGGCGGTCAGCTTGTGCGCCGATTCCTTTTCTTCGGCGGCGATCGTGTCGTCGTAAGGAAGGTTGTTTTGCCGGGCGCACGCCTGTTCACACTGCTTGCAGCCGATACAAATCGTCGAATCGTACAAGAGTGCTTTGCTCATGAAATGTTTCTCCTCGGGCGGGTCCTGCTCGAGCCGGTAGAATTGCCCGGAAATCTTCGCGCGGCAACTGGACTGAGGAGTAAGGGGGAGCGATGACCGGAGTAATCGGAAACGGAGTCCGACCGATAGTGAGCCGCTAACCTCATCAGGCCAGAGGCTGTCGCGAAATTCAGCAGCTTCAGACGATAAGAGTTTCAACAATTCCAGAAATTTTAGCCGTGATGTGCGTCACTCTTGGACGTGATGGCGGTCAATAGGGTTTAGCGCGGCAGGGCGCGATCCTCTGGATGCTGTTTCTTGCATCATCGAGTGATGCAGAGTGCATCAATGGCCGGGATTGGACTCAACCTGTTAATGGGCGGCGATTTCGGTGAGGGTGGCGAGTTTTGATCTGGCGGTTGCGCTCGGATGCTGTTGCGGTTTTCATCGAAACCGGCCGCTGCGTTTTTCACCGGTTTTCCCAGCAGCCGCCGGCTGCTCCCGCTAATGCGTTCAGGACAAGGGAGATGCGCGTTGGGCGATCGGTTCAAGTGCTCACTTTCGAGTTTGGTTCGGCGATTGCCTTTAGAAAAGCGTGAGTGGCCAGAAATCAAGAGGCACTCAGGGCGAGGTGGGTTATGACAGTCATTCTGGTTCTCCTTACATTCGCAGTCTTCCTGGGAATTGATTATGCGCGCAGCCGGAAACAATTCGCGAAGCAGCCGGTCCTGCAGACTGTTTCCCGCGAAACGGCTCCTCGAGTAGCTCCGGCGCTGGCCGCGGGCTTTCGGGTTCCTGAAAACCTCCGCTATCACACGGGACACACCTGGGCGCTGAGCGAGAGCCCGGACCTGGTGCGGGTCGGCATGGACGATTTCGCGAGCAAACTGGTGGGCAAGATCGAGAGTATTGTGCTGCCGCAGCGCGGGCGCTGGATTCGGCAGGGGCAGAAGATTTGGACGATCTTTCGCGACGGCAAGTCAGTCGATATGGTTTCGCCGATCGAGGGAACGGTGAGCGGCATCAACGAAGCCGTGGTGAAGGACCCGGAACTGGCGCGGAAAGATCCGTACGGCGAGGGCTGGCTGCTGACGGTGCAGGCGCCCGACATGAAGACTAACTTTCGCAATCTGCTGGGCGGAGCGCTGGCACGGGTTTGGACCGAAGAGTCGGCGCTCCGGCTGCGGAATAGAGTGCCGGTCGCGATGGCTGCCCCTTTGGCGCAGGACGGTGGCGTGGCGGTCGACGATCTGACGGCGAACCTGCCGGATCAGGATTGGGCGGCGCTGACCAGAGAATTCTTTCTGTCGTAGCTGAACTCTCACGGAAGCGACGGCAGAGAAAGCCTCGCCCAACTGCCCCGCCCTGGGACGTAAGTCCCAGGGCGGGTCTTTTTGTTTTCAGGGTGAGCAAGCGATCAGTCGGGGATGACGGCTTCGGCGACGGGCCGCTGGAAGGAACGAAGAAGCCAACTTCCGAGGATGACGGCGGAACTCAGCATGGCTACGCGTAGATACTGTGCGGCAGGCAAGGCCGAGTCTCCGAAGCCGGTCCGCAGCAGGCCGAAGGTTGCGCTTCCAGCGCAGAGAAGAAAATATAACCGTTCTCTGGCACAACCGGAAATGGCTACCAGCCACGCCAGGATGGAAGTGACGGTGAGATAGACCATCACCAGAATGAAGTCGGCCGGTAGCGCGGCGCCGTGGAGGATTCCGTCCTTGTGGGAGAGGAAGCCGTGGAGCGCGATCCCCAGAAAGACAACGGAGTGCACCAGCGCGATCAGAACGCGCTTGCGGTTGGTGAGGATGGTGAAGTCGTTCATAACTCAATTTCAGTTTGCCGCGCGGGAGATGTTTTGGGGTGTGATGGATCGTACTGGGTCTTGTGATTGAAGTCACAAAACGAGGTGTAGACAGCTGGAATTCGAAGATGGGAGGGTGGTACCATCGCGGGCGCTATGACAATGCGGAAACTTGGATTCACCACAGCCTGGCTTGGATTATGCCTTGCGCTCGCGGGGATGGGTGCGGGGCAGTCTCAACTGTCTGCGCCTGCCATCGTGTTGCACGCCGCGCGCCTGCTCGATGTAAAAAACGGAAAGGTAATCAAACCCGGCGAGGTGCTGATCGAGGGCGAGCGCATCGTTGAAGTTGGAGCCACGGTGAAGCGTCCGGCTGGCGCGGAAGTCATGGATCTGGGAGATCGCACGCTGATGCCGGGGCTGATCGACGCTCACGTCCATCTTTTTCTGCATCCCGGAGCAGAGGATTTGCAGACGATCCAGGAATCGGTGCCGCAGCGGACGATCACCGCAACGCTGGCCGCACGGGCCGATTTGATGGCAGGTTTTACTGCCGAGCGCGATATGGGCACCGAGGGCGCAGGATCGGCCGACACCTCGGTGCGCAATGCGATCAACGAAGGATTGATTCCCGGGCCGCGGCTGCGCATCAGCGGGAATGCCATCAACATCCTCGGTGGACATGAGGATGCGATTGGCTACAACCCGGCACAACATGTTTTGCCGAACGCGGACTATGCGAACAACGTGGACGAAGTCGTCGCCGTCATGCGGGAGCAGTACAAGGAAGGATCGGACTTTACCAAGATTTATGAGACGGGGGCGGATCGGGTGAAGGACGGGAAATTCTCAACACCGTATCAGTACACCGAGGCGCAGCTCGAAGCGGCGGTGAAAGAGGCGGCGCGCGTGGGCAAACGAGTTGCCGTGCACGCCACGGGAGAGCCGGGGACATTGTTCGCCGCCCAGGCCGGAGTAGCGTCGATCGATCATGCCAATCAGCTGGGCGACGAGACCATGCGGCTGATGAAAGAGAAGCAGATTTTCGCGGTCCCGACCTTTACCATCTTCGAATACTTCGCCGAGCACGCATCCACGCCTCAACAGGCTGCGCGCGAGCACGAGATGCTCGACGTGAAAGTGCGGGATTTCAAAAAGCAGGTCGAAGCAGGAGTGCCGATGGCGGCGGGGTCCGATGTCGGCCCGTTTCCGCACGGCACGCAGGCACGCGAGTTCGTGCTCATGGTGAAGTACGGCATGTCTCCGCTAGCGGTGCTGCAGGCAGACCTGGTGAATGGGTCGAAACTGCTCGGCTGGGATGGGCAGATCGGGGCACTGGAGTCTGGCTATCTGGCCGATGTGATCGCGGTGCCGGGCGACCCGCTGCAGGATATTTCCGTGCTGCAGAACGTTACTTTTGTGATGAAGGATGGGGTTGTTTATAAGAAATGAGTTCGTCGGGACGGCTGGGAGAGATTCTTAGAATCCGCGGCGAGATGAAATTGGCGGCTTGCGATCTGCAAAAGAATGCACTGTTACTTCGGAGCCTCGGTCCGCGGGCCTGTGGAAATCGTTGATTTTGTAGGTGTTCCCGCGACTCTAATCTTCCATTCGTGGCCGCCGGATTGCCCCTTCCTTGTTGCTGCGCCGGGAGACTCGGCGAGCATCTATGACTTGCCCCGGGCTCTCCAGGACTCTTAAGTTCAGCATCATTGCCGTTTTCGCAACGTTATCTTGTGCGGTACTGTCCGCGCAGGGCCCAGTGCCGGATGCGCCTGCGCCCGCCGCTATTGAGCCGGTGGCGCCAGCCCTTGCCGCATCCACGAAGTTTAACGGCGAACACAAATTCTGGGATAAAGAGAATTTCGCTTTGTTCGCGGCCGCAGCTGCCTCGAACGTCGCCGACTTCGCGGTGACTCGCGCCAATCTGCAAAGTGGCGGACAGGAATTGAATCCGATCGTGCGGGTCTTTGGCCGATCGAGCGCAGGCCTGGCCGTGAACTTCGCCGGAGAAACGGCCGGTGTAGCGGGTCTGAGCTATTTCTTCCACAAGACTGGGCATCACAAGATGGAGCGGATGGCATTCCTGGTCGACACGGGCGCATCTGCCGGCGCGGTAAGTTACGGATTGACGCATCGCTACAGCGCGACCAACAGTGTCAGCAGTGACCAGGCGCGGCGAGCCGCGTCTTTCTCGCTCAAGATCAACCTAGCCTCCAGATAAGCCGCTCGCCTTCCCATCCCTTTCCGGCGCTGCATCTTCCCGGCGCTTCGTCCTCCCGACGCTTCGCTGGACTGGACAACTCCGCCTTGATCGTGAACACTTTCAGTGGCAAGACTCACATAAGAATCGTGAGCGCTATGCGGGCTATCCAATAGATGCTGACGAATCGGACCGACCAGAACCAGGCTGAACTTTCAGCATCTGGAAGCAGAAGGCAGAAAGCCGACCATGAAAATCGCGAAAGACGTAACCGAGTTAATTGGGCACACGCCGCTGGTGCGCCTCAACAAAATCACTGCCGGCTGCGCCGCCGAAGTGGTGGCAAAACTGGAGAGCCAGAACCCCCTAGCCAGCGTAAAAGACCGCATCGGCGTGAGCATGATTACAGAAGCCGAGCGTGCGGGCAAAATTCAGCCGGGCAAAACCGCGCTGATCGAGCCGACCAGCGGCAACACAGGCATCGGTCTCGCGTTCGTCGCTGCCGTCAAGGGCTACAAGCTGATCCTGACCATGCCGGAGACCATGAGCCTGGAGCGGCGGGTGCTGCTGCTGGCGTTTGGGGCGGAGATTGTACTCACGCCCGGGCCGCGGGGCATGACCGGCGCTATTCTCAAGGCAAAGGAAATTCTGGCCAATACTCCGGGTGGCTACATGCTGCAGCAGTTCGACAATCCCGCCAATCCTAAAATTCACTTCGAAACCACGGGACCGGAGATCTGGAACGACACGGACGGGCGCGCCGACATTCTGATTTCCGGTGTGGGGACGGGTGGCACGATCACAGGAATCTGTGAATACATCAAGCCGAAGAAGCCGTCATTCAAGGCGGTCGCCGTGGAACCGGCGGACAGTCCGGTTCTTTCCGGCGGCAAACCGTCGCCTCATAAAATTCAGGGCATCGGGGCTGGATTCGTTCCCAGCATTCTGCGGACTGACTACATCGACGAAATCATCACCGTCACCAACGACGAAGCGATCAACATGGCGCGCCGGCTGCCGCTCGAAGAGGGACTGCTGGTGGGAATCTCGTCGGGCGCCGCGGTGGTCGCGGCGCTGAAAGTGGCGCAGCGGGCGGAGAACGCGGGAAAGCTGGTGGTCGTGATTCTGCCGTCTTTCGGGGAACGTTACTTGAGCAGTATTCTGTTTCAGGAGTTGCGGGACAAGGCGCTGCAGATTCCAACGTCGGCAGTCCCGGCCTGATCCGTTTCTGTTCTTACCCGGCTCTAGTCTATGCCACACCTGCTCTCATTGATGCGGGAAGACGTTGCCAACGTGATGGAGCACGATCCAGCGGCGAAATCTCGCCTGGAGGTTTTCTTGTGCTATGCCGGACTGCACGCGGTGTGGTTCTATCGGGTCAACCATTGGCTGTGGAATCACAGGCTCTTTCTGCTGGGCCGCTGGTTTTCGCAGGTGGCGCGGCTTCTGACGGGAATTGAGATTCATCCCGGAGCGAAGATCGGCCGGAGGTTGTTTATCGACCACGGCATGGGTGTGGTGATCGGCGAAACGGCAATCGTTGGCGACGACGTCACGCTGTATCAGGGCGTGACGCTGGGCGGTACCGGTAAGGAGCATGGGAAGCGGCATCCCACGCTCGAAGATAATGTGGTGGTGGGCGGTGGGGCGAAGATTCTAGGCAACATCATCGTAGGGAAGAATTGCCGGATCGGGGCAGGCTCGGTTGTGCTGCGCAATGTGCCGGCCGATTCTACGGTCGTGGGCGTGCCGGGGCACATCATCTTCCGCGAAGGCAAGCGTGTGGTGATTACCGATCCCAAGCAGATCAACGATCCTCTGTCGGAGGCGCTGGCCGCGGTCGCAACTGAAGTTCAGAAACTGCGAGATCGGGTCGAGCAGCTCGAGGGTACGGAAGCGGAACGCGAGCCGATCTCGGCCTCAATGCAGAGGATCATGGAAGACATCGACTACCAGATTTAGCCGGCTGGATTTGATCCATTTGCGCGGGCCGCGGCGTGAAGCTGTGCGCTGCGATGTGGGCCTTCCAGCTGAAGAGGAACAGCCTGGGGCGCCGTTCCTCGTTCCCAGCCAGTCTTCGATTTAATGCTTGCTCTTGTCGTCGGCAATAAGCTGGGCGACCTTTGAGTTCGGACCGACCGGCTCGATCAGGATCACATGGCGCTCGTTGACGAACATCCGGTCAGGTGCGTGTACCTCGTTGCCGCGCCGCACCAGCACGCTCTTGACCTCTTTGGTCTCCTGATTCTGCTGAGTTTGGATGTAGTACACATCGGTGAGTTCGGGGAACTCCGAGTCGGCGTTGGCCAGCTTTCCAAAATACACCTGATTGTTATCCAGCAGGACAGCGGCGTAGGGAGTCGTGATCTCTGCTCCCTTTCGGTGATGCTGCTCGCATCCGACTGCCGTCAACAGAACTACCAGCACAAAAGTAAACGCGCTAAGCTTCTTCAAAAGGCTCCTCCCGGCTAGCTTCGTAACTAACGCAGAGATATTATCACCGGACTGTCAGAAAGCGAGCGTCCGGGAATCTGCCGCCAGCCAGATCCGAACGGAGCGGGGAAGAGCGCTCTGATGCGCTCCGTCGCCACTCTCCAGAAGCCCGACTCAGGATCGATTCGGGTCGAAGGACTTCTAAGATTTGCCGCCGCTGCGCGCCCGTTCCCGTGCCGGTGAAAAGCGCAGGCAGTACACCAGCCCGAAAATCAACAGCAGCGCGCCCCACCAGATGTTGGCGTGCAGATTGTAAAGGACGACCTTGTTTTCCGGCGGATAGACGGTCTCATAGATTCCCCGGCCGAAGATCAGCGCTCCGTTTACCAGCAACGATACGCCGATAAAAAACCAGATCGATAAAGCCCCACCCGATTTCATTTATTCCCCCTACCAGAAAATAACTTGCAGAATCAGAAATACAATAGCGACCACAACTCCCCAGAAGAGCGGACTGTGGAAGATGGAAACATGTTCTTCGTGTGGAATCGGCGTCAGGCCGTAGACGAGATTTGCCAACTCGGTGTCCGACTTGGGTTTCGTCAGCAGACTCACCACGACGGTGACAATCACACAGATTAGGCAGCACCAGAGCGCGCGAAACATGTTCTGCGCCTGATCCTGCGCATCCATCGACAAAGCGACGTAGCGTACCGCAGTCGGATCGATCTTCACCCACGCGTACATTCCGACCGACGATAGAGTCCCGGCAAAAAGTCCCCAAAAACCCGCAGCGGCGGTAGCCCGTTTCCAGAGCATGCCGAGGATTACGGTTCCAAACAGCGGAGCGATGAAGAAACTGAACAGCGCCTGGACGTAGTCCATGATGCTCTGTGCACTCATGACCAGGTAGGCCGTGCCGATGCTGACCGCGACGCCCAGCAGGGTGCACCAGCGCCCCATTCGGACCTTCGACTCGTCGGACGCTGTCTTGTCAATGAACGCGCCATAAATGTCGTAAGTCCAGACCGTCGCGAACGCGCTCACGTTGCCCGCCATGCCCGACATGAATCCCGCGATGAGAGCCGTAATTCCCAGGCCGAGCAGTCCTGGACCGCAATAGCGCGCCAACATCAAGGGCAGGACTTCGTCATAACTATGCAGTCCCTGGGCGCGGCCTGCATCCGACCAGGCGACATCGCCCGGCACCAGGCGCAACAGGTGGCCGGTATGCGGGTCGCGCAGCAGCGCCAGGCCCAGCAGCCCGGGAAGAATCACGATGAAGGGAACCATCATCTTGAAACCCGCTCCAATGATGGGTGCGAGCTTGGCCGAGCGCAGGTCTTTCGCCGACAGCACCCGCTGCACGACCAGGAAGTCGGTGGTCCAATAACCCATGGAGATGACCGCGCCAAGTCCGAAAACGATGCCGACCCAGTTGATGCCCATGGGGTTGCTGCTGAAGTTGCCAAGAGTCGACCACAGATGCGTGTAGGAGCCTGGATTGGGCACATGCTGCTCGGTGAGATTCTGCATGATCTTGGCCTGGAGACCGCTCCAGCCCCCAGCCTCGATCAACCCCAGAACCGGAATCAGCAGTGCTCCAGCCCAGATCAGAAAGAATTGCAGGACTTCATTGAAAATCGCCGACCGTAGCCCGCCCAGCGCCACGTAAATAGCGACAGTAATCGACGACACCCAGATGCTGAAGTGAATATCCCAGCCCAGCACCACGCGCATCACCACGGCCATGGCATACATATTGATGCCACTCATCAGGACGGTCATCAGCGCGAACGAAACCGACGAGAGCGCCTGCGCGCCTGCACCGTAGCGCAGTTTGAGATATCCCGGCACCGAGTGCGTCTTGCAGATATGGTAGAAGGGCATCATCACCAGCGCCAGAAACAGCATCGCCGGGATGGCGCCAATCCAATACCAGTGCGCCGCCAGGATTCCGTATTTATAGGAATTGCCGGCCCAGCCCATTAACTCGAGCGACCCCAGGTTGGCCGACAGGAATGCGAGTCCTGCCACCCACGCTGTCATTTCGCGACCGGCCATGAAAAAGTCGTCGCCGGTATTGGCCTGTCCTTTGAGATAGAGGCCGATCGCCAGCACGAGGGCAAAGTAGAAACCGATGATGACCAGGTCGACTGGAGAGAGGTGCACCAGGGTAGAGGAGCTCACAACCAGCAATGCTGGATTCATAGGGCATCAACCCTTTCGCAGCCGGCAGATTCGGAGTTCATACGGGCCTGCTTGATCGTTAGGACACACTTCAATTCGCAATCTTGACAGACAGCCCTCGACGTAATCGCCATCAGTCCATCCTTTCCCAGATTCAGGCGGTTGCCGAAGTATAGAGGAGGACGCCCCCGTAAACCAACTGCGTAATCGTTTACCGCCTTTCTGGATGGCTCAGGATAAGGTCCTGATGACGGCAGAGCCCGCTTCTGCGGCCGGCGATATCGCCGCTCGAAGTCATCTGCGGTGAAGAGCTCTTGTCGCGAGACGGGACAAGAAACGCCACGTCGACAAAACTTTAAAGAATCCGCAATTTTCCCAAATCGATCTGAAATCCGTCCGGTTTTTGTAACATGCATCAGAAAAACCTTGCGTTCTTTCCAGTCTGCTGCTAACTTCGCAGTCATCTAACGGGCCAGCTCGGATTCGCGAGGTTGTAGACGGCTCGGCTCCTTCCTCCGGAGATTCTCGAAAGACTCCTGTCGCAACGCTGATCTGCTTCTTCTCGTTCGGCTGGGCCCGAAGAGAAAGGAGATTTATGTCCGCTCCGAACAAACGACTACCATTGGCCGGAAGCGAGCGCACTCCCATGAAAGGTGCGCGGGAAATAGGTCCGGCGAACCCAAACGAAATCGTGGATGTGACCATTCGGTTGCTTTCTCGTGCCGGGAAAAAACCGGCCATTGCTGCCGATGAATTCACCAAGCCTATCGAGGAACGCAAGATTTTAAGCCGCCAAGAATTCGAACTGCGCCATGGGGCCGATCCCGATAGGATGGCTCGTGTCGAGGCCTTTGCCCGCCAACACAAGCTGACCGTAAAGGAAAAAAGCATAGCCCGCCGCACGGTCATTCTGTCGGGAACCGTGGCTGCAGTCAGTGAAGCCTTCGGCGTGGAACTGAAACAATACCAGCACCCGGCGGGCACATACCGCGGACGCGTAGGGGCGGTCCAACTGCCGGCAGAACTGCACGATGTGGTCGAAGGCGTGTTTGGTCTGGATAATCGTCCCCAGGCCAAGCCCCATTTTCGTAGGCGGAGCCAGCGAGCGGGCACTCGCACCGACTCCTCCACCGGTTCGTACACACCGCCGCAAGTCGCCACACTCTACGACTATCCAACCGATCTCGACGGAAGCGGGGAATGTATCGCCCTGATCGAGTTAGGCGGCGGGTTCACCACGACGGATCTGAGCAATTACTGGAGCCAGCTGGGTTTGACCGAGACTCCAAACGTTTTGGCAGTTTCGGTCGGCAACGGCAGCAACAGTCCGGGAGATCCGAACGGGGCCGACGGCGAAGTGATGCTGGATATCGAAGTGTCCGGCTCGATTGCTCCGGGCTCCAAGATCGTGGTTTATTTTGCGGAAAACACTGACGCCGGTTTTCTGAACGCGATTACAACTGCCGTGCACGACACGACGAACAATCCCTCGATCGTCTCGATCAGTTGGGGAGGGCCGGAATCTACATGGACCCAGCAATCCATGACTTCGATGGATGAAGCGTTTCAGGCCGCGGCGGCGATGGGCGTCACGGTTTGCGTTGCGGCCGGGGACGACGGCTCAACCGACGGCGTGACCGACGGCCTGCAACATGTCGACTTTCCGGCATCGAGCCCGAACGTGCTGGCCTGTGGCGGCACGAAGCTGGTGGGCTCGGGAAGCACGATTACCAGTGAAACCGTTTGGAACGAGCTGGCCAACAACGAAGGCGCAACTGGTGGAGGCGTCAGCGGCTTCTTCGCAGTTCCCAGCTATCAGAGCGGTGCGGGCGTGCCGGCATCCACCAACCCCGCGGGATTTGCCGGGCGCGGCGTTCCCGACATCGCCGGAGATGCCGATCCGACTACCGGCTACGACACCCTGGTTGACGGTCAGTCCGGTGTGATCGGCGGCACCAGCGCGGTCGCTCCCCTGTGGGCGGGGCTGCTCGCGCTGATCAACCAGAGCATGGGAAAGCCGATTGGATTCATCAATCCGCTGCTCTATCAAATGAACGAGGCTGCGGACTTTAACGACGTCACCTCGGGCAACAACGGCTATTACACGGCCGGGCCGGGATGGGACGCGTGCTCCGGTTTGGGATCGCCGAACGGAGCGCACATTGCCGCAGCGTTGAAGCAGCCAGCTCCAGCATTGCGGACCGGCACTTAGTCAGATGCTCCGTCAGAAAAACGAATGGCGCGACTCGAAAGGCCGCGCCATTTTTGGTAGTGGTGCCGTTTGGTTTCCACAGGCACTCACTCTGGCACTTGCCTTGCTATGTGTAATCGTTGTAGGACTGTGGCCCAGCCGGAAACCATTTCTGATCGGTCCCGCCGACAGGATTTTTCACTGTTCTCAGTTCGTAGCAGAATCGAGTAATCCGTTCTCCCTTATCGCTGAAAGTGTCGCGATACCCAATGTATCCGTAATAACCCGTCAACTCTGTTCGGTAGAGGCTAGAAACATCTGCGATCTGCCATTCCTCTTGAGGAGCCAAGAGTTTCGGACTAGGGAGAATACTGGTTTTATAGGTTGGTGGTTCGCCGAGTTCGAGAGTATCCGTCAGATCGCCGAAGGCCAGAGTTACCCGCGCTGGAGTGCGCCCGCAGTTCTTGATGCTGAGTGCCCAATCATATCTCGCATGTGGCCCTTCAGGATGGTCCAAAGTGACCAAAATCCAAGCCCGTTCCGCACTTCTCAAGCTATCTACGGAGTGCTTCGTCGCTCTGGTTTGGAA